>Ga0299912_10000004_pt1 | contig 483137 bp, 414 predicted proteins | sample RVTome_2_FD_207667 | JGI IMG/M metagenome (GOLD analysis project Ga0299912, IMG submission 207667) | Soil microbial communities from uranium-contaminated site in the Upper Colorado River Basin, Wyoming, United States - RVT95D214 (version 2) ... | reverse complement strand
TGGGGAAATCATTCAGAGGCGAACAGAAAAACTGGCTCTGGCCAGGGTCAAACGGTCGGAATATTATAACCAATTTTCCACCTTAAATCCGACCCCTGTTTTGTCCGATTCCCGCTGAACCAGTACAGCGGTACTACCCAGCCAGCCGGTAAACAAAATCAATATCCCGAACAAACGGCAAAAACGAATAAATGACAATAGGCCTTTATTTGTTATAAGCATATATGTATTCAATCCTCCGGATCTATTACATGCATAATCCATGCCTGATAAAACCGCAAAAAGTTGTGATTTTTCTATCTATTCGGAGCGAGAGGTGTCTCAGCTGTTAAACCTGTCTCAAAACGATACAATGAATAAATCCTCCAATTACTAATTACGTAATCGTATAATTACTTTCATTTATCCAGTGCCACGCAGAGGAACGCGGGTTTAGTGTTTACGTAGCAGTGAATCGATCGTTATCGTTATATCTTAAGCGCCTTCACTACGAACTGATGAGTTCTTTTGCTGCCTTCACGAACTTCCATCATCAGGAAATAAACACCCGGTGATAATTTGTCACCATAGCTGATCTTGTGATATCCAGGCGAAAATGTTCCTTCGCAGATCTTATCGATCAATCGGCCCGAAATATCATAAACCAGCAACTTCATCCACGCCGGCGCGGGTAATGCCAACCTGATCACGCCTTTTTCATAAAATGGATTGGGGACAAAACCGGTCAGGGAGAATTCCGTAGGCACTGCGTTCGCAGGAGTTTCCATGATGCTGAGCGCTTCGATGACAAAAGAATCGCTGGTATAGAAGATCGCAGTATTGCTGCTGTTCGTGAGTTTTATCCGGGCGTCCATGGACGTTGCACCGCTCGGTATAGTCCACTCATAATTACCCTGATTTGTCAGGTTGGCAACGATCTGAGTATAGCTGCCACCGCCATCCAGGGAATACCCCAGGGTGACCTGCGCAATGCCGCCAAGCTGGTTCCACGTAATATAGTACTTGCGTGATGTGAACCATACATTGCCCAGAGCCGGTGAGGTGATAGCGAGTATCGGAGGAATAATGTTAAACGTATCACTCAGTCCACAAACCGAAGGAAGCGCCGTATTGGCAACCTTTATCCTGCTTACATATGAGAAGACTTCTGGTAGCGTCCATTCGTAATAACCGGAGTTTGTGACATTCGTCGCGATTGACGTCCACGTCTGTCCACCGTTCAGAGAATAGGAAATATCAGCATTGCTGAAGGAACCGACGGTCCGCCATGTAATGTAGTATTTCCTGCCGGAAATAAAGATATCGGCAGATGTCGGCGTGGTTATATCTATTATCTGTGGATGTATTGAGAAAAGTTCACTTTCATCATTGACAATCGGATTTTGGACGTTGATAACCTTTACCAGACAGACATCGGAGCTGACAGTTGGTGCCGTCCACTCGTAGCTGCCGCTATTGGTAACGTTGTTAACGATGTTTATCCAGCTGCCGCCGTTATCCGTTGAATACTGGATATTCACCGTCGCGATGGTTCCAGCCCATTGCCAGACGATAAAATATTTCCTACCCGAGATCATGTGGTCGCCGGTTTTTGGCGAAGTGACATTGATCATCTGCAGGGGGATCTGGAATATATCGCTCTGATCATAGACCGCGAGATTACTGTAGTTGGTGACTTTGACCACACAGTTATTCGAAGGCGTATTGGGAATGGTCCATTCATAACTGCCGGAATTAGTAACGGTCTCAATGATCGTGTTCCAGACATTGCCACCATCGGTCGAATATTCTATCTTAACATTCGCAAATGCGCCGGTATACCACCAGGTAATGTAGTATTTGCGGCCGATTATCCACTGGACGTTCAGAGCGGGTGATGTCACAGTTATCGTCTGCGGAATTATGGCAAAAGTATCGCTCCAGCCAAAACAGTCAGTATTGGCGGCGTTTATTACCCGAACGACCGCGAGATCGGTTGGCGTATTGGGAATGGTCCATTCATAGTATTGGCTGTTAGATATATTGGTCGCGACCTGAGTCCAGTTCAAACCGCCGTCGATCGAGTATTCGATATTGACCAAAGCAAATTCTCCCTGGTAATCCCACGTAACGTAATACTTCCTGCCGACAATGAAATCATCACTGGCTATCGGATAGGTGACATTTATTGTCTGTGGCCATATGGTGAAAGTCTCGCTGATGGCTTCAACGCCGGGATTTTCATAGTTTCTGATGCGTATCAGACACTCATTAGAGGGAGCATTCGGGATCGTCCATTCGTACTCACCGTCATTGGTTGTCGGGGACACGATATTTACCCAACTGAAACCGCCGTCATAGGAATAATCGATTACGGCACTTACAAAAGTACCGTTCGTTTTCCAGATAATGAAATATTTCTTACCTACGACCCAATAGCTTGCCGCCGTCGGGTATAATATCTGGATCTGCTGGTGAACTATTGAAAAATACCCGCTTTCAAAAAAATCGGAGCCACTGGTGTTTTGGACCCTGATCCGGCAACTATCGGTCGTATAATTCGGGACGTCCCACAAATAACTGCGCTGGGTATTACTCACCGTGGCAATACTGATCCAGGGACCGTTGTTGATTGAATATGAGATGGTTACCTGATTGGGCGCTGTAAAATTCTTACTGTACCAGGTTATAGGGCACTTTGCGCCGACCAGGAATGTATCGCAACTAAGCGGCGCGAGAACTCTGATCTGATATGGTATGAGCGAAGACGTATCCGCGATAACGAATTGATCGCTTGCGTCCCATATAGCTGAATTTTGTGCATTACCGACGTTTATAACGGCATTCGTCAGCGGAAAAGTATCGCAAGTCCATACATAATAGCCGGTATTCGGCGCGGACAATGTGATATTCCCCAGCGTATATGTTATCCATACGTTCGGGAACCCGCCGGCCCATTTCCACCTTATCGGATGCTTGTTTTTAATGAAGAACGTATCTACCAATGCTGGTCTGGTGACTGTGATCGTACCGTCACCTATCACGAATGTCGTATCACTCATGTCGTAACAGTCAATGTCGCTCGTATTTATTACTTTCAAAAGGCAGGTCGCCCAGACGCCGCTCGGGACTTCCCACAAATAATCGCCATCGTTAGCCGTACTGGCTATGATCGTCTGCCAGTTCAGGCCGCCGTCGATCGAATACTGCAGCATCACATTGGCAAAGCTTCCATTTGCATTCCAGTTAATCTGCATGCTGTCGCCCTCAATGAGAAATTCACCGCCGTTCGGATGGGTCACGGTTATGGTCGGTCGCACAATCCTGAAAACTTCGCTCAGATCATAGCTGTTCGCGTCGTCGTTACTGGTTATCTTTATACCGCAGGAATCGGAAATATAATAAGGCAACGTAACAATATAGCTACCGTCATTGGCAGTGCCGGCAGTGATCAGCCACCACTGTACTCCGGATTGGGTCTTATACCATAGTTCAAGTTTCACACTGCTCACGTTGCCGCGCCAGTTCCAATGGATGGGATAGATTTCGCCGGCTACCAGAGATTTTCCGCTGTCCGGGTCGAATATAGAAAATGTCGGGATCTGGACCGTGAAATTGCCATCACTTGCATCCCAGCAGTTGATATCGGCAGTATTTGTTATCTTGACGCGGCACTGATTCGATGGAATATTGGGAACCGTCCAGACATAATCACCATCATTTGTCGTCGATGCCACGATCTGATTCCAGTTTAGACCGCCATCCGAAGAGTACTCAAGCTTGACTGCGCTGATCGTACCGGTCCAGTACCAGTGTATCGGGCAGAGGTCTCCCACGACATAATTCTCCCCTCCATTAGGTGTTATGACCTGTAATCCGGTCGACAATATCGAGAAATTCGCATCGCTCATGTCAACACAGCCTGGATCTGCCGTATTTGACACCTGGACGCGGCAGTTATTGGAAGGCGTGTTTGGGGCAGTCCAGAGATAGCTTCCGTCATTTGGCGTAGAACCGACGATCGAAATCCATGTCGAACCGGCATCAGTCGAATAGTCTATCTTTACATTCACAATACTACCGGTCCAATCCCAATAAATTGGATAGGAATATCCGGCAGTATAACCTTCGCTGCCGTTAGGCGCGATCACCGTGATCGTATTGGACGAAATAGTAAAATCACCATCGCTTGTACCATAGCAATTCGCGTCAGTTGTGTTAGTAATTTTGATACGGCAGTTCGGCGAAGGGGCATTGGGAACCTGCCAGATATATTCACCGTCGTTTGGCGTCGATGCAATAACCGTTGTCCAGGAACTCCCGCTGTTCGTTGAGTACTCGATCATGACATTGGTAAACTGACCGGTCCAATCCCAGTGGATCGGGAAGTATTCGCTGATCCTTATGACATTACCTCCATCAGGTTTCTTGACATCGATCGTCGGACGCGCGACAGTAAAACTACCGTCGCTGAGATCATTAATGGCAGGATTTGCAACACTCGCTACTCTTACAAAACAGTTTGTCGAAACGGTATTAGGGATCGTCCACAAATAATCACCATCATTTGAGGTTGATGATGCAATAAGGAGCCAGTTACCACCCCCGTCGGTCGAATACGCGATCTCTACGTTGGTAATTGTTCCTTCCCAGTTCCAATGAACCGGATGTTTATTGCCAACAATCCACGATTCGCCTCCATTAGGCATTGTAACAGTGATACCTTGTCCCACGGCTACAACCATGGATATCAATACTAAAACAATCATCTTTTTAAACATAACAACCTCCTTGTTCTATAAAACTATAGCTTTATAGTTTTACAGCTATATAAAATATAACCATTCACGCGGTATTGTCAATATCTCGATTGAATGCATAATATATTCCCAAAACGCTCATAAAAACTTACGATTTTTCTATCTATTCGGAACGAAAGGTGTCTCAGCTGTTAAACCTGTCTCAAAACGATACACCGGTCAAATCCTCCAGTGCTTGACATTATTTTTCACGCAGATATAATTATCAGCGAGGTGAGAATACCATGATAGTTGACACACTTTTATTATCCACCGTTTTAATGATCTCCAGCGGTTTTGCTTTTGAAAATGACGCGCACACGGTCGCTTTGTGGCATTGCGACGAGGGCAGCGGGAATATTCTCAGGGACGCGAGCGGCAACGATCATGACGGCGAATTGAACGGCGGCGCCGGCTGGGACACAAAGGGCGCCTCCGGATCGTGCCTTTCGCTGGATGGCATCAATGATTATGTCGAAGTACCTACAAAGGACGATCTTATTCCGTTGAAGGAATTGACCCTTGAACTCTGGGTCAAGATCTCGGACTATCCTCCCACTCATTTCGCCCTTCTGTCCAAATCAGACAATTACCACGGCGGCAGCGGATATTTATGGGGAATTGAAAATACCGGCAAACCCAAATGCTATTTTAGAACCACCGACTGGAAATTTTCGCAGACCCAGGTGCCTCTTGATGAATGGGTATACTTAGCCGTGACGATAAGCCAAAAAAAGCTGCGGTATTATCTGAATGGCAAGGAAACTGACCATTTCGCTGTAGATACCAAAAACGATAACGCCTCCACGGAACTAAAAAACAACGATTTTCCGCTGATCATCGGTCGCACGGAGAATACCAATATTTATTTTTTGAATGGCCTGCTCGATGAGATACGAATATCCGACATCGTCCGTTCAGCCAAAGAAATCAACGACACATGGCTGCGCAATAAAGGTTTTAAACAAAAAACGTCTGTCATATTCCTGAAAAACGGTGATAAAATTTCCGGTGAAATAATAACGCCGGTCAAAATCGCATTTGAGACACCATACGGATTATTGGATGTGCCACTTATAGAAATAACAACGGTCGAATTTGGAGACAATCCAGGAACCGACCTGATGATAGTCCCTTCCGGGCAGTTCCAGGGTTCAGCTAAGGCAGATTCTTTCTATATTCAGAGCGATTACGGAAAGATGACAGTCCGCAAAGAGCAGATCCAAAGAATAGAACATTAAGTCCTTTTACCCTTAATTATTTTTAGGTAGTTCTCGACCCGCCAAATAGTGTGGCGGGCTCGAATAGTATTAACCTTCGAGTAGATTTTGTGTTCCTTACCGGGAATTAACTCGTAAGAGTTTTATAAAAGCCTTACGGCTTAACTCCATGACATTGAATAACCCAATTTCCAATTACATAATTACCGATTACTTAATAACTTATTTTTTCTCCTTTTCCAGCGCCACGCCGATGGGCGTGATCGAGGTTGTATGGGGCGGCCCCTCCCATCCCCAGTGCGACAATACCAAGGGAATGAAAATAACATTGGGATCGAACGGATCCTGGATAAATCCGGGTATGGAAAATCCGATCGCGACGTAATCACTGTATTTATCATAGATCACCTGACCGGAACCGCTCTGCCCGGACGTGCTCAGCGTAATTGCCAGGGAATCATAACAGGGAAATCCGTACGGGCTGCTGTCCGCTTCGACCCAATTCGTATCCGCACTCCACATGATGGTATCGTTTCTGTTATCATGCTTTGATACGATAGGGAATTTTAACAGTCTGATCATGCTCTTCTGCTGGATGAGTCCAAAACTGTCCAGCAGCCGGCTAAAAAACTTTTTGTTCTCGCGCCAGATCGTATCGAACGGAGTTTCAGTCCAATACTCTTTTTCCGGAGACAGCTGAACCAGGATCGTGTCATTCTTCGCGTCAAAAACATAAAGCGTCAGCCAGGCCATGCCGCTCGCGTCATAATCGTCAAAATAAGTAAAATATGCGAATTTACCCTGGCGCGACCAGCCGACCGGGAAGAACCTTGTCTCCATGAATGAGCCATACACGTTACTCGTATCACTGGCATCGACCGGCGGACTGTTATCATAAAAGCTGACTTCTTCAGGCTGCCGGTACATCATCGCCGATGTTTTCTGAGCCCACGCTGCTGGTGCCATGAAGATGATTGTGACAGTAACGGTGGTCGTGACTAAGATCATATTATGAAAATAACGTCGATACCTCATATACCCTTTTCGCATTTATCATTCTAATCTACGGATAGCCGTTGTCAACCAGTTGAATGTATTTGAGATTGCTTCGACTCCCTCGACAAACACGGGATCCTGCGATGACAGAACAACCGCGCCACGATAGCATTGACAGAGCATGCTTTTCCGGGTATCATAGATAAACATGATGATCAATAGAAAGATATAGTGGAACACACGAAGAAAAAGAAAGTAAAACGCATAGCTTTTATCGGCAACTATTTACCGCGTAAATGCGGTATCGCCACTTTCACAACCGATCTATGCGAATCCATCGCTTCCGAATTCAACAAATCAACCTGTTTTGCCGTGGCAGTGAATGACGCGGATTCCGCTTACACGTACCCGCCGCGGGTCCGATTCGAGATAACCGAAAGCGATATTGTATCCTACCGCCGGACCGCCGATTTTCTGAACATTAACAACGTGGATGTTATTTCGCTGCAGCATGAATACGGCATCTTCGGAGGCGTAGCAGGCAGCCACATACTCGCCCTGCTGCGCGAGCTGCGCATGCCGCTGGTAACCACCCTCCATACGGTTCTTCGCCAACCCGATCCCAATCAACGCAAGGTGGTGGAGGAACTGATCCGTTTGTCGGACCGGATGGTGGTCATGAGCCACAAAGCGGTGGAATTCATGCATGATGTCTACAAAGCGCCCCGGGAGAAGATCGAACTGATCCCCCACGGCATCCCTGATATTCCCTTTGTCGACTCGAATTTTTACAAAGACCAATTCGGCGTTGAGGGAAAGATGGTCCTGCTCACCTTCGGGCTGATGTCCCCGAACAAGGGCATCGAGAATGCGATCAAAGCCTTGCCTGCCATCCTCAAGCAGCATCCCAACACCGTGTATATCGTAGTGGGCGCCACGCATCCCAACACCCTGAAAAACGAAGGCGAAGCTTATCGTCTCTCGCTGGAACTTCTGGCCGAGGAATGCGGCGTCGAAAAGGGAATTATTTTTCATAATCGTTTTGTGAGCCTGGAAGAACTCATCCAGTTCATTTGCACGACTGACATCTACATCACGCCCTATGTCAATCCGGAACAGGTCGTCTCGGGAACTCTGGCCTACGTTTTAGGCGCAGGAAAACCTGTGATCTCGACCCCATACTGGTACGCGCAGGAGTTGTTGGCTGACAACCGCGGCGTACTGGTTCCCTTTAATGACCCCGAGGCAATCGCCACTCAAACGATTTCCCTGCTGGAGGATAATATTAAACGTCACGCGATCCGAAAGCGCTGCTATCTATATGGACGGGAAATGATCTGGCCGATAGTTGCCAGTCGTTATATGAAATGTTTTGAAAGCGCTTATGAAGAACGAATGAGGAAGAGACGATCCATTTTCGTGGCTAAAACCATGAGCCAGAGACCGCCCGATCTGCCGGTTCTGAACCTTAATCATCTTTTTTCATTAACGGATGATACCGGCATGCTCCAGCATTCTGTTTCGATCGTACCCAACTATGGAGAGGGATATACGACCGATGATAATGCCCGCGCATTGATCCTGACCACGATGATCGAAGAAATAACGCAAGACACAAGGCAGAACGTCGACAAGCTGGCGATCCGTTATCTGGCTTTCCTCCAGTATGCTTTTAATCCCAAACTCGGCCGGTTCCGCAATTTTCTTGCTTACAATCGCACGTGGCTGGAAGAATCAGGTTCCGAAGACAGTCATGGACGAGCCTTGTGGGCGCTGGGTATAATGCTGGGTCGGTCAAAATCTCAAAAGCTGCGCAACCTGGCCGGACTGCTCTTCAGCACCGCCTTACCCGCGTCAGTCAAATTCAGCAGCCCGCGCGCTTGGGCTTTCACGCTTATCGGCATCAATGAATACCTGCGACGTTTTGCAGGAGACCGGGCAGCCCAGAATGTTGAAGGGATCCTGGTCGAAAAACTAATGGAGCTGTACCGTAATAACAACACTGCGGATTGGCCGTGGTTTGAAGATATTCTCTCTTACTCCAATGCTAAGCTGTCCTATGCCATGCTTATGTGCGGACAAAGGTTGTCAAGGAACGACCTGAAAGACATCGCGTTCAAAACCCTTGATTGGCTGACAAAAATCCAGCAATCCAGGGAAGGTTACTTCGAACCCATTGGCAGTAATGGATTTTACCGCCGGGGTGGTGAACGCGCGTACTTCGATCAGCAGCCGATCGAAGCTTACGGCATGATCCTCGCCTGTCTCGAAGCGTTCCGTGTCACCGGCGAGAACCGCTGGTATAAAGAAGCCCAACGGGCGTTTGAATGGTATCTGGGCAGAAACAGCGGGCGGCTCCCGCTTTATGATTCAGTCACAGGCGGCTGTTACGATAGTCTGCATTCCGACCGGGTCAATGAAAATCAGGGTGCTGAATCTACGCTGTCCTTTCTGCTTTCTCTGCTTGAAATGCGCCAGGCCGAACATGTTATTATCACCCCAGCGTCCGAGTAGTCCGCGATGACCATGGATTCCCAGTCTAACGAACTAATCCAACGGCATCCTAAAAACCCGATCCTCACGGCCCAGGATTGGCCTTACCCTGTCAACAGCGTTTTCAATCCCGGGGCAGTACTCCTCCCTGACAAAACAACGCTGCTGTTATGCCGCGTTGAGGACCGAAGCGGGCGTTCCCACCTCTGCGCCGCCCGTTCGCCAAACGGCGTGGATTCCTGGCAGATTGATCCAAAACCTACTCTGCTGCCCGATCTTGATTCTCATCCGGAGGAGATCTGGGGCATCGAGGACCCGCGCATTACCAATGTTCCAGAACTTGGAAAATATATGGTCGCTTACACATCCTATTCAACGGGCGGACCAGGCGTGTCGCTGGCTCTGACTACCGATTTCCGCCAATTCGAGCGGCTTGGTTTCATCATGCTCCCGCCGGACAAGGATGCGGCTCTCCTGCCGCGGCGGATTGGCGGTCACTGGGCTTTGATCCACCGGCCGATGACAACTTTTGGAAACCACATCTGGCTTTCCTATTCACCCGACCTTTATCACTGGGGCAGACATAAACTGATTCTCAAAGCCCGGCGCGGCGCCTGGTGGGATGCTGACAAAATCGGTCTTTCTCCACCGCTGATCGAAACGTCAAAAGGATGGCTCATGATCTACCATAGCGTCCGGCAGACGGCAGGCGGTTGTCTCTACCGGTCCGGGCTCGCTCTTTTAGCGAGTGATAACCCGGAACGCTGCATCCTGCGCAGTAACACATGGATACTGGGGCCCGAAACACCCTATGAGCGCGGGGGTGATGTACCAAACGTAACTTTTTCCTGTGGCTGCACGATCGCGCCGGACAATGATACGCTCAACCTTTACTATGGCTGTGCGGATAGCTGTATCGCCCTTGCCCGGATGAGTATTAAATCTCTATTGGATTGGCTGAACAAGAACGGAAGCTCTCCTGAAGAATGCCAGGAATAAGAAAGCGCTGAAAAAGTTGCAGGGATGACGGGAAGTAGAAAAAGGAGTTAACTCGTAAGAGTTTTATAAAAGCCTTACGGCTTAACTCCAACGCTTAACGAAGTTCTCGACTTCGCTCGAACAGTATAAGAAAAAATCATAACCTTCGAGTAAGTCATGTGATACAAGACGCATCGAGAAGTACCTAAGATAATATTTTTAAGGTTTTCATCACTGCGCTGACATTGGCGTCCTTTTTCATCCATTTAGAATTCTATCTGAAAAATAGGGTAATCTTCAGTAAATCACTGTCATCATAGATTTCTGGTAATGCTGGAAATCTATAACAAGGGTATTGATGACAAAAAAAATCACTCTTTGCGGGGATCAATACTACATTTATCTTTAAATAATTCTTGAATGATAACAAGGGTATTGACGACCTTAAAAAAATCCTGTTAAACTGGAGTCAATACTACATTTATCTTTAAATAATTCTTGAATGATAACAAGGGTATTGACTTTTATCAGTATTTATGTATAATTAATAATAATAAGCGCACTAGATGTTTATTTATGTGCATGTTTGTAAAAGTTGGAATAAAATGGTAATTAGTGGTTAAAACCCCAATTTATCATTACTAGATCAACCCCAAACAGAATAAACTGACAGCAAGCTTGAAAGGAGAAAAATGCCTACACTAGGTAAAGTAAAGTGGTTTGATAGCCGTAAAGGCTATGGCTTCATCGAAAAAGAAGATGGCAGTGGCGATGTGTTTGCCCACTTCCAGGAAATCGTCGGTGAAGGCTATCGTTCACTTTCCGAAGGCGATCATGTGAAATTTGAAATCACAGCCTCGCCCAAGGGTGAAAAAGCCACAAAAATCGAACGTGTGTAATCTGTCGATAGACAGAGAATACGCGTAAGACAAAACAGAAAACCCCGCACGCCAGCACTTAAAGTGCAAAGTGTGCGGGGTTTTCTATAACAACAACATAGTTGACTAACGCCCAAAAATACGTATATTTTCACATGCATCCATTCATCAACATGCGAATCACTTGCAATCCCTTTCTATCAAGGATACGCGGGCTTTGATCAGGCAGCTCAGCCTTAAAACACCGTGAAAGTCCTCCTGGTTTCTCCCCGTTCTTCAGATGACAGAGCACCGGTGGGGTTTGTAATCCCGCAGCTGGCGCTCCATGTCCTGGCGGCCTTGACGCCGGACGATGTACTTGTGGACATTGTTGACGAGCAGTTCAGTGACGTTGATTTTTCCGCCAGCTACGACATTGTTGGGATCTCGGTCATGACGGCCACCGCAATGAGAGGCTACCGCCTGGCAAAAGCATTCAGGGATAAAGGAAGCACGATAGTTTTCGGTGGTATTCACGCGTCGGTAATGCCCGAAGAAGCCATCAGGTACGGGGATGCCGTAGTGATCGGAGAAGCCGAGAATTCCTGGCCCGCCCTAATCGAAGATTTCAAGAAAAATTCTTTGAAGAAATTTTATAAAAGCGAAGCGCCCGACCTGGCTAAAGCACCTTTGCCGAAAAGAAACATGAAGATCGATAAAAAAGTCCTCGGCTACCGGTGGCCTGGTTTCTACACCACTAAAGGGTGCCCGTACAACTGTGAGTTCTGCTCGGTCAGCAACGTGTATGGCAGGAAAATCCGCCACCTGCCGATAGCCGCAGTTATAAAGGATATTGAAAATGCAAAGTCAAAAATTTTCCTTTCGCTCGATGACAATATCGCGGCAAACCCCGCTTACGCAAAAAACCTTTTTAAAGCCATGTCCCACCTGAACATCAAATGGGGCGGTCAATGCACCGTTAAGATCGCTGACAACAAAGAATTACTAAAACTGTGTTTTGAATCAGGTTGCCGGGGTCTTTTTATCGGACTGGAATCAGTTTCGCTCGCGTCAATGGGCAGAATGCATAAAACATTCAAAACGATCCAGGAAAACGAAGACGCGATCAAAAAGATCCAGGATACCGGAATCATGTTCCATCCTTCATTTGTCTTTGGTCTGGATGATGATACAAAAGCGGTTTTTGATGACACATTGAGTTTTCTGTACAAAAACAAGATCATGAACGCGACGTTCAATATCCTCACGCCTTATCCGGGAACGAAGCTGTATGATCGGCTGAAAATGGAAGGAAGACTCCTCTCGGAGGATTGGAGCCTGTTCAACCATTCGAGCGTCGTGTTCCGTCCGAAAAACATGACGGGCAGAGAACTCTCTGAAGGTTATTTTCATCTTAAGAAAGAATTTTATTCATTGAGCAATATCTGCAGGCGTATCACAAGGTTCAGTGAGATCCCCCACCCGGGTATCCCCCAGTTTTTCTATATGCTTTTTAATAATATTGCGGGGGCGCAAACACTGTATGAAGCGTACAAGACCATGAATATTTTCAAAAAAAAGGACCAGGCAGCCGTTAATTAAACCGGGGTCAATACTACCGTGATCCTTTAATGATTTTTAAGTGTTACAAAGGTCTTGATTACATTGTTTATAAACTATTTATGCGGATATCAATACTTCATTGAATCTGGTAATATTGTTTGAGTGTTAACAAAGGTCTTGACAAAGTATAATATTTGTATATAATAAATACAATTAAGCGTACTTGATGTTTATTTGTTTGTCAGCGTTGGATTGGAATGGTAATTCGCGGTTAAAACCCAGTTTATCATTGCTCAGGTCAACCCCAAACAAAAATAAACTGACAGAAAGCTTGAAAGGAGAAAAAATGCCTACATTTGGTAAAGTAAAGTGGTTCGATAGCCGCAAAGGCTATGGCTTCATCGAAAAAGAAGATGGCAGTGGCGACGTGTTTGCCCACTTCCAGGAAATCGTCGGTGAAGGCTACCGCACGCTTCAAGAAGGCGATCGTGTGAAATTTGAGATCACGAGCACGCCTAAGGGTGCCAAAGCCACAAAGATCGAACGCGTAACCGAATAACCAATGCTATCGGATAAGACAGCAATGTTCTAATCCTGATGTATTGAAAAATACGCAAAGCAAAGCCCCGTGCGAAAGCACGGGGCTTTGTATTTTATGAAACCACTGCCCTCAATATCACTCGACCAGGATCGTCTTGACCGTCTTCTGATATTCCCCGGTTTCAATGGTAACGAAATAGATACCGGCTGACAACCCCTTACCGTTCCAGTCAAAACTATAGTACCCTGCTTCCAACTGCCGGTCCGCGATCTTCCCGGTTAACCGACCGCTGGCATCGTAGACGAATATTTTTACGTACTGCCGCTGCGGCAGTTGCAGCCGCATATAGAATTTATCTGTCCAGGGGTTTGGAGACGGACCGTATACGGCAAAATATCTGGGTATTGATCCATCCTGCAAGATACCTACCTGGCCGATGATAAAGAGGCTGTCGCTGACATCGTATGCCGAGTTGCCGGCGACATCGTAGCTCGTGACCCGGATCAAGCATTCGTAGGAAGTCGTTTCGGGTATGGTCCAGTCGTAGCTGGAGTCATCACCCGCGATGTGCACCACGAAAACCGGGTAGGTCGCGCCGCCGTCGAGGGAAAGATAGATATCGGCGCTGTCGATCCCGACGTTATCCATGGATAGCCACTGGATCGCGTGCACTTCGTTCCAGTACCAAACCTCGCCGCCATTGGGAACCAATACTTCCACAAAGGGCATCCCCGTATCGATGATCTTGAACAAAGAATCGGAGACATCGTCAACGCCGTTGTTGCTCAGATCAAAAGCTTCAGCTTTGATCAGGCAGCGCTCAGAGTGCACATAAGGCACGGTCCATTCATGCATTGTGTCGGATACCGGCGGTGAAACCAGATATGTCCAGTTCTGTCCGCTGTCCGGTGAAAACAAGAGCGCGACCGAATCCAGACCGATATTGTCCGTCGCCAGCCAGCGGATCGTATCGATCTCGCCCGGCGAGAATTCTTCTCCACCGTTCGGATAATGGACTGTGACGACAGGCGATATCGCGTCCCGGATCGTGAACACCGCATCGGAAACATCCTCGGCTGCATTAGGAAACTTGTCATAGGCGACCACCCTGACCAAGCACTGTTCTGATGGCGTTGCCGGGACTGTCCAGGCGTATGCCTGCGTATTAGCCAACCCGTGGGCAACGTTTATCCAGGAACTGCCGCTATTGGTCGAGTACCACAAGGATACGGTATCCACCGCCACGTTGTCCGTTGCGGTCCACCGGATCGTATCAACATCGCCGACATTCCAGATCTCGCCGCCATTAGGCATAACCACTGTGACTTGGGGAGGGATCAGGTCCGAAAGGATGCGGCTGGCGTAGATATCCCAGCTGCCATTCCGATTCGTCTGCCACAGCACCCAAACATACCCCGAATCATCCAGTGTTACCGCCGGCATGATATCCTTAAACGTGCTCGCGCTGATCACCGATGAATCCTGCCAGGCATCGTCCCGGTAGAACTTCGCCATCACCTCCCACTCGCCGGAACGGTCTGACTGCCAGATGCACCAGAGATAGCCGTCTCGATCAGTCACCAGTACCGGGTGTTCATCCCTGCCAGAATCGCTGACCACGGGCTGAGCGTTCGACCACGATACGCCATCGTAATGGCTTCCGTAAATGTCGGAATTACCGTTCCGCCAGGTGGTCCAGACAACCCAGACCGTACCGCTGCCATCAACGCAGATCTTCGGATCCTGGTCCTGACTTTGATTGCTCGTCAGCCGCCTTAGGTTCTCCCAATGTCCGGAAGCGGGATTGTAATTTTTCACATAGATATTTCGATTATATTCCCAGCGTTCACTCGTCCATGCCACCCAGGCGATGCCTGAACTGTCGGTCGCCATTGAGGGACGATAATCGTTCGCCGAATCAACGGTCACCGCGAACATGGGTTGCCATGTTGATCCATCGTAGTAACGGCAGTATATATCACCGTTGAGGTGGGTCCACCGTTCCAGCGTCACCCAAAAGCGCTTATCGCCGTCCAGGGTCATAGCCGGATACATATCGTTGGCTGCCCTGCTGCTTACCATCGTCCCCGTGCTCCAGGCGGAACCAGTATAATATGAATTGAAAACATCGTAATTCCTGCCGAAACAACGCGACCAGGAAACGGTCGCCCGGCCGAGCGAATCACAGTACATGAATGGAGAAAAATCCCAGTATTCGAACGCGTCGACGATCGCCGGCGTGGTCCATGATCCGTTGGCCTGGCGGCGTGACGCGCATATTTCCGTGCGGCCGTAAGTGGTCGACCGCCCGGTGACCCAGGACGCCCACAACCGCCCTTGACCGTCGACGATAGCGCTCACGAAGGCATCGGATTCCGCGTGCAGGTCAACCGGCTGGGGACTCGACCAGGAAAGAAGGCTGCTGAAGCCAGCTGGTCTTCGCGGGGATTTTACAGCATAATAACCGGTCTGTTTCGGCTTCAGGAGCGGATCTCCGCAAATGCACATTCCATAGAACCAGTCGACATCGGTGATCCCCCACTGGGCAAACCATGCCTCAAAAGCCTCGCCGATCGATATGCCGGTGTCGAGCCGCCCATAAAAATCGCTGAAATGGAGCATGCTTCCCACCTTGGCGGATCCGATCGCCAGCAATCCGTTCATTGTATTGTAAATGTAGCAACCGCCGATAAAATTTTCCTCCACGAACCTGGTGCCGCTGCACTGGAACAGGTTAACGAATAGGAATGTTGGATCGGCAAACCATTCTTCAAAATTGAAAACCGTGCCGGCATAACCGGAATTATTCTTGAACGTATTAGCCCATGGCGATGAATGACTGTTGATTTGCACCCACTCGTAAGGATCATTAAACCGGTTCCGGAAATCAGCGGCGGTCGTCGTGTTGTTACTGTTCACCACAACGACAGTATCATAAAGATAATCCAGATCACAATCGCCGAAACCGCTCCAGTCGTCATCATCATAAGCAAGAGCTTTTTGCGGCATGCCGAAACCGCCGGTGCGGTACCGGTGGATCTTGGACAGATAGTTGTTCGTCAGAGAGATCTCGTTGCCCCAGGTCATCACGGCGCAGTTGATCCGGCCCACCCATATTTCCGGCGCCCGGTCGCCGGTGTGACCATCATAAACACAATCCGCATCGCTGTCGACCCATGTTCCGTCAAGATCCATGAGGAAAAGCTCGATCGGGAACTCTTCACGTCCCTCGGCACTTTCGTATTCGTACCAGGCGAACGGCACGTTGCCAATGAAAACCGCTCCCACCAGTTCGCTGTCCAGCAGGGCTGCCAGGTGACTTCTCAGGCCCGTGGCGTTCCAGCCCCGGACCGTGTCGACGCGCACGTCATACGCTTCAAGGACGATATCACTGACATAGAGGTTTAATGAATCAAGGATATAGGGATAAAGAGGGGCATAAACAACGATGTCAACTAGCGGCGCTCGGCCTCCATTGCCGGACAGACGGGCAGATGCCGCCTTGCCGATGGCAAAAGGCTCCTGGATGAGCCGCTGATTCTTCAGGCACCATTCCTGGTAAGCCGTCTGCGGCTGTTCATAAGGATCCGTGTATCGCAGCCGTGTTATGCCGGCTTGACTGAATATCATTCCCGGCATGATAAAAACAGCCGTGCATATCAAAATATAAAATGACCTTTTCATAACAACCTCCTTACATGATTAATGGACAAAGGGTCAAAATAACAATATACCGATATCGGTTGTTGTCCATCTCAATATTATAATTCCAAATACGTTATTGTCAACAGACTTAATACTCGGAAAGCCGGCGCTATTACCAGACCTCCTCAATAGACGCGGTACTCAACCGTTGTCTTTTCGAATGAATCCAGGACATCCCTGCGCTTGATATATCTCAAGCCGAACAGCATGATGGCGAGACACGGCGATAAAAGTACCAGTATGGCAACGGTAATGAATATACTACCGCCCAGACCGTGTTTTCCCGCAAATGATATAATCGAGCAGAACGCCAGCACGCCCAGGAATGATTTGGCAGCTTTAGGGTAAAACTTCAGAGCCCAGCGCGCCCGCATCGCGATGCCCAAGACCGCCAGCGAGACCACCAGATGGTAAACCAGCGGAATATACATCAGACTGAACCTGAACGACACCGTACTGCTTGAGGACGGCGTTAAGATCGGGAAAATGAAGATCAGGGCACCGATCAGCAGGTAGACAAGTACAACGGCAAAATATGCGATCATGAACCGGTCCTGATAGACGGCTATTTCAAAATCCCATTTTCCTTTTTTCTGCGGGTCATTACCGGCATTACCAATTGTCATTTACCAGTAATATTAGCACAACAAATGATAGATGTCAAGGTGTCAAGGTTATGTAAAAAAGAATTTTTAAAAACCCTTATTACTGCGCTGCCATTTGCGTCTTACATCATTCTCGTTTTTGCCAAAATATTGAGTATCCCTTACCGGGGCCGTTTCATCAACTTAGAAATCTATGATAAAAAACGGGGTAATCATCCTTATATCACTGTAATCTCAATTGACATCAGACTTTCTTTTGTTATAATCTGGCCATGGACGCCGAAATGATTGAGAAACTCGCCCGGCAAACACAGATCGTTAAAAACGGGTTGCCGGACAAATGAAGTTGAAAAAAAAGACCATTGCGCTCGTAGCCGGTATCGCCGCTTTCATTGCCGTATTATTGCTGCTTATCTTTTGCGTTTTCAATAAGAAATCACGCGGTATTACCGGTTCAGGCATGATCGAGGTCTTGGAAATACAAATTTCTGCAAGGGTCGGGGGTCAGATCCAGTCGCTCAAAGTTAAAGAGGGCGACAGCATCAGGGAAGGGGATACTATAATGATCCTTGACCACCGCGAACTGATAGCCCGGGAAAAAGCAGCATCCGCCGGTCTGGTTATCGCCGAACAATCCATCCAGGAGATCAAGGCGAAGAAAAACGATCTGGAAAAGAATGTTGAACGCTTCCGCGGGCTTCACGATTCCGGTGATGTTCCGGACAATGAATACGAAGCCATCCTGACCCAGTGGAAAGTCATCCTGACGCAGGAAACCAGAGCAGATGCCAGCCTAAAAGCAGCCCGGGCGCAGCTTGAACTGATCCAGACCCAGATCGCCGATGCCTACATTGTCTCACCGCTATCAGGCGTGATCCTGGCGCTCAACTATGACAAAGGAGAAACCGCCTTTCCGGGATTCGTGCTCGCGAAGATCGGCGATCTCCAGACCGCAACGCTAAAGGTCTTTGTGCCGGAGCAGGATGTCGGAAAGATCACCCTTGGACAAAGCGCGCGGGTCTTCGTTGACGCCTACCCGGCTCAAATTTTCGACGGAAAAGTTACCTGGATCGCCAGTGAATCGGAGTTCACGCCCAGGAATATCCAGACCAGAGATGAACGCGCCCAGCTTGTTTTTGCGGTCAAGATAACAATCCCCAACAAATCACAAAAACTGCTGCCGGGGATGCCAGCTGACGCCGAGATCGTGGACCATGGCAATAGTCGCCAGTAATGGTCTATACAAGACATTCCAGCAAACAACCGCTGTAAGCAACATAGATCTTTCCATAAATAAAGGAGAGATATTCGGGATCATCGGTCCGGACGGCGCCGGCAAAACGACCCTGCTCAGATTATTGACCGGCATCCTCAGACCCGACCGCGGCAGCATCCAGCTCTGCGGTATCGATATCGCCGCCTCGCCCGAAGCGATCAAAGAAAAGATCGGCGTGGTGCCCCAAAATTTTTCCTTATATCCGGACCTGACGGTCGATGAAAATCTGTCGTTTTTCGGGCAGATCTACCAGATACCAAGGAGCGACTTCCATGAACGGCGGCAAAAACTCCTGCAAATAACCCGTCTGGAGCAATTTACACGGCGCCGGGCGGAAAAATTGTCCGGTGGCATGCAGAAAAAACTGGCGCTGATGTGCAGCCTGCTCCATACGCCCGAGGTGCTCATCCTTGATGAACCGACAACCGGCGTTGATCCCATATCCCGGCGCGAGCTGTGGGATTTTCTGTATGAGCTTCTCGCCGGCGGCATAACCATCATCGTCTCAACCCCCTACATGGACGAAGCGGAACGATGCTCGCGCGTCGGATTCCTGTACCAGGGCGAACTGCTCTTGGTCAGCACGCCCAATGAGGTCAAGTTGGGATACCCATACTCGCTGTACGAAGTCGAGCTGAAAACCGGTGATGTCACGGCGCTGGTCCAGGATCTGCGCGCGCAAAAGGAAAGCATCGTTGACGCCTACCCGGTGGCGAGGACCATTCATATGGTTGTGCAAAAAGACGGTCAGCACGCCGTGGAAAAACTGCTTGCAGCCCGGCCCGAGCATCCGGATTTCAGGCAAATGGCACCGAATTTTGAGGATGTGTTCATCTCGGTCATCAGGGGGAAAAATGCCAGTGCGTGATCAGGAACAAGGAGCTTCTCCCGTTATGCGGGATACTCGGTTTTGTAGCCCAATCACAGATTTGGGTAAAAACGGTATCGATGCGTCCCCCAATCAGCGTGGCGGACTTACTCGAAGAATAAAATGTTATACTGTTCGAGCGAACAAGGTGAGTCGAGAACTTCCTTGATATAACATGAAAGCGATCGAGGTCAAAGAGTTATCCAAACATTTTAATCGGTTCACGGCGGTGGATAACATCACTTTTGCCGTTGACCAAGGAGAGATCTTCGGATTCCTGGGCCCGAACGGCGCTGGCAAAACGACCACGATCAGGATGCTTTGCGGTATTCTCAAACCGACATCAGGCAGCGGTCATGTCGCTGGCATGGACATCGTGCGTGAAAACGAGAAGATCAAGGCACATATCGGGTACATGACCCAGAAATTCTCGCTGTACCAGGACCTGACGGTCGAGGAGAACATAGCATTTTTCGCCAGCATTTACCACATCGATCCTGAAAAAATAGATACCGCAAAAAAGCGCGCATTGGAGACCGCGGGGTTGATCAATATGAAAAAGCACCTGACCAGGGATCTGCCCGGAGGGTTCAAACAGCGTCTATCGCTGGCATGCGCGCTCATGCATTCGCCGTCCATCGTCTTCCTGGACGAACCAACCGCAGGCGTCGACCCGCTGGCGCGGCGCTGCTTCTGGGACATAATCTACCGCCTTAAGAACGAGGAACACACTACGGTCTTTGTGACCACGCATTATCTGGACGAAGCCGAGCATTGCGAACGGATCGCGCTTATCAGACAGGGCAGGATCGCCGCCCTGGGCTCGCCCGCCGATCTGAAAAGCCGCGTTCGTGACAGGGTCATGGTTGTGCAAGGAAACCCGTTCGCCTCAATGAAGCATTTTTTTGAAAAAGAACCCGGGATCACGCAAGTCATACCGTATGGTCTATCACTGCACGTTTTTACCCGCGATGACAAAGATCCAGATGACCTGAAGGCAGGGCTTCACAGATCCGGCGTTACGGTCTCTCGCCTGGAAGACATAAGTCCGTCACTTGAGGACGTCTTCATTTCCCTGTCATCGGAGTGACATGCGCACGATCGCGATCATCAGAAAAGAAATATATCATATCCGCCGGGACATCCGCGTCCTTTATTTCGCTTTTGCCTGGCCCGTGATGCTGCTGATGCTTTTCGGCTACACGGTCAGCTACGACCTCACGAACATCCCGATCGTATTCTGCGATCTGGATAGAACGAGCGTCAGCCGCGGATTAATCGGCAAGTTCGACGCGACCGGGCTTTTCAATGTCAAGCTAAAGGACCGGTTCTCGTGGGAAATAACCCGGTCCGTGCTAGACCGCGGCGTGGCCAAAGCCGTTATTATAATCCCTTCAGGTTTCAGCAGAAAACTCGACCGGCTTGAACCGGCGGATCTCCAGATCCTCGTCGATGGCAGCGACAATAACAGCGCCGGCGTCCTGCTCGGTTATTCAAACGGCATTATCCAGGATTTTTCGACCCATAATACTCAGGACGAGTTCAACCATCATGGTCTGCGGGCCGGATCAACGCCGCCCGTTTCCCTGGACATGAGATTTCTTTACAACCCGTCGCTGAAAAGCCAGAATTTCACCGTGCCCGGGCTGATCGCGGTCATCATGATGATCATCGGCACACTTCTGACCTCGCTGACGATCTCCACTGAATGGGAACGAGGCACCATGGAGCAGTTAATGTACACGCCGGTGAAACCTTACGAGCTGATCATCGGAAAACTCGCGCCCTACCTGGCGATCGGTGTGCTGCAGATGACGCTGGTCCTTTGCATCGGCATCTTCGTTTTCGGCGTTCCCTTTAAAGGCAATCTGCTCCTCTTTTACCTGAGCTCGTTCCTGTTCCTCGGTGGCGCTCTTGGTGTGGGTCTGTTCATATCGCTTATTTCCCGGTCGCAGCAGCTCGCGGCTATGATCTCGTTTTTAACCGCTTTCCTACCCGCGTTCATGCTGTCAGGTTTTATCTTCCCGATATCGAATATGCCCCTGGTCCTGCAGGGACTGTCCTATCTTGTGCCGGCACGGTACTTCCTGCATATCGTGCGCGGACTGTTCCTAAAGGGTTCGGGACTGGATATCCTGTGGCCGGAATTCCTTGCCATGCTGATATTCGCGTTGGTATCCGTCATCATCAGCGTCATAAGGTTTAAAAAAAGGCTGGCCTGATGAAAATACTCGCGGCCTTTATAAAAAAGGAGCTGACGCAGACCCTGCGCGACACCAGGATGAGGTTCGTGCTATTCGCTGCACCCCTGATCCAGCTCATCATCTTCGGCTATGTCGCGACAACCGACGTGAAAAACATCGCCTTTCATGCCGTTGACTTCGACCGCACATCGGCCAGCCGCACCCTGGTCTCCGCTTTTACGGCCAGCGGCTATTTCAAGGAGATCCTTGCTGATGACGACAGTCGAAAGAACGTAAATGCCGATCCGGAAATTGCGCTGCGCTCCAATCAGGCCGACGTAGTCCTGGTCATACCACCTGACTTTTCACGGAAGTTATCAACGAACATCACCGCTCATATCCAGGCTCTGGTCGACGGCTCTGACGGTAATGCCGCCACTATTATCAAGGGGTATATCGAACAGATCTTTTATGAATGGACACAAAAACAAATAATGGCCAGCCTGCACTCCCGCGCCACAACGCCGTCCATCAATCCCCGGATAACGGTCCTTTTTAACCCCGAGCTAAAGAGCTCGCATTTCATGGTGCCAGGCCTTATCTGCATGATCCTTTTGCTGTTGACCGCCATTCTGTCCGCGATGGCGATAACGCGTGAAAAGGAACTCGGTACATTGGAGCAGATCCTTGTTTCACCGCTCAAGCGCTGGGAGTTCATCGTAGGTAAGACCCTGCCATTTGTGCTGGTCGGTTTTGTTGATGTTCTGTTGATCCTGGGCGTGGCAAAACTGCTTTTTGACATACCGGTAAGAGGCAACCTGCTTTTGCTGTCTTTCTCAAGCCTTATATTTCTCTTCACAAGCCTGGGTATCGGGCTGATCGCGGCGACCGTCTCCAGAACCCAGGCGCAGGCGATGCTTACGGTCATGCCCATTATGATGCCAGCATTTTTATTATCCGGACTTTTCTTCCCCGTTGCCAGCATCCCGGAGGTCCTCCGCTGGATCCCCTATATCAATCCCATCACGTATTTTCTCATCATCGTACGGGGGATCCTGCTCAAAGGCCTGGGTATCGGCATGCTGTACCGAGAAATATCAGTGCTCATTGTTTTTGGCATCGGTTTCCTGACCATCAGTTCGATGTTTTTCCAAAAAAAACTCGGATAATCCGTCATCTGATTATCCGTCATTCCATGCTTGACACGGAATCCATGGATTCCCGCCTCCGCGGGAATGACAAGAAAATAAAAGCTGCGGGGTTATGGGGATACGTAGAACGCACGACATTAAATAATTAGCATCGAATCACCATAAGAAAGAAAACGATACTTGTTCTTCACCGCTTCCTTGTATGCCTTGAAGATCAGCTCTTTACCGGCAAAGGCGCAGACCAATAAAAGCGGCGTGGAACAGGGCAGGTGAAAATTGGTGATGAGATGGTCAATAACCTGGAACCGGTGCCCGGGAAAGATGAACAGGTCGGTAAAACCGGAAAATGCAGCTACTGCTTTATCCCTGCAGTTGTCGCCGAAGCCACGGTTTGCGTAGGGCAAACCTTCAGGTTTGCATTCAATTTGGTTGCCCTTTTTATCAGCAAGGCTAAAGCCCCGCTGCGCGGGATCATGACCTTGCCCTACATTCCCCCTTTTGGATAAGAGGATATCAGGGGGATTTGATAAAATTGACTCCAACGTGCGTGTGACCGAGGTCCCGACCCCGATCACTCTCCTGGCAGCGTTGATCGCGTCCGCTGTTTCCTGAGATATTTCCGCGTATTCGGCGTCCATGACATGCCGCTCGATATCTTGAGTCCGGATCGGCTTGAACGTCCCGGGTCCGATATGCAGGGTCAACTGGCAGATCTTCGTGCCTTTTTTCTCGATCTCTTTAAGGATCTCTTTCGTAAAATGCAACCCGGCCGTGGGCGCAGCGATCGAACCTTGGGGATCCGCGTACACGGTCTGGTAGGTCTGCTCATCCTGCGGCACGGTATGGCGCCGGATATAATGCGGCAGAGGGACGATGCCGTATTTCTTAATCATCTCCATAGCTGGCGCGTTAAACTCGACCACGCACCTTCCGGGCATTTTGTTAACGACAATGGCAAAGCTTTTATCATCGAAAAAGATCTTGGTGCCGATCTTGAGCCGTTTACTGCTGTGAACAAGAACTTCCCAATTCCCTTTTTCAATTTCGCGCACCAGGAGCATTTCCACGTTCCCACCAGTCTCCTTTTTTCCCTTCAGGCGCGCCTTGAAAACCCTGGTATTGTTCAGAACCAGGACATCTCCGGGTTCGAAGAATTCAGCGATCTCGGAGAAATGCCGGTGCCGGACCTCACCGGACTTTCGGTCGAGCACCAGCAGCCTTGACTGATCCCGCTTATCCAGCGGGTACTGGGCGATAAGTTCCGGTGGCAGTTCGTAAAAAAAATCCTGAAGTTTCATCTGCACATCACAATTTCATAGGAGTTAAGCCGTAAGGTTTTTAAAACTCTCACGAGTTAACTCCTTTAAAAATCGCAGGAACCGCGATTCGCATAATTCACTGTCATTCGGTGTCCTCGCTTATATTTTTTGTAGTAAAACATAGGTTCTTCTACCTTCCTTGAATAATATTCGCAGAAATCTCGAGAATCCGAAAACATCAAGGGCCTGGAATATGTTAAGCTCCAATTTATGAATCGCTCTCAACAGCAAGTAATTCAGTTTTGAATATGGAAAAAGCTTCGTGCCCAGGAAAGCAGCCATGTTCGAAAGCATGACCAGAAGTCTGTTCCAAACCCTCATTTCATGTTCGAATCCACCCGATTCCTTGACCGCAAACCCGGCCTGCTTAGCCATAGATGCCAACTCACCGGGTTTATAAGCGGTATGCAGGTAGCGGTCACCGGTACCATCGGGCCCTTTCCGAATCCCGAAACTCCTTACGATTCCAAGCTCCAGGTACTTGGGGCGAGTACGCGAATAACCCGGGCAGGTGACCAAAACCTCTCCCCCGTGTTTCATGGCTTTATACAGACCCTTCAGGAATTCGCGCGGCCGGTCGAGATGCTCGATGACCTCGATCACGATCGCGCTGTCCATGGTCATGGGTTTTAGAAAATCCAGGTTCCGCGCGTCGCCGTTGACGAAGTTGACCAAGGGAAATGCGCGTTTTCCCACACGCAGAAGGCTCAGCGAGATATCAACGCCAAAAATAGCGCCTCTTTCCCAGTGTGAGCCGAGCCGGCCGATATTGCAGCCGCAATCCAGGAGGCATCCGGCAGGCATTGTGTTTATTTTATTGAGGACCCATTTTTTACGGATGATGCCGCTCAGACTGGAATAAGTTATTTCGTCCTCGGGATAATATCTCCCTGCCATTTCGTAAAAAGAACCGTATTTGTCGCTCATGATATCTTAAAACCGGATCCGCGTCTGGAAATTCAGGGTCTGGGAATAATCATCACCGGACGGAAATCGGACCCAGTAAGCCAGGTTCAATACCGTGTTGCTGCCGACGCCGATGCCGATCACGACGCCAAGATTTTTGCTCAAGCCAGGCGGTTCTGTTGCAGTAAAGAAATAAGGCACATCAGTGCGGTCATACAGGCGGTGGACGAGTTCACCGGTCACCTCAACCCGTCCGGTCTTCTTAAATGGATAGATGACCGTCAGCATAAGCTGCGGCGCGCGCAGCACCAGGTCCAGGGATTCAAAAAACTGCGAATACAGGTAAGAATGGGTGTAGCCCGCAAGCGGTCGCAGGATCGGTTTCTGAAAAAATTCCACCGAGACATCGCTCCGATAATCGGTCCTTCGCTCTTTCAAAAAATCCCCCTCTTTTTCGATCTGCTCCTCTTTTTCGGCATGAGCGTGCGCACGCCGGTATGAAGGATCGATCCGGTACGAACGTCTTGTCAGGATGTTAGCGGCCAGCGCGTACCGCGCATCGTTTGAAAAATCCTGGCTCGCTGCCAGGACGAGTTCGGCAGGGTCGCCCGACAGGGAAACCTGTGCCTCCTCGGCGTGGCTGTAGAAATCCGTTTCCCGGGCATAGTCAAACCGGCACATGCCGTCATAAAATCCTCGTGTATGGCCCATTTCAAACCCGGCATTCCGTGTCGTCACGCGCTGGTAATCTTTGAGCAGGATTATCCTCCTAATATGATCGCCGCCTTGTTTCGGTATGTAACTCTGGGTCGTGCTGTCATACACATAACTGCCGGTCCCGTCGTCGACCTTGAAATAAGCCTCGTCTTTTTTCTGGGAGTACGACTGGGTCTGCTGGACCATGCCCATCAGCCGGAAGCCGCTGTACAATAGCGTCAGCGTGGAAGCGCCGAAGAGAAAGGTCGTGTCATTATAATTGCGGTGGCCGACCGACACGCTCAACGGCACGCTCGCGAAATCCAGCCGGGATGTTATCCCCCGCTCCCGCTCGTTACGGTCGTATTCGCCGCTGAAACCAACGCGGCTCTGGCCGCCCAAAGCATACTGCACTGCGTACAGGGCATATTGCGCGCCTCTGGCATATTCGTACCGTGAGCTGACCGAGTATGACCGCCAGGTGGTCGCCATGCCGGCGAAATAGCGGTTCAGGGTGTCGATCATGCTGAAGCCGAAATATGAAAACCACGGCTTGACCATTATCGATTTCCGGTGGTGGCTTTGGTTCAGTACTCCGTATGCCAGGTCCGCTCCCAGTACCGGCACGGGTTGAATGCCCAGGTTCACCTGCGCCAGTTTCTGAAGAGTATCAGACGTATTCCATTCATTGTTGAATCCGATGTATTCGCGGGAACGCGGCAGCGCGAGATCATGGTCATAACTTAAATAAGTACCGTCCAGCGAGAGATATTTCATCTGCCTCTGCAAATTGATCTCAAACCCCATGGCACCGTTATCAGCGTCCTCCAGAGGCGAAAAGGTATTCTGGTCAAACTTCGAGCTGTATAAGGTTGTGGTCAGCGTGTTGTAACTAGTCAAGCTTACGCCATAGAACTGCTGGTCCTGCGGGAGCGGCGTGAACCGGGTGGGTGAATAGTTGCCCAGTCCTGCACCCTGGTATACAAATCCATTACTGACTGGATCATAAGCATAATCGCCCTGGTTTTCACCGGTATAAAAGAAGGTTACGACATAATGCCCGCTGCCTTCGCCTACGAACACGAAGTGCCCGTTCTCCAGATCATAACTGCCCTGCGACGATGTATCGTAATAAACGTGGGCGTACGTTATGCTGTCACCGGCTGCCTGCAGGCTCTCGATCTCAGCCGGGCTCAGAACGAAACCCATCGGGTCGGTGCGGTCATCCATGGTCCTCCGAACCATCGCGGTAACCGAGAAATTGTTCAATGCGGTCCGCGTATCAAGTTCTGAAAATATCCTCGGATATGTACTTGTCGCTTCGGTATACTCGACCGTGATGCGCGACCGGTTCGTTATTATGACACTATTCGTGAACGTTATGATCGCCTGCTCGTAGTCGATAAGATAGTCGGCGTCCCGCTTGAGCAGCGCCGGGAGCTCGAATCCCTGTGTGACATAGACGCGTTCGGTGCCGGCGACTACCCGTCCATCAAGAATATAGGGACCCTGCTTGCCTTCACTGCCGCTGAATTCCATTCTCCGGAAAGAACCGCGGTTCAATGCGTAAGCTGCGTTCACGCAGTTCTTGGAATCCCAGGTGGTCATACCGATCCTTCCGCCCTGGATCTCGTCCTGGATGCCAAAGGGAAGAGGCAGTGTCAGGTCGCCCAGACCGGCGTTGAAATTAGCGGTCGAAGCCCGCAGGCTCATCTTCTCGATATCACTGATCTGCATGGTCTGCGAAGGCGCAGCCTGGTCAGAAAGATTCCCTTCGACCTTAACTCCTTCGATCTCGCCGTTAACGGCAATGCTAAGTCCCTGATCGAACCCTTCGTTGGTGTCGAAAAAAAAGTCCTTGACCCCGCTGAGACGCAATCCCGCTCCGGTCTCATCAGCCGGGAGTTCCGGACCGGCTGCCCCAGGTTCGAAAACAAGCGCGGCGGAGTCACGCTTAGCGCTGTCCATTATTACCCGGTAACGGTAATAAAGCGTATCGAGCTGAAACGCTGACCAGCCCGAATCAGGGACCGGATCAGAATTCTGACCAATTATAAAACAGCAAATGAGTGCCAGCATTATCCAGCATCACCATGGTTGAATCGAGCACGGCCAGGTCGCGGATCGATCTGCCGAGCTCGATCTTTCTCCACGATCCATCAGTGGTGTCATGATCCGAAGCGCGGTCATCATAAGTATAAAAATAGTCCCTGGCCTGAGAAAAAAGGTACAGTTTGTGGCCGGCTGCATACAGCCGTTCCAGGCTTTCAGGCAGCGAAATTTCGCCCGTGCTATTCCCGTATTCGTCGCATCTTATGATCTTCTTTCTGGTCAGTGCGTAAACCATCTTCTCACCGCTTTTGACGTCGATTACGGCGACATCGCTGAGCCTGTTCATTACCCTGGCGTTGGTATTCAGGAAGACCAGCTCTTCTTGCCCGTAGTCCGCATAGCATATATCCCAGAAGCCGGTCAGGGTGAAAGAAGAAATCTGCTCGCCCTGGCAAACGGTTTCGGTTGTGCCCGCGGAAAAAAAATATTTTTCGATCGTTTTCCCGTTGTTGATAAAGATGAAAAATGGCGTTACTTCAAACTGCAGTATCCGGTAGTTTTCCTGACGGGTAAAGTTCAGGGGTTCCATGTTATCGGCCCGAGACTGTCCGCGTACCGGTTGAAAGCGATAAATACCTGCCCCAAAAAAAGGCGCTACGTAGACCAGGCTATCATGTACTTCCAGCACCCCATATTCCGCGGGCATCGTTATCACGAACGCTGGATCCACGCAGAACACGAATAACAGCACCGCCATGCGATATATAATAGTGAAAATCGCCCGAAAGTCAATCCGGTTTCATGATTTATACGGAAACCGGTGATTACAGCGATTTGGCATTTTAAGATCACCGTCATCTTAAGGGCGATAACTTTGTTTTATCGCCCTTTGATATTGACAAGTGCACCATAATATATACAATACAGATTAGATTGATTTTGATGGGGCCGTAGCTCAGTTGGGAGAGCGCTTGAATGGCATTCAAGAGGCCACGGGTTCGAATCCCGTCGGCTCCATTTTTCACTCACAAAGGAACTAATTATGCACGCGGATCTGAATTTATCAAAGAACCATCGGTGCACGGCGATCGCATGTATCGGCATCTGCCTGAGTATTATGCTTTGCTGCACGTCGGGCAAAGCAACGATGCCCGGCACCCCGGGTAGAGAGCCATCCGCGGACGCGAAACTCAAGGCGGAAGAGGAATATTCGATCGGTTACGAATATATGAAACAGACGCGTTTTGCCGAAGCAGTCCCGCATTTCCGGACCGCGATCGAACTCTGGCCCGCTTACTACGGCGCTTATATCGCGCTCGCCCAGGCATACCGCTCACAGGGTGATTTTACCAACGCCGAATCGACCTACACCAGAGCAAAGGGCATCGACCCTGCCGACACCAGAGCATATGAGGGCATGGGCGTTCTTTATTTTTCAGATCTCAAGAAATATAATGAAGCGCTCGCCGAATACCATGCGGCCCTGGCTCTTGATACAACGAATGTCAATATTTTGAATAGCATCGCTTCGATCTACGCCATAATGAAAGATTATGACAACGCTTTTGCTTTTTACAACCGAAGCCTTTTCTACGAACCCGAGAATATATCCAGTAGTTTCGCCGTGGCCAAGCTCTACGTTGAAAAGGGGGAACCGGAAAAAGCCGTCAGTTATCTGGAGACGCTGAAGGCGAAAAAACCGGAAGTCTCCGAGATCAGAAAGCAACTGGGTGAAGTCTACCTGCAGATGAAAAAATACGACGAAGCCACAAAGGAGTACGATTGGCTGCTAGTCAAGTACCCGGACAACGCATACTACCATCTGCAGCTCGGGCTTATCCTTCAAAAACAGAAAAAATACCAGGCCGCGCTTAAGGAATACGAAGAGGCGCGTCGGCTTGCACCCGGCGATGCGGCCGCGCTTTATTATCTGACGGACCTGAACATCGTACGCGGAAAATACGCACAAGCCGAGGCCCGCGTCCGCGAAGCGCTTGCGCTGGCGTCGGACAGCTCCTACGCGTTCATCCTGCTGGGCGATATCTACGAACGCAAGGGTTACAATGCCAAACTTGCCTGGGAGAAGAAAAAGATCAAAGAGAACCAGTCGTCGGGGATCTCGGCCGTGGATCTCCTGAACCAGGCGATCGCCTACTATGGCCAGGGAAAAAATAACGGCCAGTACGCTTCATATGCGTCGGCGGAGATCGACCGATGCGGTACTTGGGTCAAGCAGATCAAGGAAGAATTATGGTACATAGGAGTCAAACCATGAAACCAAAGGGCATATCGGGAATCGCAGCGATCATCATTATCATCATATTACTGCTGATTGGATACGTGGCGTATCAGATGGGACGCTTACAATTCACCTATAGCGCGGTCAAGGAAAAAGTTACGGATGCCGCCAAGATCGGGCTCGCGCAAAGTGACCAATCGATCACGGAAGAGCTTATTAAAGAGTCGAAAGATCTCCACGTTGTGCTGAAACCTGAACAGATCTATGTCGATCACGGCATCTTTGATTCACTGCGGATCTACGTAACCTACGATGATTCATCGAATATTTTCGGCATGATATACCACAAGAGCTTCGTGATCGATGTCATCCAGCCGATAAAGGTCCGGTACTAAAGAGAAACAGGCGATGCTGCATAATCCAGTTCTCCTTCTTAACCAGAATTACGAACCACTCACCGTGCTCAAGGTTAAGCGGGCGATCACCCTCTTATTCCTGGGCAAGGTTGACCTGATCGAAAACGCGGATGGGAAGATGCTGCACGCCATCACCATGAACTTACCCGTACCCTCGGTCATCAGGCTCCGCTACTTCGTCCAGATAAAACGCAAAGAGATCCCTTTGACCAAGAAGAACATCATTAAACGGGATAACCACGAATGCCAGTATTGCGGTAAGAGAGCCGGCATGATGACGACCGACCATGTCAATCCCAAGGCGCTGGGCGGCGAAGAATCATGGGAGAACCTGGTTTGCGCATGTCTGGAATGCAATAATAAAAAAGGGAACCAAACATTACAGGCCGCGGGTCTCAAGCTGGTCAAAAAGCCCAAAAAGCCGAATTATTTCACTTTTGTACTACGGGAACTCGGTAATCCCAATGATAAGTGGCGGCCTTTTCTTTTTCAATCTTAGCGTATCTATTTTTACCGCATCGGTACCATCCGTTCCTGTCAAAATCGCACTTTCCGGCAACAATTTTTTTTCTTCATCTTATCTACTCCGGAACAACCGTGACCTGATGTCCGCCGCCGATGTGGAAAAAACCATCAGCCGCATCCTGGATCTCTACGCAGAAGCCGGTTTTGCTTTGTGCTCGGTCGTACCCGTGGTAAACCATAATGACAGTGACCGGATATCGGTGCTCCTTGAAATCAATGAGGGCGCGAGAATAAAAGTGAACGATTACGAATACCGGGTGACCGGCAAAACATCGCCCGCTGCCCTGCGACGGATCTCCCTGCTGCACGACGATGTCTATTTCAACCTCAGGGATATTGAAAAGGCAAAATCCATATTCCTGAACACGGGCGTGTTCAGCTCGGTCAGCGAGCGAATCGTGGAGAAACAGGATGACTTTTTCGTTGTCTTCGACCTGGTCGAAAACCCGGCCGACTACATAAATGGATCCGGCTCGATCGCGCAGGACAATGTGATCCTGGGCGCGGCTTACCAGACCGCCAGCATATTGGGCACGCTCCGGCGATTTTCCTTTATCTATGAATCGGGCACACTTACCGACGTACCGGGACAGCTGAAGAACCTTTTTGCCCTTTCATTCTCTGATCCAGTATCGATCGCGCCGGTGATCCTGGATATTAACTTTTCCCTGACCGCCTATGATACGGCCCGTCTTTCCCTGATCAGCGGCCGGGTCGCGGCGCCGGTAGGCGCTCATGTGAAAACCTCGGTGCTGTCAGGACTGGAAATAGTCGACTATCTGGTCGATACATCGCGCCCGGGCTACCGCAACAGTCTCGTGGGGCTGGGCATGGTCGCATCATTCAAGAATGATGCCGCAGAATTGACGCAGAATTTCGATATTGATTACCTGTTCAGGTCCAGCGACCGTCTTCGGTTCAGGTATGACGGCTTGCTTGCATGGCAATCGCTCGACTTAAGACCGCACGCAGTCTGGACATGGACCGATCGTTTTGAATTTTTCGATTACTGGCGTCTCGGTGGCGCTCGTGATATCCGCGGTTACCAGGATAACGAATTTGTGGTGGCACGCGCGGGCTGGTTGAACATTGAATATAAAAAACTGCCCATATATCCGCTGCTAGACATGGCGTGGCTGGACAGCGGTTTTTTCTACGCATATGGATTGGGAATAGACGCGAAAAGCAGCTTTGCCGATGCGACGCTGGTCTTTGCCTGGCCCAAAGACGGGTCATGGAACGATGGCAAGGTTCATTTTATGCTGCAAAAGGGATTATGAATATAGACCGTGATGGGTCGGAATGGAGGCTAACATGTTGATCCTGGCAGTTTTGTTCGGTTACCTGCTTCCCCTGGATTCGCCAATGATGGAGAATATGGACTATTTGTTCATAAAAGGATTCCTGCGTTATTCGCTCATCAAGCCCTATGATATAACGGAATTGATGCCGCAGTTTGATGAACTCGTTGCCGGCGAATATTTTTATGACCGGACTGACAGCCGCATGATCTCGCGATTTAACCGGCTATTGGTCAAGCGTAATGATTATACCTGCCTGGTACAGTTCAACTCAAACTATGACCGCGAAACAGGATCGTGCTTCTACTTTGATGAAATGATGGGAGGACGGATCATCTCAAACCTGTCATGGAATCAGGCGATCCGGTTCAGGTTCGCCGGCGAGATCGACAGCCTGGGCCCGAATCCATGGAAAGATGCTGCGCAGGCATATCTGCGGGAAGGCAACCTGTATCTGGATACAGACCGGTTCAAGGCACTTTTCGGCCGCCGTAATTACCTGCTTGGTCCGGGTGATGATTACGGGTTATTGTTATCACCGGCCAAAGAGGGCTATGACGGCCTTATGATCAGGATACCGGCAAAGTATTACGAATTCTACACTCTTTTTTCCATCCTTGACGCTTTTGACCGGCGGTACCTGTCGGTCCACCGTCTGGGTTTAGACCTGAAGAACTTCACTTTAGGTTTCTCCGAATCGATCTTGTTCACGCATGACCTTGAGCCGCTTTACCTCAATTTCCTCCTTCCCTATTATCTGAGCCAGTGGGGTCTTGACCGCGACGACAATATCATGTGGAACCTTGATATCGGTATCCGCGCCTTCAACACGTATTGCTACGGCGAGCTGCTCATCGACGATTACATGTATGAAGATGACCCGCATCCCAGCAAGTTAGCTTACCAGGTGGGCTTCAGATCCCTGATCGCGCGCTCTTTCTTGATAAAAGGAAATTACGGGTTCGTCGACAAATGGGTCTACACACACGAGGATGCGTGGAATACCTATGAAAATAACGGTATGCCCCTGGGTTTTCCCCTTGGCAATGACTGTGATCGTTTGTCCGGATCGGTATCGTTCATCCACTGGCTGGGGATCACGCCCTCGGTCATGGTGAACTTCACGCGTCAGGGCGAGGGTAGCATATACCTTCCCTATGAGACCGAAGGTGGTAACTGGAATCCACCCTTCCCCTCGGGTGTCGTGCAAAAAACCCTGGGCGTCACATTTTCAGCCGAGTACAGCGTCCAGGGGATAGTCTTCGTCAAAGCCGGTGTGGGAAAAGAGTTCGTCACGAACCAGGATCACGTACCGGGGAATGACACGGACGACGTGACCTTGAATGCCAGTCTCTGGCTGGTGTACTGAAAAACCAGCAAATCCGAAACTCGAAATACTAAATTCTAAACAATACTCAAGCACAAATGTTCAAATTTTAAAACGTTTTGAACATTAATATTTTGGATTTGGGATTTGTCTAGGATTTCGATATTAGGATTTAGTGCTTAAATGTTTGCCGGGATAAGGCCTTACCTCACATGCTGATACAAAACCACTGATCCCCATATCCACCGATCCCCTGATCCACTAATCCCCGCCTCCCTTACCCTCCCCCTCGAGGGGGGAGGATCAAGGTGGGGGTGAAAATCAGTGCCGGAAATGCCGGAAGCCGGTAAAGACCATGGCGATGTTGTTCTCATTGCACGCCGTTATCGACTCCTCGTCTTTCTTTGAACCACCGGGCTGGATGACCGCGGTCACGCCCGCTTTCACGGCCGCGTCAATGCCATCCCGGAACGGGAAGAACGCGTCCGAAGCCATGACAATCCCTTCCTGCTTGCCGCCGGCGTGCTTTGCCGCCAGTTCCACAGCGCCGACCCGTGATGTCTGTCCGCCGCCGATCCCGACGGTCCTGCCTTTGATCGCGAAAACGATCCCGTTCGACCGCACCCACTTGACGACCTTCCATGCGAACTCCAACGCTTCGGCTTCGTATTGACTGGGCGCGCGTTTGGTCGCGACCTTCCAGTCGGTAAAATCCTGCCGATCATTATCCTGCACCAGGATGCCGCCGAACACTGATTTGAAGACAACCGACTGGATCAGGCGGGGATGTGCCTGCACGATCCTTAAGTTCTTTTTTGTTTTGAGTATTTCCAGGGCCTTGGGCTCGTAACCGGGCGCGATGACCACTTCATAAAATATTTTGGCGATAGCTTCGGCGGTATTGACATCAACATTGCGGTTCATGCCGACGATCCCGCCGAACGCGGATACCGAATCGGCCATGTACGCCCGTTCGTACGCTTCACCCAGATCGGCGCCGATCGCCACTCCGCAAGGTGTCTGGTGCTTGATGATCGCGCACGCAGTATCCGAATAATCATGGGCGCAGGCGAACGCGATCTCCGCATCCAGGATGTTATTGTACGATATTTCCTTGCCCCCGTGGATCGCGAAATCCTCCTGCAAAAGACGGTTGAGATAAAATGCGGCTTTCTGATGCGGGTTCTCGCCGTAACGCATGGGGATGAACAGTTCGGCGCCGCTCGAGAAAAACTCTCGCTTACCCGATGCCTTGTTGAAATAGTCCGATATCACCGCATCATACCAGGCGATATAATCAAAAACTTTTCGGGCCAGGTTCAAGCGGTACTCTTCATCATACTTATTGTTTTTCAGTGCATCGATCAGGCTGTCATACTGCGACGGGTCGAAGACGACGCCGACATTTTTGTAATTTTTCGCTGCCGCGCGGATCATGGTCGGACCGCCGATGTCGACGAATTCGATCATTTCATCAAGGGTCTTGTCCTTCTGGGCAAAGAACGGATAAAGATTGCAGACGACCAGACTGATCTCCCCGGTCTCGAGTATCTCCTTGGCAACCCGCTGGCTCAAGGTCTTCACCCGCTCGCTTTCGGTGCCGCCCGTGTAATCGCCGATCTTTACGGCTTCGATCCCGTTATCCTGGAGCAATTTTTGGGTGCCGCCGGTGGCGATCAATTCAAAACCAAGTTTCTTCAATTCCCCGGCAAATTCCACGATCTTTTCTTTATTGGCAACGGATATTATCGCTTTTTTGTTCATAAAGATGTTTCCTCCTTATCTCCTATCCACCCATCCCCATATCCACATATCCCCATCTTATATTTATCACGCTCCATATTTCTGCAATTTCAAGGCATTCGCCAGCAGCAACGGCATGACATCCAGGGCATTCATAGTACCGAGATTTCCCTGGCTGCAATTTTTCTCGGTCAGGGTCATATTGTCCGGGATCACGTACGGCGAATGCAGCACCAGTGGATTGGGATGCCATGAATGCGAGTGCAGAACTGTCGGTGTTGAATGATCGGCGGTCACGCACAGCACATCGGGTTTCAGACCGGTGATCCCGGGTACGACGGCGTCAAACGCCTCAATCGCCCTGATCTTAGCCGCGGCATCCCCGTCTTCTCCGGCTTTGTCCGTTGCTTTGTAGTGCACATAAAAAAAATCATACTTCGTGTAATTGCTTTTCAATACCGTGATCTGATCGGCCAGCGTATCACCCACCGGCAGGACGTCCATTCCGGCGATCATCGCCAGCCCCTTGTACATCGGGTAGTTCGCGACCGCCGCGGTGCGTAGACCGTACTTAACGTTCATGGATGGCGGGCTTGGAAAACGTGCGTATCCTCTCAAAAGAATTGAATTTGCTTTCTGTTCATCCTTGAGCACGACCTGGACTTTTTTTATAAAGGAATTGATGATATCGGCGCTGGGCTTGGCTGAAGGCGAAAGGGCTTGAGCAAATACGGGTGGTTTGTTGTCCTTTTGAGGATCGGCATCGGTAAGCTCTTCAGACAAGTTACCTTCCTTGAAGACCACAACAAAACGGTGCTCTTTAGCCGGTTTTATGATGACTTCGATCCCCTGGATTTCCTTGACCGCATCCTGCAGTTTAGCGCAGAGCCTTGCGCATTCATCAGTGGAGATCCGGCCGGCCCGGCGGTCAATGATTACGTTGTTTTGCATCGTGGCAAAATTCGCCCGGATCGCCAGATCACCGTCTTTGATCTGCATGCCGATCCCCAAAGCTTCCAGTACGCCTCTGCCGATTTTATTTTTCAACGGATCATACCCGAAAAGCGCAAGGTGCGCCGGTCCTGAACCAGGCGTGATCCCGGCACCGATCGGAACGGTCAGTCCCAGGGCGCTGCACTGCGCGAGCTTGTCCAGGTTTGGCTTGCGGGCAAGTTCCAGAGCGGTCTTGTCGGGATGCGGCAGGTCACCCAGGCCGTCCATGACGATCAGGATGATCCGGCTGTCATTTTTACTTATAAGTTCGGGTAAAATATCCTGCATTTGGCTCCTTTGGCATTGATCAATGATCTCAAACGACAGGCTAATATTACACTAAAACACGCTAAAGTCAATCCTATTAAGGATAGATAGTTGGCGGTTGTTAAACATGACAGCCAACATATATGCTAATATCGTTACCAGTAGTAGACGAGAATGGTCCCAACCTTGTCAACTAGTTTCTAATTTCGAGGGCTGACCCCATATTCCATACTCCCCTTACTTACTAAACACCTTACGTACATCACTACGCTTTAAAAAAACTATCCCGTATACGCAAAACAATATCCATAATCCATTGAGAACAATTACATAAACCAGATATTGCATTGCTGAAACAACATCAATCCTATGAGTAATAATACGCATTGTGTATAAACTAGCAATAGCAGCCAAACCACAAATACAACTCATTATATAAAGTATGCGCCCCCATTCTTTGCGTAACGTGAGACCAATGCTACCAAATCTTGGTTTTCAATCATTGACGTCTTCGGCTTAATAGATATACTAATCTACAATGCATGTTTTTATCAGCGACGCGCATATCCGCAAGGACGACAGCCCAAGGGGTGAGAAGCTCATCCGGTTTTTGACCGAAATGAGGCCAAAACTGACATCCCTTTATATCCTGGGCGACCTGTTCGAATTCTGGTTCGAGTACAACGTCGTTATTCCCAAGGATTATTTCCGGACGCTGGCGACCCTGTACAACCTGATCCAGGACGGCATCCCTGTCCATTACGTGTTGGGCAATCATGAGGTTATGATCGGTGATTTTTTGAAATATTTCGGATTCATCGTGCACAATGACACGGCCGTGCTCACCATCCACAATAAGAAGGTCTTCCTCGCCCATGGCCATAATATCGATAAGCGGCTGTGGACGTCCATCTGGCAGCAGTTCCTCACATCGAAACTGAACCACGAGCTCTACCGCATGCTCCATCCGGATATCGGCGTATTCATTGCCCAGGCTATCGCCTACCTCTCCCGCAAGCAAAAACGCAATACTAATATTGCCAGCGGATTGGAACATTACGGACTCAAAAAACTCAATGAAGCCGGCTCCGGGTTGGATGTCGTCATACTCGCCCACTCTCACATCCCGGAAATAAAAAAATATGTAAACGGGAAATATTACATCAATACCGGCGACTGGATCGACCATTTTTCGTACGCGGTCATGACCGGCGACGACATATCGCTGCGCTACTACAAGTGACCGCTTCCCCCGACCGCGTTCTTGGCGATCATGATCTTGTCCCGGCCGGTCTCCTTCGCCACGTAAAGCGCCTGGTCGGCTTTTTCAATGAGGTCCATGCGGGTCTTCGCGTGCCGCGGGCAGTGCGCGATCCCGACTGAAACGGTGATCTTTATTTTAATTTGATTGTATCTTATATCCGCCTTGATCAAGTGGTCTTTAAGCTTCACCGCAGTCTTGATACCTTTATCCAAATTGACGCCAGGCAGGATCAGGGCGAACTCCTCGCCTCCATATCGTGCGGCAATGCCGGTCTGAGACACTAAGTGGCCAAGAAATTTCAAGACTTCATCTCCGGCTTGATGACCATAGGTATCGTTGACCATCTTGAAATGGTCGATATCGAACATGATCAATACGAGTTCCCGGTGTTTCTCAAGTTCCTTTTCAAGCGCTTCCTGAAAATGGCGGTGATTATACAAGCCAGTCAGCCCGTCACGGATGGATTGCTCTTTAACCCGCTCGTGAAGGATCGCCCTCTGCCAGGCCAGGGTTAATTGCGAAGCCAGCATGTTCAAGGCCTTGAGATCGTCTTCATTGAACCTTTTTCGACGATGATCTTCAAGCCAGATAACACCGAGGAGTTCATCGCTCTCTTTATTCGTCGCTCCGGCGAAGATGGGGACCCCGACAAAAGAACCGGTATTGCTTTTCTGACCTTTTTTTAGCACGACAAAATCGCCATCGCCGAGGTCTTCTTTCAAGATATAATTTTTATGCCGGCCGATCAAACCCACCAGACCGTCGTCAAAAGAAAACCTGGTGTTCTCCTTGACGCGCGTTGACTCCAACACGACCCCCTCTTCGTTCAGTTCGTCCATGGATGCGATCGACATATCATCGCATTTCAGAACATCTTTGAACGCCTTTACCGTATCAGCCAGGATCTCCTTCAATTCAAGCCCCCGCTGCAATTCCTTCACCAGCGTGGCGATCGATTTCAAATAGGTCGCTTCGTAGCGCTCCTTTTCATAAAGCCGGAGCATGGCGAGCAAGAATCCGGTCCCCAGAGCGGCTTCATCGAACCGCATCTTTTCCTCTTCCGTGAACTCCCCATCCTTGCGGTCAATGACAAGCACGCCCTCGATGCGATCCATGATCATGATCGGTGCGATGATCGCGGACGATATTTTCAATTCACCTTTATAGTAACCTAGTTCTTCGGGATTTTGGGTGAATTCCCTGATCAATACCGATTTCTGCTCGGCAATGATCTGCCGGTACAGACCGGACCTGAGATCGACCACGGCCTGCGGCTGGAATAATTCCGATCTTGAAAATCCCTGGATCAGGGCCAGGTTGTTGTTGTGATACGCGAAGATCGCGGTCGAATACGCGTGAAATGATGAGTGGATGAATTTTATGAAGTAAAGCAGGGGACGCTCGATGCCCGGGTGGCGGTCAATATCCTTCATCGAAGTGATGATCGATTTCACCTCGAAATCGGCCGGGCCGAAAAACTGGTCCCTGGTCTCGTACTTTATGAGCGCGCGCCGGATCATGAACTCTCGGTCCAACCATTTTTTGCCGATGACACCGGCGATGACCGCACCGGTCGCCAGCAGCACCACGGGCAATGTGACGAAAGAATGCCGGAAGATCGATGCCAGCACCTCGATCCCCGTGATCCCTGATGCCACGATCCAGTAATCGCGGTACGTGTCTTTATATGCGACGACCGGCACGATAAGCAGGTATAGCGGGAATATCGCCGAACCCAGTCCGCCCGTGACCTGCACGCAGGCATTTGTCAGCATGCCCAGCAGCATGCTGTCGTGTAGTTTTACTTTCCTCTTAGCAGCATAAAGTAGAGCGCAAATCGCGCAAAAGACCGCAAGGACATACACAAATTTACCATCCAGCGCCGGTCCAAGGCGCGGGGTCAGGGACTGGACGATCCCGGTCGCACCAAGAACCGTGTACACAAAGGAAATAATAAAAAAGATCGTTATTCCCATTCGATCGTTGCCGGAGGCTTTGAGGTGATATCCAACACCACCCGGTTGATGCCCTTTACCTCGTTGGTGATGCGGCGGGAGACCGCGGCCAGAAATTCCCTGGGCAGACGCACCCAGTCGGCGGTCATGCCGTCCTCGCTTTCTACGGCCCGGATCGCGATGACCGAATCATATGTGCGCTGGTCGCCCATGACGCCCACGCTGCCCAGCGGTAAAAGTACGGTAAATATCTGCCATATCGCGTGATAGTGTTTTAACTTCGCGGCTTCTTCGAGCAGTATCCGGTCGGCCTGCCTTAATATCTCCAGGCGCTGGGGCGTGACCGGGCCGACAATGCGGACCGCCAGACCAGGACCGGGGAACGGCTTGCGCTCGATGAACGATTTGGGGATCCCCAATTTTTTGCCGAGCTTTCTCACTTCATCTTTGAAGAGCATACGCAGTGGTTCGATGACCTTCAGCCTCATGCGGCTGGGAAGGCCGCCGACATTATGATGGGTCTTGATGGTATCGGACGGACCGATCCCCATCCCTGATTCTATAACATCGGGATACAGGGTGCCCTGGACCAGATACTTTATGCCCTGGATCTTGTCCGCTTCCCGCTCGAAGACCCTGATGAATTCCCGCCCGATGATCTTTCTTTTCCGTTCCGGGTTCTTGACGTTGGCCAGTTTCTTTATGAACTGCTGCCGGGCGTCCACGATCCGCACGCGGACGAAACGTGAAATGATATTCTTCACTTCACCTTTTTCGTTGTGCCGGAGCAATCCGTTGTCCACGAACACGCCGATGAGGTTCTTGCCGACCGCCCGGGCGGTCAGGGTCGCGGCTACGGTCGAATCCACGCCGCCGCTGATCGCGCATAATATTTTCCCGTCGCCGGCCTGGATCTTGATCTCCTGCACAGTGTCATGGATGAATTTTGACATGGTCCAGTTCTTGCGGGCATGGCAGATCAGGGTAAGAAAATTCTCGATCATCTTTTTCCCGCCCTCGGTATGTTTCACTTCGGGATGGAACTGGATGCCGTAAAAGTTGCCGCGCTGGAAACCGGCGACCGGTGTCGTTTCGGTCCGGGCGATGATCCTTGAACGTTCCGGTGCTTTCATTACAGTATCCCCGTGGCTCATCCAGACTCGTATCGATCCCGGCAGACCGTAAAACAAGGGACTGGCGTGTGTTCTGATAATGGCCGGTCCGTATTCCCGCGTACTGCTTCGTTTAACCCGTCCACCGTAGATCTGCGCGGCGAGCTGCATGCCGTAACAGATGCCCAGCACCGGGACGCCGAGACAAAAAAGCGATCGGTACCGTCGGTGATCAACGCGGTATACGCTGGCTGGCCCCCCGGAAAGGACGATGCCCTCGGGTTTCAGGCGGCTGATGGTTTCTGCATCGGTGTGGCAGCTGAATATCTCGGAGTATACGCGGCACTCGCGGACCCGGCGCGCGATCAGCTGCGTGTACTGTGAACCAAAATCAATGATCGCTATCATCCAAGACGCTTGAGCGCGGCTGATGCCAGGTTGGCGAGCATCTTGTCTTTGGCCTGGCTGAGTTCCTCAAGACAGAGCTTGGCCATGGGTCCGCCGATCCGGATGATTGTAGACACGCCCAGTTCGCGCAGTGACTGCGCGGTCGTATCATTCCGCGCCTCGAGCGCCTGCAGCATGTCGGTGATGGGAGTTATTGCCTCGGGCAGTTTCTTTTCGCTGACGATCTTCAACAATTCCAGATGGATACTATCGCCTTTTCCATTGAACAAAGACAACAGCTCAACGATTTTTTCCCTGGGCATATCTTTTTTCATACTACGGAGGACCTCAGCCCTAACCTCCTGCGAGACATCGTTCATGCATTTTTCCAGCCCTTCTTCGTAGTTCAATTTACTATAGGTCCTAACCAATTCGAGCCTGACCCGGTCGTCCGGATCATCAGCCAGGTGTATGAGTTTCGGCGCCACGTCCTGGTCGCCAATGTCAGCCAGCATCGCAATGATATTGCGTCTTAAAAACCATTCTGAAGCATCCAGATTATTCAGCAGGATTGTGGTTGCCTCCGAGCCGATGTTTTTGATGATATCAACCAGCTTCATCCTGAGAGAATAATCCTCGGCTTCTTTAAGCGTCATGAGCGCCTCAAGAACCGCATCTTTACCGAATTTGATAATTGCCGCACGCACGTCGGGATATATGCCGACTTCCCACAGGAAGGTAAATAATACAGGCAACGCTGTGTGGTGGCCGGTATCGCTTAAAAATTTAATACCCGCTTTTTTAAAATGCACCGATATGCCGGGCCGACCCATCATCTTGCCATAGGGTTCAATAAGCAGCTGGCACAGTTTATCCTGGTTTCTCTCGCGGCATGCCTGGTATAAATCCTGGATCGAATCCATGACGTGTATAACAATCTCCTCGACCGCTTCCTGTGCGATCGCGGCGCAGATGCGGTTCGCGATATCTTCGGCCAGCGAGTCGTTCCCCTGCTTGACAAAACGTGTGGCCAGGGTTAACAGCGACCGCAACGCTTCTTCCCTGACTTTGGCGTTGGGCGTGTCCAGCATCGCGTAGTAGGGCCGGATCGAAATCTCCAGGTCTTCGCGCGAAACATTCGACGTGATTTTTTCGCTGAGCAGCAGACCGACCTTGGCAAGGTACTCATAAATATCCGGGACCAGCGGCTTGAGTTCCGGCAGCATTGTCGAAAGTTTATCTTCGCCCATCGCGCTGATTATCGGACCGATATCACTCTGCTTTTGCCCCTCAACCTTGGAAACCACCAGCTGCTTGATGGTCTCTTCGTCAACATTGGCCAATACTTTTAGAACGAATGATTTAAGCTCGGCGTTTTTGAGAATGTCAAGGCGCTGCTCCTTGGGTAGGCCCATGATGATCTTGGCTACAGCCTCGCTATAAGGCTGAAGGTTCTGGTCCGACATCCCCTCGGTGCTGGCAGTCAGGGAAATGAGTTGTTCCTGGAACGTCAGCGTGGAGATGCCTTTTTCCACGAGGTCCTTGAGGCCGCGAATCGAATCGATGATATCTTTTTCCATGTACTGCCTGGTCACGGCCTGCGCTTCCTGGGCGTTCTGCACCGCGCTGCCGCCCTGGATGCCGAATTTGACGGCGTTGATCCTGATACGCTCGGTCCCTTTGCAACTCAGCATGGTCGCGGCATCCCCGTATTCCTTGATCTTGAGTTTGCCGCTCGTCATGACTTCATACAGGTTCTTCAAATCGCCATTGTTCACGCTGGGCGCGAAGGTCAGGCTGTTAATATCACTTTTTCTCAGTGCCTCCAGCAGCGACACCACGGCGATGTTTTTCGAAAGATCGATACGCTCATCCTGGAAGATCAGCGTCTGCTCCAGGAAGTAAAGGGAAAACCCGGGATATTTGTTATACAGCTTGTTAAGCACGGCAAGTGTGCTGCTTACAACTTTTTCCATAACCGGATGTTCAGGGGGATATGATTTGGCGGATTTATATCCGACCGCAATTTCTTTCAAAAAATCAAGGATTAACGACTGCTCCATGCGTAATATTAATTATATTTTCAGTGTTGTCAATGACACGTAATTCTTGAAAAAATATTTACCCGAAAGCGCCCTGTTAGACGCTTGATTCGGCTTCGTTTTTGTGTATAATGATCCTGGTAAATGATTAGTGTAAGACCGCTTAAATCAAAAGGAGCCATGCATGCTGAAAGACCTTATTCTTAGCAAAAAAGCGAGCGTCGGGATAATCGGCCTGGGCTATGTCGGACTGCCGCTCGCCATAGAGATATTAAAAAAAGGCTTTTCCGTGATCGGCGTGGATATCGACAAAACACGAGTCGCGCGGATAAATCAGGGCCGTTCGTTCATCGACGATGTTGAATCACGCGCGCTTAAAAGTTTTGTCCAGACAAAAAAATTGCGCGCGACCACAGATTATAACCAGCTACGCAAATGCGATATCATCATCATCTGTGTTCCCACACCGGTCAATGCCAACAAGGAACCGGACATGGAACCGGTTATTGCCAGCGCCCGCGGCATCCAGAAGATACTGAGGAAACAGCAGCTGGTGATATTAAAAAGCACGACGTATCCGGAGACCACTGAAAAACTGGTCCTCCCTATCCTCAGCACGACCGGTTTGAAGGTTGGCACTGATTTCTACCTTGCCTTTTGCCCGGAGCGTATTGACCCCGGCAACAAGAGGTTCGGCGTGGCGAACACGCCGACCGTGATCGGCGGGGTCACGCGCAAATGCACTGACATGGCTTGTCTTTTTTACCAGCAGTTCATCCGCCTTGTGCATCCTGTTTCCTCGGCGCGGACCGCGGAAATGACCAAAATCCTCGAGAACACGTTCCGCAACGTCAATATCGCCCTGGTCAACGAATTCGCGCAACTCTGCGAGCGGATGGGCGGGATCGACATATGGGAGGTCATTGACGCCGCCAAGACTAAGCCTTTCGGCTACATGCCTTTCTACCCGGGACCAGGAGTGGGCGGGCACTGCATACCGATCGACCCTTATTACCTATCGTGGAAGGCAAGGGAGTATGATTTTCACACGGTCTTCATTGAATTATCGGCGCGGATAAACGAAGAAATGCCGTTTTTCGTGGTCAATAAGGCGATCGACGCGATCAGCCGCTCGGGCGGCTGCCCGGCAAAGGCGCGCGTCTTGATCCTCGGTATGGCTTTTAAAAAAGATATTTCGGACCTCAGGGATTCGCCGGCGATCCGCGTTTTCGAGATCATCAAACCCAGGGTCAAAAACGTACGGTACAACGATCCCTTCGTGCCCAGTTTTCACTCGGGCGACGGTAAAGCGGTCAGATCGGTCAGACTGACGCCGCAGGAATTAAGAAAAGCCGATGCGATCCTGATCCTGACCGACCACTCGGCATATGATTACCGGTTTGTCGTAAAGCACGCGCGGCTCGTCATTGACACGCGCAATGCTGTAAAATTCAAGTCAGCCAAGGTCAAAAAACTGGGCAGCGGTCTGTAAGTCTAACCGGATCATTGACAATAGCTTTCTTTTTTATTATAATTCATCTGCGACATGTTTATTGAAATATACGCCACGTTTATCAAAACTGCAAGGAGGATAAATGGCTAAAATAACGATCAGCGTCATTAAAGCTGATGTCGGAGGATATGTCGGTCATTCCAGCATGCATCCCAGTTTAATGGCTCGCGCCATCCAGTCGCTCGATGGGCATAAGAAGAAGGGCACGGTCGTGGACTTCCATGTCAGTCATTGCGGCGATGACCTGGAACTGATCCTGACCCACCGCCTGGGCAATGACAACAGCGATATCCACAAGTTGACCTGGGACATCTTTGTTGAATGCACCAACGTCGCCAAGGAACTCAAGCTTTACGGCGCCGGCCAGGACCTGCTGGCGGACGCCTTCTCCGGTAATGTCAAGGGGATGGGTCCGGGCTGCGCGGAGATGACCTTTGAAGAACGCAAGAGCGAACCGGTCATAATTTTCGCCGCGGACAAGACATCGCCGGGCGCCTGGAATATGCCCCTGTACAAGATGTTCGCCGATCCGTTCAACAGCATCGGACTGATCATCGACCCGAGCATGCATGACGGCTTTGTCTATGAAGTACTCGACATTTTTGCGAACAAGACCTGCAAGATGAATACACCCGAAGAAATGTATGACCTGCTCTGCCTGATCGGCGCTTCCGAGCATTACATCCTGAAGAATGTTTATAAAAAGAATGGCGAGATCGGGGCCACGACCTCGACCCAGCGCGTCAACCTGATGGCTGGCCGTTATGTCGGCAAGGACGATCCGGTCATGATCGTCCGCAGCCAAAGCGGCCTGCCCGCGGTCGGCGAAGTGCTCGAACCATTCGCGTTCCCTTATATGGTAACCGGCTGGATGCGCGGCTCCCACTGGGGCCCGTTCATGCCGGTATCAGTCGCCCAGGCGAACCCCACCCGGTTCGACGGTCCACCCCGCGTGATCGCTCTCGGTTTTCAGATCTGTAACGGTACGCTGGTTGGTCCCCGGGACATGTTCGATGACCCCAGCTATGACCATGTGCGGCAGAAGGCGAACGAGGTTGCCGATTATATCAGACGCCACGGGCCGTTCGAACCCCAACGCCTGCCGCTTGCGGACATGGAATACACAACCCTGCCGCAGGTGCTGAACAAACTGAAAGAACGGTTTAAATAGATGGACAATGGGTTAGGGTTGGGATGCTTGAGATATGATATTTCCAGCTTCTCAACCCTTGCCCGATTACAAACGATGACGGCAGCTTGTACCTCATAATGAAAAAATATATATTTCTGATTACGTTCTCGATCACGGTTTCTATCTGTACAGCCCAGATCCTGGGTCCGGGTACCACTGCCTATACGTTCTTAAAACTAGGCGTCGGCGTCAGGCCGGTCGCCATGGGCAACGCCTTTACCGCGATCAGCGACGATGGCAACGCCGTGTTCTGGAACCCGGCCGGATTGGGTCTCATCCAGAGCTACTACGTCTCGGGCATGGCCATGAACCATCTGACTTACTGGAATTATTATAACCTTACTTCGGCGATCATGCTGGGCAAAAAAGCCGGCGGGCTCGGCATCGGCCTGGCATATATTAGCGCTTATGATACCGAGTACGACGAATTCGGCGAGATGGGTAATGATTTCAGAAATTCGGATATGCTGCTCAACGTCGGTTACGGGAACGCCATCGGCCGGAAACGGCAGGTGGCATTCGGCGCCAGTGTCAAGATCCTGCGCAGCCAGCTATATCACTACAGCTCATACGGCTTGCTGGCGGACGGCGGGATCGTGCTTAACCCGGTGAAGTACATATATTTGGGTTCGGTCGTCAAGCATTTCGGCGCAAAAACCAATTACCTTGAGATGTGGGAATATGCGCCCGTGAACTTCCGACAGGGGATCGCTTTCAAGCTGCCGTTCCGCTTGAATCACTTCCTGGTGAGCATGGATTATTCATTATACCCCGATGTCAACCCGACTTTATCGGTCGGCGCCGAACTGCATATTCGGGAACCCAAGATCCTGCCCACGGCTACCAAGGCGGTATTTGGTCAGGACGCGAAAATTTCCGGATTTTCCTTGATGGCTGGCTATCAGTCGGGGTATCAGTCAATGGGCTGGTCGGGATTGTCGTTTGGTTTTTCGCTTGAGATAATGATGCTGGAGGCGCTGTATCTCGATATAGGAGGAGTATTTCTCTCATACGGGTATCTAGGCAATTCGGAACGGATCGGCATTGGATTAAATTACGCGCCCACCGCAAAGGGGTCCAAGAAGTAGAGTAGTTGCTTGCCGCATTCCAGATTAAAAAACCATCTGCGTACGAACCCAGCAGGCCGTTCATTTGCGCCGAGATATATTCGTGACCGTAATCCTCGGCAAAAAGGTCAAAGCCCTGAACGAACGGGATGACCTTGACCGATAACGGCACTTTGACGAACGCCTCTCTCACCGAATCATAATAGATCCAGTAATTCCGCCAGTATTCGCTGACCTCCTTTAAAAATTTTGGGTGGAAATGCGACGGATACAGCATCGGGTAGAATACATCGGCGTATTCGCTCAGCGTATATATGTACTGACCGATGCTGGTGATCTCGTACCAGACAGCATAGCCGTATATGCACATGCCGATCTCCACGCCGGGCGCCATCTTGCGGATCTTTTTCAGCAAGCTGATGATCGGCTTGGAGCGCGGTCCCTTGACATTGGCAAGCTGGATCGCCTTGATATTCCCGTCGGTGGGGAACCGAATGTAATCAAGCGCGATGGATCTTATGCCGTGCTGGTCGAGTTCCTTGATCACGCTTACCAGGTAGTCGTTCACGCTGTCAACATAGGGGTTGACCCATGAACTGCCGGTGTTGTCCTTCCAGATCCTGCCCCGTGAATTCATCATGCCGAACTTATGATACTTGGCAAGATAATTATCCCGGTAGCAGACCACGCGGGCGATCACCTTGATCCCATGCCGCTGCGCCCGCGCGACCAGGGAATCAAGGTCGATGTACTTTTTCACGGCTTTAATCTTCTTTGCCAGTTCCAGGTCCGTATCATAGCAAAGGTAGCCATAGTCGCTTTTGAGGTCGACCACGATCGCATTAATAAAGCCTGAATCCGCCCGGGCATAAACGCCCTCCATGTAATCGCGGCGGCACGCCTTCCAGGGATTTATGTAGATCCCCCGGATCAGGCTGTCGGGGTCGTTATAACCGCTAAGAACGCCTAAGAGGACACTCAGTACATACAGGGTCATGTTTCTTGCAGTAGGTTTTCCCCACCCGAACAAGCAGGGCGTGATATTCATTATAAAAACGGGAGACGGGCTTAAAACACCGGTTGAACAACGCCTGCATATTGTCATAAGTCATCGCTGCGTTCGCAATCCTGTGCCGCGATAGTATCCTCCTGGTGTAGGCATCGATCACAAAAACCGGCCGGTTGAGGGCATACAGGAGCATGGAATCGGCGGTTTCGGGTCCGATCCCCCAGACATTCAGAAGTTCTTTACGGATAACGCCGGTCGGCCTTCGCTTGAGCCGTCGTAAATCGCCGCGGTAACGGGAAAGAAAATATTTCAGGAAGGCAGTCAGCTTTTTCACTTTTTGCCTGTAAAAGCCGGATGGTTTGATCAGCGCCGGCAAGCGGCGCCTGTTCAAGTACATCCTTTCCGGATTCATCAAGCGTGCTTTCTTTAAGTTGGTGATAGCTTGTTCCACATTCCGCCAGTTCGTGTTCTGTGTCAGGACCGCGCCGACCATGACCTCGAAGCGACTTTCTGCGGGCCACCAGCGCTGCGGGCCGAAACGCTCATACAGCCGTGGATATGCGGTGCGCACGAAAATCCTTGCTGATGGTGAAAATCTTGACACTGGGTTGCGGATACCTGGTGTACCTAATACAACTGATAATCGCTTAGGTTGAAGTCGCCCTCGTCATCGATGAACCGTACGAGCCCGATCCCGGGCGCGTAATATTCCTCGACTGAACTCGTACTGGCGATCGTCGTGTCGGGCGCAATGATAGTTTCTCTGGTATTGATGATTATTTTGTAAATATTACCGTACAGGCTATTATCCTCGTACTCGGAAACCAATCCATCGATCCGGCACTTTCCCTGGATAAAAACGCCGCCGACATTCACCGAATCACTCATCGAATCCGCATAAATACTGCCCTGGACCATAGGCAGCTTGATCCTGGTCAGAAACGACCGCGCGACAATATAATCATCGCCCCCGAAATCATAGATCAGTTCCTTGTATTCGCGGACCGCCCGTTCATCCCTGACAATATAGTGCACTACGCCGGAATAACTCACCGGGTAACAATCCGTGTTCATCAGGGATGTCAGACTTTCAACTTCCACGTAAACCTGGTGCGGCTCATAGATGTTATCATCCGAATACCGCCACCAACTGCCGGTTTCAATGGGGAAATAGTCGCTGGCTGCGCGCTCAATGATCCGGTTATCGCAGGAAATAAAGACCGCTGCGACAATCGCCCACCAGAACAATAAATCCTTTCTTTGCGGTCTCTGCGCTTTATATTTCTGCGGTCTCCGCGTTTTAGAGTTCATATAAGATCCTTAGTTTAAACGTGAAAAACCCACCTTGGGCAGCGAGATCAGAGACGCCCTCATAGCAGAATTTTGGATATATATGCAGGGATTCGTAACGGAATTTTATCATTAAGCCCAAACCATAGCCCAGGGTATATCCACTTTCCGCCGCCTGATCGAGCTTACGCTGGCCGTAGTCAAATCCGGCATCCAGTACCGGTGAGATCCGCCAGTTATCTTTGTGCAGACCTAACCTTGCTCCATAACTGGTGAACGAATAACCGGGATTTTCCCCGGGGATAAAAGAACCCTGTAATGCCATGGATAAAGCGAGATCATGGGTCTGACCCGAAACTACCGCGTCGATCACCGAACCGGTTGCGAGATCATCGAACCCCAGGACCGGCGCTTGCATGCCGCCTTCGATGCCGATGGAAAGACTGAACATCAAGTACGTATACAACATGAGATATTGTACTAAATAATTTCTTTATGTCAAGTGACGACCGGATAAACGGTCACTCGAATTTCCGCACGAAGCTCATGCCCGGCAGCTGTTTGATCAGACCCTTGATCTCAAGTCTGAGCAGGACCCCAAGGAGCTGGGGCGTGGATATCCGCAGTTGATCCGACAATTCATCGAGGATAACGGGATCGCAGGATAATGCATCCCAGACGTTTTTTTCGTCCGGCGCCAGTTCTACTTCCCGTATTTCACGTTCCTGTCTGGTATATTTTATGCCCAGGGCTTCCATGACTTCATCGGCCGATGTCACGGGTGTGGCGCCGTCCTTTATCAGTCGGTTTGTGCCCTGAGAGGTTTTCGCATAGATATTACCCGGTATCGCGAAGACATCTTTGTTCTGGTCCAAAGCCCAGCTGACCGTGTTCATGACCCCGGACTTCTCCTTGGCCTCGATAGCCACGATCCCCTTTGACAGGCCGGATATGATCCGGTTGCGCTTGGGAAAGTTCTGCGCCAGCGGCGGGGTGCCGATGTTGAACTCTGAAATGACCGCGCCGTGCTTGATGATCTCCGCCATTAGATCCCTGTTCTCGGGCGGATAGACGGTGTCCAATCCGCAGCCCAGCACGGCAATGGTCCGTCCTTTGGCGCGGAGCGCGCCCCAGTGGGCCGCGGTATCGATTCCGCGCGCCATCCCGCTCACCACGCTCACGCCGGATCCGGCAAAGTCACGGGCGAAAGTTTCAGCGATGTTTTTGCCGTACACTGTGGCGCCGCGCGTGCCGATGATCGCGACCGCCACTGCATCATCGGGCAGGATATTTCCGCGAACGAAAAGCACGGGCGGGAAGTAATCGACCGCCTTCAGCCATTGCGGATAATCATCCGCGTAGTACGGGACCGCCCGGATATCGAGCTGTTCCAGCGTTTTGTATTTTTCCAAAATCTCGTTGTCCGTCTTGAGCGATGCTATGGACCGCGCGATCTCTTCGCCCACCACCTCGGCGCAGAGCGCGGGTGGAGACTGCAGGATACCCTGGGGTGTTTTAAACCGCTCCAGCAGGGCGAGCATCCTCGTTTCGTTAAGCCTGGCCATCGACATGAGGAGTACAAAATCCCGGCTTTCGTTTGGATCAGTCATTTATTTTTTCCGGGTACCGTGCATGATAGCGTTCCGAACCACGCGGTTGCAATGCCGGCATTTCCACGATCTCGCTTACGGTCTGGGCCAGACCGGGCTCGGCGCTTTGCAGTACATCCATGATCACGGCGCGGTCTGAGCCATCCTTTATACCCTCCGCGATCCGCCAGGCAGATCCCTGCGGATCTTTCAGCACGATCTTGACCAGCGCGATCCTTGCTTCCTTGGCCACGGTCGGGTTGTCATCTTTCAGAACAAGTTTCAGAATCGGCGGCAACGCCGCGGGATCGCCGATCTCACCAAGGCTCAAACAGGCCGCTGCCCGGGTGAACCAGTAACCCTTGGAGCACAACCGCATCAGGCGCGGCATGACTTTGGTGCCCAGCCTGGCAAGCTCATGGGCGCTCTTTTCCCTAAGGCACCAGGAACCGTTTTCCAGCACTTTGAGCAGGATCTTGGTCCGGTCGATCTCATTAAGGTCGTTAAGTTTGCTGAATACTCTTAGCTTTTTGCTCATTTCCGTATTCTTGAGCAGCTTGAGGATCGTTTCCTTGTCCGGCTTAAGCGTGATCTTCATCATGTACCATCGGCCTTGGGATCTTTTCCCGCTACGCCGGCATCAGATAGCCGATCAGCGTTTCCAGCCCCTGACGCTTCAGGGCGGAGATGAAACAGTTTTTTTCCTTGATCACAAAATCCGGCAATTTGTCCAGCAGGTCAATTTTGTTAAAAACCACCAGTCTTGGTTTTTCTACCAGGCGCTTGTCATAACGACGAAACTCATCCAGCAGGCCGCGGTACTGCGCCATTGGGTCGGGCGCCGAAACATCGATCAGGATGATCAGCTTTTTGGTGCGCTCGATGTGCCGGAGGAAGGTCAACCCCAATCCTTTGCCGGCATGCGCGCCTTCGATAATGCCGGGCATGTCCGCAAGGACAACGCTCTGCAGTCCCTGCTTTAAAACACCCAGGTTCGGCGTCAGGGTGGTGAATGGATAAGCCGCGATGCCGGGCTGCGCGTTGGTGATGGCTTTTAGGAGGGTTGATTTTCCCGCATTGGGAAAACCGACAATGCCAATGTCCGATATGATCTTGAGCTCGATCCGGTATTCGTGTTTCTCTCCTGGTTCGCCGGGTTCGGCAATACGCGGCGCCTTATTATACGATGAAGCGAAACTGCTGTTCCCGCGGCCGCCTTTACCGCCGCGCGCCACCAGTAACTGGTCGTGCTCGGTCAGGATCTCACCCGCGGCCTTCTCCCCCTCGTATACGACGATACCCAACGGTACCTTGATGCGGGCGTCGTCCCCGTTCCTTCCATGCATGCCCTTGCCCTTGCCGTGCAGGCCGCGGCCGGCCCGGTAATGCGGCCGCAGTTTAAAATCGTATAAGGTCTGGAGGGACCTGGTTCCAATTAGAAAGACCGAACCGCCGTTACCACCATGACCGCCGTCCGGACCGCCCCGCGGCACGAATTTCTCGCGGCGGAACGACACGCAGCCGTTCCCTCCGGCACCGCCCTCGACTATTATTTTGGCTTCGTCAACGAACTTCATTGGCAGATTATAACGAATATCAGGGTAGTGTCAAGAAATCGCAGTCAGCGTTGTTTATTTCTTTTTGCCTGGACATGGAAAATTCAACATTTTATGGCAGGGCGGAATATGGAGAAATCGTCAGATTGTCGTGGCTTACTTTTTTTTACCCAGCAGCGCAAACAGCAGCACCGCGGACATGAACGAAAGCGCGGCGCCGACGAGCAGCGCATGGCTGAACCCGACTTTCTGCCAGAGTAGACCCATGAGCAGGTTGGCGGGCAGCAGGGTGACGCCGATGATCGTGTGATACACGCCAAACATAGTACCCCGGACGCCAGCCGGGGTCAGCTCGGCAACGTACGCTTTCAGGTTGCCTTCGGTCAAACCATAGTACAATCCATATATAACGAATATTATCCAAACACCGGCAGCGTGCTTCGTATACGCGAGCGCGCTATAGCATAATGAAAAAACAAGAAAACCCAGGACGATGGTCTTGTTCCTGCCGATGCGGTCGGAAATGACACCGGCCGGGTACGACCACGCGAAATAGGAAATATTAAAGGCGAGCCAGAGCAGGGGGATATGGATCGCGCTGATGCCGATCTCCTTTGCTCGCAGCAGTAAAAAAGCATCGGATGAATTGCCCAGCGTAAAAAGCACAATAATGCAGAAAAATATCCGGAGCTGGCTGTTTACATCTTTTAGAGAAAACGAAAAAGCACGAGCTTGCGTTTCCGGGATCTTTTCCCTGACGCCGAAAATGATAATTAAAACCGCGATGATCCCCGGAACCAAAGCCAGGCCGAATAACAGCCGATAGTTCTGAGACGATAACGCCAGGATCAAAAACGCCAGGGTTGGACCGAGCGCAGCACCCAGCGTGTCCAATGCGCGGTGGAAGCCAAACGCCCTGCCCAGGTATTCTTTACTCGAGGAGTCGGCGATCAAAGCATCCCGTGGCGCTGTCCGTATTCCCTTGCCAAAGCGGTCGCCGAAACGGACGACCAGAACGTGCCATCCCTGGGTGGCGAACGCGAGCAGCGGTTTCACGATAGTGGACATGGTGTAGCCGACGAATATGAAGATCTTCCGCTTGCGGCACCGGTCTGATATATAACCGGAGAACGCTTTCAGCACGCTTGCCGTGGATTCGGCGATCGCTTCAATGAGCCCGATAAAGACCGGCTGAACCTTGAGGACTTCCTTTAAAAAAATCGGTATCACAGCATATGACATCTCGGTCGAGAGATCCGTAAAAAGGCTTACCAGCCCCAGACTCAGGATATTCCGGCCCAGCCAGGCAAAATGTTTCTGGGATCTAGAAGGCTGTTCCACGATCAAAAACTATGGAGTTATGTAGTAGTCTATTGTGTCGGTTGGACCGTTTAGGTCAATATACTGATATTGAGAGGTATAGCCCGGATTATCCGTGCTGTCGATCAATATCCAGACGATCTGACTGCCCTGCATGCTGCTGGTGGCGTAGCATACGCTATCCATTTCGAAGAATCCATGCAACGAATCCGAGCTGTGAGCCGTGATAGTTTCACGGACCCTCATAATATCAGTGTCTTCCGGATCAATATCGCCGATCTTCAGAGTTAGGTCGTTGATCCCGGAGCCATTGGACTCAAGTTTGGCGAACCCATACATGTGGGTCCAGTACAGTACTTCCTTCTCGGTGCAATTGGTATAGACGCAGACCGCGCAGATCAAAGCAATAAAGTATTTCATCGCTTAACCTCCTAAGGATTTCACATCCTCGGCATGCCGGACATACATCGTTCAGCTGCCGTAGTTTATTATAGTTACTGCTCTTGAAATGTCAATATTAATTCATATAATATTTGTGTGAGGATCCTTGTGCTTGCAGTGCCGATCGGCGCTGGTCATATCAAGGCCGCGACCGCGGTCACGGACGCGATCCAGATCCTTGATCCTTCGGTCAAGGTCCGTGTTGAAGATTGTTTCAAATGGGTATGGTCGGCGTACGGGCAAGCGTACAAGAAGATCTACGATTACGGCCAGCTTCATTCCCACCGCTTACTAAAGGTATTGTACAGCGGAGCGGACGTTAAACGGGGTTCCAGCCGGCTGCTGTCCTGGTTCCATAAAAAAACGGCCGTCAGGTTCCATCGGCTGCTGCTCGAATTCCAACCAGATTACGTCATCTGCGCTCATTTTTCACCGGCTTACTACGCGTCGGTCTATAAACGCGAGTTCGGGTATCGGCTGGGGGTCGTGGTTACAGATTACTACGTACACCCGCAGTGGATCAACGACCCCATTGACCACTTTTTTATCCCGCATGAAAGCCTGATAAAGCAAATGCTCAGGCTTGGAGCCAGATCCGACCGCATTTTTCCCCTGGGCCTGCCGGTAAACCCGGTTTTTGACTTAGGGATCGACGCTGCGAAAGCGCGGCAGCGTTTCGCGATCGATACCAACCGTATTGCCGCCATGGTCATGGGCAGCCGGGTATTCGGCGGCGAGTGGTTCGAACTCGTCCGCGAGATCGTTGATTTCGACTACGACCTGTTCGTCCTGTGCGGCGATAACAAGGCCGCCATGAACCAGATCAAACAGCTGAAGGGCCGCGCCCGGCTGACGACATTGGGTATGGTCGAAAAAGTGTACGAACTCATGGCGGCGAGCGACATTTTGATCACCAAGGCGGGCGGCATCACCTCCACCGAAGCTACGAAGATCGGGCCGTGCCTGCTGTTCACTAATTCGATCCCGGGCCTGGAAGACAAGAACGAAGACTTTTTCATCGAGCACGGTGCGGCCCAGAGGATCACCGTGGCGAACGCGCGGTCGGTCATGGAAGGACTGCTGTCGCACCCCAATATCATGAAGGTCCTGCGGCAAAACCTTCTCCATATGAACAAGCGCCGGTCCGCTGAGAACATCGCGCGCGTCATCCTTTCCTGAATGGATAAGGAAAATTTCGAACTGGCGGTAAAAAAAGCGATCAGCGCTCTGCCAGCGGTGCTCCGCAAGAAGCTCGAGAACATCGAGATCGTAATCGAAGATGAACCAATACCTCAGAAAAATCTCCTGGGACTTTACCAGGGCGTGCCGCTGAAGCACCGCAGCATCTGGTACGGTAATGTCCTGCCGGATAAGATCACCATCTTCAAACAAAATATCGAGCGTATCGCGGGGAATGACAATGATATCCAGCGCATCGTCGAGGATGTCGTTTTCCACGAGATCGGCCATTATTTCGGGTTTGACGAGGAAGACCTGCAAAACTTATAACGAATATGGCAAATGACAGCGAATTATGCGAATAATAACATGTAAACTATATTACAAGGTAGGGTTCCCGATCTTATATAAAATCCGGACTGAACTTTTTGTTTAATAATAAGATTATACATTATATATCTCCAGGAGGCTGCATATGAAATACATTAAATTCATTATACTGGCATCTATGCTAATCCACTGCTCGGGCAAAATGGTCGAGCAGATGATAGCCGTCAAAGGTTCGACTATTATCAATCTGAACAAGGCAAAACTTGTCATCCCTGAAGGCTGCGGTTTAGAGAGCACATTAGTCTCTTTTGAACAGAGATCCGTTCCCTCCCGGTCCTTCTTTGGCGGGTATCGCATGACCGGTCAGGCCTTTGTTATCAAACCCGACAGTCTGCTTTTCACCCAGCCCATCCGGTTCTCCTATCCGGTCGGGAGCCAGGCAAACGTCAAACTGGCCGTCCGGATCGCCCATGGGTTCGTGCCCCTTGCCGGGTCCGGGGTCGTGGGCGAAACCCTTCAGGCTGATATTAATCACGGCGGTGAATATTATCTCATTGAGGCGCCAGGAGAATACGGTATTATTGACGCTCAAAAAGCCGATTCAGCGTTGCTTATTATCAGTGATATTTATATCAGCAACTACATTGAAAATTTCAAGAAAACTCTCGGGCGATCAGCCTACAAATATCCGATCTGGACCTTTATCAGTTCCCCTAATGCAACCATTGAAGAAAATGCAAAAAATCTTGCTTGGGAATTAAAAAAATCACACGAACAATTTGGCAGTTTCAGATTAGATGTCGTCAGTTTCGGAATTGGGGGATTGATCGCGCATCGGTATGTGGCCGACTCAACTCTTTATCAAAAAGATATTTCTTCTGCTATTATTGCGGTAGGAACACCATTTAAAGGAACAAATTTTGCTGATATAGATAGCGCAAAACAGGGAAGCAGCCCTTTTAGATTCTTTTTTATCGATGGGTATGGCGATAAATCAGAGGAACTGAATCCTAACTCCGCATTGATAAAATGGATCGCGGAAAATTCAATTTTTCTCGGATTTTCCGAAAATGAGGATGAAACAAAAAATTTCGCTTCGATCAGAGGGAAAACGCAGTTTCTCGGCAGAATGCCAGAGGAATCAGAAGGCGATGGACTCATTAGCGTTAACTCAACGTTTCTCACACCCGTAGAACCAAAACCATTTTTCGCAGATCACTTTGAGCTATTTGAACGCAATGATGTGCTTAATAGTATCTGCGAATTCATTAATCTTTATCGCAGCTACACTTGGCCTTCTTTGTTCAGGGCAGTCTGGAAGGGACAAGAAAGCATCTCCAAAGTAGGAGAAACGTGGATAAAAGAAGCGAAACTGCACTATCCAGGCATCGATTTTGAAGTATTGCTCGAATGGGCAGAAAACTTATTAAGATCAACGCCTCAAGATGCAATATTGATAACAAACGGTGACAACGATACGTATCCGCTGTGGTACCTGCAATCACTTAAAGGAATAAGGAATGACGTGATCGTGGTTAATTGGTCGCTTCTAAATACTGCGCAATATATTCGGTATCTTATCAAGAATGGCTTGCCACTGGAAATAAATGATGCAGAGATCGACAGTCTTCGTCCCTATATGGATAAAAAAAATGATCGACCGGTATTCGTGGCCGATCAGATCATTTCATATCTTGTTGCGCAAAATAAAGGGCCCGTCGTGTTCTCAACAACTCTATATGATCCGGAGAAACTGGGCTATCCCCTGTGTTTGACCGGCATTGTATATGAACTCAATAAAAACGGCGCAGAATGGGTTAACCGCTATGTAAACATTGAAAAAACAGAAAGACTGCTCTATGAATCGTTCAGCTACGATAAGTTCTTCTCGGCATCTTATGATTCGTTATGTACTGACATACAAGCCATTCTCAGCAACCATGCATCTTCAGCATTTGCACTGGCAATGGTTTTGAAAAAGCAACAAAAGTATGACGAAGCGCTGAAGGCGATCGCATTCGGCAAAAAATTAGTTCCGCCCCAGATGATATCTTATTTTCTTCATCTGGAAGCATCAATATATCTTAAAAAGAATTCCATCGACAAAGCCGACAGCCTTTTCAATGAATTACTGGGCATGCCCGGCACTGAAGCTCGCCACTATAAAGAAACCGCCAGGATCTACCATGATGAACTAAATAAGAAAGACCGGGCAATCCTGATCCTTGCTGAAGCCCTGAAACGATATCCTCAAGACAAGGAGATCACCGAACTGATCAAAAAATACCAGGAGGATTAGAATCGCCGACTACGCTGATATCCCGCCGTTCCAACTGTACCGGCTGTACAAGCATGGCGATGATGGCGCTTTCCGCCAGCTATACGAGCTTTACAGCCCCGGGCTTTTCAATTACCTGGTAAGGCTCGTCAGCGACTGGCATCGCGCCGAGGATATGCTCGTGGAGACATTTACAAAACTGGCCCGGTCTGACCTTGATGAGCGGGGTACTGTTAAAGCCTGGCTTTACCGGGTCGCCACGAACCAGTGTTACAAGTGGTTCCGAAAGAATAAGCACCAGGAAGTGGAGCTCAACGAGGACACATGGATCCCCTTGCAGCAGCGCGACCATATACCCCGGTTCGAACGGGAGATCAAGGTCCAGAAAATACTGCACCGATTGTCCGATCAGCACCGCGTGGTGATCGTTATGAAATTCTACAATGAAATGAGCTATCAGGAGATCGCTGACGTACTGTGCATCCCGCTGGGAACGGTCAAATCCCGCATGCACGAAGCGATGAAAGCTTTGAGGAGGCTACATGAACTGCCGTGAAGTCAACGAATATCTGGACGATCTTATACTGGGTGAATTATCACCGGAGATCGAGATCAAGATCCATGACCATCTTGAAACGTGCGCGTCGTGTGGCAAGGAACTCTCAGCCCGCGAAGCGGCAGCGGCATTTTTAAGAACAGGCAATACGCTAACGCCGGAAAGCCGGCTGTACACCCGCATTGCGCAGCAGCTGCCGCAGGCAGAACGCAAACCGACGGGGGCGTCATCCTGGCCGAGAACCCTCGCCTTTGCGACCGCCACATTTGTGCTGGGCATAATCTGCATGCGCGCCGCCGATGTCTTCATCATGAACGCGAAGCTTACGCCAACTGCCGAGGCCCGTTACCGGCCCGCTTTCCGCGCGCCCTTTTCCGACACGGTCCTGTTCCACGCGGCGCCGTCGAAACACCTGGTGAAGCTCTGATTGCGAATTCGACGAATTAAAATATACGAATGGGACGAATGTTTTCGGCGGTTATTCGAGTTCTTTCTTCGCGGATTCGGTGAGGATCTTGGCAATAACGGGGTGGTTCAAGAGGACACGCGCATCTTCGTATATTTCGGCATTTCTGTTTTTTAGCATATCGATGAAGTTCTTTATTTTTTTGTAGCTCGGCTCGATCTTTTTCAGTTCTTTCTGGATCTCCCTTAATTCTTCAACTATCAATTCTTTGAGATCATCGCTCAATTCGGGAAGGGTTTCAACCTTCTCTGCCAGCTTTTCAAAATCCTTGAAAACATTCAGCTGGATCGATGTCGTGTCTTTGGGCACGGGAAAGAGCGTGTCGAACTTGTACTCGTCCTCGACCAGATCAATGCCGCGAACGGTGATCTTCGCGCCCACGAAGAGGCTGCCTTCGAGCGGTTTTTGAAGTTCGAGGTATCCTTTTTCCTCGAGGTAAATGATATTGTAGTGCAGCTGCCGGATATCGATGCCGAGCGCGTCCTTGAACTCCTTCGGCGTGATACGGTAGTACGGATGCTCCTGGAAGCGCTCGTGGGTCATTTCCAGGATCTTCCGCCGGATCTCGATGTTGGTCATCGTGTTCTTAGTGTACCCAAATTTGGCTGTTTGTAAAGGATTCCAATTATCCCCCCCACCCTAACCCTCCCCCTCGAGGGGGGAGGAAAAAGGAGGGGGTGTATTGCAGCCATAAAGGGAGAGATCTAATGTCATAGAATTAAAACAGAATGCTGGGAAATTTAGGACTTGATCTGGAAACTATTTCGGTTTTTCGCTGGAACGCTTGTCGCGGAACTGATAATACAGTGATACAAAAAGATTGACCAGGTTCTGGACACCGGGATCTTTGACAACGAACTCATCCTGGAGGTAGATCAAGGCCGTGGACACGATGAGCTTGTCCCGGAAAACGGCGATCTCATCGGCCTTCACCTTGTCGGCATTGATAAGCCGGTCCAGGCACACGAACACGATCCTCATTTGCCGCTTTAAAGGCTCATCCTTTTTGTTGAACGCGGCGCCTTCCTTGACCTTTTTAATGGCGTCGCTCAGCGCGGTTTCAAAAAAGGTATACTCCATAGCGAGGGTAGCTTGATCGCTTTCCGAGATCTCGGGCGTTTCGTATTCAACGTTCAAGATCCGGTCTGATTGCAGCTGGCCGAAGACCGTCGCGCAATACACGACGTAATCATCCAGGGACGATGAAAATTTATCCTTCAAACCGGCATTGAACCATTTCAAGAGCAGCGCCAGCAGGATATATTCCTTCAGGTTCTCAAAAGTCGGTTTGCATTCCGCCTTGAGCGTTTTTTCGAGGATCGCGAACGATTTGTCATTTATCGGCGCGCTATCGCCCAATTTGTCCCGTAGGTAGCCGTACAGCTTCTGCACCCGAATGTCCTGGATCATGGGATCGAATCCGACATATGTACGATCGATAAAGAATCGTATGAGCTGAAGATCAAGTTTGAGCGCCTTGGGTACTTTCGGCGCGGACAGCACGAACTGCAGGTAGGAAACGAAATTCTGGATGTCACGGCACAGCACCTTGAAATCGACCAGGACATGCAGTTTCGCGCCCATGACCTCGATCACCTGCTTGGACTTGATCTCTCCAAGCGCGTACGAAAGCAGTTCCTCCAGCCTTTCTATATGGTTTTCCATCCTGTTATATTGTATCTAAAAAAACACCCTGGTCAACGGGTGGTCATGTTAACGCATATTTGTTCTTGCCTTTCGCCTTTTTGCCGATATAATTGACAAATACCCATGGCAACTACGAAGGAACTGAGGATCGAGAAGTTAACCCTGGGCGGGCAGGGCATCGGGCACATCGACGGCAAGATCTGCTTTGTCGACCGGGTCATACCCGGCGAGCTGGTCCAGGCCGAGATCGTGATCGAGAAAAAAGACTACAGCGTCGCCAACGCGCTCAACGTACTAGAGCCATCGTCCCATCGGATCACGCCGATCTGTCCGGTATACAACCGATGCGGCGGCTGCCAGCTCCAGCATATCCAGTACGAGCATCAGGTCGAGCTGAAAAAAGCAATGTTTTCAGACGCGCTTAAACACATCGGGAAGTTCGAAGCCGCGACCGATGCCTTAGTCCATGACGATCCCTGGCATTATCGCAGCCGTACCCAAATCCCGGTTCAGTTTCGCAACGGCCTGCAGATCGGTTATTACCAGTCAGGAACGCATAAGGTGATAAACCATGAGACCTGTCCCCTGCATGATCCCCTGATCAACGAGACCGAAAAGGTCGTAAGGCAAAACGTGATCGATTCCGGCATAACCATCTATGATGAATCCAGCGCGACCGGCGAACTGCGACACCTGTTGATTATGACCGGTGCCCGGACGCGTCAGGTGTTCATAACCTTTGTCACCCACGGATCAAATGTCCCGGTTACGCTTTATAAACAGCTTGATAAAAAGATCCCCGGCCTTGCAGGCGTGATCCACAATATAAACCCCGCGCGCACCAACCGCATAACGGGTGACCGCGAAAACCTGCTCCTGGGCAGAACATATTATGAAGAAAAGATCGGTAATATGCTCTTGCGCATCAGCTCAGGGTCATTTTTCCAGATCAACACGCCGGTGTTCCAGCAGATCCTGGAGACGATCAAAAAGAATACCCGGTTGACCGGCACAGAGACCGTCCTTGACCTGTACGCCGGCATGGGCGTGATCGGCTTGTATTGCGCGTGCGACGCCAAGCGGGTAATAGGTATTGAGGAAAACCCGGCGGCGATCCGGGATGGCCGCGACAATGCCCAGAGCAATAAAATGGGTAACGTGGAGTTTATGGAAAGCACGGTCGAGTCGGGTATCAATAAAATAGCTGCAGCCGACATTGTCTTTCTTGACCCGCCCAGAAAGGGCGTTGCCGAACCCATCCTGGAAAAGATCACCGAACTGGGGGTTAAAACTATCGTTTACCTTTCATGCAACCCCGCAACTTTTGCCCGGGACAGCCAGCGCTTGATGATCAGAAACTACAGAATAACCAATCTGCACCTTTTTGATATGTTCCCCCAGACCTATCACATCGAATCCCTGGCCTTCTTTGAAAAAACCTGATTACATAGATAACGAAAAGATGACAGTGATAAAAACCGAATGATCACAACGATAAAATAAAATATGACATTTTTATTTTTTTGCGCACTGATCAGCTGGTTTGACTGGCAGGTCATCAAAGATAAAAACTTCACGGTCCTATATAAACCCGGCTATGAGTGGGAAGCCCTGCAGGCGCTTGCCGCCGCAGACCAATGCCGCACTAGCGTCTGGCAGCTTACGGGCAGCAGACCAGCGCATCTGCCTTTGGTCATCGAAGACATCGGCACATCTACCAACGGATTTGCCGATCCGGTTTTTTACTCCGTGCATTTATTCACGTATCCGCCGGCTGCCGGTTCTTCGCTGGAGAGTATTGAGAACTGGTATCGCACCGTCGCGACCCATGAATACACGCATATCGTTCACCTTACGACCACGACCGGAATTTCACGTTGCCTGACCGCGGTCATGGGACGGCTTTTCCAGCCAAATATGTATTCGCCCGGATGGATCATCGAAGGCATCACAGTATATGCCGAATCCCAGACCTCTCCGTATGAAGGCAGGTTAAACGATGGCTTCTTTGAAAGTTTTATCAGCTGCCGGGCATCTGATGGCTCGTTCCCCTCAATCATCGAGGCCACGAATGAACCGCGCGCATTTCCTTCGGGCAAGATATACTTATACGGCGGGACGTTTTATGAGTATCTCACACAACAGTACGGAACCGATGCGCACGCGCGTTTCTTCAAGACTTACGGTTCTTATCCCTGGGCGCCCGTATCGGCCTTTTTCCCGGCCCTGGGCCTGGATATCGCGGCCCGGCGTATTTACGGTCGATCGTTCCCCGCGCTCTTTGATCAATGGCGGCAGTATGAAGAAAAAAGGAATGCGTCGTGGCATAACCAGGGAACAAAGATCACGCGGCACGGCTGGCATAACACATCGCTGGTCGAGAACAACGGGTTCCTCTACTTTGCATATACAATGCCGTTAGCGACCGACGCGTTCCAGGAGGTTACGGTCACGAAGATCATGGAATTGGATCCTGAAACCGGAAGGGAACGAATTTTGTGCACGCTTGATAAGGCGATCACATCACCGCTTAAACTGCATGACGACCATCTCTATTTCACCACCCCGGAGATCCGCCGGGCCGCGAACGTGTCGGAACGCGGTTTCGGCATGACCTCGGTGCTGCACCGCCTGGACATTAAAACCGGATGGTTGGAGACTTTGTTTCGCGAGGACATCAGGGGGTTCTGCGTCCTGCCCGGCAATGCGGTCCTATATTCCAGAGACAGACCTCATGCATTCGGCTCTGAACTGTGGCGTTATGACAAGAATACCGGCCACCGGCAAATGGTCTTTGAAAGCGACTACCTGATCAATGAACTGGACGCTGACTCTTTGCGTATCATGGCGACGGCTCGGCAGAACAATGAGAACTGGGATCTCTATTTATTTGACGTCGAAACAGGTCTGAGCCCCCTGGTCACGTCACCATGGTCAGAAGGCAACATAAATCTAAAGGACGATGCCTGCGTTTACTCGGCTAATTACGATTCACGGTACGCCGTCCATCTCTGCGACCTGTCCGATACCGCTCTGTACGCCTTGACCGAAGCCGGCTCGGCGTACGCTGGAGATATCATCGGCGATGCATTATACTACATCGGTCTGACCTCGGATGGCTTTGATATCTATAAAACGCCGCTTGACTGCCGGCCGATCCCACCCTTTCCGCCGCGATCCCAAATCACACCGCCTTCGCAACCGGGTTTTCCGTCGTATGCGCGCGGCAGTTACCTTGATGTCTGTGCGACCATGGTCCCCGCGATCAGAATACCGTTCATCTTCCCGGCGGATACTACATGGCATTCATGGGTTTATGGTGGGCTCCTTGCGGGCCAGGACGCGACCAACGAGAATTACTATACCCTTGTCATGGGTTATGATCAACTTGCCCAAAGACCGGTCATTGATCTATTGCTGGATTCCTATTTTTTCGCTCCGGTGCCGGTGTCTATCAATTACCGCTACTCTGACGAGATGAATGTCCGGGCTGACTATCCCTTTTTCTATCGTCTCCAGCCGGGGTTTTCGCACCTCATTGTATCCTGCAATGTGAGGGCATTCGATTCCCTGCAACGATCAGAATTCACGCCCATATTACAGGCTGGTTATCACCTGCCGTTCGTCCGGATTTCCGGGGCGGCGCGCTTCCCCCTGGAGCGGACAACACTGGGTTCGGACCTGAACCGCACCGGATTTATCGCTTCCTGTGGCGCAGATCTGGTCATTGGCGGCGGCTCCCTGATCGCTACTGTTACCGGTTTCAACGACGCACAGAACCCGGACACACCGTCCGTAAAATTACACGGACTTGAGACCTCGCATTCTGCCCCCCACGGTATGATCATCAAAACACGCTACGCACACCGCCTCTTTTCGGTACGCTGGGGACTCTGGAACCCTAATATCTATTTTGAGGACGCCTTTTGTACGTTTTTCTATGAAACAGCCTTTTTAGGACCGCAAGACCGGCATTCCAGTCTGGGTATTGAGATCAAAATTGAAACAAAAACAGGGTTCGGTTTTATACCCCTTGCGCCCTCGGTCGGCGTCGCCTGGGACCCTGACCCGGATCCGGACCATGATGACGCATTGGTGCCGCGAGTGTTCATGACCCTGATATCTGTGCTGAACTTATGACGACGGATGAAAAAAGTGAAATAAAATGTTAACCGAACCGGCGGATTGGCTTGACTTTCCAGTATAATTGAGTATAATATAGGGAAGATATGGTGCTTGCGAACATCGAATACCAGGGTTTTCGCAACCTCAAGGATGCATCGGTCGAATTCAATCACAGTATGAACTTGGTGATCGGTGCCAATGCCGCTGGCAAAACTAATTTTTTGGAAGCGATCTTTTTTTCAGCGTTCGCGTCGTCGTTTCGCGCGCATGAAGACAGGAACCTGATCCGTTTCAACGATAATTATATACGGGTAAAGGCAAGCACCAGCGAGAAGACCGGCAGCGTATTCTATAATGGGGACAAGCAACTGACCCTGGACGGTCTGGTAAAACAACGGCTCAGCGATTACGTCGGCTGGCTTCTGGTCACCATCCTTTCACTCGAGGATATCTGGCTGGTGCGCAGCGCACCGTCGAACCGCCGGGCTTTTCTCGACTGGCTGGTGGCTAAGCTCACCCCAATGTACCTGCATGATTTGAGCGAATACCGGAAGATCCTGAGGCAGCGCAACCGGGCATTACAGATGGTGCGCGAGAATGGAGATGAAAACCTGCTGGACGTTTACGATGAACAACTTATCAATTTGGCGAACAAGATCTATATGGAACGGAGCAAAACCATGCCCGAATTGAGCGCGACCGTCAACCGAGTGGCTGACGAACTCGGACTTAAGCTTCTTGCGGTCGACTATATCAGCACCTGCCCTTCCATGACGCTTACCGGTGAGGCATTAAGGAAAAACCGGCATTGCGAGATCCTGTGGGGCGAGACGACGATCGGCCCGCACCGCGACGATATTGCGTTCACTTTGAACGGCAAAGCCCTTAAGTATTTCGCGTCCGAAGGTGAAGAACGTTCAGCGGTCATTGCATTGAAGCTCGCCGAAGCCGAGATGCTGTACGCCCGAACGCACCAGCAACCCGTCCTACTGCTCGATGAGGTCGCGGCCGAGCTTGATGAAAACAGGAAAAGGATCTTCCTGAATTTGATAAGTGAACTGATCCGGCGTGATCAGGGACAGGTTTTTTATGCAAGCACGCGCATCCCTGATTTTCTCGAGCCGAGCCATTATCAAACTATCAACGTGAGGGACGGTGAAATTGAAGTTTCCTGAAAGGATCGACCGGATCATGCCGCGAGTCCTGAAATCGCTGGAGCTCGAGGACCGGATCAAGAACATGATCATCCTGGAAAAGTGGCAGGAGATCGTCGGTGAGAAGATCGCCCAGCATACGCGGGCGACCAGCATTGATTCGGAAAACCTGTTCGTTACGGTCGATAATCCGGTATGGCAGGGACAGCTTTTTTTGATGAAAGACAAGATCTTGAAAAAAGTCAAAGAATATGGTATCTCCATTAAAGATATTAAACTAGCGATCATGTAGGAAAGGAGCAAGAGGGAGCGTTAATGAAAAAGAGCGATAAAGACGAAGATAAAGAGCAACTGCCCGGGGAAGACGACAATCCGCAGGAGAAGGTTGAAATGCCGGAAAAGGTCAAGGACCGCTACGACGCGTCGAAGATCCAGGTATTAAAGGGTCTGGAGGCGGTCCGGCGCCGGCCCGCAATGTACATCGGTGATGTCGGTTTCCGCGGCCTCCATCATTTGATATTCGAGGTCGTTGACAACAGCGTCGATGAAGCGCTTGCCGGTCACTGCGATTACATCAAGGTCATGATCGACAGGGATGTCGTGACGGTCGAAGACAACGGCCGCGGCATCCCCACCGATATGCACCCGACCCAGAAAAAAAGCGCGCTGGAAGTCGTTTTGACCATGCTCCATGCCGGCGGGAAATTCGATGACAAAGCGTACCGGATCAGCGGCGGTCTGCACGGCGTCGGCGTATCCGCCGTCAACGCTCTCTGCGAATGGCTGAAGGTGGAAGTCTACCGCGAAGGCAAGGTCTTCTTCCAGAGTTATCACAAGGGTGACCCTGACGCGGCCGTGAAGGTCACCGGCAAGGCGAAGAAAACGGGCACCACCGTGATCTTCAAACCGGACCAGGAGATCTTCAATAAGATCGAATACAGCAAGGATATCATCAGCCAGCGTCTGCGCGAACTCACCTTCCTGAACAAGGGGCTGAAGATCGATTTTGAAGACGTCGAATCAAAAACAAAAGAACGCTTCTTTTCCACCGGCGGCGTCATTGACCTGGTGAAATACCTCGATTCGGGCCGGAACCGCCTGCACAAACCCATCTATTTCCACCAAAAGCAGAACGGTATCGAGGTTGAAGTGGCACTGGAATACAACGATTCATACCTGGAGAATATCTTCACCTTTGCCAACACCATCAACACCCATGAAGGCGGCTCACACTTGGTCGGGTTTAAATCAGCCCTGACGCGCGTCCTCAACGAATACGGGCGCAAGCACAACCAGTTAAAGGAAGACCTGTCCTTGACCGGCGAAGATACCCGCGAGGGTTTGACCGCGGTCGTCTCGATCAAGATCCGGGAACCGCAGTTCGAGGGTCAGACGAAAACGCGGCTCGGCAACCCCGAAGCAAAAGGGGCCGTGGAATCTCTGGTCAACGAAAACCTTTCGGCGTTCCTCGAGGAGAACCCCCGGTACGCCAGCGTTATCGTCCAGAAGGTGCTTGCCGCGGCTAAATCACGCGAAGCTGCGCGCAAGGCGCGCGAACTCACCCGCCGTAAATCCCTGATCGATAACGAATCGTTGCCGGGCAAACTGGCGGATTGCTCTTCTAGCAACCCCGACGAGAGCGAAATATTCGTGGTGGAGGGCGATTCGGCCGGCGGCAGCGCCAAGCAGGGACGCGACCGGGCCTTCCAGGCGATCCTGCCCCTGCGTGGCAAGATCCTGAACGTGGAAAAAAGCGGTTTGAACAAGATCCTCGGCAACGAGGAGATCCGGACCCTTATATCGGCGATCGGGTGCGGGATCGGCGAGGACGAGTTCGACATAACCAGGATCCGCTACAAGAAGGTCGTTATCATGACCGATGCCGATGTCGACGGCGCGCACATCCGGACCCTCCTCCTTACCTTTTTCTTCAGATTCATGAAGGAGCTCATCGAAGCAGGTATCATCTATATCGCCCAGCCCCCGCTATACCGCCTTAAGCATGACCGGAAAGAGGATTATTTCTATGCCGATGACGATCTCCAGAAATTCCTGAAGAAGCACGCCAGCGAAAAACATGAGATCCAGCGCTACAAAGGCCTCGGTGAAATGAACCCCCAGCAGTTATGGCAGACGACCATGGATCCTGAAAAACGCATCCTGAAAAAAGTAACGATGGAAGATGCAGCGCAAGCCGACCGGCTTTTTTCGATCCTCATGGGCGATGAGGTCGAACCGCGCCGCAAATTTATCGAAGAAAATGCACGGTATGTGGTAAACCTTGATGTTTAGCTATTATTCAATAATAAGTGGAACGCGGGAAACAAAACCGCGATCGCAGGAGGTAACTTGGATACGATGCAGATATTAAAAGAACTCGCTGATGCGTTCGGTATTTCCGGATACGAGGAAGAGATCGTCAACATCATGAAAAAGCATTTCCATAATCGCGCCGAGATAGGCCGCGACCGGATCGGCAGCATAATCGGGAAAAAGTCCGGCACCGCACCCAATCCAAAGATCATGTTCGCCGCGCACATGGATGAGATCGGCTTCATCGTTCAGGAGATCACGAAGGAAGGTTTTATAAAATTCCTTCCGATCGGCGGCTGGTGGGAGGGTAACCTACCGGGCATGCGCGTGAAGATCAAGACCCACAAGGGTGAGATCGTCCCCGGCGTCATCGGCCAAAAACCGATCCACGAGCTCTCGCCGGAAGAGCGTAAAAAGCTGCCGGAAATCGAGCACATGTACATCGATGTCGGCGCCACCAAGAATTTTCATCCCGGCGACAAACTCGGGATAAAACCCGGGGACCCGATCGTACCCGACATGCCGTGCACGCCCCTGAAGAACGCCGACCTGTGCATGGCAAAAGCCTGGGATGACCGGGTGGGCTGCGCCTTACTCATCGACCTGCTCAACAACCTCGCCGCGACCGAACATCCCAACACTGTCTACCTGGTGGGCACGGTCCAGGAGGAGGTCGGGATCCGCGGTGCGAAAACATCGGCCTTTGCCGTCAATCCCGACATCGGGATCGCCCTGGACGTCAGCATCTGCCGGGACACGCCCGGCAGCAGCGCCGATTCGGTCGAACGCCTGGGCAGCGGTGTCGGTCTGATCATTTATGACCGCACCATGATCCCACATATCAAACTGAGAAACTTCGTCTGCGAGCTCGCTGAGTTGAACAACATACCGTTCCACCTCACCGCGATCAAAGGCGGTTATGACACGGGCGCCATCCATCTCACGAACTTCGGCGTACCCAGCCTGGCGCTCGGCATCCCGACCCGGTACGTTCACTCCGGTGCGAGTATTATTTCAATGGTAGATTATGATAATCTTTTGCAGCTCTTAACCCTGATCGTCAAGAATCTGGACCGGGAAGCGCTGCAGGAGATCTTGAGTTAACCAAGGAGGGTTCATGGCAAAAAGAATAATAAAACCCGGCGCAGTCTATTACATATGGACGACCACCAAAGAATGCATTGAGATCCTGCACGATCCGCACTGGGCTCGGTTCTTGCTCTTGTCGATCGGTTATCACCGCTACATGCTCAATTACAAAATATTCGGCTATCTGATCATGCCCGAATCCTTCTACCTGATGATCCAGCCCGGGAAGATGTTCACTGTTTCAAAGATCATGAAACTGATCAAAGGGAATTTCGCCCGTAAGTACAATGAATTCAAAAAGCGCGAGGGTACGGTCTGGAGCCAGAGTTTTGATGCCGAACTGGTCGAAAATCCAGAACAGTTCAAAGAACGGCTGGACCACATTCACATGCTGCCGGTGCAGCGGGAGCTGACCAAAGATCCGGGCGATTATGAATTCTCCAGCTTCAATAATTACAACCGCGCCCGCCGGACCACGATCCAGCTCGTGATCGACGCGGTGCCGGAAAAATATTAGTTGTAAAGGACTGATAATAGCACGACCCACCTCTGCTACCTGGGATGATTTCTGGGCCAATAAGGACCCGGGATCCATCTACCCTCCAGTTTGCGATATCACCGCGGAATTACTGAAATGCACGAAGATCGCCGGCAAGAAGATCCTTGAGGTCGGTGCCGGCACCGGCCGCGACAGCATAAAGATGGCGCAGGCCGGGGCTTTTGTCTGTACGCTTGATTATTCGAGCGAAAGCCTGCGGCTCGTGCGCTGCGACCCCCAGGGCCGCCTCACGAACCTGGTCATGGCGGACGCCCTGGAATGCCCTTTCCTGGATGAAACCTTTGACATCGTCTTTCACCAGGGGCTGCTCGAGCATTTCGCATCGCCCCACCATCTCCTTATCGAAAACCGCCGCGTTCTGAAAAAGAACGGCCTGCTCGTTATCGACGTACCGCAGACCTTTCACGCATACACGGTCATGAAGCAGGCTTTGATGATGTTGGGACGATGGTTTGCCGGGTGGGAACGTCAGTTCACGCCAGGCTCGCTCCGGCAACTTGTTGTCGGGCATGGATTTGAAGCGGTCCACCAGTACGGTGCTTGGTCCCGGCCCGGCATTTTCTACAAGGCCATCCGGGAAGCAGCTAAAAAATTCAATTACGATCTACCGATGTATCCGCGGCCATGCTGTTCATTGAGCCGCGGTTGGCTCGACCTGCAGCAGCAGCTGCGCCATAAAAGATTGTTCCAGTATACAGAACTATCGATCGGCATTATCGCGCGCAAGAAATAAATCCCGCGCCTGCCGGTTCTCCGGCAACCCAATAGCTTACGGTTTAAGAACAGTAAATTTAGCTCGTTGCCGGCGGTCGCCGTCGTCGATATTGACGAAATAAACGCCTGCCGGGAGCGGTGACGTATCAATGCAGAAGATCTCCCCCTGCCGTACGGCCGAGCCGACCAATTGACCACTGGAGCTGTATACTACGACCCGGGCGCGGTCAGAGACCATGGACGCCGGTATTATACTTATCCGGCCGCAGCCGGGAGTGGGAAAAACTCTGGCGCGCGATCCGATGGCAGACGGTTCATGTTCTGCGACCGCCAGATCGGCTGAGCGTTCGAAATAAACATCGTTGTTCGTCTCATATACGATCGCATGCGCCCACACCAGATAAACGTCCCCGGATTCCACGAAGAAGTGAGGTTGTGTATTGTAGACCGCATCAGAAGTGATCTGCTCCTCAGTCAACCAGGTCGTGGTGTTGTAAGAACGCCGGCGGTACAGATTGTATGCCGGGCTTACGTATTTGGCATAGTACACGACATAGGCACCGTCCGCGCCTTCGTTAGGGAACGGATCGTGCGAATTCAGGTTCGTGGTCAGCCGGACCGAGTCGCTCCAGAACACGCGGTCGGTAGCGGTCTTGATGAAAACATCATAGTCATACTGACCCGGGCCCGACCGCCGGTGATACGCGTAAAGGTAAGTCCCATTGGCATGCTTCATTACGCGAGTCCGGTTGCCGGACGGCGCGACCAGCGTTCTCAATGTATCCCAGTTTCCATGATTCGGGCAGTGCGCGATATAACCGCCCGACCCCTGGACACGATAGCTCATGGTCAGCGAGCTGTCGGGTTCAAGGATGACGGTCGGATCATAATAGGTCGAGGATGAAGACCACCCCAGGTCGATGGCGCCCTGACGGATCCAGGTCAGCCCGTCGAGCGAATAAGCCGTGTAAATGGCATAATTCCCGGCTTCGTTCGACGCATACCAAACGCGCAGGGTGTCACAGGGTAGCTGAACAAAGGTCAGTGTGGCCTGATCACCGGTTTCGATAATGATCGGCGTAACCGCCGCCCAGGTAACGCCGTTATCCGTGGAAAACGTGACGTACAGGTCTCCGGATGCCCAATCCGGGTTCCGGTCGAATATAACCATGAGCCGGCCGTCGTTCATCCGAATGATCCATGATTCATAGTCATTATCGGGGCCGCCAGAAACCACGACCGGCGCAGCGCCGGTCAGGACGGGTATTATGAATGCCGCCAGAAGATACCATAAAAATATTATCCTTGATTTATAGATGATCATCTCAACGCCCTCCTGCTCATTTTTTCAAGCCTAGAATCTAAACCCTATGATCTAGAGCCTGCTTTATTTCGGTCGGTTCGTTAAGAGCGGTGTTCCCTCATCGGTGAGGGTGAAATACATTTCTTTTCCCGGCGCGCCGCTATAGTGGGACAGGATGTAATCCACGTACTCGATCGTCTCAGGTATGGATGGCACGCGGTTGACTCGGCTTACCGTGCCTGGTCCGGCATGGTAAGCCGCCAGCGCCAGCTCCAGGTTGCCGCCGAACATATCGAACATGCTGCGCAGGAATCTGACCCCGCCTTCAATGTTCTGACCGGGATCGTAAGGGTCCTTGACGCCCAGGACTTCGGCGGTCTCCGGCATTAATTGCATTAACCCGATCGCACCGCTGCGTGACACGGCGTTGGGATTGAACTGCGATTCTTTGTCGATCACGACCTTCACGAGCTCGGGATCCATGCAGTACATTTCGCAGTAGTAATCGATCCAGGGATCATACTTCCCGTCGTATCCAGCTTCTGTCCTGGCAGGTACTGAACCCAAAGGCGGAATATTGGTTATCAATGCATTACCCGTGGTTGTCGCGGCCATGACCTGACCAACCAGGATCATTAGGATCATGCTGAATTTTATCGCATTTTAACAAATTGTCAATATCGGTAATCGAAGACGAGAAGTTAACAGGCGTGATCCTTGCTTATTTACCGGCCGGGTCAGGCGGCCGCAGCAGGCCGGTCACCTCATAGATCACAACCGAATTCTTTATGTTTTTCAACTGCACTGCCATCAGTTTTTTTGCCTTTACCTGGTCTTTGACCAGATCATAGGTTTCCTTGCTGATAATGATCTGCCGGGGCTCGGCAATGCTTTCGAGCCGGGACGCCAGGTTGACGGCCGTGCTGACGACCGTGTATTCCATACGCTTGATGTTCCCGATGTTCCCGGCGATCACCTCGCCCGTATGGATGCCGATGCCGATCTCAAAGGCTTCAATGTCCTGGATCTTCAATTTTTCGCGCCACTGGGCTTTCAATCTGGATACGCGCTCCTTCATTGCCAGGGCAGCCCGCACGGCCCGTATCGGGTCATCCGGATGCGACACGGGTGCGCCGAAGATCGCCATCACACAGTCGCCGATATATTTGTCGAGCGTGCCCTCTTCCTCGAACACGGCCTCAGTCATGCTGCTCAGGAAATCGTTCAGTATCCCGACCGCGACCATCACGTCGATCCGTTCGGTCAATGACGTGTAGCCGCGAATATCGCAGAACATGATCGTCACGACCCGGTGCTCGCCGACCAGCATCATGCCCTTTTCCTCAGCCATGATCTTGTTCATGACCCCGGGCGAAAAGAACCTTTGCAGGCGTTCCCGGATCCTTTCTTCCTGCCGGATCTTGTCGTAAAGCTGGGCGTTCTCGATCGCGATCGAAGACTGGTTGGCGAATGAGACCATGAACTGAATATCATCGCTCGTGAACGCGTTCTGACCGGCCGGGTTATCCAGGTACAGCACGCCGAGCCGTTCCTTCTCTTTCGACAAGAGCGGCACGCAGATGACATAGCCGATCGCGTAGCTGATCACACTTTCCTGACTGCGGAAACGCTCGTCCTTGGTGGCATCCTCGGTGGTGATCACTTCGGTCTTTTCAAACGCCAGCTGGGCGATGGTCCGGCTGATGCCCGCGGATTTGCCGGCCTCACGATCGGATCCCATGTTCCGCGCCACGCGGACCTGGAGCTGGTTCGTTGGCGGGTCGTACAGCATAATGAAACCGCGGCGCGCGTGAATGATCTTGAGCGCCAGGTCCATTAAGAGATTCAGGAGAACGTTTAGATCAAAGACGAAATTGATGATCTTCCCGACCTCGCACAGGGTCGAGACGACTTCCCGGGATTTTTCAATTTCACCTACTTTTTCCTGGTATTGCCTGAACCCCTGCTTAATGCTGGCAAGCGCGCTGATAATGGTCTCTTTTTTCTCACCCCTGGTAACCTGGGACACCAGCGCGTTTATCGCCGCCTCGGCATCGAACATGCCGCCGGCTTTCCTCGTGATCACCTTTCTTTCCGGGATGTAATCGAGCGTTTTTTCGTCCACAAAGGTGATGATGGTATTGCCGATCTGGATCTCGTCGCCGTAACTAAGTTCCAGTTCGGTCACGCGCTCGCCGTTAACGAACGTGCCGTATCTGCTTTTTCTGTCCCGGATCAGGTACCGCGCGATTTTTTTCTCCACCTCGGCGTGATTGCGGGAAACGAAGACGTCATCGATAACGATATCGTTGTCGTCTTTGCGTCCCAGCGTGATCTTATCCTTATCCAGCTTGATGACCTGAGTCTCGTCGTCCGGTTTGTGGATCAGGAACGTCGCCATCGTCTTCGCGTAGTGAGGTGTACTGCCGACCGCTTCTTTTTACTAGTCGAATGTGACGTTGTCAAAATGGACGGTTGATGATGCGTTTGCCCCTTTGGCGATGTATAGTCCATTCCTTCCTTCGGTAAAAGTGCTGTCGGTTGCTTCTATTTTACTGTCGCCATCCAGATATACATAAAAATTGCTGCCGCATGCGTCAACATCCAGATTGTACCATTCATCGGTATTGATAGTCATCGATGAAAATCCGATCACTGTCGGTGTCCCGTTTTCCCATTTTTCAAGATGCATTACACCTGCACTCACCGACAGGGAATAGTAGTTCTGAGAATCTACATAGCGGAGTATGAACCCTACGTTCCACAATGTATCGGGACCGATTACTTTGAAATCAGCGCCAAAGCAGAAGTTTGAGAAATTACCGATCAATGCCGCAAAACCATCGTCCATGGTCGCGCAGCTGTATACGTTTGGCAATGAGGGAGCTGATTGATCTTCCACAACACCCCAATCACCGTAGAAAACCTCAAAATTGAACGGTTCGATCGTGCCGATCGATTCATTGTCAAACGTGAACAGCCAATGCATGAATACATCAATAACGGCCGCGGTATCCGCCTTCAGGCTTTCCGGATAACATTCCTGCGGATAATGATATTCCGCTTTGGTGAATATCTTGTAGATACCGGGGTCAAGTTCCTCAAAAGAATATTTACCGTTGGCATCGGTCGTATCAATGCATACATCGGTCGTGTCGTAATCGGGGATCATGTGCACGATCGCTCCGGGGATAATGTCATCAGGACCATATACCGTGCCGCTCAGGTGCGCCTTGAGCTTGTTGTCCGGATCATATTCGTTGTCATGCGGCGGGTTCAAGCAGGCGACCACAGCGACAAGCAGCAGGGCAATACATAAGAGGCCGCGGGGATAACTAGCTAACAAATCATGAATCAATGCTTTCATGGCATCCTCCTTTACCTAAAACCTGCAAATGTAACCAAAACCAATGTGTTCGGCGTCGACATCACAGTACATATGGTCTTTCAACAACTCATTCATGGATGACCCGGTCTTTGCCCTGGAAAAAAAGATATCGTACGCGTTGTAGAGATACAAGCCCCCCAGGCATAGCCAGGACGTAAAAGCTATGTTATCCCATCGTTTGTAAGCCTTATAAGCATTCTCAATTGCGTCCGGATCGCCCGGCTCAGCATCAAGATAAGCCTGATGTTTGACCTCCATCACCAGCGAACTGATGATAGAAGAAGACCACAGTACGCCGGTTGTGACCATTAACATGGTGCCTTTACCACTTTGGCCCCGGTCCCTCTGCCCCAAGCCCGGCAGGCAGCAGGATCCAACGGTTGAAAAGCAACTGCGCCCTTCTGCGGGCGCGGCTGTGACCGGCTTGACCGGTGGTTTTACCGGCGGTTTGACCGCGATCTCGGATTTTACCTCTTCAAACACCTTTATGATCTTGGGCGATACGGTCAGGGGGTCCAGTTCCATTTTGGGATCAAGGGCGAGTGCCTTGCGGAACTGTTCTTTCGCTTTTCCGGTCTCGCCGAACGCCACGTAGCTGAAAGCCAGGTACTTGTACGCTTCCACCTGATCGATCTGGTTGAGCTGTTTTAAGAAGGTCAGCGCTTTTTCCAATTCGGTTATCGCCTTTTCATAGTCTCCGCCGTTGTAATAGGTCTTCGCGTATTCAAGTAGCTTTACCAAAGAATCACCCGATACTTGCTGGGCATAGCCGACACCGGCCAGCCCGATGATCAATATGATCGCAGTTTTTTTTATCATCCTACCTCCTATTTTTACCTTTATTTTGACACCAATTCCACTGACTTTTTCAGCATTTTGTTAGGTGGGATCTCGATCGTCTCTTCATAAACCCTATAATTAGGATTGACCAGCTTCAGAACATGCTTCCCGGTTGAAAGTTTGATCGGCTCGGCAATGGGAGTCGTCTCAATGAACTTCCCGTCGATGTAGACATCGGCCCAGGGCTTGACCGTCAGCTTGAGCATTCCTTCGATATTTTCAAGTTTCACGTCGATCGTAACGGTCTGCCCCGGTTTGAAATCATAACTTTTTTGCCATACCTTGAGATTCGGGTTTTCAAGTTTGACCACATGCTGTCCTGAATTAACTTTAAGCGTGCCGGCAATGGGGGTTGTCTCAATGAACTTCTCGTCGATGTACACGTTTGCCCAGGGCACCACTGTCACCTTAAGATACGATGTGCCGGTTACCGGCTTAGTGACCACGGCCATGGTGACATTCAGACGCAGCGGCTTTAAGGCACTGACCGTCCGTTCGATCTCGGTCAATTCATATCCGGGTTTACTGAATTTAAACCGGTGGATGCCGAGACTGACGCTTTCCAGCGTGCACGGTGTCTTGGGGTCAAGCAGGATATTATCCAGATATACCGCGGCTCCGGTCGGGATCGACTGGATCACGACCTTGCCGAATTCTTTGCTTTTGACGGTCGCTTCCAGCACGAGCGCGGGATTAAGAACAAATGTATCGCCACCCTGTATTTCAAATGCCTGTGATACTGGTTTAAAACCAGCCTTTTTCAGTTCTAGCGCGTGCTGTCCTTTAGATACGCTGTCAAGAAGGGTCGGTGTTACCGCGCCACTGCTTTTCCCGTCGATGAATATATCGGCACTATCAGGCGTTGAGTTGACCCGTGCAAAACCGTAGAGCGGAACGGGAATGACTGGAGTTTTCCCCGGCTTCAGACCGAACACGACAAAAAGCACGATAGCCGCCACCGCGCCCCCGCCGATGATCAGGACCGGCAATGGTTTTATCCTCGCACCGCGTACCGGCTCTGTCTTTGCCTTGACCTTCGACTTTACCTTGGCTGCTACCGCCTTAACATCCTTTCGTTTCTTTTTCTCCTTCAGCTCAGCCACGTACTTTAACGCCTGGGCGTCCTGCGCGTCAAGATGCAGTATCTTCTCGAACTCAGCCAGGGCATCATTGAGCCGGTCTTCGCCCAAGGTCATGAAATAAAGCCCCCGCTCAAAATGCTTTTCCTTGCGTTTTTTCAGCAGGGCCTGGAACTGTTCGACCGGCTGTTTGATGAAATGACCAATGTCTTTTCGTAAAACCTCGGTTTTGGACGCGCGCATTATGGCGTTGATGCTGCTGCCGAAATCGGCGATGCTCTGCTGCCGCTGATCCGGGTCCTTGACCAGCAGGTGCTCGATGATCGCGCTGATCTCCCTGGTCAGCAGAGGGTTCGCTTCCACCGGCTTGGGCGGGACCACGGTCATGATCTCGTGAATGATCGATGAATAGTTCTCGCCCCGGAAGGGCTTGATGCCGGTGATCATTTCGTAAAAGACCACGCCCAGCGAGAAGATATCGGAGCGGTGATCGACCTTTTTGCCCCCGGCCTGCTCCGGCGACATGTAGGCAGGCGTCCCCACGATCGCGCCGGTCACCGTGACCGAGGTGAGATCCTGAGCCTGGGCTAGGCCGAAATCGGCGATCTTCACGACGCCGTCATAACCGATAATGATATTGGCGGGCTTGATGTCACGGTGCACGACCCCTTTTTCATGGGCGTGCGCCAATCCCTGGCTGATGTCATACGCGATCTTGAGCGCGATGTCCTGGGGAATGAATTTTACGGAATTGATCAGGTCTTTGAGGCTTTTGCCATCGACATATTCCATGGCGATGAAATACATGTCGTCGGACTTTCCGTAGTCGATAATATTGACGATGTTCTCATGCTTGAGATTAGCCGCGGCCTTGGCCTCTCTTTCGAACCGAGTGATAAAATCTTTGTCCTGGGCGAGATGGCCGTGCAGGATCTTGATCGCCACGATCCGGTCCAATGACACCTGGACCGCCTTGTAGATCGCGGCCATGCCACCGGTCGCAATGAGTTCTTTTATCTCGAAATTACGTATCGTTCGGTTTATCATAAATTTTTATTATAATTATAGCAAAACTATTATAATTAAATATATTATATAGTCAAGATAACTAAGGATTTCAGGGTATCTTGACAAGAGACAAAAATCTGATTAAAATATCACGAAATGGAGGCAAAATGATCATTATTCTTATCATTATCATTGTGCTCGTGATCATTGCCATCGCCATGTACAATGGCCTCGTCGTCAAGAGAACGAGAGTTGAAAATGGCTGGGCACAGATCGACGTACAGTTGAAGCGCCGCTATGACCTGATCCCGAACTTGGTGGAGACCGTTAAGGGTTACGCCGCGCACGAAAAAGAAGTACTGGAAAAAGTAGCCGAATTACGCTCGCGGGCAATGGGCGCCACCAATCCCAAGGAATCTGCCGACGCTAACAACATGCTGACCTCGACCCTTAAAACCCTGTTCGCCGTCGCTGAAAACTATCCCCAACTCAAGGCCAATGAAAACTTCATGCGGTTGCAGGAAGAACTGTCCGCTACCGAGAATAAGATCGCCTTCGCACGGCAGTTCTACAATGACGTGGTCATGGATTACAACGCCACTATCCAGAAATTCCCGCAGACCGTCATTGCCTCGATCTTCGGCTTCACTGCAAAAATATTCTTTGAAGCTCCGGCTGGAGAAAAAGAAGCGCCTAAAGTCAAGTTCTAGCCGCCGCCCGGACTGCATAAAATGCCTGAAAATCTATACCGCCTGATCGGCGCGAACAAACGCAAGACCTACATATTCATTTTTATCACGAGCTTATTCCTGGGCGCGCTTGGTTCCGCTATCATCTATCTCATGCATTGGGGGATCTCGGCGTACGTGTTATTTGGCATCTTCATCATTGTCTACAATATCGTGCTCTATTACAACTCGGACAAGCTCGCGCTTACTTCTACCGGCTGCGTACCCGCTGATCCCGAAGAGTTCAAACAGCTTCACAATGTCGTGGAGGAAGTATCCATCGCCGCGGGCGTGCCGAAACCCAAGGTTTACATCATGCCCACGCCCGGCCCCAATGCGTTCGCCACGGGCCGGAACCCGCAGCATGCGGCAATGGCGGTCACGACCGGTTTGCTGGAGATCATGAACCGCGAGGAACTGCAGGGTGTCGTCGCCCATGAAATGGCTCATATCAGGAACTATGATATCCTCCTGATGACCGTGGTGTCCGCGATCGGCGGGCTCATAATTCTCCTGCGGGATTTCTTCCTGCGCTCTATGTTCTGGGGCGGTGGTGGTCGGAAGCGCGACGACCGCCGCGGCGGCGGTCAGCTGGGACTGATACTGCTGGTCGTCGGCCTGGTCCTGGCGATCATCGCACCGATCTTTGTCGCCCTGATCAGGGCCGCCATATCGCGGCAGCGCGAATACCTTGCCGATGCTTCGGGCGCCTACATAACCAGGTATCCCCAGGGGCTCTCCCAGGCCCTGAACAAACTCAAAAACTCCTATGAACCAATGGCAAAGGCATCTCATTCCAACGCGCACCTGTTCATTGCCAGCCCTTTTGGCAAGGACCGGTTTGACGTAAGCAGCCTGCTGGCAACGCATCCTCCGCTCGAGAAGAGGATCAGCCGGCTGAACAGCCTGGTAGTATGAAATAGTCCAGTCTGTCAATACAAAATATGATCACGGTCCTGTTCCTTATCAGCTTTCAACTCGGGGAACGGCTTGAATACACGGCAAAGTACGGTGTCCTGAGCATTGGCACGATGGTCCTGGAGGTCAGCGACACCATGACCTGCGGCAACCAACCATGCTACCACATCGTCTCCCGGCTCACTTCGTCATCGAAGTTGGGGTTCATCTTTACCCTGAATGACACAATCCAGGTCTGCACGACGCTTGATTCCCTGCTGCCCGTATGGTATGAGGAGAGACTTCATGAAGGCAAGTACCACAACCAGGAGGCTCTGTTTTTCGACCAGCAAAACCACAGTGTGACGTACGACGATACCCTGAACTTAGAGACAATGGAAAATACCCGCGACCTGCTGAGTTTTTGGTACTATCTCAGAACTGTACCCCTGCAAGAAGGGGATACGATCATTGTCAATGTCCATAAATCAAAGCAGACATCGGCCATTGAATGCCTTGTGCTTGCACCGGAAAAGATCAAGACCGGCCTCGGTTCGTTCAGCGCGATCCGTGTAGCGCCCCAGACCCAGGGTAAGGGTATTTTCGGGAAAAAAGGCAGCATGGAGATTTGGTACGCGAATGACAGCTCGCGGTATCCGGTTCAGATAAAAACACGGTTCAAGTATGGCAGTATTATCTTCAAGCTTAAGAATGTCGAGCCATAACTTGAAAAGGTTCGCGATCATACTCGCCGGCGGTCAGGGCGAACGGTTCTGGCCCATGAGCCGGCCTGATATGCCCAAGCAATTCCTTACCATCTTCAACAACAAACCATTGATACAACAGACTCTGGAGCGCTTGAACCGCTTTTTCAAGAAAGAAGAAAGGATCCTGATCATTCCCCGGCAGCTCAAGACCATTACCCGTCGGTTCGCGAAACGATCAACGATCTTCATAGAACCGATGCGCCGGAACACCGCGCCGGCGATCTGTCTGACCGCCATGACCCTGGAACGCAAATACGGCGACGGCATCATGCACGTAATGCCAGCCGACCACATGATCTGTCCCACAAGTTTGTTCCTCAAAGCGCTTGCATGCGGCGAGGACCATGCGGTCAGGGGACGGCTGATCACATACGGTATCAAACCGACTCGGCCGGAAACCGGCTACGGATATATTAAGGTCGGCGATCGTGTCGATAAGAACAGGTCCCGTTCAAATGCCGTTGCGGTCTTTGCCAGCGAGGGGTTCATGGAAAAACCAACCCTGAGCCGGGCGCGCCAATACCTGAATGCCGGTAAATACCTGTGGAACGCCGGCATTTTTACATTTCGCATCAGCACCGTGCTGAGTGAGATCAAACAATACATCCCTGAGGTCTTTGAGGGCGTCAGTGCGTACCTGGCGACCAAAAATATAAGATATTTTGCCCGGATCCCTGATGTCTCGATCGATTACGGGATCATGGAAAAAAGCTCAAAGATCAACGTGGTCTTAGGCAAATTCATCTGGGATGATGTCGGCTCATGGTCTGCGCTGGGCAGATATTTCAAAAAAGACGCCCGCCATAACATCTGTATCGGCGATGCGATGGGTCTTGAAATGAAAGACACTTATATATATACTTATGGAGCACCAGTCAGGGTATATGGTGTCAATGGTCTGATTATAGTGGCGAGCCCTTATGGTACCCTGGTCTGCAAAAAAGAAAGGGCCGCCGATCTAAAAAAATTGTTGAAATTAAAAAACCGCAAATAAAGGAGGCTGAGATGAAGAAGCTCTTTACATTGGTGTGTGTCATACTCCTGGTTTCATGCGTCGCTAAGAAACCGATAGTAAAGACCGAGGGGCTTGAGGAAGTCGTGGTCTTCGGCGAGGATACTAGCAATGTATCTGAAGAAGCCGTCCTCCCCACCCCAACAGAACCGACCGTAGCCACCCTGCCGTTAGAGGAGATCGCGCCGCCGGTCAGCGGTGAAGTAACGCTGCCGCCAGCACCGGTCGAAGAGGTCGTTGTTCCTCCGCCCGTGATCGAATATACACCGCCGCCTGTCACCGAAGTCATGCCGCCGGTCGAAGAAGTAATTCCACCTCCGCCCGTGGTCGTTTATGCCCCGCCCCTTGAAGAGGTTTCTCTGGCCACTCCACCTGTGCCCCCGGTACTGGAAGAAGGCGGACCTATGGTCACATTGACCCCGCCGCCCCCGACACCTGCGACCGCTCCCAGCCAGATCTTCGGGTTCCGCGTGCAGATCTTCGCGTCATCAACGGAAAAAAATGCTAACCGCGTCGCCGATGACGCACGCAGCCCGTTCGGCGGTAAAGTATACATCGAGCACGTTGCTCCCTACTATAAGGTCAGGGTGGGTGATTGCCTGACTTCGGAAGAAGCGCAGGCAATAAAATCGAAAGCGGTTAATCTTGGTTTCAAAGGAGCGTTCGTCGTCGAAACGATGATCAATCCGTAGCCATAGATTATTTGGGCAATAGTTTAAAATTACTTCTAGCTACCAAGAATACGCACAAGCTGGAAGAGATAAAAAATATCCTCGGTAAGGCCGCGGGAATTACTTATCTCAGCCTCCATGATTTCCCCGGCTTTGCCATAAAGGAAACCGGAAGATCCCTCCTGCAAAACAGCCTTCTGAAAGCCGAGTTCGCGTTCAAGGTCACCGGCAATCCGTCCCTGGCTGATGATTCAGGACTTTTCATTGATGCGCTTGACGGCGAACCAGGAATCTTCTCTTCCCGTTTTGCTTCCACTGACCAGGCAAGGATCGATAAAGTCCTCAATATGATGCGGTCACGAACCAATAGAACTGCCCATTTCAGGGCGGTTTTTGTCTATTATTTTGCGCCGCAGCGATACCAGGCATTTGAAGGAATGTGCCCGGGTACCATCGCCCTTGAACCTAGGGGCGCCAATGGTTTCGGGTACGATCCGATCTTCATACCGGATGGACATAAGAAGACCTTTGCGGAGATGACGCCAAAGACCAAGAACCGCATCAGCCACCGTTACCGGGCGCTGCGTAAGTTCAAGGCTTACTTGCTGCGATAATCAGCCTAATCGTTCAAGGAGGGCAGTATGAGAAAAAATACCCTTTGCACCTTCCCGTTATGCTTCGCATTAGTTCTCATTCCGGTCATGTTGCCAGCCCAAAATGACGCGACGCCTCGAAAGCCGGAGCTATTATGCATCTTCATCGACTGTGAAGACTGCGATCTCGATTTCATGAAAACGGAGATTGATTTTGTGAACCACGTGACCGACCGCGCCGTAGCGGATCTGCATATTCTCATAACCACCCAGGAAACCGCCAGCGGCGGCACTGAATACACGATCATTTTTTTCGGACAAGGAAAATATGCCGGCATGACCGACACCATGACCTACATCGCTGGTTCGGATGATTCGGAGGATACGATACGCCGCGGTCTCGCTCAGCGATTGAAGATCGGATTGATGCGATACGTCGCGCAGACCCCAGTTGCCGACAATATCAATATTGCGGTGCGAAACAAAAATGTCTCAATTAATCCCGAAGACCGATGGCATAACTGGATATTCAGCATCGGTATTGATACTTACCTCAATGGCGAGAAATCCTACAAGTACAATTATATTTTCGGATCGATCAGCGCTAACCGCACGACTGAAAGCTGGAAATTGCGGAATGAGGTTTATTACGACTACACGAAAACCTATTACGCGATCGACGAGACGACAACGATACCCAGTTTGTCCAAGAGTTATGGTGTTGATGGTCTTGTTGTCAAAAGTTTCAATGATCACTGGTCAGCAGGTCTTTCAGCAGACATTTATTCAAGTACCTATTCGAACATTGAAGTTAGCGGTTCGGTTCAGCCGGCGATGGAGTACGATATCTTCCCTTACCGTCAAGCAACAAGCAGGGAAATCAGGGTACTCTATAACCCCGGTCTGCGTTATTATCAATATTTCGACACGACTATTTACGACAAAACCACCGAGATTATGCCGTTTGAATACTTGTCAATCACCCTCGACACCAAGCAGCGATGGGGTTCGGTTGCCATTTCTTTATCAGGCCGGCATTTCCTGCCTGATTATAAAAAAAACCGGCTCACGATCAACGCCGATCTATCACTGCCGGTAGTCAAAGGCCTGGCATTCACCGTAGCCGGATGGGCATCTCTCATCCATGACCAGATATCACTGCCAAAAAGGGGATTAACGCCCGAAGAGATCCTGCTCAGGATACGGCAGCAGGCCACGCAGTATCAGTACTATTCGAGCATCGGACTGAAGTATTCCTTCGGTTCGCGCTACAGCAACATCGTGAACCCCCGGTTCGGGGATTAAACGACCGGCCGGTTCGTTCCCGACCGATCAAGATTCGATACTAACGATCTTTTCCCGCGCAAACTCTCCCTTAATGATAGCGACCGAAGATCTGCTCACGTCGTAGTGGCTGGCGATCAATTCAATAAGCTCTTTGTTCGCTTTGCCTTTTTCCGGAACCGAACGCAACTTTACCCGCAGCGAGCCGTCAGGCATGACGATCAATTCCTGTTTTTTAGAACGCGGAATAACTTTGATTTTTATCTGGATCTTTTGAGGCATTTTACCTTCGGCCTGCGAATGACCGCACTGATCAGTTTCTTCCCAGACTGTCGCTCTCGGTATCGGTTTTTGGTTCCGAAAGATCCACGTACATCTGTGTTCTCCGACCGCGCACGGTCGGGGGAGCCATTTGCTGCCCTTCCAGCTGCTTTTCCAGTATGGTATCTTCTTCGGGCACGATCGTGTTCCCGGTCACGACCTTGATGATCTTGCCGGTTGAGTCGACGATGGCACGGACCACCTGATTTTTAGGCACTTCGAGCTGGGCGACCGCGGCCGGAGCGCCCTGACCGCCGGTACCTGCCGTCATTGTCTCCACTTCATCGGCTTTGCCCGCGTCGACATCCTTTCTGGATTCCGAAGCTACGAGCGGACCAAGTTCCACGTCTTCGATCTCTCTTGCCAGTTCGCCGCCGCTCTGTGACGGTGCTGACGGAGGCGGCGTGGACGCTACCCCCGCGGGTTCCGCGGCTTTTTCCTTTTTCGCCGCCGCAACTTTTTTGTCGGCAGCGACCGAACGGTCAGAACCGGCCTTCAAGCCGCTTTCATCGGAATATCCCAGCCTGCTCACGACCGGAAGAAGGATCTGGTCATCGGTCGTGACGTATCTGGTTTCATGCTGGGAATTAAAGACCACAACCAGCACCAGGGCTGCGACTGCCGTCGGCACCAGGACCGGCATATAGCGCCAGAATGAAAACCTGGGTTTTTTCATGACCTGATCCATCACCCGGCGGTTCAGCGAGAACACAAATTCGCGCGAGGGCTCTTCGATTTCCCGGGACCGCACCAGCGAATCCTGTTTTTTCAATGCTTCCAGGAATTGCTGACAGCTGGAACAGGATTTTAGATGGTCCTCGACAAGCGCCTTATTCTTTCCATCGAGCTCGCCATCAAGATATCCGCTCAATAGTTCATGCGGAAAATCACACTTCATTTTATTGCTCCTGTGATCTTTTTACCAAATAATATCATAGTGATCATTGTATCGATCTCCTGATCAAGGAGCTAATGCCAACTCCTTGAAAATTTCCTTAAGACGCTGGCGCGCCCGCGCCAGCCGTGACATGACCGTTCCCCGCGGAATACGCAAGGTCTTGCTGATCTCATCATAAGAAAGCTCTTCCTCGACCCTCAGGACCAGGATCGTCCGGTAATCTCCAGGCAGTTTTTGCATGGCGGCAGTTATTTTCTCTTTCAACATTTTCTGCTCGGTCATCGCCACGGGATTATCCTGTTTACTTGCGAGACGGTCCTCGATCCATTCTAAGGGCTGCATTTTATTCTTTTGCTCCTTTTTAATATAGTTCAACGTATGGTTTACCGCGATCCTTGAAAGCCAGGGATAGAAAGGGCTTCCGGTTTTAAAACTCTTCATGGCACGGAAACTCCTCACGAAAACCTCTTGAACAAGGTCCTCGGTATCATCCCGGTTACCGACCATCCGGTAAACCAACCTGTAAACCTGCATTTTATAACGTTCGATTAACGGTGAGAAGGCTTCGCAGTCGCCGTTCTTCACTTTTGCTATCAAAGATTCGTCGGTATCTATAGTATTATACACAAACTCGCCTGTTTTATTCCCAATTTCTCATTGTATTGCGTAACTTTTTAACATTGAAGTAAAAAGCGCCAAAATGTTACGCGATCTCATGCCTTTTATTCGTAGGGGGTATAACCTTCAGGTAATTCAAATACCTTGTTACTTATTGGAACGACCGAGAATTTTGTCACCACGCTGGATGTTTTAACTTCCATGACCATTTCCTCGACGTTGATGGACATGGTGAATTCGATCTCAAGCGGGAAACCATTGATCTCGTTCGTCTTGTTCATGAATTCCTCAAGCGCCTTTTTATCGATCCCCACAGGCGCGGATTGCATCATGCCGCCGCCGATATCGATCAGTTTTTTATTGTACGCTTTCAGTTCATCGACACCGGGGAGGCTTTCAGCCATCCACATTGTCTGGGTGAGGTTGAAATCATTGTCGCCGCCGTTAAGTTTCAGGCTGACATTTATCTTCTTGCAGTTATGATCGAGGATCTTTTTGGTTTCATCGGTGAATTCGATATTCACGTCCGGTTTGATCAGCGTGGAATCAGGTTTGACCGCTGCAGTATCGTCAGCCGTATAGATCAGGCTCGTTTCCATATATTTTTTATTGGCATCATCTATGGTCCACATGATGGATTTGTCCAGGCGCATGATATAGGCGCTGGCAAGTTCGCCCATGGTAGTTGAAGTGCTTTTAACTTCGGTGCGTGATCTATCGCCTTTAATAAAGATCCTCATGAAAGTTTCACTGTCACCCATACCCATCATCCCGGTTGTTTTGGTCGTCATTTCATACATAATATCGGCATGCAGCAAAATAACTAAAAAAAGTAACATTATTATGCTCTTAAGTCTCATTTATACTCCTTTGCTGAATTATACACGGATTTTAAAGCCAAGTCAATTGACTTTCAGGTAGACATCCACGGATCTGACCCACGCGCTCCCGAACAGCCCGATCCCGCCGCTTACGCCGCACTGCGGGGGATCGTCGCTGTCATAGAAATAGTGATAATTGTAATAGTTTGAATCGTAACCGATGACCATAAACGTAAATAGTGTGGTTGTATCAAACTGTTGGACAAAATCGGAAAAAACAAAAACAGGAAAACCAATTATTGAATCATTTTCAAAATTTGGAAAATAGTAGTAAAATCCTCGTTCATATTCTTCGACCCAACATTCGATTTGGTAATCTTCAATGCCTTTGCCAACAGTGAAAAGCAATGTATCCAGCAAAGTCATTGTATCCCCGGACAAGGGATAGATAATCTGATAGTCATCAGGGACCGTCGTCTGTCCATAGACCGTATCATACCCGTCCGCCGCGATCATTAGATTATACGTATCTCCGGCATTCACCGGTACAGTATCGATCCAAAAGAAACCACCATAGCCGGCATATTGTCCAATGAATGTATCGGAATAATCGTTGTTAAAAAGCATGACTATAGCGCTGTCCATCTCTGAATTTGCCGGTTCATCCATGTTATACGTTCGATTAACCGTCAGTTCGATGTGATCTGCTTCGTTCCTGACCACGCCCGTGATGTTCAGCATGTTTTCGAAATTTTCATCGGCCTGATGCCCGCAACTGATCATGATCGCGGTCATCATGAATATTGCCATGGCATTGTATTTTATCGTCGGCATCTTCATTTATCAGAACTTGAAACTAAAACCTACGGACGGGATCGGCACGGGCAGGATCGAATATCCTTTCTTCCTCGGTATATCCAGGTACTGGTCGGTCTGTTCGTCGTAATATTCCCAGTCAAAGAACAAGACGTTCTTCTGCGCGTAAACGTTGATGACGTCGATGTACCACTGCCCGGTCAATCCAAAGAATCTCACATTTTTCTCGTAATGTGCATCCAGTCGGTGCGACATCGGCAGCCGAAAGGCATCGCGCCTTCCTTTTATATATCGCCATTCCCATTCTCTATGAGGAAATTCATCATTGGGAGAATAGTACCAATAATGATAGCGCGCGATATCATCTGCATACGGCAGGCCGGAACTGATGTTCCATCGTAAACTGATGGTGCCGCCCCGGAAAAAAGGCACGATACGAGGGACCTGGGATCCAATGACCGTATTGACCGAATGCCGCCGGTCATACCTCGGGAAGTACGACTCATTATCGACCGTCCTTCTGGTCCAGCCCAGAGAGTAGCTGATCCACCCTGATAACATGCCGATACTCTTTTTTAAAAACACATCGACACCAAGAGCATACCCGTTACCCACACGCAAGCTCTCTGCCGGCATGCTGAAAAAAACATCGTCTTCCGACGGGATCAGGAGGTTATAATATTTTTTGCCGTAACACTCGACCGTAAACTTGGTCTGCTTATCGAACCATTGTTCGATCCCGGTAATTGCATGAACGCTGAAAGGCGGGTCGTGCGTTGCGTCGACCGGCTGCCAGAAATCAAACAGCGAAAAATAGGATTCCTGGGTGTTCACCGTGACCAGGAACTGGCTGTATTTCCCGACCGCCAGGTTGAACGCTGTGTTCTCGCCATAACGGTATTTCACGCCGATCCTTGGATCAAAGCATAACCGGCGACCTTTATCGTAATATATGAACCGTACCCCGGGTTGAACGAACAAGAGCGGCGGCACCCATTCTATCTTATCCTGGACGTATGCGGCGATCAGGTTCGATTTCTCCGAAGGCCAGGTGAACAGCCCTTCTTCGACCTCCCAGTAATGATCGATCTTTAAGTTTTCCGCCTGTAAACCAAAACCCAGTGTGTTCCGGTCGTTCATCAGGAATGTGAAATCGCCCTTCCCGTTATAACTGATCAGTTCCTCGAACAAATGCATGTTATTGGTGGTATCGGCGTAGTCGGTGTACCGGAAATGCGTGAAGAAATTGCTCCACACGCCGATGAACTCCCCGTATAGTTTTGGCGTCAGGACCTTACGATAACGCAGCGAAGCGCCGCGGTTACCCCAGCTCAGATCGATCTTTTCGGAAGTGTCGAATTCCTCTTCAAGACCCAGGACATCGGCTCCGCCGAACCCGGTCAGCGTGAACCGGTCTTCGTTCGAGAGGTTGAAGTTAAGCTTGCCGACGCCGTCGTAAAAATAATACGGCAACGAAACGTCTTTACTGAACAACTTATCATACGCCCAGACAATGGCGTCAAAGTATGTCCTTCGACCGCTGAGCAAGATCGACCCTTTTGGGATTGGTCCTTCGACCATGATTTTGGAGGTAACAAGCCCCATACTGGCCTCACCAGTATATTCTTTTGAATTGCCTTCCTTGGTCTCGATATCAAGGACCGCGGAAAGTCGGTCGCCGTACTGCGCCGGGAATCCGCCCGCGTAGAGCTCGGCTTCGCTCACGGCGTCAGGATTGAACGTGGAAAAAAGTCCGCCCAAGTGCGTCGACGGGTTATAGACGATTATCCCGTCTAAAAGAACCAGGTTCTCGTCCGGACTGCCGCCGCGCACGTACATCTTGTTGGAAAGATCGTGCATCGTCACCACGCCAGGCATCAGCTGTATGACCTTTATCAAATCGGATTCGAACATCATCGGGACCGACTTTATCTCACGCTTGGTAAATGTTACGTGGCTGACCTCGACGTCTTTTTCGAACCGGTCGCGTTCCGCGGTCGCGGTCACGCCCTGGACCTGGATCGTCGTGGGCACGAGTTCGGCATTGATCGTGATGACATCACCGGGATTAACAGTAATATCGTGATGATCCGTCTCGTAACCGAGATAGGATATGATCAGCCGGCATGATCCCGCAGGCACGGCCGGTATGTAGTAGTAACCCTTTTCATCGGTGCTGGTGCCGATACTCGTATTCTCAATGTATACGTTGGCATAGGACAATTTCTCGCCGTTCGACGCGTCCTTGACAAACCCCTTGATACTGCCGTGATCAGCGGCAATGAGCAAGGTGAAAACCAAACCTGCCAATAAAACAGCGACGGCGGATTTCGCGCTGTCAGCGCATTTCATATCGAACACCAGCGGCATCAGTAAGCGACGATCTTTCGGACAAAATTATCGATCTGAACGAAATATACGCCGCTTGCCTTTGCGGTCCAGTTTATCTCGCGTTTCGCTGTTGAATAAACCCTCTGCCCTGTCAGGTTGAATACTGAAATGTTCCTGCCGGGCTCGGGTTTTGTTAAAAAACACGACCGGGCTGTGACCCTCCTGACATATGCGCTCTCAATATCATTTTGTGCCGCTTCTTCCTCAATGTCGGTGACCCGTAAGGTTATAACCTTGGAACACTCCACGCTGTCGCCAACATTGTCTTTCAGCACGAGCCGGAGTTCGTAGTTTCCCGGTGCCAGGCCCACGGTGTTCCAGTTTTCCAGGGTGGAACGCCTTACCTCCACGGTATTGGAATCGCCGAACGGGATCCATGCCGAATCGCCGACCAGGCGGAATGACATCCGGTAAAACCCGAAATCCACGGGTTGGTTAGGACCGCGGTCGACCCACGCCGAGCCCTGAACCGCAACCGTATCGTCGGTGGCCGCGTTGGCGGGTCCGCTGACTGCCGCGACGAACACGATCCCGGTATCAGATACCACCGGGTCATCCGGGAACTGCGTGTTGATAATTATCATGATCGACGCGTTGGTCACCCAAATGTTCCCATAGGGCATCGCGCAGTAACCGACCACGCACATGCCACGGTTCTTGGTGATGATATCAGCGAAGATACTGGAAAAACCCGTCAATAAAAATGCGTTGGTCGACGCTTCGAGGTGCCCGCCCGAACCGTCGCAATAAGCGTTCATGATCGTCACATAGGAATTGCCGTATGCGCAGAGCTCGCCGAAGATCGAATTGGTAAGTGTCACATTCACGCTATCGTCCGGATAGAGATTCCAGGTCTGCACCGAAGAATTGATCAAATGATAGTTCCGGTCATTAACCGGCAGAGTATAATCATCGTAGTGTAAGCCGTTGACCAAGCCGCTGATCGCGAAAGTATCGATGCCCTCAAGCATGATCCCGGTCACCCTGAGCATTGAACTGTCGATGGTCACGTCCGAACCCCGCAACGGTATTGCTGCCCACATGCAGTTCGTGCAACTGTCCAGTTCAACGTGGTAGCCGATGCCGTGCACGTTGCTCAGGGTGGAATCAACGTAAAAGTTCAGTACCGTATCGCCCGGCGGGAACGCCAGCTGGACAACGGACAAACTGGGGAAAAAGAACCAGGACAGGAAATTGTTAACGCGACGGAATGACGCGTAGCACTGGTCGCCGTACAGCCATTCACCCGTGATATCAACGTCGTCGAGATCGGCTTTGCCGTTATTGGATACGACCGCCGTGATCCAGTCGTAATTATGCACATTGCTCATTACGATCTCGCCCCAGTACCCGATCCAGACCCCCATCGGATAGCCGCTGAAATGAGTTTCGCAGTCATAGATCGCGCATTTCGCGGAATCGCCGATGTTCAGACCCCGGTGATATATGTAATGCTGGATAAAACTTAGCGTGCTGGAATCCGCCCGCATCACGCCGTGGTTCATGATATAAATAGTGCCGTCCAGGTTGAAGTCTGCCTGGTCCAGCAACAGGACGCCGTCGCCGATAATGAGGATATTGCCGTTATTGTAGAAATAGCCGCTGATCAGCAGGGTCTCGCCCGGCACGTCGCCGACGACAATGTCAGCGCGGCCGTCAAATTCCATACTCATGCCCTGGTTGAACAGATCGAGTGCATTGACCGTTATTGTACTGCCGCGGTCTTGTTTGGCCAGTATATTTATTTCGTTTTGCTGGTTATAAATATTATTACAGGTTCTCAGTGTTTCCAGTACTTGGTCCACTTTTACCTGGTCAAAACCAAAACCACTGTTTAACAATAAGGTTATTAAAATCCACATAATACCTCCCTGCAACTTATTTTATCCACTATGCACGTATATTTCAAGTGGATTGGAACTTACTTCATTTCCTTCCTGATAACCTGATATTCTGACTTCATTAACAAGGCTAAAGCCTTGCCCTACTAATAAATGGTGCCCCGTGGGATCCCCTTCCCTCTGATGCGCTGACTTCATTAAAGAAAAATCTGGCATAAATGGTGTCCCGTGGGATGTCCTGATACGCTTATTTCTATATCATTAGCCTTTTGACGACCATCGTCGCGTACGATCCCGACGGCAGGCTGAACTCGAGTTTGATCTTTTTCTTGCCTGGATACCGGTCGTCAGGCTGTTCCGGCTCGATATTCAAGTCCCCGGGGAAGACCAGCACCTTTCTCATGAACGGCTTAAAACGTACCCCCCTGAACCTCATTTTGCGCAGAGCGAACTTCTTGAGCTCGATCCCCTCTTCTGCCAGGACTTCCTTTACTTTATCGCCGGGACTACCTGCGAGTTTTGTCTTTTCGTTGACCATAGGCAGTTCCACTTCCCGCAGCGATCCGATGTCCTTCAACTCCCCGTAAAATAAAAAAGTACCGACGCTGTACGCAACTTCCCGCGTGCCCGAAGATCCATCGCGGATCAGCAAGTACAATGCCTGGTTGAAAATGTACGACTGGTAGGCAAGCAGGTACAGCTTCAGCAGCTCCCGGTCGATGCATTTGATCGCTTCCCTATAGTCCTTAGGATGGGAAAGCAGAAAATTCATTATTCCCCGGTATTCACGCGGTGCCTGCTCCGCGCACCGCTCCCATACCCCCCAGGAATCAAGACAACATTTCTTAAAACGTTTGATCGCCGCGCCGTCTTCCTTGTAGGGATAACAAAGCAGCAGCTTGAGTGCGCCCTTGTAGTGCTCCTGGACCAGTTTTTTCGCAAAGAAACCCTGATGATGCCGGGCTGAACCGAATCGTTGTTCGTCGAAATAATTGGGAATGCCCCAAGTCTTTACCAGCGCGCAGTTATCTGCGGCCTTTACTGATTCATGATCGTTGAGGTCGCGCAATACAATGGTGAACTTGTTGGCGACGAGCTTCGCCGGGCTCACCGGCTCCATGGCATAGCCGACCGGCGTCAGCGAGAAGTTATTGTCGGCGATTATGCCGGGGAATTTTCCCTTGAATGAAAGGTACTGGGTTGACAGTGAATACCGGTCTTTCAAGCCCGCCCGTTCGAACCTATTTCTTGCCACGGATAGACGACGCGCCGCGTAATCGATCACATCGAGAGTGTTCCAGTACTGCTTGCGCAGCTTGATGATAGTGTAAGGACCTTGCTGGGATAAAGGCAGGTCGATGACCTCTTCAACGATAAAATCTTCTGGGCAGACTTTGAGTTTCATTGTGTAAGGCCAGGCAGTTACGACAGCTCGAAAATTTCCTTGATTTCCTTTTCGGTCACCGGGCCCACGGCTGTTGCCGTGTATTTATCCGGCTGGAGGTAATTCTGCGCCAATGCCATTATCTCTTCGCGGCTCACGCCTTTGATCTTGCTGATCAGTTCATCGATCTCAGTGATCTTGCCCAGCTGCAGGAGCTCGCGCCCCAGCCGCATCATGCGGTTAGTTGAGCTTTCCATGCTGAGCAGGGTATTGCCGGTAATATAAGTCTTGGCGATCTCGAGCTCTTCATCCGTGAAACCGTTCTGCGTGATCTCATTGAATATGGTGTGTATCCGCTGGCTGGCCTTTGCCGCGTTCTTCTTGTCGCAGACCAGGTAATAGCCGAAAACACCGCAGTCACCGTAAAAGTCAACGAACGAGTGGACATCGTAAACCAGGCCATCCTTTTCCCGTAAACCCTGAAAAAGCCGGGACGACATGCCGCCGCCGAACAACGTTGATAATAATAATACCGCGTGCCGTTGCGGTGAAGCGTAGGAAATAGAAGGCATTGCGAATGCAAGGTGGACCTGCGTTATTTCCTTTTTGGTCTGGACGGTAAGGCGTTTTGGCTGACCTGAGGGCGGTGTCCTCTCGGGCTGCGCGCCGATTTGATTGGTGAATTTACTGCGCACCAAAGCGGTTATGGCATCATGATCGAACTTGCCGCTGACTGCGATGACCATTTTCCGCGTTAGCAGTTCATGGTAAAACCGGCGGGCTTTATTAACATCGATCCCGGATACTGATTCCTGGGTGCCGGCAATGGGCAGTCCCATCGGGTGTCCGGGAAACAAGTTGTCGAACAGCAGGTCGAAGATATACTCGGACGGATCGTCCACATCGGATTTGATCTCTTCCAGGATTACGGCTTTTTCCTTGGCAATATCAGTTTCATCCACCTTGGATTGAAGCAGCATCTCGGCGATCAGGCCGAAAACGCTCTCCAGGTGTTCGGACAGAAATTTGGTGATGATGATCAGGCTTTCCTTGGTGGTAAAAGCGTCGAACGAACCGCCCAGGCCTTCAATGAATTTCACGATATCCAGCGATGATTTGCCGGTCGTGCCCTTGAACAGCATGTGTTCGGTGAAGTGGGTAATGCCGTTGTCTTCTAAACTTTCGTCGCGGGAGCCGCAGTTTATGAAAAGTCCGAGCGAAAACGAATAATAATGGGGGATCTTTTCTGCGACGATGCTGATGCCGGGGACTATTTCCTGCAGAGTGACGTTATTCTTTACGGATGAGATTTATCCTCCCCTGGTCGTCGATCTCGTAGACCTTGACGACAATCTCATCTCCCACTTTTACGACGTCCTCTACTTTCTTGACGCGCTGCCGCGACAGCTTGGATATGTGCACCAGTCCTTCTTTGCCGGGCAGGATCTCCACGAAAGCCCCGAAATTCATGATCCGCGTGACCTTCCCGGTATACGTCTTGCCTATTTCGGCTTCCGCCACGATCCCCTGGACCGCGCTCAGAGCCTTTTCCACGTTGTGAGTATCGACGCCGGCGATCGTGACCTTGCCGTCATCGTCGATATCGATCGTGACCGTATAGTCCGCGCACAGTTTCCTTATGACCTTACCGCCCGGTCCGATGACCTCGCCGATCTTGGCTTTAGGTACAATGAAAGCGACGATCTTCGGCGCGTACTTTGACAATTCGGTATGCGCAACGCTGATCGTGCTGTTCATGATATTGAGGATGTGCTCGCGCACCGCTTTCGCCTTTGCCATGCCCTTTTCGAGCAGGTCAACGCTGACGCCCTGAATTTTCAGGTCCAGCTGAACCGCGGTGATGCCGTCCTTCGTGCCCGCAACCTTGAAATCCATGTCGCCGTAGTGGTCCTCGTCGCCGATGATGTCACTGAGCAATTCATACTTCTCCCCTTCTTTGACCAATCCGATAGAGATGCCGGCGACCGCGGCCTTGATCGGCACGCCCGCGTCCATGAGTGCCAACGAAGCGCTGCACACGCTTGCCATCGATGATGAACCGTTGGATTCAAGGATATTGGAAACGACCCTGATCGTGTAGGGGAACTTCTCATCTTTGGGCAGCACCGGCATGATCGCCCGTTCGGCTAGCGCGCCGTGCCCTATTTCCCGGCGGCCTGGCCCGCGCATCGGCCTGACCTCGCCCACGGAAAAGGGCGGGAAATTATAATGCAGCATGAATGATTTCGAACTATCGCCGTAGATCACGTCCACGATCTGCTCATCGCTCGCGGTGCCCAAGGTCGTGGCGGCGAGGCTCTGGGTCTGCCCCCGCGTGAATAAAGCCGAACCATGGGTACGGGGCAGGATGCCGATCTCGCACGAGACATTCCTGACGTCGTCGAGGCCACGGCCGTCAAAACGTTTTTTCTCCGCCAGCACCATCGACCTCATTTTCGCTTCAATGATCTCATCGACCACCCCGCTGACCTTTATCTCGATGTTCTCATCGCGCTCCGCTAATTTTTCCGCGACGGTCTTGATCAATTGATACTTTGCCTCTTCCCGGGCGGTTTTTTCCTTGAAATGGAATAACTGTTGGACCTCATCGCCCAGCGCGGCGCGGATGTCAGCGGCCAGCGCTTCTTCTACGAAGGGTTCAATGGTCTCGATCTTTTTCTTACCGATCGCGTCCCTGATCTTTTCCTCCATCTCGATGATCCGCGCCAGCTCTGGCTGGGCGAACCGCAGGGCTCCGGCGATATCCTGCTCTGAAACTTCGGAGGCACCGCCTTCGATCATCACGATCGAATCCCGGGTACCGGCAACGACCAGGTTCAAACGGCATTCTACCTGCTGGGTGAGCGACGGGTTGATGATTAAAGACCCGTCCTGTTTCATACCGACACGCACTCCCGCTAGGGGGGTCGTGAACGGGATCTCGGATAACAGGAGCGCGGTCGTGGCGCCGATGATCCCCAGCGTGTCAGCGTAGTGTTCAACGTCGCTGGACAACACATAGGCGATGATCTGCACTTCATTCCTGAAACCTTTTGGGAACAAAGTACGGATCGGACGGTCGATCAGCCGGGACGACAATATTTCGCCATCCGATGGCCTGGTCTCGCGTTTGATAAAACCACCAGGAATTTTGCCCGCGGCAAAAGCCATTTCGCGATATTCAATGGTCAGCGGCAGGAAATCCGTGCTTTTATCCGGCTCGGGCCGGTAATTGACGCACACTAGAATAATTGTCTCACCATAGGAGACCACGACCGAACCGGCTGACTGCTTTGCCAGCCGCCCGCTTTCCAAGCGCAGGATCTTTTCACCGACTTGAAGGTCTACGGAAAACACATTACCTTCTTAAACCCATGGAATCAACGATCTTGGTATACCGGGCACGATCTTTTCTCATCAAATAATTTAGATGTCGACGACGGTCATTGACCATCTTTATCAACCCCTGGCGCGAATGGCGGTCCTTGGGGAACTGCTTAAGATGCTCGGTCAAAATCTTAATACGTTCACTGAGAATGGCGATTTGCACTTCAGGTGACCCGGTATCGCTTTCGTGCTGTTTAAAAGAACCGATCAGTTCCGTTTTCTTTGTTTTTTCTAATGGCATTTGGTATTTCTCCTTTCATAAAACCACTAATCTTTCTATTTACGAATTATCCGAATGATACCGTATTCCACGAATTAGCCGTCAAGAGTCATATTCGATTCATTTGTTGTCATTCGTAATATTCGCATACTAACGTCAGAAACGGTCAGTTAAGTATTGTATAGTATGCACACTTTTGACAAAAAGTCAAGAGGGTAAATCTGGCTGGCTGCGGTCAAATACTAAGTTGTGCTCTTCAGAATCTTTACCAGATAGTCATACTCAATATTTACCGGTGAACGAAGCCTTAAATTACCCAGTGTCGTCACTTTAAGCGTATAAGGGATCAGGGAAACGGTAAAAATGTTCTGTGATTTCGAGCCAATTGTTAAACTCACGCCATCGATAGAGATGGAACCCTTGGATATCACGTACCCGGCGTTCCTGGGATTGACCTGAAAATGGTACACATTACCGCTGATCCTGATCAACCGTCCGGTTTCGTCAATATGCCCGAGCATGATGTGTCCACCGATACGTCCTTCCATGGTGAGTGCTCGCTCCAGGTTCACAACGTCACTGGTTTTCCAGCGGGACAGAGTCGTGATATCCTGTGTCTGGACCATCGCCTGGACAATGAATCCTTTTTTCCGTACGCTAACTATGGTCAGACATACGCCCTGGACCGCGATACTGTCGCCAGGACTGACCTTCAGCGATGACTGGATATCGATATTGACTGTATTGCCACCGGTCTTTGACAGCGCGCGGATTATCCCCTTGTCTTCAATTATTCCTGTAAACATGATATAAAAGATCCTCCCCGGTTTGAATCGCCTGAACATCAGACAGATTCACGATATGAGATATTTCCTCGAACATGTTAGCGCCGTCTCCACCGCTTACCGGCGCCACGAAAACGTACAGTTCATCGAACATCTTCTTGCCCAGTATTTCAGAAAAAACCAATCCCCCGCCTTCCACCATGATGGAGCCGATCTCAAGTTCCGCGAGTTTCTTGAAAACCGTATCCAGCAGGAAATAATCTGCCGGCATGACAATGAACTCCACGCCCTGGCTGGCCAGGTCTTTCATCCTTGACTGGTCGCTATTAACACCGGTGACGATGATCCGCCGAGCGTCTGGTTCGAAAAAATGCGCATCCGGTGCAATGCGAAGCCGCGGGTCAAGAACGACACGCGCCGGATTAGACCTTCCGACCAGCCGGTCCGTCAGGAACGGGTCATCACGATGGACCGTATTGATCCCGACCATGATCGCGTCAACCTGACTGCGCAGGGAATGCACGAACCTGAGGGCGGGTTCGGACGTGATGTATTTTTTAGGAAAATTCGAGATCCGGCCTTCGCGGCTGGTGGCGATCTTCAAAATAATGTATGGCATCTTTTGTGTTATATATTTGACGTACCAGCGGTTGACATTCATTGATGCCTGTTCCATGACCGGTATGTCCACTCGGATCCCGGCCTGCCTCAGGCATTCTGCGCCGCCGCCATTGACCGAAGGGTTGGGGTCGATCATGCCGATCACGACCCGGGCAATTCCGGTCTTTTTGATCAGGTCAACACAGGGCGGCGTTCGACCGCAGATGCAGCATGGTTCAAGGTTTACGTAGAGAGTACCGTCCTGGGCCCGGCTGCCTGCCTCCAGCAGGGCGACCGTCTCGGCGTGCGCTTCGCCTAATTTCCGGTGAAACCCGCGTCCCACTACTCGGAGCTGGTTCGTAACGACCGCGCCAACCAGCGGGTTCACGCCCGTACGTCCCCATCCTTTTTTCGCAAGCGCCAGCGCTTCGAGCATATACATGTCATCGAACGCGTTCTGTACAGGCGCTGGCATAGTATGGGATTATATTCCTTATGCTGGTGTAGTCAAGCGGTTATTTTTAAACCGAAAAAACAGGTCTTATTTGTATTATGGGCGGTTCAGCAGATCCTCGGCAGACCCTCGGTTTCGAGTTGTAGTAACGGCCTGGTTCCGCCAATATTCGTGTGCAGCCATACGCCGCGTGGTTGGGATACGACTTCGCCGATCATCGCCGCTTTTTTTCCAAAGACGTGCCGCTGCATTACTTTGAGCGCCAGTCCGGCATACCGCGGATCAATGAACATCAGGAATTTTCCCTCATTCGCGACATATAGCGGATCTAATCCCAGGATCTCACAGGCACCATGTACTTCCGGGCTAATCGGCAGGCAACTCTCATCGAGCTTGATGCCAAAACCTGAACCCTCAAGCGCTTCATGAAGCACGGAAACAACGCCGCCGCGAGTCGGATCGCGCATGAAATGGATATGAGGACCTGCTTTGCTGTCAAACAGGCGCTTGGTTATCAGATTGAGCGGCGCGGTGTCACTGGCCATCCTTGAGCGCAAACCCAGCTTTAGACGTGCATTCATGACCGCGATGCCGTGGTCGCCGATCGTGCCGTTGATCAAGATCTTGTCGCCTGCTTTTATTTTTTCCCTTCCCAGCGTGACTTTTACGAATCCAATCCCCGAGGTATTAATAAAAATCTTATCGGCTTTACCTTTATCGACAACCTTGGTGTCACCGCAGACCACAGCAACGCCGGCTTGTCTTGCGGTTGCGGCAGCGGATCTCAGGATCTTTTCCAGATCAACAAATGCCAGGCCTTCTTCAATGATCAAGGACAGCGAAATATAGCGTGGAACAGCGCCTTTCATCGCCAGGTCATTGACCGTGCCGCAGACCGCGAGCTTGCCAATATCACCGCCGGGAAAGAAAATAGGGTCGATCACATAAGAATCAGTCGTGAACGCTATCTTCATCCCCCGAAGCTTACCCGTACGGGTTTCATTTCGTATAAGAACCGCCGCTGAATCCTCAAGTCTCCTCAACACCGGATCGCGGAAAACCTTTAGGATCGTTTTTCTGATCAATCGACCGGTCAGGGATCCGCCCGAGCCGTGACCTAAAGTTATCTTATCATACATGCTGTCACATTATATTTATCAGCGCGTGCTAATCAAGTGGGAAACATGCGGCTCGTTGAGTTGACAACCGCATATCCTGCGATATAATATCCGATATTATGCAACAGCAGATCCGACGGTGGGAACTTATTGGAGCCATTGTGATTATCGTTCTCGGCTCGGCATTTCATTTTGTTTATGAATGGCTGGGAAACTGGCGGCCGGCCGCTCTGATCTTTGCGGTTAATGAAAGCACCTGGGAACACCTGAAACTCGCCTTCTGGCCTGCTATTTTCTGGAGCCTTATCGAACGGGTACGCTGGACAAAAACCGGGAATGGTATAGCAAATTTCTTTATTGCCAAGGCGGTCGCGCTATATATCATGCCGATCCTCATCGTAGGTATATTCTATTCCTATACCGCCATCCTTGGCGATAATTTTCTGATCCTTGATATCAGTAGTTTTATTCTTGCGGTTTGCGTCGGCCAATATTGCAGCTACCGTATTCTCTCTGCAAAACCCCTGTCAGCGACGCTGAGGCCGATCGCTATGGCAGCGATCATTATCATCACTATCTGTTTCCTGTTATTTACTTTTATGACACCCCGGTTCTTCCTTTTTCATGACCCAGTAACCGGCGGCTACGGTATTCCCGGTAATTAATCTTGTCATTGCGAGGAATCCCGCATCCTTGATTTTTAACAATAAAAAGCGGGTGACGAAGCAATCTCTGAAAAAAGGAAGAACAGCTGGGATTGCTTCCCCTCGTTTCTCGGGACTCCGGTTATTTCAATAAATACTTTTTCTTAGGTTGCGCATAAAAATCGCTCGCAATGACAGAATAAAAACTGTTTTGAACATTTGGATTTTGTATTTAGGATTTGTTTGCCCAGCACTTTATTCTATATTAACATAAAATTACATATCTAAAATCGAGCTGGAAATAGAATTAGTGAATCTCTGCCTTTATACCTATAAAGTGCTGGGTTGATATTTGGAATTTGGAATTTATATTATAGTTCCAGCTCGTACGTATCCCTCAAAAACCCGCGGGCATTGTGGTTCTCCTTGAACCTACCCAGCCCCCAGTTGGGTTCCATGTTGAGTGTGAACGTACCAAGATCGAGGTATTTGAAACCCCGGTCGCGCCCCCACTTTATCACTTCATAGAACAGGAGGTTGACCGGCCGGTATGCCTGGTATTCATTGTCATGGCTGATATAGAAGGCAAGTATGACATTCGGGTTCGCAACGAACATGACCATGCCGCCGATCATCTTCTCTTTCAAATAAGCACCGAACAATAAAATATCTTCAGGAAAAAGCTGTTTTAATTTATGAAGCTCGGCCAGAGTATGCGTGGGCTGGGCATTATGGCGCATTCCCAGGTTATGTTTTAAAATGTTGTAGTAATCGGCATAATCATTGGCGATATTGACCCGGACACCTTCACGGATCGCTTTTTTTGTCGAACGCCGTGCGTCAGCGTGGAACGTCAACAGTGGCTCAGCCGCATCCAGCGGTATTACCGCTGTTATCTCTCTCTTCCGGTACTTGAAGCCGTGCTTTATCAGGGCAAAATCAACGTACTGGTTCGGTTCCTGGCAATAGATTAATGGGGTCTGGGTCAAAATGATCTTTTTTATACCTTCTTTTCGTAAAGCAGCCACGAGAGTTTCCACCGCGAGATGGATCTCGTGCACGCCAAGTCCTGGTCTAAGCACAAACCCACCGTAGGAAGCGCCCTTGTGAGAAATGATAACCTTGTCTTTTTCTGTACTTTCCACGATCGCCGGGAACAGGGCGACGATATTGTCCTTTTCCTTGATCAGCAGGTTGTGGTTCTTAAACCGTTCTGGCGGGTGGTAACTCAAGAATTTCAGCGTATGAAAGATCGTGCCGTTGTTAGCGCTGGCCACGAAATCTTCCCAGTGTTTATGGTCTTTCTCGGTGAATTTATGGACTTCCACGATGATCTATAAAGCTTACGGCTCAATACCCAATATAACCAAAGGAACGGCCGGTACGCCACGTCCCTGCCTTATGACGTTATAAAGCTCTCCTTCATAGTAAGCGACGCCGGAACTCATTTGCGACTGCAAAGATTTCATGGGCAAAATTTCAATTCCGACATCAGTCTGATCGCGCACATAAAAGGCGAGATGCTTCACGAATAAATCATAGGCAACAAATGAATACTTGCCGAACTGAACTTCAATGGCAACTCTGTCTTTGACATAATCAGTCTGATTGTAACTGAAGATTGGTTTTTCTCCAGCCTCTTCGATTTCCCTTTTTTGCTCTTGCGTATCCATTGTCAGGGTTTTTCTGATCAGCTTTTCATCCTTTGTGACCCAATAATTAACCCTGCTTTCCTTCCATCCCGACTTCGACAACAGCTTCTTGAATTGGGCATTCATAGCAATAGGGCTGTAGAGAATTTTACCAACCATCCCTTTTTCTTTTGAGACTTTCGTCTTACACGCCTCCGCATCTACCAACCCAATTACCTTTTTCATCTCCAAGCATAAGTTCTTCTTGTGAACTTTCAAAAATTCTAATCCATTTAGATGCGAATAGGTTTGAATAATCCTCATTTAGCTGAATACCTCTGATACTTTTCCAATAGTCTCAACTGACTCTCTTTCTGCTTTCTATCCCAGGGAGCGATCCTTAAGCTGTTTCCAGCTTTTTCAGGATCGTATACGGGTTTGTTCATTGGACGGGTTCTTAGAGTACCTGCAATTTCCTGTTTTATGCGATCACAAGCAATGTCCAAATATTTTTGCACGATTTCTGCTCCTGCTCCCCTGCGTTTATGGCGTACCGCGGCAATAATTGACGTTCCCGTGCCCAAAAATGGATCAAATACCCAGTCATTTTCATTGGAAAAAGCAAGCACTAACCTCTCAATCAATTCAACGGGGAACTGGCATGGGTGTATCGTTTTCTCGATATGATTGCTTTTCACATTGGGGATAATCCAAAGATCGCCAGGATTTTTCCCAAGCGGGTTGCACGAGTATTGCCCGGCTTTTGGTCCCTTGAAGTGCTTCTTACCTGGATATTTTTGAGGGATTCGAATAGGATCGAGATTGAAAATGTAATTTTTGTTTTTTGTGAGCCAAATAATCGTTTCGTATCTACCCGAAAATCGCCGGGAACAATGTAGCCCATGTTCAAAATGCCAGATGATGCGATTACGCATTTTCAGTCCCAGATCTTTGAAGATCGGATACAATATCGTATCTAAAGGAACAATTGCGCCATCGTTAACATAATTACCTACCTGCCAACAGATGTTCCCCCGATCAGATAGCGTCCTTACGCATTCCTTAATTACTTCAGTTTGCTGTTCAAGATATGTATGCAGATTCAGCTTTTTTTCGTACTCCTTACCGATATTGTAGGGAGGAGAGGTCACCACCAACTGCAATGTGGAATCAGGGATTGTCTTAAGCAGCTCAAGACAATCGCCGGGGTAAACGATAATGCGTTCAGTTGGAGAAAATTTCTTTGAAATAGCTATATTCCGGAACATGAGACTAGTTTACTGAATACGGCATATTAGTCAAGGGATATCTGCTATGCGCAGTGCAACCTTCATGATTATTCAGGTAATTCCTTGAGTTCTAGTTCTTTCATCTCGGTATCAAGTCGTATCAGTCTATCTTTTATTAAAAGATCATTATTCTTCTTGGGATCATAGTCTGCGATAATAACCTCGTGCGGCTCGTCCCTAATTTCGGTGACATTACGTTCAATGAACTTTGTAAGAGGCTTGATAGCATCGAGCCACATTATGACATCGGCTTCGTAATTAAAGGGATCAGAATCACTAAATGCATTCCTTGTGATGTTACTGCTGCCGACGATAGCAAGAACCGGATCGTTGGAATGCCTAAGAATGAAAACCTTAGCATGCCAATGAAATTTTGCAGTGTACATTGCTCTCAAATTTACGCCAGCTGACCGTAAGCTATTACGGAAGCTCTTATATGAAGGCATCCAACAGTTGTTGTGAATTCCTATGGTTGTGAGTTCGATCGAATGATTTACAAGAACAGCACTTAAATTTTGCTCAGTGGATGCTTGATATGGGTGGTTTTTGAATAGTTCTTGGAAGAATCCAGAACAAAGCAGCGCTTTATTGCCGACGCCCAAGCTCATTGAACCGATCAAAATATCTCTGAATCTATTTACGTTGGCACGTTTACGAAAAAAGATAACCAAACCCATACTTGCAGTCGGTGATATTACTGGTTAGGGTGCATTGCGTAAAATGTTTGGCCCAAGAAGACCGATGCGTTTCCACTCTAAATGATCAATTGTCTTACGACAAAAGCAATGGAACGAGTACTTTTGATTCATGACCTGAGCTTTATCATCGTCACGCAAAAAAGCTTGCCTCATAACCCGTGATGTTAACCGAAGTTGCTTTATATATAAATACCATTTTATTCAGTCTCTATGGTCTGATGTGCCATTTGAACTTCACGGGTGGCAACCATTGTAGCGATGTTTGCCAATCTGCAGCGTTCCTGTCGCTCACGAAACTCGGCAAGGTCGGAATCTGTGGAAGATGATATATTGCTAGTTGAAGAATCTTCCTCTTGTTGATCTCGGTAAAGCAAGAAGGAATGTACGACAAGCCATATCTCATAGCGTCTGGTGAATGAAGTTGCTAAAACAATATCGCGTTTCTCAAATGCTGTCAGCTGATCAAAATATTTCGGGAAGACTTTAGAATAGTAGATAACCAACTTACCCTCTTCCATTTGCGCTGCGGAGGCAATTGAGTTGATGTCGTCAGGCCAATCGAGATCGGCCCAGAGTTGAGCATCTGGCCCTTCAACCGGTTGAATCTTGAATGGAGGTAAGGTCATCTTTCGATCTGTCGGTTTCTCTGTCGGTACTTGAATAATGATAAAACCTCGCTCGTCGGAGAGAGTTGGCATGCCTGGACGAGACAATTCAATCCGTATGGTGCCAGTCGAACCAACCTGAGAATCGGATTTGCCTTCAAAGATTGCTCGAAGACGACCTCCTTCAAGGGGAGTTGAACCACGGAAAGTTAAGCCTGTAGATGGTATAACGATATTAATGCGAGAGGCATTGGGATTGCTTGCATTGTGATAGTTGCTATTTGCATCGGTTTCAATCCTGATGTAGCGGCGTTGTTCTGGATAGAAGGGAATGGCGGCATCGTCATCCCAGACTATTCTGATGTAGGTAGGTGGCTCATGAAGCTCTATCGGTTGCGGCTTCCTATGTACTCTACCTGCACCTGCAACCTTACCTTTTCCCTCTCCTTGCGCGGAAACCGTAGAAGTGATTCCAACACCAACATCAATACCCTGTAAGCGTAAGAGCCGAGCGATTTCGGTGCGCATATGCTGCATCGCAGTTTCGTCTTCCTCTCTTGTACCAGCCTCACGTGCTTCATTGTTGAGCCTGGTGAGATCATCGTCGGATTTCAATACTCTAACAATTTCCTGATGGATGAGATCGTATACGACACCTCTCCGAGCATCTTCACGAGTGGACACAAAGAGAGCTCGTTTAGCGGCGGGCGTAAGATTATTGCAGTCAATGTGACATATGAGTCTCTGAGTCAGGAAAGTCAACTCAGCATCTTTACGAACAACAGATTGAGATAGCTCTGCGTGGTCTTGTCCATTAAGTGTAAGTATAATTGGTTTAGGGGGATTGACAAAGGCCGCAATTGGTTTTTTGTTTGCGCTCGTCGGTCGCCCAAGAACCCAGTACTCGATGCCGATACGGCCGAATTCACCAAGACTTGAGTAGAACATCCGTACTCGATGCGACAAGTCGGGCCCCTTTTGCTCAGAATCGCCTTCGTCAACAGCACCGTTAAGTGCATTTCTTGAACCCTTGATGACACGGCGGTAGCCATGTATCTCATGGTCATCAAGCCAAACGGGTAGAACTGGATCAAAGAGAGTTTGGTTCAGCAAACCATAAACACTATTCGGTCCTAGTGGAGACGGATAGCTAATTAGATCGTAGCCGAAATGTTTGACCAAAGTGCCAGCTGCGAATACGTCAAGGCTTCTGTCCGCAACAAGCACAAAGTCACCAAGTAGGGAGTAAACGTAACGCCCCGTCTTGAACTGTTCAGCAGGCAAATCTTCGTATCGTACTAAGGTAAAACCAATCTGAGAATCACAGCGCCGTGATGCAATGAGTACGAACTTGCTTGTTGCAAGTGTGCTTGAACCTCCCTGACCGTAAGCACCGGCAAGGTAGTATTTTTGCATCTTGTTGCTTTCGTTGAGACTCAGAATTGTCTTTGGCATCTCGTCTGGCGCAAGCCCGATTCCGGTGTCACGAACTTCGACTACCCTGGAAGACCTCCCATCTCCTACTTTCAACCTGATGGCAATTCGGTGTGCGATACTGCGTCGCTGAGCTGGTGTCATTTCGCACAGCCCACCTTCGGGTACGTTGAGCCAAGCGGTTGCAGCTTCTTTTGGCGTTCGGCAGTCAGGAATACCATTGTGCTTTTTGTGTTCGTCCTCAATAATAGCATCAATTCCGTTGGTGAGACGTTCAACTAAGGATCGCCCGGGGTCAGCCGAAGCTTCAATTGTTCCACGGTTATTATCCCGACCGCCAAAAGGAACCCATCTAACTTGAGGATTTGCACTCTCAAACTGTGCAAGGACTACTTCGAGGTTAGCAAGCGTATCAGCTTGGATTAAAAGGTCAAAGAACTGCGATTGCGTCATTTATTTCCCGCCTCTCAGTTGTAAGGCTGAAAACCGACCACGGGATCCTTGAATGTAATTATTGTCTGCTTCAATCGCAATCCAACGACGCTTGAGTCGTTCGGCCGCTGCGCCAGTTGTATTGCTGCCACCGAAAGGATCGAGAACAAGATTCTGTGGGGTAGTAAGAAACTTGATGAAAAATTCTGGCAGAGCGACGGGCATTCTTGCCGGATGCGGTTGAAGATTATTAGAGCGGCAGTAACGCAGATATTCGTCACTTGAAGCCGTGTTGGAGAGTGTGATAACATTCGATGGGATTGCACCTTTGTTGTTTGTGAGAAATGATTTTTCACCGATATGATGCTCTGAAGGACGTGAGCCTGCGTTGTACTTTTTGGTCTTGAGTAGTCGCAACATTGAATCGCTGTATGGTTTGAGAATGCGTCGATTGTCGGCTTTCGGTCGTTCATTTGGTGACATCCACCAAACAAAAGTGAAAGAATCCTTGACCCGAATTCGTTCGACGTTTACCCATTGTGCGGGGCTGGGAAGTCGAGCGGGGTTGTAGACTATAAATTGCTGGCAAAGATTAAATTGGCCCGCTTCAAGAAAGGCGAGTAATGAACGTAAAGCAAGTGGAGACATAATAGGTTTACCCGGTTCCCATGCGTTGCCAAGTTCAAGAACAATTGAACCATCTTTCTTAAGGAGTTTGCGGAAAGTCTGAGCGAAGTTAGCTAGCCAATGAATGTACGCCTCACCTTGAAGATTGCCATACTTCTTTTTTCTATTGAGTGGAAAAGGTGGAGAAGTAAGAATAAGCTGCACCTTCCCTTTGTATTTTGCAAAGGTAAGAGAGGTCAATGCGTTCTCTGCGTTTCCTTGGTACATAGTACCTCGGGTTGTCTTATAAGCTTCACGAATAGAAATCATGGCGGATAGAGAGGTTGTCGCTTGTATCTTTGAATCCCTAGGCTTAGGTGCAATTTGAAGATGATGAATCATTTCTTCCCATGTAATTCAGTAAACAAAACAATTTTGGCTAACGACCGCGGATATACGCAGACAAGACGATATCGAGAATCCGGGTGAATCCGCAGGGCAAGTTGCATACACCCGGTTATTTAATGTTTCAATCTTCATGCTTAGGAATAGAGAATTTTACTATCATTCTAAAAACTGCTTTCAAAGCAGTTTTTGCATCTTCTTCCAAAAGCTCGTCGAGAAGTCTATCGTTTTTGACTGCCCTGTATTCAATAGTTTCTTTATCCATTGGTTTGCGAAAATGTGTTATCGGATTTCTGATTTCTCTAACCTTATTAAATATAGCAAATTCGGGTTCAGAAATTATGCCTTTTTCTTTAGCTTCTTCCAGTAAATTAACTAAACTCGCTTTTAGTAAATCATTTCTTCCAGAAGCATAGAAAACGCTTGCCAAGGTATTTTCGATATATGATAGGCTTAACATAGTTGACGCAATATATTGACCATAAACGAAGCAATATCTAGCTTCTTCAAATAAATAATTAGATTTTAGTCCTCCATGTAACAATGCTATCTCAATATTCGGATACCGTTCTATGATCCATTTCAATCTGTATAATCTCTCCTCCCGACATTGTTTATCTTCATTATCTAACCATCCTTCAGCACTTTGTATCATTTATATTTCCTGCTTTAGATTGAGATTTCATATAACGGCTGATACATATCAGAAGTTCTGCAGAAAGCAGAATTTGAACAAGAGTAAGAAGTACCTAAGCCTGATATGCGTCTGTTATATAACCCATACAGACTAAAGGTAAGGAGCGATGCGACAAAGAGTTGTAGATGAGGGGATATTCCTTCAATTCGTTTGGTCATTCTGCTAATGCCCATTGTTCAATTATTATCTTCTCAGCAACTTCAAACTGACTGCGATCCACTATTTTGAAACCTACTGGCCAATTTTCTTCCCAAGGATTATCTGCAGAGGGTCCTCTATCAAGTAACTCAATCGGTGTCATTGAGATATTTCTAAGTGAAATATTAAATTTTCTGTTGTCGTTCATATCCTGATCGAGAATTATATTATGAATTTTAGATATGCGACTTGATGGAATAGAAACGAATACCCAAAAGGTTCCATCATTGTTTGGTTGCTTCACCCAGATTATTACTCTTTCTCTTCCACCTATTTGTGCATAGCAGTTATGCCATTGCTCGGTGGGCTTCCTAGTCCAACTAGGATGATACTGTTCTACATGATGCTGGATATGATTAAAGAATCTTTGTTGTAATGTCATTTTCATCGTCCTTCATTTGTTCTCAAATTTTAATCCCTTGTCCACAATTTCATATAACTCATTCACAGACGAATGGCCGATTTTTATACTAAAAACCGGGATGATAGACAAATTTTTCTAGTCCATTTTTCATTTTCATTGACTACCTCCTTTTGTTTTACGAAGCTAAAGGACTTTCTATCATAACTTGAAGAAATTCTATCTTTATTCATATTCTGCATAAATCTTATTTCTTCACCCTTCCATTAGCCATCCAACTTCCACGTATATATTATCTTAAAATTATACTCTTCAAAAAGCTAGTGTCAAGAATCACCGGAGCGTACGTTTCTAACTAGGTAAAAATTATCCTAATACATCATTCCTGATAGCAGGAATCTATTTTTTATAAGCATTTCTGGATTCCCGTTTTCACGGGAATGACAGTGGGGTGCGGATTCCCCGCTTCAAGCGGGGAATGACAGAAAAAAGTGCCAGGCAATGTGCCTGACAGGCGTTCAATCGCTGGTTTTCGCTAACCGAACAAAGGATGGGTCATAATCTTGTAGAACGGCATAAAATGGATTTTTGTTTTGTTCAGGCCGATGGTTTTTTCCAGCTTCAAGTTAACAATAAGAGCCGTTTCGGGTTTATATTTCTCAATGAAACTCCTCAGGGCTTTGGTTACCTCGGGTGCGGTCATTGGCTTGTATTTTACTTCTATCGGCACGATGGCTATGCCCGAATCCACGACAAAATCAACCTCTGCCTTGTCCTTACTCCTCCAGAAACAAATTCTTGATGAACTGCTGCTGATCTCCTCCCTCAACAAGTTGTGAATAAAATTCTGGAAAACAAAGCCTGCTTCCGTGAGCACGCCAAAGATCCCCAGGGCAAAGTTCCTTAAACCCAGATCATAAAAATAATACACTGGAGACTTTGTTATTTCCTTGCGCGCGTTTTTAAAAAAAGGAGACACTTTCCTGATAATGAAGGTTTTTTCAAGATACCAGAGATAATCCTTGATCGTTTTAACCGAGAGACCCAGCGTGGAAGACAGCTCGGTATAGTTCACCAGCCTGCCGGTCTGAACCGCCAGCAACTTCACCAGATTGCTGAATGCTTCAGTTTTATGTATTTTAAGGAGGTACGAGATGTCCCGCTCAATGTAGCTCTGATAAATTTCATTGATCAACTTTCGCTTCTCTGCCATTAGGTTTTCCAGTACAATCCGGGGATAACCACCGAAATTCAAGTATTCTTCTAATAGGCTGAATAACCGCGCGTTTTCGACTACGAAAAAGTTAGCAAGCCTGTTGCTGTATTTGTAGTCAGTCTTAAAGTCAACAAATTCCTCAAAAGATACGGTGGACAGTTCGAATATTCTTTTTCTTCCGGCAAGTGATTCATGGATCCTTTCCTTCAGTTCGACACTCCCCGAACCCGAAACAATAAACTTGTATGGTGTGTTCATATCGTAAATTCCCTTAAGGAACAGACCGGCATTTTCTTTCCTCTGTATCTCATCGATAAAGACAAACCCGCGTTTTTTTCCGATTTCCAGTTCAATCTTGTTCATCAGTTTTGACTGAGATGAAAAAAATTCCTTGTCGTGCTCAATATCGAGGTTAAGGAATAAAGTCGGTGTGCCTTTTTTCACTAACTCCTCTTTGAGCTGCAGCATCAAGGTTGTTTTACCAGCCTGTCGCGGACCAACAATAAAGCTGATCTCTTTGCGGTCAAGATGGTTTCTGACCTCTCGTAGCAATTTTCTTTTGATCATAATTCTATTTTAGTCCGATTTTTTCGAAAGTCAAGTGCCGAATTTCTCGGATTGGTATAGATTACTAAGTTCTTATACGGGATCTCGTTTTTACTTTTGCCATTGAAACCGGAGGTGTATTTTATAGAATTGGATGGAGAGATATCAAGAAAAGTTATAAAAATAAAATAACATAAGATTCTTAACCCTGGATTCCCCGCTTGAAGCGGAGAATGACAAAAGAGGGCAGGATCACAAAAAAATCCTCCTCACCCTTACCCTCTCCCCCTTTAAAGGGGGAGAGGAAAAACGTGAGGAGGTTATGTTTCCTGCTGTGTTATTTTTATCCCTGCTTCTGGTAGTCGTTCCAGCGCTTTTCGAGGTTTGGATCGGCGATCGTTTCCAGGATATAATCGCCGAATTGCTTATACGTCGCGCCGTTGGATCGGCCGGTCATAACGAGCTTTTTCTCGTACTGCCCGCAGACATCCAGCGCCATCTCGAGCTTCTTGCCAAGATCGACATAACCGATGTGGTTCAGCATCATGGCTCCCGCCTTGATAACGCTGCACGGGTCGGCGTACTGAGCCCTGTTTTCCTTGACCATTCGCGGCGCGCTGCCGTGGATCGCTTCGAACATCGCATATTGTTTGCCGATATTCGCGCTGCCCGCGGTTCCCACACCGCCCTGGAATTCCGCCGCTTCATCGGTGAGAATGTCACCGTACAGGTTCGGCAGAACCATGACCTGAAATTCGGTCCGGCGTTTTACGTCTACCAGCTTTGCCGTCATGATATCGATGAACCAGTCGTCCGAATTGATCTCCGGATATTCTTTGGCAATGTCATAGAATGTCTTGAGGAACAATCCGTCCGTGGTCTTTACGATATTCGCCTTGGTTACGGCAGTCACGCGTTTCCTGTTGTTTTTCCTGGCGTGCTCGAACGCCAACCGTACGATCCGTTCGCTGCCGGGCTTGGAGATCATCTTGAAGTCGATCGCCAGATCCGGCGTGACTTCGATACCATAAGGACCAAGAGCATACAAATCCTCGGTGTTCTCCCGGAAGAAGATCCAGTCTATCCCCTGCTTGGGCACACGGACCGGACGAACATTCGCGAACAGGTCAAGTTCCTTACGTAACGCGACATTTGCGCTCTCGATATTGGGCCAGGGATCGCCTTTCTTGGGCGTCGTGGTCGGTCCCTTGATCGTTACATGACATTTCCTTATCTCCGCCAGCACGTCCTTTGGAATCGGCCGCATTTCTTCAACGCGCTTTTCAATAGTCAGCCCCTCAATAATCCGGAACTCGACTTTTTTGCTCGCCAGCTCGTTTTTAAGCAGCTCTCCGAGCACCCGCTGAGCCTCGTTGGTGATGAACGGTCCAATGCCGTCACCGCCCAGAAAACCGATGATGATCGGCTTGATCTTGGCATAATCGATCCAATCCTGGGTTTTCTTTATAGCCTCAACCCTTTTAATCTGCGTTTCAAGAATCCCCGCAAAATGATTGGTCGCGCGCGTGATAGGACTCGTCTGTTTGGTTTGTACGGTCTTTTTAGTTCTCACAGATTTTTTGGTTTTTTTGATTCTTTTGACCTTTTTAACCTTTTTGACTTTTTTGACCTTTTTGACTTTCTTGACTTTCTTAAAGGTCTTAGATCTCTTTCCTTTTTTGATCTTTCTTTTTTTCATCTTCACTCCTTTTTTATATTCGTCTAATTTGACTCTCTTGAATTCGGTTTATTCGTATTTCTAAATTCGCTCATTCGTTTTTTTAATCCAGCTTGAAATCACCATGTTTCTCAATATGAGCTAAAAGCCCGCCGTCGTTGAGGATATTGATCATGGCCTTGGGCAAGGGATGAGCCTTCAGTTCAATATTCTTGGTTTTATCCTTAATGATACCGGCACCGAGATCGATCTCCAGTTCATCGCCCTTGTCGATCTTGTCCGTGTCGCACTCGATCAGCGGCAGCCCGACGTTTATCGCATTGCGGTAAAAGATGCGCGCGAATGACTTCGCCAATACCGCCGAGATACCGGCGATCTTGATAATGGTCGGCGCGTGCTCGCGTGAACTTCCCAGTCCGAAGTTATTGCCGGCCACAACAAAATCACCCTTCGACATCTTGCCCGCAAACTCGGGATCGGCATCCTCAAGTACGTGTTTTGCCAGTTCTGGAAGGTTGGACCGTAGATGGAAATAACGGCCCGGGCAAATCAGGTCGGTGGATATGTCGTCACCAAATTTCCAGACTCTGCCCACTAAGATCATGCCCGCCTCCTTATTGATACTCCTTTAATTTAAGGTATTAACCTCAGGATGCTCCAACCAATTTCTTCATTTCTGGTGTAGTCACGGACTTCGGTCTCTCGATCGCTTCGCCCATAGCACGGCTTACGATCAACTGGGATGCCATGCCCATTGCCCGGGAAACGCCGAAGAGCACGGTGTAATATTCGAATTCGGTCAGTCCGAAGTGATACAAGAGGCATCCTGAAGCTGCATCAACGTTCGGCCACGGATCTTTTGCTTTACCCTGCTCCCGGAGAACATTGGGAACGATCTTGAATACTTTCGCGACGATCTGGTACAAAGGATCATCCGGACATGCCTTCGCGCCAAACGCATGGAAAGCGTCATACCGCGGATCCGTGATCCTCAGCACGGCGTGGCCGTAACCGGGGATAACCTGTCCCGACTTTAACGTATCCCAGGCGAACTGTCTTAGATCTTCATCCGAAGGAACGCCACCGAATTTCTCTTTGACCTCGATCACCCATGCCAGGCACTCCTGGTTAGCCAATCCGTGAAGGGGACCGGCAAGACCATCCAGACCGGCCGATATCGAATAGTAGGCATCGGACAAAGCAGAAGCCACGCAGTGGCAGGTATGCGCGCTGACATTGCCGCTCTCATGATCAGAATGGAGCACCATGTACAGCCGCATCAGGTTGGCAAAATCCCCTTTCGCGTCCTTGATACCAAGCATGTGCGCGTAATCAGCTGCCCAGTCTTTCTTGGGATCCGAAGCGATGCGCTTTCCCTTGTTGAACCTCATGCGGTAAATACCCGCTGCGATCGCTGGCAGTTTCGCCATCAAATTCACGCAATCATCGAGGGTTGCTTCCCAGTATTCTTCTTTTCTCATGCCTTCGGTATATTTCTTCCGGTAGACCGATTCCTTCTCCAACGCCAGGACCGCCAGGGCGAACATCGCCATGGGATGCGAATCCTTGGGCAGGACTTCCAGCATCTTCCACACGTAATCCGGGACATCAGCCCGTTTTTTCAGGTCGGCCTTTAAGTTTTCGGTCGCTTCTTTATCCGGCAGTTCGCCGGTCACGAGTAAATAGAAGATCTCTTCGGAAAGTTTATCTTTGAGGTCGGCGATCGGAATGCCGCGGATTATAAGTCCTTTGTCCGGCGGAACCGATGACGTCTCGCAGATCAAGCCTTTCACTCCGCGCATGCCGCCATAGATCTGGCTTACCGTGACATCCGATATCTTGGTTTCGCCGTACTGTTTCACGAAATTCTTTACATCTTCTTTCCAGACCGGTATCTTCTCGGCTAATTTTGTTTTCAGGCTGTTCATTCAATCCTCCTCTGTTAGTATAATTGTTTGATTATTTTTTCTTTTTTCTAGTTTTGATCTTGCTCTTTCCCCGGCTCAGCGCTTTCTTTGCCGGCTTTGTTCTGACCTTCCCCGCGAAAAATCCCCGCGGGTCTGTTATCACGCCGGTCAAAGCCGAACACGCAGCCGTAGCCGGCGAAGAAAGGTATACGAACGCTTCCGGATTTCCCATTCTTCCCTTGAAATTGCGGTTTGCCGTGGAAAGACACACTTCGCCGTCTCCCAGAATACCCTCGTGCACGCCCACGCAGGGACCGCAGCCAGGACCCATCACGATAGCGCCGGCGCGTACGCAGACATCCAGAAACCCGAGCTTCATAGCATCAATAAACACATCCCGGGATGCCGGGTCAATGATCAGTCTGACGCCGGGAGCGACGTGTTTTCCCTTGAAGATCTTTGCCGCGACCTTCAGGTCTTCGATCCGGCCATTGGTGCATGTTCCGATAAAAACCTGGTTGACCTTAATCCCCTGCGCATCTTTGATAGACTTGGTATTGTCCACGGTATGCGGATAAGCGACCTGCGGTTCCAGTTTGGACGCGTCGATCTCGATAACGCGTTCGTATTTCGCATCCTTGTCTGGAGCAAGCGGTTTCCAATCATTAAGCCTGCCCCTGGACTTTAAGTACGCCTTGGTCGTGTTGTCCGATGCCACAAGACCGGTCTTGGCTCCGGCTTCGACCGCCATATTGGAAAGCACAAAGCGTGATTCCATGGACATCGCTTCGATCGCGCTGCCCCCGAATTCGAGCGCTTTATAAGTTGCACCATCGGCGCCGATCATGCCGATAAGATACAGTATCAGGTCCTTCGACACTACACCGGATTGGAATTTTCCCGTAACCTCGATCCGGAAGGTTTCCGGGACCTTGAACCATGTGCGTCCCATCGACATGCCGATCGCGACATCGGTCGAACCCATTCCCGTGGCAAAAGCGCCCAGCGCGCCTGACGTGCATGAGTGCGAATCCGCGCCGATGACCACGTCGCCTGGTTTTGCGTAGGACTCGACCAACCGCTGGTGGATCACGCCCTCGCCGATCTCGGAGAGGATCGCGCCGGAACGACCACAGAACTCGCGCAAAAGCATATGGTCATTGGATAATTCTTTTCGTGGTGAAGGAGCGGCATGATCAAGAAAAAAGATTGCTTTCGGTGCCTTTACTTTTTCGATCTTCATCTTTAGCATCTGGCGCACACCCAGAGGGCCAGTCCCGTCCTGGAACGCAGCGACATCCACTCTTGCTATGACAATGCTGCCCGCGACCGCGTCGGTTCCGCTTTTCTCGGATAGGATCTTCTCAGCCAAGGTTTTCCCCATAATACCTCCATGGTTTGCTGATTTCTATGACAAACTTATGAATGTAAAAAAACATCCGGTTTATCAGGCAAAACAAGCTTTGATCACAAACATTTATGATAAAAACTACCGGTATTTCGATATTTTATTAGATAAATCCCCAATGAATGTCTTGATCTCCAGTTACTATTATATATATACTTCTGGCAAAGTCAATGTCTACTTAGATGAAAATTTAGCAGTAAAAGCGGCGGCATTCTTCCATACTAATACACGAACGAAGAACCGCCGATGAATTCTCTCAGGATCGAATTTGATGGCACATACCGGTTCGGAAGATGATAGAACAATGAGAAATAATTCAGCAGCCGCCGCGCTTCAGGATATGTCGGGTCATGTGACCCGATCTGCCTGAGGATCGGCACGCAAAATTCTTTCAGAACTGACGGTTCATAAATAAGCGCAGAATTGAACATCTCATCAGCCTCTTCCTGGAATGGATAGATGTTCCTCTCTTCGCCGCGCCTAACTTTTCCCCAGTGGCTCAGCACTCTCTGCGCAGAGTAACCACGGTAATGCGTATCCCTGGCAAGGCGCCGGATCGTCCTGGTGTCGGTCGTCGAGATCCGGTTGTGGTCGTCGATATTGAGCTGCGTCAGGGCGCTGATGTATATTTTAAATTTGACCCGCTTGGGTATACGATAGGTGAGTTCCTCATTAAGGCAATGAATGCCCTCGACCAGGAGCACGCCGTTATCCGGCAGGAACATGGTATCTCCGGATTCCCGCGTGCCTTTGATAAAATTGAACCGGGGCATTTTTACTTTATGCTGCTGGATAACCGCCTCCAGATGACGGTTGAGCAGTGCTGTGTCCACAGCTTTTATTGATTCGAAATCAAGCTGGCCATACTCATCGCGCGGCGTCAGGCAATGCGGGAAAAAATAATCGTCAACGGAAATGATCTTGGGCTTGAGTTCGTTCACCAGAAGCTGGATCGCCAGCCTTTTAGTGAAGGTCGTCTTGCCCGCGCTGCTGGGACCGGCGATCAGCACGATCTTTCTTTTTCCCCTGGTAATGCGGTCTGCGATATAGACGATCTTTTTCTCGTGCAGCGCCTCGCTGACCTTGATGATCTCAGAACCCCGGCTGACTTCGACCGCTCTATTGAGGTCCGCCACATCGGCAACACCCAGAATGTTCACCCATTCTCCGTATTCGTTGAATATTCTTGCCAATTTGAGCTGGGGGATATAAGGTGCCATTGCGTTTAGATCCTGCCAGAACGGAAAAAGCAGGACAAAACCGGGACTGAACAGCCTGATGTCAAAGAACATCGCTTTTCCTGTCGAATCCAGGGGCGGCATGCCAAAAGCATCAAACAGACCGGCCAGTTTACTCACTCGCAGTGTCTTTACCGGGCAATCACGGAGCAGCTCGATCTTATCAATAGAACCCTGCTTTTTGAAAAGACAAACAGCCTGCGTTACCGGTATGGTAAAATTCCGTATGGGCAGGTTCTGCCAGACGATCTTGCGCATCCGCAGTTTCAACTTTTCGACCTGCTTTAATTTAAGCGGTCGATCAAGGTAGCAGTAAAATCCCTGGCTCATGGAATGTTCGATCCGCAAACGGTATTTAGGAAACTCCTTCCTTACCGCCATGAACAGCACGAACGACAGCGTGGACTGGTAGCGGCGCCAGTAATTCAACCGATTCAGGTCATCAATGCCCTGTTTATCAATATCCATCGCAGGTGATTATAGCTCGCATTTTCAGTAAGTCAAGCCAATGCTGGTTTTGGTGCCCATTGACAACAAGATGAACAACATTATACTTATTAGTTATTAGGTAATTTAGTAATTGGGTAACTGTGTAATTGTGTTATTATGTTATTGAGTTATTTGTAATTACGTAATAACGTAATTACAAAATAACTAATTCTCTCTTTTTTCAAGGAAGGAGGTTTTATGCTTCTTTTTATTTGTTTGATCACGCAGGCAACCTGGAGCCCGGATTTTTACGAAACAAAAACCATGTGCAATCATCCGGCAGCTCTCAATTTTTTCAAAGATTCCACCCATTCCTTTGATGTGCTGAAGTATGAACTGGACCTGACCGTGCTTATGAATAACCGCAGTCTTTCAGGTACGAACCAGATAAAGTGCCGTAGCAATGTCAACAACCTGACTTCTGTCACGCTAAACCGCATTACCATTATAACGGACTCGGTAAGGGTTAACGGCGTCAACGCGACATACGCGTCGGTGAGTGAAACGCTGCACATAAACCTGCCCACGCCTTATAACATAAACGACTCGTTCACGATATATATCCGGTACCATGGCTCATGGTCGGTCACGGCAAGCCAGTACGGCTTTATTTATTACCCGCGAAACTACAACGCGACTACGCGGCATGCGGTCGGTTATACCATGAGCGAACCCTGGGACGCGCGGCGCTGGATGCCCTGCTACGATGAACCTTTTGACAAAGCAGAGCAGGGTTGCATCATAAAGATCACGACGCCGGATAGCTTCTACGTGGCGGCAAACGGTGCCTTGACGAGCCTGGTCACAAACCCGGGCAATACCCGGACCTTCACGTACCAGGAAAATTATCCGATCACCACCTATCTCATGCATTTCGGGATCTCGCGGTTCGCCCGCTGGTCACAATGGTTTCACCCGGCAGCCGGCGATTCGATCGAGATCAGGCATTTCATGTGGCCTGAAGATTCAGCGCAGTCTCGGATTGCTTTTCAATATGTGCCAACGGCGATGTATTTGTTCGATTCGATGTATGTTGATTACCCGTTTGACCGCTATGGCCAGGACGCGGTCTATCCATTTGCCTGGGGCGGGATGGAACACCAGGAACAGACCACGATCCACCGCAACTGGATCGTCAACAGCAGCGAGAACGGCATGGCTCATGAACTATCTCACCAGTGGGGCGGGGATATGGTTACATGTGTGGATTTCCGCGATATCTGGCTCAATGAAGGCTTTGCTACGTACAGCGACGCCAATTACAACTGGTACCGGTTTGGCCACGCGAATTTCATATCGACCATGCAAAGCCGAGCCACGGATTACTTCACTGAAGATGCATCAAACCGCAGGCCCCTGTACAACCCGCCGACCAATGATATCTTCAGCTGGGGATATTCATACTGCAAAGCGTCCTGGGTATACCATATGCTGCGATACTTGAATCAGCCCCTGTATTTTGCTGGCATCAATGCTTACCTTGATTCCTTTGCCTACAAATGCGCCAATACCGAGGACATCGAGCGCATCTTCAATCAGACCTACGGTACGGACCTGGCGTGGTTTTTCGACGAATGGGTGTACGGGCAGGGACATCCGGAATACAATGCTTACTGGATTTGCAATGCTTCGGGTCCTAATTACCTTTTCAAAACCAACATATACCAGGTTCAGACCAACGCGCCCCCGGTGTTTCACATGCCCGTGCAGATCCTCCTGCACCTGACCGGCAAGGACACGACCGTCAATATTCCGGTCACGGCCTCTCCCCAGCACGCCGAATTCACGGTTTCGCAGAATGTGTCTTCGATCGTTTTTGATCCGGACACCTGGATATTGTGTGAATCAAGTATTTATGTTGGGGTTGAAGAGGTTGCCGTGAATACTGCTGTTAAAGGCACTATCTACTTGAGCTCCAATCCGGTCACAGATCAATCCATAGAATATTCAGTGAACGGTTCAGGCAGTTTGCGGCTCGCGGTTTATGACGCAACCGGCAAGCTGGTGCGGGACCTGTTCAACGGCTACAGACCAGCGGGCAGGTATTCAGCTCGGCTGGGAAACCTGGCTTCAGGCGTGTATTTTCTGAAACTCCAAACCGAGTCTAGTATTGTGACCAGGAAGATAGTGATCATTAAGTAGAATTATACTTTTAGGCATTCTGGGGTCAAATCTTCAATCTTCAATTACAGACCAAGGGCTATTTTTGGCTAACGCAAGATTGGCTTGTACAACGGAATCTTACTGCAACTCAATCGTTAGACGATGGTCCTAGTTACCCCAACCAGGGACATAACAAAAGACACCCGGACCTAAACTCCGTAGAGAGCGAGCCATTAACAAACAAACTTTATATCTAAATATAATACGCATTGAGATTGAAGATTGAAGATTTGACCCCAGTTGCTTTATCTTTGGCCGAAAATCGCCGTACCCACGCGGATCATGGTGGAACCCTCCTCGATCGCAACTTCATAATCCGAGGTCATGCCCATGGACAGCACGGACAGTTGAGTGTCGTTCGCCTGACTCAATTCGTCGCGCAGTTCGCGCAGCAGTTTAAAACAGGGCCTTGACGCCTCCGGATCGGTTATTGCCCACCCCGGACCGATGGTCATTAAACCCTGGATATCGATTTTTTTGAAATTTTTGACTGATTCATAGAATTCAAATAACTTACCGGGTTCAATCCCGAACTTAGTATCTTCCTTTGACGTGTTGACCTCGATCAGGCACCGTACCGGCTTTTCAGCGCGCTTTTCGATCTCCTGCGCTAAATGTATAGAATCAATGCTGTGGATCATGGAGAAGATCTTCAATGCATCCTTAACCTTATTTGTCTGTAAATGCCCGACCAGATGCCATTCGACTTGATCACCGATACACGTAAATTTTTCTTTTGCTTCCTGAACGCGATTCTCACCAATGATCCTGATGCCGGCCTGGACCGCCTGGAGTATCGTTTCCGCGGGAAAGGTCTTGGTCACGGCGACCAGTGTTATCTCGCCGGGGTCACGGCCCGAACGTGCAGCCGCTTTATTGATCTTTGCCTTCAGCTGTTTGAGATTATCGGTTATCGCCATGTTTTATCCTTTCTTGAAACAAATTATATTAATAATACGTTAAGCGTCAACACCGATCGTAATGAATGAAGTTAAGAGGTTATGAGGATTGGAAGTTATGAAACAACTTGAAAACCTATTATCTTGACTTTGGCATGAAAATGTGGATACTATCCAAATCAGTACCTACTTTTGAAAGGAGTGTTTACATGGCAAGGCGATGCGCGATATGCGGCAAAGGAGCACAGGTTGGTTCACAGATCAGTCATGCTCACAATGTCACAAAGCGAAGGTTCAATGTCAATCTGCAGCGCTTGCGGATCAAGGTGGACGGCAAAACGAAAAAAGTCCTCGTCTGCACTTCTTGCTTGAGCGCGGGCAAGGTTGTTAAGGCATAGCTTTGGATATCGGGATATCAGAAGATCAGAGAGCAGAATATCAGTAAATCAGGACATCAGGCTCCTGATATCCAGATGTCCTGATTCCCACTGCCGGATGACCTGGTATTCTGATAACCGAACAAATAAATCTTGTAGACAATGACCATCTGGTTCTATTCGCTGATCAGCGTAATACTGGTCAGCATAGTTTCACTGATCGGTATATTATTTCTATCCTTTAACGAAGCACGCCTGAACCGCATGCTTTTGTTCCTGGTGAGCTTCGCGGTCGGCGGCCTGTTTGGCGACGCATTCATCCACCTTATACCCGAAGCCTTTGAAAAACTAAAGCCCAACCTCGTCCCATCATTGCTCATCGTAACGGGCATCCTGATATTTTTCATCCTGGAAAAATTCGTGCGCTGGCGACATTGCCATGTTCCGACGTCCGAGCATCATCCCCATCCCGTGGTCACCATGAACCTGGTCGGCGACGGCGTGCACAACCTGATCGACGGCATGCTTATCGGAGCGACGTACAGCGTTAATATCCCCCTTGGCGTCGCCACCACGATCGCCGTGCTCCTCCACGAAATACCCCAGGAGATCGGAGACTTCGGCGTCCTGGTCCATGGCGGCATAACGGTAAAAAAAGCGCTCCTGTACAATTTCCTGACCGGCCTTACCGCGTTCGCCGGCGCGATCATCGCGCTTGTTATCGGTCCGTACGTGCACGGTTTTTCCATTATTTTAGTGCCAATCACTGCCGGCGGGTTCATCTATATTGCCGGGTCTGATCTGATACCGGAACTACAGACCTGCGAACCCGCGTCCACCTCAATCTGGCAATTCTGCTCCATGATTGCGGGCATAGGAATCATGGCCCTGCTGGTTATGCTCGATTAATGGTAAATAGAAAACTCTTTCAGCTGGATTATCTTTTTATCCTCAGACCCCTGATACTCATCCCATGCTGGGATTTTCTCTTGATCGGTGTTTACCTTGCGGTCGGTAAAAACGGATTTACGCGGCAAATATCCGTTCCGCTGCTCATTTACACTTTCATCATGGGTGGCGTTTATATCTTAAACCAGATAATGGATATTGAGACCGATACAATAAACAAAAAACTATTCCTTTTGTCAGGCGGATACGTGACAAAAATGGGAGCGTATATTGAAATGTTCCTGATCTGGGCGGTCGCGATCGCGCTGTCGTTCAGATATAATGCCATATTTATTATCTTTATTGTTATTTCGCTGGTCATGGGGATCCTTTATTCGGTACCGCCTTTTAAATTAAAAGGCAAGCCGATCCTTGATACGTTGAGCAACGGCATCGGCTATGGTATGGTTAATTTTGCCGTGGGCTGGCTTGTCGTCCGCCAATTTGAACCCGCTATGTTCTGGTTCTTTGGTCCTTATTTTTTAAGCATCAGCGCGGTGTTCATCAACACGACGATAGTCGATATGGAGGGTGATGAGAATGCAGGCGACATCACGACCGCGGTTTTTCTCAAGGAAGGCGCTTCTTACATAGCATCCACCATCCTCATGGCTGGCGCGATCTGCGTATCGATCCTGCGCAGGGATTTTGTCTGCCTGATACCAGCCGCATTATCCTTTCCATTGTTTATTTATGCCGCGGTATATTACTTCGTTAAGCAAGAGGTCAGCCGGAACATGACGATCGCGTCTTTCCGCGTACCCGGTGTTTTGTTCACGGTCATGACCGTGATCCTGTGTCCATGGTATGCCTTATTCCTGGTCGTCCTTATATGGATCATGAGGGTCTATTATAAAATCCGCTTTGACATGACCTATCCGACCCTGACTAGCGGATAGGATAGACTAACTACTTTATCAATACGACTTTTTCCACCAGTTCTTTGCCCGGTATTTCCAGCCTGACAAAATAAACGCCCGCCGGCAGCCTCCGGCCCACATCATCGGTCATATCCCAGGTTGTCTGATAAAGGTTATTGTTAGGTGCTAATAGCCGCGATAGATCCTTTACCACCCTGCCGGTTATGTCATAGATCATTAGCTTGCGGTCGTCTTTATTCGCTAAATGCTCATTGGTCCTGGGAATAGTCCATTTTATCTCGATCCGCTCCCGGCAAGGATTGGGATAAGCGTTCAAACGCAGAACTCTGCCGCTTGCCGGCATGCCTGAACCTTCCTCCACGCCCGGGAACGGGTACATCTTACCCCAGATCCGCATGGTATGCGCGCGATGGCTGTTGATCATGGAAGTCCAGCCCGTATAGGTTATCAGCATCTGGTCATTGTTGCCGCGGGTGATCGTCGGTTCGATCTGGTCGTAGGGTTCGGCAACGACCTGGTAAGTGTTGATGACGTTCCCTGCCGGGCTCACCTTGGCGCCGTAGATGTTATACGACATGGTATCCCTCAGGTCCTGCCACACGACCACGTAGTTGGTGCCGTCAAAGCCGATATTCGGGCATTCCTGGTCAAAATAAGATGTTGATATAGGAATGCCACCGGTATCCAGAACTATTCCTGTGACGTCTACCCTCGCACCATAGATATCACAATGGTTGTTAAATCCATATTGGTTTCGCCAATCCTCCCAGACAACTAAGTAGTTGACACCATCATATGCGATTGCAGGCCACCACCGCATACGGTGGATATGTGAGATCACTATTGGTGTAGTATCAACAACAACGCCAGACGGAGAAAAACGTATTCCATATATAGTTGGCCAGTCATAATATAATTGCCATGTCCATACGATAAGATAGTTAGTACCATCAAAAGCAATATGCGGTCGGTCACCCAATACTTCACAATCCTGGTTAAATGCAATCTCAATATTCTGGGTGTCAATAACAATTCCTGTAGGGGTAATCCGCTTGCCCAACAGACTACTTCCATTATAGTTAAAATAAACAATAAGATAATTCGCGCCATCGAAACCTATAACAGGCATCCGATATCCATTGGGTTCGGTAATAGCAAAACCTCCCGAATCCAAAACTGCGCCGCCAGGAGATATACGAGAACCTTTGATCATCCCTGGCTCATAATAATATTGAGCAACGCTGTCATCTTCCCATGCGACCAGGTAATTAACTCCATCAAATCCCATGCTTGGATTAACCTCCTCACTGGGACCTGATGCAATCTTGATCGCAGCATTATCCAGGACAACTCCAGTCCCACTCACTCTCATGCCATAAATATCTGAATAATCAGAACTGGACCACCATGCGAATGTATCCATATACCCATAATGGTAATCGTTCCAAGCGACCAGGTAATTGGTGCCGTCAAAAGCGCTTACCGAAGAGTATTGATGCCCGGGGACCTGGGTCAATACTGAAAAACTAGAGGTATCAATTATTGCACCTGCCGGCGAAACACGTATAGCGTTAATATCGTAGCAAACAGGTTTTCCTGGTGTTCCGTGCTGCCACGTGACCAAATGATATCCCCCGCCAAATACCACTGCTGGATAACAATCAATATTGCACGCTGCTGTAGTGGTCTCAATTGCTATCCCCAAAGCAATTGTATCCAGAACAATACCAGACGGGGATACCCGCGCTCCATATATGTCACCCCTGTTAAGTCCGAAAGAATTTCTGTTATCCTTCCATACAACGAAATAATTCATACCATCAAAATCTATAGCCGGTGTTCGCTGGAGATTGCGCGCAGTGCAGATCGGTATTCCGGTTGTATCAAGTACAACGCCGGATTGCGTCACTCTCACACCATATATATTTGTGTTTGTTGTATCTACTTCTGAAACCTTTTCTTCCCAAACAACTAGGAAGTCCTGACCGCTAGATGCGATCATCGGATTACGAGTTGTCTGTTTACCATGAGCAACTACAATGGCATTGGTATCTACCAATGAACCATTCGTCGTCACCCTTGCGCAGTATATTGTTGAGCTATCATTATTCCATCCATTCCATTGAAACCTCCTTTCCCAGACAACATTATAATACTGACCACCGAACGCTACATCTAATTCAGCATCATAAAATTGATTATTAACTGTAGACACTGGAAAAGGATAATCAAGTACATTGCCACTTTGATCAACTCTGGCACCATATATTATGGAATGATCTCCTATCCATACAACAAAATAATTAATACCGTCAAATGCAACCTGGGGACGGTTACTTTGACCCCACCAAAAAGGAGACTCAAATGGAGTTATTTGAATTGCCGTAGTATCCATGATTATTCCGTCAAGACTTACACGGGTACCATAAATCATATAATGGTAACTATACCCGAATGATTCATCAAAATACTGATAAAATCCTTTCCAGACCACGAAATAGTAGGAACCGCCGAACACGACGGCCGGCGCGTATTGGGTCTCGGCCTTGGTCGCGATCGGAATGGCAAGAGTATCGAGCAGAACGCCGTTTTGATCCATGCGCGCGCCGAAAATCTGAAGTTTTAAATTCCGGAACTCTGCCCAGACCAGTAGGAAGTTGGTGCCGTCTGACGCTACGACTGGCGTTAACTGATTTCCATACCCCGGGATAGTAGTCACCGACGTATCAAGTATGAATTCGTCCTGCCTGAACGACGCAATTGCGTTTCGCTTAGATACATGGTCATCAGTCCCGCTATATAAGAGGGAACAGATTGTGAATGTCAATAAACAAATGCTTCTCTTTTTCATTATTACCTCCGGATATACCATATTATATGCATAAACTGTGCCTGATACAATACAATAATCATGCGTAATCTCATAGCTTAAAGCAACAGATGTGTCTCACGGTCGTTTATCTGTCTCAGAATGATACATAGCAAAGCGGGCTCTGCCACTACACCTTGGTCACTGATGAAAAAGGGGATGGATGACCATCCCCTTTTTTTATAATAATAGTGAATATTATTACTGCGGCAAATTAAATACTCATTAAAGGCTTATCTCACCGCTTTTTTCAGTTCCCTGCCTGCCTTGAACTTAGGAACCCTCTTTGCCGGTACTTTGATCAGCGCACCAGTCTGCGGGTTCTTCGCGGTTCTTGCTTTCCGCTTGGCTACTGAGAACGTGCCGAATCCTACCAGCGTGGTCTTTTGGCCTTTCTTGAGTGCTCCCGTAATCGCGTCGATGAACGTACTGAGAGCGATGCCGGCAGCCTTCTTGGTTACCTTTGCCTTCTTGGCAATGGCATCAACCAGGTCTGCTCTTGTCATGTTTTTTCACCTCCTTCCTCTTTCATTATGATATTATACTCACGATTTGAACTTTGTCAAGCCCTGAAATGCGTATTTACCGCTTTCCACAGGGGGTCGCGTCCGCGGATGCAGGACAGACCTATAACCATAAAAATGCCACTTTGTCATTCCGTAGTGCTTTATTAAAAAGTTTCGCACTATGAATAAACACCCGCTTTAGCGTTCGCTGCGCGGTCGATCGGGCGGCTTGATTCCTCTCCACTTTTTTCTCTAAATAAACCTCTCCCTCGATGGGAGGGGACAAAGGGGAGGGTGAAATTAAAAAAGAACATGTGTTGATTGTAGTCACCCCCACCTCAATCCTCCCCCATCAAGGGGGAGGGAAAAGTGAAGAGGAGTCCGCCCTGAGCGCATTGACACGGTACCAGATATGGTTATAATCTCATCATGAAGATCGGGGTCTTGACCAGCGGCGGCGACGCGCCGGGCATGAATGCGGCCCTGCGTGCCGTCGTCAGGACTGCGCATTACCTGAGGATCCCGGTCGTCGGTATCAGGCACGGCTACCAGGGATTGATCAACAACGACCTCATCCCCCTGGACCGCGGATCCGTTGCCAATATCATCCAGCGCGGAGGGATCATCATCGGTACGGCCCGGTCCGACGAATTTTTAAAAGCGAGCGGCATGAAAAAAGCCCGCGCCATCATGATCAGGAACGGCATTGAGGCGGTCATCGTCATTGGCGGCGATGGTACGATGCGGGGTGCCGACGAATTTTCAAAAAAGCACAAGGCGAACATGATCGGGCTGCCCGGCACCATAGATAACGATCTTTACGGCACGGATCTCACGATCGGTTTTGACACGGCGATCAACAGCGCGATGGAAGCGGTCGACCGGATACGGGACACTGCCTCGTCCCTGGAGCGCGTGTTCTTTATTGAAGTAATGGGTCGGTATTCCGGTTTTATCAGCCTGGCCACGGCGCTTGCCGGCGGCGCCGAGGATGTGCTGATCCCGGAAACTCCAACTGATATCAAGGAGATTGCGGATACTATTAAAAATAATATTAAAAAAGGTAAGCGCTCGAACATTATCATTGTATCGGAAGGCGACGAGGCGGGTAATGCTCTTGAGATCGCCCGAAAAGTAAAACGCAGGACCGGCGAGGATTCGCGGGTCGCGGTCCTGGGCTATATCCAGCGGGGCGGCTCGCCCACGGCCAACGACCGCATCCTGGCGTCCAAGCTTGGCTACGAGGCCGTGCTCGCTGTCCGCCGCCGCAAGTTCGGCTGTTTGGTCGGTGAGATCAAAGGGAAGATCCAGTTCACCCCCTTCAGAAATACCTATACAAAGAAAAAGTCAGTCGATACCAGGATATACCGGGTGATCAAGATCCTCTCCGGTTGAAATTGGACTAGACTTCATCGCGTACATTGACAAATGAAATATTGTACATATAATTATCTATAAGTTTTATATTGTTGAGCATTAACTTAGAATTAAGTCTATTATTAGAAGGAGGTGGGTTTTAATAAATAATCGGAAAATGACAGGGAGATAGGTGATTCGGGCTTAATGGTATCTGTATTATTGACAAGAAAATGCTTAAAAACATAACCGTAAAAAAGGAGGCATAATGCATGCATTAGTGTTTATCGCTATACTGGCTGTTCTGCCACCGGTTCCAGGCAAGCTTACGCCAGACCTGCTCCCGGTATTGGAAAACGCGCAACTGAACGAAAAAATCGTGGTCATCGTCAACATGGACACGGAATACCCTTACGCAAACCTTGAGGGCATGAACCCTCAGGAAAAATGCGGGGTATTCAAGCAGGTCGCGGACAACTCGCAGAAAGACATCGTTGCCTATATCCGGTCATTGCCCGCGAACAAAGCGGAAATGGGCGGACAATTCTGGATCTTCAACGGTTTTCACGTGAAAGCGACAAAAGATGTGGTCCAGGAATTGGCGCGGCGCGATGACGTTTGGTTCATTTGCAGCAACGCCGTTGTTAAGCTTGATTTTATCCCGGGCGAGGAAACCCTCAATTCCCGCGTTGCCGAATGGAACATCGCGAAGATCTGCGCGGATTCGTGCTGGCTTGCTGGTTATGATGGGACCGGCGTAATCGTTGGGCATATTGATACTGGCGTGCTAACAACCCATGCTGCGTTGACCGGTAAATGGTTATCACCTTACTGGGTAGATGGCGTAGCTTTCCAGGGTACGCCGTATGATGACCATGGGCACGGCACACATACAATGGGCACGATCTGCGGCGGTGACGGCTATGGCACGTTCACCGATGATGTGGGTGTCGCTTATGGCGCCCAGTTTATCCCGACCAAGGCATTTGATGCCGGTGGATCCGGGACTAATGCGGCAATTGACACCTGCATGCAGTACCTCGCCAACCTAAAGGCCGGTGGTATCGATATCCGGGTGATCGGTAATTCCTGGGGCAATTCCAATGGTTCTGAACTGTACTTCTGGACGAAAGTCCTGAACTGGAAAGCGCTTGGTGTACTGCCGGTCTTCTCCAACGGCAACTCCGGACCGGGCTCTGGTACGGTCGGCGCGCCGGGCAGTTATCCACTGACTATCGGCGTCGGTTCCACCAATAGCGGTGACGCCGTATCGAACTTTTCATCACGCGGTCCAGCGCCAGACATCGATCCTATTAACAATCCCACCTATTGGTATTATTCGACCTGGAACCTGCTAAAACCAGATGTTTCAGCGCCTGGCGAAAACGTTCGTTCCAGCTTGAACACCGGCGGCTATGGAGCCATGAGCGGAACCTCGATGGCTTCGCCGCATGTGACTGGTGGAACAGCCGTGCTCCTGCAAAAGAATATGAACCTGACGGTCCAGGACCTATACGACCTGTTCTATCAAAACTGCGACCAGCCATCCGGTTATACTTACCCCAACTACGACTACGGCTGGGGCCGGATTAACCTGTGGCGCTCCCTGCAAGCTGTGCCGACGAGCAACCGGCCCAACCTGATCCTCAGCCGCAACCAGGTCGTGAACGACAATAACGCCAATGGCAAGCTGGATCCCGGTGAATATGCCGGCATCGTGTGTTATATAAGGAACACGGGAAGCCAGCCCGCAACCAGCGTTCAGAGCACGCTGCGGACCGCTTCGTCCTATATCACAATCACGGATTCGCTGTACACCTATGGCGCGGTCAACAGCGGCGACAGCGCGAACAATGCCTCTGATCCCTTTGATGTCACGGTGGCAGCGGCTACGCCGCCGGGCACCGTGGTGAATTTCTCGCTCGTCCTGGCCGCGGCCGAAACTACCTGGGTGCGTGGCTTCTCGCTGATGGTCGGTACGGCGCCGGGGCAGATAATCTGGGGCCCGAAACTGACGCCAGTGTCGAACACCGAACGGTTCATTTATGGCGCGGCCTATGACAGGGTCGGCGACCGGCTTTATGTCTGCGATGGATACGGCCGGCAGATCTTCGTTTTCTCATCCGATAGTTTCGTAACATCATATGGTACGATCACGCAACCGGATACCTGCTGCAGTGATATCACGTATTCGCGATACGATGATAGACTCTACGTTACGGGATGGTATCTAAAACAGGTATATAAGATAAACAAGACGACCGGAGCGGTTCTCAGACAGTTCACGAGCCCGTGTCCAGACTACCCGGTAGGTCTGGCTCTTTGTCCGACCAATACAATGTGGTATATAGACCGCAGGGTCGCGTTGGGCGCGCTGGGGTATTTCTTCATCGGTGATACCCTGGGCAATGTAAATTCATACGACGCGCCGATCTTTGCAAATTACAACAACCGGTGCATCGCTTATGACAGCCTCGGCAACACTTTTGTCCAGGTCCAGACCTGGTTCAATTCAGGTGGTACTGCCCTGGACAGCGTGGGCGTGGTAGAGTATGCCAACACCGAACCGCCAACCCTCACAGGCCGACGCTTTCTGTTGAATCCCGGCTGGAACCCCCGTGGTATCGAGTTTGATCCAAGGGACGGCAATTACTGGATCACGATCCCCGAGATCACGGCTGGCACTCCCCATGAGAACGAAATCGTGAAGGTCAAGGGATTCTATGTACCGGCCCTGGAGGTCGAAGAGCAGGTCAAAGATCCGGGCCGGTCGCAGGTTCTGCTGGCGATCGCTCCGAACCCGGCTGCAGCCGATGTGGTATTTCAGGTCAATCCGCGTTCCGTGGCTGATCTGAAGATCTTCGACGTTGCCGGAAGGATCGTCAACCGCATCAACCTCAATGCCGGTTCACAGAATATCCGGTGGAACCGCCGCGACGCGACCAACATGAAAGTCGCGGACGGCGTCTACTTCGTGCGCGTGGAGACCGAAGAGGGATCAAGCACGCAGAAACTGGTCTTAACGCATTAAAGCTGTAAGCTATAAATAAAAAGCCCCGGTTTATTTTACCGGGGCTTTTTTACATAAACCAATATATCAAAGCAGGTTGTGCTCGGCGAATGAGTAGAATCCCGAGTCGGAAACAATGATATGGTCGATGATCCTCATGCCCATGATCTCACCGGCGCTGCGCAGCCGCTCGGTTATTCGCAGGTCATCATCCGACGGCTTCATGATGCCGCTCGGATGGTTATGGATCAGGAAAAGACCGCTCGCGCTTTCTGCCAAAGCGAACTTGAACACCTCGCGGGGATGCGTTATGCTCGTGTCAAGAATACCTTTGGATATTGTCGTGTCCTTAAGCAGTTTGTTCTTGCCGTTCACGGCCGCGACCTTGAAGAGCTCGTGCTTCAGGCCTGAAATGTACGGCGCGTAATAATCAAATACATCATGGGGTTTGTTGAAGAGAACTTCCTTCTCCCCTTTCCTGGACAATGACCGCTTCCCCAGTTCCAGGCCCGCGATTATCGTCACTATTTTCGCCCGGCCCAGACCGGGGATCTTCAGCTTTTCCAGTTCGACTACCGGCCTTTCGCCGAGATTCTTTAGCGTGCCGTATTCATTCAGCAGCCTCCGGGCAATATCAAGCGCGGTGATGTTCCTGGTGCCCTTGCCGATGAGGATCGCGAGCAGTTCGGCGTCGGTCAGACCGTAAGTCCCTTGTTCGTATAGTTTTTCCCGGGGCCGGTCGGCCTCGGGCCAGTCCTTTATCCTCATGATCGGCATACATTATACATAAATCGATCTTTGTGACAAGACGGCATGTCAGTCCTTTGTCCCTACACCCTCGTTCTGAATCCTTTACCCAGGACCTCGAACACATTGGTCAGGATCACGAACGCCTCCTGGTCGACATTCTTCACGACCGTCTTGAACCGCTCGGATTCGCGTTTTGTGATAACGCAGAAAATGACCGGCTTTTTACCCTTGGTATAAGGAGAAAAACCGTCCAGTACCGTAAGACCGCGGCCGGTCTGTTCATAGATCGCCTTGACGACGGCATCGGTCTTATCGCTGATAATGAACAGGGCCCGCGCATAGTCCATGCCTTCAAGCATCAGATCGACGACCTTGGTGGATATGAAGAGCGCCAGGTATCCATAGAGCGCTTTTTCCACCGAGTGTGTGGCAAAACCGGCGAACGTGATAACAATGAAATCGACAACGAATATCCACATGCCGACCGATATGTTCGTATAGCGGTTCAGGATCTGCCCGATGATATCCGAACCGCCGGTGTTCGCTCCTCCGCGGAATATCAGACCCAGACCGACTCCGAGCATGACCCCGCCATAAAGCGAAGCAAGCATCGCGCTCTGCGTTGGCGTCGGTATCCTGGTCGTATAGACCAGGAGGTCGATGAGCAGGTTCATGGCGATGATCACCACGATCGACTTCACACCGAATGAAATGCCGAGAATCCTCATGGCGATGAAAAAGAGCGGCAGATTGAGGATGATCACCACGATGCCGACCGGCGTCTTTAATAGTATGTGCATGACGATCGCGATGCCGGAAATACCGCCGGGGACGATGTTGTGGGGGATCAAGAACACCGCGTATCCGAGTGCCGCGATGACCGTACCGAATACTAAAGATAGATAGCGCATTGAAATTTATTGCGGTTATTTATTGCACGATAACACGACGCATGTATGATTCGATATCATTCGCATTATTGGTTTTTCAGAATGATATCGGCTGTTTCTTGTCCTTGTCTTTCGTTTCTTTCTGTGGTGACGCTTGCGCCTCTTTAAGACGGGCGATGAAGATCTTGATCTTTTCCAACTCCGCCTTTTTGTCATGGACTTCCTTGTCCAGGCTTTCTTTCTGAACCATCAGTTTCGACACCGAGCTCTTGAAATCGTCGGCTTTCAAAATAACGACAGAAGCTTCTTTTCTCTTGGCTTCCAGTTCCTGGGATTCCTTTTGCATGCGTTCCAGTTTGTCCTGCTCGACCGTTAGCATCTGGGCTATTTGTTTGCGTTTTTCCTCGATCTCGTTGTCGACTTCGATCAATTCCGCTCGCCGCTGGTCGATCTTGGATAGCATGTTCGCGTCGACGGCTTTCGCCTTCTCCACCTTGCCTTCGAACTCTGAAGTTTTGATCTTCAGATCGCCCATCTTTTCTTCGAGCGTTCTTTTCTGCTCGGTGAGCTTATTGATCTCCTTCTGATAGCCGTCCCGCTCGGCCAGGAGCTCCCTGGTCTCTTTATTCAAATTTTCAGCGGCCTTTTCTTCCTCTTTCTTCAAAAGCTCCAGTTTCTCTTCCAATTCCTCGACCTCGTTACTGCGATCCTTCAGTTTGCCTTCGGTCAAGGACATTTCTTTCTTCCGTGTATCCAGCAGTTGTTTGACTTTTTCACTTTCTTCGAGGGCTTCCTGCAGCTCGCCGTATTCTTTCTTCATGGCCGGCAGTTCTTCTTTCATTTTCTTGTATTCATCACTGTATTCAACAAGCTTTTCCTTCGCTTCCTTCAGTTCCTTGCTGGCCTTTTCAAGCTCGGCTTTGGCCGCCTTGCTCTCTTTGCTCATTTCCTCGAGCTTTTCCACCTCTGGTTTCAATTCGCTTATTTTTTTCTTCGCCAGCTCGATCGAGCTGCCGAGTTCGGTCGCTTCCTTCTTGCGAGTCTCGTGCTCAGCCGCCAGTTTCTTGTACTCGGGTTCGATCTTTCGCAGATCTCTTTCCATCGCCTTAAGCTCGCTGACCTTTGGCGTCAGCGCTTCCTGGTCCTTTTTCAAAACCGCGATCTCGCCGGTCAGAGTTTCCAGCTCCTTGGCGCCTTTAGTGCTCTCCTTCTGCAGGTCGGATTCTTTCTTCTTGGCGTCCTTATACTTATCATCCATATCTTTTATGGATGCTTCAAGCGTCGTCTGCTCCAGCTGGTAGTTCGATATCTGGGACACCAGATCCGATTCTTCTTCCTTCAATTTCTTCAGCTCCTGCTTGGTCTTGTCGTATTCGTTCTTTAGTTTCGTGAATTCTTCGTTCTCTTTATGAAGACGCTCCTCTTCTTTCGTCAACCCCTTGATCTTGTTCTGCAGCGACTCTACCGATTCGGTCTGCTCGATAAGGTCATCCTTTAATTCCTTGACGCGCGCGGCCAACTCCGGCTCCTCTTCCCTCAGGCTAACGATCTCCTTTTCCAATTCCTCTTTCCTGTTGGCCAGCGCGGTGACTTCGCCCGAAAGTTTCTGGTATTTAGAATCTTCTTTTTCAAACGACTTGCGGGCCGTGCTGAGTTCCTTGGTCAGCGTATTCCTCTCCTCATTCATGATCTTGAGGTCTTTCTCGGTCGCCCGCAGGTCCGCCAGCGCCGTTCGAAGGGTCTGCTCAATGTTTTGATACTCGCTCTTGAGCTCCTCGGTCCGGCTCTTTATTTCGTTGTGATTTTTTTCCAGTTCCGCGTATTCTTTATGCTTTTTATTATAATCGGATTCCAGGGTATTGAGGTTTTTCGAAAGATCCCGGTATTTTTCGCGCGCTTCCTCCAGTTTGCTGTCAAACCGGCCCTTTTCGTCCATCAACTTATCATGCTCGGTTTTGAGTTCTTTTACCTTGGACGAAAGTTTTTCACTGTCAGTGGACAATTTGCTGTATTCTTTCTGCGATGTTTCAGCGCGCTGGGCGTCCTTTTCCATGGTTTTGACCGAATCCCGCATGGTTTTCTCGTCTTTCCGCAATTCCTGCAGAGTTTTTTTAAGATCCTCGACCTCTGATGACGCTTCCATCTGGGAAGAATAAACCTCTGCCAGCTTGTCCTCCGTGGTCTTCAATTCCTTATTCTTAGCGGCAATGTCCTTTTCCACCTTTTCAAGTTCACCGAGCTTTTCCTCAAGGTCCGCCAGAATATCTATATCATCTTTTTCATCTTTTTTAGCCATGGTGCCCCCTACTTATATTCATTTTCATGGGTCTTGTCAATCCCTTCGCTAACCCTATTATATGGACCCGTGGCCCAGCATCCGGCGCTTGGATCATTCCTCCCCCCGGTCTATTCATACCTTTGCCCCCGTTTCGTGGGGATAAACGAACTTGAATCTGAGCAACCCCAACGGATGGGGTTTAAATCCGATGATCTTTCTTTGGATCGCAACATTCTCCAGCGAATGATAGAGAACCACGCCCGGCATTTCATCAAGGATCTTCTGTTCAAGCTGCTGGTAATGCAGAATTCTTTGGTTGATATTGCGTATTTTGCGCCCCTCGACGATACTACTATCAACACCCGGATGATTGAAGAAAAACGTATTACCCGAATTGCCGAAGGAACTTGAATGGAATAATGGATACATGAAATTATCAGGATCCCCGTTATCGCTTACCCATCCCTGCAACGATAGGATCGAATGTCCTTTGTAGGTCTTGTCCAGCAGTGTTCGCCAGGACAGCGGGTTCAATTCGATCCGGATACCCACTTTCTCAAGATGGTCTCTGATAAATTCACCGCGTTTGACGACCTGGGGCGATTCATCAAGATCCAGCTGATATACATCAGGTAGACCATGTTTGAACCCGGCCCCTGCCAGCATATCACGGCTCTTCTGCGGATTGAACTGATATCCAACCCGGCGCGGGTTGTGGACCCTCATGGAAGGAGGAAAGATCCCTTTTGCCGGCAAAGCGGTGTTTTCCAGGAAATTCTTGACCAGACTTTTTGTATCGATAGCGTGGGCGACCGCTTTGCGGATAAGACTGTTATTGAACGGTGATTTCGTGCAGTTCATGCACAAAAACTGGATCGAGAGTTCGGGGATCGTAAAAATAGTTTCAGGACACTTGCGACGCAGTTTTAGCAGCGAAGTTGCGGCCGGGCGATAGACCGCAAGATTCCCTCCCATAAAGCGGTCATAGCTGTCCTCGTCAGTCTCCTGGATATGGAAGTTGACCGTATCAATGGTCGGCCTCCCTTCAAAATAATGTTCATTGGCTTCAAGAATGATGCATTTTCCCCGTTCCCAGGCCGCGATCTTGAACGGTCCCGTGCTCAAGGGGTGCTCGCCGGGTATGTACGGATCAGCGCCATGGGTTGCCAGGTTCGCCAGAAAAGGAAGGTACGGATACTCGATCTTCACCTGGAGGTTGTGATTATCGATGATCCGGATGTGCAGCCGATCTTTTTGCTTGGTCGAAATATACTCGCCGGCGCCGGCGATCATCTCAAACAGGTTAAAGTTCGGCCCCTGCAATGCCCGTAAAAATCCATCCCTCACATCATCGATCGAGACATGAGCACCGTTGTGATACTTGAGTCCTTCTTTAAGACGGAACACATATTCGGTGCCGTCGCGCGAGACCGTGTATTCCTGGCACAACCCGGGTATGACATCAACGCCTTCGCCGAACTGGAAAAGACCGGAGTAAACGTTGCCGACCAGATTATGCGAGTTCATATCGGTCACGAGGTCCGGATTGACCGTGACCGGCTCGGCCGTAAGCTCCGCGTCGATAACGATCTTGCTCTTTAATACCGCGGGTGTGGATGCTGGTTTCCGGCGTGCCAGATGCTCGAGCGGCGTCCGCAGCTGAGTGATCGTGTTCAATGCTTCTTCGTAAAGCTCACCGAGCTCTCTCATCGATGCATTGCGGTTGGTCAGGTCCTGGGTTATTTTCATGATCTCAGCGGCAGCCTTGCTCTTTTCCTGCAGGACCCTGACCATATCATCGAGGAAGATCTTGATCTTGCTGTAATCAGGTGTCGGCGGTTTTACGTAGATCTCGCTCAATGCTTCGCGGCTCAGGCGGTGGACGTCCTTTTTTAACTGCGCCAGTTTTACTCCCATGCTCATGAACGGTTTTTCCGTATTGAGGGCCAGATCCGTGAATTCCTGGACCACCGGCGATATTACCGCCCGCTTGTCCATGCACCTGCTTTCTTCGATCCGGGCAAACACCGAGAGCGTCTTGATCTTTGAAAATATCTTGCCTGCGGCCATGACCACGTCCTCGATCCTTACCAGATCACGATCCAGCGCCGTTCCCAGTTGATTAAGGTCCGTGACCATCCGTTTAGCGTCATCATGAAAAGTATCGAGCTGGCCTTCCAGTTCGACGATCTCGTTCATTTGATTATAGAGGTTATCGCCGAACAGTGCCAGTTCTCGGGTCGAACGGTTCAACTCCTCGATCTGTGCCACGATCCCCTGAATATTGGCATAAATGCGGTGTAAAAACAGCGGCGGCTTCCGCCCCATCGGCAGCCGGTCCAGCAGCCGGGTATTCTCCTGGAGCGCGTGGTTGAACTGGCTGACGATATGCTGGTTAGCATCCGAAGGTCCGTCTGTTTCTATGATCGTGCTGAGCGTGTGCAGGATCTGGGCAAGCGAATTGATCTCCGCGCACGTCACGGACATGTCATCGATCGTGTTCTGCGACGTCGCCAGCTGATCCTTCAGCTGGCCGACCTCGTTCGATACGTTGTTTTTCAAATCTTTGTACAGGGCGTTCTGCTGTTCGATACCGGTAATGATCTTTTGCAGGGAGGTTACCGTGTCGTCGATTATTCTCAGCGAATCCATAACCCTGGTGAGCAATGAAGTCGACCGCTGCGAGATCTCGATGATCGTTCCCAGCTGTTCGATCACGGGCTGCGCTGTTTCTTTCAAAACGCGCAGCATCATCTCGAAATCCTCAAACGGTGCCTGAGCGCGGTTGGCCAACGACAGCGATTCTCTGGCGATCACCGCCAGGCCCCGGCCTTCGGCCTGCGCCTGGTAGGATTTTATCTCCGCATTCTTCGCCAGGTGCGCCAGCGACCGCGATGACGTAACGAACTGCTTGGCGTTTTCCTGGACCAACATAAGCATTTCATCGATCGTCTTCAACAAGATGCTGATGCTCAGCAACTGAGCGCTGGAGTTCTTTACAAAATTTTCCTGCAGGACAAAATTCTGTTTAAAACCGCTGATGTCCTTTTTGAAATTCTTCGAATAATCACGGATTATGCGCGCCAGGGTCTCGCTCCTCTGGAACAGCACGAAGAGCAGTTCCAGCTGTTGGATCAGGATATTCAACCCCAGGCTGTTCTGGTTCAGCGAGTCAGCATAGGCTGACACCTTGGCACTTAAGCTTATGTTCCTTTCGAAATATTCAGTTATTGACGTCATAGGTAATGGATAACGCTTCTACAAACATCAAGCAATAGCGGCGAAGGGAGTCGAACCCCTGACACAGAGATTATGATTCTCCTGCTCTACCATCTGAGCTACGCCGCCTTGTTCTATAAAAAACATCGGTTAAATGGTATTATATACGAAATCGACTGTTTGTCAACATGAAATCTGCCGTAATACCGAGATCATTTTCCGACAAATGCTCAATCGCGTGGTTCTGTCCTGAATATTATCTGACGATCAGACCGAAAATTACGCCCGCCAAAACGAAGAATATGGGCTCCACCTTCGTAAAGATCAAAATTACCAAACATACCACGCCGAAAACACCATATGGAATGCTTACCCAGTTCTGAAAAACAAAGAAAATACCAGTTGAGAGGAGAATTGCAACGATGGCGGATTTTAAACCGCTGATGAACGATCTTACATAGCGGTTATTTTCGATTTTTTTATAGATTTTAATGACGATGATAAACATTAAAAAAGAGGGAAGAAAAATCGCAATGGTGGCGATAAAGGCGCCAGCCAACCCCATGACCTTGAAACCCACGAAGGTCGCCGTTATCGCGACCGGTCCCGGCGTCATCTGACCAAGGGCAACACCGTCGAAAAATTCTCTGACCGTCAGCCACTGCTGGTAGTTGCATACTTCATTCTTTATAAATGGTATGGCCGCATAACCGCCGCCAAATATTATCGCACCAGTCTTAAAGAAGATCCAAAAAAGCATAAGCGCTTTCTTGAGATCAAAGATAAATATCGGAACCGCCATTAGTAATTTTTTCGACGGACAATGGTCAAAAATGATCTTAATGCCCCCGCAGACGAGCACGGTCAGTACCGGATCGAATTTGATGATAAAAAGAACCAACGCCAGGCCAAAAACGATCAGCCCTTTGATATCTTTTATCAGGACTTTGCCCATGTCGTAACTTGCCCACAAGATGATGGCGGTCATTACCGCGCCGATGCCCTTGAATACCTGCCCGATACCCGGGAGCGTATGGAATACAAGGTAGAGATATGACAGGACCATCATCAGGATGAACGATGGCAGAAGCAAGGCGACAGTAGCGGTTATTGCGCCCTTATAGCCGTTAAGATGATAACCGATGTACTGGCAGTAATTGGGTACAAATGGGCCTGGGAGCATCTGGCCAATGGCTACGCCCACTGACAATTCATCATCGGTCAGCCACTTTTTTTTCTTAACGCATTCTGTGCGGAGCATGGCAAGCATGCCGACGCCGCCGCCGAAACCAAAAGCGCCGACTTTAAGGAATGGCCTTGCCAGTTCTCTGATCTTTAGCATGACATTTTTCTATTTGTTCATACTCCCTGTCCGATAACTCTCCAGGTCCAATGCGACGTACTTATAACCCAGACCCACGAGGTATCGCGCGATCTTTTTTCGCTGGCAAATAACGGCTGCCATTTCTTTCTCCAGCACTTCAATACGCGCGACTGGGTAGTGGTCTCTGACCCGGACTTGAGTCAGTCCTGTGTTCTTTAAATATCTTTCGGCCCGTTCGATGCGTTTGACGGTTTTCTCATCAATCACATGACCATAGGGGATCCGTGAGGCAAGGCACGCCATTGACGGCTTGTTCCAGTTCGGTAACCGGAAATGTTTGGCCAGTGTCCGTATCTCATCTTTTGTCAATCCAGCTTGGATCAGCGGAGAAACTACGCCCCGGCGCCGGGCAGCGTTCAAACCCGGCCGGAAATCGGAAAGGTCTGATCTATTGCTCGCCTCAACCACGGCATAGCCGTGAATGCGAGCAATCTCCCTGATATCATGAAAAAGCTGCAGTTTGCAGTGATAACAGCGGTTGCGCGGGTTTTTTACGAACACGGGACTCTCCATCTCGGTGGTCCTGATGATCATGTGCCTCACGCGAAGCAAGCGCGTCATCCTCTTGGCAACGAGCGTCTCGCTGTGCGGATATAAAGGTGATGCACCGGTCACGGCGATCACCTTATCCCCGAGGGAATCTCTGGCCACTTTCAATAGCAGGCTGGAATCAACGCCGCCGGAGAAGGCAACGGCGACGCCCGGATACTTTTTTAGTATATACTGAAGTCTGTGTAGTTTAGTTTTTAATCGCTCGGTCAAAAGATGTTATTTCAAATACGGCAGGAAATCTTCGCTTATCGGCGGTTTTTTGATCCACCGCATGATCTCCTCGTCCTCATCCATAATAACGATTGTAGGTATGTCAGATACTTCAAAATAAGAACCTTCGGCCAAGCCATCGACCGATTCCATATCAAAATACTTGATCTCAGCTTGAAACTTTCCCTTTTCCTTGAAATAGTTCACCTTATGGACAGTGTCTTTGCAGACCGAGCAGCCTGGTCTGCCAAATATATAAACCGACTTCATGTAGCCTCCTGATAAAAGATCCTTCTAATCATCCCCTGCCTTCAATTGCCTTAATTGCCTTCTGTTGCCTTTCATGTATCTTCGTAGGCCTTAATTTACCTTCAATTTGCCCCGTTTGTCTTCATATGCCCTCAATTGCCTTTATATATCTAGTGTGTATCTAAAAATAAAAACACTATATTATATGCACAAAGGATAAAAAGTCAAGGGGGAAGATGCAGCATTGACCCCGTTAGAGAAAGAAAGTGCTCTTAGCACTTCCGTGATCAAGAACTGCCGCTGTTCAAAGATATCGCGGGGGTGAATCTCTAACGGGGTTGACTCATGAAAAAGGGTGAATATAATATAATATGATCAAAAGAGAATCACTGATGAAAAAGGTTTTAACTCTTGCCATAGCTGCAGCGATCATCATCATCACGGTTTATCTCGTCCTGCAGATCCCCAGGCCAGGCAGGTCGGCGGAAAGCTCATCAATGATATCCGACACCGTATTGAGTGCTTCGGAAGAATGGCTGGGCATGTACATCCATGGCGAACGGATCGGTTACACCTTCACGAAACTGACCCGGACCGGCCAGGGACTCACGGTGGAAAGCCGCAGCCAGATGACGATCTTCATGATGCAGGAAACGCGCAGCCTTGCTACTACTTTCTTTGCCCACACCAATCCTGATTATACCCTGAAGGATTTCAGCCTGGAGATCAATACGGCCGGGCATCCGACCAAGATCGAAGGCAGTATCGAAAACACATCCTTGAAACTGACTTCATATTCGCAGGGCGTGCCTCAGACAAAGACCTTCCAGCTCAAGGAGAAACCATTCTTTCCCGACGCGATCGAAGAGCTCATCAAAACCCGGGGACTGAAGCCGGGCGATGAAATATCACTTCCCTATTTCGATCCGACCACGCAGTCCCAGTCACCGGCGCAGATCACGATATTCGAACCGGAAGACGTGCTGGTCAACGGGGTCGCGCACCGTGGAACCAAGGTCCAGATCCGGTTCATGGGCATCATTACGTTCATGTGGCTGGACAAGGATTTTAAATTGATCAAAGAATACTCACCCGCCCTTGGCCTGGAAATGATCCCTCTTTCCAAAGACGCGGCCCTTGCCGAGATAAAACCGGACCAGGCTTTCGACCTGCTCTCATTCTTCGCGGTAAAGGTCTCGAACCCGATCCCGGAACGGAAGGACCTGTCCTATATGAAACTGGAACTTAAAAATATCGAGATCGGCGAACTTCAGTTGGCCGATGACTATCAGATCCTAGTCTCTAAGAAACCGCTCGTCATAGAACTCAGCCGGCCCGATATCATAAAAGTACCGGCCCTGCAGATCCCGATCAACGACCAGACAGAATTTCTGAAATCATCTGTTTACATCCAGAGCGATAACCGCGATATCATCAATGCCGCGCACAGCATTATCGGCAATGAAAAAGACGCGGCCAAAGCCGCGGAAAAACTGGTGCATGGAGTGTTCAAGATGCTTGCCAAGAACCCGACTCCATCGCTGCCGTCAGCGCTGGACGTGCTCAAGACAAAAGAAGGCGACTGTAACGAACATGCGATCCTGTTCACGGCGCTGGCCCGGGCCGTAGGCATCCCCGCCAAGATATACGTTGGGCTGGTCAATATCTACGGCGATTCTTACTGGTATCATGCCTGGTGCGCGGTATGGCTTGGATCCTGGGTAGCGGTGGACCCGACCTTTGACCAATTCCCTGCCGACGTATACCATTTAAAGCTCATGGAAGGCGAGATCGCGGAACAGGCAAAGGTCCTGACCGTGGTCGGGAAACTGGGAATTGATATCCTGGAATACAAGTAGAAGGCTTGATAAACTCCGCGCGATATGAACCCCCTGGTGATCGATAACTTATCCAAGCGATTCGGCAAGCAATGGGCGGTAAGAGACTTAAACCTTGAACTTACGCCGGGTGAAATATTCGTCCTGCTCGGACCCAACGGCGCCGGTAAAACGACGACGCTCAAGCTCATTGCCGGCCTCCTGGTCCCGAGTTCGGGTTCGGTCTGCATCAACGGCATTGATATCCGGAAAGACGCCCTGAGCGCCAAGCAGTGCATCGGGTTTGTGCCCGATGAACCATTTATTTATCCCAAACTCACGGGGCGCGAATTCATTAACTTTGTTGCCAGTATCTACGGTGTGGAAAAAAGATTATATCACCAGCGGATCAACGAACTGTGCGCGCTACTCGAGATCGGCGAATGGATGGACCAGCCGGCCGAAACCTATTCGCACGGCATGAAGCAGAAGATCATAATGTGCCAGTTACTCCTGCATGATCCCCTGCTCATCATGGTCGATGAACCGCTGGTCGGTCTGGACCCCAAGATCAGCATAACGATCCGGCGGATCTTCCAGGACCTGAAAGATCGCAACCGAACCCTGCTGGTCTCGACCCATACGCTTTCGTTCGCCCGGGACATTGCGTCCCGCATTGGCATCATAAATCATGGCATTCTCAAGTTCACGGGAACATTTAACGAACTTTCACATATTTCGGGATCGGACAATATCGAGGACATCTACCTGACGCTGTCAGGTTAGCCGGCCGTGAAAGACTTCATCCTTATCTTGCAAACCCGTCTGCAGATCATAAAAAATACCCTCACCAGAGTTCATTTCCTGAGATTGATATCGTTCGCGTTCGTTATCCTCACGTTTTTTGCCGGCAGTTATTATCTTTTTTACAGCATTTTCAGGTACCTGACCACGATCGAATTGATCGGAACGGCGATCATGGACCGAACCGTGGAAATGGCTTTTTTTGTGTTCCTGGTCATGCTCCTGTTCAGCAATATCATCACCTCATTCTCGACGTTCTACAATAGCCGGGAGCTGAATTTCCTGTTCTCGCTGCCCATACGACCGACATCGATCTACCTTTCCAAGCTATTGGAGAACGCTCTATACGCCTCGCTCGCCACCATGGTCCTGGGATTGCCGTTGGTCGTGGCCTATGGGATCTGTTCCAAGGCCGTGTTCGCTTATTATCCTCTGGCGGTCATGAGCGTATATATCTATCTGGTCATTCCGGCCGCCGCGGCTTCGATTCTCATTTTCATCGTGCTGGCGCTTTTTCCTCAGCTGCGGCCCCGGAATGTCATCGCACTATCCATCTTCTACATCATCGCCCAGACCATACTTTATCTCAAGATCAGCAACCCGGGGCTGCTCAAGATCATGGAAACCAACAGCGAGAAAGAGCTGCTCGCTGTTGCCGCCAATATGGCGACCGTGGGCGGCAATTACATACCTTCGACCTGGCTGACCAGCATGCTTAAGGAATTGAAGACCGGCGACCCGGCTGGTTATTTCTATTTTCTGCTTCTGGTGTTCGTCAGCATGAGTATGGTCATTATCGCTTATTACGTTGCCCGGGTCATGTACCACCAGTCCTGGCTTTCGGTCGGCGAACACCAGGGGAAACATCAAAAGATTAAATCGCTCCTGTCGGAATATCACGGCCGGAGTACGCGGGCATTTCTATACAAGGATATACTGACCTTTATCAGGGAACCGACCCAATGGGTTCAGCTCTTCATCTTTGCCGTCCTGCTCATCATCTATGTCTTCTCGCTCACAAGGACGCCGCTCTATTTCAACCTGCCGTTCTGGCGGACGATCATATCCTTTGCCAATTTTGCCTATATCAGCTTTGTTCTGGCGACGCTGGGCGTGCGGTTCATATTCCCGGCCATGAGCCTTGAGCACAACGGCCTGTGGCTCCTGGCTTCATCCCCATTCTCGTTCCGCCGGATCCTGAAGATAAAATTCCTGTTCAATGTCATCCTCGCCGTCATCCTGAGCGAAGGTCTCCTGATCCTCTCCAATTTCTTTATCAAGACCGATCCCGATCTCTATCTGGTCATGCCGGTCATCCAGCTGCTTGTGGCCGGTGTGCTGGTCTCGATCAACCTTGGCCTGGGAAGCCGCTTCCCCCAGTTCAACGAGGACAACCCTTCGCGGATCGCTGCCGGGACCGGCGGGATCATCGCGGCGTTGATAAGCATGGCATACGTGGGGATCTCAATAATCCTGCTGGCAACCCCCGCTTATAATTACCTGGCGGGCAAGTACCTCGGCCGGCCCGTCAACTACTTCTTGATCACCCTGAGCGTATTCCTGTTCCTGTCACTGACGGTTGCGGCGCTGATCGTACCGATGAAAATCGGTCTGCGGGCCCTGGAGAAACGGGATCTTTGATCAGCTGTTTATCTTATGCAGGTGCCTTATGATATCCCTGATCTGTTCCCGGGGGGTTGACGCGCCGGCAATGATGCCTACGCTTTTTACCCTCCGTACCCATTTTTTCGAGATCTCTTTCACCGATTCGATGTGATACGAAGGTTTATAACGAGAACAGATCTGGTGTAGCCGGGTGGTATTGGCGCTGTTCTTGCCGCCGGCAATGATCATGATGTCGGCTTTTTCCGCGATCCTGATTGCCTCATGGATACGGATCTGCGTTTCATAACAGATCGTATTATAGATCTTCATTTCCAGCACGCTGGGCATGAGCTTTGCGATCGCGTGATTCAGGTATTCAATATTCAGGGTAGTCTGCGGCACGACCCCTATTTTTCTGGATCTCAACCGCAGGTTATCGCGGAAGATGCCAGCCTTGCCTTTGGCGTAGCCCAGCAGTCCCTTGACTTCGGGATGATCCTTCTCGCCGACGATAATGACATAATATCCTTCCTGGGCGAGTTTCTCGACATACAGCTGGGCGCGGCGGACTTTGGGACAGGTCGCGTCAATGATCGTAAAATGCCCGCGTCTAAGCCGCTGGAGAATATCCGGATGGATACCGTGCGAGCGGATGATGACCATCTTACCCTTGATATCCTTGTAGCGCCGGACCGGCATGATGCCTTTCCTGCTAAGCTCTTCGACCGCCTGCCGATTATGGATCAGCGGACCGAGCGAGTACACGCGATCGCCGCTTTTTGCCGCTTCCAGCGCCATCCTGATCGCCCGTTTTACGCCGAAACAGAAGCCGATGTGCCTTGGGTAATAGATCTTCATTGCAGGTTCATGACCTCCTCCCGCAAGCGCAAGGCAAACCTTTCAAAATCCTCCTTGGTCTTATTGTAACCCGAGGGCCGGATGGGTCTGCCGTATTTGATCCGCAGGGTGGTCATTCGGAACAGCAATGACCCCACGCCTTTATTGGAGTTCGTGATATACACGGGTACGACCGGTATATCATAGGTTATCGCCAGGTAGCTCATGCCTGGATTAAAAGGCAGCATACCATCGGTCTTAAGCCGGGTGCCTTCAGGGTAAATGACGACCGCCTTCCCCTGTTTCAAGAGCCTGACCGCGGTCCTTAAGCCTTCTGTGCCCGAGATTCTTACCGCGTTAAATGTCCTTATGAGCCAGGCAAAAAACCTGGAATGTGCAAAAAGGTCGGGCTTGGCAAGAAAAAACACTTCCCGGAACGCCGAATAGCCGATCAGCGGAGGGTCGAGAAAGGACTTGTGATTACTGGCGATGATCAGCGGTCCTCTCTTGGGTATGCGGCCGACGATCTCAACGCCGGTCAACAGCTTGAACAAAGGGAATGTCAGTATCCAGGATATCAGCCAGACCGGTCTCATGGTGTAATTATAGCCGTTTAGGCCAGCAATTTCAAGATTGTCATATAGTCTCAGGTTATCAGGGTTTGCCAATACTGGTTTTATAACAACAAGATCCTTGACTTTTTTTGAATAATATATATAATAGTGTTAATGCTTTTTATGGTTTAATATAAAAAACTGAAAAATCATGCGAAAAATAAAAAAGGAGGTGGTTTCTGCATAATCAAAACAGATGTGTTGATGGAACAAGGCATAACAACCAACCAACCAACAAGGAGGTAAAATGAGATATGCCTTAGCAATCGCGTTCATTGCTTCGTTATCTTTTGGATTGATAGATGAATCATTCAGATATCAATCCACCGCGGGGTTGTGGGAAGATGACTACGATCTTCTTTTTGACCCGGCGAGGATATGCGAGATCAATGGGTCCAGGCTCTGGACCAGCCTGTCGAATTTCGTCATCGGTAGCGAGAACCAGTTCTCCAACGGCAGTATGCCCTATGTCCTGCTGGGCGGTTCGACGAATTTCAGCAGGTACTATCCGGGCATGGTCTATGACCGAAGCAATACAAAAGATGCGCTCGACACCGGGCTTGATGATATCTACGGCAATTCCATTTACGGTGATGGAGAGGTCAGCGAGATCGACTGGAACGACATTGACAACAACGGCGTCTATGACCAGCGGATCATCGAAACCACCCACCGGTCAGCTTATAATTTAGGCAAAGACAATGACTTTTACCTCGGCGTCGGGACCAAAATGAACACCTTGCGTCTTGGCCTGGGTTTTCGTCATGAAAACTGGGAAAGCCGGTACACGACCCCCGCGAACAATTTCGCGTACGATTACACCGAAGAAGACCTGAATACAAGCTCTCTGACATTTGAAAGCCATGCTGCTTTTGCTGGCGACAATGTCGCCACCGGTGGTCTGAACGGCATCATCTTCAGCGGCTGGATGGATAAGGAAAAAATGTCGCTCGGTCTTTTAGCCAGCTACGAGATGAATTCATATAATCAGGACGATCTGATCATCGGCGATTCCGCCACCTATACTGATCCCGCGGACCATACGCAATTTTTCCGGACCGTGAACGTCCTAGATTCCCTTGATATACCGGAATCGGGGATGGGGATAAATCTCGAACTCAGGGATTTCTACAACTATAGTGAAAACGCGCAAGGCCGGTTCTTCCTGGGATTTTTCATGGAAAAAGGCAGCATCAGTGATGACGCAGTCGGATCCTATCACATGACCAGCGAGAACAGTTTCGCGGACTTCACGTGGGACACTCTGACGACAACGTCCTTCCACAGCGGCAGTTCAAGTTACATGGGTTTCCGGCTCGGCACCAAGCAGCTGTTCAAGATCACCGACCGTCTGAGATTCGGCATCGGCTTTTTCTTCGCCAGCGCAAACGGCACCGATTCTTCAGCGGTCAAGGACACAACGGTCGACGTTGAGGTATACAATGACAACGACGGCAACACCGTGGATCCGGATGACTATGTCAGCACGACCTGGTCCAGCGAGACCTGGATGACAAGAACCACGGGCAGCAGCACGACGCTGACTTTCCCGGTCGGCTTGGAATTCAACATTACCCAGCCGTTCGTGTTCAGGCTCGGCGCGGTCCATGAAGTATACAAGGGTGATTATTCGGCCGTCCAGAACCTAATCCAGTATGAACCAGAGCGAACCCGGATCGTTGACGGTACCGGCGCGGTGACCGAGACGATCGTCGACCCGGGCCAGGAGCCGGTGGGCACAGATGAGGACTACACGGTCAATGAGCCCTCGACCGACTACTACTATGGCGCGGGCTGGCAGGTAACCGACAATCTCCAGATCGATTTCATGGGCTTTTACGATCTGACCGATATGACGAACTGGTCGATCTCGGCCACGCTGGAATTCTAAGGAGGACGAAATGAAAAAACTATTGATCCTTTCGCTGAGTTTGCTGGTGTTGTTCGCCTGCAAAAAAGGCGATAATCCGCTGGAAATCATTCCGGACGTGCCCGAAGGCGGCGCCGGCAACCTGCCGACGGTGGCGATCATTGTACCGGCGAACGGCGCGCTGATCAACGATTACAGCAATCAGTCCGGGATCCAGGGCCGGATCGAGATCGTTTTCTCCGATTATATGGATGAAACGACCCTGAGCGGCATCACCATCACCAACACGACCGCGAACGACGCAGTGGACGTAGCTTCGACCGAGTACTACCCCGACATCAAAAAGCTCTTCGTGTACGTTGCCGACCTGGCAACCGCTTCGGCTTACAGCATCCGTTTGAACGGATTTGAGAACACCTATGGTTCGCCGCTCGATTTTGACGGCGACAACCATATCGACGGCGCGCCCTATGACGACTACCTCTCCACTTTCTATACGACCGGCAATACCGATACCCTGATCTCCACGGCTCAGTCAAAGATCGCAGACCTTAGCCCGTACCAGGACCTGACCGCTGACCAGACCCCGCCGATAACGATCCTGTTCAGCATACCGATGGATACGTTCGATCTCAGGGACCTTAGCAATTACAACCTCGAGAACCAATCGACGGGAACGACCTATCCGCTGTCCCGCGTCGCGATAACGCCGACAACGGTCGTGGTAACGCCAAGCGGCGACGTTCCGTACGGCGCCAACTACACGTTCACCATTACCTGCGCCAACTTGCAGCGCGTGGCAAAATCGGTCACGCCCGAATACATATTCCCGCTCGACGGCAACGATAACGGGCCGGAAGCGACCGAACCCGATACCGGCGGTTACTTCCGCGTGGACACGGTGATCCCGCCTACGGTCGACGTCGCCGGCATAACTGGCGGCGCGCGCTTCACGTTCTCAAAGAAAATGGATGAAACCCTGATCGACCTGACCACCATCAAGGTCTTTGACAATGACGGCTTTGTCCCGGGTAATCTCAGGATATGGACCAACTACGCTGACGACGTGACATACGCCGATTACTACTACATGCGCGCGACCTCCGGAGCGCCCGACGCATTCGCGTCCAAAGACCTGAAACAGAGCGACAAGGACTATTACCTGGACGGCAACGGGAACGGCATCGGCGGCGAAGACTGGGATGACGACTGGGAGTACAACTTCTAACCGATCCTCGAGTCAACAAAAGGGAAGGGCCTAAAAACCCTTCCCTTTTTTGCTGCTTATTGCCGCTGCATCTTGCTCTTGCAAATTAAAGATTTAAGTATATACTTTATTTAATGGATTTGAAAAGGCACCAGTCCTTGATCCAGCAGATCTATTTCAAGAGAGATTCCAAACGCGGCTTACCCAAAACCTTTAACTGGCTCATCGAAGAGATCGGCGAACTCGCCCGTGCGATCCGTAAGGGCGAAAAGAAAAGAATAGAGGAAGAATTCGCCGATTCCCTGGCCTGGCTATTATCGGTCGGCTCGATTCTGGGCATTGATGCGGAGCGCGCCATGAAAAAGTACGGGCGCGGCTGCCCGAAATGCGGGGAAAAGCCGTGTGGATGCCGAGAATGAACTCCTCACCCTTACCCTCTCCTCAAAGAGGAGAGGGATATACGGGAGAAAAATTCTTATTCTCCACCCCTCTTCCCTACAAAAGAATACACTCCGCTCATATCCCTCGTCCTTCCAAAGGACCTGGATACCCCTTTTCCATCCCTCTCCCTTTCCAAGGGAGGAGATACCCCTTTTCCATTCCTCTCCCTTACCAAGGGAGGAGATACCCCTTTTCCATCCCTCTCCCTTACCAAGGGAGGAGATACCCCTTTTCCATTCCTCTCCCTTACCAAGGGAGGAGATACCCCTTTTCCATCCCTCTCCCTTTCCAAGGGAGGAGATACTCCTTTTCCATCCCTCTCCCTTTCCAAGGGAGAGGATAAAGGTGAGGGTTTACATTGATAAAAACAAAAATAAAAACCTTAAGAGCTAAACAGCTACGAAAAAACATGACTGACGCAGAAAAGAAACTATGGTCTAAGATTCGAAATAGACAACTTATCCATACCAAATTCCGAAGGCAACATCCTGTAGGTTCTTACATACTTGATTTCTTCTGTCCTGAGCGCAACTTATGTATTGAAATTGACGGCAGTCAACATTTGCAGAGTACAATACTCTATTATGACACAAAACGCAGTGCTTATTTAAAACATAAGGGTATCCTTGTCCTGCGATATTCTGACAGGGATGTTCTATTGAATCTGAATGCTGTTTTGGAGGATATTCTGAATCAAATAAAAAATAAGGATTTGAACTCCTCACCCTTACCCTCTCCTCAAAGAGGAGAGGAAACAACAAGAGAGAAACACAAAAATAAGGAGGTTGTATGACCCTGATCTTTTTAGCATTCACAGTGGCCCTTGCTCCGCCCACCGATCTGAAGGCGTATGACGCCCCTGACGATGGTGGCGGCACAATAAACATCGAATGGCAATTATCTCCCGACGACGCCGTCCTGACGAATTACGAGATCTATCGCAGCGATAACGGCGTCGATTTTGAAAAAATAAACTTCATCGGGAACGGCAAGAATTTCATCCAGGACGAGACCGAGGACAACAAACAATACTATTACAAAGTGGCCGCGGTTCAGGATACGATCAGGGCGTTTTCCGGAATATCCACACCGGTAAAAAGCAGTGCCCAGTGGATCGACCGCAATAAACTGAACATTTTCATCGCCCTGGCGATCTTCGGTTTCATAATCCTGTATTACATCTACCACGCCCGCAAAGGCAAAGAGCTCTATATCCGGAAGATCGCTGGGCTTCAAGCCATCGACGACGCGGTGGGCAGGGCAACCGAAATGGGCAAACCCATCCTGTATACCACGGGCATCGGTTACATCGAGGACATCGCGACCATCGCTTCTCTCAACATCATCGGCGAAGTCGCCAAGAAGTGCGCCCAATATAACACTCGGTTCATAAATCCTCATTCCGACCCGATCGTCTATACCGTGGCGCGGGAGATAGTCAAGGAAGCGTACAGTTCGGTCGGCCGGCCCGATGCTTTTGACCCGGACAGCGTCTATTTCGTCACGGATTCCCAGTTCGCCTACGCGGCAGCGGTTGACGGCATCATGGTGCGGGAAAAACCCGCGACCAATTTTCTGATCGGCTGGTTCCGCGCTGAATCGCTGATCATGGCCGAGACCGGCGCGTCCACCGGCGCAATCCAGATCGCGGGCACGGACCAGGTATCACAGCTGCCGTTCTTTGTCACCGCATGCGACTTCACCCTGATCGGCGAGGAGTTGTATGCGGCATCCGCTTATATTTCCAAGGAGCCCCTGCTTATGGGCGGCATCAAAGGTGAAGACTTCTCCAAACTCATTATCGGCATCGCTTTGATCGCGGCTTCGATCATCGGGCTTTTGACGAAGTTCCCAGTCCTTAATCTTTTTAAATAGGAGGAACCAATGAAGAGAACGCTTCCGCTGATCCTGGTTTTCATCGTAGGCATCATGGGCATCATACCCTTTTTGATCCCCCACCCCGCCGTCCAAAAAACCGATGATTTCTTCCGCAATGACATCATGAAGATCGTCGCCGCGTTCGCGCTCGTCCTCGGACTGGGCAGTCTCATCCGCGTCCATTTCGATAAAATAAAACGGCACCGGGAAAACTGGCAGTACTCATGGGTCTTATTATTAACCTTTGCCGTTACTTCAATAATCGGTCTTTTCGGCGGTGTCGCCGGTACCGGCCCGCTTCCGACTCACATCAGCACATTCCATTTTGACATCCAGAGCATATACCTGAACGTTGAAGTCCCCCTCGGTTCCACGATGTTCGCGCTTCTTGCCTTCCTCATGGCATCGGCCGCTTACCGGGCGTTTCGGGCACGGTCGCCGGAAGCGACATTATTGCTTCTTTCAGCTTTCGTGGTCATGATCGGGATCCTTCCCTTTGGTGACCAGATCTCCCACCGCCTGCCATCATTTGCGCAGTGGATAATGGATGTCCCCAACGTGGCAGCTCAACGTGGGATCTTGCTGGGCGTCGCCCTCGGCATGCTGGCAACGGCGCTGAAGATCCTGCTGGGCATAGAACGTAACTGGCTCGGCGGAGGTGGCGAATGAAATTCGTTGAAAGGATGCTTAAGATCGATCGCCGGATCATCTACCTGATACTGGCCATCGTGGTGATCCTGCCCATGCTTTTTAATGTACCGCTTCGGGTCCGGGTTATGGAACCGGTACAGAAACTTTTTAATGCCGTGGAAGCGATCCCGCCGAACAAGGCAATGATCATCAACTTTGAATACGACCCGCGCGATGTGCCCGAGCTGCAACCCATGGCTTTGTCGATCCTGCGCCACGCTTTCACGCGGAGAATAAAGATATTGGTCCTTTCCCTCTATGTCCAGCCCCTGGGTATGGCTCAGAGCGCTCTGACCCAGATCACTGAAGAATTCAACAAAAACGCCAAGACCAATGCTGACAGCATACTGTACGGCCGGGACTATGTATTTCTCGGCTGGCAACCGCCTCCTCTGGTCCCGATCCTGGGTATGGGCGAGAGCATTGCCAATGTCTATAAAACAGACTACTACGGCAACAAGACCGATACGCTGCCCCTGATGAAACGCATCAAGAACTACCGGAACGTCGGTCTACTCGTATCGCTGAGCAGCAGTGATGTCCCCCGCTGGTGGATCGAATACGCCCAGAACCGGTTCGGTCTAAAGGTTGGCGCCGGCGTGACCGCAGTATCCGGGTCGGAGTTCTATTCCTATCTACAGACCGGCCAATTCTCCGGCTTAATGGTCGGTATGAAAGGCGCGGCCGAATACGAGGAAATGATCGCCAGCGAACTGCACATCAAGGCAAGGAGAAAGGCCAGTGAATCCCTGCCCTCACTGACCTATGCCCACCTGGTCATGATCGCATTCATCATCATCGGGAACATCGGCTACTTTATTAAAGGGAGGAAGAAATGAACATCTCATTTGACCCATGGGTCTGGATCGGCGCATTGTTGACGTTGGCGATCTTCTCCTTTCTTTATCGGGACAACCCTTTCTATAAAGTGGCCGAGCATATCTTTGTCGGTGTGTCCAACGGCTACGCCGTGACCTTCTATTATCACAACATTCTCGTGCCGACCTTGTTCAACCCGTTGTTCCGGGGCCGGCTCATCCTGATCATCCCCTTCATCATCGGCGCGCTCTACTTCACGCGTTTTATCCCCAAAATATCATGGCTTGTCCGCATTCCGATCGGCATCTTGATGGGTTATGGTATCGGCGCATCGATCCCGGCCACGATCCAGGCCTACATCATCAAGCAGGTCCAGGGCACGATCCTCACGCCGTACAATTTCCAGCGCTGGCACGCAGGTTCGACCGGCATCATCTGGTCGGCGATCCTATTCCTGGGCGTTATCTGCGTTGTCTCCTATTTCTATTTTTCCCGCGAACAAAAAGGGATCCTGAAAGTGACCTCGCGCATCGGTATTTTCTTCGTTATGATCGGGTTCGGCGCGGCTTTCGGCTACACGGTCATGGCGCGCGTGAGCTTGCTGATCGGACGCCTGCAATTCATCCTGGGCACATGGCTGGGCGTGATAAAATAGCTGAAGTTAGGAAGTTGAGAAGGTAAGAGGGTAGGACAAAAAGCATGAAGAGAAGCAGAGATGAAGAGATGAAAAGGAGAAGAGATACAGTTTATCAGGATATGGATATCAGGACATCAGGATATCAGGTGAACTAAAAAGACCAGAGAAACTAGACAGATCAGAAAGACCAACAAAAAAGGGGCGGTGAACAACCGCCCCTTTTTATTCTGTATTGCTTTAGATCACCGAGTGACCACCATCGTGCTGCTGATGGTATTCCCAGCGGTCTCAAGCACTACGAAGTAAGTTCCGCTCACCAGGTCGCTGGTGCCGATATTGACCGTGTAGACACCGGTTTCCCTTGTCCCATGCTCAAGCTCCCTGACCAGACGTCCGTCGGTCGAGAAGAGCTTCAAGGAGACGTTGCCCGCGTTAGGCAGCGAGTACGTAAGGGCCGCATGACCGCGGACGGGGTTAGGCTTCACATTGAGAGCGATCCTTGTCGGCAGCTCGCTCTTGTTCTCAGCGACGCCGGTCGCAGATACGGTCTGGAAATAAATGCGGGTCGCTCTTGCGGATTGCGCATCATAGGCCCACATCAGGTCCACATCGCTCCCGATCGCGTTGCCGTAAAGCATATACCCGCGGTTCCTCGCGGCGTCAAGCCTCTTGGAAAGCTGCGGTATGCAGGTCCGCCTTGTATGATCCGAGGTCTGGTTCACGGGCGTCGACCAGGTCGTGCCGCCGTTTTCGGACTGCGTATAGAAAACATCAAGCCAGGTCAACGAATCGTCGAGGTTGTTCCTGGGCTGGCAGTAGATCACGCCGACCTTGGTCCCGGCGGTCCCGATCGTGACATAGTAACGCTCTGAATCCGCGCCGGTGGGCGAAACCTGCGTACAAGCCGCGCCCGATGCCGTTGACACGTAGACCTTGCTGTACGGCGGGTAGGTCCCGTCATCGCCGTTTCGGTTGTCGAACACGAGAACGGGATTGCCATCATCCTTCACGCACGCCTGAACGCCCGTGGACAGGTCGATCAGGTTATTCGTGTAGGGGTTCGGCCAGACCAGATTATAGGAGGCCTCGGAGGTCCAGGTGACGCCATCGGTGGACGTGCGATAATAAACATTGAGGGCATCATCGCAATAGAACACGTAGGCGATACCCGCATTCAGATTGCTGTCCCATCCCCAGTAGTACGTGGCCGCGGCGCTCAAAGTTCCCTGACTGAGCAGGGTGCCCAGATCTGGCGTATAGGTACGGTAATACAGCTGGAACGGGCTCGTCCCGTAGAGGATAAAGCACATATTGCCGTTGGGCATTTCCTTCCCGATCACGGTCTGAACAAACCCGTTCCCGGGATAGAGATCGATTGCCGGGTCCCAAGCCGAGCTGTACCAGCCGCCTGAGCAATACTGCCCGCCACCACCGCCCCATGCGCCGGAATACAGGTATGGGAACGATATATAGGGCGCCGCATCAGCGGCGATCGCCGTGGGATATCGCCCGGGCCCGAAATCCTGCCCGTAAACGCTCCAGTCATCCATCCAGAATGACAAACCACCGTCAGCGCTGTGAACGTTCAGTACGCCGCTGACCTGATAGTCACGGTTAACGACGGCAATGGCGTCCGCGGTCTCGTTATACGAAATACATTCCTGGTGCGTCAGGGCCAGCGTGTACTGGTTGGCGGAAGAATCCACAAGATATCCATCGCGCCAGTCATTACCGTAGCTGGGCACCGCGGTGCCGTTATCAATATACATCTCATTGATCACCGGCTTCGTGCCCGCGAACATTACGGTTGCAACAACTAATAGTGCAACTACATACTTCATTTTTTCTCCTTTCATTAGCTAGTTAGTTCAGTTATCCAACTGAACATTGTTGCCTTTATTGTCACCCTGTTTTTTCTTATGTACCACCTCCTTTCATTGAAAGATCTTTCCGCGGACAGCGCTGAAATGAAAAAAGATCCGCGGAGACCGCAGAGTTCATTACTTCACCAGCACTAATTTCCGGATCGTGCTGATACTTCCCGTGTGCTGCTCAACAAAGTACACGCCCGCGGCGATATCGTTGCCGCCCTGCCAGTGAATGCGGTTCTCACCCCTGTTCAGGACGCCGTTAAAGATATCCGCAACGTGCCGGCCCGAGCAATCGAGCAGCTGGATGCTGCTCTGGCTGGCCCGGTTAAGGACCAGGCTGATCACTGCCGGCTGGCGCAGTTTCAACGGATTGGGGCCGATATTCATACTGACCGCCTGCGGCGGTAGCTGGACATTGTGTTCCTCGACACCGGTGATCGTCTGGAGAATAACCACTAATCCGATGGAACCGTCGGCCAGATATACCTTATTCCCGTCGACCACCAGGTTGCCGCCCGCACTATATCCCTGCATATATCCAGCCTCAACCGGACTGGTCGGGCTGGTCACGTTGATCACCCTCAAGCCGCCATTGGTGCCGTCGGCCACGAACAGAAGATTGTTCCAATAGCTCACTCTGGTCGCGCTCCCCGGCGTATCGAGCGAACCCAGCAATATCAGCGTATCCGGGCTTGAAGCATCAAAAACCTTGATCCCGGTAGCGCCGTCGGCGACGTAAACGCGGCTGCCGGATTTGCATACGCCGTTAGCCACACCGGCGGTATTGTTGTAACCCGTCAGAACCGGGCTCGCGGGGTTGCTGATATCAATGACCTTGACACCCGTGGTCGCGTCGGCAACATACGCGTAGTTGCCGTCAACACATACATCATATGCCATCCCGTCGGTATCAAGCGTGCCGACGATCTGCGGATTGGACGGGGTGGTCACGTTGACAATAACCAGTCCCTGGTTGCGCGCCGCCACATAGACATAGGATCCCGACACATAGACATCGCGCACGTCATCCGCGATGCTGCACTTGCCGACCTGGACCGGATTCAGCGGATTGGCGATCGACACTACGCGCAGCGTATCTTCACGGTCACCGACATACGCGTATTGTCCGCTGATCGCGATGCAGTTGCTCAGCCCCGGAAGAGCCAAGCCCGAATAGTAATCGGGCAGCGAGGAATCGCTGACGTCAATGACCGTCAGCCCGGATACGCCGTCGGCGACATAAACGTAGCTGCCCGCGAGCGCCGCGTCGTATGCCCAGCCGCCGGTATCATAGTGCCCGGCCAGCGTGACTTCGGCCGAGTGCGACGGGTTCTTAACCAGGCATCGCCCGACCATACCGTCAGCCGCAATCCGGGCATTGGCGGCGCTGAGCGCGCTCATATTCACGCGCAAAGAACACACCGTCGTCGGACAGGTCCAGGTATATTTACCCGTGTTGGCCGCGTTGCTCGTGATCACGTTCCAGTTCAGCGAGTCATAACTATGAGCGTTTTCACCGTGAGAATACCACATCTTGCAGTGATCGATCGTCGTACCCGTGTAATTCCAAAGGATATTGTATTTTATGCCGCCGAAAACCGTGGGCAAGGCATAGAGATCACCGCCCACCGGACGCGTCACGAAGATATTGTTAGCGGTCGCGCCGCCCGGGATTAAGGTCACCACGTAATCATAAGAATAAGTACCGCTGTAGTACGTCCACAGCGGCCATAGCGGTTCGCCGTTATCCCAGGTCGTGTGGATCTGGACAAACGTATCAGGGAGGATTATATCATAACCGACACCGGTTACCGAATGGTTGATGTACTGACCGCCATACCAGTAGTACAAAATACTCCAGTGGCAGGGGCGCTGGGCATCGATCTCGGTCTTGATCCAGGAAAAGACATACTGATTGTACGATTGGCCCTGGGGCGAAGTGGAAGCGCTGAATGAATGCCCGTGGATCGAGTTCGCCACGTTGATCATGCCGTTCCGGATATTGCCGATGGACGTGCCGCCGGTCATGGTGTCGGTGTACATCGCTATCGCCAGTTCCCGGTTTACGTTCGCGCAATCGTTCCATTCGCCTTCGGGATAATCCCAGTGAGTGAAATAGTAATCGATGAGCCGGCCATAACCGCGGGCGTCCCAGTAACCGAACATCATGGACGCTGCGGTCGGCGAACAGCCGTAAACCCAGTCGATCCATGGCACTGAGTCAACGTAATTGCCCTGTCTCGTGGTATAGTCGGTGATCGAAAGATATTTTTCCCACTTGTCGCGGGTCAGTCTTTCCAGCTCGGGATTGGGAATGACTTTCGTTATATCCCCATTGAATTTCTGGTAAGTGTACAGGTTGATCAGTACTTCCTGGTCCCCGGATCGAAAACCCAGATATTCCTCGCCGGGTCCCCAATAATATGCCTTCGACATAACCGGTTCCGCGGTCAGGATCTGGCGTGCCGCATTCAACGCTTTATCCTGGTTGGTTTTGGCACGCGGCATGCCGCGTGTTATTTCACCCACCGGCGTCGACGTGTAACGCGCGCCCATCACAATGGTGACCGGATCGCCCGCGTTGTTCTTGTAGATATACGCGTAAGCGTTGGGTGATCCGTCAAAAACACTGTAATAAGGCAGGACATCATTCAGACGGAAGTCGGTGCCGAATTTTTGACCGATCAGCCGGTTCGCGACCGATGCGATCTTTTCCTGAGGAATGAGATCGGTATTTATGGCAAAAGCAGCGGTTAACGCCGCCAGGCACAAAAACACACATGTTCTCTTCATTAAAACCTCCGACAGCTATCCCTTGCTCCCCGATAGAGGGAGCAAGGGATAACCGCATTTGTTAGAATCCGACTGTCAATCCCAGACGGTGGGTTGCCTTCAACACACCTTTGTTCACGTAGGCGTAATCGATCTTGATACCGGTCGCGCCGGTTTTAAGATTGAACCCAACCCCCGCCGTCAGATTATTCAACAGCCATTCAGTTTCATCACCCCAATCATAACCGCTGATCGAATTGTCCGTGGTATCGATGATCGGCGCACCGCCGGTCATCGCTTTCATATAGTCCATGTTCAGGTACATCTTGTACCCGGTCCGCAGGAAAATCGTATTGAGGTAGCCGTATTCAAACCCGAGATTGATCGTCTCGTAGTTGTCATTCGGATGGTTCAAATCAAGGGCGATCGTAAGCCGGGAAGCCTCGTTTTCAATGGGATTAAAGGCCAGTCCGAACCGGAAAATCAGCGGGAGCGGATAGGGAGTGGTCCGGTATTCTATCGGTATCGGGTCGTATGTGCGATCTAATGAATCAGGGTAGTTAGGAGGTCTAGTCGTCGTCTCCAGTTGCCTTCCACCGAAACTGATATCGCCACCGAAATTACTCATCGAAGCGGCGATCTTCAGGCCTTTGAATCCGGTATTGTAGTGAATGCCAAAGTCGGCGGCCAGGCCGCCCGATGACATATCCCATACCATTTCTTCCACCGCTTTCAAAGTGATTCCGGCTGCCAACTTGTCCGTGAACATCCTGCCGAACGAAAACCCGAGAGCGAAATCAGATGCTCCAAAAAAAGTGCCGGTGCCGGTATCTTCACGGACCGTTTCCGTGTTCGGGTCATCGACCGAAAGGATCTCCATCTGTCCCATGGTCAACGCGGTCAGGCTTATTCCCAGTGTGCCGAAATTACTCAACGGCAAAGCCATGGCCAGGTAATCGTGCCTGATATCCGCGATCCACTCGTTATGGTAAAGACAGATCTCCCGGGTCGTCAGCGTGCCAAGACCGGATGGGTTCCAGTAAGCCGAAGAAACGTCGTCGGCAACGGCCACGAACGCTTCACCCATAGCTGTACCGCGTCCCACACCGATCTTCAAAAATTGCGCACCAGATGTCCCCAGTTTTGCGAAATCAGCAAACAGGGGCAAAGTGCAGATTAGAAGCAAGCCTAAGAATCTCTTCATTGTCGCCTCCTTACCGTATCACTACGAATTTGCCGATCTGTTCACCGACATCGGATTGGACGTGGAAGACATAGATGCCGCTCGCCACAAGCTGGCGGTTCTCGCTCAAGAGATCCCACCACTCGTCACCACCGGTGAAGTTGGAAAGCTCGGAACCACTGCTGGATGTCGTATTATTGGTATGCGTCAGCGTCTTGACCAGCTCGCCGTTGAGATTGAAGACCCGGATCGTGCACGTCGACGGCAAGTTGATGAAGCGCAGCCGGCGCAGCCGGAATGACTGCTGCCACTCGTTGGCAATGATGTACGGATTCGGCACGACCTTCACGTTGAGCGTCAGGGCCGAATCCAGCTGCACAAACGCCGGCGTGGGCGTGATCTTTAGCCGCCCGTTGATCGGCGCCGGCAGATAGGCCGGATCCGCGCGCACGGTCCACAAATCACCGTCACCGGGTCGCGGATCACCCAGTACCAGGTACGGACCTTTCTTTAAATTAACCTCGCCGCCGCAGACGTACAAACTCCGCGTGCCGGTCGGCAAACCGCCCGGCGGGTCGTAGACCAAGGTGTCGGTATTGTTGGTCGCAGCCACGCTGCTCTTGAAACACCAGCCGTCGGCCAGCGTATCCGTGCTTCCGGCCTTATACGGGATCGTCTCGCCGGTCATCAGATCGACCACGGTCACGCTGTTCACCGAATCGCTGCCGTGCGCCTTGATCCAGGTCACTTCGTAATCGTTACCCCGGTACGCCCAGTTCGTCCCGATCACTTTCGGCGCCACCAGTGATTCCGGATAAGTGCCGGTCATGATCACCGTGTCGAAGATCGAAACGTTGGTCGGGATGTCATACCGTTTGAAGATCGATGTCACGCTCAGACCGTGGAATTCCTTGAACTCGTACGGCGCTTCGGTGATCGTCAACGTCGTGTCGACGAACACGACTGAAGTCATGAAAGTATCCACGTAGTTGCCGCCGTTATCCACCAGGAAGGAACGGTAGAACGGCGCGGTATTGATCGGATCGTACAGATAACCGCCGAACTCCAGATACATCGGATCGGCCGTCATCTTCAAAGGATAGGTGATCGCCACCGCGATGTTGTTGGTTGCCAGCGCCGGATTGCCCGATTCAGACTCGATCGTGAAACTGCCCGGTATATAGTTCGCCGGCTCACGCCGCGGCACCGCCACCACGGGCACGTAGCCGCTCTGGAACATGAGCACGCGCGCGGTCGAATCCGTTTCTTTCACCAGGTTCCAGTCAAAAGCCGCAACCGCGTAGTTGTACGTGAAACCGTTGCGTACATCTTCGTCCATATATGAATGCACCAGCCCGTTGTCAACCGCCTTGAGCGTGTCTGAGCCGGTGTAGTAGGTCCAGATGATCCCATCGTACTTATCAAAACCCGCCAGTTTTTCCCAGGTACCAGCCAGCGCGGTCTTGCTCTTGTAGACGCTGTAACCCTGGAAATCGTATTCCATATAGAACGGATCATAGACCGCCGACGAGGTGTCCGCGTAATGGACCACCTTGTAATATGGATCGGGCGTGATCTCTGATAGATTATCCCACACCAGAGTAACGGCTTTATCGCCGGGCACGCACGTCAGGTTGGGAGGCGGAGGAGGTCCCGGCAGCAGCCAGTTCATATCATAGATGAACTGGGCCATATTGTCGGTCTTTACCAGCGCCGTGTCAGGCCTTACAATGGTTCCCTCATACCAATTGGCCAGTATGACCGCGACCATTACCGTGGCCGTGACATTAGTATCCAGCTCAAACGGGCCGCTGCACTGCAGGAACCGCTGGTCGTCAGGCGCCGGCGGCACCGTGTCATTGAAAGGCTCGTATGCCATGGTCTTGAAGTTATAGCCGGCAAGGGTCACGTATCTTTCATTGTCTTTATTCGGCTCAAGGTTCAGGGTGAACCGCTTGAACGCGGTCATGCCGATCTGGGGTATCTGGGAAGGATCGCGCCAGTCCGGAGTCCCATCCCCGTCAACATCCCATTGCGTTGACGGAAGATTGGTGGCGTACCACGCGCTGTCCATTTCATACTGATCAGGAATGCCGTCGTTGTCCTTGTCCTCGCCTTCCACCAGATCATACGGGCTCTGCAAATAGTCAAAACCGATCGCGCCCGGGAATGAGGACCATCCTGCTTCAGCCGTTTCCTGCCACTGGTAGCCGAGGTTATCGACCCATAGGGATTCGCCGTCGATCACATACCACTGACCCACGATACCCGAGATCCGGTCATTGGCCGCAGGACCGGATTCATTACCGATATCGTTGTCGCAGGCCACTCCGAAGTAGCAATTTGTGAGCTTTGCCCCGCTCACGTTCTTCGTTTCGTATTTTATGAAGATAATGTCCTGAGTCGTCGAAAGGTTCCAGGCATAAACGGTCTGGTAGACCTCGAGACCGATCGGCTTGGTGTCGCCGGGCATGTGCCAGGTGGCATCAAGGTCGTTATACGCACACCATGAATCCTGATGGGATTTTGTTTCCCTGGGAGCCATGGGCAGCCGCGTATAATCGATCGAGCTCCAGGTGCTCGGATACATGAAAATGATCGCCTGGGGATCGCTCGTTACCCAGCCGGCAAGGCCCGGACCGTATTCGGATTCACCGCCGTGCGGGCCGTAGCCGATCGTCACCATCGTATCCGCACCGCTCAATGTGCCAAACCAGGAACCGGCACCGTAGACGTAGTTTTGACCGCTGCCTACCGGCCACCAGAGACCGGGCTCATTTCCACTCACACCCTGCCCGAACTTGCCGAAGTTCGACACGCACATTTCCACCTGGTTGATATTATGTACCAGGATCTGGAACGTGCGGCTTTGATTAACCGGTGTCGCGGTCCGGCTGAAACCGAGGGCCGCGGCGATAAGTATTAATGTGAACGACTTTCTCATTGTTACCTCCAAGTCTTAGAAACTTATCCCTGCGCCCAACTGCACCTTGAACGGTCCGTAGTAGTTGCGGGGGTTGTCATAGAAATCCTTGAGGGCAGCCATGTAGGCTTCTTTTTCCTCTACGCGCGACATCACGCCGTCGTGGTTGTAGTCACCCTGGGGCGAGTACCGGGTGCTCGAGAGGGTAAGCACGGTGAACGCGTCGAGCTGCGGTTCAGGATCGCCATGATTGACCGGATCACCCGAAGTTTCATAAACAGCCAGGACCTGTTTCGTATTGAAGAGGTTCTGGATGAGTGCATTGATGCGGAGATTGACCGGCCCCAGCGCGATACCTTTGGACGCGTTGAAATCCACGTTCCAGAAACTTGGTTTTCGCGCCGAGTTATCATCGCCCAGTTTCTCACCCTTCAGGTTCTTAGGCGTGTAGGGCTGACCCGAGTGATACGAGAACACGAATGAACTGGACACGTTCTGCAGGGGGATAAACGCGAAATCCTTGGGCAGATCCAGGTCCAGGTTAGCGTTTAAAGTGTTCCGCTCATCGAAATCGAGCCAGTAATCGATCACCGGCGGTTCGATCTGGTAATAGTAATGGTCATCGTACCATTCGCCGGCATACGCAGCGGTTCCTTTTGCGAACTGCAGGGTATAAGTTATGCCCACGCTCCACATGCTGGACATCAATTTGTCCAACCGGAACTCAAAGCCCTTGATGTTCCCGTAGTCCACGTTGAACATCTGGAAATATGGCGTCGGCAAAGCAGGAACCTCGCGGGTTTGCGAGAGGTCATAGATATCCTTGAAATACGTCGTGAACCCGAAGATGATGTCGTTGGTGAACTGGTTCTCCAATCCGAACTCGTACTGTACCGTTTTCTGCGGTTTAATGAGAATGTTACCGATGATCGTGTTGCCGCGGGTCAGGGCGACCCGTACGACCGAAGTATCGGTTATGCCGTACATATCGTCAAGCGCCGGCAACTGGAAATAGTGCCCGTAGTTGAAACGGAATTTCATGCGTTCCGTGACCGGCAGGGAGAACCCGACCCTCGGCGATATCTTATAGCTCGATGTCGCCTGGGTCGTGTTGGAATCAAGGAAATCACCGGGGTTCGTGTAGGTCATTGCCTTAGGATCGAAGTAGTCGATCCTCAAACCCAGCCGCGCGATCAACCCCTCGAAATCCATTTTATCCTGCAGGAACCCGGCGAGTTTGAAAGGCTGGCGATTGTAGTAATCCCAGAACGGGTTGTTTACCCAGGGCAGGGTATTGTCGGCGTAAAACATGTCGTACTGAGTATAATCCAAACCGGTCTTGAATTCATGGAGCTTGCCGATAGAGTGGGTCAGGTCAAAACGCGCCTGGATATCATTGTTCGTCGTGTAACGCCAGACCCGGTAGTCGCCATACGTATAAAAGAGGGCTTCCACGCCATAGGGATTATTGCGTAAAGCCTGGACATCACGATCCGTGAATTCCTCATGGTAGTTCTGGAGACTATCGATAATGATGTTGCGCGGCGAGAGATCCGGGTTATCGCTTATATTATCAAGGTACTGGATCAGATGCTCGCCTTTTATCCGGAAATCCTGGAACCACTGACGGTCGGTTGTATCCTCATAGGCATAATCACGGTTGCCGAAAACCTGGTCAAAATGGGTCATGCCGATCTTCAGCGATGTCAGGGTCTGCGCCGTGATCATATAATTGAACGTGGATGAACCGATCCAGTTTTTCTGGCGCACCATGGGCACAGCGGCAAAGTACTTCAGACTGACGCCATTGCCGGCCGCATTGCCCCATTGCACCCATTGCTCGCGGGAATTGAATCCGGATAGGGTCACTTTGCCCTTGGCATTGGGAAAGAGGTAGGAAAACCGCGCATTACCTTTGTAGTCCATCCTCGGCGAAGGCACTTTGTAATAAGCGTCAACATATGCTTTCGTCATCATCAGTTCGCCGGACAGGAAGTAGCGGAACCGGTTGGATAGCGGGATCGGACCGCCGAAAGAGAGCTCATAAAGGTTGTAGCCGAAATTGAGCCCGTCCATATTGTCGGTCACGAACATTTCGTCGGTCAGCCAGCTGACCGAACCCGATGGTTTGGTGCCGCCTTCGCGGGTTACGACGTTGATGATGCCGGAAAGGGCATCGCCGTATTCAGCGTCAAAACCGCCGCTGACCACGGTGACTTCCTCGACGGCGCCGGGATTGATCTGCGCCGACTGGCCACCGGTCTGCGGCACCTTGGTCACGATACCGTCGACAAAATAGGTTATCTCGTTGGCACGACCGCCCCGGAGATGGGTACCGAGGTTACTCTGAACAACACCGGCCTGGAGCGAAATGACCTGGTTGATCGTCGTGACCGGCAGGCGGTTGATATCCTGAGACGTCACCGAACGGCCCGTTTGGGTCGCCGAAATGACGATCGGTTCGCGTACCGCGATCGATGTCACGCCTTCGACCTGGATGACCGTGGGCCGGAGCCGGAAATTAAGGATCGTTGTCTGGTCCGAATTCACGACCACGTTGGTGAAGGTGTACGGGTCATACCCGAGGTATGACGCGACCACGGCATATGTACCGGCGGGCACATACAACACCACATACTCGCCCGCGACATCCGAGGCCGAACCGAGTTCCGTACCTTCGACCATGACGTTGGCACCGATCAGGGCATCGCCTGTTTCGCTATCTGCTACTTTACCGGTGATCTTTCCGTATTCAGCCGCGAACAGGAATAGCCCGGCAAAAAGCAAGGTTAATATTTTTTTCATTGTTCACCTCCTACTGAACTATGACTGGAACCAGCCATGCGTTCGCTAAATAGTCCTTTGCTGGCACCAAGTAATAATAGGAGTCCTTCAAAATGACCTCAAAAACGAGGTTCATGATACCCGTTGAAGAACTGGCGGCTGGAACGACGAACTTTCCATGGCCGTCGACGACCTTTGACCGGTAGCCGCTGCCGCTCACGAAGAAGAGAGAAACAGTGCTGTCCACGGTTATGCTGCCGAGCAAAATAGCGACATCGAGTGTTTCTCCAGCCGTGAACTGCATCAAGGAATCGATGTGTTTCAAACGGTTCATGGCGTGCCCGGTGAACAAGGTGTCGGTCACGACGTCACGGATTGTGTCAACCCTGCCATCGGCGTGGCTAAGCCTGACCTGGTAGATGAGGGGATAATCAGCGCCCTCGCTGGGGAAGTAGTAATTCCCGTACGATATGCGCTTGAGCACCCACACACGGGGGTCGGCAAGCGGATAGGTCGTATCCCCGTCCTCAATGGCCATTTCCCGCACCGGATCAAGGAACAAGTGTCTCAAGCCCTCAGCGTATATTGGCGTGTTCTCGTCGGGTCCACCGGCTGAATCAATGTCGACCGTCGTAAGCACAACGCCCACCGTATCATAGAGGGTATCCCACGGTACCTGGGTTGTGTCGACCAACGTGTCAATAGTTAGCAGGTAGTGTCCGGTATACCTTTTGTCCCAGTCGTACTGCGAGATTATGGTAAAGGTATCGAAAAGGTATACTGTGCACGTAGTATCCTTCGCGAACCACAGATCCTGGAACCGGGTAAGCACCGAAACAGTATCGCCGAGCATCGTAATATGCTGCTTGACCAGCGGCGAATCGGCCTTGTAGAATGAATCGCCGATCGGAAAGGACACCGCTGCCATGGTGACAGAACATTTGATTGCAGTGCAGAGATCGTGCGTATTCAAGAAGTCTGCATGCGCGTTGAGTTCGGTAAGGATTGCCGCGCTGTCTTCAGGCGTACCTTCGTAGAAGTCAGGCGGTGGTTCATTACCGCAGGTAATCATCATCAGTGCGGTGATTACCAGAAGAATCAAAAGATTCCTCTTCATTATGCCTCCTTTTCTGATTCTTTGCCTATTGTGCTTCGTACAACAAAAATGCTATCATCAGCAAAGATCGATGGGTCACGATCCCTGCCAAACCTTATTTTTAGATTTTCAACCGGGTTAGCATTTATTATCCATCTCCGCGAAATCACTAACCATTCAGTCAATATTATCAATCACCCCCTTCTATTATGAACATAATATATATAATAATATATACAAAATCATCGAATTGTCAATACCTTGAATCGCTCTAACTGGCCGGTTGCCCAGATCCGTCATTTGCCGGGCATTATTGCATCTCAAGTTTGAATTCGAACAGTTTGGACACCCAAACGCGCACCAGTTTATCCCGCTGTTTTGCCGGCGTGAATTTCGACTTCCGAGCCGTGGTCAATGCCGCTTCGTCCAGCATCTGGTTGCCGCTTGATTTCAGGATCTGGACATCAATGACACTGCCGTCGATATCGATCAGCATTTTCACGACTGCCTTGCCCTCGATGCCCGCCTTGCGGGCCAGATCCGGGTATTCCGGGATCGGCGCATTGAGAGGCTGAGGTTTTACCTCAACCTTGTAGTACGAAACGACCTCGATATCCGGGCCCGAAGGCGCGGTCCTGATCAGGTCTTCGTTGAAGTCGGTCGCCGCGATCGTTTCCACCTCTTTATCTGCAGCCTCGCCCGGCGCGACGACGACCGCCACCTTGGGCCGTTCTGCCGGCGGCGGTTCGGCCTTGTATTTGTTGATTTCCGCCGTGTACTCCTCGACCATGGTAATGATCTCTTTTTTCAGTTTATACGGCTCTGGTTCTGCGTAAGGAACGCATAAAAAAAGCATGATCGTGATGATCGTACTGGCCAGCATGGCCAGGCGGATCGCAATTCCATATTGCTTTTTATGATCGTTCATAAACTCCCGGTCACGTCCTGAACTCCGTGGCAAAAGTGATCTTGAACGCCCTGGCTTCTTTGAGCTGATCAAGCATCTGATCGACGATCCCGTAATTCGTTCCCTCGTCGATCTTCAGGATGGTCACCAGTTCCGGATTCTCGGCGATCTTCGCCGCCATCTTCGCGTTCAACAATTCCATGGGCACGACCGCATCATCGATATAGACCTTGCCGCCGGCTTCCAACCAGAGGTTGGCGAGATTTCGCCTGATCAATATCCGCTCGGTCGCCTGGGCTTTGGGCAAACTGATCTTTAAATGCAGCGAGGTAGCCCGGAACACCGTGGTCACCATGAAAAATAAGATCAGCAGGAAAGCCACGTCCGCGGTCGATGCCGTGGGAATGTCAGGTGTCTGCGCCGGTCTTCTAACTAAGCTTTTGCGCATGTTTGGCGTCACTCCTCGGTGGTCGGGATAAGGCTGATCTTGTTCGCCCGCAATTCCCGGCCATCCGCGGCCGTTACACGCGACATCTTGATCTGGTCTAAGACCGCGATCATGTTCTTGTACTGGCTGTCCTTGCTCGCCCGCAATGATACGACGAGCAAGGTATCGCGCTCCAGAAGCTTTTGCTGAATAACTTTTCGGACTTCGTTATATTGCTGTACCGAGAGGTCAAGCCCGTCGCCGAGCCCCGTGGCTTTGACCTTTAGCGCGCCCTCGGGATTGATCATGATCGTGACGATATTCTCGGGTTTTATCTTGACGATATCGATCTTTTCGGTTTTTTCTGGCAGCAGCATTTTCAAACCTTTGTCGCGCGTAAAGACCGTGGAAGTCATGAAAAAAATAATGATCAAAAAAGCAATGTCCCCCATGGAAGCGGTGGGTATGCTGGCGATCTTTCTTGACCGCGCTTTAATGATCATGGGACTTTATTGCTTGGTTCCGGGACCGCGCTCCATGAGATAATCGACCAGCTGCGCCGCGGCTTCTTCCATATCTCTGGTATAACCGTCAACCTTCCCGGTAAACAGGATATGGATGATCGCCAGGGGTGTGGCGATCAGCAACCCCCATTTCGTAGTGATCAGGGCTTCGGAAATACCGCTTGCTACGATCGTCGGTTCCACCTCGCCGGCCGCGGCAATAGCGGCAAAAGATTTCATCATACCCGTCACCGTGCCAAGGAACCCCAGAAACGGCGCCACTGTCGTTAAACCAGCAAGCAGCGCCATGCCCCGGTCAAGGAATCCGAGTTCTATTGCGCCGGCACGCGTTATCGCATCTTCGATGACATCCTTACCTTTATCTGCTTTTTCCAACCCGGCTTTTACAATCTTCGCGACCGGTGACGGTGTCTGGTCGCACAAAGCGATGCCGGCTTGTACGCCTTTTTCACTGACCAACGCCTGGACTCTTGATAAAAAAACTGCAGGGTTCAGCCTGATCTTGAAAAACAGTGAATACATCCGTTCAAGCAGGATCGCTAAACCCAATACTATGCACGCTAAGAGCATCCACATAATACCGCCACCCAACAAGAACTCTTTTATCATCGATGCGCCTCCTTACTTCGTTTTATAAAAAAACCAACACAGGTATCTATTCAATGTATCCATCATCATGTGGTGTGCTTATTGAATTCTATAGAACAATATGACCCGAGAAGACAACAATTTCTGTTTATTTTGAGCTTGCCCGGTAATAAAGGATCCCGCCGATCAATGGGAACAACCCGGCTCCGAGCAGAAGGTAGCTCTCCACCCTCGCAAGCGCCAGTGAACCCACGATCAGGTCAAAAAGATCGCCTGGACCGGCCGTCCCAAGCAGCGGGAAATAGATAACGATGCGGTAGATATGCACAAAGGCGAGAATAATGAGAAATAGACCGCCGATGACCGGGAATATCCACGTGCCCTTGCCTTTGATCAGCACAAGGAGCCGTTTGATTATCATGCCGTAGACGAACAAAGAAATAATGGAAAGAAAGATCGCGACAATGAACAGAACTTCTGCAATAATATCCGCTCTCATATCACCCTCCTAATTCTATTTACCCCTGGTAACGCTCAAAAATTTCAAACCCGAAAGCAGGGAAAGCAATCCGCTGAGCAGGAACAGGCTGTAGGCCAGGTAATTCATGCCGCCCTTAGGCAGCATCATCTTTCCGCCGATACCGCAGAACACCAGTTGGATGATCGCGAAGACCAGGATGCCGGTAGGCGCGAAGATCATGAACTGCCAGTTCGTGCGCTCACCCAGGACGATCTCATAACGCCGCGCAATCACACCGAGCACGATGAAAGCCAGCCACAAAAGGACGGCGCCGAGAACCAGAAGATAATTGGGGATGATCGCCAATGATTCATACTGTGATGGTTCGATACCGAACGGCGCAGCCGACAAAAATAATAAACAATTCATTTAACCTCCTTCCTAGAAGATCGTAAATGGGTAAGGGTTGGGAAATCCGAGAGATTACGTTTCCAGCATCTCAACCTTAACCCAATGACTCCTGTTTTTATGCTGATCATTTCAGTTTCGCCAGCAGTTTGTTCGTCAATTCCTTCCCTTTGGACGGGCCGATGATCATGCCCGCGGCCTTGCCCAGCGCGAAGATCAAACGCCGGGCATCTTCCTCATGCAGATCATCGGTTTTTATGCGCTGAGCCTTGATCTGGTTTTGATAGATCCGGTCCGCAAAATCACCCACGTATTCTTTCAACATTGCCTTTATGTCATCGAGAACATTAATGGTCAACGCCGGTTTGGGCGCTTCCTCGTGTTTCACCAAGGCCTCGACATGAGGTTCGACCTTCAGGGTTTTCAAAGAATCCACGATTTCAGAAATGACGGTCCCGTCCTTTGGCTCAAAAAGGCTCCCCAGCAGATTTTCATCATCAAAATCCATGACGACGCTCTTGGCGTCACCAATGATCTCGAGCGTATCGATCTTCACTCTCCCAACCGCGCCGATCGTTTCAAAGATCACCGTGCCGACCTGCGCAAGCTTGGATTTAAGCGATTCGCCGCTCTGAGAGACCATGGTCTCACCGCTCTTACTCACGGCAAACGGCAACCCGATGCCTTTCTCTTCGAATTTATTGAAAGATTCCTGTTTCATGTTGTCATTACCCGGTTGACTGCCGCATTTTTTCGATCACGGTCTGTACTTTGACCCGCGCCTGGGACGATCCCATCTCTTCGACCGCTTTCTTGACCAGAAAATCAATGACCGTCCTGAGTGCCTGTACGAAATCGTCCTCTTTCTCAGGCGGCGGTAAGTCCTTGATCCCAAGCTTCTGTTCGATCAAACCCATCAATGGCAGGAGATCACCCGCCAAGATCCCGAGCCCCTGGTTGAGAATATCGAGCCAGTGCGCGCGGTTCGCATCGCCGCCGAACTCGTCGATCAGAAGGTTGATCTGCTGCATTTTGGAGCTGATGTTGCGGGGGATCTCAAGGGCCGGTTTTTCGGCCTCTTGGACCGGTTCCGTCTTGGATATTATAATCTTCTCCATGATCTGTCGCGCATCCTGCTCGCGTTCGACTTCAATACCCAGGTATTTCGTGTCGTGCATGAAGATCACCATGCGCGCGGCGCCATAGCACAGCGATATGTACTGGATATTCCCGAGCGCCAGGCTGTTTTTAATCACTTCACCGGCGGACGAAAAGAAAGCGGCAAGATCGCCCAGCGGGTTTATTGACGATCCTTTCACTTCATCGATGGACCCATCCTCGGCATTGATGACCGCATATCCGATGATACCCGGGATCTTATCCAGGAAATCCACTTTGCTTTCCCTTTATCCTTCGATCTTCTTCCTGAATTCTTCCATTTTCTTCTTTGCCAGCAGCTTACCGTAGGCCTTGGGAACCTCATTGTTCAAAAACTCATCGAACCTGCTGAAAAATCCGGCGATCTCCTCGGTGCTGAGCAGCGATGCCAGCGAGACCTTGAACGTCGCTTCATCGACCGTCACGGCATTGGCCACATTTTTGTTCGCCGGGTCCAGCTCCGCCCATGCCTTAAGCCATTCCCAGCCGTTCTTACCAAAATATTCGAAGGTCTTCTCAAGATACCGCAAGAAACCTGACATGATGCGCTCGGCCTCTTTGGGGTCGTATATCAATCCCTTCTCTTTGAGCCACAGGATCGTCTTGATCGCCTCAAAACCACCAAGTTTGGCTTGCGCCACGACCTCGGCCAGCGTACGCTTGCCATCGATCAACGCAAGGATCTGCCAGTCGGTCCGGCGCAGCGCGACAGCCGATTCCAGCTCCTTTGTCGATTTTGCCAGCGCGATATCCATGGGCGGCATCTGTTTCTTGATCTCTTCGAACTCGATCCGGCGTTTCTCCAGGTCATCGCTGAGCTTGCCCAGGTCCTCGGAAATGGTTTGCTCCGGCGCCATTATCCCGCACTCAAAAACGCCGCGTTCGAGTTCTGTGAACGACATGCTGAATAAGGCTTCCATGCCTTTTTCATTGCCGTTAGCGGCCGCGGCATGCACTACCAATCCATCCTTAAGGTAGATCTCGCCGCTCAAACTCCCGGTTATCCTCAGCACGCCGGTTTTCTTAACCCGGCTGATGAACTGAAGGACATCGCTGATCGTAAATTCCTTAAGATTTATCTCCAAGCTCGTCATTATATGACTCCCAGCCAATTATGCAGCAAAAAATATACCCGGCCGATCAGAAGAGAAATGCGGGCCATAACAGTATATCCAAAAGATGCACCGAATGCAATCATCATGAACCATACGCCGACTTTCGCCCCAAAGCCGAGCACGCCCTTGTGTTCCTTGGAAAAATAGAAATAGACCAGGGTCACGACCACACCGATGATGATCAGCAGGTTGGAAATCGCCGTGAACCATGGCACGCCAACCATCGGCAGGAACGTCGCCTGCAGCTGAGGGAAAATATCTCCCTGGACGCGCTGCGTGATGACCAGCGCCATGCCCACTCCCATGGTAAATGTCAGCGGGATGCGGATCAACCAGTTGATCTTAGGGATCAGGGGCGTGAACATCATCAGACCGACGCAGATCGGTATCAGGCTCCAGAAATCATGCCGCCGGATCAGTGGTTCAAAAAGATTGGGCCACGTGTAATCGTGCCATAAGATAACAGCCCAGTAGCCGGCCGAAACGCCGACGAACACGTTCTCCGCGATCTTGTAAAAGACATTATCCTTGTAAAGAAATGAATAGATCGCCAGGGTCAACAGGGCGGCTATCCAGATCCCGATTGTATTAAGCACTTTTCTTCCTCATCCGCTTTTGATATATCAATATAATATTACCCAAAAGAATGAAAATTACAAGTAGCACGTGAACGATCGACTGCGAATCCATGCCGGCGATCGCCCGGCCGCGTTTTTTGACCAGGGTTTCGTACTCAGCGGCGCCCTTGAGCCCGCCCAGCAAACCGACCAGCTGACCCGAACTAAGATACGGATATTGCTGAGGCGCCATGATCGCCGTGGTCGCGCAGGCGATCGGCGTTCCGTACCGCGCATTGAAATAGATGATCCAATGAAGCACGCCCGGATCACCGGCGGACAAAGTCATGACCAGGCTTATGTCGCGCGCTGATTTCACGGCCCGGCCCAGGGGGAAAGAATCGATCGGCACGCCGGAGTAATCGGAACGCACGATGTCGGCGACGTTCCGGCCCAGGCTGACCAGCATGACTTGGCCGCCGGGACGGTAACCGACATTGATATAGTCGACGCCGTAGACTTTATTGTAGCGCGGCGCGATCTCGTTAAGCGCCACGTTGCCAAGCGTGGTACCGCCGGGCCAAAGCCCGATCATGTACACGCGCAAATTTCTTCGGAAACAGTGTTCCAGGAAAGCCAGGGTCGCCGGATACAGCTCGGCCTCGCTGCCGGGATCGTAGTCCGCGGAAACGACGACGACTGAACCGGCCGGCAAGGATTCTACTTTTTTGTAAACACTCATTACCGGCTTGGTGATGTCAACGGGCAGACCCATTGGGATCAGGAGCGGGATTATGACCGCGAGCGCGACCAGCACGAATAATATCCGGCGGTCAACTTGCGCAAGGCGCTCGATCAGGTTCATGAACTTCCACCTGGAGAAAATAAAAATCCTAAATTCGAAGCACTAAATACTAAACAAGCATAAATCTCGTCATTCGTTATTCGGCATCGCCGCTCGTATCGTTTATCGTTCATCGTCAAAGATATTCTTTTGCCGTGTAACGACGCCGTATAACGATACGGGCAGCAATGACGTAAAACGAAAAATGCTTTCCCCATCAACTTTTGTTCTGGACTTTGGTATTTGTAATTTAACATTTGAAATTGTATCATTCTCTTCCCCCTCCCATGTAGCTTCTTTCGATACCCAGAAGCACGCGTAATGCCATTGAGATCAAACCCAGGTCTGCGCCGAAGATGATGCCGCGCTTGGTGGCCGTATTGGGCACATTCATGATCCATTCGACCAGGCCAGGGAACCCGTGCCATATCCAGTATCCGATCGGCACGCGCCCGATCATCACAATCACGGCTGCGATCAACAGGAGGGTCGCTTCCGGTGTACGCGCGCGGAAGGCTCGAAAAGCAGCGGACGCGACAAAAAAGGCCAGCAGCGAGAACATCGTAGCGCTCAACGGCACCTGGAAATTATCGAACATGAAAAGAAAGGCCCGGCCCTCGGTGCCGCCCAGAAAAAATCCCGCGACCATCATCAAGACCAGGAACACCAACAGAATAATGCTGTAGCCGAATTCCGGACGTTTCTTGATCACCTTTTCCAGGTTGGTTCTCGTCAGGTTGAAGATCCCTACGAAAACGAAGAACGCGATGACACCCAGGTACCAGTTCTGCAGGGTCTGCGACAGGTCCTGTACCGGACGAAGGGGAATAAAGAACGCGATGATAATGAAAAAGCCGCAAACCGAAACGATTATGATGGGCAGCGTTCTCTTCATAGGCAACCAGGTCCGGGGTTATTCACCTTGATACGGATCTTATACCGCATGTTATTGCACCGTGAACCAATTGGCAAAGAAGCCGAGGTTGAACAACTGCAAGGCGACGCCGATGATAATTATGATGATGAAAATCAGCTTGCCAAAATCCTGCCCCTTGAGTGATCCAAGCTGTGCCGGTTCCTGCGATAAATAGGCGCTAGCCGCGTAGAGTTCTTCCCCCAGCAGCGTGAAATCGCACGATGCCACAAAAAAAGGCAGTTGGTCAGGCAAAGCCGTACCGGCGATCTGGATCGCGTTGGTCGAATGACCGGTCTCGGCGAGGATCAGGGATTCCGCATAGAATTTGCCCAGATAAAAATTGGTCGCGGTCTTTTCCCGCACCATGATACCGCTCACGGCCGATACGTAACCGAACTGGTCATCGGTGATATACCGGACATTATCACCCACGAACCAATCGGGACGGCCGACCCGGGCGGCCGACTCTTTAACGATCTGGTATGCCATGCTCATAGTCATGGCATGGCAGTTAGGAACGTATAACGTCGTGCCGTACTCGGCGGTCCTTTCCGCGACTCGAGCCAGGATCGACATGGAGGCGATCGTCTCCGGTTCGTCGATGTCCATGATGCCCGGCACGTAAAGCACGGGTCTGCCCATTTCGGTGGCCCGGCCGATCGCTTCGTCAATAGCTGCCAGCGCCGGGATCTTCCGGACAAACAATTTTTGGCCGCGCCGCGCGCGGTTTATATAAATAATGATCGCAGCAAAAAGAACAACGATGCAAAGCGCCATGTTACTGCGGCTGGTATTGAAAATTTGAGCGCTGGCCTTGGCCGGGCCGATGACACTGGAGATCATGGATACGCTGTCCTGCATGCCGGTGATTTCGTAAAAATATTCCCGGCTGTATAAGACATGGGTATCAAGGAACAGCGTTTCCGAAGGAAGGGCATCGCCGATGCGCTCGAATTTACCGTCGCGTGAATCTGAACGCAAAATGTTAATGGATGTCAGGGGAACAGCGGTTTTCCATGATATTGAAATGCTGGAACCATCATCATTAGGGGTATCAAATGCCTTGATTTCTATTGGGTTGGACAGCGACGCCAGATTGTATAATAATAATGAAAGGATAAATAACATCAGAGTATTTTATATAAATAAGTTCCAATGTCAAGCCAGATTTTCAGCCTAACCAGCCCCCCCCCAATATGATACTCAATTTGTCACAACAAGAGAATGATCGTACGTTTTAACGATACCAAAATCAGACAATTCCTTGATGCTTGACCGTCCGGCAGAAAAGTATATAATCAGCCGATATGAACATCGGTTTGATCGGCTGCGGAAAGGTCGGATTGACCATGTGTTATTTTTTGAAAAAAGACCATGCGATAACCGGCATTTATGATTCCCGCAAGGCCAGGGAAAGAGCCGGCCTGCGAATTTTGAGGTTGCGGAACAATTCCGGTCTGGACGCCATTATAAAAAAAAGCGATACGATCCTCATCGCCACGCCCGACGATAAAATCGCCAGGATCGGCTCGAAACTGGTACCGCGTTTGATCAAACCCACCTTGATCTGCCACTTCAGCGGTCTGCTGCCCGCTGAAATTGTCCCCAAACACCGCTACGCATGGCGGGTTTCGCTGCATCCTTTCGCGACCTTCCCCTGCCTGGCGATACCGCCCCGCGAGAAAAAATATCTCATGCTCTGCCAGGGTGACCGGAAAGCGCGTGAACTTACCAACAGCATTTTCAAGAAACCGTATTTCACCATCAGGCATATCCCGCGCCGGCATAAGGTCTGGTATCACCTGCTGGGCGTTTTCAGTTCTAATCTGCCGATCGGGCTGATGAAAGCGACCGAAGATATCGCGCGCTTATCACGGATCAACCCAAGAAGCGCGCGGAAAATGGTCATCGGGCTTACCAAGCAAACCTTGAACAATGTCGCAGATCTCGGTCTTGATAACGCGCTGAGCGGTCCGGTCAGGCGGGGAGATATCAAAACCATTGAACAGCACATAAAAATCCTGCGAAGCAATAAACCGCTGCTGCGCGCTTATTACGCGTTGTCAGCATATCTAGTGGAACTTTCAGAAAAAACCGACCAACGGCAGATCTTGAAAAAGATCCTCCAAAAACCTGATTGACTTTCACCGAAAAAAAGGTACAATAAATCATGGCGCGTTGTTGGCAAGCAGTCGGTACCGCAGTAGTTCTGCTTTCGCTGCTTACTTGCGCGCACAAGGCGGCGCCCCTGTCCAAGGACCGCCTTAAACCGCGGCTGCAAAAGATCGCGAGCCTGAACGACCGCCAGATACTGCTGACATTTTCCGAAGAAATCGATACGTCGTCGCTTAAGATCGGCAACATCGCGATCGCGAGCCAGGACGATACCAGTGAAACGCTGGCCGTGATAACCCTTTACCCTTCCCTCTCGGCGTCCGAGATCATCGCGGTCACCGCCCGGCAGGATGTCAAGACCTACCGGGTATCAGGCCTTGTCGTCGATTATGGACAGAACACGGGAACGTTTAAAAAAACTTTTGTCGGATCGAACCGTCCCGATACGGTACGGCCATGGCTCGCAAGCTATACGCGGGGATATAAAAATTCCGTATTCCGCATGCAGTTCGCGAAAGCCATGGATACCACGTCATCGTCATTGCGTTTTCGGATCCTGCCCAAAAAAAGTTTGGACCCGCTGTGGTCTGATTACCGGCATCTGGCCCTTACCCCCCGATCTGCCGATGATTCACTGCGGTATGACACCACCTATTACTGCTATTTTACGACTGCATCCGATCTCAGCGGGAATACCATACTGCCGTTCATCATCAGCATAACGCCGGATTCGCTGTACAAGCCTTTCGTGCTCAAAGGCAAAGCGGTCATTGATGACTCAACGGCGCTGCTGGATGGCCTGGCGATACTGAAGCGCTCCTTGCCCGTGGCCATCGCCCGGCTTAACAAAGGCGAATTCTCTTTCGAAGTCAGGGATTCAAGCGAATACACGATATTGATCATCGCCACCGGTATGATGGGCGAAGCGCCGGTATCCCTGAGCGAGAAAAATATTGTGCCTTTGAGACCGGAACAATGTGATATTGATACCATTATTGATTAGCAGTGCCGGGTTAACCGCCGCGGTCGCCCTATACTACGGGAACCCGCGGCGGTTGGTCTTGAGGGCTCTGCCTATCTTATTTCTCTTCTTGATACTGTCCCGGTTGGAATGGAATATCATGCAAACGCGGCATCCGGGAAAGGCCATCGTGCTCATTGACCTGTCGCAGAGCTTCAGAACCCATTTACCTGCCGCGATCCAGGAACTTAAAAATATCGGTTTTCCCCATTCGATTTTTTTCTTTGCCGAAAGCCTGGTCAGCCAGATGCCGGACACGACAGGTCCATACGGCAGTTTTACCGACATCACGAGGGCGCTTGCCGATGTCCAGGAACAGAATCCATCTTCGATAATTCTGATCACCGACGGAAATCACAATTTCGGCGAACCGCCCATTGCTGCAGCTGCCCGAATCCCGGTCCCGGTCAACGTATTCGCGGCTGGTGCTGAAATGGAAAAAAATATCGCGATCAGCGACATCACCTATCCACAAATAGCTTATGCCGGTGATTCAGTACGGATCAAAGTCGAACTCACCAGCGCGGGCTTTGACCAAGGCACGGGTCGGTTATCGCTCAAAACCCAGGGGCAGAACTTTCAAACCCATGAAACCTTCGCCCTCAGCATGACCAAGGCTAGATCCTCCCTGGAGTTTGAGATCCCGCAAATCATCGCCGGTACGAACACGGTCTTCATCAATGTCGCGCCGCAGCCTGGCGAATCGGGTTATGATGATAATAAGGTCACGCTGGCGATAAGGACCTATGACCGGGCCGTATCGGTCCTGTACATTACCGACCATCTTTCTTTCAATACCCGGCACGTGCTTGCCGGGCTGAAAACCATTGAAGGCATTACCCTTTCCGCATACGCGCGGCTTATCCCCGGCAGTTTCCGCGACCTGATCGCGCAGACGGATATCACTCGACTTCCAGATCCGGCGTCGTTCGATATCATTGTTCTTGACAACGCCCGGTACGGCGCCGGTGCTCAATTCGATCTGGCGCACCTTCTGGACCGGGCTAAAGGCTTACTGATCATGGGTTCCTGCGAGCAGGTTGACGATGCGCTTCGCGCGGTACTGCCCATAGCTATCACCGGCAATCAGGTCAAGGGCGACTTCCCGGTCCAGATCGTCTCCGATTTCTCGAACCTTAAATCCGGGAACGAGTATCCACCTTTCGAGGTTATCAACCAGGTCCTTGGCGTTAAGACCGATGCTACGGTGATCGCGGAATCCAACAAGGTCCCGCTCATCGCGTACCGCAAACACTCGAACGGTTATGTGTTCCAGATCAATGCTCTCGATCTCGGCACCTGGGATTTTTCCCAGCAGGCGCGGCCGCAAGCGGCCACGCTCCCGCAATTGACGCATGATATCATCCGCTTCCTTTCGCCGGTCGGCCGGGAGAACAGGCTGGTTTTAAAATCATTTGCTCAAAAATTCCCGCGCGGTGAACCCGTCACCCTCAAACTTGAGAGCTATGACCGGAACTTCAATCGGAAAGGCGGCGGTGATTTTTATGCGGTCGCGGGCAATAGAAAGATCCCCTTTTTCGAGACGGCGCAAGGGTTTTACGAGGCTTCGTTCATGCCGGATGATAAAGGTAATATCACGGTCACTGCTTATGGCTTGCTGGATAATGATTCGCTTAAAAGTCATGATCGTAACCTTGTCATTTCGGGTGATAATGTGGAGATTAGAAAAAGCATCAACCGCATCCTGCTGTCATCCCTGGCTGAAAGCACCGGTGGACAATTCTATGCGCTGGACCGTCTCGCGGGCTTCGTGCCGCCGGCAGCCCGGCCCGAGATCGTGAAGCGAAGCATGAACCTGGACCACCCGGTGGTCTACATCCTTATCTTTGTCCTGCTCGCGGCCGACTGGATCCTGCGCCGGATACAGGGTGCGCTGTAAATCTGCTCCATCCTGTCAATACAAGCCCCATTCCCTTTGTAATCCGTCATTGCGAATCCCGTCGCCTGTCATTCCGGACTTGATCCGGAATCCAGCGATTTTGCTTGCCCTATCAGGCTGAAAGCCTAACTGAAGTCATTACTCACACCGTCAATTCTTAATTCATCATCACGAATGCCACCCTCACCTTTATCCTCTCCCTTCCCACTCGTTTCACTCGGGACATTCAGTAAGGGAGAGAGCCTGCCCCATACCCGATACGGGGGAAGGGGTGAGGGTTTGTCATTGCGAGTCCCGTTATCGACGGGACGAAGCAATCTCAGCCTTTCCATCAACCTCTTTTCTCGTTTTTTCGAGAAATAGAGAAAGTTAAAAGTTAGCGCCTGTCCCTGTTGCCTTTTATCCGCTGTTAGCCGTAGTCATAATCGTTTTCTTAAATCAATATCTAGCCATACCATATCGTTCCCTTCACCTATATATTCAGGGAAAATCCCTCTTAGAGAAAATGCCAATCGCTTATAGAACTCTATCGCTCCAAAATTCCATAATGCTGTTTGAACACAGATGAATCTAATATTCCGCTTTCGCCCTTCATTCAAAATATGATTAATGAGTAGTCTACCCACTCCTTTCTTGCGCCAGTTTTCGATTACCGCCAGATGATCAATCATTGCGATATCATTCCAAAACGATCGTGAAAGTGAAACAAATCCAACAATTATTCCATCGATATCGGCAATATAAATCTGCCCTGAATAATTTTTAATATCTTGGTAAACAACGTCCCTCTGACGATTCCCATTAATACAAGAATCCAATTGCTGCACCTGCTCAAAATCGTGGTTGACATCAAAACTGCGAATGTTAATGCTTTTTTCCATATTTTTAATTCCTCCAGATAGTTATTATTCGCTCTTCAATTTCGAATTACACTGAATACTATATATATCACATTCTAAGTGTCAAGACATAACACATTACAGTTGGATTAAATCCTCATTTGACCAGTTAGAATAATCTTTTTTTCATTAACACTACTTTTCATCCAATTTCACCGTCTGATGAAAATAATAGAATACGATAAGAAACAATCATCTTAGCAGGTTGGTTACGATATTTATCATTATTTCTTTCTCTTTGGGGTCACTATTGGCAATTAACAATGCCAAAGCAACTATTGTGGTTACGCTTATTTTCGGTTTGCCTGCTTTGTTTAACATACATTTGTTTTTATTCAAATAATGGATGAACAATAGCGAACCGATGCGCTTGTTTCCATCAACGAAAGGATGATCTTTGATGGTCAGATAGAGTAAATTCGCAGCTTTTTCTTCGACCGAGCCATAAAGATCCCTTTTTTCAAATGTCTGATATATTGCGCCCAATATTCCTGCTAATTTCTCGTTGACTTCTTTCCCAAAAAGATAAGAAGCTTCATCTTTTGTAATTAATTCTTTCTTAAATTCATCGATCAGCCTTAAGGATGTTTCATAGGTTAAAACAAAACGTGGCTTTCTGGTTTTATATACTGGCACCTTGCCTTTGTCATATTGAAATAAGAGGGTCATTGAGTTAGCATAATCATTGATAATTGACAAAATCTCGTGCATTTGTGTTTTAATCTCCGGTATGGCACTTTTTTCTTTTAAGAAAGCCACTGTTTGCTGAAGTTCTATAAATTTTTCCTGTTGTTTCAATAGTCGTTTTTTGTCAATGGCATACCCTTTTACAAGATAGTCTTTGAGGACTCTCGTTGCCCAGATGCGAAACTGGGTTGCCCGGCGTGAATTGACCCGGTAACCAACGGAAATTATCGCGTCAAGATTATAGTAATTGGTTTTGTAAGTCTTACCGTCTGTGGCAGTATGTTCCAAAATGGAACATACTGATTTCTTGTCTAATTCCTTGCTTTTGAACACATTTCTCAAATGTTTAGTGATAGCAGGTCTTTCTGTGCCGAAAAGTACTGCAATCTGTTTCTGGGTAAGCCAGACTGTTTCTCTTTCCAATTTGACATTAAGTCTTACCTGTTTATCAGAGGTTTTATAGATAACAATCTCGCCCCTGCTGTCTTTTACATTATTTTTCATCAAATCATTATAACACGATTTACAAATTTGTCAATAAAAGCCATGTACTTCTCGACTCGCTGCACTGGCTCGAAGAATAATCAGAATTAATGTGCGGCACGCAGGTCACGCTTGTCATTAGAAAAATTTAATCTATGCGATTACCGCAGCGACTTCGTCGCTTCGCAACGACAGATATGGATCAAATCTTCTTTTAACCAGTGGAAATAATCTTTTTCATTCATTTTCCGTCCCCCGGGCGATAAGGTCGACATAGTCTTTAAAAATATATCTCCGGTATCTTTTTTTGCCGGTTATCTCTTTTAAAATTCCGAGCTGTTCAAATTTTCTAAATAATTGATTTATTGAAACCAGCGAAATTTCCAATGTATCCTTAGCATTTTTAACATTGACCAACGGGATTTTAAACAACAAGTCTAATAACCGAACAGCATAGATACTGGTTATCTTATTTTCATAAATCTTGTTTAATAATCGTTCCTTTAATTGAATAATTTCCTGGGCAGTATTTGTCGCCTCATCACAGGTTGTGTATACACCTTTCAGAAAGAATTTTATCCATCGTTCCCAATCACCTTCGGTGCGAATTTTCGTCAACAGGTCATAGTATTCATTTCGATTTTTTTTGAGATAAAAACTCAAATATAGAGTTGGTTTGACTAAAATTTTCTTCCAGATCAGATAAAAGGTAATGAGTAGTCTTCCTATTCTACCGTTACCATCAAGAAAGGGATGGATGGTTTCAAACTGGGCGTGAATCAACGCGATTCTAACTAAATCCGGTATTTTGTCTTCGGCATAGAAGTATTTCTCAAGGTCACCCATTAATGATAACATCATATCTGGTGGAGGTGGAATATAAGTAGCATTAACAATGGTTGATCCTGGTGGTCCAATCCAGTTCTGAGTTTTTTTAAACTCGCCGGGCGTTCTATGGCTGCCGCGTGTTCCTTCTAATAAAAGTTTATGGATTTCTTTTATTAACCGTAGCGACATGGGAAATTCTTTGATTCTCTCTAGACCATAATTCATTGCTTTTATATGGTTTACTACTTGTTTGATCTCATTTATATCCTCTTTCGGAATCAGATTTGCCTCAAATTCTAATATACCCTGCATTGAAGCCTCGGTCCCTTCAATCTGCGAACTTAAGAGAGCTTCTTTTTTCACATACATGCCAATAAAGAGATCAGGGTTAGGCAGGATAGTTGTGATAGCGTCCAACCGCGCTAATACCCTATCAGCTCTGGACAATAGCATCATCAATTCATTGTCAAATATTATAACAGGGTTTGGTGGCAATGATTTCGGAATGAATACCTTATACCCTGACGGTTGATTGAGGTATGTTCCCGCTCTGTCATTCATAAATTAACCTTTCTTTTCTTAGATAATAGTTCTTAGCCATAAGATAACATAAGTTTACTTAAATTGATTTTAATTCATATAAGTAAACTTATCCTTCCTTATTTTACATAAAAACCATGATTTGTCAATAGTTATCTACAACCATCCAATCGAACATTTCACCACCTTCCATACGGGAAATCAATATATTACCAATTAGTTTCATTATTTTGCCTATTTTCACCGTTCGGTGAAACATGTGAAAAAAGTGAAACAATGAAACTTTCTGTTGATAAACTGCTGTTTGTTGATGACAAAAATCCCGCAAGGCTGAAGCCCCGCTGCGCGGGATCATGACCTTGCCCTACTATGCAAAAGCACGAAGATCTAGAAGATTACTTGGTCACCACCAGTTTTTTCGTAACCGTGTTAAGCGGCGTTTCCAGCCGGCAGAAATAGACACCGGCAGGGATCCCCGGGATAGCGACCGAATACCGGCCGGCTTTTTGAACGCCTCGATAGATCACGTTCTGTATTCTCCCGCCTACGTCATAGACAGTTATGCTTATTGGACCGGTTTTGCTGACCACATATTCAAGGTTCATACTGCTTGAGGGGTTGGCAAAGAGCAATTTGTCAACGCACCGGCCATCACCCACCGCGTTGTACTCCTCGATGCCGTAATAAACGTTATACTGTTTTAATATCCAAAAATCCGGATCGAATTCTATACCAGTGACCGAATCGGAAATCACGAATTCCGCGTACTGAGCGGCTGACGTGATCGGGATATTGACCAGCGTATCGCCCGTTGTCATGTGTAAGAGCACCTGAACCGGCATGTGAAAAACCGGCGGCGCGTTAGTCTGCGTCTGCCTTACCCTGATCTGCGTCATGTAATTGCCGCCCGACGGTATGCAGTACCAGTAGACATCGTATAGCGGGTATCCCTGGTCATACACCCACTCGTCAAAGAACCAGGTCAGGTCCGTGCCGTAAGCCTGATTGAAAATACCCATGAGGTCTTCAGTGCTGGCTCCGCCATACTCAAAAGAATCACGGTATGCGGCTAGGCCCGTGAAGAAGTTCGGTTGGCTCAGATACCGCAGCATGTGCACGACCCAGGATCCTTTGCAGTATGAGTATCCCCAGCTGAACAGTTCGCTCACCGGCGGGTCATATAATGGATGGCGCCAGTTAGCATCATCATTGAAATAATCATTAGCTCGCGACTGCATGGTGTTCAGGAATTCCGCATGGCCGAACCTCGCCCAGTTGTAGTTGGCATCGCTGTAGGTCGCGAAGCCTTCATTAAGCCAGATGTCGCGGAAATCAATACAGGTCACCATGTCGCCCCACCACTGGTGCGACAGTTCGTGCGCCATGCCATTCTCGGATTGGTACAGGACCCACCAGCGGTGGATGGTGGTCTGTTCCTGGTGTTCCATGCCGCCCCACGCGTATGGATAGACAACATCCTGGCCGTAGCGGTCGAACGGATAACTGCCGTACATCGAATCGAACAAGGTCATGGCGATGGGCATGTACTGGAAGGCGATCACTCCCTGGACCGAATCCGCGGGCCAGACAAAATGCCTGATTTCGATCGAATCGCCCGGCGCGACCTGGCACCACTGGGACAACTGGGCATAGCGCGACGCGCCGAAGTGCATCAGGTAAGTAGCGACCGGATAATTTTCCTGGTACGTGAAGGTCTTGGTGCCGCCGGGATTATTAACGACATCAACTAGATCGCCGTTGGCGCATACGAGGAAAGTATCCGGGACCGTCACGGTAATGACACATCCCTGATCCGCCTTGTCATACGGCTCATCATAACAGGGCATCCAAGCGCGGGCATCCCAGGGCTCGCCGAGCGTATATGCCAGAGTGTGCAGGGTGTTCGAGTCATAGTTTTTCGGATAGTATACAAAACCCGTCTGGTAGCCGGTCACGCTCCATGAACCATGATACCCGATCTCCACGCTGAAAGAATCCCCGTAGTCATAGGTCTGGGGAAGATCCACCAGCAGGGTCTCACCGGCTGATGAATAGGTCGCGGTCAGGCCGTCGACCATCACCGAATCGATCACCAGCGTGCGGCTGTGGAACGGACACGCAATAAGGCCGTTGGTCATGCTGCGGCATTTGATCTTGTTCACGCCCGACATACTACGCGAAGTCATGGGTAACGATGCGGTCAGTTCGTATTTGAGAACGTCGTAAGTATGCAGTGATTCAGCATAGACCTGGCTGGGACCAGGCATTGAACAGACATACTTGCCTTCATGTGAAGGCATTTCCCATTGATTGAAAAATATGATTGCTGTCATTAAGATCATGATCTGCTCCTTGTCCTCAATTATAGTAAATTTTATTCGCTCGTAGTGTCCGCCGGCAGATGCTCATCTATCGCCCGCATGATCACATCCGAGGGGATCGAATTTTCTAGATTTATGAAATAAAGACGCCAACGGTTTTTTATCTGCCTGGACAGGAGCAGGCGTTTTCCGTCCGGTGACACTCTCGGATTCCAGTCCAGATCTTCATTATGGGTGAGCCGGATCAGCAAACCGCTCTTCATGGTCAGCCGGTAGATCTCCCATTCCCCGTCCTGTGAGGACCGGAAAAAAAGATCGTCACCGACCAGGCTGGCGTCATCATCATCGCCCTTGCTCGCATACAACAAACGGCAATCCGTGCCGTTCGACCTCATCGTGTAAATATCATCGCTGCCGTCCCTTTTCGATGAAAACGTGATCCACTGGCCATCCGGGGCATAATGCGGCAATCCATCCCAGGATTTGTTGCTGGTGAGCCGCGCGATCTTTTTAGTCGCCAGGTTCACCGAGTAGATATCCCAGGCGCCGTCAAGGTCCGAGGCATAAACAACATCCTTGCTGTCCGGCGAAATGGAAGGAGAGAGATCCTGGCATCGGTTATCGGTTATTTTATCCGTTTTCTGCGTGGCTATATCATAGACATACAACTCGTCATCGCCGTCCTGGTTTGACACGTAAACGACCTTATCGCCCCGGCGCGAAAAATCCGGGTCCGTGTTCATGCCGCCCTGACTGATTTTTTTGACGATCGATCCGTCGTATTTTACCAGGAAGATCTCGCCGTTATCGAGCCTGGCAGCGGCAACCGCGATCAGTTCCCGGTCTGGCGCCGGCGAACCTTTGAACTGGTTCCTCAGCTTCGCCATCGGGATCGGGCTGGCTGGATAAGGATCCATGCCTAAGAAGTTCGCCAGCATCGCTTTCAGGGCCAGATCTTCCTTGAGCGGAGAACTCAATGCCGACAGTTTTAAATAACTCTCATAAGCCGGGATCGTGGAATCAAGGTTTCCGTAAGCAACGCACAGGCTGTAATACACTTCCGGGTTCGACGGTTCTTTTACCGATGCGGTTTTCAAAGATCTTACCGCCTGAGCGTATTCACCGGCGCTCAATGCCTCGATACCTTTTTGAAAATCACTCTTCCGTGAGCAGAAAATCAAGTTAAGAAATAAAACCGATGATATAAAAATCACAATTCTGGTTCTGTCCATAAAACCTCCATATCTTTTTTTCTCATCTCTGCTTCCCAGCATCCCTGCTTCTTTTTCTCATCTCTGCTTCCCAGCTTCTTATTCTCATCCTTTCTTCTCGGCATCTCTGCTTCTCTGCATATTCTTATAAATCTTCACGCCTTCCCTCAGCGCGGCCGTCATCCCCGTGTAATCCGCGACGTTTTTTCCAGCGATATCCAGCGCCGTGCCATGCAGCGGCGAGAGCCGGACAATGGGTAACCCAAGCGTGAGGTTCAACCCGCCTTTTCGTGCTTTCAGGAACCCAAACGCCTGGTCATGGAACATTGCCAGGAATCCGTCATAGACCCTCGTGAAAAGCGAGTCGGCCGAAAACGGACCCCGCGCCAGGACACGGTTTGACCTCGCTTCCAGCACCGCTTTAAGGATCTTTTCATCTTCACCGCGGCTGAATTCAAAAACATGGGGATTAAAAGCCGCCACGCCGATTTCCGGCCTGGCGATGCCGAAATATTTTCTCAAACCCCAGTCCAGCAGCATGATCTTCTTGAAAACATTGCGGGCTGTAATGAAAGCCGCAACGCACTTAATCGGCAGGTGAGTGGTGACTAGCATTATCCTTTTGTGGTCGCTGGATAACCCCATCATCGCATGTTGATGCCGGTCCATGCCATAATGGGCTGCCAGGTATTCGGTGTGACCGACAAAATCAGGGAGAAAGGTTCTCACGGCTTCTTTGACGATCGGCGGCGTGATCAGGACATCGATACTGTATTCCGGTTCCAGCGCACGGTCAATCGAAGCCATGGCGGCCCGCGCTGTTTCGCGCGTTGGTTTTCCATAGCGAAACCGGACGCCGGATGAGCAGTCAACGATCATGTCTTTTATTACGCGATATGCGGATATCAGATCCAGGTCACGGGCGGTCTGCAGCAGAACCGCCGGAGAAGCGAATATGGATAATTTAACATTACCACCGGTCTTGGGACCCCTTAGGAACTGCCTGACCGCTTTAAGTATGATCTCAGGTCCAATACCTGCAGGGTCACCCATGGTGATCCCGACGTTCACGGTCATTCTCTTACTCATGGTCAGCGACCTTGTTCACGAGTTCGCAGTATTGGCCGACCTCATCCTTGCGCAGATTCCCGTTCGGGACCATTAAAACCCGGTACGATTCCATGCCCTGCGCTGTCTCGATCTCAATGAGATCGCTGATCCGGACGTCGCGCGCGGGTTTGGCAGCCATGCCGTTAACCTTCACGTAACCTCCGTCGCACAGCTGTTTCGCGGTCTCGCGCTGCTTGATAATGAGAACTTTTTTTAAAAAAAGATCCAGCCTCATGTTTTCCTTGTCTTCTATCTTCATATTATAAAAGAAACTCCTCCAAAGTCAACTAACAATCTTTTATGCAGCATCTTGCTACCTACTGTATACTACATACTGCTTACTTACATTGCAAGGCTTCAGCCTCGCCCTACATACGATCTAAACGACAATAACCATCAAAACGATCTTAACGGTCATGGGTGTTTACTACTTGACATTATCCGCCGTATGCGTATAATTAATAATGCTTAGGAGGCATTTAACGACCATTCATATGTTTGATGTCCCGTAAGAACGAACTGATCATCACCATTCTGGGCGATCTAGCGATCCTATCCGCGGTATTTTTTATCAGCTGGAAAGCCTCATATATTAATTTCCCTGCGACAAGCTGGCACGCCCTCGTCGCCAATTTCACTCTTTTGATATTCTGGTTCTTCGTGTTCCAGACCTTCGATCTCTATGAACCGCGTCAGAGGATCCAGATCATGAACGAAACTTTCCGCATGTTCAATTCCCTCGCCCTGGGGATCGTGATCATCATCGCGCTTGCGTACATCACGAATATCAACTTCGTGAAAGCCAAGGGGTTCTTGCCGTCTTACGTGATCACCATCGGTTCCCTCTTGGTCTGGCGGTTATTGTGGCGCGGCATTGTGGGCGAGTACATCAAACCAAAACCAAAGAAAGTCGTGATCTTTAAGAACGGTGAGCCGGCCGAGAAATACCATGGATTTGATGTCGTAAAAGAAATGAAGTTCAGCGAGATCAGCCCCAAATCCACAAAGGAAATATTCAAAAAGAACAATTTTGACGGCATTGTGATCGAAAGCAACGGCCATGCTTCCGATGATATCATGGGCATCATATCAAGGTTCGCCGAAACCGAGTATGAAATCTACATCTCACCAAAATTATACGCCCTGGTCTATAACAATTTCCTGATCCAGAAAGTCGCGGATTCGATGCTGCTGCGTGTCATTTTTCACCCCCTCTCCAACTGGGACCGGTTCCTGAAAAGGGTGACCGATATCGTTCTTTCGTCACTGGCTTTTCTCGCCCTTTCGCCAATGATCGCGGTCATCACGATCCTCATCAAGGTCGACACGCCGGGTCCGGCGTTCTATAAACAGAACCGCGTCGGATACCGCGGTAAAAAGTACCAGCTCTATAAATTCCGTTCCATGGTGACCGATGCCGAGAAACACACCGGCCCGGTATGGGCAAAAAAAGACGATACGCGGATCACCCGCATGGGCCAGATCATGAGGCCCTTGCGGCTCGATGAACTTCCCCAGCTCTTCAATGTGCTGAACGGGACTATGAGTTTCGTCGGCCCTCGACCAGAACGGCCGCACTTTGTGTCGAGGTTCGAAAAGGAGATACCGTTCTACCGCCTGCGGCTCACGGTTCATCCCGGCATCACGGGGCTGGCACAGGTAAAACATTCATACGACCGGACCGTCGACGACGTCCGGAAAAAACTTGACTATGACCTGGAGTATATCAACAACTTGTCGCTCCGGCTCGATTCCAAAATATTCCTCAAAACGATCCTCACCGTGCTCACTAAAGAAGGAGCACATTAGTAAACATAAAATTGCCCAATTCCAAATTTCAAATTACAAATGAATGTCAAATTCAAAATTACAAAATCTAGTAATTACATAATTACATAATAACCGGCAAATGACGACCCGTAGAAGAATTGACATCGCGTTTCCATACTCTATCTTCCTGATATTCGCATCAAGCGCGGTTGTTTCTGCCCAGAACTTACCGATCGCCTGGTCCCAGAGCTACGGTACTTATGATATTGCGTCTCCCTGTCCATCCGGTTCGTATGGTCTGGGTTTGGGTGTCGACAACTTCTGTCTGTATAATTATCCGGATTCCACCAGTTATGATGAAAGGCGTTTTGACCTATGGGCGCGGCTCGGGTTGTTCCACCGTGCCGAACTGGAAGTGAAGTATTCATACCCGACGGCCGCCCTCATCAGTCTTAAATATCTCAGCCTGACCCACCCCAGGTTCGGCGATGCGAGCCTTAAACTCGGAGCCGGTTACATGAAGGGCACGCGCGAGGGTATGATCACCGACTATGTTTATGACCTTTATCCCAGCATTATGCTCAGCACGCGTACTTTCAGAAACACGGCGGTCTATCTGGCACCGAAGATCATCTACTCGATCCACACCCGCGATATCCAGGAGCATACAGACCGTCCTGCACGCGAGATATTTCAATATGGCTACGGCGTCGGTTGCGCGTTCGGCAATGCGTTTAAGGTAATGATCGAATCAAACTGGTGCTGGGGTAATAATGAGGGTGTTCACTACATGGTCAACCAGTTCGGCATCGGCGTCGCGTCAATGATCAGGTAGTCTTCGCCGCCAGACCGAACTGTTCCATCAATCTTCTGACCGCTGTATCCAGGAATTTTTTATGCAAAAAAATGTTTATGGAAAGCTCGGATGTCGTGACCGCTTCGATATGGGCACGCACCTTGGACAGCGTGCTGAAAATGCCAGCCAGCACGCGGTTGTCACTGCCAATGCCCGTGCCGATGATGCTGATCGAACAGACGTCAAGAACTTCCCTGATCGATGATATCCGAAGCCTGCGCCGTAACGGCTTAAGCCGCGCCTCGACCCTGTTCTTCTCATTGAGGGGCGTGATAAAGGACAGGTCAAAGTTGCGGGCATCGGATATACCGTGGAAGAAGAACTTCAGGTGTATGCCATGCTCGGTGAGGTCCTTAACGATCTGCGAAAGACAAGCCGGGTTTTTCGGCACCTGGACCAATGTCACGAGATAAAGGTCTTCACTGTGAGTTATGGCCTTAGGTCTGGGTTTCTCCATGCCGTCAAGCTGGGTCACGGTCGTCCCGGACTTGCTGCTGAAACTACTGCGGATCTCAACGGGCACGCCATAGCGCGCCGCGATACTTGATGCCCGGGGGTGCAGAACCTGCGCGCCCTGGGATGACAGCTCCATCATTTCCTCATAGGATATCTTTTCTATTTTCTTAGCTCCGGGGAAACGCTTGGGATCCTCGGTATAGACTCCATCGACATCGGTGAAGATCATGCACCGGTCCGCATTCAGCGCCGCGCTGAGCGCGACCGCGGTGGTATCAGATCCACCCCGGCCCAACGTGGTGATCTCTTTTTCCATGCTCACTCCTTGAAAACCACACACTACCGGGATCTGACCGTCCGCCAACGCTTTCCTGAGCCGGTCGCCCCTGATCTCAAGAATCCTGGCGTCGGTGTGTTTGTTGTCGGTGATTATCCCCACCTGCGAGCCGGTGAACGAAACGGCTTTCAACGAGAGCCGTTCCAGGGCCATGGAAAACAGCGCGACCGAGATCCGTTCGCCTGCGGTCAAAAGCATATCCACTTCCCGCGCCGGCGGATGAGGGGTGATCTCCCGCGATAATTTGACGAACGCATCGGTCGTGTGGCCCATGGCCGAGACTACGACCACGATGTCGTTCTCTTTCTTTTTCTCCCGCGCTACTCGCTGAGCGGCCCGATTTATCAGCTCGGCATTGGCAACGGAAGTGCCTCCGAATTTCATGACTATCATCGCCATGTCGCATTATATTGACACTAATGTCAAAGTCAATGCCTTCCTTCAGAAGGCATTGATGTCAGTGATCATGTACCCGATGACAGTGATAAACAAAAAAATCACGGCAAAAATCCTCACGCCAACTTTCAAACCCTTACCCTTCAATCATCTTTGCGCCATTGACTTGAACACCATAATCCATACACTTCATCGTGTTTTCGCTTCTGAAAAACCGCGGAATTTTATTTCTGGGCTTATCCAACACCATATCCCAGCTGGGCGACCGGCTCACGCACATGGTCATCGTGACCTTGATCGGTGTCGTTTCACCGGGACGGGTCTCGGCATTCAGCGAATTCGCGGTCGCCTTCTCGCTTCCGGTCATGCTGCTCTCTCCTTTTGTCGGCGTCCTGGTCGACCACTGGAACAAACAGACCATCATGTTCAGATGCCATATCATCCAGACCATCCTGATCGTATTGACGCCGACCGTCGTCGGCCTGACCCATAGTGTCGTCCCAATATGGATACTGGTCATTCTGTTTTTCTCGCTGGACGTATTCAACAACACGTCGCGGAACACTGTGATCCCTGACCTGGTCTCTTTCGATGACCTGGTGCCGGCGAACTCTATTATTGTCACCCTTACACGGGTCGCCACGTTCCTGGGCATGGTCGGGGGCGGTTACCTGATAAAATGGACCGGCTGGCAACTCGGGTTCTATATTGACGCCTCGACCCACTGCATCGCAGGATGCCTGGCCCTGGGAATGGGTGCCAAGATCCTGTTCGAACCGGTGAGAAAGATCGACTTTTCGCTCGGCCGCGAGCTGAAAAAATCTCTGAGGCTGTTTGCCAACGACCTCAAGGAACTGGGCATTCTGCTGATCAAGGACAAGGTCGTGGTTTTCGTGATGATCTCGGTCTTTGTTCTTCCGTTTGTCGCGTCCACTGCCTACACGATCCTCATATTCATGGTCCAGCAGCAGTTCGGGCTCGGCACAGCCGGTGTCGGCCTTTTCGGCGGTGTCGTCGGCATCGGCATGCTGGTCGGCGCCGTGGCGATGGGGATGTTCGGCAGACTCGTATCGCGCGGCGTTATTCTCATCATAAGCATGGCGGCTTTGACCATCTTCTTCCTCCTCGGTCCATTTTTTGTGACCCCGATCTTTTTGTACATCATGGCTTTCATCGCGGGCGTTGTCTTTTCATTAATCGGCATTGCCCAGGATACCATGCTCCAGGAAGATGTGCTCAAAGGCATCAGGGGCCGGATCTTCGGCACCAAGGAATTCGTCATCAATCTAACTTTTACCACGTGCGCGGTCGCCATCGGCATCGGGTCGAGCCGCTTCGCGCCTTATACGATCCTTTTCTTTGTTGGTTTTGTCCTGCTCGCTGCAACCGTGCTGTCGCTGGTCGTATTCAATCAGATCCCGCCTGAGGTGCGTAAGAAATTGTAGATCCCGCTGCTGTACTTGACTTTCGCAGCCATATACTTATAATCTGCAGTTAACATTTTCTGTTTCGGGGCGTGGCGCAGATGGCTAGCGCACCAGCTTGGGGTGCTGGGGGTCGTGCGTTCAAATCGCATCGCCCCGATGTCAACTTTGCTCAAATTCTATTTTTGATTTGATTGCAAAGTTGAACATCCCGTGTTTGTGTAGTTTGCAAACAACGGGATTACTTAAAAAACCATTGGCCGCTGAGTGCCGGCACGAAGCGCTGCCGAATTGAGCATCTCCCTAACGGGACAACCAATTATTTCTGTTGTTCAATTCATAATGAAGCCGCACGTTGCTGCTGCAGTATGCAGTTTACGGGATTTCATTAAATAAATTTTTCTCCTTCCCCTTGATTTTGCGCGCAGATTAATTATTATTGTCCGTAAACATGCACATCTTTCTCTGCCTGCTTTTCACCTATCATCCCGTGGTCTATGATTCCACAGTCTACTGCATAGATATCGCGCATCCGCAGGTCATGAAGATCAGCCTCGACGCAGAGATCATCGATTACGCGGTGGACGATTTCCTGTACGTGCTCACGCAACGCCGGCTCTTCAAGGTCAGCCTGCCTGACCTGCAGATAGTCGGCCGCGTGCCCCTGCCCATCAGGTTTAACTGCCTGACCACAGGCCCGGATGAGATCATCCTGATCGCCACCGAGGAAATAATACTGGTGGACAAAAAAAATCTCTCTTTCAGATCCGGTATCGGCATTGAACCCGGTGATTACAGACCTCTGGTCGCTCCGGTGGATCTTGCCGGGGCCGGCAAGAGCGATCTTATCTATCTTGCCATGGACCACGGTGAACACACGATCTTCAAGATCTTTGACCTTAATTCGGGCCGGCTGGTAAAAGCAAAACAGGTATCAAATGTCATCAGTTCTTATTATGACCTGCACGCCGGCACCATTGTCTGCCTGGACCGAACCGATAACCTGAGCACTTATAACCTGAACCTGAAACGGCTGCATCAGACAAAAGTACCGGTCCATGCGGCGGCGTTTTCGCCCTATCCAAAGGCCGCCGGATATCTATTCTATAACACCGATGGCATTTTCTGGATCGGCAAGGATGGAACACTGAATGACTTCCAGCCCGTCTTCGCCAACGACAATATGAGTTTTTCCAATTTTCATTTCCTGACGCGGTTTGGGCTGCTGTACGTAAATCCACTGACGCTCAGACCTCAATGGCTGCGGTCTGACCCTGATCTCACGGGTATTGCCGGTATTAAAAGAACCACGCCGCTCGATGATCTTTCCAGCGCCGGCTTCACGCGCTCTCAATCAGTATACCTGCTGAGCAGTGATACAACGTTACTGATGCCACTGGTCGAAAACTGGGTTTTGCCACTGCCGCCTCCGGTTGTCATGGTACCGGGGAATGACTCGCTATGGTACATACAATTCGCGGCTTTTTCAAAACCGGAAAACGCCAGCGCGGCACTGGAACGCCTTGTACAGCAGGATATACCAGCCATTATTGATTCCATGGCACCGGGCTTTTACCGGATCAAACTGGGCGGGTTTATGGATAATGACTTGGGCCGCGCGATCATGGAGAACACAGGGATGCCTGGCTGGCTCGTATACCAGGCAAAGGTTCCCAGCGCCGACTCCGCGTGGTTTTCCATCGGTCCCTCCCGGTACCTGCGCAAGAACGGCGTTGTAACTCTGGCACCAGCCGGGCCTGACAGATAAATATTTCCTTATCGCGAGCATGAAGGAGCGAACAATGAAGACCTTGATAAAAACAAAGAACGCGCCCGAGGCGATCGGACCTTATTCGCAAGCCATCGCCGTTAACGGTTTTCTCTTCACCGCGGGGCAGATACCGATAGTGCCGGCGACGGGCAAGTTCATCGAAGGCGGGATCAAAGAACAGACCAGGCAGGTACTTGAAAATGTCAAAGCGGTGATCGAGGCCGGTAATAGTTCTATGTCAATGACGGTAAAAACCACAGTTTACCTGACGAACGCCGAAAATTTTACTGCCATGAACGAAGTGTATGCGACTTATTTTAACGCCAATGACACTCCTCCGGCCCGATCCACGGTTTTCGTCGTTTCCCTGCCCAAAGGAGCCCTCGTTGAGATCGACGCGGTCACGGCGCTTGATTAACGGTCCAAAAGACCTCAAACTGAAATTCAACGATCCCCGGATCCTCAGGCGCGCGCTCCGGCATTCATCCTGCCCCCAGTGCCGGAAAACCCACAAGTCGAACGAAACCCTCGAATTCCTCGGCGATGCGGTGCTCGAACTGCTGGTCCGCGAGCATCTTTACAAAAAACTCCCTCACTGCAATGAGGGCCAGCTTAGCGAGATGAAAAAAAGCTATACCAGCGAAGACGCGCTCCATATCATCGGCAAAAAACTCGGAATCGGCAAATTGCTGATCATGGACCCGGGCGAGGAAGCCACGGGCGGACGGACCAAAAGATCGAACATTACAGGCGTGCTGGAAGCGCTCATCGGCGCAATATACCTTGATCAGGGTCTGGAAAATGCGCGCCGGTTTGTCCGGACCAGGATCCTTTGCCGAAAAATGACCGGGGTCAAGGATTTCAAATCGCTCCTGAACAACTGGGCGATGCGTCACCGGAAAACCATAAGCTACAAAGTGATCGACGAAGAAGGGCCGGCTCATCGGCGGATATTCCACATCGCGCTGGTCATTAACCGCAGGAAAAAAGCGGTCGGTCTTGGAAAATCCAAGAAAAAAGCCGAACAGATGGCGGCCGGAAAGTATTTTCGGACTATCCCCCCCAAGGCGAGGAGGAAGTAATGATCTTCATGCGTGTATCCATGATCTTATACCTGACTATGACCATGCTTTCAGGCTACATTCAGGACAGCGCCGGCGTGGTGATGCGCGACAGCGTTAGGCTGGGCACCGACCTCTATTATCCGCAGACCTCGACGCCGCCCTGGCCTTCGGTCCTGCAGCGGACGCCGTATAGCCGGTACTGGGATACGGGTACCATTTCCTACATAACGGATTACCTCGGTTATGTTTTTATCGTCCAGAACCTGCGGGGCACAGGCGATTCCGAAGGGGAACCAATGTTCTTTCTGACCGATGGCTGGGGTCCGCTCCAGGACGGTTACGACTGCATCGAATGGATAAGCCAGCAGTCATGGTCCAATGGCAGGACCGGCATGTTCGGCGGATCGGCTCACGGTATTACCCAGTACCTGGCGGCCGGAGCTCGACCGGCTCACCTTACCTGCTGTGTTCCGATGGTGGCCTCACCCAGCATGTACCATTATACGGCTTTCAACGGCGGTGAGTTCAGAAAAGCCCTGACCGAAACCTGGCTTAACAGCATGGGCACTCCTTGGCTCATCGACTCGATATGCAATCACCCCGACTACGATACTATGTGGTCGTACGTGGACCTGACCGCGCGTTGGGATTCGGCTTCGTGCCCGATCTTTCACATTACCGGATGGTATGACATTTTTCTGGATGGACAGCTTGACGCTTTTCCGCAATTGCAGGCGCGGTTCCATAACCAACGGCTTTTTATTGGACCATGGGGACACAGCTCCTGGGGTTCGCAATATCAGGGCGATCTCGTGTACCCGGCCAACGCTAACATGAACCAGACCGAGTTCTACCTCATGATGTTCGACTGGTACAACTACTGGCTCAAGGACAGCACGCCCGCCCTGGAACCACAGGTCCTGTTCTACCTCATGGGCGACTGCGAGACCCAGGACACCACCAACTGGAATCGGTGGGTGCAGGCAGATACGTGGCCCCTGCCCGCAGTGCTGTACAAAAACCTCTATCTCCATAGCGGCAACCTGTGCGATACCTTTCCGCCGAACCAGGCCGGTGTTCATGATACTTTCGCGTACGACCCGCAGGACCCGTGCCCGACCTATGGCGGCCGGGAATACATTGGTCTTTCCACCGGTTACGGACCGATCAACCAGAACCCCATTGAAGGCCGGCCCGACGTGCTGGTGTATACGACACCGGTCCTGACCGCGCCCGTGGCCGTGATCGGCAAACTGCAGGCGGTCTTGTATGCCGCCTCGAACCGCTTTGATACGGATTGGACGGTGAGGATCACGGACGTTTATCCTGACGGACAATCCTACCTAGTGACCGATAATATAATGATGGCGCGGCACCGGCACGGGCTCGATATCCAGGACTCGCTCGTTCCCGGTCAGCCCGACACGTTCTCGATCGACCTGTGGTCGACCGCGCAGGTCTTCAATGCCGGTCATCGGATACGGGTGATCGTTTCATCATCGAACTATCCGCGCTTTGAAAAAAATCCCAATACCGGAGCGCCTTTCCGCCGCGATGATCCAAACACCCTGACCGCCCGCCAGACCGTCTATTGTTCCAGCGACCTGCCGTCCCGCATCAGGATGCCGGTCTATCCTCTTGAATACATGGTGAAAGAAAGCAGCAGCCGACTGGTGATTCAACCCGCCAACGCTTTTTTCAATGTGATGCCGACACTCTCGCGGAATCCGGTTATGCATCTCAGACTCAACCAGGCATCTGAGGTAATAGTAAAGATCTACAACCCTGCAGGCCAGTGTTTGGAAACAATCCGCCGTACTTACGGTGCAGGCGCGCATGTCTTTAAATTACCGCCTCTAGCCTGCGGAATTTACTTTGTTAAAGCGGCGGCGGGCATGGATGATTACACAACGAAAATAATTATCATAAAATAATTGTGGTAGTTCTTGCAGAAACCTTGAGAAATAGAGTCTCTTCGACGACAGCGATAAAGAAACTAAACAAATTATAGAATAGAAGTATTTAACTTATTCAACTACGATTATTCAATGAGTAATCCGGCAGGTTCACCGCAAAATTACGAATTTTTTCACTACTGATTTTGCCATATCGCTGCTGGTTATTGACAGAAAATACACACCGCCGGATAGAGTCCGGCCCTGTGTATCAACCAGGTTGTATTTCACGTTACCCGATTGTGCTGTCTTCAGCTGCCGTTTATTGATTAACCGACCATAACAATCATAAACAGATAGCACACAATTGTTAAAATCTTTTGATATGGTTATGACCATATCATTCTTCTCCGTTACGACCGTGGGCACGAAACAAAAAGTCTCCATACCATCTGGATTGTTACCCCAATTGTCCAGGATTTCAACACTATCGGAAAACGGCGATTCATTGCCCAGCGAATCATATGCCGCAACCTTATACTGATACCGGTATAGATTCTGTACTGTCTGGTCAAGATGAGTCGTATCATTGGGTGCGCTCTTTTCCGCGATCATAGCCCATGTACTCCAAGGCGGCGGTGGGAAACCTATTGTGTATTTGCTTCGCCTGTGCAACCGGTATCCTTTCAAATCGGTTTCCGCATTTTTATGCCAGTACAAACGTACCGCATAGCCTTCCCGGGCAGCGGATAGACCTGTGGGCTTGGCCGGTATGCTGTCGCGGATTCTATGGTGTAAATAAATCTGGTTCAAAGCAAATGCATGGTCGTAGTTATAATAGTTCCAGCCGGATCGAAAATGGAAGACGGTCTGACAATTTGTATCCGCTAGACCAACGGGATCATAATTGTCAAATACATTCCAAATCTCATCAAAACCCATCGATAGAGAATCGGCCAATGCTGTGTCTGGAAACCAAATACCATATAGAGAATCCGGGTAAGAATCATAGGGAATTTCATTATGAGAATCATATACATCCCACAAAGCGCCTGCAACCGCACCTTCACACCAGGGACCGCCTATAAACGTATCAGGCTGAAAATCACTAGCGATCAAGGGACTTTCAATATTATTCCACATATAAACAGAATCACCACCGATACCTTGTGCGGTATTAATTATTAAAGTATCAGTATTTGAGCCTACTCTTGCACGACATGAAAAAAGATGCGCCCATCCCTCACTATAGCCAATTCCCGGTTTATCGGAATATGACCACGGCCATACGTGTTCACCGATAGAAGAATCTGGCTTTTGCGTGTAAAAATCCATTACATAGTGTCCAAATTCATGCAAAAGAACATCATCGTCCCATTCATCGGAACCTCCTTCAATATTGTTGTTCCCATTTATCCAAACTGTATCTAAGACTAAACTATCCATACCAGTCCAAGCAGAATAACCGGGTTCCCACAGACACCTTAAAGATCTTGTTGGTGCCGGATCCATAAATGTCCGTGCATGGAGATAGGTTTCGTATATGTTGATGCAACCACTTTGGGGTTGCGCAACTTCAGGATATGTATCAGCATAAACGGAATCGAAATGTATAGGTGTTGAAGTGGAATAAAATTCTTCGTAATACATGTTTTTTATCACATATAATGTCGTATCCAGCGGGTCTTTGTTGTAATGCCATGATGTTGGAGTGGGATCTGAAACTTTGATCATCGGATATGCAGTATCGGTTCCTCCACCACAGGGATATACTATGGCATAAGCCTTGCCTAAAGTACAGGCATCAGCTATATTCATTGTCACACTGAAGTATCCCGTGGTATCAGTAGTGCATTGGCGTGAAAGTATAGAGTGAGCGCCATGACATGTATAACAAGCCAAGACTCTTGCCCGGGCGCCATTAATCGCTTTTTTGTCAGCATCGGCTAACAATCCATTGGTTTTGTCGTATTTTTGATCTTTGAATCGCCACTTCCCATCAAATGTTTTAGCAACACTATCAGCAGGAGGATCATCAAAACGCCCGCGATTATCACTATCACCACGAAAAAAGTTGATACTGCCCCCCTTCCCTTCGTTTTCAATCTTTCTTTTTTCATCCTCCCGCCATTGTTCGAGCGTCCCTTGCTGTAACGCATTGTACCACCCGTCTTTCAGATAGTATTCAAATATCCCTTTGTCAATCCAGTGTTGGTTCAGAGAATCCCATATCGCTGCACCTTTGGGGATTCCAACCTTATACATCTCCGAATGAAGAAGCAATGCTTCAGAATCACTTAGTGCAGGCTCTAATTGCTTCATCGTGTTGATTATCCTTCTGTTTTCTTCAACCGGCGCGGGATTCTGGCTTGGCGTGCAAGTAAATGAACCGACGATTGGATCATATCGATACTCAACTGGTAATTTACTCTCTTGTTCGATTTTCGTACCGTACTGTGCAGTTTTGTTATCGATAAGAAATAAATCGAAACCTATGCCCTGAGGTCCCCATATTTGATCTGAAATACCGCCATATATATTTATTCTTGGATCGGATTTCTTAATTATCATTTTTGCCTTAAATTCTTTAACATCTCCTTTATGCATACAGCCAAAGAATTTGTGTTCTTTTCCACTTATTATTTCAACTCCCTCGCTTCCAAAAAATTTTACAGTGTAGTCCGGACCAAAATGAATATTCTCAAAATCATTATTGCACTGGACCGTTAGAGTAACTTCAAATACTTCTCCTGTTTTAGGCATGAACGGAATTGAAAGTTGTGCGCCCAAGCTAGTCACAATTTTCGCAGGTGGACTTCCGCCATGAAACTCAGGTCGACTCACTGAATATCCTTGTGCCCATGTCATGCCTATTACGACTAGGATTAAACCCAGTACTTTACTTGTTCCTGCAACTTTCATTTTTCCTCCTTGTTTTTTTCGGGATTATCCCGTTTACAATGTAAATACCACTTCATTATATTGTACAATTATCCATAAGTCAAGGATCTACTTCTCTCACTTTGTACTTGCCGCAAATGGGTGATCCCATTTGTCTACTCATCATTAATTTTTTATAAGAATTTATTAAGCAAAATTCGTACCAGATTAACATACTGATATTTCAAGGAATAACTAAAATAGATTGACTATAATATGCGTCAAAATGTCGCATTATTTAAATTTGTCGCAACATTCAATAGTAACTCTTTCATTAATAAATTGCATTTGTCCCAATGTCAGTTTACTACAAAAGACAACCCATGGGGTATGTTCTTGGTTTCTTCGTATGAAATTTCAGTATTTTGTTTGTAAAGAAATTTCCATGAATCCATGGGTGCAGATGTTCTTACTGGACCGGCGGCACTTCTTTTATTTTCGGATATTTCCCAAAGATCCCCTTGTAGACCGACGGGTAGTCGGTCTTCCCGCAGAGCAAGGATCCGGTCACAGGCATACGGCGCTGCGCCAGCATGACCATCTGCCGCGTGATATTCCTGATATCCCATTGGGCGGTCGGGTCTTGTCGCAGGCGCGACATGTGATATAGTTCCCGCAGGTTCATCGTCACCAGGACGCGCTTGCGGTGCGCGTTGGTCAGAATATAGGGGCCGATGCCCGGGTATTTTTTTTCGATCTTGCCGTACACGGATTCGGTCTGGTCGATAATTTCCATAAATCTCCGCTGCGCTTTGATCTCAACGACCGATACAGGCACGGTCACCCCGAGATCAGGATCGTAATCCAGGGTTACCATAGAAGCCAGCCGGTGGCGCTTCAGCTGGCCAAAGCAGCCGGCCGAAACTATTAGCTCGTATGTCAGGCCGGCGAATTCAAATTCCCGCGGCGTCGTATCATAGAGCTCCATGTATCGGCATGCCTGCTTTAGCACTTCAAATTTTCTCTCAGTGCTCATTTTCTTCACTTTCACCAGGCAGTCTGCATAGCTGCGCCTGTTCACCCTGAAGAGCAGAGCGGCCAGTATTTTCTCATCACCCTGTGGCGTGCAGCTCACCAGTTTCACTTCTTTATCTTTATATCCCCTTATCCCCCCATCCACCAATCCCCGTTCTTTATTATCCCCATATCCCCAAATTTTGTCTGCATATTCGGCAAGCTCCTGATAGGTCTTGCGGTCGTAGTCGTTGGCCTGGTAGAACAATATGATCGAAGGCGCGATGGCTTTTGCGGGTTTGAACAACTTTTCGCCGAGCCCGCGCAGTTCGGCCAGCCGGTGCGATGCGAACCGCCGGATCATCAGCTCCAGGTTGCGGGCATTGATGGTCGTGCCCAGCTGAGCCTGGGTGGCGAGCGACAGGACATACCGCGCGTCTTCCTTTGCCCAGTTCTCGAGTGTGCGATGGCATTCCTGGCGCCGCGCCATAGATGCGTGCTTGACGAAGTTCCATAGCTTAAGCTTTTGATAGAGTTCCTGATAGCAATCGTTCTGTGACTTGATCATCCTTTTGTAAACACTGACCACCTGCGGGTCGGTCAGTTCTGCGGGGATCACATAGTCGCCTTTAAGGGTCACGTACCGCTGTGATTTCTCCGTGTAAGAGCACAAACGGAATTTTTCCAGTTCCTCGACCGCGTACCGCGATATGCCGATGATATCAAAGTTGAACACCGCGTGTTCGGCGACCGAATGATGGGACATTTCAAAAATTATCCGCCGGTTAGACCGACGCGCCCGTGCGACTTCATGCCGCGCCTCATCGCGCAGATCCGGTACGGACTTCGGGCTCCGGCTTATCCGCGCGTATGCCGCGGAGATCGTCTCCGGCGTCAGGGGTAACTTTTTCTTACCCCGGCTCAACTCTTTTATTGTCTGGGCGTCAAGATTATAACCGGCGAGAATGACCTTCATGGTATATAAACTCCGTTATATGCAAACCCTAAATCCCAATGACCAAAATCCGAAACTTGGTTTGGAACATTTGGATTTAAGATTTTGGATTTGTTTAGAGTTTAGTGCTTCGTATTTAGAATTTATCATTTCAAGTACCTCTTCTCGATATCCCTTGCCAGGATCTTCAGGGATGGATACATGTCCAGCGCCGTGTCGCGGTACGCATCGATGTCCTTCCCGATCGGATCGCTGACTTCGTTATTCCTGGAACGATGTTTGTATTCCTTAAGCAGGAAAGTCTTGGCCACGGCATCAGGCGCGAATTCGGTGACCGCCTGGTAATGTTTATACTGCATGACCAGGATCAGGTCAGCCCACTGGATCAGATCCGGACTTAATTCCCGGCTCTGATGCGGGCCCAGGGAGCCCTTGAACTCGGCCGCGATCTGCTGCGCGAATGCCGACGCCGGCTGGCCAGCAACGGTGTTCGTACCCGCAGATCTGACTTCCGCATGCCGGGGATCGATCATGGTCCTTAATAACGCTTCCGCCATCGGGCTCCGGCATGAATTACCGGTGCAGACGAACAGCACGTTGACCTTCAGTCCCGGTCCCATGCGTACACGCCGGCCATAGATCTTTTCAACTTCCAGGATCGGAATCTTGCCTTTTCTCAACACGGTCAGGGGCGTGGTCGTTAGATCGAGCACGGTCGAAGCCGTTGTACCGATTTCCCCGGCGTCGACCACAATGCCCAGGTCTGGGAAACGTGCTACGATCTCGGACGCGGTCCGCAGCGGCTCATCTCCGGCTACATTAGCGCTGGTCACGGCCAGGGGCTTTTGAAATACATTGAGCAGTCTCAGCACAAATTCGGTCTGCGGTATCCGTATGCCGATCTTTTCCCCTATCCCCGGCAGCGCCAGCTCCTCACTTTTCCGTAAAATCACCGTGACCGGTCCCGGCAGAAAGTAGTCAATGATCTTCTTTTTGACCACGACCGCGTACGTATTGATAATGCTTTTGGAAACAAAAATGGTGAACGGTTTGGATTCCCTTTTTTTCAGGTCCTGCAGTTTCGATACGGCAGCGGCGTCACTGGCGCTGACCGCGAGCCCATAGACCGTATCCGTGGGAATGGCGATGATCCGACCGTTGTTTAAGGTTTCGATAATCTTTTTATAAAATTCTTCACTATCTTCGATTTTCATTATCATCTTGTCATTCCTATTATATTTCTGTCATTCCGTGCTTGACACGGAATCCATTATTTCCCGTGAAAATGGTATCTGGATTCCTAAAAAAATCCAGCACATACGGATCCTTAAATACCATTTCTGGCGTCATTTTGTCCTGCTCGCGCAACTCCTTTAACTGCATTTTAATGGTTTCTTCCGGAAGCTTGGATAGAGCTGTCCTTTCATACAGCATACTGATAAAGATTTTATATCTTTTCATAATTTAACTCGTGTACTTTGTAATTAAACATCAACATCATTATTTCTAAAACTATAATAGTCGTTATTCCCAATGATAATATGATCCAGCAAAGTAATATCCACTGTCTTAAGCGCTTCTTTTATGGCTTTGGTTATCTTCCGATCATCCTGCGAAGGCTGTAATGATCCCGATGGATGATTATGCGCGATAATTACGCCTACCGCATGGTTGTAGAGCGCTCTCTCAACGACCCTTCTCGGATAAACCACAGATCGATTAACCGTACCAGTCTTGAATGTCTCGACAATAATTAACTGATTCATGTTGTCTAAAAAAAGTATTTTGAACTCCTCATTCACCGCACCTTTTAAAGACACTTTCAAATAATCGTAGACGACCTGCGGCGATGCAAGTAAATCTCTGTTATGTAATCCGTTCTTCGCGTAAAGGATCGCGACATCCTTCAGAAAACTTAGAAACAATGCGGTGTGTGTTGAAATACCTGAAATAGGCGTAAGGTTTTTTTGATCAGCGTTCAGCACGCCATTAATAGTCTTAAAACGTGATAACAATTCTTTGGCGATAGATTTTGTATCCTTACGGGGAATTGCGTAAGACAAAGCTAATTCCAGCACTTCATAATCCAGCCAGCCATCTATCCCCGATTTTTCGTATTTTTCCTTTATTCTTTGGCGATGCCCAATATAACTTGGCTTTTTCGTTTCAATCATAATGGCTCTTTTAACTGATTACTACACTTCTCCCAATCAGGCAAAAACGCGAACATAAGACTCTTAAACAACTTGCCATGATTCGGCACTTTTATATGAAGAAGTTCATGTAACACAACGTAATCTATCAAATTCCTGCGCTTCTCAAGAAGCTCAGAATTAAATGTAAGACGGCCGCTTCCCGAAAGGGATGCCCATTTTGTCTTCATCGGCCTTAAATGTATTTCTTTGGGTGTAACCTTAAGCTTAATCGCCCAATCCCACACAATGGATTTAAGCTCCTTTGCCTCAATCTTGCTATTATTCATCAACCCCGTTAGAGAACAATCTCGATTAACTGGGTTTTTGGTATAATTAGCGTTCTTATTTAACATCATGTTGACCTTTGTTATTTATAAATTTCTCTAACGGGGTCAAAACACCGGACATCGGCTATCTCCCGATTTTCAATATCTTATCCACAAGCCCGACTGCCTTATCTTTATCTATCGTCTTGAGAAGAATCTTATATAAACTCGCAGTCAATTCCCGCGCCTCTTTCGCGTTCTCCCGCCAGTGAGGGTTTTGGCTAAACGCGCCATCAATTTGCACCGCTAACCCATCAGCATTTTCTATCTCATCTTTTTTAAGGATCCAATATACGGTGAATTTCTGAGCGTCAAAATTTTTCTCAGCCTGTTCTTTTTTAGCTTGGTTAATCTCTTCGATAACCTTCTCAAGCCGAGATAAAGCTTCCTGCGTCGAGATTTGACGGTCGTCATACAACTCGACAACCACCTCAGCCCGCTCACCGATGGAAATCAGATAAGGAAGCGAATCCTCGTTATCCAACACAAACTTCTCAATACTCTTTCGTAAGTTAATAACTTTTGTGTTATCCGAATCATCGTCCTTTTTTAATGCCTGCAATGTGTCTTCCTTAATCTCATAAATCTTATACGGCTTAGGTATGTCATAATTCTCAACCGCTTTACGAACAAGCATCTGAGTTTTTCGCATGAGCTCCTTATCCACCACAACCCTCTTGGAAAAAGCATTACGGATAATCGTATATAAGGATGATAGCTTCAGATACTTATCCATATAATCCCTGAGGTCTTTATCAGGCGAAATGATCTCATATAACATCTCAAGCTGTTTGTAGAACTTATAAAAGACCTCACGCTTGTCTTTATCCGTAAAATACTCAACCGCTTGCTCAATCACTTTGTCATCCATCCTGCCTTGAATAAACCGCTCGTATTCTTTGGCGTTATTGATAATAATTGAAATAAAAGCTTCCTTTAACACGCCGATATTCTGAATGACGCTTCCGATCACATCCGAATCAAACGCCAATGCCTTCTCAAGCTTTTCGAATATCCCCACAAAATCGAGAACAAACCCGGACGGCTTTTTCAATCCTTCATCATCCTCATACGGCCTGTTAACCCGGGCGATTGCCTGCAATAGTGTGTGATCCTTCATCGGCTTATCAAGGTACATACAATAAAGAATGGGCGCGTCGTAGCCAGTCAAAAGCTTATCCGTCACAATAAGAATTTTGGGAAGTGTTTCTTTCTTCGGGAAGATCTTACCCTTAAGCCGTTTTTCTTCATCTTCGGTTAAATAATGTTGCGTAAGCATGTCTGTATCGTTATGGCCTTTTGAATAAACAACGGTGGAATATTCCGAAGGCAAATGTTTATCAAGCTCTTTCTTGTATAGCGCGCACGCCTCGCGATCCACAGCCACAAGAAAAGCCTTATAACCCATAGGCTCGACATTTTCACGATAATGCTTGGCAACAAATTCAGCTACTTTTTGCACTCGTTCATCGGACTTGAGAAAATTTCGTAAGTTCACCGAGCGCTCAAGCAGTTTATTGAGTTCATCAATGTCAGTTACGCCTTCTTGTTCCATAAGCGCGTAAAATTCTTTCTCCAGCATATCCTGAGGCACGCGAATCTCGCTTGGGGCAAGCGCATAATGCAAAGGCACGGTCGTGCCGTCTTCTATGGATTCAGCGATCGTGTATTTATCAAGATATCCCTTCTCATCGTCTTTGCCAAATACCTTGAACGTTCCCCTGCCGTAAAGAATTTTGTCAATGGGAGTACCGGTAAATCCGAAATAGGTCGCATTAGGAAGCGCGGCCACTAAGTAATTTCCCAAATCGCTGCTTGTTGTTCTGTGGGCTTCGTCAATTAGAACGAAAATATTGTCGCGCTTATTAATGTCTTTTTTCATGTGCTCAAACTTATGAATCATGGAAACAATAAGCCCGCGATAATTTGAGGCAAGAAGTTTTTCCAAATCCTTCTTGGAATCAGCAATCTCCATGCCTTCGCCATCTTTAAACCCATAGGCATCAAGGTTGCGGAAAAGCTGGCTCTCAAGCTCGTTGCGATCAACCAGCATAATAACGGTAGGCTTTTCAAAAAGCGGCTCTTTCAAAATCTTCTCACCCGCCACAATCATGGTAAAGGTTTTTCCCGAACCTTGGGTGTGCCAGATAAGACCGGTTCGTTTTACCTTATCCTTCGCTCGTTCAATAACCTTCTCTACCGCCCGGGTCTGGTGCTGGCGCAAGATAATCTTAAAAAGAACGTCATCCTTACGGAAAAAGATAATGTAATCCTTGATAAATTTTAAAATTCTATCCCGGTTAAAAAACGTTTTAACCTTCTTCTCAAAATTGCCCTTTTCAACATCCTTCCAGTTAAAAAGCCCTTTTCGATCTAAATTCCACGTCACCCCATAGTAAAAATCAAGCATATGTGTAACGTCAAAAATCTGATTGTGCGTCATAAACTCAGGCGTTTCGCGGTGATACCGGCGAATTTGGTCAACTCCTTCGGCAATACCTTCTTTTTTATGTGCGCCTTTTGTCTCTACGATAATCACCGGAATTCCGTTAATAAGCAGGATTACATCACTCCGGTTTCTGTAAGTGCCATTGGTATACTGCCACTCATCGGTAACGTGGAATCTGTTATTCGCGATATTCTTAAAATTAAAATCAATCAGCTTGATATTGACCTCGCGCTTCTCACGCTCATGATAAACGCTTTTCTCACCTTTCAAGTATCGTAAAACGTCGCTGTTACCCTCAATGCTTGAACGGACGTTCTCCAATTCCTTGATGATACCCTCCGCCTTTGCTTCATCCACAATGCCGGGATTAAGTTTTACAAGCTGTTCCTTAAGCATATCGTAGAATAAAAGACCTGTTTCACCGCGGCGAAGCTCTACCGCTTGATCACGGTTTACATATTCCCAACCAATCTCCTTTTCAGAGACGTATTTTATTAATGGATTTTGCACAGCGCTTTGTTCGCTCATTTATTTTTCTCAAAAGATAACCTTAATATCTGTTTTTCCCGCTCAATTTCATCCCTCAACTCTTTTTCGCTTGGCAAATAGAGCTTATACTTTGAAGCGAATATTTTCCTGCTGTCTTTAAGCACAGAATATTTAACGACGGTTGCGTCTTTTTCCGTACAAAGAATTATACCAATGGTGGGATTATCTCCGGGCTGCTTCATTTTATCCTCAAAAATACGGACATACATATCCATCTGGCCAATATCTTGATGCGTCAATTTACTGGTTTTAAGATCAATGATGACAAAACACTTGAGAAGATAATTATAAAAAATGAGGTCAATATAAAAATGCTGTGTTTCGGTGGATATGCGCATCTGTCTGGCGACAAAAGAAAAACCGCGTCCCAGTTCCAAAAGAAATTTTTGTAGATGATCTATCAGCGCTTGTTCAAGCCGTCTTTCCTTAAGATAGGAGATTTCTTTTAATCCTAAAAATTCTAGAACATACGGATCTTTAATCTGTTCTTCAGGAGATACAGACAGTTCTTTTGCCCGCATGTCAGCCTCACGCTTAACAGGTTTCTTATTTTTGCTTACCAGAAGACGCTCATAATAAAAAGAGTTGATTTGCCTCTCCAATTGCCGTGTGCTCCAGTTTGAGTCTATGCACTCATCCAGATAGAATTTACGAACATCAGGTCGATCTACTTTAAGGAGCAGACGGTAATGTGTCCATGATAGCTCCGGACGAACCACTGGTAATTCTCGACGCACTGCGTCATCTTTTTGAGTAGATACAGATTCATCACGCAGTGCGTGATGAATTTTGTCAGGCAAAGATTGTGAACGCGCTGCGTTCACAATCTCGAATGATAGGTAAAACAATCGCATATACCGCAAATTCGTTTCAGTAAAACCTTTTCCAAAATCTTTGGTTAGACGTATTGAAAGTTCCTTTAAAAGATACTCTCCATATTCAGCTTTGCTTTTACCTTTTAACTCTTCCTTAACAATAACCCTGCCGATATTCCAATACGCTTGAACCATAACGAAATTGACATGTCTATAGACGCTGTGTCGGGCTTCTTCCAGAATGGATTTAATTTTTAAGTAGCATTTGTTATTTTTAATCGTTGGTTTTTTACTCATTTCTTTTCTCCTGAAATTCTCTCCGCAGTGCGTCGAGAATCTTATTCACAGGCTTCTCCAAAATCAATATCCTTGACCCGGACTTGACCGGTCATGAGAAGTTGAAGCATAGACTTAAATAATTCCTGCAACATATCTTTTTTTGCTGTCTCATGATCAATTTTATTATCGATATCCCTTAGAATATCAGCAATGTCCTTTTGTTCTTCACTCGTCGGAAATGGTATAAGCTGATCTTTTATATTCCCGTCGGTGATGGCTGGGTAACTTGCGCCTCTCTGCAACTTGCCGAGACTTTCAATGAAACTATCGCGTTGTACACAATAATACAAATATCTACTGGATAATGTCGAAACGCTTCGAAGTATACAAAAAGCCGTTGAGCATATCTCACCATCAAATTCATTTCCCACATAAGCAATTCTTTTCAACGTCGGCCGAACAGTAGCAAATAGAACATCATTAACCCTGACAATCTTTCTTGCCCGACTTGGAGCTTCGGAACCTTTATAAGTTGTGCTTCCAGTTATTTTAAAACTGTCATTTGATATGCTGGAAACATCAATATACTTAAACTGAACATCTGGTTTTTTTCTCATATCTTTTTGACTAGTTTTTTCAACAATATTTTCTATTCTTTTCACTACCCAGCTTTTCGGCATCAACCCTATCTCCGTCTCTTTCAACTCCTCGCCCCGTAAACCATAGGTAAAAAGCCGGTGCATCAGCGACCGTTTTAGCTCTTTGGTTTTGGTGATGATTTGTTCCTGTTGAGCAATGGCTTGTTGGAGTTTTCTTAGCACAAAAATAATTGAGGTTTGCTCTTTAATCATAGGCAAAGGGATCGCTATCTTCTTATAATCTGAAAAATTTAGATTACGTATACCCGTGGTTCTTTGCTGTAATTCATTGGTATTACCTTGATTATAAAAACTAAGAAGATAGTACAAAAGAAATTCTGGATTGAGGACTTCCCAATCTTTAACTCTGATGCAGGTAGTAAAATTGCTGAACGAATAATCTTCTTGAGGCAAATCAAAAAATACAACCCTGCCAACAGGCTGTTTAGGGCCGCCGCCCGAACGTTCTAAAATAATATCTCCAGCTACTAATTTTCTTATTCTAAACTGTTTCTCTTCGACAGGCAATTCAGCCACATCTTCCAAAGAAAGCGTCCCATCATTATTAAAATTTGTATTCCGCAATACTTTGACATTTACATATGGTGGCTTTTTACCTCTCCATAATCCATTCAAATATTCGAATAGCTCTTCGTTTGCAAGAGTAGTATGATCGCATTGTTCCAACAACGTATTTTCTATCTGAACTGAGGAATCCATCATTTCAAAAATCCCTTATATCCAATCTTCTTTAATATGCTGTTCAGTTCTTTGTCCGTCTTGGCACGATCTTGTTCGAGCTCAGCAAGTTCAATGAGAATCTCCTCCGCATCCCGGTATTCTTCGTCCTGTCCGTTACCAACATAACGAGATGGACTCAGGTTATAGTCATTCTTAGCTGCCTCATCTTTGGCGATGATTTTGACGAACTTTTCTATATCTTTCCAGTCGTGAAACACCTTGGCAATTTTCTTAATCTTGTCGTCAGGGATAAAATTCTTTGGTCTGCCTTTTTTAAATTCAAGCGAGGCATTGATGAGCATGATTTTGTTTTTCTTTTCTTTTGGCTTATTTTTATTCAGGAAAAGCACAATACCCGGTGCAGTGGTGTTATAAAAAAGGTTTTCGGGAAGTAAAAGCACTGCTTCAATCCAGTCGTTGTCCACAAACTTTTTACGAATATCTTTTTCACGGTTTGAGCCTTGATTGCCTGAACCGCGGGAAACCGCTCCTGTATCAAGAACTACAGCTACGCGTCCGTTATCATTAAGGGATGTGAACATATGCTGGACCCAACCCCAATCAGCTGATCCTGCCGGAGGATAGCCTGAGTCAAAACGGCTAAATGTATCCCCTTCATAAAACTGCGTGTCATAACCATCCTGATTCCACATAGGATTGGCAACCACAAGGTCGAATTTTTTAAGCGCGCTTCCATCAAGAAACTTCGGGCTTATTAGAGTATCACCGATAGCAATATCACCTTCCATATCATGGATAAACATATTCATCTTGGCCATGGCATAGGTAACATAGTTCTGTTCCTGCCCGTAAAGATGAAGCGGCTTTGAAATTTTCTTTTCTTTTTCTTTTAAAGCAAGCTGACATTTAACAAGAAGCCCGCCCGAACCGCATGTCGGGTCATACACCTCCTGCCCCTGCTTCGGGTCAAGACAATACGCCATCACCCAGCCCACTTCTTTGGGAGTATAAAACTCGCCCGCACTCTGGCCTTGCCCTTCAGCGAATTTACGTAAAAGATATTCGTAAGCTCTTCCAAGAATGTCCGGTTCAGCATCCTTTAATCCGACTCTGTGACGGCTAATAACTTCAATGAGCTGACTCAGCTTCCCATCATCAATAATCCTCTGCCCGCTAACCTTGGCGTTAAAATCAACAATATCAATTACGCCCTGCAATTTTGGGTTTTCTTTGGCAATTGCGCGGATAGCGTCGGTTAATTCTTCTCCGATATTCTTTGTTTTTTTGCGTATCTCAGGCCATGTTGAAGACCGGGGAATAAAAAAGCGGACAAGCTTGTGATCCTTCTGCGCTAAATCATGAGCGATCTTTTCATCACCGAACTCATCGCTCAAGCGTTTAAGCTCATCCTCGAATACATCTGAGATGCGCTTTACAAAAATAAGCGGCAAAATGTAGTCCTTGAATTTCGGCGCATCCACCGCCCCGCGAATACTACACGCCCCATCCCACAACCATGACTCAAGTGTTTTTATGTCGAGCATTTTTATTCAATTCCGTTAAATTTTTTCCAGATTATTTGATAATCTTTACCTGTGGCTTTAACTCCTGCAGGGATAATTGTCTGCCAAGCTTCTTCAGACAATTTATTTAACCAGTCAGCAGCTTTAGCAGGACTCTCATTATCAATAGAGCCGATTTCAGTCTTAAATTTCTTACCTGTGTTATCAGCGATGCTTCTCGGAACAGAGTTCATTCGCATTACAAGTGCTTCTTCTGAACTGACCCCATAATAAATCATAGCTGGAAGATTATTTATTATTCTTTTTTGTTCAGTTGTAAGTTTTTCAAAATCTATTCCTGAATTGGGAAGTTTTTGTAGCGCTGCCATACCCCATGTTGCAGAGTTAGTCAGTTTTCCGTAAATGGCGCTGCAACATTCGCTCAAAGCAATGGTAAAATTCTTATTAGCTTCAAGCATAAAGTATTTTTTTGCGAGTTGTTCCATTGTAGCGCCATTTACCCAATCTCGAGTAATTGATGCAATCATTTCTTTTTTGAGTCCATGAGCGCCTGAAACTTCTTCTAGTCTATTTTTGACTTCGGGGATGGTAAGCATTACTCCCACGAGGTTCTTGAGCGGGCTTTTATCTCCTCCAAAAAGATTGCTAGCATTCCACATTTCCTGATTTAAGTTTAATCCCTTCAATTGAACAATAGCGCTACCCACCGCTTCTGGCGAAAATCCCGTCTGATCTGCCAATGTAACCAATCCCGGATTATCGCTTAATTTTCTAGCATATGTTTTTACCGCTTGAACTATTACATTTGCTGCTTGCGGATCTTGTTTCTTTATACATTGATATCCATATGTGTGTCGCATAATCAATTCAGCATTAGAAGTAAAATCAGTAAGCCCTTTACTCTGTCTGTAGATGTGCGCAAGGTATTGAACAAATGCCGACCATTGAGGCATATAGACTAATTGTTCTAAATTGAGCACCTCTCCAGTTTTAGTTGCTTCTTTGTAAAGACCTACTAACGTAGAGACCAGGTTTTCTCCTGCTTGACCGACAAATTGTTTAATTTTATTTATATCTTCTTCGTTTGATTCAGCAGTAATCCCTATAATTCCAAGGGTCTCTTGATCAAATCTTCCAGCTCTGCCCGCTAAGTTCCAGAAATCACGCGTGGGCATACTTTTTGTCCATGGATAAGAAAGAGAAGCCAAAAATATGGAAGAAACTGGGAAATTGATCCCTTGAGCAATTGTCGTAGTTGCAACAAGAACATCAATCAAACCTTCTTCAGTTAACCACTCCATTAAAAACCTAATCTCATCGGATAGTCCTGAGTGATGAACACCAATGCCCCTATTTAGCATCTTTATGAGTTCAAAATCATTTCCCATTTCAACAGCGATAAATCGTTGCACAAGTTTTACTTTTTCATCTAAAACTGGCTTATCAGAAGAATTCTCATAAAGCATCCTTGCTAAAGACCAAGCATCCCTAATGATTCTGGCTACTGCAATAACCGCGCCTCGTTTCTTGAATATATTTGATACTGCCGCAGTAATATAAGTTTTACTTCCCTTGACATCTGACCAAGTGATATCTAAAGGTGTTTCTGATTCTCCTAGCGCAATCTGATCTGGCAAATCAATAGTTGCATGAGAAGTCATTAATGTCTTATATGAAAGTTTCCATTCTCTAGGCTGAGAGCCTTTGACAGGGAAAACATATCCCACAACTCTGTCGTTAGGCTGCCATAAAAGTTCAAAACTTATTGTGCCGGGACTTTCAGGGTCTAACCAACCTGCCACTTCCTCACTGTTCTTTATGTATGGCGTGAGCAAAAGAAATTTTGCATCTTTACACTCTCGTCTTATAATAGACAATAAAAGCTCTATTTTAAGCCCTCTCTCCTTGTCTCCAATATTATGCGCTTCATCCAACACAACTAATGCAAGAGGACGATTCATTTTTTTCTCTACGTCATCACGAATTATTAGATCAAGCTTTTCTGGAGTCGTAACTAAAACATCAAATTTAGAATCTTTTGCAAGAATCGCATCTTCAAAGCCATCAATCTCAACAGCTCCACTCATTTTGACTATTTTAATATTCAAATTTGGATGCCCTAAATTTCTTCGTAATCTCGCACAGATTTGATTAACGAGAGTTCTGGTTGGAACAACATAAGCAATCCAACCTTGCTGGTCTTGATATTGGTTAAGAGCCTGGAGCATTCTAAATTCCGCAAGGGCAGTTTTACCACTGGAAGTAGGCATGTCTACAACTACAGCTCGATGCGCAGGTTCAAGTAACCCCTGCTCAAGAATAGCAGCTCTCTGAGGAGGGAGTAGTTCAAACATTGGTTTGCTTGATTTAGTAATAATCTCCACGTAAGTCTTAACTCTGGAATTGACTCTGGCAACGACCATCCAAAGTGAATTAAATGCCATCTGTTTTGAAGTCAAGTGAAGCCATCTCATTAATACTTCCATTTCCATTAAAAAGGCATTCTGGCTCCCAAAGATTCCTTTTTCAAAATGGAAATCAAGTTGCTCCTGAATTTCCTTTGGTGTACCTTGAAGCATGTATTGGCCTAAAAGTTCTGTTGCTTTGGCCAAATGATATAAAGAAACGACTTCCCAAGCGGCACCTTTTACAGAAACATTTTTATCCTCATTCAAATATTGTTTCTCATATTGTTTCTGTTCTTCTCTTAAGCGGACAATATTTTCTGTAACTTTGTTTAAATCGCTCCATCCTTTTTTTCTTATAAGATAAAGCCAACTATCATAGATAACCCCGAATAGGCGTTTGTCCCATTCTGTAGACTCTTTTAATTTAACTTCCCAAACAGCAGGAGTTTCATCAAGCCATCTCTTAACATCAGCCCACCGCTGTCCCAGATATGCAAAAGAAATAAGCCTGAGCACATGCTTTGCTCTTTCTATCTCATCTTTAGGAAGAGGTAATGCTCGCATCAAAAAGAATGCTTCTCTACAAACCCAATGGAAACATTCTCTGTCGTCACGCTTATCCTTCTTAGGATCAAAAGCAACGCCCTGTAAATCAATGCCTGCCAACTCAAGAGCTTCTAAAGCTTTTTCGATAGTCTTCAGCTTATCTTCAGAAATCACTGTCTGAGAACCACAAACATTCTTCATTGCGCAAGAAACAAGATATTGGTCAGCTATCTGCCTAGCCTGTTTCAGCTTTTCTTCACCTAAAGCATCAAAAATCCAATGTTGCTTCATGATAAAGACACCCCTCCCAATAAAGCAGGGAAATCAGAGATACTGCACAAACAATAAATACCACAGAGACCTATCCCCATATCAGAAGGCTTGCCACTATCCAAAGAATGTCCTCTCGATTCTAAATCTTTGATAACAGGAGAACAATCCCTGATTAGAACTCCCTGAAGATAAACTTTATCCACACATGACACATAGGCCAAGACTGCCGTCTTGTAGTCGTTATCCCATGCTTTATCTTTAGCTCTATAACCCAACCACTGAACAAGAAGTTTTCTTGAAGACTCAGAAGTTTTCAATTTTTCCAGTTGTTTTGTCATACCTGAACGCCCGTACATAACATTAGGAGGCTTATTTGCATCAACTGAAGTCTTAACTTCTCCGAAAAGAAACCTCACATTCCTATCCTTACCCTTAAAACCAACCAAATCAGCACCAGGAAGACTAGCGTCTTCAACCTTTTGATCTCTGCACCCGTTCCAAGGAAATCGAATATCACCAGTATCTTCTAATAGGCACTCAGCCAAAGCTTCACCAATTCTCCAGTCCTGTTTAGGTAAATCACGGATAAAAACATCTTTTAGCCCATTTTCAGCGAAACCTGTTGTAGCAATAGAATCATAATGAGATACGAACTCCGCCGTGCCTTCAGCATCAAGCAAACGGTTCTTAACCCTGCTTCCCATATATTTCTTAAAGACTTCTTCTGTGTCAAATTTCCAGCATTGCATCACAACAGAACATGAAGTGTCCTCGCAAGCCAAGCTAATGCCTTCTTTTGAAAAAGTCATACCCTCAACAGCCTCATAGTAAATGACAGGTTAAACATACTATTCATTAATCAAAGATTTCTCCTACTCTCAATAAACTCTTTCGAATCTTCATGTTTTATTTTCCACTGCCCGCTTCTTACGGTACGAATTTGCTTTACGCTAGTTAATACATCTTGTTCTTATGGTTTCATATAGACTCATAATATTTGGCAAAATTCCCGGAAGACGAACGATACCGAGGCACTAAGTCGTCATCGTGTGATACAATCGACTGGCAAAAAGCGCTGCGTTCTTAGCGCCCGGCCGGCCGATACCAAAGGTCGCGACGGGCACGCCACCGGGCATCTGCACGATCGAGAGCAGTGAGTCCAGCCCGCCAAGCGTGGAGACCGGCAGGGGAACGGCCAGGACCGGGATATCGGTCACCGATGCTATGAACCCGGGCAGATGCGCGGCTAGACCAGCGCCGGCGATGATCGCCACGACCCCATCTTTTTTTGCCCGGGCGATCAGCTTCCGGATCTTGTCTTGCTCCCGGTGGGCGGAATGGATATAAGTTTCGAACGGCACCGACTCTTTTTTCAGGACATCCCCGGCGGCCGCCATATACTTTTCGTCGGATCTACTGCCCATGAATATCCAGATTTTCCTTTTGCCCATTTCCCGCGCCTCCTTCAGAGGGATGAAGATCAGAGGTTAAGAAGTTACGAAGCTATGATCTATAAAGGATTTTCATTTTTTCTGTGTCATAACTTCGCAGGTTCATATCCTCTCAACCTCATTATTTCTTCCTCTTCCTTTTCATCTTTTTCATGCCGGAACTGCCAATATCCTTTCGATAGTACATGCCGTTGAATTGGATCTTTTTGATCTCCTCGTACACTTTCTGCTTGGCGACTTTAAGGTTCTCGGACGCGGTCACGACATTAAGGACCCGTCCGCCGTTCGTTACGAGTGTCGTATCCTCGATCTTTGTGCCGGCATGAAAAACATGCGTATCCGAACTTATCCTTTCCTTGAACTTGATCTCCTCGCCTACCCGGTAATTGTTGGGATAACCGGCGGATGCCAGGACCACGCACACCGACCACAAGTTCTTGACCTTCACCTGCAGGTCCGTCATACTGTTGTCGACCACGGCCATCAGCAGGTCAACAAAATCATTGTCGATCAAAGGCAGTATCGCCTGGGTTTCCGGGTCGCCGAACCGGCAATTGAATTCAAGGACCTTGGGCCCGGACGAAGTGAGCATGAGCCCGGCGAACAGCACGCCTTTATATTGAACTCCCTCGTCGCGTAGTGCCAGGATCGTTGGCTGGATAATGACCTGTTCGATAATATTGGAAACCCGCCGGTTCGTCGGATACGGAGCATATGCCCCCATGCCGCCAGTATTGGGACCGCGGTTACGGTCATAGAGTTTTTTGTGGTCCTGGGCCGAAGGCAGATAAACGATCTTCAGTCCATCGGTCAGGACGAAGACCGAGGCTTCCTGCCCGTGGATGAACTCTTCGACCACGATCTTCTTGCCGGCTTCGCCGAATTTGTGCTGTACGAGGATCTCATCAACATATTTTTCGTACTCGTTCTTGTTGTTGGCGAGCAAGACGCCCTTGCCGCTGGCAAGTCCGATCGCCTTTATAACCACCGGATAGTCATTGGTGGTCTTTGTGTATTTCAATGCATGGACCGCGCTGTCATAGACCTGGAATTTCGGGGACGGGATCCCGTAGTGATGCATGAATTCGCGGGCAAAGGCTTTGTCAGCTTCGATCCGGCTGCCGTTACGCGTCGGCCCAAAGATCTTAAGACCGTTCTTGTTAAACTCATCAACGATACCGAGAGCGAGCGGCAGCTCGGGGCCAACGATGGTGAGGTCGATGGTCTTTTCGCGCGCGAACCTGACCAGACCGTTGATATCGGTCGAAAGGATATTTATACAGGTGGCAACCTGGGCGATCCCCGGGTTCCCGGGCGCGGCAAAGATCTTTTTGACTTTCTTAGACTTGCTCAACTTCCAGGCGATCGCGTGTTCACGACCGCCGTTGCCGACAACCAGTAAATTCATTGAACACTCCTCATGATCTCTCTGAACGTGGCTGGCGATCTTTCGATGACGCTGCCCAGGACGATGAAATCGGCTCCCGCGTCCAGTGCTTGGCGCGCATCCCGGGTTTTCCGTATGCCGCCGCCGACGATCAGTGGTATCGAGATCGATTTTTTGGTTTCCCGGATCATTTCGACCGGGACCGGCCGCAAAGCGCCGCTGCCCGCCTCGAGATAGATATATTTGCTTCCCAGGAACTCGCCGGCCAGGGCATGCGCAATGCAGATCTCCGGTTTATTCCGCGGGATCGGTTTGGTGTTGGATATGTATTCCACCGCCGTGCAGGCGCCCGATTCGATCAGGAGGTACCCGACGGGGATAACCTCAAGTTTGTGCGATCTTATCAGAAAAACCGCTTTGACCTGTTCACCGATCAGGAATTCGGGGTTCCGGCCGCTCAGCAATGAAAGAAAAAAGATCGCATCCGCATCTTTAGAGACCTGATGAGAACCACCGGGGAATAGTATGACTGGACAGGACGAGTTCTTTTTCACGCACCTGACGAATTCATCAAAATGGGGCGAGATCAAAAGCGACGAGCCGATCAGAATGGCCGAAACACCGCTGTCGCCGACGACTGTGGTCATTTTTTTTGCCTGCGCCAGCGACATCCGGTCCGGATCGAACAGTGCGATGATCCCCGGTTTTGATCGCAGCAGGATCTGGTTAACTGACGAACGCGTCATAGCTCCTTTCAAATTTGTCCATATTATACCCTATTTGCGGCAAAAATCAAGTTCATTCATCTTTTACGGACGCTTTTTTCAGCTGCCCACGCGGCTGCCCCCAGCACGCCGGCGTCATCGCCGAGCTTTGCCGGAATTATCTTAAGGTCTCGAAAAGTAGCCCCCAGGATCAGTTGATCCACGGTCCTTCTCACCGGATCGAACAAGATCGCGCCCGCCCGAGCGATCCCGCCGGAAACGATCACGATCTCGGGGTCCAGCAGGTTGACAATGGAACTGACGCCGATGCCGATGTAGGTACCGATCCTATCGAACACGGCCCGCGCTACCCGGTCACCCCGACGCGCTTCTCGGGCGATTATCCTGGGACTAAGCGCGCCGTAGGCGCGCAGCGCGCTGCGTTCATTCCGGATCAGGCGCCGCGCCAGATCGACAATATGCCGCGAACCAACGTAGCGCTCCAAGCACCCGCGGTTCCCGCATGCGCACCGCGGTCCCTTAAAATCGATGGTTGTGTGCCCGAATTCACCGGCAAAACCGCAGGCGCCAAAGAGTAATTTCCCCTCGACCACGGCCGCACCGCCAACGCCGGTGCCCAGCGTGAATAAAAAAGCATTGTCATACCCGCGGGCCGCGCCGTATTTCCATTCGCCAAGCATGATCGCGTTGACATCATTGATGACCCGCACGGGCTTATTGAAATCACGCGCCAGTATCGGGCCCAGCTCAACATTTTCCCAGCCGGCGAAATTTGGCGAATAACGGACGATGCCTTTTTCAGAATCAATGATCCCGGCGCATCCGATCCCGACCGCGGATATCCGGCCGGCGAAGCGATCCACGACACGTTTTATCTGTTCGACTGCTGCTTGGCGCTGGTGCGCCCGGGTTGGGAACCGGTATCGCCGGACGATCTTTCCGGCATTCACCACCCCGGCTTTTATATTTGTTCCGCCGATATCAAGACCGAGGATCATTACCAGATTGAAGTTAAGAGGTTATGAGGATATGAAGTTATGATCATCCTTCAAGATTTCTGTTTTGTTATTTCTTATCATAACTTCCTATCTTCCTAACTTCAATGATTTCAGTGCTTATAGTTCGCCCTGATGAGGTTCTCGTATTCCCTGGTCAGTTTCACGCCCCGGCGGTTCATGACCATCCGCGCTGTTTCCACCGCTTTGTCAAGCGCATATTTTTCTTCAACCCCGGGGCCGAGCCATTTGAACGACGGCAAATAACGCGGCATCATTCCGCCGCCAAAGAAATTAACAAAACTCCCGATCACTGCGCCGGTAGGAATAAGCGTCCCGATACCGAGCTTGCTGTGATCACCGATGAAACACCCGAGCTTGATCATGCCGGAATCAATGACCTTTTCTCCGGTCTTGACCCGGATGCTGCTGTAGTTGTTCTTCAGATCGGAATTGGTCGTCAACGCACCGAGGTTAACCCATTCACCGACGAACGAATGTCCGAGAAATCCTTCATGGCACTTGTTAGAGTACCCCTGGAAAATGCAAGCCTCCACTTCGCCGCCGATGCGGCAGTATGGACCAATGACCGAGGCGGTGACCTTTGCCCGGTCGACCACCGATCCTTCGCCAATGTAGGCCGGTCCGTTGATCATGCTGAATGGACGGATAATGGCTCCGCGGTCGATAAAAACCGGACCGCCGCTGACATCGACGGCCACCAGGTCGTGAACAACCGCGTCCTTGTGCACATAGAAGTCCTGTTTCCGGCCGATCACCTCAATACGCTTCACCACCCGGTTCCTTGCCGGGCCAGTACCGACATGGTTCAAACGCGCGTGATGGACCTTGAAATCATCGGTTAGTTTTGCCGCAGAATGCTTTACCAGGTCGCACAAGTTGTCGAGGACCAGACCGTTGATCTCCTTGCTTTTTCTGATGTTCTTGATCGCGTGCGCGATCTCGCTAATATCGTGGGGGTACGGGTTGGATACTTTTAAAAATCCCACCACCTCGGAATTCACCGTGAATTTCACTTCTTCCTTGGGCAGCGGCAGCTTCTCTTTTAATAGACACCGGCTTGACAGATACATGACCGGTCCATGATCGGCCGTGATCTTGAATTTGAAAAGATCGCGGGCGATGAAATCGAATCGGAATTTAGGGAAACAGTGCTGGAAATCATCGATTATCGTTCCCAGTCCAAAACGCAGGTAACACTGGGGGAAAAAATTAGTGAGCGGATAAAAAACATCGGCATTATCTTCGTAGATCGCTACTTTCATTTCATGCCATGCTTTCTTTATATGGCCTGCCGCCTTCTATAATGACAGCAAGATGCTGGCGGCGATCGCCAGACCAATGCCCAAAACGCGGGTGAGGGTGATCGGTTCCTTCAAGTAAACAAACCCAAAAACGACCGGGAAAAGAAGGTACAGGTTGGTAAGACAGACCACGACCGATGTGGGTCCGATCTGCAGAGCCTTGTAGAATGCCAGGATCGCGACCAATGAAAAAAGCCCGACCGGCAATGCCAATAGAGAGTAATGGCTGACAATCAGCGATTTTTTAAAGAAAATAAAGATGGCCAGCGCGAAAAAAGACCAAACCGATATCCAAAATGACAGGCTTTCGGCGTTTAGGTGTTTGCTTAGTAATTTACTGCCAATCGCCCAGAATCCCCAACCGATCATGGCAATATACGAGTATTTCAGCGCTGACATGAGGTTATTATAATAACAATGGATGGAAAGTCAATAAGCCTTGAATCGGCAATACCAATTATATATTGACAACATCAAAAAATCCTTTATAATTACCGAATGGTTAAAGTTAAACTTGATGGCAAGTCCATTGAAGTGGAAAAAGGCACCAGGGCCGCGGATATCATCCGTGACAAAAAAACCCTTGCCGTGTTCATTAATGAACAAGCTAAGGACCTGTCCTCGCCGATTACCGAGAATAGCGAGATAAAAGTCGTTGATTTTTCAAGTGAAAAGGGGAAGAAGATATACTGGCATTCAACCTCGCATATCATGGCTATGGCTGTAAAGATGCTATTCCCTGAAGCAAAACTTGGGATCGGACCGGCGATCGATGAGGGTTTTTACTACGATTTTGATACCAAGAAACCGTTCACGACCGATGATCTCGCAAAGATCGAGGAAAAAATGAGGCAGATCATAGAAAAGAAGGTACCTTTTGAGAGAACGGTCATGAAAAAGGAAGCGGTCGGCGAATTCTTTAGCCGACGCAATGAATCGTACAAAGTGGAGCTCGTAAAGGACCTGCCGGACAATGAGGTTAGCCTGTATCGGAACGACGATTTCGTCGACCTTTGCCTGGGACCGCATATACCTCATACCGGGATGATCGGCGCTTTTAAGCTCCTCAGCGTAGCCGGCGCTTACTGGCACGGAGATTCGCGATTGCCCATGCTGTCGAGGATCTACGGGATATCCTTCCCTTCGGAAAGCGAACTCAAGGAATATTTGAAAAAGCTTGAGGAAGCAGCCCGCCGTGACCATCGGCGACTGGGTGCTGAGCTGGAGCTTTACTCCATCTTCCAGGAATCGGGGGCGGGCTTGGTACTGTGGCACCCCAAAGGTACGATTATCAAAAGGATCATCGAAGAATACTGGATCAAGGAGCATATCGCCGCAGGTTACGAGATCGTTTCCACACCGCACATCGCCCGGAACCAGCTCTGGCACCAGTCTGGTCACTGTGATTTTTACAGCGATAAGATGTACACGCTGGCGGTCGATAATGAAGAGTATGTTCTGAAACCCATGAACTGCCCGGGTCATATCTTGATCTACAAATCCAGGGTGCGCAGTTACCGGGAACTGCCGATCAAATATGCTGAACTGGGCACCGTATACCGCAATGAACTGTCGGGAACGCTCCATGGACTCCTGCGTGTACGCGGCTTTACTCAGGATGACGCCCATGTTTTCTGCACACCGGATCAGATCGGGGATGAGATCGTGAAGATCCTGCAACTGACCATAATGATCTTCAAAAAATTCGGTTTCAATGATTACAAGGTATATCTGTCGGTCCGCGATCCGAAACAAAAAGCGAAGTATCTGGGCACGGATGCCGAATGGGAACGGGCTGAATCCGGACTGATCTCCGCCCTGAAAAAAGTCGAGCTTCCTTACCAGACGCAAGAGGGTGAAGCGGTTTTCTACGGTCCCAAGATCGACATCAATATCACAGACGCGATCGGTCGCCCCTGGCAGGCAACGACTGTCCAGTTCGATTTCAACCTCCCCAGGCGCTTCGATATCACCTACATGGACCGTGACGGCGTTCATAAAGAGGTGGTCGTCATCCATCGCGCCATTTACGGATCGATCGAGCGTTTCATCGGCACCCTGATCGAACACTATGGCGGCGCTTTCCCCTCATGGCTGGCGCCAGTCCAGACGGTGGTCATACCCATCACGGACCGGGAAGCAAAATATGCTAAAGAGGTCTTCAATAAATGCAAGAAACATGGGTTGCGCGTCGAACTCAGCGACAGGTCCGAAAAGATCAACCACCGGATCCGCGAAGCCGAGATCGCCAAGATACCGTATGTCCTGGTGGTCGGCGCGCGCGAAACACAGTCCAAGACCGTCTCGGTAAGGAAACGCGGCCGGGGGAATATGGGAGAAATGAAACTGAAGGATTTCTTAAATCTACTAGACCTTGAACAAGGAGGTGAAAATTAAGAACTTACCATTTGTGAATTTTAAGATAAGGGCTCCACGCGTAAAACTGATCGATGAAAACCGCCAGGTCCTGGGTGAATTTGATACCCACACCGCGCTCCGGATCGCCCGCGAGCGGGGGTTTGACCTGGTGGAAGTCGGACCGGATTCAACCCCGCCCATCTGCCGCTTAATGAATTTTGGCCGTTACGTGTATGAAAAGAAACGGCAGGAGCGGGAATCGCGCAAGCACCAGCATCAGGCAAAGATCAGGGAGATCCATCTTTCGCTTAAGATCAGTGAACACGACTTCCAGGTGAAACAAACTAAGGTCAAGGAATTCCTGACCGATGGCGACCGGGTAAAAATAAAACTGCGCCTTCGGGGCCGTGAGCTGCTGCATGCCGATCTGGGTATGAAAGTCGTCGAAAAGGTGATCACGAACCTCGCCGAGATCGGGAAACCGGAAAGCCCTGCGAAACAGGAAGAACAAACGATCTACGTTACGCTCATACCGCAGAAAAGGAGTAAATAAATGGCAAAGCTCAAATCGAAAAAAGGCTGGTGCAAGCGGATGAAGATCAGAAAAAGCGGCACCCCGACGAGGCGTAAAACCGGCATGAGGCACCATCTGGTATCCAAATCAAAGCGAAGAAAACGGCGTCTGACAAAGCCAGCGCCTATCAGCGCGTCTGACCTGCGCCGGATCAAAGGTTTTTAGGTAAACCAAGGAGACAAATCCATGCCCAGAACTAAAAGTGTTCCCTACACGAAGAAACGAAGGAAGAAATGGCTTAAGGCAGCCCGGGGTTATTGGGGCGGTAAGCATAAGCTCTATAGAAGCGCCCGGGTCGCCGTCATGAAAGCCTGGATCTCGGCGTACCGCGAGCGTAAACGGAAAAAGAGAGTGTTCCGTGCGTTGTGGATAACGCGGATCAACGCCGCGCTGCGTAAAGAAGGAATGAAGTATTCTCAGTTCATCCACCGTTTAAAACAGAACAATATCACGCTGGACCGCAAGACACTGGCGGCGCTGGCTTATGAATATCCCGAGCAGTTCAGTACGCTCATGAAATTGTGCAAAGAGGCAAGTTAGCCCGATCATGACAGAACAGCTGGAAAAGCTCAAGCAGGAGATCACCGACGCCCTGGCGCAGGCCCGTGGCAAGGACGCCCTGGAAGCGCTCCGGGTCAAGTATCTTGGACGCAAAGGCGCGCTCAACGAGCTGTTCAAGGACCTGGCGCAAATGGCGGTCGAGGAGAAGAAGGAATTCGGCAATCAGATAAACAGTATCAAGAATTTCCTGACCAACGAGCTTCAAACGCGTCTGGCTGCCATGGCTGCTGATGACCAGATGAAGATCGAGACCCTTTTGCCCGGGAAGATCGGTTACATCGGCCACTATCACCTGCTGTCAAAAGTATTCACGGAAATCATTGAGTTCTTCCAGTATTACGGATTCTCTGTCGCCACCGGACCGGAGATCGAATACGACTGGTACAATTTTGAAGCCCTCAACATGCCCAAGAACCACCCGGCGCGGGACATGCAGTCGTGCCTGTATACCGCGATCAAGGACGACCTGATCCTGCGCAGCCACACCTCGCCGATCCAGATCCGAGTCATGGAGAAGAAACAGCCGCCGGTCAAGATCATCTGCCCGGGGCGCTGTTATCGATATGATCCTTTCGACGCCAGCCATTCCCCGGTTTTCCACCAGATCGAAGCCTTTTACGTCGACGAAAACGTCTCTTTTGGCGAACTCAAATGGCTGCTCGGAGAATTCGTGCGTCATATCTACGGACCAAAAACGCGCTATGAACTGCGGCCGTCTTATTTTCCATTCACCGAGCCGTCCGGCGAACTGGCGATCAGCTGCACGGTGTGCGGCGGCGAGGGCTGCGCCGTGTGCGGAAACAGCGGCTGGGTGGAGGTCCTGGGCTGCGGCATGGTCCATCCGCAGGTGCTGAAGAACGTTAATATCTCACCCCGTAAATATTCCGGCTATGCCCTGGGTATGGGCGTGGAACGGGTGGCGATCATCAAATATGCCATCGATGACATCAGGGTTTTTTTCAACAATGACATTAGGTTTCTGGAGCAATTTTAATGATCAATCTTATGAAAGCCGAGGAACATTAACATGCTATTTTCTGTCAAATGGCTCGAGGACTTGCTGGGTGCCAAGATCAATGTCGAGCAATTGACCCGGTCGCTCCTTGACCTCGGGATCGAAACCGAAGGCCAGTCAAGCCTTGCCCCGCCCGGCATCGTTACCGGGCTAATTAAAGGCATCGATCCCCATCCGAAGCTGCATAACCTGTCAATACTCGATATCAAGACTACCAAGAAGGTTCAGATCGTGACCGCAGCCAAAAATATCAAACCCCAGGACATCGTGCTGGTCGGTCCGGTCGGCGTAACTTTCCAAAATGAGACCATCGTACCCAAGGATTTTGACGGTGTCAGGTCCGACGGGACGCTGGTCAGTGAAGAGGAACTGGGGCTGGCGGAAAAGTCGACCGGTGTCATTGTTCTCGACCAGATCGAACCGGGCCGGGAATTCAAGGACTGTCTGGACGATGTCGTGATCGAGATCAAAACATTCCCCAACCGCTTCGACTGGCTGTCCATGATCGGTCTTGCCCGCGAAGTCGCCATCGCGCTCGGCATTTCTTACAGCCCGGAAGAAAATCTTGCTCCCCAGGCCAACCACGAGGGCGCTTTCAAGATCCTGATCAAGGACCTGTCCGGGTGCCCGCGGTACACCGCGAGGATCTTTGAGGATATCGCGGTCCAGGAATCCCCCTTCTGGATGAAGTGGCGTCTGCACTGCATGGGCATGAAGGGTATCAGCAATGTCGTTGACATCACCAACATCATGATGCTCATGTACGGACAGCCCCTGCATCCGTTCGATCTTGACCTCTTGAAAGGAAGCATCATCATCAGGCGGGCAAGGGCCGGCGAAGAATTCATCACGCTCGAAGGAACGGTATTCAAGCTGACCCGTGAGGACCTGGTCATCGCCGACAAGAACGGTCCGATCGCCCTGGCCGGTGTCATCGGTTCGAAACGGGCAGAGATCTCCGCATCCACCAACCGGGTACTGCTGGAAAGCGCGTATTTTGACCCTGCGCGCATTGCCGCGACCGCGCGCCGTCTGGGTATTCAGACCGAAGCGTCAATGCGGTTCGAACGCGGTGCCGACTATGCGATGGTTGACGAAACATCCCTGCAGACGGCCGCGCTGTTCAAAAAATACGCTGCTGCCCGGGAAACAGAATTTACGGGCTGCGGCAAGAAAATGCGCACCCGGAAAGTGCGTTTTTCGGCCGCGCGATTGAACAAGATCCTGTCTTTAGACCTCCCGAACGAAACGGTCAAGAAGATGCTGGCCCGGGCGCATATCCATACCACGGGCAGCACGACCCTGGCCGCGAGCATCCCCCACTACCGGGGCGATCTGCGTATCGAAGAAGACATCTTCGAAGAAGTCGCCCGGCTCTATGGCTACATGAAGATCCCCGAGGTGCCGTCCTTGAAATGGGTGCCGCTCGCGGTCAAACCGAAAAGTCGCGAGTATGAGGAGACGGTCAAGGATTTCATGGTGGGCCGGGGGTTCAACGAAACCTACAATCTCTCCCTGGCCGCGAGCAAGCGTTTAACCGAACTTGGATATACGCGGTATGTATCGATCAAAAATCCGCTTAACGAAAGGTTCGACAGCCTGAGGCCGTCGCTGTTCTCAGGCATGATCGATTGCGTATTGCATAACCGGTCGAAAGGCAATTATAACCTGCAGCTGTTCGAGATCGGTAATATTCTCATCCCGGAGGAACCATTCCAGGAAAAACATCTGGGCGTCGCCATGGGCGGTGAAGCTCGGCCTGGGTTCTGGCATGAACCGGACCGCGCCATCGATTATTTTGACGCCAAAGGCACGACTGAGGCGCTCTTCGCGGCACTGCATATCCAGAACATCCAGTTCAGCCATGTGCAAAGGACGGGTTTCAGCCAAGCTACGCTCTTGTCCCACGCCAACATGGAGATCGGGTACCTGGGCGTGATCGATCGTGATCTCTGCGAGGGCGATTACATGTACTTTGAACTGAACCTGGATAAATTATGGCCCCTGGTCAGCGAATCGTTCTACCAGCCACCGGCAAAGTTCCCGGCGAACATCCGCGATCTTTCATTCCTGGTCGACAACGCCACCGAAGCGTCCGATATGATGGCGCTGATGCGCCGGGTCGGCGGACCGGTTCTGGAAAAAACGATTCTCTTCGATTATTACAAAGGGAAAAACTTGGCGGAGGGTAAAAAAAGCTTTGGATTCCGCCTGTATTTCAGGGCACCGGACCGCACACTCACCGATGCGGAAGTTGAAAAATTCATCTCCAAGATCGTCCTTGAAATAACCGGGCAGTTCCAGGCTAGTTTAAGAACAAAGGAGACACATTGGAGGAACTAATAAAACTGGAAGAGAGAATCACCAAAATGATTGGCACGATCAGTGCGCTTAAACAAAGAGTTCAAGAGCTTGAGCAGGACTCTGAACGTTCGAAGATCCGCGAAGCAGAAGCTAAAAAACGGGTCGATGGTCTCATTGAGAAGGTCGATAATCTGCTCATATAGGAAGTTCATGGTGATACGATGAAAAAAAATGAAGTTGTCGTGAACATCTTTGGCAATGAATATCGGGTGATCGCCGAAGATGTGGACGCAGAACGGATCAAGAAAATCGCTGAGATCGTAGATAAGAAAATGCGCGAGATCCATCGCGAATTTCCACTCCCGTCAACCACCAAAATCGCCGTACTGGCATGTCTTAATTTGGTTGACGAGTACCTGCAAAGCGATACTCAGCTTAATAAGAAGATCGGCGATATCGAACAAAGGATCAGCAACCTAATCCTTAAGATAGATGAAGCGATTTCTTAATTCGTTCCCTGCAGTGTCCGTGATGGGCATTAAGTCTTGAGCCAACACCCATCGTTTGGGAGCCACGTTTGACTGTTGGAATTGTCTGACAGCCGACAGGCGCCCACCTTAAACCTGGGTTCAAAGACTTTTTCCCACACGGCACATGCGGGGAACTTTAAAAAATTGTCCCCATTTCGCGGGGCGAGGAGTTGTCATGACATTCCAGATACTGTTAAGCATTGCGGCGATAGTGATCGCCGCGAGTTTTGCGATATTTATCTACTCTAAATTCGGTCGGACCAAAATCATCAACGCCTCAAAGGAAGCCGAGAAGATCATCGATGAGGCGAAAAAAGAAGCAGAGAACTACCGCAAATCGGCGGTCATCGCCGCCAAAGAAGAATGGTACCAGGAAAAACTCAATTTCGAACGGGAAACCCAGAATAAAAGAAAAGAAACGGAAAAAGCGGAAAAACGTCTGCTGGAAAAAGAGCTGGCACTGGACCGCCGCGAACAGATCATCATTGAAAAAGAAAAAGAAGTACTGACGAAGGAACACAATATCCAAAACCGGGAACGGATCATCCAGGCCAAATCAGAACGCTTAGACCAGCTTATCAAACAGGAAACAGACGCTCTTCAGCAGATCGCCAATCTCTCCAAGGATGAAGCCAAGAACGCGCTCATGAAAAACCTTGAAGCCGAAGCGCGCCACGAGGCGTCCGGGCTGCTCAGCAAGATAAAAGAAGAAGCCAGGGCGCAGGCCGAAGAGACGGCCCGGGAGATCGTCCTGCAGTCGATCCAGCGCTGCGCTACCGCCCATACCGCGGAGACCACGATCTCCGTCGTCGTAATCCCGTCCGAAGACATGAAGGGAAGGATCATCGGCCGTGAAGGACGAAATATCCGGGCGTTCGAGAACCTGACCGGCGTTGAGGTCATCATTGACGACACTCCCGAGACCATCTCGCTGTCGTGCTTTGACCCCCTCCGCCGCGAGATCGCGCGCATGGCCATGTCGAAGCTGGTATCTGACGGCCGGATCCATCCAGCGCGCATCGAAGAGGTCGTGAAGAACGCCCAGAAAGAACTTGACCTGGCGATCAAGAACGCCGGCGAGGAGATCACGCTGGAATTGGGTATCATCGGCCTGTCGCCGGAGATCATCAAGTACCTGGGGAAGATGAGGTTCCGGACCAGCTACGGCCAGAACCTGCTGCAACATTCCAAGGAAGTCTCGTACCTTTCGGCACTGCTTGCCCAGGAATTGGGGTTGGATTCGGTAACGGCGCGGCGGGCCGGCTTGTTGCACGACCTGGGAAAGGTCGCTGACCTTAATATCGAAGGTCCCCACGCGCAGATCGGCGCCGAACTGGCCATGAAATTCGGCGAGAACGAGACGATCGTGAACACCATCGGGGCGCACCACGAAGAGATCAAACCGACGACGCCGTATGCGTTTGTCGTGGAGATCGCTGACTCGATCTCGGGTTCGCGTCCAGGGGCGCGCCGGGAAACGATCGAAGCTTATATCAAGCGTCTCAAGACCCTGGAAGAGATCGCCGCATCTTTCAATGGCGTGGAGCGGGTATTTGCGATCCAGGCGGGCCGCGAGATCAGGGTAATGGTCCAGCCCGAAAAGATCTCGGATTACGAGGCCGAAGACCTGGCGCGCAATATCGCCCGCCGCATCGAGAAGGAAACGCAGTACCCGGGGCAGATAAAGATAACCGTCATCCGGGAAAAACGGGCGATCGAGCTGGCGAAGTAACTCGTTGTACGGATTTTAGCAAAAAGAAAAGGGGCACGCAAAGCGTGCCCCTTTTATCAACATCAACGCAGCTATAAGTCGATATTTTTCCGGCTATGCTCCCAACTTTGCACGATGCGACTGGCAGCAAATGCCATAATCAATACTTAGTGAATAATTCTTCTATCAAAATCTGTTTATCTTTTTTCAAATATTGTGCAATATCATTCAGAATATTATTCAGCGTTCCGACTTTCAGAGTTTTATGTTATGGAATAGTCATATGGTGTTGCCCTTTGAATACTGTCGTCAGCCTGATATGACTGCCTGTCTGACGGGTGATTTGATATCCATATTTACCCAGGATCTTAGCAAGTTCTTCGCCGCCCAGGTCCCGGGGCAGTTTCATACGGGGATCAACTCATCTCTCACGATATGCATCCGAATAATAGCCGGTGCTTCGCCGTCCGCAAAATGATACGTCACGGCATCTTTTATCGATATACGCAGTTCATCTAAGGTTTCGGCTTCCGTAAAAATAGAATAACCCGGTGCGTGCGCCTCGTATCCGCCGTCAAGCGATTCTTCAACCATGAAAATTATTTCCTTGTCAATTTTCCTCTTCTTCATGCGTGTATTATATGCAGCTTCATCTGTAAATCAAGATGCAAGGAATACCGATCGAGCAGATCCCTGCACATTCAATCAGCGACTGCCGGAATATTTGCTTTAAATTGATTAACCACAGACGCTAATACACGATCATTGGATGTATAGACCGCAGGCCGGGTATCCTTTCGAAAACCTCCGATATTTCATTGAGTTTGAGGCACAAAATGCAACGAAAAATTCCGATAAAATACTCTCAGAATATTTGTATGTAAAAAGTGCACGAAATTACGGGAGATAATGGCGCGAAATGCAACACAACCAACCTGTCCGGCATTTGTGCCTTGATGATAGGTTTTACAGTTATTCCAAGATTCCAAAAAAAAAGAGGAACTAACCAGTATGCTGGAAAACATCCAAGCAAATGATGACATTACTGACTGTCAGATGAAACAGACGGTGATCGGCATAATGCGAAAACTTGAGGACCTTAACAAAGTTGAAAATACGATTGTGGAATAATATTGACTAACGAGATGTTAACCGTATAATATAAAAAGGTATGGGGGAACAATAGTCCACTTGATGAACTTACAACATATAAACATATTGCCTTGGTTAAAAATCAAGAAAGAATTATCGATAAATGGAGTTATATTTATACCGGAAACGCTTGATTTAATCAGTGTGGAAGAAAGGGAAACTCAACAACGAATAAGAAATATATTAGCGTCTTACCGAGATGATAATTGTAAATTACTCAATAACTTTGTTTTATGTAAAATGAATAATTCATGTATCATTGATGAATCCAATGGTGATACTGTTGTTTCTGCCATAACCATGTTGGCATGGTTACAAGTTATTGATGCTTTTGCCACACGAATTGCACATGATAACAGTAACCATGGAATGATTTGCTCAAATCCTTTCATACTACATCGTTATCCATTAGATCCGAAAAGAATTGTTACAAGAGTTGAGGGTACAAACCGATTTTGGGGTGACAATATGTTTCACCAACCACTTGATACTTATATTCAAGAACCATTGAATATTGACATTGATTTTATTCAAGAATTTTCCGCAGAATTGTTTTCAGCTTCTTTTAATAATGAATTAAGAAATCGCATATTAAGAGTTGTTGACTTTTGCTATTATGCCAACATGGTGCTTACAAATATAGCTTCTTTATCATCTATATTATTATTAACCATATGCATAGAAGTGCTCTTAAATATCTCGAGCAAAAGTCATATCAAGATTGAGGTTTTATCTAAATTAGAACATATAGTAGATCGGTTTTTTGTAAAAGAAGAAAGACCTATAACACCACCTGAAAAAAAGGCTTTAGAAAAAAATAAATTCGGAACCGCTAATTTAACTGCCAATATTTCAAAATTTGCATGGTGGGGCTATGATTTCTATAGTTTAAGAAATGATATGATACATGGCGATGACATTGAACCCAGACGATTTTCTTATAATGGGAAAAATCAATTATGGATTGCTAATCTAGTCCTGATAAAGTACATATTATCTTTTATGCCGTCCTTAGAACATAAGAATACAGGTGTGTCAGGAACAAAATTATTTCATACAACGATTTCCATGCTTGAATCAGCATTTAAAGTATTGGGATGGATAGATTATAAAACGCCATAATTCTGTGTTATACAAAATCCGCTCTTTTGTATTATATTCGGCTTGGTTTTAACTAAAAGCAGTGGCAGTTTGTTAAAATAAAATGGTTAAAATTATACAATATTACGAGATGTATAAAAATCAAAGACTTTGAAAAACTTTGTATTCATTCAGCGACTGCCGGAATATTTCTATTTAATTGATTGATGACAGACAAGTTACACGGCCGCCGGGGGTGTAGTCCGCAGGCCGGGTACTGTCAATGGTCAAAATTTAACGCTATTTCGTAAAATATCACAAGGTCAGAATATCTGCTGAGATTATGGTGGTTTTAAGGGGTGTAATTCAACTTTTTATGGTTTTCGTTTAATCCCGCATGACGCATAGCGGGGCAGGGCGGAATTTGTTCCCAGTCGAAGATAAAATCGGGAGTTTGTTTATACAACCACCTCAAGTACCGAGGTGAATCGCTCTTTATATTTGAACTCCGCCTCAAGCTCGTTCATCATCCCCAATGCCTTGGCGTTCTCCAGATATAGTTCTACTGCTTCGCGCAGATTCTTAAGCGCCTCGTCGACGCTTGAACCGCAACTCGCTACGCCCAATTCCGGGCATTTGGAAACATAACCTTCTTTTTCTTTCCAAATAACGCTGGTAAACTTATATGTTTTCATGATCTATCTCTAAATGCATTATATGGATATCAGGTGTTATGTCAAGATGTAAATATGCATTTCATCACCTTATAAAAAACAAAATAAAAACAACTTCTGAGCAATATAAACCTTGATTATGACAAAATATTGACCATTATTTTATTGAATGACTGAGGTGCGATCATGCTGCACTGCTTTTGCGCCTTTCTGACCGTTTCGGCCTGTTTCGGTCAAAAAGTGTGACAAATCCGTGACATGAAAAAACAAGGGGAGTGACCAAAAATCACTTCCCTTATTTTTTAATTAAATTTGATTTTACCTAACTTTAACCACCTTTTGTGTTATTACCCCATCAATTTCAATGAAATAAATCCCTAGTTTTATGTTTTCCGGTATGACAATTCGGCCCGTGATGTCATAAACCTTGCACTTTTTATCCTTTGGTAACTGCAGAGATCCACTCAGGATCGTGGCACCGATTTTATTGCTGACTATAGCAGTAGAATTATTTTCTTTTATTCCTACAACATCTTTAATTACTGAAATATTCGAACTCATGGTGTTCGCCGTATAGATTCGATTCTGAAGCGAATTCCATACTAAACCCCAGGGCCATTGTCCAACCACAATAGTCGTTACCACAGCATCTGTTGTACCGTCAATGACCAGAACAACACAACTGTCGCCGTTGCCGCAATAGATTTTGTTATTTATCGAATCCCAGACAATAGGTATAACCATATTATTATTACCTAATATAATAGTCGCAATTACAGAATCCCGTAAACCGTCGATCACGGATACCCTGCCATTTCCTTCATTGCCGCAATAGACTTTATTATTAATGGAATTCCAAATAAGGAGATTAGGTTGATAGCCGACTGCGATGTTTGTTATCACCGTATCCGCTGAACCATCGATCACGGTCAAGCTATTCATGCTATAACTATTACAATAGACTTTGTTGTTAGAGGAGTTCCAACCCAGAGAAATAGGCTCAGGTCGAACGCTTATGGTTGTGATTACGCTATCTCCTATCGCATCAATCACTGTTATGGTGCTACTTCCCGTATTAGCACAATAGATTTTATCGTTAGTTGAGGTCCACAACAAAGCAGTAGGGTAATTTCCCACATCAATAGTTGTAATCACCGTATCCGCAGAACCATCAATCACAGTCACAGTGTTGCCGTCAGAATTAGCACAGAAAATTTTATCATTAATAGAATCCCAAGCCAACGCCAGGGGATGGCTACCCACAGCAACATTGGTTATTATTGAGTCCACTGCGCCGTCAATCACAGTCACTGCATTACTATTGTAATCGACAAAATAAACTTTGTTATCACTAGAATTCCAGATCAGAGCAAAGGGTATCCAGGATACAAAGACCCCGCCTTCCGCTTTAATGTTTGTGATCACCGTATTTGTTAGGCCGTCAATCACTGTTAATATTTTACTATAGCAGTTTGCACAATAGATTTTGTTATTGGTTGAATTCCAAACAAAAGCAAAGGGTTCACTTCCCACAATGATATTCGTGATTATTGAATTGCTAACTCCATCGATCACGGACACATCGTTGCTATCATAGCTGTCCACTGCAACATCATGTACGCCATTTGCGCAATAAACTTTATTATCATTCGGATTAAATACTAATGCCAGCGGTCCATTTCCCACCGTAATCGTTGTAATGATTGAATTAGATTGGCCATCAATTATCGTAACATTGTCACTATTCTCATTAGCGCAATAGATTTTGTTACGGATTGAATTCCATACCAAAGCACCAGGATTGGATCCAACCGGGATGGTCGTGATCACGGAATTTGTTGCACCGTCGATCACGGTCACAGTACGATTATTTCTATTGGCGCAATAGATTTTATTGCCGGCTGAGTTCCAAACCAGGGCATCGGGGTTAGTACCCACCGCAACTGTCGTTATCACCGAGTCAGTCATGCCATTAATTACGGTTACGGTATTACTATTTCTGTTACTACAATAGATCTTATTGTTTATTGAATTCCATGCTATCGCGGTCGGCCAATTTCCAACCGGAATAGTTGTTATAAGGGTATTTGTTGCACCGTCGATTACGCTCACGCTACCACTATAAAAATTTGTGCAATAGACTTTATTGTTAGTAGCATTCCAGACCAGCCGATGGGGACCGTTTCCTGTCGAGATACTTGTTATTATCGAATCACCAGCACCATCAATTATAGTCACGGTGCCACCCTGACCATTTGCGCAATATATCTTGTTATTGATTAAATTGTAAACCAAAGCCCATGGATAAATGCCCACCGTGATCGTTGTTATTACAACATTAGTTGCGCCGTCAATCACGGTCACGGTATTATTAGCAGCATTAGCGCAATAGATCTTATTGTTTGTTGAATTCCAGCAAAGTGCATGAATAATCGGGCCAACAGGAATTCGGGCAATTTTAGTATCTGTTACACCATCAACAACAATTACAGATTTACCAAGCCATCCACCAACATAAATTTTATCGTTAGTTTCGTTATATGTAAAAGCTTGTGGCATAATAACACCACTAAGCGAATCAGGAACATAGATAGTCGTCTCAAGCCATTGGGCATTGATTGCGCCGATAAATAGAAACAGTATACTTGCATAAAATTTTGTTCTATTAATAAATCCGCCAATAAATAATACACTAAATAAATTTATTGTCAACAGATTGTTGTGGTTTTTGCCCTGAAAGTGTGATAAATTCGAGATCTGCAACATTGAATTCATTCAGCGACTGCCGGAATATTTCTATTTAATTGATTGATGACAGACAAATTACACGGCCGCCGGGTGTATAGACCGCAGGCCGGGTACTGTCAATGGTCAAAATTTAACGCTATTTCGTAAAATATCACAATGTCAGAATATCTGTTGAGATTATGGTGGTTTTAAGGGCTATAATTCAACTTTTTATGGTTTTCGTTTAATCCCGCATGATGCATAGCGGGGCAAGGCGGAATTCGTGCCGAGATTTTATTGGGTCGGGATGTCTAAAAAAATATCGGTTTGACAATCCGCTATGTCCTTAACAGATTAACCTAACCAATTAACTGGCCAAGTTATAAAATCATAACAAATTTCAAAGAATTTCTCTTATCTGTTACCAGTCTTGAAATATCGAAAGTTACAATGAATAAAGCATAAGGGGCACGCTTGACGTGCCCCTTATGCTTAATGTCGCAACGTCCTATTTCAGCTGGTCCGGCGTGATGTAGTCGCCGTATTTTTTCTGATATTCCACCAGTCTCTTTTGCTGTTCTTCCAGGACGTCGAACAGAACCTTGGGCGGATTCAATACTCTCGTGTTATAGATGGTCTTGACCCGCTCGATCTTCGCCAGGTGTTCGGGGATGCGGGTGGTGAATTGTGCGGTGTAAGCTTCTTTGGTGTATTCTTTCTTTAACACTTCCTTGAAAAGCCTTTGGAGGTCCTCGTAAATGGGGATCATGCCGGACGGGGTTTTGATCGCTTTCGCTTCGCCGTGCACGCGCAGTTCCATCCATTTGTACCACACGCGCTTATCCGTCTTTTCATTGAGGAATTGTCCCTGCTTGTCCTTCAGGAAGTAGTTCACGCCGAAGATCTTGGGTGGTTTTTTCAGGTCCTTCGCAAAATCGACGTTGATCTGAATGTACTTGGCGATCGGGATCGAAAGAAAATCAAGATTTGACATGGGGTTGAACTCGCGCACGCCTTCCTTGCCCAGCGTCGCCGCGGTGGTCTCAGATTCCAGGGAAGCGCCTTTGGTGATGATGCCGTGCACATAATCAAAGGATTCTTCCACCGGCACGCAGGTATCCGAGTCTCTGCCACCATAGACAAACCCGCCGACCACCACGCCCTCGGGTTTGTGCAGCGTCGGATCCAGGTTATCGAACTCAGCCAGTTCGACCGTGAAACGGGCGTTGGGATGGCTGCATTGTATTTCCTTGCCGTTGGCGTCCTTCTTGCCCTTGGTCCATTCGCCCGAATGGTTCATGCCTTTTTCCGGCACGCTGCCGTCCTTGCCGATCCAGTGCACGCCGCCGCCGGGGGTCATCAGGACGTTCGAAAATATTTTCTCGCCCTTGCTGTGAATGGCTTTCCACTGGTACACATCGTCCTTGGAATTGACGCCCATGATGATACCGAACATCCCTTTTTCGACGTTAACGGTCCTGACCTCGCCGCCTTTCTTCCTCAGGTAGGCGATGTCATCGCCCACGATCGTTTCGCCTTCGAGCATGGCGGTCGAAGTTTTTCCGCAGAGCGACGGGAATGCCCCGGTGAAATAGGTCACCCTGCCCTTGGGTCCGTGCACGCCCATGACCAGCATATGTTCGGTCAGCCAGCCTTCTTTGGAGCCGCGGTCGATCGCCAAGCGCATGGCCAATTTTTTTAATCCGATGGTGTTGCCGCCGTACTGGGTATTGGCACTGAAAACGATGCCGTCCGCCAGGTCGATGAAGATCCGCCGCTGGCTTAAGTTCTTGCATGTTTTGCGCTCATCGAGTTCGCCCTGGGAATGAACGAATTTGAAAAATCTAGCTTTTGGTCCCTGCTTCACGAATTCTTCATACCCGGCCCGGTACAGTATCGTCTCGCTGTGCGCTACGTAGCTGGAGTCGGTGATCTGGACCGCCGGGATCGAGAATTCCGAATTTTTCGGTCCCAGGCAGAAGAAACAAACGAACATTTCCTTGCCCTTCATGATATCCTTAAGGATGAGCCTGATGTCTTTAAGCGCTGGTTCCCGGTCCTTGGTCTCGATGGCATCGTCGAATTTGACGCCAGCTGGCAGCAGGATCCCAGTGTTCTTTTTGTCCCGGCCCTGGTCGCCGTAATTGTCATAGTGGATCGTATGACCTTCCATTGCCAGTTTTTGTTCTTCGCCGTTTTTGACCGCGGTATCCCGCAGGTACTGGATATCCTTTTGTTCATCGGTGCACACAAAAACGCGGGCCGGATTGCAGTGCTCAATGTATTCAGCAACGAACTTATAGAGCGCATCATTGTTTATTTTCATCAGCTTGTTAAAGCCTTCGTCTCCGATCTTAGTCTTTAAGATCTGTTTTGTGTCTAGCGCCATTTTTTTGCCTCCTTTGATCGCCTGATATTACCAAAAAACCCGACTATTAATTCAACTGGGTTTATGAAGCGATTATTCTGTATAAAAATTAAAGAATTTCCGCTTTCAATGTATAAGTATATTCAATTCCGCCAAAAATGCAAGTGGTGAATAATTTATAGAAAATTTTTAACAAAACTTAAACTTCACGGACCGAATTCCGCCCTGCCATAAAATCTTGACGGCGCGGATTGACATTAAAATCCGTTAGATATAATATGGGTTAGTCACGAATTGTATTGATAGTGAGATTCGCATAAAAAAATGCCAAATCCGACTATGGTTTGACAGACCGCACGTTAGGACTATCTTACCTTGATAACCTTTTGCACGATCTTATTATCGATCTGAATGAAATAGACGCCTGGCTTAAGTTGGCCGGGCATTACTATTCGTCCAGTGATGTCGAAGACCTTGCATTTTTTACCTTTTGGCAATCGCAGGGGGCCAAAAAAGATTGAAGAACATAAATGGGAATTCAGATCAATGATCTTTTGGTCTTCGATAGTATTATTAGGTTCAGATGGTAGGCTTATCACAATAATGTCACCCTGCGCGCTGGAATTTGCACTAAATCCCGCAACATATACATTGCTATCTGCTCCATAAACAATACTATTTGCGCCATCATCGAACGGAGCACAATACAGGTATGTCCAATTGGTGTCGCCAGAAGACGTCAAGCTGATTGCGGCTATATCAGGACCGGTACTACCGATATCCGCAAATCCTGCCGCATAAATATTACCATCAATACCATATGCTATTGAAGTTGCATAGTCATTGTAGCCGGGATTATTATAATAATATGTCCAATTTGTGTAGCCTCCGATCCCGAAACTTTTTATTGTAAAATTCAGGTTATAACGTCCCGCAGCATATATATTACCGTCCGTTCCATAAACAATCCCATTGGCGCAACCATTATTGCCTGCATATGCCCAGCTAGAATCACCGAAAGCGTTTAAGCTTATTACAATAAAACCCATATCCGATCCTTCCGCTCCGGCGACGTATATATTACTGTCAGCACCAAAGACAATGGAATTAGCCGTATAATCAAATAATTGATTTGGATGATGATTATATATCCAGTTTGTGTTACCGGCAGCCGAGAGACTGATCACGGTAAGAGCATTATTTGTAGTACTATCTTTGCTGTATCCTGCTGCATAGATATTGCCGTCCAGTCCATAAACCAGGGAATTGGCGGCATCCGAACCATTTCCAGGTCCATTATACCGGTAAACCCAGTTTGTATCCCCCATATTTGCAAGGCTGATCACGATAAAATCATATCCTGTTATGCTATCCTCGCTGTATCCCGCCGCATAGATATTGCCATCCGCACCATAGACTATGGAATTGGCGACATCCGAACCATACCTTTGCCAGCTGTACCTATATATCCAATTAACGCTTCCGGTATCTGCAAGACTGATCACGGTGAAATCATAACCTGTAATACTATCTTCGCTATATCCTGCCGCATAGATATTGCCATCCGCGCCATAGACTATGGAATTGGCGGCATCCGAACCGTGTCCCTGGTAATTATAGCGATATGCCCAGTTAGCATAACCAGTGTCTGCAATACTAATAATGGTAAAATCATTATATGTGTTCCCATCATAACTGTATCCGGCGATATAGATATTGCTGTCCAGTCCATAAATTAAAGAATTGGCGGCATCCGAACCATTCCCAGGTCCATTATATCGGTATATCCAATTCTCGCCATAAGCAAGAAGAATGACGGGAATGAGTTTAAATATAACGACTTTCAGAATAATGTACTTTCTCATAGCTACTCCTCAAATTATTATATTTCATTTAAGAAAAAAATCAAGTGAACATATTTTCCCGCTTTTTCTAAAATACTGATATTTATTGGGGGCGCTATCTTGAAATATAGTCGCCCCCAACATTGTTAGTTTAGTTACTAGCAGGGATTTGCAGGAGGCGTGGAATAGACTCTGACAGTTACATCTGTCTGACCACTGCCAACCACGCATCCGTTCCAACCCCAAAATTTGCTTTTATCGGGAGCATAAGCAAATACGAAGTAGGTACCTGAAGTGAGCCCAGTAAACGTAACTTCCCCTTGCTCATCTGCCCAGTCCCAATCGATTATTTCACAGTCGTCATTGCGAAGTTGCACAAACGCATTAGCAACACGCTGTTCTCCGTCACCGTAATAAATTGTGGCGTGTATAGATCCGGCAAAAACCATGGTAACAAAACAACTCGCAATAATGCTTGCTAGAAGCATTTTCTTCATTTTTTATCACCTCCTTTCTAATTGCATGTGAATTTTATCGTACGCTGTAGATTTTATTGACAAAATCATACTTCACAATAGTTAGTTTTTCTTATTTCTAACATAAAATTGAAATTTACGTTAGATATATGCGGACAGGTCATTTTTGGATATATGCGGATATATGCGGACAGGTCATTTTTTGAAACTTTCGACTCATTATCTCATGCAATTACATCATTTTAGTAATTAATTATATTATAATTGCTGAAATTCGCGAAACTTTTGCGTCTCAAACATAATGAAAAATCATGATATAAATCATTGACATTACCGTATTTTTCACTATAATAACTTAACAAATTATGACCTGGAAACCACGTCTTTGCGGTAACGATTTGTACCATCATATTTATGCCTGGGGCAATGATCGCCATCCAGTCTTCAAAGAAGATTATCATTACCGGAAATATCTCGAGTTACTGAAAAAATCCTCTCGTCAATTCCCGGTTGATATTCTGGCCTATGCCTTGATGGAATGGCACGTGCATCTTTTCCTGTATGACCAGAAAAATACCCTGTCCGTCTTCATGCAGAACCTGCATGGTGACTACGCGCAGTATTTCAACCGCGAAACGCATCGGGTCGGCCACGTTTTCGGCGAACGGTTCAATAATCGCATTGTGCAGGCCAATGAATATGGTATCTGGCTGACGCGGTATATCCATCGCCAGGCCCTGGAGGCGCGGCTGGTGAGCGATCCCAGGGATTATCCCTGGACCAGTTATCGCATTTACCTTGGTTTGGAAACAAACGATTTTCTAAAATACGATATTATCTTTGATCAGTTCGGTCAAAGAAAAGAAGCGATTGAAGATTACCAACGGTTTGTCATGGACCGCGACAATGGGCCGGTTGACTGGAGCGACAGGAAAATAATAATCGGCCAAATCGATAGAATATTGATGAAAGCGATTAACGAATATGGCGTAACGGAAAACGTATTATTGGCGCCCCGGGGCAGAACCGCGCGCCATGTGCGGCAGAAAATAATTCATGCTTTGCACCACGAGCATGGCTACTAGGCGCCGGAACTTGCGCGGGCGTTTCAATTGTCCCGCACCGCGATCGTAAAAATACTGAATTACTACGATCCGGATTGAATTTTATGAGCTTTTATTGACATAATTGCCAATCTATATATACTTGAATTGATTTAACGATTTTTGGTCTGCGCCTATAGCTCAAAAGGATAGAGCAACGGATTTCTAATCGACCCTGGCATTTTGAAAACATCCTGAAATACTTGTGATTTCATAACTAATGTAGGCATCAAAGACATTTTTACAATTCTCGCCATTGCTTGGAAATGCTGCGCTATTCCATGCATTCCAAGCCGTCTATGGACCAAAACTGGACCAAGGGGGATTGGTAAAAAACCAATCCCCCTTTTTGTTTTAAGAAGAATAACTTTTACTATATCTATTTTTTAAAATGCAATTTTTTTGAGTACTTCTATTTTTTTAATCGACGCTTAATTTTTTCTTGTGAACATTCAACGAGAAATACTTCTAAGCCATAAATACTATCAGCTTTATTCGGCCTTAAGAAAAAGGAACTTCTATTAGCATATATATTTTTATTAACATCAGTATATTCAGTATAAATATGAACGTGCAATTTTGTATTCGATTTATCTATCCCATCAAACAAATCTTTTATAGTTTTTATTTCAGCTTCTCCAATCATAAGTGATTCTATTTCACCGGTTTTGGTTTTTGCTTCAAAACCGTACGCACCCATTAGACGCATTTGTGATGATATCATATTATCTGAGCATCCTTGAAAGATGCTTACTTTTTTTGAATTAGTATCGCTATTAATTTGACTAAGCAAAACGGATTCAGGATAGATTGAAGTAAAATCGGGACATAAATATGATTTAACATTTAAAGCGGGCGTTTGCCCTTTATTGGTTAACGTATATTCGATACGTAAAAATCCGTTTTTATCATAATATAAAGGGTTGTGTGTTGTTGAATCAATCATTACTTGAAGCCATGGACGAAGTGCATTTATATTATAGTTTTTTTGTTCATTAATGCTAATATTTGTTAAATATACACTGATGATCAATGAGAAAAACATTAATAGTTGAATAACATCAGGTAGATTAATTCTCCAAAAACCTTGTGGTTGTTTGATGACTACTTTAAAGAATAAAAAAACTGATACGAATATTATAGTAATAACAAGAATAATCATGCTTTTCCTCCTTTTATTATGCCTACATAAAAATATTCTATAAGAATTTTCAATAAAGTCAATAAACAATATCCCTATACTACAGCTTTAAGGTAATATGACACGGTGAATTGGGGTCACCTATGAAAAAATGGCGCAGGAAAAATAGGAAAAAATACAATGAACTAATGAGAGATTTGATGAGGCGTAGGCGCCATGCGGCACTGGGTGAAAATTTGCAGCTTTGAAAATTTCGATACAACGTTAATGCTGCGCTGCCTTGACCTTATCCGCCAGGCCCAGCTCCTTATAAATCGCCATTGCCTGCCGGGAAAGCTGCCGGGATTCGCTGGTCTTACCCAAGGCCTGCAATGCGTTGGCATATTCCAGCAGTATATCGGCCTGCATTCGCCGTTTCTTCTGGCTTTGGGCGAGGGTCAAAGCCATGGAAAAGTATTCCGCCGCTTTTTTCATATATCCGTCCCGGTCAGCGCCGGCTTTGGTCTCCACCGCCTTCCACCCATTAACGCGGCCGATGTGAAGAAGGGCGTTCAGTTTAACGTCCATCGCGTGCGTTTCCTCCGCGTATTTCAACGCCCGCAGTGCGGCTTCCAGCGCGTCATCGAGCTTGTTCTCGCGATAGTGAAGGTAGGCAATACTGTTATAAATGCCGCCGATGCCAACTTTGTTGCCGATCGATTCCATATAATCGCGGGATGCTTTCAGGTACTCAAGCGCCTTGCTGAACTGACCGGTTTCGATACATGCGATCGCCAGGCTGTGCGCGGCGAAAGCCTTGCCCCGCCGGTCACCGAGTTCCTCGCTGATGGCCAGGTACGTCGTGAAAAGCTCGCCTGCTTTTTTATAGTCGAACAGACTTTCGTGGACTTCCCCCAGATTGCCTGACGCGATCGCGATCCCCCGCTTGTCACCCAGTTCCTTACTGATGCCGAGGTAACTTTCAAAAGCCTGGATCGCCCGCGCGTACTCGTCGTTGCTGAAGTAGATTATCCCCAGATTGTTCTGGGCAAGCCCTACGCCCGATTTATCTCCGACCTCGTTGCAGATATCAAGGTGTTTTTCAAAGTATTCGATCGCCCTGGCGTACTCACCGCGGTTCTGATAAACGTTGCCCAGGTTAGAATAGGCGATGCCGATGCCGCTCTTGTCGCCAAGTTCGGCGCTCGTCTTCAGTTTCATTTCAAAAGCCTCGATCGCCTCGTTGTACTTGCCCTGGCTCCGATAGACCGTGCCCAGGATGTTGTAGACGCTGGCTTTTCCCCGGCGGTCGCCCAATTCCTCCGCGATCATCAGGGTGTCCTCGCACAGATCGATCGCTTTTTCAAAATCTCCCTTCACGCAGTACACGATCGCCAGATTGTAATACGCATCGGCCAGGGCCCTTTTCAACCGTCCATAGTCCTTGGCGCCCGGCTGGGCGTTGATCATGGAGATCGCTTCCAGCCCCTTTTGTTCCGCTTCCGCGACCCTGCCCTTGACGCGCGTGAGCCAGCATTCAAGGGTTAGGATATGCACTTTCTGAAGGCTTTTTTCATCCGCGCTCAAATTTTTTTCCGCCCGCAGGACCCTGCTCGCTTTTTCCAGGCTCGCGAGCGCCGCATCAACCGTGCCCAGATTCTTATAAACACCGGCGACCGCGATGTGGGACCTGATCTTGAGCACTGACTCGCCGGTCTTGAGGATCCCTACCTGATGATAAGCGTGCAAGGCGCTCTGATAATCACCGATCAACGAATAGACCTCGCCCAATTTTTCATACACCAATGCCCGTTCCTTCGCGCGCGACATATCGAGAGATTTGAGGATATTCTGGTAAAGCGCTATGGCGGCGGCGTTTAAGTACAGTGCTTTTTTGTGATCGGCGGCTTTTCCCATGTATTCGACCGCCCGGGACCGCTCACCGCCTTTTTCAAAATGTTCGGCCAAAGCGTCATAATACTCGGCTAGATTGCCGGCATAAACGTTTTCTATGGCCGTAGCCACAGCGAAGTGTTTTTTCTTCGCTTCTTTTTTAAGCAGGGAATTGTACACGGCATCCCGGATGATACTGTGCCGGAAACCGTACCGTACATCCGCTGCCGGCTGGTCCACGGAACGAGCCAGCGGTACGAGGATCCCCTGGTCGCATACCTGAGACAGGTGACCCGGCAAGGCGTTGCCCAGGTCCATCAGCCGGTCCAGGAGCCGGACCGAGAATTCATCGCCGATAACCGCCGCCGTATCCACCACTGCCCTTACCGGTGGAGCCAGTCTATCGATCTTGGTCATCACCAGTTCATCGAGCGTGCGAGGCACCACGAAATCCTTGCCCGGCTTGAGAACGGCCACGCTGTCTTGGACCGTGATCAACCCGTTCTGCACGAGATTGCTGGCAAGCTCGTGCAGGTAAAAAGGCAGACCACCGGACTTGCCGACCAGTAATGCCAGTAGCTGTTTGTCGATGCATTCGCAATTCATGATGTTCCGCAGCAGGGATACGGCATCACCGGTGTTCAAGGGTTTCAAAGGGATCGCGTTGAAGTACCGGAGTTTCGCCAGGCTGCCGGTCTCGAATTCCGGCCGGTATATCGCGATCACCATGATACGGCAGCGCTCAACCGCCCCGGCCAGGAGTCTCATGAAATCGGCCGTTTCCCGGTCGATCCAGTGGCAATCTTCAAAAATGATCACGACCGGGGACCGAATGGTCCGGGCGTGGAAAAGAGTGATCAGCGCTTCATTGATCATCCTTATCCGGTCTTCCGGCTTCATCGATTCCAGCAGGTTATCCTCATCGCGCGTGAGTTCAAGCGACAGGATATATCGGAAAAGCGAGGCAGCGCGGACCAGGCCGGGATCGCCCTGTCGCTTGATGTATTCCGCGATCTTCTGCGAGGCGGTCGCAGGGGGATCCTCGGCGATCCCCAGCATCTGCTTGAGCATTTCCTTGAGCACGCCATACGGCGACGCTCGCAGATACTCAATGCCCCTGCCCTCGACCAGACAGGTACCGGCTTTAAGCAGCTGGCGCAGTTCATACACTAACTTGGATTTACCGATACCGGCCTCGCCAATCACTGAGATGACCTGACCCTGGCCGGCATACATTTTATTGCAGATGCTCCTGAGTTTCTGCAGCTCAGCCTGGCGGCCGATGAACGGCAGTTCTTTGATCTTGCGCAGGGAGTATTTGCGGACCACGCCGGACGGCACGTAGACCTCGACCGGTTCCTTTTTGCCCTTGACCCTGATCTTGTCCCGGCGCTGATAATTGATCTCGCTGCTGGTCTGCGCGTACACGGACCCGCTTACGAATATCTTGCCGCGCGGGGCTGATGCCTGCAGGCGCTGCGCGAGATTTACCGTGTCGCCCATAACGGTATACGCGCCTGGACGGCCCAGGTCACCGGTCGCGACCATGCCATAGTTGATACCGATGGTCAGTGAAAGCTTTTGTTTCTTCTCCCGGTTGAATTCTCCGATCTCCTGCAGCATGTCCATTGCCGACAACACCGCCCGCAGGGGGTCGTCTTCATGGGCGACCGGCGCGCCGAAAACAGCCATGATGCAGTCGCCGATGAATTTATCGACGTACCCTTCATACTTGGTTATGACGCCGGCCAGGCGCTTGAGGCACGCGTCGATAAGGTCCTTGACCTCTTCGGGATCCAGATTTTCGGACAGTGGTGTGAAACCGGAGATGTCGGCAAAAACGACCGCTACAGCCCGGCGCTGGCCGCGTTCATGATCGGTCGGTGCATCGCCCAGCGCTGAGCCGCACTGGTTGCAGAATTTTGATGCGGCGGGATTTTCAAAGCCGCATTTGGGACATTTCATTTAATCGACTGCCGCAACTCATTCGCTTCGGCTTCCAGGATCGGCTTTTTTATTTCCAGGTCCGAGCCTTTTCTGAAAGGCAGAACCCGCAGTATGGCATCGACATAGTCAAGCAGCGCGATCGCTTCATCAACATGTTTCTGCGCATCGATCTTTTTGCGCGCCTGCTTGAGCATGGGTTCGACAATATCCATGGAGAACGGCATGAGCATGCGGGGCGATTTCTTCACCTCGTACAGATAAAGCATGCCCTTATTGTCATCGGTGTTGATCACGGAGTTCACGTCGTAGGTATAGTACACGCCGATCATGCTCAGCGACTCCGGCGGTGTAATGGCTGCGTCGAAATTCATGCCCTCATAGGACTGCACGGTTCGGGAATGCCAGTCATCGCCCGAAAAACTGTAGTACAGGACTATCTCGTACACTCCTTCGGGCGGGATCACCCGGACCAGCAGGTCCTGCGAGTTTTTTAAAAAATACAAGTTCACACTGGTGAACAGTGAAACCGCAAGCAAGATGTTCATACGACCTCCTTTGTTATTGTCATTTAAACATATTCCTGTATCGGCGGGTGAGCGATCATGGCACCGCCCTCATTGCCTGCCCTGATCAAGGCTTTTCTGCATGACATATGCATCATCGCCATCGATATAATATTTACTCCGCGTGTAGGCGATAGTATAGCCTATCTTTCTGTATAATTCAATAGCGCCGCTGTTCGCTGTCCGCACCTCAAGGTAGGCGTGGGTGCAGCCGCGCACCGATGCGTTCCGTTCCAGCTCATCCACAAGCCTGGCAGCCTGCCCTTTTCTCTGGAACCGTGCATCGACAGCGATGTTGGTGATATGGAGCTCGACGTCATAGCAATTCGCCAGGGCGTAAGCTATCACCTGTCGGTCGTGCTCGGTCACCAGCGCGATGGTGCTGGGCCGTTGCAGGTCGCTTTCAAAAAAAGATTTTGGCCAGGGGTTCGGGAAAAGCTCATGTTCCAGTTCGTAGACCTGGTCAATATCGGTGATCGTCATCTGCCGCACTATCCCGCAACCTGTCGCCATGGCTGTGGTCTTGAAGAATTTTTATCAGGCGCGGCGCCGGGACGCCCGGCCGCGCGGTAATGCGTTCCGCTCAGCATCGGTCTTTTTCAAATAGTATGGCTCCAAGGACTCGACAGCATCGAATTGCCCGGCATTAATCCGGACCACGGCAAGACAGGCTACCTTGTAGGCGGATGGAAGAAAGGTCCCGACCGGCAACAACCGGCTGTACGGCGTTTCAAAAGCGATCCCCGATGACTTTAAAATGTCGATCCCCGGACCTCCGATACAGACCTTTTGCTTTTTTCGTCCCCGAGCATGCTGTTTTTTTGCAAGCGCGCGCAGCCCGCGCGGCGTCGTCAGCAGATGATCGCTGATCCGCTGCTCGCGTTCGTAGAACGCAGCATAGAGCTCGCCTTTGTGAGCGTTGATGACGGCACACAGGATACCGCCGCATGCGGTCGAGTCCGCCCCGATGCAGTCAAGCGTATTGATGCTCACGAGCGGAACGCCGTGCGCGTGGCAGATCCCCTTGGCCAGGCTCACGCCGACGCGCAAAGACGTGAACATTCCGGGACCGATCGATACGGCGACCGCGTCCGGCCGGCGGCCCGGAAGCATGGCGAGCAACGACGAGGCTTCCTGGAAGATGCCGGCGTCGCGCGCGCCGGGCTGCAATTCCCGGTCTTTCATGATCTCGTGCACAAGACGCGTGTCATCGCAAAGACAAACGGAGAACAGCGCCGACGATGTCTCAATCCCTAAGATCTTCAATGATAAACTCCCTGTTCTTTTGTCCCCTGATGGCGATATGCACGTGCAGCCCGCTTTGCTTCTGGACCCGTGTCAGGCGCAGTCTCTCTGACCATTCGATGACCGTCACGCCATCTTCTGCCAGGTATTCATCCAGCGGCAGATTTTCTATGTCCTGTCCGCTTAACCGGTACAGGTCAACATGGGAAAGCCGAATCTTGCCGCGGTATTCGGTAGCGATGACAAAACTCGAGCTGGTCACGCGGGTCTTGATCCCCAGTCCCCGGGCAATGCCCTTGGTTAACGTGGTCTTGCCGCTGCCCAGATCACCATAAAGATATACCACGTCACCGACATTCAATATCCGGGCGATAGCCTGACCCAGTCTGATCGTTGCCTGGGCCGATCTCGAGACCACGGTCCTGCGATGCCGGCGGGTATGCTTGCCTGAGTTTTTCATTGGAGATCGTTGCCGCGGTACAATTGCAGAGCGCCGTACAAACTCAGGTCCCGGTCATAGCGGGTGATCCCCCGGACATGCGATGCAATGAACTTGCCCCAGCCGCCGGTGACCACGCAGAGGAACCGCCGGCGGTACTGGCGCGCGATAAGCTCCAACAGCGATTGGACCATGTGCGCGTGTCCGAACAGGATCCCGGACCGCAGGCATTCGCCGGTGCTGTGGCCGATGGTTCTTTTGGGCGTTCTCAGCCTTACATTTTTCAACAAAGCGGTCTTCCTGGTCAGTGCCCAAAGCCCGGTTTCGATCCCCGGCATGATCATGCCGCCCGGAAACCAGCCGTCTTTAAAGATCACGTCGATCGTCGTGGCCGTACCCGCGGAGATCACCACCACGTCATTTTGGTAACGGATCAGCGCGCCGACAGCGTTCGCGACCCGATCCGCGCCCAGGGTCCCCGGACGCTGGTATCCGTACTTCAGTGGGCTTTTCAGCCGGGCCGAAACGATCACGGGTTTGACACCGGGATGCGCATGGGTCAGGCAACGCAGAAGCTTACGCGTCAGGACCGGCGAGACTGAAACGATCACCGCACCCTCGACACGATCATGACCTATCCTGCCCAGACCGCGCTTGATAACCGATGCGCCTTTCGCCGCGTTAAAATCCTCACTCGGGCAGACCGCGCGCCTGGCAAGACGGCTGCCCGAAAACCAGCCCCAGTGGATATTCGTATTGCCAGCGTCGATCGCGATCACCATCTTAGCCTGCGTACGTCGCCATAATAAAATTTCCTGATAACGCCGTTATCATCCCGTAGGAGCAATGCCCAGTCATCATCCACGCCCATGACACTTCCGTAATATTTCCTCGCGCTGGTGATGATCTCGACCGCCTCGCCGATCCCGGTCACATAGCGGTGAATGTAGCGGCCGATCGAGCGCCGGCCGCGGATCTTCGCATACAGCCTTTCGAATCGGTGCACGATCGACTGTCCGATATCGTTCAGGTTATATTCCTTCCCGGTTTCCAGCATCATCGATGTCGCGCTGGTAAGATTTTTTGGAAATTTTTCGGTATTGACGTTCAGACCGATACCGCAGATGACCGCCTGATCGTGCTCCTCGCACAGGATGCCGCATACCTTGCGGCTGTTGATCATAACATCATTGGGCCAGTGGATCACCAAACCGGACAATCCATGATCTTCCAGTACCCTGATGACCACCAGCGCTGCCAGGAGCGGGATCGAACTTGCACGAACACCGGGGAAAACCACCAGCGACAGGTAGAGACCGCCAGGCGGCGAGAACCACACGCGCGAACTGCGGCCCCGGCCGCGCCGCTGGCACAAAGCGTATATCGCGACCGGTTTTTTCCTGTCCACGAGTCTGCGGGCGATGTCCTGGGTGGATGACACCGCCTGGTATTTAAGGATCCTTTCGAACATCAAGATCAGGTGCCGGGATAGTATACCTTGAGGGCCGCGCCTTCAAAGGGGGTCTTTCCGCTTATGATCTTCAACGAATCCATATCGAACCAGTTCACGCTTTTGACATTGATCACCAGGTTCATTTCGTCACCATCGGCGATCTCGATCGCGGTGAATGCCGCGGCATTGAATACGATCGCCGCATCGGCGAGCATGATATCTGCCGAGAGGTCGGTGTACCGCAGGGAATCCACGGTCACGCGCGCGGCCGTAAAAGAACCAGGATTAACGACCTCGTAGCCGTTGGAAATGCTGACAAAATCGGCGCTCTGGACTGATACGGTGATCGGCGTACTGCCTTCCCATAGGGTCTGGTAAGTCTCGCCATCGAAAAGCTCCACTTCGAGGATCCTCATCTTCAGATCGCCATAGAGCCCGAGCGTCAGGCCTTCGTCATTGAGACCGACCTCGACACTCGCAGTCCCGGCGCAGCTCATGAAAATAAGCGCGGGGATCATGGCAAAAATGATCTTTTTCATGTCCAACCTCCTTGTCTTAATGTAATATTATAGTTTAATCTAAATAATTTGCACTGTCAAGGCTCGAGCGCTTTGAAAATGAATCAAAGCGCTCATGATTACGGCGATTTAACGGCAGATCACAGAGATATTTACTACCACAATATCGCTGGTATCTATCCATTATCTCTGTCATCGTGGGAGCAACGAAAATTATTTCGTCGCTCCCGGGGCTTGACAAGTTTTGAATATTTACTATACTTAAGTATGAAAAAGAACGGAGGTCGCATAAACCTTGAAGAGATCATCCGATGCCTTGGCGCGGTCACCATGACACTCAGGCAGAATCCTAAAAAAGCGCTATCCGATCTCCGGGCATTAGGACAAGCCATCGACGACCAGGTTCCCTACCGTGACGGCCACAGCCTGCGGGTGACCGATCACTGCATGGCGATGGCCGATCACCTGGGATTTGACGACAATGAAAAGGTCGTGCTTGAAGTGGCGGCGCTGCTGCATGATTTCGGCAAGATCGGCATTGATGAAGCCATTTTGATGAAACCTCAGCAGCTGACGCCGGAGGAAAAATTAGAGATCAATATGCACGTCATGCGGGGATACTACATGCTGGCCGGGTTCAACGAGCTCATCGAAGCGCTCAGGGGTATTAAGAGCCACCACGAGTGTTACGACGGAACCGGTCATCCGGAAGGGCTGGTCAAAAACCAGATCCCGCTGATCGGCAGGATCATCGCCGTGGCCGATGCGTATGACGCGATGACGTCCAAGAGACCATACCGGAAAGCCCTGACCCATGAACAAGCACTCCAGGAGCTCAAGAACAATGCCGGCATCCAGTTTGATCCGGCGATCGTAAAGATATTCATTAAGTATCTCTCTGAGAAAAAAACATCACGGCTGGCGGCTACTTGATTCAAGCCACCACACTTCAGTTTTCCTAAATTCTTTAATTTATTGTGTGTGGATCAGGACGGGGTCAGGATGTAACCGGTAAAGGTTAGCACCGCGTTGCCGCCGACTTTGACCCGTAGGATCTGGTCCAGCGTGCATTCCACGTGCACGTACACTTTGCCGGGCCGGTTCTGCATGTAGCCCTGTTCAATTATGATCCGCGAAAAACTCGATGGTTCGATGAGTTTTCTCCGGATCAGAAAACAACCAAGGCTTCCGGCCGCAGCGCCGGATATCGGGTCCTCGTTGATGCCGACCGCAGGCGCGAAGTGACGCATGAACGCCGTGTCCCCGGCGTCAAATGTTTCCTGGCAGTAAGTAACCACGCCCTGGATACCGACCCGCGTGCAGAAACTGTCCATCAGGGGAAAATCAGGATTGATGTTTTTCATGGCACTGAGCGTCTTTATCGGCACGATCAGGTCATAGAACCCCGTGGAGATGATGTCCATCGGTATTTGATCAAAAGGTATCTCGTTTGGCGGCAGCCGCAGGATCCGCGCGACCTGGACCGGGTTGATCTCGACATCCAGGTAGTTCGGCTTGGATAAAGACATGGTCGCCCGGGTGACCTTTTCGCTCTTTACCCGGAGCTCGACGAACTGGATACCGGCCTTGGTCCGCTGTCGCACGATGAACTCGGGCTCGACCATACGGATGACATTCTCGCCACCCAGAGCGAAATACGTTGCGATCGCCGCGTGCCCGGAGAAATTTACCTCGCCGCTGCCGCAGAAAAAACGCAGGTAGATATCGGCTTCGGATGTCGATTCCGGCAGGACAAAGGCCGTGTCCGAGAGGGGGTTCAGGTCGTTCGCCATGAGCTTCATTTCGTCGTCGGACAGCCCCTCGGCGCTGATCACAACCCAGGCAGGGTTGCCCCCGTACGCGACCGACGTGAAAGCGCTCATTTTCTTAGCCTTTATCCACTTAGGCATAGCCAAATGATACACAATATTGAATAAGTGTCAATAAGCTCAGTGGATAACGCCCGGATATTTAAGACTCGCCGCTGTTCAATTCCCTTGATTTTGATAAAATCACGGCTACAATACGCCATGCTTGAATGGCTGACCGGACAGGGAAAGATCGTCGCCTACTTGCTCCTGCTTGCCTGCGCGCTGCTGGAGAGTCTGGTGCCGCCATTTCCCTCGGATATTTTCGTCCTGCTTTTTGCTTTTCTCGCCGGGCAGGGCAGGTTTGACGTAATCTTGATATACCTGGCAGCGGTTACGGGCAGTATTTGCGGGATCATGGTCCTTTACACGGTCGGCATTACTCATGGCGAAGCGGTCCTGCGTCTTCTTTCCAAAGGCGTGCTTGCCAGGCTGGTGCCAGTGGATATGATCGCAAGGGCGCGGGCGAAATTCATGCAACGTGGTGACTGGCTGCTACTGCTCAACCGTTTTTTGCCAGGCGCAAGGGCGGTCATCGGTTTCACTGCCGGGCTCACCAGGCTAAAAAGCGGCAGGGTATTCTATCTGAGCCTGGCCAGCGTGGCAGCCTGGAACTTGTTTCTTATCATTGCCGGATTTTACGTAGGCAAGACCTGGGACCAGGCCTCGGTTTTCCTGCGCAACTACAGCATCGGTGCGGTCGTGATCATCGTGATTGTCCTCATGATCATCACTTACCTTTATTTCCGTAAAAGAAAATAGCGATATTATCCGATCTTCCTGATAAACATAATTTAATTGCTTAAATGCTATTATTTGATCATAATCCCCCTTCCCCCTTTAAAAAGGGGGATAAAGGGGGATTTTATTGCTTTTACGCTCTTTTCTTGAACATGTCGATCAAGAACCGCGAGGGGTTATGTGCCCGTCCGTACCGGTATTTTGGATAAAGCAGGATGAGCTTTTTCTGCGCCCGCGTCACCGCGACATAGCACAGCCGGCGCTCCTCCTCAAGCTCGCGCTCCGCAGTTGCGCTTTTGGTCATGGGGAATATATCCTCGACGAGGTCAACGATAAAAACAACCGGGAATTCCAGACCCTTGGCTCCGTGGACGGTCAATAGCTTGACCGTGTCCTTGGTCCAGTCGGCCATGTCCAGTTCCTGCATCAATCTCTGTTCGGTAAGGAACCTCGCCAAACCGACCCGCTCGCCGGCCTTAGCGAGCTCTTCCAGCTTTTCAAGACCCTGGTCCTTGATACCGGTCAACTCTTCGATCTCCATGACCACGTTCCCGGCGGACAGCTTGGCAGCGTTCTGCCAGTGGTATTTGAACAATTCCTTCGCGCGCTCGGCGTCTTTTTTCCGGATCAAGAACAACGCCTGAGCCCGGGCGACAAAATCGTCCTCGGTCAGGTCATCCCGGCCAAGGACAAGCATTTCAATATAGTCAATAAGGTTCCTGACGATATCGCTTTCATTGGCCGATGCGCCGCTCATTACATCGTAAGGGACGCGCGCGGTCGCGAACGCTTCTTCGTACAGCTTTGACAGGTAATTCATCCGGTACAGGACCGCGCAATCGCGAAAGCGGTAACCTTCTTTCTTCAAGTTCTTCAGTTCCTGCGTGACGTAAGCCGCCTCGTCCTCCTCGGACTTGGCGGCATAAACTGTCACATCGCCGGACTCAAGGCTCGGTATCATGGTCGGCTCGCGCATCATCAGGTTATTGGCGGCGTCGACGATCGCCTGGGGCAGCCGGAAGCTCCTGGCCAGGGTATAGATCCTCATGTCAGCGATCTCCCGGGCTACGCTCGTGAGCAGATGTTGGTCTGCGCCGCGCCAGCCATAGATCGCCTGGTCCTCGTCGCCGGTCACGAAAAGATTTTCCCGCATGAGCAGGCGGATCAGCTGATACTGGACCGGGTTGATATCCTGAAACTCATCCACGAAGATATATTCAAAGGTCTGCTGGTAGAGTTCCCTGAGATCGGGATTGCATTCGAACAGCTGGACCGTTGACAGGATCAGATCGTCAAAGTCCAGCATATCGTTATCCTTAAGATACTGCTGGTAGCGAACGTAAATGTCCCGGCACAGCGTCTCCCACTCGCCCTGGGGTTTGAACGCGTCCGGCGTGACGCCGCGGGCCTTGAGCAGGTCGATGAACTTCATGATGGCCTGCATGCGGTGCTTGCCCGTTTCCTCGTTGAGGTGGCGGTAAACGAACTTGGGATCAACGACCGTGAAATCCTCGCTGATATCCAGGCGTGGCGCTTCCCGACGCAGGATCCGGTAGCAGATCGTATGGAACGTCCCCAGCCACGGTTCGTAGCAGGGCGTGTTCAGCATTTCTTCGATCCTTAATTTTATATCGTTCGCTGCCTTGTTCGTGAACGTACAGATCAGCATCCTTGATAACGGCACGTTCTGCCCGAGTCGCTTCGCGATCGCCCAGATCAAAGTCGCGGTCTTTCCGCACCCGGCCTGGCCCAGTACCAGGATCCGATGCGCAGGAGTATCGATGATATCGCGCTGATCCTGGGTCGGTTCCAATACCGGGACTTTTTTCGCCGAAGCGGCATCGGGCAGCGAAGGGCTTACGCCGGCCATGACCGATGTACCCCGGTCATCTTTGGTCAGTTTTTTAAGGATCTCGGCCGCTTCGGGCCGTGCCCGGGGATCGGGGTTCAACGTTTTGATCACGCAATTTTCAAGTACATCGGGGATCCGGGAGCGCAGGATGCCGGGGGTCAAGAGCTTACTGTGCTCTATTTTTTTCTTCAAACCCTCCAGGCTGTCATCGAGAAAGGGCGGCGTTCCCGTGAGTAATTCATAGAGGATCACGCCGATGGACCAGACGTCGGATTTGCTCGTGCAGGTCCCTTTCCAGGTCTCAGGCGCCATGTAGATCGGCGTGCCGGCGGTGGAAGCTGCGATCGACCCGGACTTTATGAAGCGCGCCAGGCCGAAATCCGTGATCTTGATGGCGCCGTCGGAATTGATCAGGATATTCTCCGGCTTCAAGTCGCGGTGCAGCACGTTCATCCGGTGAGCGTAATCAACAGCCTCGAGAACCTGGCTGCCGATCATGAAGATCTTTGCGAACTCGATGCCGCCATACCGGATGATCTCTCGCAGAGACTGGCCGTTGACGTATTCCATGACCAGAACGAACTTGCCTTCGATGATGTCGATATTGAAGAACCTTACGATGTTGGGATGATCCAGAGATGCCAGAAGCCGCGCTTCGTCCTTGAGCATCGCGATCTCTTCAGGCCGCATCCGGCAGATCTTCAGCGCGAAATCCTGCTCCAGCAGGGTGTCGCGCGCGAGGAAAACGTCGCCGAACCGGCCGCCGCCGAGCCAGTTCTTTATTTCGTACTTGCCGAGGTTCTTTAAAAGCATATTCCTTAAAAATAATCTCTAATTTCTAAATCCTAAATCCCAAATAATATCAAAGCACAAATTACCCATTTACTTAATTACTATTTTTTTCTATGCGACCGGAAATGCGGAGAGATGGAGCAACTGGGATTTATAAGTCAGTACCTGCCCGACGATCCCCTTTCCATTGATGCGGTTGTTCTCGACCCGGCTTTTCGGTTCGATCCCCTCGAGTTCTTTTGCCAACGCCCTGATGAACCGGTTAGCGCCCAGCATCGCAGAACTCTTTTTCTGAAATTCCATCGCATCCAGGGCATAGCTCCGGATCAGTTTTTTCTCGAACATGTGATAAATATCAACGTTCGGGAAAACATCGCAGCCCAGGATCCTGCCGCCCGCACAGCCGATAATGCCGATCGTGTTGTGGTTCACGCTCTCAAAGCCCTCCAGGTACCGGTCAACTTCATCCTGAAGGTTATCGTATATCTCATGCATGGATGACGTGTTGGACTTGGTCTTGGTCACGGTCAGCTTCCGGTCGATCTCGTTCCATATCATCTTTTGAGTATCCAATTTTTTCTCATCACGGTTCTGCGCCAGTAACGATCTTATCCTCGGGTACGAGCAGTTGCCGGTCCTGAAGCCGCCGAGTTGGTCCCATCTTTTTTCCTCGACGCAGACCACCGATATGTTCTGATTGGCCCCGGCTGCCACAAGGTCCGAGACCGCGATGATCCGGTTCTGCATGGCGCCGGTTATTTCTTCGCCGTCCAGCATCAGCACAGGTTCATCACCCCCGTTATTGAATACAACTTCATCCACGACCGGCATCTCGAGCTCGCTGAAAACGCCTTTTTTCGTACGGATTATCTTATCGATCGTGTTTATCTTCAATCCGTTCTCCGGATTCCCGTTCCCCTGGATCGGGAATACGACCAGGTTGCGTAAAAATATTGGTTCTGATATTTTCAGTTCCTGAAATTTATTTTCCCTCATCGCATCCACCCATCCCCTTTATTTATTTCTCTGCCAATCCCCAGCCCATTAGTACCCATCCCCTTATCCCCGTATTTTTTTATCCTCCCATCTTCCCAACTTCATAACCTCAATCTTTTTCGCCAGACGTGTCTATCACCGTAAAGCTCCATGGAGCAGCCCACCATGAGTATTGCTGCCACAGACTGCTGCCCGCTCTTACGGCCCAGTAATAGGTGCCGGTATCATATGCGACAAAATCGTACTGCGGATAAGACGATGTATTCTGCTCGACCACGGTCGTATCCTTCATGAATTTGATCTCGTAGAACTGCTCGTCTGAAACCGTATCCCAGCGGCAAGTCAAATAGACCCCAAGGCTGTCTGAGTAAAATACCGACCCGTTTGCTGGCATCAGCAGTGTAGGCCAACGCGGACGATCCCTTACTTCAAAAGCACGTTGCCCAGACCACTCAGTCACGCCCCCTATCCATTCCGAGCTCGTTGCCCGCACGCGCCATTTGTATTGGTGAAAGTATATGGTATCAAGGTAAACCCGGTAAATACTGAAATCATAATCAAGCATAATGGCATAAGGTACATCGCTGCCGCGGGTGATCTCGAGCTCGTATCTTTCCGCCTGGGCCAACGCGTCCCACTCTAGGATAATGTCAAAAGGGAAATAAGGCGGCATGAAAACAAAATCGTTCACTGGACTGGCGATCTCCGGAGCGGCCGGAGGCGCCACCAGTGTATCCGGAGGAGGTTCGAATTCATCAGCGTCCTTGCAGCGGGAATAAACAAGCATCCAAACGAATACAATGGTCACTGCCAGAATTGAAATCAAAGGAGTTCTGCGCAAGATACCGCGCGCCCTTACAGTTACTTCCCTATTAGAAAAATGGTTAAAAACCATTAGTATCCGGGAGAATAATACGCGGAAAATTTCCATATTTCCGACCACCCGGTGTACCACTCCCATTTGGTGCTATATGCCCGCGCCCGCCAGTAGTACTTACCATTCGCAGTAACCTCGTAGAGGTAGAAATTGACCTCTGCGTCAACTGGCGTTGAACCGGTAAATGTCGAATCGCGCGACACTTGCACCTGATAGATCTCGGTCCCTTCAACTGAAGACCAGCCCAGCTGGATATATTGCGGAAAAGGATGATTGCCGTCATAATAATAGACGGTATCGTTGACCGGTCCGGTCGGTACCGGCGGTTCAGGAGGCGGCAGGAGATCGTCATCATCCGGGCCTTGATCGAACGGGTTCTGGCAGTGGATGCTCATAGCCAGTATCGCGGCCACGCACAGAAGAACGATCAACCTTTTATTATTTTTTTTCATAGATCCTGCCTAAAGATTAATGCTTATGCCCAGACGCGCGCGGCGCGGCGCGCTGTTCGAGTTGACCCAGTCGTCGGTGGCGGTTATCAGCTCTTTGAACGAAACGTATTGTTCGTACGCGGAAGAGACGCCGTCGTGATTTATATCCGCCCCGGGCCCGTAGTAGGGATTGGTGATCGAGATGTCGTCCGTGAACTCCCATGGTTCAATATCTTCAAGCGGGATCGCCGCGTAGTGATCCGCGATCTCATAGCGCGCGTCCAGCAGGTTGATGATTTCAAAGTTCAATATCGCGCTGATATTACCGATTCGGAAGATCTTGTTGAACGCGCAGTCGATCTCCCGCTGGAATTGCAGGTGTTCGATGTTCCGCTCTTTGAGCTTTCCTTCGGGTCCCACCGGCGTGAATGGGAAACCATCGCCGAAATAGCCGAAAATGACCGCCTGCATGTTCCATGGCAGGCGCACGCCGCCCTGGATGAATACGCGGTTGCGCTGGTCAAAATCAAGGAAATATTCGGTGGCGGGTATGGCCGTGCTGGTATCGCCGGTCCCTTCATAATACCTGCGGAACGCTTCTTCGGCGTAGGAGCTAGTCCCCCGCGCCCAGGAAAGGGTATATGAAACTTTGCCGCTAAAGACGGAATTGGAAAAATCGCAGATCGCTTCGATACCCTTGACATTAGCGTATTCCACGTTCAGATACCTGACATATCCGCTGGGCAGGGCATAGACAAACCTCGTGCCGATAAGGTCGCTTACATCCTTGTAAAACGTGTTTACGGTCGCTAAAACATTGGGTTTTACTTCACCCTGCATCCCGATCTCCACGCTGATGGTCTTTTCCGGGCTCAGATCCGGGTTCCCGACCGGCGATATATCGATATAAGAAGGAGCCGGCACCAGGTTGAAACAGCGGTACATCTGGTCGTACAGGGGCGGCTGGGCGTATCGACCGACGTTGGCGCGGAACAGGAATTTCTCGGTCACCAGGAATGAAATTCCCAGACGCGGTGAAATAATGTTCTTGGGTTCCAGGGAATCGGTATTAAAGCCGTTCCCGAAATGGTCGACCCGGCAGCCGATCTTGGCATAAAGACCTTCATAGTCGACATTATCCTGGATATAGAAAGCGTATTCTTCGGGTTTGTAAGTGTACTCATCAGTTATCGGATTGGTCGTATCGCTGCTGACGAAGTAGGTAAAATTATCAAGTGTCTGGTACGTGTATTCCATCCCCGCCCGCAATTCATTGTATTTATGAAGCTGCATGGTCGCGCTGAACAATCCTTTGTAGACTACCGACGTCTTTTCCTGGTATTCGGGATAATCGCCGACATCCTTAAAATCCACGTAGCGCATCCCAAAAGGATTTTTATAACTGGCAGACGGGTATTGAAGCTCCTCGTACGGCTTGAACTCGTAGTCCTCGAAATAACCGTATGAACCCGGCTCCCGGACGCCGTAGGTCCGCTGCGTGTACAAGCGGCTGACGGTCAGGTTGAAGAGCTTCCGGGAATCCGGCAGGAAGTTCGCGTTGACGATCTCAATATCGCCGGTGCGCACGTCGGACCGGTAATGATCAAGATTAAAGCGGTACCAGAGGTTGTACCGGTCGAACTGGCTGCGTGACCGGGCGGCGCTCAATGATACTTTCAGCTGGTTTGCGGGTGTAAATATCCCTTTGCCGTATACCGAATAATCGTCGCGCCGCTTATGCGGGATGATGAACAATTTCGGGTCCCAGTCGTCCGTGTGCATCAGGTCCAGCGCGACGAATCCCTTGGCCATTTTTGATACGGGCACGTGCGCCGAGGTCTGGTAGTTCTGATAACCGAAATCATAATAATAAGGCATGATGGTCTCGGTCTTTCCGAACGCTTTGAGTTTCAGACGGTTGGCCGGACGGGCGGTAATGATGTTGATGACGCCGGACATGGCGCGGCCGTATTCGACATCGAAGCCGCCGGGCAGAAAAATGACTTCATCGACGATCCCTTTGGAAAGCATGATCGCGGCATCGCCGGTCTGGGGGTCAATTATCGAAACGTTATCGATCATGTATTGGACCTCAGTGGCGCGGCCGCCCCGCACGTGCATTGCCGTGTCAAAATGGGCGACCGCCGGCTGAAAACTTATAAGTTCCTGGGTATAGTCAAAGGGCAGGTTATAGATCTCTTCTTTTCTCACGACATAAGTGGTCGCCACCATGTCCTTTTTAACGCTTGGCATCTGACCGGTCACGGTCACGGGCGCGAGTTCGATTATCGTCTGCTTAAGTTCAATTTTAAGCCGCGCTGTCTGGTCGACTTCAACAACCACATTTTCCACCAGCTTTGACTGGTAACCCAAACATGAAACTTCGACTGTGTATATTCCCGACGGCACATTTAATATATAAAACAAACCGTTGTCATCTGTCGCCACGCCCCTTTCGGTATTAGAAATCATCACATTGGCATAACTGATCGGCTCGCCGGTTTCCCGGTCAATGACCGTGCCCTGGATCTTGCCCGTCGTGCCGCTGATCAATATTAACACCACTGCCATTGTTGCTGCCATTATTTTCTACCTCCTAATAAAGCTGTCATGGTCTATATATCATTATACCGTTGAAGATTTGTTTGTCAAGTCCACCGCCCGCGGTTGCCACTTGACAGTCCTATTTTTTGACCTATAATTCCCCATGCTCGTCGTGTTCTTGATCGCTAATTTTGCCACTCAATATCAGGATTTCATCAATTCTCCCCAAAAAGACTCGATCTATGTCGCGCTGACGCGTAAGGATATCAATATCACGGAGTTTGCCGAAAATCCGGTCGTCCTGTGGTTCTGGCGCACCAACGCCGACGACCCGATGACCGATTCCCTGCTCAAAAAAGTGCCGATGGAAAGGAATTTCTATCTATCGGCAGTCCTCCGGTGGGAAGCACTGGAGGCAAAGACCTATGACGGCGCCATGCAGAAGCTCGATCTGGCAACCCATTTTGACACGCTGGCGATCGAGAATTTCCTGTCGCGCACCGCGCTCGACCTGAAAAACCGCCAGTACCGGAATGTCTTGTCCAGCCTGCTCACGGCCCCGTTCCTGAGCGATTTTCGCAACCAGGTCTTGCTTATAACCAACAGCTTCATCCTTGTTTTCGCAGCCGTTGTCCTGTGCAGTCTCATCTACGTCCTGGTAAAGTTCCTCTATTACGTACCCGTGCTCAGCCACCGGCTGGATATCCCCAGGCATTATTTTCTTAAAGGAGCGGTGTCGTTCCTCATCCTGCTCATTCCCCTGCTTGTGTTCCGTAACCTGTATATCATGTACGTGATCTACGGCCTGTTGCTGATGCTGGTCCTGCACCCTAAGGAAAAAAACTGGCTGCGTTTCGGCGTTTTTCTGATCCTGCTTTTGGCCGTGGGCTCATATCCCCTGAACCGTTTCATCCCCTTTCTCCAAGGTACGTCAAAATCGTACCAGTTATACCGCCTGGTGAATTATGACGGCGAGCAGCGCATACAGGCCGAGAACAACACCGAAAAAGAACTCATGGCGCTCGCCCTCAAGCAGCAGGGCAAGATCGACGAAGCGCTTTCGGTCTATGAAGAACTGTATTACAAAGGCAACCGCGGCATCGCTGTCACCAACAACCTGGCGAACCTGTACCTTTTATACGATGAGGACGCCAAGGCCGAAGAACTGTATGTGTTGGCGCTCAACCAGAACCGGGGCGAGCCGTATTTCAACCTGGGCCTTTTGAAACTAAAAAATATCGAATACCTGGCGTCATCTGAATACATGGAAAAGGCGCGCCTTAACGGCTTTACAAGCATCGCCAGGGATCCCGTGGACATCACACCGGGAAACCGGACGTTCTATGAACTGGTACTGGGCAAGAATTTTGAAATGCCGCGTTTTATCAACCCGATCTTCCTTATACCCCTCGTCTTCATCCTCATCGTCTCGTTCCTGCGCCTGAAACTCTCGCCTCCGTACTTCTGCGCGATCTGCGGCAAGGCGGTCTGCAGGGACTGCGTCGAGGAAGGCGAAGAAGAAGGAACTTGCAAGGACTGCGTGAACAAGATCAAATCGACCAAAAGCTCGGACATCGAAGAAGACCTGAGGATCTCCATGAGCCGCCGGAACCGCGTGCTCAAACGGATCCTGGTGTACGTCATCAATGTCATTATCCCCGGCGCCGGACTGGTTTACCAGAAACAGGACTTCCTTGGCCTGATCGTTCTCTTCCTGGTATCGCTTGCCTACATCCCCCATTTCTTCGGCGGACTGTTCGTCAAGCCGTCCAACTGGATCTGTTTAACGCTTGCGCCGCTGTTCGCGGCTGCGACCATCATCCTTTTGATAATTTCCTATATCGCATCGTTCATATTTCTGAAAGGAACAAGCCATGCCGATTGAAGGCGATCTCAAAAGCCTTAATTTCGCGAGCATATTGCAGCTTATTTCGCAGGAGCGGCTGTCGGGCGTATTAAAGATCAGAAAAAAGAACGCGCTTGTCGACATCGGCATCTATGAAAGCATGGTGACCGGAGCGTTCTATGAAAAAGGCGACCGGGTCGACCGGCTTGAGGATTACCTGGTCAGATCCGGGATCATCAAGAAGAACCTCTTTGACATGGTCCAGGAGATCCATCAGGAGACAAAACGGCCCATCATGAACATCATCATCGAGGATAAATACCTGACCGTGGATGAAGTCGAGCGCATCATCAGGTTCAAGATCCAGGAGGTGCTGGACGAAGTGTTCACGTGGCAGGAAGGCGCTTTCAAGTTCGAACAGGGTTCGGTCATTTATCCCAAGAGCATGCTGAAGATCAGGCTCAATATTGAAAGCCTGGTCCTGGAAGCGGCGCGCCGGTTCGATGAGTGGCCCAAGATCCAGAAAGCAATTTTTTCCAGCGACCTGGTCTTTAAGAAAATCGAACACCCCGAGTTGAAGCTCAGGCTGTCCGAGGACGAGGAACGGGTCGCGAACATGCTGGACGGGACCCGCTGCGTGGACGATGTCATTGAAATATCCGGGCTGGGGAAATTCCACACGTATTCATGCCTGTACCATCTATTGACCAGCGGTCAGGTCGAACTCGCATATGCCAAGCCCCGGACCGAGCAGACGCGGGTCAAACGCAAAATCAAATTTAATTTCTCGCTCAAATTCCTGAAAACGCCGGTGATCATCGCGCTGATCATTTTTGTCGCGCTGCTCGAGATCATCCTTGGCAACAGCCTGGCCCGCAAGTCAGCGTTCAGTTTCACTTTTCTCAACACCGAGGACCAGATGACCAGCGGCGAGAACGCAGACGCGAATTATGACCTCAAGGAGATCTTCTTTTACCGGTATGACCGCATGCCTTCGAACACGGAGATCAAGAATGTTTTTTACAGCGGTCTGATGAGACCCGGAGAATAGATAATGCTTTACAAAAATGCCGGCGTGGATATCGACATCCTCAACCTCGTTAAAAAAGACATCGGCCGGGAGGTCGCGAAAACATTCCTGCCCGGCAAGAAAACGATCTACGGCCTGTTCGGCGGTATGTATCCTTTTAACCAGGGTTATCTGGTCGGCAGCACGGACAGCGTCGGTACGAAAATATTGGTCGCCTGCGGCATGGGCGTCCACGACACGGTGGGCCAGGACATCGTACACCACTGCGTCAACGACATCCTGACCACGGGCGCGCTGCCGATGTTCTTCATGGATTACATCGGCTTTTCCCAGATCGAAAAAAGCGTCCTGGTCAAGGTCGTCAAGGGCATTGCCCAGGCCTGCCGCAAAGAAAAGATCGTCCTGATCGGCGGCGAAACCGCCCAGCTGACGCGTTTCTACCCGAAAGGGATCTACGACCTCGTGGGGTTCATTTGCGGCGATGTCACGAAAAATAACTGTATCGATCCCAAGCGGATCGCGGCCGGCGATATTATGCTGGGCTTGGCCTCGACCGGGCTGCACACGAACGGCTATTCGCTGGCGCGCAAGGTTCTGCTCCAGAAATACACGTTCTCGTCCTTCATGCCGGAATTGAAATGCACCGTGGGCGAGGAACTATTGAAGATCCACCGCTCTTACCGCAGGGAGCTCGAGCCGCGGCTGTCATACTGCTGCGGCCTTGCCCATATCACCGGCGGCGGTTTCTACGATAATATCAAACGGATCCTGCCGGCCGGCACGAGCGCCGTGGTGCGGAAAAAAACATGGCAACCATACCCGGTCTTCAAGCTGATTCAGAAGATGGGCAAGGTGCCGGATGAAGAAATGTACCGTATCTTCAACATGGGTATCGGCATGGTGGTAATAACGAAACCGGCCGATATCAAGCGTTTCAAGCCGCTCAAGCCCGTCGTCATCGGCGAGATCATCAAGGGCGACGGCAGCGTGAGCGTGGAATAGACGCTGAATTCCAAATAACAAATTTCAAATTTCTATTTTCTGATTTCTTGCTGTCTTTCTTCTAATTACTAGTTACCAATTACCAATTACTGTATTTTTTACACGTACGGCGTGTGGTTTTCTTTTTTCTTGTGGTTATTGAACTGTCCGAAACTGTATAACTGCATCAGCTCTTCATAGGTGAGGGTAGCGTTGCAGCTCGGGCAGATGTACATGCCGTCATCAGACAGGATCAGGTCGATGTACTTGGACACGAACATGCAGAAGGGACAGAGAACTTTATCGATCCGCGCCATGCCCGATTATACATAAAGACATATGCCTGTCAACTGCCAGCTATTGTTTTTTAATTTATGGATTATTTTTTGTATTTAATGAGCTTTACGCCGGATTCCCTGAGCATGCCGATCGCCAGTTTGTCCGGATAGGGTTTCTGGAAAATTATCTTTGATACCTGGGCATTGATCAGCATCTTGGTGCAGATAAAGCACGGCTGGTGGGTCGTATAGACCACGCTGCCCCTCAGGTCAACGCCGCACGTCGCGGCCTGGATGATCGCGTTCTGCTCGGCGTGCACGCCGCGGCACAGCTCGTGCCGTTCGCCCGAGGCAACGCCCATGCGGCCTCGTATGCAGCCGATCTCGGCACAGTGCTTGACGTCCCGGGGCGCGCCGTTGTAGCCGGTCGCCAGGATCCGCCGGTCCTTGACCACGACGCAACCGACGTTCCTTCTAGTACAGGTGGAACGGTTCGCCACCAGCTCCGCGATCGACATGAAATATTCATCCCAGGATTTTCTGGGCATATGGCTATGGAGTTAAACCTGCGCCTTGATACGCGCGATGCAGGCTACCTCATCACCTTTTTCCAGGGTGATGATCTTCACGCCCTTGGCGGGCCGGCCCATTTGCCGGATCTGGTTCACCGGTGTCCGGATGACCTTGCCCGCCTTGCTCATGGCGATCAGGTCATCGTCGTCGTTGACATTGGCCACGCCTGCGATATTGCCGGTCTTGGCGTCGATGGTCATGGACTTCATGCCTTTTCCAGCCCGGCCCTTCTCATTGATGAGCTCGAATTTCACGCGCTTGCCCAATCCCTTTTCGCCCACGATCAGGAGATCCTCTTCGGTACAGGCGATATTGAAACCCACGACCTCGTTGCCCTTGTTCAAGCGGATACCCTTGACCCCGGCGGCCGCCCTGCCCATGGACCGCGCGTGCTTTTCGTGGAAGCGCAGGGTCAGACCTTCCTTGGTGGTCAGGAGCACCGAATCCTTGCCCGTAGTTAACCGCGCTGCGATCAGTTTGTCACTGGGCATAAGTCTGATCGCGATGATCCCTTTCTTACGAATGTTCTCGAACTCCTCAAGGTTCGTCTTCTTGACCTTGCCCAGCCGAGTCGCCATGAAAACGAAAAATTTGGAAGTGAAATCCTTGATCGCCAGGCAAGCCGTGACTTTCTCGCCTTCGGCCATTTCCAGCAGGTTGGCGATCGACCGGCCCTTGGAGAACGGACCGGCCTCGGGTATTTCGTAGACCTTGCACGCATGCACTTTACCGGCGTCCGTAAAGAACAACAGGGTCTCGGTCGTTTTCGAAATGAACAGCTGGTTGGCGAAATCCTCCTCGCCCACCTCGACGATCTTGCGGCCCTGACCGCCCCGCGTCTGGTTCCGGTAGATCGTGATCGACTGCCGCTTGATATAACCCCGCTGGGTGATCGTCACGACCATGTCCTCTTCGGCGATCAGGTCTTCGTAGGTCAGTTCTTCTGGCTCGGCATCGACGATCGTAGTGCGGCGCGAATCCTGGTACTTGGACCTGAGTTCTTCGAGCTCTTTCCTGATCACCTGGAAAACGCCCTTGCGCGATGCCAGGATCGATTTTAACCGCGCGATCTCTTTGATCAAACCCAGGTACTCGGTTTCCAACGCTTCCTTCTCTAAGCTTGTCAGGCGCGATAGCCGCATGTCCAGGATCGCCTGCGCCTGGATCTCGGAAAGCTTGAACCGCTTCATCAACCTTTCCCTGGCGACCTTGACATCGGCCGATTTCTTGATGATACTCACGACCTCGTCGATATTCTCGATCGCGATCTTCAAACCCTCGAGGATATGCGCCTTTTTCTCGGCCTCACTCAGCTCATATTTCGTGCGGCGCGTGATCACTTCAAACCGGAAATCCAAGAAGTATTTCAATATCTGCTTCAGCGACAGTGTCTGGGGGACGCCGTTGACCAGGGTCAGAAGCTGTATGCTGTACGTGGTCTGCAAATTCGTGTGTTTATAAAGATTGTTGATCACAATATCCGGGTTGGCATCACGCTTGAGCTCGATCACAACCCTGATGCCATCCTTGTCCGACTCATCGCGCAGGTCGGAGATATCCTCGATCTTTTTTTCCTTGACCAAGCTTGCCATTCTTTCCAGCAGGGTCGACTTGTTGACCTGGTACGGGATCTCGCCGATGATTATCGCCTGCCTGCCCTGCTTTAGTTCTTCGATCTTGACCTTCCCGCGCAGCACGATCCTGCCCCTACCGGTCAGATAGGCATCCTGGATGCCTTTAATGCCCGCGATCAGGCCGCCGGTCGGGAAATCAGGACCGGGGACATGCTTCATGAGTTTTTTGTCATCGATCTCAGGATCGTCGATCATCGCCTCCAAGGCGTTGATCAGTTCGCTTAAGTTATGGGGCGGAATATTGGTCGCCATGCCCACGGCAATACCCGTGGCCCCGTTGCACAGAAGGTTGGGGAAGCTGGCGGGCAGGACGGTCGGTTCTTTGAGCCGGTTGTCGAAATTTGGTACGAAATTCACTGTATCCTTGCCCAGCGCGTCAAGGAGTTCCTCGGCCAGCGATGTCAAACGCGTTTCGGTATAACGGTAAGCGGCCGGCGCGTCGCCGTCCACTGAACCGAAATTTCCCTGGCCATCCACCAGGAGGTAACGCATGGAAAAACTCTGCGCCATCCTTACCAGCGCGTCATAGATCGCGATGTCGCCGTGAGGATGGTACTTGCCCAGCACGTCGCCGATGACGGTTGCCGATTTCCGGTGAGCCCGGTTCGACGCCAGCCCCGCCTCGTTCATCGCGAAGAGGATCCGGCGCTGCACTGGTTTGAGCCCGTCCCTGACATCGGGCAGGGCCCGGCCCACGATCACGCTCATCGCGTAATCCAGGTATGATGTTCTTATTTCATCTTCGATATAGACCGTGATGATCCGGCCGTCGCGGCTCAAGCGCGACTGATCGCCGTCAGCGGCATTGTTATTATTGATGTTATTGTCTTTGTCCTGGTCGGGGGTTTCAGCCGGAGTTCGGGTTCGGCGTCTTCGAGCCATGGGTAATTATATCCAAAAAAATGCCAAAGTCAACCGAGTGTTTTATCATATCCAACTTACTGTTCATTTTATTTTACCATAAATATCCTCCCCATTGATGGGGGAGGATAAAGGTGGGGGTGGAATAATTACTATACCAAAACTCCCGATATTTCGAACGAAAAACATTACTAACGCAAGCCTAAAGGCTTGCCCTACATTAAACAAGTCATTATAATTTTAAATTTTTATCGGTGCTTATATCTTGAAACATTGCTTATCATAAATATAATAAACAATCTATGGCGGCAAAAAAAACCGGCAGTTTCACGCAGCGGGTCATCCGGATCATTAAAAGCATCCCTTTCGGCAAAGTCGCGACCTACGGGCAGATCGCGCATCTCGCCGGCAACCCCCGGGCTGCAAGGCAGGTATCGTGGATACTGGCTTCATCGTCGCGCAAGGAAAACCTGCCCTGGCACCGGGTCATAAACAGCCAAGGAATGATATCTTTGAAACCCTCTGCCGGATACGAAGAACAAAAGATGCTCCTGCTGGAGGAAGGCGTTAAATTCGATAAAGAGAACAAAATTGACCTTAAACGGTTTCTCTGGCAAGCGCCCTTTCAACCGGTTAAAATAGACCTGATGAGCCATGACCCAGACCACTGATACAACCAGAACGCCCATGTCCGTATCGCTGGTCGCGTACGGTTTTATCGGCCTGGGACTGATCGGCATTATCTCAAGTAGCGCGAGTTTATTCACCGTACCATTGATGAAAAAGATCCTGACCGACATCGCCGCTGGTTACGACCAGCCGATGCTCGACCTTGCGCCCGCGCTGGATGTAATGCGCTACGCGCCGCTGATGGCGGTATGTTCGATAATACTGGGAGGGTTCACGATCTACACAAGTATAGCGTTTATCAGATTGCGTTCATGGGCACGGCTTACTCTGGAGATCTTTTCCTGGATCGGACTGGTAATGTCGATATTGATCGCGGTACTTTTTGTCTTTTCCTATATCAATTCAGGGCCGATGCTGGTCCTTTTCGATGACCCGGTTTTCGCGCGTATGCTAAAGGCCATGATCATCCTGGGCATGGTTGTGGCGCTGTTTTTTATTGTTCCCAATCTGTTGCTGGTTATCTATTTGAGGAGCAAAAAGATCAGGCAGGCGATGCGGAGCTAACAATGGTTCCGAAGGTGTAGTCGCAGGCTTTAGACTGCGCAGTAATTTATTAATTTCGTGTTTAGCGCAACCTGAAGGTTGCGGCTGCATTCATTCTTAAAATTCTAAATCCGAAACCCTAAATCCTAAATAATTTCAAAATACTAATTTTTAAATTCAAAACCGTTTTGAACATTAGGATTTTGGATTTCGAATTTGTCTAGGATTTAGAATTTAGATATTCGTGCATTTTATATTTTGAAAAATATCGGTTTCCTTTTTTCAAACCCGCATACTGCCTTGAACCCGAACGACCGGGCGAACTCGTATCCTTCCTTGATCCCTTTGCCCAGGTCATCGACTTTGTGGCAATCCGAACCGATGGCGATATTTTCCACGCCGGCTTCTTTTGCCATGCGCATGAACATACCTGATGGATAGAATTCGTCAACCCGGCGCAGGCCAGCAGTGTTTATCTCCAGAGCCAGGCCCTGCTGCGCCATTTTTTTAAAGATCACGTTCAGCCGTTCAACCGGCAGTTGCCGCATCGCTTCTGCCCCGTAATACCCGATGCCGTATTTCTTATAGACGTCGAGATGCGCGAAAGTATCGAAGAGTCTGCTTTCAACCAGGGTTTCCGCCAACTTATAGTATTTTTCCATCAAGCGCGCGGCATCGTGCTTCGTGAAATAGCCTTCATATTCCCGGGAACTGTCGATGCATACGTGCTCAAGGCAATGGATCCCGGTAATCAGGTAATCAAGTTCCAGATCTGCGGTCATGTCCCGGAGACGCTTCTCCACGCCCTCAAAGAAACCGACCTCAAGGCCGAACCGCACGATCAGGCCGGACTTCCGGTATTTATCCTTGACCCGCCCGACCTCTTCCTGCAGGACTGCCAGCGATGTCGGCGACAGGGGCAGCACCTGCCCGTCCAGACGGATGACATTATCATTTCGCTTAGGATCAAGTTCGCAGTGATTGGTAAAGCATATTTCGCTCAAACCCAAATTAAGGGCGCGCCGGCAATAATCATCAAGCGAACCCTCGGCGTCGCTCGAATGGACAGTATGGATGTGATAGTCGATCACGACGCGTTCTTGCCGTTCGGATCCTCTCTCACGATCCGGTCGCGGCTCAGGATCACGTTCTCTTCCAGTGGCACGAAACGATCGGCTTTTTCCTTAAGGTCGTACGCCGTGTTCTCCGGGAACGAAAAGATCTCTACCCTGCGGTTCTTGCCCTTTATGAATTCCACGAGCGGAACAAAATCCCCGTCGCCCGATGCCAGGGCGACGGTATCGACGTGGTCGAGCATGCCCAGGATATCCAGCGCCATGCCCATGTCCCAGTTCGCCTTTGCCGAACCGTCGGACCGTGTGCGCACGTCCTTTATTTTCACCAGATACCCGATCCTTTCCAGGCTCGAGGCGAACGGTTTCACGTCACCATCGGGCGGCTGTACGATATACGCGTACGCCCGGACCAGCGTCCGTTTGCCCGTGATCAAACGCATCAGCTTCTCGTAATCGACCTTTGCCGCGTATCCCATCCGCGCTGAATAATACAGGTTCTGGGAATCGACAAAGATCGCGATATTCTCCTTCTTTCCAAGATCGAGCGATTCAATAAAAGTTTTCAACGAACGGATCTCTTCATATAGTTTATTACAGCTTTCCCTGGACTTTTCAAAATATGACTTGATATCGTTCATGGTTTGAAAAAATGGATCCAGTTTTTTGCCGACCACATCGTCGATCCTGGAATCGATGTCTCCGGCATCATGCCCGGTTTGACCCTGTTGCTCCGGCTGCGCGGGCTGCTTATTTGATTCCATATTTCCTCCTGAAATTCACTTGTCCAGCGGCACTGATAAGATGCTGACGGTTATTCCAGATTGAACTCGCGCCGTTTTGCCTCCGGCAGGTACCCGTAAAGCGAAGGCTGTGAACGTTCCCCCGGCGCGTTGGTCCAGATCAGGGTATACTCGTTCGTACCGCGGATATCAACGAATATGAATTTTATTCCAGTATAATAATCCCACTGTTTGTAGGGCTTTGAAACTTCAATATCAATGGTGCCTTCTTCGATTTCATCCGGCTCCCCGTATCTTATATAAATGCGCCCGCGGTCGGTCTTGTATCCCGGCTTATTCCCTTCCTTGTATTTTTCACGGGCATATTCGAACTTGTCGGCAATGGTATAGTAATTACGCCTGCTCCAGAATTTCTTTAGATAGCTCTCCTTGCCGGCTTTGTCCAGTGCTTTAAAATAACCGTATTCCTTGGCGGATACAAAATACTCGATCTCCTCATAATAAGGCAGGCCTTCGTAGCTGACCGGTTCAATGACCTGACGGCGGATCTTGAAAGGGATGCTCTTTTCCCGAACCCACTGCGCGCCGGAGTCCGATACCGTCACCTTGAACAAATAAGACCCGGCGCCCAGGTTCTGGATATTCAGACCGGCGTTCACCGGCTGCGTGCGGTACGTTTTTTTCACGCTCTGCGAAACACGACGCAGCGCCTTGCCGCTGGAATCAATGATCTCGTACGTGACGACGAGAGGCTGACCGGTGGGATCTGGTTTGTAAAGCTCAAAATAGACGAAAAGGTTCTTATCGTTTTCCTTGAAAAGATGCGAGGGCCGGGGCACGACCCTGAGATCGCCCTTGCACAGGTATCCGCTGCTCGTGTCCTTCTTGATCGCGCTGGCCAGAAGCACGCTGCTGAACGGGTACGCTTCCCGGTCCACGATCAGGCTGTCGACAACCGCACCCTGGTTGCCGCCGGATACAATGTTTACCTCGTACTGGTAGGAACCTTCATTGACGAACATCCCGAACTGCACGATGAATGCCAATTCCTCCTGTGCCGCGGTCTTAAAAGAAACGATGCCGAAATCGCGCTTAAGAACATCGGTCAGCGAATCCTGATGCACGCGGTCAAGCATTTTGAAACGGATCTCGACGCTGGCCGTGATCTGGCTGTCGGTCTCGGCGTAATCCAGATCCTGGTACGGTATTTCGCAGTTGAATTCCGCGTAAAAAACTCCCTGCGGGACCGCCTGCACGCGTCCGGTCGAATCCTGCAGCGCAACCGGCATCTGGAATATGACCGGGTCAACAAAAAAATTCAATGGCGCAGCGGCCAGGAATATCAAGAGCACCGTCATATGCGTTCTCCTTCCTGACTGATGAGATTGTACTCACCGAACCCGTGGCGGTCGTAAAAAATGAACCGCAGGTTCAGCTTGTAATAATACCAGACCTCATAGGGTCTGGTCGAAAGCTCGTACGGTTTTGACTGAACTTCATCGGGCGCGCCGTATTTCACATAGATCCTCCCCCGGTCACTGTGCCATCCCCGGTCACCAAAGGAAAAATGCTCGTCGGCGTAAGTGATGCGTTGAAAATATTCCGTCTCCTTTTCATTATTCGACGTGTTGGGCGTGGGATCGTATTGTTTCCAGAACAAAATCCACAGGGAATCCCGTGCTTCCTTATCCGCTTTTTTCAATTCATCGATCTCCGACGGCGTCGCGATGTATTCGAGCTGGCTCACCCTTAAACGCCACGCTTTCTCATCCCGGTAGAACGGACGCGACACCTTAATAGGAACGACCAACTCGTCGGCTTTCTTGTTTTTGGTGAACAAAAGGAATTTAAGGAAGTATTCGGCGATCGGCAGTTCGCTGACGCTGATGACAAGGGAATCGTTATAGATCTCCTTTTTCAGAATCGAGTGGTGGATATCCCGGTCATAGAACCTGACCGTCATGCTGTCCGCCTCCCCGTTCTTGTTCAGGACGGTGAAATACACGGTCACCGTATCCGACCGCGCAAACCAGCGGATATTTGAGAGAAAACGCGCGCGCAGGATCTTGGCTTTCACGGCGAATATTTCATAGGCGTACAGGTCGATCACGCGAAGGCTGTAGTTCACCGCTGCGGCCGGTACCAGGATTATGATCGTGTCCTGGATATCCGCGCTGTCCAGGGTGACATTCCTTTCCCAGTAATCACCGGCGACCTGCGTATTCTTTTTGTCGTAAACCTGGAGCTGGATCTCATAACGGCCTGAAAACACGCTGTCGCGGAAGACGTTCTTGAGCTCATCCGGTGATATCGACAGGTAAATGCCGAGCTCGCTCGTTGAATCACTCAGGGGTATCGTCACGTTCTGGTATTGAACGGCCAGCAGAAATAAAAGGCAGATCATCGTTTTCTCCTTGATGCATGGATATTGAACACTTCACCCAGCGCGCTCGAGATCGTTCTCACAAACCTCACGCGCAGCCCGGCCCTGACATGGGGCGGGATCATTCTGAAATCCTTTTCATTATCCTGCGGCAGGTAGATCCTGCGGATGCCGGCGCGCTTTGCTGCAATGACCTTTTCTTTTATGCCGCCGACCGGCAGAACGCGGCCGGTGAGCGTGATCTCACCCGTGAACGCGGTGGCGGGATCAATGGTCTGGCCGCGGAACAACGAGGTCAGCGACATCACGACCGCCAACCCGGCTGACGGCCCGTCCTTTGGGATCGAGCCCGATGGTATGTGGATGTGGATATCCTGATCATCGACTGCATCATCGATGCCCCAGGCGCCGAGCCGGGTCTTCAAGAATGACAGTCCGGCCTGACACGATTCTTTCATCACATCGCCCAGCAGTCCGGTCAGGATCAATCCCCGTTTCCCTTTAATTCTGATAGATTCAATGAATATGATCTCGCCGCCGGTCGGTGTCCAGGCAAGACCCGTTGCCACTCCGATCTCACCCCGGCGCGCGGCGATTTCGGCAAAGATCTTGGGCGGCCCCAGGAATGTAGAAAGGTTTTTCTGGGTGACCCTCGCACCGCGTTTTTTGCCTTCCGCGATCGACTTGGCAACCTTACGGCAGACCGAACCGATCTCGCGCTCGAGGTTCCTTACGCCCGCTTCTCGCGTGTAATTACCGATGATGCCCTTAAGCGTGGTCTGGTCAAACACGACATCCCCGAGTTTCAGCCCGTTCTCCTGTATCTGCCGCGGGATCAGGTATTTTTTCGCGATCTGGAGCTTTTCCTCCAGGATGTACCCGGGCAGCTCGATGATCTCCATCCTGTCCTTGAGCGCCGGAATGATCGGATCAACAATATTCCCGGTGGCGATGAACATGACCCTGGAAAGATCAAAGGGGACTTCGAGATAGTGATCGGAAAAAGAATTGTTCTGTTCCGGATCAAGGGCTTCGAGCAGGGCCGACGACGGGTCCCCGCGGAAATCAGTGCCGACCTTGTCGATCTCATCCAGCATGAAGACCGGATTATTCGAACCGCAGCCTTTCAACGATTGGATTATCCGGCCCGGCAGGGCTCCGACATAGGTGCGGCGGTGACCCCGGATCTCCGCCTCATCACGGATCCCGCCCAGCGATATCCTGATAAATTTCCGACCCAGCGCCCGGGCAATGGATTTGCCCAGAGACGTCTTCCCGACGCCGGGCGGTCCAATGAAACACAGGATCGTGCCTTTGGAATCCGGTTTCAGCTTCTTTACCGCCAGGTACTCGAGGATGCGTTCCTTGACCTTTTCAAGGTCGTAATGGTCCTCATCAAGGATCTTCTTGGCACGCCTGATGTCATTATTATCCTGAGTCGACTGGGTCCAGGGAACCGACACGAGCCAGTCAATATAAGTCCTTGACACCGTGTACTCGGCAGCTTGCAAAGGCATCTTGGCGAGCCGGTCGAGTTCCTTGAACGCGGTCTTTTCCACGGTCTCGGGCATCCGGGCTTCGGTTATTCGCTTCCTGAGTTCCTCGATCTCCCTTGTGTGTTCATCGCTTTCACCCAGTTCTTTCTGGATCGCTTTCAACTGCTCGCGCAGGTAAAACTCGCGCTGGCCTTTGTCGAGCTCGTTCTTGACCTGGGACCGGATCTTTGCTCCCAGTTCCAGGATGCTGATCTCCTTTTGCAGCAGAGGAATAAGCTTGGCGAACCGGTCCTTCGGATCAACGGTCTCGAGCAGGGCCTGCTTGTCGGGAAATTCGAAATTTGTATAGCTGGTCACGAAATCCGCGAGCCGGTCTGGATCTTCGATGTTCATGATGATCGCGCCCAGTTCGTCGGGCAGGTAAGGGGCCAATGACACCAGCTGCTGGAACATGGTCACGACATTGCGCATCAACGCTTCCAACGCCATGGTCTTTTTGTATTCATGGGCGATGGTCTCGATCTTGGCCTTGAGATAAGGCTCGGCCTGGGAAAAACCCGTGACCCGGAACCGTTTTAACCCCTTTACCAACAGCCTGATCGTGCCATCGGGGAACCTGAGCATCTTCGTTATCTGAATGACGCAGCCGATCTTGTAAACCTCGTGCGGTTTCGGCTCTTCGATGTCGGGGTTCAGCTGCGTTAGGGCACCGGCGAGCTTGCTGGTGGTCAGTATTTCATCGATCAATTTTGCCAGCTTTTGCGTCTGTATGATCAGGGGAACCGTTTGTTCCGGAAATACCACGCCGCCTTTGATCGGAATGATCCCCAGTTCGTCAGGAATGGTTACTGCTTTTTCTTCCATGTATTCCTTATTATTCTTTCCGATCGATCAGGTCAATCACCGTCGACCGGCACGACGTGCTCCTTTACCACGGGGACCACAATGATCAGAATACCGTTGTCATAATGGTACTGGCATTGCCGCGCTTGCACCGGCACGGGAAAGTCGATGCGCCGTAAAAAATAACCATAGGGTATTTCTAAGTTATGATAGGTACAGTGTTTTTTCTCCATGGCAGCCGGTGATCTTCGCACGCCGTCGATAAGCATGCTGGTCCGCGATATCCGCACGGTGGTCTCGCCAAGCCTGATCCCGGCGATCTCAATACTGATTATCAACCTGTCATCCGCCAGATAGAGATCATAAATAGGTTCCCAGTTTATTAACTCCCGGTTAAAGAAAACATCGCTATCCATGCTGAACATGGTGAGATCCGCGGCCGACGCTCCGGGTAATTCTTTCGGGAAAACGATCCTTAACCCATCCTTTTTAGTTTCCCTCATTTTTCCATGCCGTTTTCGGGGAAGCGTGTTTTTCATCTTTTTTGTCCGTTTCATCCGGTTAAAGTATAGCACAAAAACCGGATCTGTCAAGAATATCCGATGGCTCATCATATCGTTTAGAGTCTTGACAAGGCATAATTATTTATTATAATATACAATAATAAGAAGATCTATTTTATTGTAGCGATATGACGACTTAAGTCTTATGTAGAATCATGATCGTTGTATTGACAATATAAATATTTCGGCTACAATAAAAATTACGCTCATTAACGTACGTATTGTTGTTGGAAGAATATTTTCATTAATATACAAAATAAAAAGGAGGTGATGTCATTAACATTACCATAGTGAACAATCTCCCTGTCATGACAGGGAGATTGAAAAGAATTAAACCTTAAATGAAGAAGGAGGAATTTATGAGGAAATGTTTAGCATTGATGTGCGTTGCCGTGTTCCTGTTTGCCGCGAGCAAGGGAACGGGAACGGTCACAACTACCAGGGTTGCCCAGCCAGCCGTAAATGAACCTGTACAACCGGTAGTCACGGTCGAACGGACCGGATCCTATCCAACCCAACCCGAAGCGTCCAAGAGCTATTTCGTCCCCGTAACATACGGCAACGCGACTGAAATTTCGTTCTCCAACGGGATCGTTTTTAACACGATAAATTTAGGTAAAAGCGGCGAGCCTCAGCTGCCCGAAGACCTGAAAATAAGCTATCAGGATAATGAAAGCGGCTACTATATTATCCAGTTCAGCGGGCCGGTTTATAAGGCCCAGCGCGACTGGATCCAGTCAAAAGGCATCGACATCCATTTCTACATCCCGAACTATGGTTTTGTCTGCACTATTAACAACAAAGCGCAAGCCGATGAAATCAGGGCTAATCCGGCGGTCAACTGGGCCGGTATTTACCAGCCGGCGTACAAGATCTCAACCTTGTTTGACCGGGAAGGACAGGAGCCGAGCGTGGTGATCCTGCTGTTCCTGGATGCCGACCTTAATTCGACCTTGAATGAAGTTCGCGCGGTAACCAGCCGCAGCGAATTCGAGGTTTCGGACAACGGCATCAACAAGATGATCTTCGGCGTGGTCAACAAAGACCAGCTGCACCAGCTGGCGCGGATAAAAGGCGTGTACTGGATCGAACCGGACCTGGAAAAGAAACCCCTTAACCAGCAGTACCAGTGGGTGGTCATGACCGGGTACCGGGCATCGGTTCCGACCGGTGATGATAACACCGCCCGCCGCATGTGGGGCATGGGGATCATCGGCCAGGGCGAGATCATTGGACATGGTGATTCGGGCATCAACACGTCTCATTATGCCGCCCGCTCCGGCAGCGCGGCGATCACGACCTGGGGCGTTTATCCCGCGCACAACGCCATTGTCGCGTATGATTCAGGATCCCTATCAACGATCCTATGGGGAGATATCAGTCCTTACCATGGATCCCATACGTCAGGCACGATCTCGGGCGATGACACAACTCATGCCACTTCCTACTATGACGGTATCGCTAAGATGGCGAGGATCTACCATAATGACTGCGGCGGTGCAAGTTCGACCAGTATCTACACGTTCGGCGACCTCAATGACCTCTTCATCCGGTCGTATAACAAATATTACGCGTCGAACGGCATCAGAGCGTATTCCCATTCCAATTCATGGGGTGCATCGGCCTATGGCGCCTACACCGCGACATCCCTGGCTTCTGATCAGTTCATGTGGGGACACAAGGACTACTGCATTTTCTATTCAATGGGAAACGACGGCGGTCCTAACACGACCGTCGGCGCGCCGGCTTCGGCAAAGAACGTCGTATCCGTGGGCGGGACTTCCAACAGCACGTCCTGCCGGACTTTCTACACGGTATCCAGCCGCGGTCCGTGCGCGGACGGCCGCATGAAACCGGATATATTAACCCCGGGAAGCGGCATAACTTCTTCCATCTCGGGCACTGCTACATACGGCTCGATGAGCGGTACGAGCATGGCATGCCCGGGTGCGGCCGGCTCTGCCGCCCTGGTCCGTCAGTATCTGAGAGAAGGCTGGTATCCATACGGCAAGAAAGTCGCCGGTGCGGCGTGGTCTTATATCAGCGCGGCAATGATCAAGGCCGTTCTGATCAACTGCGCCGATAACGACATGACCGGCTACACAACCCCCAATAACAATACGGGCTGGGGCAGGATCGACCTCGACAGCGCTTTATATTTCAACGGCGACACTCGCAAGACTATGGTCTTTGACGACACGATCGGCGTTCTGACCGGCGAACGTGTGGAATACCATTTCAACGTTCCATCCGGCGCGGCGAACCTTAAGATCGCGGTGGTCTGGACCGATTATCCGGGCACCCCGTCAGCCAGCCGTCAGCTCGTCAATGATATCGATGTCACGGTGTTCGGTGACGGTACGACCTATTTGGGCAACGTCTGGGCAAGCGGCCAGTCTACGACCGGCGGTTCCAGGGACAGCTTGAACATCGTCGAATGCGCGCGCAGAAACGCGCCGACCGCCGGTGACTGGCTCGTGCGGATCGAAGGCCGCAATGTACCGCTGGGTCCCCAGCCGTTCGCGCTGGTCATCAGTTACAACGCGACCTCGGTCGCCGGTGCGGTCACGACCGATAAACCCGTGTACCGCGCTAACGACTTCTTCATTGACACGGTCAGGGTCAGGGTCGAGGACACGAATTACGGCACAGTCGGTGTTCGCGACACGGTCCGCGTCACGATCCATGGCAAGTACATAGAAGCCGCGGTCGAGACCCTGAAGTGCGCCGAGTTGGCCGAGAGCGCCTACGTTTTCAAAGGCTCTATCCCCCTGCTCTTCCACAAACCGGTCCATGGCGACAACCGCGTATCGGTCTGCCAGGGTGACACAGTAACCGTTACCTATGTAGACGCCAGCCCATCTTATACCTGTTATACCTGGGCCGCGATCGACGCCGACTACTTCATCATCAGCAATGTTCACTGCGAGAATATCGACGCTTTCTCGGTCGATGTATGCTGGACCACGAACGACAACAGCACGAGCAAGGTCTTCTACGGCACCAACCCATCGAACCTCAACCTCACGGCTCAGCTGGATACTCCCTACATGATACCGCATCGGCTAAAGCTGACTGGGTTGTCCTCCAAGACCACCTACTACTACGATGTCGAATCCAAGGACTTCCGCGGGAACCTGGTGCGCGACAACAACCATGACGCGCACTATTCGTTCACGACCAAGGGATCTGCCGGCACCGACGTGCTCGTCGTTCTGTTGAATTCCAATTTGCAGGGCGAAGAGTTCGCGCATCCGGAATTCCTGCAGACGGCATTGACCGCGGGTGGCTGGACCTATAACTGGTGGAACACCAGGGACAACGGCCAGTTCACGCGTAACCAGCTCAAGCAGTACAAAGCGGTCTATTTCCAGGTCGGACAGGAGAACTATCCAGTCTGGACAGTGGCCCAGAAGGAAACGATCAAGCTCTACCATGATGGTGGCGCCCGGTTCTCCATGACCGGCCATGACGCCGGATGGGACCCCTGGGCGAACTCACCGACCGCGGATACTCTGTTCTGCAAGAACTACCTGCATTTCCGCTACCGCGGCGACATCGTCGCCACGACCTGGACGACATTATACGGCATGCCCGGCGATCCGATCAGCGGTGCCTTTACCGGCGGCGTCACGTATCAGCCGTTCCGACAGGGCGCGGCCGGCGATTCGATCCTGCTTTCCGGCACCGGCGCGGCCGGGACCGGATCGTTCGTCTGGCACGGCAATACGGGCGGCGATTCCTGCGCAATCAAGTGGGAATCAACGAATAACATGGGTTCGCTTGGTGACGGGATCTGGGGCGGATATCACACCCGGGTCGTTCATAACGGGTGGGAGATCACCCAGATCGACACGACCATTCCGAACAGCGCGACCAGAGCCACGGTGCTTAATAACGTCTTTATCTGGCTGATCGGTCATGATCATCCGGATGTGACCCTGACCTCGCCAGTGGGAGGCAATACCTACACGACCAGCCCGATATCGATCGCGTGGACCGCGACTGCCTATGGCGGTACGACCATAGATTCTACCTGGATCGAATACTCGCCGGACGGCGGCCAGACCTGGTTCACGATCGTCGCGGGCACGGGCATAACCTCGCCCTACTCCTGGAACATCACGTCCCTGAGCAACGGCGGCAAATATCAGGTTAAGGTGACGGTCAGCGATGGCGGCCTTTATCCATCGATGAAGGGCTTTGCCGCGACCACAAACTTCACGCTCAACCGCACCGGCGGCGACCTGACCGGACCGGTCACGATCCCTAACTCGATCGTCATGCTGGCGAATGCCAACCCGAAGATCGTTACGGGCGCGGCCAGCGACACCCTCGTGAGTTTCACGGCCGTGATCAGCGATTCCGCGACCGGCTTGAGCACGATCGGCGCGGCCCGCTGGTTCATTGCGGGATACGACACGTTCAACTGCTACGCGAATGACGGCTCTTATAACTCGGTACTTGAGACCGTAAGGGGCGATATCCGGATCTTCTACCTGCCCGGAACCACGGACATCTGTTCGCTCTACGTGCGCGGACGGGATAACGCGGCAAAAGCTCTGAACTGGGGTATCTGGTACATGCGGACATTCACGCTCATTGACGGCGGTCTGGGCATCAACGTCGATGAGTTCGGCACGATCATCCCGTTCTCCTACGGGCTATCGGTCCCGCTGCCCAACCCGTCGGTCAACCACATCAAGATCGCGTTCGCACTGCCGCATCCGAAGAAGGTCAAGCTGAACGTCTACAATAGCGTCGGACAACTGGTCAAGACGCTCATTGACGAACACCGTGCGCCCGGCGTTTACAACGTGGTGTGGGACGGCACGGATGACAACGGGCGTTCGGCCGCTGCCGGCATCTACTTCTACCAGTACTCGACCGATGAATTCAAAGACACCAAGAAAGCGGTTCTGATAAGGTAACGACAAACACAGCACTAAAACCGCCCCGTTTTAAACGGGGCGGTTTTTTTTGTCAACTTGATCGTTTTCACAAACGTATTACTATTGACAATACGCTGGAATATGAATATTATTCTTTATTATCTTTATTATAAGGAGGTATTATGAAACTTTACAGATTGCTGGGTTTATTTTTTTCCGTTTTGATCTTTCATTCACTGGCACTGGCATCCGCAACTCCCAATTTGATCCCCGTAAAGACCCTGCACAGTCAAAATATAAAGCGTGATCTTCTTGACCAGCGTAACCCCGGCGACACGATATTTTTCGATGATTTCGAATCCGGAGCAGTTGGCTGGACATCAATGGACATGGTCATCTCGGATACTTTCTGGCACATTGATCTTTTGAATGCTTATGAGGGCAACTCCTTCTGGTGCGGCACCATGTCCTTGCCCGGCTGGATCAATCCCAACTACGGTTACGGCGATGAGTGGGCGCAATTTCTGGAATCGCCCTCGATCGATCTGGGCAGCGTGACCGGCGATACCGCGCTGCTTACATTCGCTCACCGCCCGTCCAATGAGAGCCCGTCAGGCGGTTATCCCGGCGATCAATGGGACGGCTGGGACTGTATCACGGTATGGATATCCACTGATGACGGTACGACCTGGACGACGATCGAACCCGATACGATCCACTGGCCGAACACCGCTTACAATATCAGGGCGGCATGGAGTTATTACTATAATTATCTAGCGGGAGAATTCGACTCGGTCCCGGGCTGGGGATGGGGTCCGAATATGTCCTGGAGCGATGTCGGGTTTGACCTGACCCCTTATATCGGCGGCACCGTCAGGATACGGTTCACCGGTTTCTCTGATCCGGCAGAATCCGACCAAAGCGGCTCAGGCTCATACAGCGGTATGTGGAACCTGGACAACATCCGGGTATACGACAATCTTGACAATACCTATTTTTATGAAAACGGCGAGAATGGCATGGGACAATGGAGCGCTCATCCCACTAATCCACTCGGCGATTACTGGCATCTTACCACCCTCAACTCGCATAGCCCCACGTATTCATACGGATGTTTCGACTCGTTAACGGGCCAGTTCCCCCTGACCGGCACATACTGCGCTCTTGTTTCGCCGTATTTCGATCTCTCTGACGTCTCCACGGGCGAACCATGCGAACTCGATTTTTACTTAAACTACGCTTACCTCAATCCGTATGGTGACGACGGCTACAGGATCGAACTGAGTTCTGATAAAGGCGCGACGTGGTACAACGCGACCGGTTATTATTATAACGGCAGCACGAACGGTAACTGGGTAAGTTTCGGCCAGCAATACGGTCCCGTCATTCTCGACGACCTGGTGGGCATGGACAGCATCATGTTCAGGATCGTGAGTTGGACCCACCGCGTCAGCACGCCTGGCAGCGGGCTTTTTGTTGACGACTGCATTATCACCGGCAAGTACATCGAATTCCCGACGCCCGATCAAGTGCTCATCTATGATGACGACCTCGACGCCCAGGATGTCTACGGCTTTGGCTGGGAAAAATACTATGAGAGCTCGCTTGCCAATATCGGCTACCGGTGCACGCGGATCAGCGAAGCGGACAACGGCGTCCCCGATTCCCTGTACCTGCGGCAGAACGGCATGGTCATCTGGAACCTGGGACCCAAGGGCTGGAAATATCTCCCCGAGAACCCCATCAACGACGCCGCTCTGCAAAATTTGTTCGGTTACTTGAGGATGGGCGGCAAACTGCTCCTTGTCGGGGAGGATTTCCTTTACAACAACTTCCCCTGCTATTTTGCCGATTCGATCCTGTTGATCACCGCGGTCACGAACGACATTGGCTGTGACAGCGCTGTCGGGATCAGCGGCGATCCCATAAGCGACGGACTGAACTGCCCGATCGATTTCAACCACCTTAACGGCAATAATTACGGCCTGGACTATACTGACGACGTTACCACCAGTGCCACGCCGGTATTTCTGAACAACCGCTCGTCAAATCCTTCGATGCTCAGGACATCGGCCGGCGCTTACCGCGTGGTCTTCTCTACTTTCCCGATCGAGGCGATCACGAGCTTCCAGCTTCGCGATACCCTGATGAGCCGGATCATCAACTGGATAGATCCGTACCCGCCGGCGCCTAACGTCATCGCCGCGGTACCGCATCCGCCGACCGGCATCACGGTCTCCTGGCATCCCAATCAGCCGCAGGACCTCGCAGAATATCATGTTTACGGCGCCCACGCTTACAGCGGCCCTTACAGCCTGATCGGCGTAGCGACCCCGTTGGAGACCACCTATACCGACACATTGGTCTTGCTTGATTCCACTTATTATTACGGCGTAAAGGCCTATGACTGGTCAGATCAGGAGAGCGGCATGTCAAGGATCGTCAGCACGATATACCAGGTTGGCGTTAAAGAAGATGTGTCCCGGACGGTCAAACCGTATGTCACCAATTTCAGCGCCCGACCCAATCCGTTCCACGCCCGGCTTGACATCATGTACTCGCTTTCCGGCAAACTGAAAACAACGCTCAAGGTCTATGACAGTGCCGGACGGATGGTGCGTGATCTGACTCCGGTCTTCAACGCTCGATCACAGAACTACTGCGTTCCGTGGTCAGGCACGGACATGTCGGGTAGAAACCTGCCCGCCGGCGTGTATTTCATACAGCTTGACGCCGGCGATGTTAAATTGACCGAAAAAACGGTCCTGTTAAAGTAAGAGCCGGGAGGAAACATGAAAAAATTGACTATATTGATAATCGCAGTTGCGCTTACAGAGATCGCCTATGGCAGCGCCGGCATGCTTGAACCCCTGGCGACATTGTACGGACCATCTAATTACGGCAAAACCGTGATCAGCGGTGTTGACATCAACGGCGGCGGCGCTGGCGACATTGTCGTAGGTTCTTATTTTGACGGACCGGGATACGAAGGCATGGTCTATGTTTATTTCGGCGAAGGCTTCGACACCATCCCGGACCTGCGCTTTAAAGGAGAAACCGGTTTCAGCTTTTTCGGCGAAGCCATATCCTTTTGCCCGGACCTCAACGGCAACGGCAGTTCGGAACTGGTCGTCGGCGCGAGGCTTTATAACGGCGGAGTGGGCAAAACTTACGTGTACTTTGGAGGAGCAGGGATCGACACGGCGGCTGATCTGACCCTTGTTTGCCCGACCGGCAGCCTTGAGCAGTTTGGATTCGCGGTCGCGTGCGGCAACCTCACCGGCACCGCGTCACCGGAGATAGCGATCGGCGCTCCCTGCTATTTTGACGGCTCGAACAACACTGGCCGGATCTATCTGTTCACCGACGTCAGCGCGGCTGGACCCGCCGATACCCTGATCTTTGCGGGTGAAAGCGGGACCGGGTCGGACGAGCTCTTTGGCTCGGCGATCGCCACTGGACGGATGGACGGCAATATCGATGCCTGGGATGATCTGCTGGTGGGCGCGCCAAGCGCCTATTATTCGGGAGGCAAAGCATACCTGTTCTACGGAAGCCCAACCATGGACATCAACCCGGATCTGATCTGGCAAGGCGGGTCAGGGGAGATACTGGGCGCCTCGGTTGCGAGCATCGCCGATATAAATCACGACGGCATGCAGGATTTCGCCATCGGTATTCCGCAGCGCAATAGCGGCCGCGGTGCATGCTATATCGTTCTCGGCAAAACGTCGCAGGATACAACGCCGGATTATATCCTGAACGGGGATCTGGACGGCGGCAATTTTAGTACCAGTATCAGCGCGGTCGGCGACGTTAATAACGATGGGTATTCAGATCTGGCGGTCGGCGCAAAAAATTACAACAGCGGCGTCGGCAGAATATTCCTGTACGCGACCGAATTTGATACTGTCTATGAAGCATACGCGGACGCGCCCGATCCGAACAACAGTTTCGGCGTTTCTATTGCCGGCTGCGGGGACTTGAATGGCGATGGTTTCGACGATATCATTGTCGGTTCGGATGGCAGCACCGGGCGAGCTTATATCTATCGGGGCCGCGACGAATTCGTGCCGCCGGTGATCGACAGCGTCACCGCTTTAAGCGACACGGGATATTACGGACCGTTCGTAGTTTCGGCATACATTTACGACTCGACGGGCATCTCGAGAGATTCGCTTTACTGTAATGTCAACGGCGCTGGTTATGTCCCCATGGCGCATGACAGCGTAAACGGCCAAACCTTCTTCTTCCACATCCCGGAACAGCCGCCGCCGGCTTACGTGTCAACAACGGTCGAATGGTATCTCATGGCCCGGGACAACAGTTATCCCAGCATCAATCTCACGTGCTCGCCTCCCCGGGGCGCAGCATCGCCATATTCGTTCCAAATATTCGACCGGGCCGGGCCGGTGATCACCAATACGACCGTCTGGGCTGATACCAGCTTCCTCGGACCATACCAGATCTACTGCAACGTGACCGACGCTTCCGGTATCAGCCTCGTGAAGCTGTGTTTTTGGGAATCTCCAGGCCAGCAGCACATCCTGCCGATGTATCCGACCGGCACGCCCAGCCAGTACTATGCGTCGATACCGGTGCAGAACTACGGCCGGATCATCGCCTACCGGGTTGAAGCCCAGGACAGTTTTGCCATGCCGAACATGGGTTATGACCCGGAAGATTACCCGACCGGCTATGCATTCATCATCGGACCGGTCAATCCCGCGTTACTGCTGGTTGACAACGATAACGGCGACACGATGGAGGTCTATTATAAAAAAGCGCTCGACTCCCTGCAGGTCAGTTATTTCACATGGCCGGATTCCTGGGGTTCGCCGCGGAATCTTATGGGCGACAATTTTCCCGTCGTAGTGTGGTTCACCGCCCAAAAAACCTCTAATATTCTCATTGCGAAAGACCAGGACAGTCTCGCCGCCTTTTTCACGCGCGGCGGGAAGCTTTTCATATCCAGCCAGAACCTTGGCGAAGATATCGGCGCTACTTCTTTCTACCAGAACTACCTGCATGCCCAGTTCGATTCGGGCATGATCACCGAGATGCGAGCCATCACTGTGCCGGGCGATTCGGTCGGCGATATCTATAAAGATACGATCTCGATCGGCGGGATCGGCGGCGCCGACAACGCCGATTCTAAGGACCGGATCTTCCCCCTTGCCGGCGCCGATTCGGTGTACCGCTACCGGCAGATAGGCGGCAGCGCAGCCATCAAGTACAAGGACGCGGCCACTGGTTACCGGGTCGTTTATTTCGCTTTCCCATGGGAGGCGATCGACGGTACGCCGGTATTGTTCGCGCAGCGGGGACCCGTAATGGTCAGTGTGCTCAGATGGCTCGGCGTTATCCCCGGCGTTGCGGAAAATAACCCGGGTGTTCCCGGACCGGTGTTTGCATTGAACCAGATCAAACCCAATCCGTTCAGTATCCGGACCCGGATCCAATATTCAACGCCTGCCGAAGAGCACGTTTTCCTTAAGATCTATGACCTGAGCGGCCGGCTGGTAAGGGACCTCTACTCAGGCAAGGTCAAACCAGGAACATACTCCTGCACCTGGGAAGGAAACGACAATGCTGACCGGCTGGTACCCAGTGGTGTGTACTTCATCATCTATGAGAATTCGCAGGCCCGGAAAAGCCAGAAGATCGTGCTGACGCATTAGCGTTTGAAGGCTTGACAAGCGATAGAATGTGCCTATAATTTTATAATATAGGTATGAAGGTAAGGGCTACCCTTAATTAAATAAAGATAAAGGGTAGACTTAAATCTTTTTATTGGATCAGTTCTTTGAAAAATGAACATAAATATCTTAAAAAGGAGGTGGTGTCCTTAAGCCTGCTAAAAGTAAGCATGTGGTCAGGAACAATGGATCGTAGTGATACCATTGAATAAAGCTAAAAAAGAAAATCAAGGAGGTTGTTTATGAAGAATACGCTTAAATTAATGTTCATGCTTCTTCCCCTGGTGCTCTTAGCTGTTCCGAGCAACTGGAAAGAGGTTAAGACCTTCACCCAGCCGGACGGATCCAGTTTCCAGGCCAGGCTCATCGGTGATGAGCATTATCACTTTTTTGAAGACCTGGAAGGCCATACGATCGTTCAAAACAATAACGGCTGGTATACGTACGCAAAAAAAGATAACGGCTTGCTGTCGCCGACCGAATTCATCGTCAACCGAAGCGCGCCGCCCTATGAAACACCGATTAGGCCTTCAGCCGAGGTGATCGCAAAGCTCCCTGAGAATAAGGATAAGGTGATCAATACCTGGCTGCCATCGGTCATCGCCAATGAGAACAAAATAAAGCGCCTGGGGAAAGAAAACGCAAGCAATGAGGAAAAAACCGGGATCCTGGCGTTGACCGGGCAGAACGCGCTGATTTGCCTTTTAGGCGCATTTAGCGATTCGGGGTTCGGATGGAATGCGGTCGGACAAACGCCGGCTGCGAACCTCGAGAGAAGGCATTTCATGGGCATTGCCTTTGGCGACAGCGTCCCCCCCTATGTACCAGATACATCGGTTTACTCGATGAACAACTATTACTGGGAAGCGACCTACGCCAAGTTGAAATGGATGGGCGACGTCGATTCGATCAGGAGTTCGGGCATGACTCGAGCGGCAGCTAACACATCGACTACCACGTATATTTCAAACGCATGCACCGCGGCAAATGCCTATGTCAATTTTGCAAATTACGACCTCGATAGTGACGGCGACGTCGACCAGTTGTTTGTCATCCATCCCGGGTATGGTGAGGAGGAATCAGGCAATACCGCTGACATCTGGTCTGCGTCATACACCGGTTCTTTTGGGACATATGACGGCAAACTGGTGAACCGCGCCGTCGTTATCCCCGAGAACGCGAAGCTCGGCGTTTTCTGCCACGAATTGTTCCACCAGTTCGCGTCCGCGCCCGACCTTTACGATTACGATTATGACGGCAACGGCGTCGATGTTTTCTGTCTTATGTCTTCAGGCTCATGGAACGGCAACCCGGGCGGCGCCTATCCTTCACATATGTGCGGTTACCTGAAATATGACTGCGACGGTTCATGGAGCTCGATCGGCGGCTGGCTAGGCAATGCAGCGGTCCTGGACTCGGCGGAATTGACGACCTGCGGGAAATACAACATCACCCAGCTGGATTCCCAGCCCGGAACCGCGCTGAACTATCCGCGCGTGATCATGGTGCAGAACACCACCCTGCGCTCCGTGGGTGAGCTGTTCTTCCTGGAGAACCGCCAGTTGACCGGCCGGTATGAAAGCAGCCTGCCGAGAAGCGGTCTTGTGATATATCACCGGGACGGCACTGACATGTCGGGCGCGCGTTATAACAATGGTCCGCCCGCTTACCAGTATTACCGGCTGTTCACGGAACGCAACCTCTTCGATCCCAACTGGTACTACTATCTATCATCAGTGATTACCGGTAGAGATACCGTTAAATACTCACCGAACGACTTCTTTGCTCCGTTTGCCGCTGATTACGGGTACGCCAAGTTCGACTCCACAACGATCCCTAATTGCGGAAGGAACACGCGCTCGGGTACGACACCGGCTGGCTGGGGACCTTCGGTCACAGGCATAAGCAAAACAGGTTATAATATGTCCTTTTTCTTGAGCCGCATGACAAACACAGGGTCCCTGGCGGCAATAAGCCTTAATTCCTACGTCATAAAGGATCCGGTCACTTCCGGTACGAATAACGGCGCGGACAACCTGTTCAACGCGGGCGAGACAGATTCCTTGATCCTGACATTCTACAACAGCGGCGCGCTTGCGACCGCGGTCCAGGAATCATTGTATACCAGCGATCCTTATCTAACGATCGTCCCCGCGGCGAGAAAGACGATCGCCGCGTCGATGGCAAATAATTCCTATGCCAGCGACGCTTCAAACCCCTACGTGGTCCAGGTCGGCTTCAACACGCCGCCCAACTACACCGCGCAATTGAAATACAAAGTATGGGCTACGGGCTACGCAGATTCCGGAGTGCTGTGCATCCCGGTCAATGCCACTAATATCGCCTGGAGATTCAACTTCAGCACGGTAACCCATCCCGATTTCAAACCGCTGGCAATATCAGTGTATAGGGACACGATATTTCTATCGGATGGCGATTCACTGCCGCCGCTTGCGGGTTCCTGGCGCTTATACAAGTTCAGTCCCACTGGCGCGCTCATTACTTCTGCGGCGAATCCCGGCATGCGTTACAATGGTGCCTGTGATATCGCGGCTGACGGAAATATCTACTGGTCCAACGGCGATACCCTTATCCAGACGACCAGGACATTGACCACGGTCACTCCCAAGGTCAGGCATTACAATGTCGACTGGGCTAACGTGCAGATCAAACGGGTAAGAGGCGTAACCTTCCCGCCGAGATATGCACCCATCAACTATATGAACGATTCCACTTTTGTCTACTGGCACGTCTACTATCTGGCAGACGGCGTTACCGGGTTGTTCGAGGAATCGCTCCGGGTCGAATCGAGACCGGCATCAGCCGGTACCGCGCTCAGCCGGGGGAAGTGGGTGATCCCTGAGGGAACACTAGCCCCCCAGGATCACTGGCGCAATGGCCGGGGTATCGAGCACGACGGCTGGCGTATGTGGCGCATCTGTCTGTTCACCAACGAGATCTACCGCGGACGCGCGCCGGCCAGCGCTTCGACATCGATCGACACTTTGCTTACCATCCAGAACCCGAACCACTGGGGCGTGTATCCGGGCTATGATATTGATTTCCAAGGAAAGAATCCCTTACTCGCCCTGGATACTATGTTGCCTTACAGCCGCGGCAACAAATACTATCTCTGGACAACGAACATCGAGAATTCCGAGGTCTTCAAAATCGACGTGACGACCATCGTCCTGCCATCGGAAGTGTCCAATGTCACGGCCGTCAGTATGGGTGGCAGCAGTGTCAAGGTCAAGTGGGATAACAAGAATTACTCGACCAACCCTGACTCCATCGAAAAGGTGGAGCGATACATCGTGTACCGGACCACCGCTGTCGGAGCGCTCGGCGACAGCGTCGGCTATATCACGGCCTCGGGTTCAGGCGTGGCATCGGATTCGTTCATGGACGTGCTCCCCGGCCCGGTCGAGGCCGATTACTGGTACCGGGTTTCGGCAGTGAACTGGCACGGCTTTACGCCTGGTTACTCGATCTCAGCCGGACCGATCGTGGGCATCGAGGAGAACCCGGGCAACGTCAAACACCATAACCTCTTCTACGACATCGCCCCGAGCATCACGGGCAGACGCCTTACGCTGCAGTACGAAGTGGCGCAGGATTGCAAGGTCACGCTTAAGATCTACAGCACGCTGGGCGCGCTCATCCGCACGGTGGCAGCCAGAAAACTCACTCCCGGCAAATACACGACCATATGGAACCTGACCGACAACCAGAGCCGCCGCGTCGCCAACGGTGTTTACTTCGTGAAATTCGAGACCGATCAAGGCTACGAAAGAACGCAGAAACTCATCCTGAATAAGTAACAATGGTAGATTACTCAGCGCTCCCCGCAAGGGGAGCGCTGAGGGTCACAGAATTGGCGTGCGATCGCCTAAAAGGAAACTTTTTGATCATTTTCATATGAAAAAATATCTGGCATTGCTGATAATCTTTGATTCATTTTTACTCGGTCTGACCATAGACGTTCCGGTCAGCATGACAGACTATGAAATCGAAACCCGCCTGGGTTATGACCGCATCACGGTCAAGAGCGCAATAACCGCCGGCAATCCGGGTGCTCCCGAGATCCCGGTTCTAACTTATTCTTACTGCCTGCCTGTCAACGAACGCGCGCGTTCCGTGAATATCGTCGAAGAGGTCTGGCAGGATATTGCCGGAACATATTACCTGTTCCCCGAACAAGCCGCCACGTCGATCGAGGAACCCGAGTCGTTCACGCTGCCTGACCAAACCCGGTACGATTCTGACGAATGGTATCCATGCCAGACCATTATCGATCAGTCATCCGGCAACCTCCGCGGGTACCGCATCGTTCAATTTTCCCTGGCGCTTTTCCGGTACCAGGGATCGGGCAGAAAATTGCAGCGGCTCACGAAGGCAAAAGTGATTATTGAAACCAAACCAGGCGGCGGCATTGCGCCTTTACGGCAGTCGGCCTGGTCAAAAGCTTTTTTTGAATCATTCGTCGCTTCCCTGACGCAGAATAAACCATTTGCCCCGTCTTCGCGCATCGCCGCCAACCCTGAAGACGCCGCGCCGGCCGAGCTCCCTTCCCTGCTGGGGCCGCCCGTGGACCTCCTCATCATCACCACCGAGGACCAGGTTCCCGCCTACGAAGAGTTCCAGCATTTCAAAAAGCTCTTTGGGTTTAACGCGGTCTTAAAGACGATGACCTGGGTCAAACAGCATTATACCGGCATTGACGATGCCGAACAATTGCGCAATTTTATCGCCGACGCCGTTGAAAAATGGGGTGTCAGCCAGGTCCTGCTGGGCGGCGATGTGCCGGCCATCCCCACAAGGTTGGTCTGGTTCGCGCCGCTTATGGGCCAGTATCCCATGCATATCGCGACCGACCTTTATTTCTCGGACCTTGATAATGAAGCTGCAGGCCAGGGAACCAGCTGGAATTTTGACGGCGACGATAAATTCGGCGAAGTTGAAGATTCGATCGATTTTTATCCCGACGTTTTTGTCGGTCGGCTGCCCTCCACGTCCGGACATCAGGTCCAAAATTACTTATACAAGCTCAAGCATTACCTGTCTCCCTCCACTGGGGCCGTGAAATCGTGGACCGACAAGGCGCTCTTCATCACCTCTGATTTTTACACATCGAATGATGCTTATAATATGGCAACGCGCCTGCGCGCGCACGTGCCACCGGAGTTTCATTCCCTGATCATCAACGAGCAGCCGTTGGCCGCGGTCAAGAACGAGATCTATAAGCCGTATGGCATGATAAACCTGCTGGGCCATGGCGACATCAATCAGGCACGGATCCGCACCAACCCCCGTGAAAATATGACGACCTTTTTCTGCGACTCGCTCACCAATATTGCCTATCCGCTCATGGTCATCATTACGTGTTATTGCGGGCCGTACGAGGTCGATTGCCTGGGTGAACACTGGGTCGTCGGCGATACGATCGGCGGCGGTGTCGGGTTCATAGGTCCTTCCAGTTCCAGTTCTGCCTACGACCACGAGGCGTTCACCATAGCGCTTTTTGATTATCTCTATTCAGATACGATTGGTCATCCGCTCCTGGGCGCGGCGCAGGCATTCCAAAAGATACCGTACATCGCTTCGTCGCAATGGTACAATTGGAAAAGAGTTTTTCAATTCTCGATCAACCTGCTGGGCGATCCGGCGATCCCGGTCTGGGACACGCTTGCCTCGCGCTTCGCTTTGGTGGCGGTAGCGCCGGAAACATTGCAGGTCGGTGCCGATACCATTGCCCTGCTCGTTAACCCTGCCACGACCTTTGCCGCGGTCCTATACAAAGAAAACGAAGTATTTATCACGGACTCGGGCAGTTCCGGCTTTATCCAGATACCGGTCAAAACGATCTCCAGCGGCTACTTGAAATATTCCATTATCAAGCACGGTTACGTGACCCACATAGACTCTGTCTTCGTAAAACCCGCGGGTCCCTGGGCGGTCTATGATACCAGCCGGATCGTCGATTCCCTGCATAACGATAACGGCGTCATTAACCCCGGCGAAGACATCTTCCTGTATGTTACGCTGAAGAATACCGGTGGGGCGATCGCCCAGAACCTCTGGGCGCGCATCGCCTGTTCCGATACTTTCATAACCATGATCTCGGACAGCACCTCGTATCCCAATATATTGCCGGGCCAGACCGGAGAGAATATCATCCCTTACCATTTCCTGACCGCCTTTTCCCTGCCCGACGAACATTCGTTAGACCTGTGCATGACGATAAATTATACGAGCACTGCTGGTGCCGATACATTCCAGGTGGAATGCTCGTCCCCGCGCATCAGGCTTTTCAAACAGTCGAGCTCGTATTGCGCCGACACGATCGCGATCATGCCGACGTTAGAGAATGCCGGCAGCGCGCCGTCGGATTCATTAATCGCGCAGATATCGGCCGTCAGCGCCGATACACTGGTCATGCTCGACAGCCTGGTCATCTTCCCGCCCATGCAGCCCGGCGCCATCGTTTCCCCTTATCCGGATTCGTTCAAGGTGCTTCTCGCTTATCCCGGCGTACCCGAATATTTCATGCATCTAAAGTACCACGGTGAGCAGATCATGAATCAAAAGATCACGCTGGCAGTGCCTCCACCGCCGGATTCGGTCTGGGCATGGGGTAAAACCCACTCCATTGTCGTGGCCAACACCCCTGACCCGGCCGTATTTGGCTACCGGATCTACCGTTCCACCCAGGAGATTGGTCCATATACCTTTATCCGCAACCCGCTCAATTCAACCGCCATGTTCGAAGACTTCACGGTCCAGGACCGTACAAAATATTATTATTTTGTCACGGCGGTCGATTCTTCGATGAACGAAAGCGGCAGTTCTGAAACGACATGGATCTGGACCAACCCGCAGTTGAAACCGGGTTGGCCGACAACGGTCTATGGATACCAGTTCTCGTCGCCCAATTTTGGCAACATCGATCCGGCATACGCTGGTCTTGAGGTCGTGGCGACCGCGAAAGACGGAGGGCTGTACGCATGGCATTGCGACGGCACTCCGGTCACCGGTGACGGCAGACTGTACCAGGCCACGGGAGAGATCTGGTCGTCCCCGGCGATCGGCAATATTGACAACAGCGGCACCCTGGAGATCGTTTTTGCCGTCCGGACGTGGTCATACGGTAACCTGTATGCCGTCGACAACCAGGGAGAAATTCTGCCGGGCTGGCCCAAAGTGCTATCCTCGATCATATCGTCGCCGGTGCTGGCGGACATTGATAACGACGGCGACCTGGAGATCTTTGTCTGTACCGAAAGCGGAGAATTATATGCGTTCCATCATAATGGTCAGGGCGTTTATAACGCGAGCGGTCTGCTCCGGCAGCTGTACGGCTGGATCGGCGGCACGCCCGCGATCGCCGATATCAACAATGATAACTTCCTTGAGATCGTCGTACCCGGCGGGGAAGACTGCGATTCGCTTTTTGTTTTCACCCATGACGGCATGAATCTACCGCCCTTCCCAATACCCGTCATGCGCCGCATGGTTTACTCGCCGGTACTGGGCAATATTCTGGGCGATGACAAGCTTGAAATATGCGTGTATTCCGACTCCAGCGACTATGTGCATTTCATCGATGCTTCGGGCAGCATCCTGTGGCAAAAGCAGATCAATTACCTGGGGGACGTGGAAGCGGGTCCGATCTTTGCCGATCTTACGGGTGATGGACATCCTGAGGTGATCTGCGGCAACAGCACAACACTCCTGGCTCTGGACTCGCTGGGCAATGAGCTCCCGGGATTTCCTCCCTTTGAGGACCATGACTACAACCTGCCCATCGTCGCGGATCTGGATGGCAACGATCTCATGGATATTACCTACGGTTCGACCGAATGGAGCCTTTTTGCCAATACCAGCACTGCCGATCCCGTGCCCGGATTCCCGATCAGCATGGGCAGCTATGTCGAGTCGTCGCCGGCAGCGTATGACATCGACAATGACTCCTGTCTTGAGCTCATGTCCGGGGCTAACGGATTCAAATTTTTCGTATTCGATCTGGAGGGCATTAACTTCGAGTGGCCAAAATTCCGGTATGACCAGTACAACACCGGCGCCTACCAGTCCGGCCATCTCCAGGTGGAAACCCCCAATACCTGGCCCGATCACGATGGCGCGCAGATCTCACTCAGTGTTTTCCCCACACCGTTTTGCGGTTCATTGCGAATAACGCTGGTCTTCCCCAGTGAAGAAGGCGCCCAGCCGGCAGAACCGGTCCTTTCCATCTACGACGTAACGGGCCGCCTTGTAAAGCACTATAGCCTTTTAACTAATCATTCATTTAACCAAATAATCTGGTCTTGTACCGACGATGCTGGCCGCGAAGTACCGGCCGGGATCTATTTTATACGACTCCAAGCAGGTCTCAAGACATTGACCGAGAAAACCATTCTGCTGAAATAACAGCTGTTTTGCGCATGGCCGCTGGTCCGCAGCCTCGGCCGTCCCTCATGCATACATCCCGATCCAAGCGTACTTGACATTGTTTCAAAAAATGGATACAATACCAGATGTCGTTTAAATCTAAAGTCGCCGTAATAACCGGCGGCGCCAGCGGCATCGGTGCGGGCATTGCGCGGGCATTCGCCCGGGAACAAGCCCGCGTTGCGATCTGCGATATCGACGCCAACACCGGCGCGAAAACCGCTAGCGAGATCGGTGCTGCGGCGCGTTTCTTTGAGCTCGACATAACGAACGAAGACAACATCAACAATGCGATCAATACGATCATGAGCGACTATGGCCAGATCGACGTCCTGGTGAACAATGCCGGCATCACCAACGACCGCTTGATCCTGCGGATGACTGCGGGCGACTGGGATAAGGTGCTGAAGATCAACCTGACCGGCACTTTTCTCATGACCAAAGCCGTGTCCAAACACATGCTAAAACAGCGCAGCGGTCGTATTATCAACATCGCTTCGGTCATCGGCCTGACCGGCAACGCCGGCCAGGCGAATTACGCCGCCAGCAAAGCCGGGATCATTGGATTTACCAAATCTTGCGCTAAAGAATTCGCTCCACGGAACATCACGGTCAACGCGATCGCTCCCGGTTTCATCCAGACCAGGATGACGGATGTTTTATCTGACGATGCGAAGAATTCGTATATAAAACTGATACCGCTGGGGCGGTTTGGTACGCCGGATGACGTGGCTCAGGTCACGCTCTTCCTGGCGTCGGACGCGGCCTCGTACATTACCGGTCAGGTATTGTGCCTTGACGGCGGTATGGTAATGTAATGTCATACCTGTTTTATTTCGAAAGTAAAGCAGGAAAAAGTTAAGAAAGGATTAAGGAAAGGAGAAAAAAATGGCGCTTTTCGACGATGTACGCAACATAATCGTGGAGCAACTCCATGTTCCACCGGAAAAAGTCACGCTGGAAGCAAAATTCATCGAAGACCTCGGTGCGGATTCATTGGACACCGTGGAACTGATAATGGCGTTCGAGGAAAAATTCAGCCTGCAGATACCTGAAGAAGAAGCGCAGAAACTGGATACGGTCGGCAAGGCTGTGTCGTTTTTGGAAACCAAAACCAAATAATAATTGATTATGAAGCGCGTAGTCGTAACCGGTATCGGCGCGATCACACCCGTGGGTGATGATGTCAAGACCTCATGGGCGAACATGCTGGAAGGCAGGAGCGGCATCGATTACATTAAGTCTTTTGATACTTCAAAGCATGTCGTAAAGATCGCCGGTGAAGTCAAAAACTTCAAACCCGAGCTGAGGGTCGACCCCAAAATGGCGAGAAGACTTGACCGCTGCGTGCTGTTGAGCATGTGGGCAACCGTCGAGGCTGTCAATGACTCAAAGATCGACTTCAACAACTGCGACAAAGCGGATATCGGCGTCATCATCGGATCGGGTATCGGCGGTCTGCTGACATGGGAAGAGGAACACACAAAATTTATGAACCATGGGCCGAGCCGGGTTTCACCTTTTCTGATCCCCATGATGATACCGGATATGACCTCAGGATACATCGCCATCCACTATGGGCTGAAAGGACCTAACTACACGACTGTTTCGGCCTGCGCATCGGGCGCCCACGCGATCGGCACCGCGTTCCGGGAAATCAAGAACGGCAACGCGGTCATGGTCATCAGCGGCGGCGCGGAAGCGCCGGTCACGCCATTCGCCCTGGCTGGATTCACCAACATGCGAGCTCTTTCCCGGCGCAATGATGAACCGCAGAAAGCATCGCGGCCGTTTGACGTGAACCGCGATGGTTTTGTCATCGCCGAGGGAGCTGCGACGCTCGTGTTGGAAGAATTGGAATTCGCCCAGAAGCGCGGCGCCCGGATCTACGCCGAGATCTGCGGATTCGGCGCGACCGGCGACGGATATCACATAACGGCTCCGGCACCGGATGGCGAAGGCGCGCGCCGGGCCATGGAAAGGGCGATCAAGGAAGCCGGCATCGTCCCCGGGCAGGTCGATTACATCAATGCCCACGGCACGTCGACCGACTTGAACGATAAGTATGAAGCCAAAGCGATTAAAAACTGTTTTGGCGAACACGCTTCAAAGTTGCTCATCAATTCGACAAAATCGATGACCGGGCATACGCTGGGCGCAGCGGGAGCGATCGAAGCGATCGTTTCTATCATGTCTATGCGCGATGGACGAGTACATCCGACCGTGAACCTGGAAAACCCCGACCCCGAATGCGCCGGTTTGGACCTTGTTCCGGGCCGGGCACGCGACGCGAAGATCAACTGCACGATATCCAACTCGCTGGGTTTTGGCGGTCATAACGCCACGCTCTGCATTAAAAGTTTCCCTTAGATAGAAACGACAACTTTTTGCGCGGTCATGCGGACATATACCACCGCCGGATCAAACCCCAGGGCGGTAGTATTGTGCATGAATTAACCCCCGGATCACCATGAAATGCGTTAAGAGAAAGATCGTCGGTATTGGCGGGACCATCGGCAGCGGCAAGACAACGGCTGCCCGCTACCTGGAGCGCTGGGGTGCTTCCTGCGTATCCGCCGACCGGCTCGGCAAGCAGATCCTACCGTTGATCGCGCCTGCGCTGAAAAAAGCTTTTGGCCCCTCGGTCATGAAGGGGAACAGGATCAGCGTGCCACTTATGCGAAAGGCGGCATTTAACAGCTTGAAGAACACGCGGCTTCTCAACCGGATATCCCACCCGGCCCTGGTTTCCCGGCTCCGGACGCGCATCCGCCGTTTCAAATCCGGCATTCTGGTGATCGATGCCGCGCTTTTATTCGGCTGGAAAGATGTCTTAAGGGATCTTGATTATATGATCCTGGTCAGCGCGCCAACCCACCTGAAAGAACGCCGGTCACTGGCAAAAGGTATTGACAAAGACACGTTTTGGCATATTATTAACGTACAAAAGAAGGAACGGGATATGGCAAAGTATGCTGATTTTATCATCCGGAACACAGGTACGATCGCGGACCTGAAAAAACAGTGCCGTAAGATCTATCAGGAGATCCAACATGGTTGTTGAATGCCCGTCCTGTAAGACTAGATACAACGTCGACGAGAATAAACTTCCACCCGCGGGAGTAAAAGTCCGCTGCCACAAATGCCAGAATATCATTATCATAAAGAAACCGGCTCCGCCACCGGTCGTAGAACCGGTCGCGCCAGCACCTGTTCCTCCACCTCCAATACCAGAACCCAAGACACCAGAGGTCGTGCCGCCTTCGATCCCGGAACCGGCACCTAAACCAGAACCGCCTAAACCCGAAATAAAAGCGCCTATCATCGAAACGCCTGCACCTGCACCATCCCCTCCTGATGTCACGCCGCCGACCTTCATCCATGAACCAGTGCCCGTGGTGGTGCAACCGACTCCGGCTCCAGCAGGACAGCTAAGCGCGGAAGACAAAAAATGGCATGAACGGGCAAAACGGCTCGCCAAAGCCCTGGCATCGGATCTTGTCCTTTATAACCAGACAAAAGTGGAACAGGGATTAAGAAATGGTACGCTGGTTCAGCTGCTCGGCTCTGAGATCCGGCGGTCCTGGGAATACTACTGTCAGCAGATCCCCAAGCACATTGTGGAAAGCACCGATTACTTCAAAGAGCAGTTGAACAAGGTCGTCGGCAAAGGCAAAGAACTCTTTAAATAAGCGAAAAATCAACCGGGCTTTCGGATCCGGTTGTAGTAGACCCAGAAAAAGATCCCAACTAACCCCAAAAATACGATCACTGCGTAATGAATCGGCACGATATGAACCCCGCGCGTGTTGAACCAGCAGATGTCATAAGTGACAAAGACCAGAAATGCCTGGATCAGGGAGAAAAGCAGCACCAGGAAAGCCGGGATATGAGGATCATGGTAGTGCGAGCGGAGAATAACGAACAGGATCGTATTGAAGGCAAAGATCACCGCCGGCGGAACGATGCCCATCCAGATGAACGCCGTCTTTGGGCTCCAACCGTCAGCCACTCCCTGAAAATTGAAATGAGTCGCCAGTTTATCCGGCAGCTGGGGGTACCAGAGGATCACCATGATGATCGTAATGGCCATGATCAGGTCAGGGATGAGGAGATATGCCAGGCTTGCCGGCTTTGACGCGGCGCGCACCAGGGGCTGGGCAGGCAGTACTTTTCCTGTCATACCGCTGATCGTGCTGTGCATATATTCTCCGAACCGGTCCGCATCCTCCGGGCTGACCACATAATATCCCCGGATTGTTTCGATGAGAAATATTTTTTTCAACCTCGTCAGCTGGCAGTTTATCGTCCCGTACTCGCGCGTGGAGAATAACCCGTAGTATCCGAATAGCCCGCCGTTCCCAAACGATCGTATAGGTTTTAACTGCCTGAAGTCGGCCACCGGGCTATAACCTTTGATATCGGCTATATCGATCACGATCTTTTTTCCGGAAACCTTTTCGATCACGAGTTTCGATCCTTCAAAGCGGTACCTTCGGGGCGCCAGAAGATAACTGAAGACCACGATCGACATCATACCGGCTGCGAAAATAATGCCGATCGGGACTTTCACGATAAAAAAACCCGCCATCACGGCCAGAAATACGGTCGTAAAAGCGGATATCACCGTTGCTGCGGTGTCTAGTTTTGCGGTTTTGAATTCCATTGATCACTCCTGTTCAATGATGAGCCGGTGAGCGGCATTGTTCAATGCATCTTCCGGCGACCGCTCCAGTCTGAGTGCCTCTTCGAGCGCTTCACCAAGGTATATCCTGCCCGTGAACCACGCTTGTGTTTTCGGTTCGGTTCGGGCATAATCCAGTTGCTCTAGCACTTTCCGGTAAGCCGGATTTTCATCGAGGAATTTCTGGTATTCCGGCAGGATCGTGGCAGACCTCCGCACCGGCAGATAGTAGGTGGCGGCAGACCACCGCGCCTGATTAGCGGCCTGGAGAAAAAAGCGCACGAACTCCCATGCCAATTTTTTCTGGGCTTGTGAAATATTTCTGAAAAATCCAATGTTCGTGCCGGCGATCACGACCGCCTTGAGCTCGCCCTGTGGGAACGGCGCGACGCCCATGGTGAACGACGGCCGGTCCTTCATGAATGCCCAGGACACGACCGACGCCGGGATCGTCGCCACATTGCCGGCAAGGAATTCGTCTTGCCGCTGGAACCCCGGGTTGAGGTAAAACAAGCTGTCCCGCACAAGGCGGCAAAGATACTGCAGAACCTTGACTCCCTCCGGTGAATTGAACAACGGCCGGTGGTTTGCCACGTCATACAGCGCGCCTCCCGACTGGTAAAGCATCGTGGAAAAATACCACACATCGACCGGCCAGCTTGTCGCCCAGACTCCGGTCGAGTCAATCTTTTCGCATAAACGTCGGTAACCAACCCAGTCGCCGGGGAAATTTTGATAGCCGATCGCTTGCAGCTGGTCGGCGTTATAGTAGAATACCGGAACGCTTTTATTGAACGGCAGCGTCACGAGCATCGAATCATAGATATTGTCCTCAATGAACACCGGGTAAATATCGTTCAGCGCAAACCCGGTGTCTCCGGCAAGCAGATCCTGCGCCGGTAACAAATAGCCGGCCCGGTAGAATTGGTCGGTCCATGATTCGTACATCTGGGCGATCACGGGCGGGTCATTCGCGGCTAGCGCGCCCATGAGTTTCTGGGCCAGAGCGTCATAGGAACCCATTTGTACGGATTTTATTTCACCTTCAGGATGCGCGATATTGAAATCATTGATCATGACATCAAGCTTTTTGCCCACCGGTCCGCTCAGCACATGCCAGAAGGTCACGGTCGTCTTGTGCTCCCGGCCGCAACCGGTTGTCAGAAAAAAAACGATAATTGCGGAATTAACGATATGAACGAACCTAACGATACTAACGTTTTTAGCGATTTTAATGAACTACCACTCGGAGCCCAGGGTCAGGTAGAATTTCCAGGATGAGCGCCGGCCGTGCTCGTCGGTCCAGCTCTTAAAATTGGTCGCCCGCGCCATGTCCAGTTTGAAGATCGTATACAGGAAATAGAACCTGAGACCTCCGCCAACGCCCATGTACAAGTCTTTGAGCTTCAAGCCGTGATCCCATTCATAGATCTTGAACGAATCCGAGTACGTTCCGCCCAGGTCGGCGAACAGCGCTCCCCGGATGCTGGTGATCTCCATGGGCAGGGGGAACGCGATCTTCAGCCGATCAATGAACGGAAAACGATACTCAAAGTTAAAGAAACCGAGCTTCGTACCGTTGAACGTGTAATAATCAAATCCCCGCAGGGAACCCGCGCCGCCCATCGACCAGATATCGACCGTGTCGGCAAAGCTACCGGCCAGCACCAGGCGCGCCGCGAGCGAAGCGCGGGGCGTCAGCCGAAAGTACCGGCGGTAATCGAGCACCGCGCTCTTGATATCAAAATCGCTCAAGATGGTCGTGTATCCTTCCAATCTTACGCGCCGACCGTCATTCGGCCCGGTATCTCCCCACTTGGCATTGTCGAAGACAAGAGCCAGGCTCGGGTAGAAGAATGTATAGGACGTATCTACGTTAAGATCAGATATGTAATCCGGGAAAAAATTGATCCACCGTGTCTCCAGCACTTTATAGGCGTACAAGCCGAATTCGAGCCGGATGAAACGATCCAGCGGGTACTGGGCCATGCCGCCGCCGCCTAAGTACCGCCAGATTATAAGATCGTTGTCCTGACCAAAATAATTGAGATACTGGAATGCCGCCAGGCCGAAATCGGTTCTTTTCTTCAGGTACCAGTAGCGCAGGTAGATGTCCGAATCGGTCAGGCTGCCGTAGATGTTCGCCGCCAGGCCGATCTGGTGATTTCCCAGGATGTCGCTCAGACCGATCTCGCTCATTCCGGAGAGACCCAGTGGTGAATAGTACGACGCGCTGGCAGTAAAGTAATCAAAGGTGAAGTGCGGCCGGTAATTCCGTATCCGGTCCTGGTCGAGCTCGGTCGGTTCGTACGAGTATTCGCTTTCCAGCGTATCCTTGACCTGCGTATCGGTCATCTTGCCAAGCGGCTCCTTGACTACGCAGATGTCATATCCATAATTGTTGAAATAACTAAACGCGATCTTTTTGCTGTCCGCGCTGATCGAGGGATAGTAGATCCCGGTCAGGATATCGGTCCGTTTTGTGATCCGCTGGTCCGCGAACGAATAGAAGTACAGGTTATATGCCGAATCATAATCGGCAGTGAAGAAGATACCGGAATCAGTACCGGCATCGGTTGCCTTTGCCAGGAACGGCGACGCGACATACCCGACCCTCGGCGTTAACCGACTGAATTCCCCTTCTCCGGATAAGAACAGTGCGTACGCTCCGTACGGGTATTCTTCCGAGGAATCTGGACGGTCCGACACGAACAGGACCGAACCGTGCTCGTTCATCACCGGGTACTTATCGGCATAGATATCGTCCGTTATTTTCTCATAGCGGCCGGAAGCGATATCGACAATATAGATATCCAAATACGAATCTTTCATCCCGGAGAATACGATCTTTTCACCGTCCGGCGCAAAGGTCGGCGAGTAAATCCCGTCCAGTTTCAGAGCGAACCGCTTGAACTGGCGGCCGTTCTGGCTGTTGAGGATGTACAGGACATCCTCGCCCCGGGACTTGGCTGCGAAGGCAATGTATTTTTCATCCGGCGACCACGTCAATCCGCCCTGGTACAGGTGCAAGCCTTCGTAACCCGAAGCATATTCGGACCGTACCAGCCTCCTGAGAATTCGGCCGTCAATGCTCGATATGATGACGATCTCGGCGACGCCGGTCCGGTCGCTGATAAAGGCGATCTTATCGCCGTTGGGCGAGATCGCCGGCGAAGTATTGTAAAGCGTGTTCGTTTTCTTGTGATCATAAACGATCCGCGCGAATTCATCGAAATTCTCCTGCAGACCGATCTTCGGCCAGTATCTGAGCTGATAGAATCTGACCCAGCGCTTGTTGAAATCATCGACGGTAACGCCAAAGACGCTCACGAAAGTCGCCTCGAGGTTCTTTTTGTTCTTCAGCATGTGCACGAATTCTCCGACTTTCTGCCGGCCGTATTTTTCAGCCACATAGTAATAGAAAGCCTGGCCTTCCTTGTAGACGATATATCCGCCGTAAATGCCCAGGATATCCAGCATGACCACGTTGTTGTTCATGATCATGTCGCGCATGATGATATCGGCTTCCTCGTCCCAGCCGATCGACTCGAATTCCGCCAATCCCTCCATCGCCCACAGCGGTATCGAATAAAAGATGTCGCCGCTCACCAGCGCTTCCAGTTTCGACGGGAAAAATATCGTGAATTCAAAAACATGCACCAGTTCATGGGCGAGCACATGCCGGAAATCTTTGTAATCGCCGGAGAACGGAATAACCATCCGGTTCTTGAGGATCTCGGTGAAACCGCCGACCGATTCCTCGACCAGTTCCAGCGTAACATTGGTCTGGGAGAAATCGTTGGGCGAATTATACAGGATTACCGGGATCCGGAAATCAACCTCGGTACCCAGGTCTTCGCTGTACCGGCGGTATGCGTCCTCGAGCACATCCTCGGCAAAAGCTGCGAGGTCTTCGCCGCCGGGATAATAGTAAATATCAAAATGCTCCGTGTTAAAAATCTTGAAATCGTAGTCCCGGTACTGGACCTTGTTTTGGCCGAAGTACTGGGTGACAATTAACAAGCTAAGTAATAGGTTCATGCTATATTATATATAATTAGACGGAAGTGTCAATTAAAGGGTTTATTCCGTCTTTGCATTGACAAGGCTCTCACTTTTTGATACAATACATCATCAAGCGAGGCCCGATGAAAAGAATAAAAACCCTTAAAAAGTTGAAACAGTTTGTTTACGAGCCGGTCCGCGCGCCGCGCGGCACCAAACTCCACTGTAAAAGCTGGCAGCAGGAAGGCGCCCTGCGCATGCTCATGAACAACCTCGATCCCGATGTCGCGGAGAACCCGGAGGAACTGATCGTCTACGGCGGCAGTGGAAAGGCGGCGCGGAACTGGGAATGTTACCGAGCGATCGTTAAAACATTAAAAAATCTGGAAAACGACGAGACCCTGCTGGTCCAGTCTGGCAAACCGGTCGCGGTGTTTGAGACCTTTGAGCACGCGCCGCGCGTGATCATCGCCAATTCCCTGCTCGTGCCGGCATGGGCGAACTGGGACTATTTCCGGAAACTCGAGGTTCTGGGCCTTATCATGTACGGCCAGATGACGGCCGGCTCCTGGATCTACATCGGCACCCAGGGGATTATCCAGGGCACATATGAGACCTTCGCGGCCTGCGGCCGCAGGCATTTTGGCGGATCATTGAAAGGCAAATGGGTTTTGACCGGCGGCATGGGCGGGATGAGCGGCGCCCAGCCTCTAGCCGTGACCATGAACGACGGTGTGATCCTGGACATTGAGATCGACCCCAGGCGCATCGAACGCCGTATCAAACAGGGTTTTTGTGATACTATGACATCGGACCTCGACTCGGCGCTTAAGCTGGTAACGGACGCGGTCCGGAAAAAAATCCCGCTGTCGATCGGACTCGTCGGTAATACGGCGGACATCGAACCGGAGTTGGTCCGGAGGGATGTCATCCCGGATATTCTTACCGACCAGACCTCGGCCCACGATGAACTGAACGGTTACGTGCCAGGGGGCATGTCCTTGCGCGACGCCCTGCACCTGCGCGGCGTCAAGCCGGAAGAATATAAGAATAAAGCCCTTGGATCCATGGCCCGCCAGGTGGAGGCAATGCTGGCCATGCAGAAAAAAGGAGCGGTCACGTTCGATTACGGCAATAACATCCGCGGCCAGGCGCATAGAGCCGGCGTGAAAAATCCCTTTGTCATACCGGGGTTCGTCCCTGAATATATCCGGCCTTTGTTCTGCGAGGGCAAAGGGCCGTTCCGCTGGGCGGCGCTGTCCGGCGATCCGCGCGATATCGCGGTCCTGGACCGCAAAGTGCTCGACCTCTTCGGGCATAATCCTTCGGTCCGGCGCTGGATCGAGCTGGCGCAAAAAAAGATCCCGTTCCAGGGCCTGCCCGCCCGCATCATGTGGCTCGGTTATGGCGAGCGGGACCGCTTCGGTCTTGAGATCAACCGGCTCGTGCAAAAAGGCGTCCTGCAGGCGCCCGTGGTCGTCGGCCGGGATCACCTGGACGCCGGTTCCGTGGCATCGCCGTACCGCGAGACCGAAGGGATGAAGGACGGTTCGGATGCGATCGCAGACTGGCCCGTGCTTAACGCGCTTCTCAATACCGCCTCCGGCGCGTCATGGGTCTCGGTCCACCATGGCGGCGGCGTGGGCATCGGCTATTCGATCCACGCCGGCCAGGTGCTGGTCTGCGACGGCACTGCCAGCATGGCGCAAAGGATCCAGCGGGTATTGACCAATGACCCGGGCATAGGCGTCGCCCGGCATTACGATGCCGGCTATCCGGAGGCGATCGCCTTCGCTAAAAAGCACAAAATAAAGATCCCGATATTTTCCGCTTAGGCAAATTTTTTCTTATCTTATTTTTTATAGTGTGCCTCCTCCCCATTGATGGGGGAGGATAAAGGTGGGGGTGAATATTATAGCTTAGTGTAGTTTTTTTCACGATATTTCACCCTCCCCTTTGTCCCCTCCCATCCAGGGAGGGGGGATAATAATGAATTAGCGTTTGAAAATATTGGGAACTAAATCTTGACAGCCTTTTGTTATTTGTTATAATACCACTGGAACCATTAAATGGAAATTATTGTAGTTTCCGGCAAGAGAAATAAACTGCTGACCTTTTCGCTGCATTTCTGGATCATGGTCACAAGTGCCGTCGTGGTCGCGACCATCGTCATCGCTTTTGTCTATAACCTGCTTAACGTGACCGTCAATGAAGTCGACCACACGAGGCTGAAGCAATTGAACCAGGAAAATGACGTAGTCCGCAGGGAACTCAAGAAGCTTGAAACCGAGGTCCAGACCATGAACACCATGATCGACAGCCTGGAATCGTATGACACCAGGCTTAGGGTCTATGCTCAGCTCGAACCGGTCGATCAGAACATCCAGAAAACAGGGACCGCCGGTGTTCAGGACAGCGTCGGCGACATAAAAGACCTCAGATTATTATCGCCGTTGCTCGACAATCTCCTGATCCGCGCTGAAAAGCAGGGCGAAAGCTACAGGGCACTGCTCGAGCATGTCGGCGATAAATCGCAGCTGCGTGACCACACGCCGTCCATCGTACCGGTCCAGGGCTGGTTTGTCAGCGGCTACGGGTACCGCCTTGATCCATTCACCGGGACCATTAAAATGCACGAGGGCATTGATCTGGCCGGACCGCTCGGCTCACCGATCGTGGCGCCCGCCAGCGGTACCGTGCAATCGGTCGTCGAAAAACCGGGTTTTGGCCTGACGGTCGAGATCAATCATGGTTTTGGTTATACCACGATCTACGCCCACTGCCAGCGCGCCAATGTGACCGAAGGCAGCGTGGTCAAACGCGGGGACATTATCGCCTTCCTCGGTGATACGGGAAAATCGACCGGCCCCCATCTCCATTATGAAGTCCGTGTTTCGGGTATCCCGGTCAATCCCATCAATTACATCCTAACATCCGGTTCGATCACTGATTAGTCCGCATGACCCGTCTGGTAAAAAAGATCCAGGAGCTTAAAAAGAAGCACAACGCGGTTATCCTCGCGCACAATTACCAGCTGCCCGAAGTCCAGGATATTGCCGACCAGGTCGGCGATTCCCTTGAACTGGCCAAGGCTTCGCGGGCAGTGAAGGCCAGTACGATCGTATTTTGCGGGGTCCATTTCATGGCCGAAACCGCGAAGATCTTCAACCCGGAAAAGCTGGTGCTCATGCCGGATATCCATGCCGGTTGTCCCATGGCCAATATGATCACGCCGGAGCGCCTGCAACGAGAAAAGGACGCTCATCCCCGGGCCGCGGTTATAACGTACATCAATTCAACAGCCGAGATCAAAGCCATGGCCGATATCTGCTGCACATCCGCGAACGGCGTCAAGGTCGCGCGCTCGCTAAAGGAATCAGAGGTCCTCTTCGTGCCGGACAAGTACCTCGGTTCATATGTCGCGCGAGCGGTCCCGGAAAAAACCTTTCACCTATACAACGGTTATTGCCCGACTCACATGCTCTTTTCCAAGGACGGTATCGCCAAACTCAAAGCGAAAAACCCCGGCGCCAGGGTTGTCGTCCACCCGGAATGCCGCACTGATGTCCAGGAGATCGCGGATGCGATCTGCTCCACGTCACAGATGATTTCCTACGCCCGGGAGAGCGCTGCGAATACATTCATCATCGGTACCGAGATCGGCATGCTCCACCGTCTGCAAAAAGAGGTGCCGGGCAAGAAGTTCATTTCGGGCAATCCCTATGCCCTCTGCCCGAACATGAAGCTCACCACCCTGGAAAAGATCCTTTGGTCGCTCGAAGACTCAAGCACTGAGATAACAGTGGATGAAATAATAAGAAAGAAAGCATATAGGGTCATCGAGCGGATGGTTGCACTTTAGTATTGACAAATAATGAAATATATATATAATCATTAATAGATTTGAGATTTGTATTATGTAATACCGAGCAAGTGCAGGCAGTTCTTCCGATAAATCGTGAATGAAGGTGACGGTGATCGCTGGTATGTAATTTAATGCTGTAATCTTTGGCAAAACCGGTTATTGAAAAAAACTAAGAAATGCTCAGATTGCATAGATCAAATTATAACCAAGATAAAAGGATAGGTGCCTAATGGAGATAACCGAACTAAGAAAAAAGAAAGTCACGGAGCTTCATGATATCGCACGGGATGTGGGGCTCTCCAATTACACGGACATGAAAAAGCCGGATTTGATCCACGCCATCATCGAAGCCGAAACCAAGCGCGCCGAACTGGTACCGGTCGACGGCGTCCTGCAGATCCACGGCGACGGCTATGGTTTCCTGCGTTCGCCGAACTACAACTACCTGCAGAGCCCGGATGACATCTATCTTTCGATCTCGCAGATCCGTAAGTTCAACCTGAAGGTGGGCGACAGCATAAAAGGCCTGGCCCGGCCGCCCCGGGAAGGCGAGCGGTATTTTGCCATGATCAAGATCGAATTCATCAATGAAGTGTCGCTGCCTGAGTTCCACGAAAGGGTCCTGTTCGACAACCTTACCCCCCTCTATCCCAATGAACGGATCCATCTGGAAATGACGGAAAAGAACGACCTTTCCATGCGCATCATAGACCTGTTCACGCCCATCGGCAAGGGCCAGCGCGGGATGATCGTTTCGCCCCCGCGCGCCGGCAAGACCGTTATCCTCCAAAAAATCGCCAACTCCATCACGACCAACCATCCCGAGATCTACCTGATCGTGCTCCTGATCGATGAACGTCCCGAAGAGGTCACTGATTTCGAGCGCTCGGTCCAGGCCGAGGTCATTTCCTCGACCTTTGACGAGGTCCCGGAACGTCACGTCGAGGTGGGCGAGATTATTCTGGAACGGGCAAAACGGCTGGTCGAATCCAAGAAAGACGTGGTGATCCTGCTCGACAGCTTGACAAGGCTGGCGCGGGCGCACAACGCGATCGTGCCGCATTCCGGTAAAACGCTTTCCGGCGGGCTGGATTCAACCGCGCTGCAGAAACCGAAGAAATTCTTCGGCGCCGCCCGAAAGATCGAAGAGGGCGGCAGCCTTACGATAATCGCCACGGCCCTGATCGACACGGGCAGTCGCATGGATGAAGTGATCTTTGAAGAGTTCAAAGGCACCGGCAACCTGGAAATGGTCCTCGACCGCAGGCTGCAGGACCGCCGGATCTTCCCGGCGCTGGACCTTTACAAGTCAGGCACCAGGAAAGAAGAACTGCTGCTTTCCGAGTTCGAGATCAACCGCCTATGGGTCCTGCGCAAACTGCTTTCCGAAATGAACACCATTGAACAGATGGAATTTATCACCGAAAAAATGAAGCGGACCAAGAACAATAAAGAATTTCTGGATTCCATGAGCGAGGAGGTATTATGAAAAAGGGGATCCACCCAAAATATGTAACCTGCGTCATAACCTGCGCCTGCGGCAGCAAGGTCGAGACCCGCTCCACGGTCGAGAAGATGTCCGTGGACCTGTGCTCGAGCTGCCATCCATTCTTCACGGGAAAACAGAAGATCGTCGACTCTGCCGGCCGGGTAGAAAAATTCAGGACCAGGGTCCAGAAGAAAAGCAAGGTCGCGCCCAAGCGAAAAAAGAAAACGGAGTAGGTCGCCATGTCCGAAGCCAATAGTAACCGCCCCGCGGCCGGTCACGTGAACTTAAACGATATAAAAGATCTTCAGGCAAGGTTCACCTCATTAAAGGAGCATCTTTGACCTGAAGAAAATCCAGGTCGAGATCGCTTCACTCCAACAGAAAACAGCAAATCCAGACTTCTGGAATAACCGCCAGCAGGCGCAAAGCGTCATGGCGGAGATCGACCGGAAGCAATTCTGGATCAAAGCCGCGCAGGATATCAGCCAGAACCTGCAGCTGCTTTCGGAACTTATGGCCTTGACCGATCTTGATGAAAAAACACTCCAGGAAGCGACCGTCGAAGCGAAAACCGCGGAACGCAAGATCAAGGAGCTGGAACTCAAACTGCTCCTTGGAAAAGAAGACGATATAAAGAATTGCATAATCACGATCAATCCAGGCGCCGGTGGCACCGAGTCGTGCGATTGGGCGGAGATGCTTTTCCGGATGTACCTGCGCTGGATCCAGCAGCATAATTACGAAAACCGCATCCTCGACCTTCTGCCCGGCGATATCGCCGGCATCAAGAACGCGACGATCGAGGTGGTCGGCGATTATGCTTACGGGCTGCTCAAGGCCGAGGTCGGCGTGCACCGCCTGGTCCGGCTGTCGCCCTATGACGCAAACCAGCGCCGCCACACGTCGTTCGCTTCGGTGTTCGTTTACCCTGAGATCGAAGACGTGACATTCGACATCAGCGAGGATGACTTGAAGATCGACACTTTCCGCGCCGGCGGGCATGGCGGTCAGAACGTGAACAAGGTCTCGTCGGCGGTCCGCATCACCCACCTCCCGACCGGCATCATCGTGTCCTGCCAGAACGAACGCTCGCAGCTGCAGAACAAGAACAATGCGATGCGGGTGCTCAGGGCGCGGCTCTATGATCATTACAAAAGAAGGGAAGAAGAAAAGATGGACAAGCTCGAAGCCCAGAAGACCGACATCGCCTGGGGGCACCAGATCCGTTCTTACGTGTTCCATCCGTACAAGCTCGTCAAGGATCACCGCACCGAATATGAGACCAGCCAGGTCGATGACGTCATGGACGGGGAGATCGACGATTTCATTGACGCGTACCTGCGCAAAACGGCTCGGATTCATTAGCATAGATTGTAGCCGCAGGTCATGATCCTGCAAAGCGGGGCTTTAGCCTGCGCACCCTAAAGGGTGCGGCTACTTTGCTTTACTTTCCCGCATGAATTTCATCCTTGACTTTTTCATCATATGAATTACAATTAACAAGCAAGGAGGCTGTATGAAAACTTTGTCATTGTTTTTTGCTTTGACTCTAATTTTAGGCTTAAGTATTGGATCAAGTGAACCGGTCAACACTGGCGGTGATCCAGACATCATCACGGTCCGGGTTAAACCGGGACAGACTGTTAACGACTTTATCAACAATCCCTCATTCCAGTTGCAGTACTCCCAGACCGATGTCGACCCGGGCATCGCGCCCGAGGGCGATTACATGGGCCAGGCGTGCTTTACCCGCGACGGATCAAGGGTCCTTTTGACGAACCGTGGGACTGACAACATAACGGTCTTCAACTGGTCGACCATGGCCGTCATCACGAACATCCCCGTCGGGGACTATCCCTGGGGCATCGCGGTCACGGATTCTTACGCGGTAGTGGCCTGCGGCTTCGGCGACGAGGTTTACGTGATTAAGCTGTCTGACTACTCGATCGCCCATATCTTCACCCTGCCGGCCGGCCAGCAGCCTTGGGTCGTGCGCGTGAATCCTGCCGGCACCAGGGCGTTCGTCGCCTGTGACATCAGCAACACCTGCGAGGTATTCAACCTCCAGACCATGAACCATGACCTGACCATCAGCAATTTCCCGATCGCCCTGATGACGTATTCCTGGAACTCGGAGAACGGCCGCAACGCGTTCACGTTCACCAATTTCGAAGTCACGCCTGACGGCAATTACCTCATTTCCAGCGGCTACCAGGACAGTCTTTATTTTATCAACGCTACCACGGGCAGCGTCGATTACGTGGTCCCCAATATCCTGGATATCGCCGCGGTCGGGATCTCGCTCGACGGTTCAAAGACTATTGTATTGAGCAATTTAAATCCAGGTGTTCTGTACCAGATCGACAATACCACGCACGCGGTCACCGGCACGGTTACCCTTGCCGGATACCAGTTCATGACCTACGAGGTCGGAGTCAACGCCACCGGCACCAAAGCGTACGTCGGCGTGAGCAACAACCGCAGCGCGATCGCGCGTTTCGCGACGAGCGATTTCGTGACCTTCACCCAGACCTATACCGCGTTCTGGATCGGCACTTCGCCCAACCGCGCCTACGCGATCAGCGGCCAGTACAATTTTTCCGTAGTTGATTTTGCCGGCGAGACCGTGGTCGGTCAGTCGATCGGCAATTCCCAGAGCTGCGGCGCGGTTTCGCCCTCGGGCAACCGGGTCGTCGGGTTCGATCCGCACCGTCATGAGGGTCTTTACTTTTATGATTACACGACACCCAGCGCGCCTTCATACCGCGGCACCACGAACGCGGGTTTGAACCCGGAAGGCGACTGCCCGCATCGGGTCGCGATCACCCCCAACGGGACAAAGGCCGTCGTCGCCGAGGTGTTGTCGGACAACGCGACGATAGTCAACATGAGCACTTACAATGTCGAAGCCACCTTAAATATCGGCGACCGGCCCCAGGATGTAGCCATCACTTCGGATTCCCGCTGGGCAGTTGTGGCCAGCATAAATTCCAATCTGGCTGCGGTCATCGACCTCCAGACCAACACGGTCGTGGCCAGCGTGCCGACCGGGAGTGGATCCTCGGTCGTCTGTATCGCTCCCGACGATTCCTTCGCCTACGTCGGCAACATCGGAGCAAACACTATCTCGGTGATCAGGCTAAGCGGAGCGACAAGCACCGAGGTCGCCGAGATACCCTGCGGTGAGACCGGCATAGTCTGGGCATGCTATGGCGTGTGCAGCGGCATTAATATCGATCCTACGGGTTCATACGTCCTGGTCGCGGTCTCTTTCGACGACCAGGTAAAGGTCATCAGCACGGCGACCAACACGGTGGTGGCAACGATCACGGTCGGCGACTTTCCGATCGAGGTCGATTTTGACAGCACCGGACAGTACGCGACCGTTACCAACGCCTTCTCGGACAATTACTCGATCATATATGTCAACGGTTCGTCTTCATCTTTAGTGGGTACCTTTACGGCCAGTGATTATCCGCTCCGGCTTGATTACAACAAGACCGCGGATGAAATGGGCGTTGGACATTACGGCAGCAAGACCATCTCCAATATCGACCCTCGCACGGGCGCCCTGCACAGCACTGATTCATATACCAGTTATGGGAACCTGTACCAGGTTATATTCGACGAGAACGGGGATCCGATCGTGCTCACGGGCCCGGTCGGAAACCTGCCCGGTCATATTCACCGGGGGACCGATATAATCCAGCTGCCCGCGTCGCCTGCGTATTTTGACTACTGCCCCACGGTCCAGAAAGCAGCAATCGCCATGCCCGGACCGGATATCTTGACGGTCATTGACTGGGGCGGGACCGGAGTGGAACAGGTGGTGAATATACCGCTGTCGCAAAAATCTTTCTCACTTATGGTTGCACCGAATCCGTTCAACCAACGGACTACAATCAAATTCCAAATCCACCCTCACCCTTGCCCTCCCCCCTCGAGGGGGAGGATAAAGGAGAGGGGGATCAAATCCCAAAATTCAATGAAGATCTACGACACATCCGGAAAGCTGGTGAGATCATTTAACAATTTAACCATTCAACCATTTAACCTAGTCACTTGGGACGGTTTGGATGCCGATGGTTCTCTTGCCCAAGCCGGTATCTACTTCGTGGTCGCGCAAGCCGGCGCTCATACGGCAGTGCAAAAAATCACCCTGGTGAGGTAAGATTTAGTAATCAGTAAATAAGTTATTATGTAATTAACAAATTACACATTTACACGATAACCAGGAACTATCTTCTTGTTACTAGTATTTTCGGTATCGCCAGATTCGGCTTTTTGCCGAATTCCGGGATCTTTGGTTTTTGTTTTCTCAATAGCTTCAGGCACTCAGCGATCGCGCGCGCCATCTGCGGGTCTTTTCCCTGCACCGCGTCCTGGGGTCTTATCTCCACGACGATGTCCGGATCAGTGCCGTAATTCTCCACGCCCCAGCCCACGTCCTCGAACCAGAAAGAATATTCAGGCTGCGTCGTGAGACCACCGTCAGACAATCCATAGTATGGAGATATGCCGATCACGCCGCCCCATGTTCTTTTTCCGATCAGCGGCCCGATCTTGTAGAGCTTGAAACAATGGCTGAAAATATCGCCGTCTGAACCGGCATGTTCATCCGTAATGCCCACGACCGGTCCCATTACCGACTCGTCAGGGTACGCGAACGGCTGCTTTCTCCAGCGGGTGATGTTGTAACCAACCCTTTTTCGCCTTAACCGCTCGATCAGCAGCTCTGACACGTGCCCGCCGCGGTTAAACCGGATATCAACGATCATGGCAGGGTACTGTATCTCGGTCAGAAAGTAGCGGTGGAATTCGGCGAAACCGAACGGTCCCATATCCGGGATGTGGACGTATCCAATGCGGTTCTTGCTTATTTCGTGCACGTGCTGCCGGTTCGCCTCGATCCACTCGCGGTAACGCAGGAGCGATTCATCGGGGAGGGTCTTCACCGTGACCGACCGCTTGTTCTTCCCGGTCGGACTGGTCACGGTTAATAAAACATCGGCACCGGCGCGGTTGACCAGCAATTCCTGCGGCGATATGCGCCTGGATACACGCTGACCATTGACCGCCAGGATCAAATCATTGTTCTTGATCTTCAATCCCGGTGCGATAAGCGGGGATGCCGCGTGTTCATCCCATGAATCGCCGGGCATGAGTTTCGCAATCCGGTACGCGTCGAATTTTCGGTCATAGACCAAATCCGCGCCCAGGAAACCCTGCCGGTATTGCGGTTCAAGACGGTAATCACCGCCCCATTCATACGCGTGCGATGTTCCCAGCTCGCCCTGCATCTCCCAGATCAGATCGGAGAATTCCGACCTTGTACCGACCCGCTGCAGGAGAGGGTAATACTTGTCATACACGCCCTGCCAGTCAATCCCCGACATGGTGCTCGTCCAGAAGTGATCGCGCTGTAAGCGCCAGACATCGCGGTACATCTGCTGCCACTCGGTCCTGGGCTCGACCATCACCTTAACCCGGGACAGGTCGATCCAACCGCTCCGTGGTCCTGGTCCCTGGCGGTCCAACTTGGCATCAACTTTTTCCACCGGTTTGATGACGCGCAATGCGTTCCTGGACCGGTAGATCAGCAGACCGTTCTTATTGGTAACCTTGAAGTCAAGGATGCCACTCGTGATCACCGAGAGTTTCAGATCCTTCATGTCATAGAGCATGAGCGTGCCGTTTGGCGGCGCGTAATCGGACATCCACAGGTATTTGCTGCCTTCCACCGGGAACGACGTGAGCACGGCTTTTTCCTTTAGCCCTGAGATCTGGCCATACCTGCCTTCTGGTATAGGCAAAGGAATAACGCGGTTTGCGATGTCATCAAGATCGATCACGGTACGCGTTTTTTTCCTGGCTTTTGCTGCTTCCTTTTCCAGGTCCGGTGTTTCAAATCCGATCGGCGCTTTCTGTGTGTATTTGAACGGCGACGGCGTTTCCTTGCTCAGCACAACGAGATACGCCTTGATATTCGCCGGAAAACCCAGGGCGAACTGCATGGTGTCATAGGTTGGGTCAAAATGCCGGTTGGAAAGAAAATAAAGATACTTGCCGTCAGGATCGAAACTCGGCGAGAAATCGCGCAGGACCGGTTTTGTGATCATGTATGTCTTCCGGGTCAAAACATTGCAGATCTTGATGCATGAAGTCCGCTCCGAGTCCCAGAAACTGTAGGCGATCCACTCACCGTCCGGAGACCATGCCGGACCGGTAATCCGTTGGTACTTGCTTTTATCCAGAACAACGCGTTTTTTGGTCTGGACGTTCACCAGAATAAGCTCGTAACGCTGATTGGTCAAAGCAAGTAGGGATTTTATTGGCGACGGTTCGATCTCGATCGGCCGTCCGATATCCATTTTCGGCAGGCTTTGCGGACCAGCCGTTGCATCGGCGCCATAAATTTGCAGAGTATCATCGCCTTTTTCGTCGGTCACCACGACCATCCTTTTACCATCAGCAAGCCAGCGTCCCAGCCGGTACCGTGCGTTCTGCTTTTTCCCGTTCTGGCTGACCGGACCTTCCCAGTTGGCCATCGAAAAGACACGACCCCGGCTCGTTACGCTTACCCTTTCACCCTGCGGATGGATTGCGTAATCTTCGAGATAATGCGCGGCTTCGACAAATTTACGATTGGTCTGGACCCTTGGGCTGTTGTACGAAATCTTTAGCTTGCGTATCCTGCCGCTGGCAGGGTAAAGTATAAATATGTCACTGCCGGCGTGATAAACTATGTTCTTCCCGTCGGTCCTGGCATTGCGCGCGTAGTAATCAACATGGTTTGTATGACGCTTAATATTTTTCCCGGCCGGCAGGCATGAATAGATATTGCCGACGCCCTCGTGATCGGAAATGAAATAAATACGGTTTGAGATCCACATCGGTGACGCGAAGTTACTCTTGATCGACGTTAAAAGTTTCTTGAAATTACCTTTCCCCTGCGCATCGACCCAGAGTTCGCCGACCGTACCTCCCCGGTATCGCTTCCAGCGTGATGGGTCGCCGGTGTTCCGTCCTACCACGACGCTTTTACCCGGACCAAAGGATATCGTCCTTGCCGGACCGGCCTTGATCAGTTGCGGTATGTCCTTTTCGCGGTCAACCGAAAAAATATTGAACGATCCCGGATACCATTGCTGATAAGTGGTGGCGAACAATATCCGCTGGCTGTCCTTGGTCCAGCCGGCGATGAAATTAGTGGCACCAAGGAAGGTCAGCCTTTTGGCAACTCCGCCCTGGCTGGGCATGCAGTAAACCTCGGGATGTCCTTCTTCCCGCCCGGTGAACGCCACCCATTTTCCGTCCGGTGACAAGAACGGATGCGCGACCTCGCCCAGGTTCGAGGTCAGGCGCCGGCAGACCGGATCTTTAATGGAAACTGTCCACAGATCGTCTTCGCTGACAAAAATGACCGTATCATCGTGAATCGTGGGGAACCGGTAATATCCTTGCATTATCATTCTCCTTTTAGATTAGAATCATTTGCATAATTTCATTTAACTATTAAAATCAAATTTTAGTCACAATATCCGTGGCATATTATATTGAATATAAGGCTTTTTTCAAGACCTTTAGCTAACCGAATATTGATTAGTGGTTTCAGACATTGCTGGCAAATCATTCTATCATATGTCATTCCGTGTTTAACACGGAATCCATTTATCCTGTAGAGCATTGTTCGAGAGGTACCAGGATGTAGTTGTATACTGATGTTTCAACACTTCAACAATTGAACAATTGTTCAACAATTTAATTATCAAAGCATCCCTCGATGCACCATGCTTTCAATAGAAACAAAAACCGCTTTGAATATCGCCAATATTTATGTTACTGGCTTTTGCAGTTGCACCTTGACAATATATAAAAAGCTCTTATAATAAGATGCTGTGAAATACAGGGTTAATATAAAAAAAACTGAAGAAGGTTATGCAATATGGTGTCCAGGGTTGCCTGGCTGCTGGTCACAAGGCAAAACCGAGAAAGAAGCATTGGAAAACATAAAGGATGCGATTCACTCATATTTAGAGACCGTAAAAGAATTAAGTAAGAACAAAAAAACTCGTTATGTAGAAGTAGCAGTTTAGCAATGCCTAAACTGCCAGGCATTAACCACAAGCGTGCGGTTAAAGCATTTGAGAAAGCAGGTTTTTGGATAGCCAGAGAAGGAAAACACATTACAATGACCAATGGGGAACGAATAATTACGATCCCGAGGTCAAATCCGGTCAATGCTTTTACGATGGCCGGAATCGTAAAAGATTCAGGGTTAAGTTTTGATGAGTTTAAGAAACTTCTTTGAATTGAATAAAACCAAAAAGTCAACACAATTCGTGACTAACCCGCCGATATAATACTGCCAGTTGCCATTTTTCTGTTATTTTATCTTTATTCTCTTAGTTGTTTTATGGTTATTGGCGCTTTCATTGACAAAAACAATAAGCTGGTTATAATCTAACATGGCGCTGATGTTCAGTGTTTCCGGACTGCGGGGTATCGCCAATACCGACCTGACCCAGGAGATCGCGGTCAGCGTCACCCGGGCGTTTGCCGCCTTCATGAAAGCGCATACCATTGTCCTGGGCCGGGACACGCGGCCTTCCAGTTCCATGTTCGCCAAAGCCATAACCGAAGCGCTCAAGACCAACGGCTGCCGCGTCATTAACCTGGATATCGTCCCGACTCCGACCGTGCTGTTCATCGTGCGCCGGGTCAAAGCCGATGCCGGCATCATGATCACGGCCAGCCACAACCCGATCGATAACAACGGCATAAAGCTCATCAACTCCAGAGGCGAGTTCCTGGACGACAAAGCAGTAACCGATTTTCTGGCGTTCATCCGCCAGCCGGTCAGGCCGGCTTCCTCGTCCGTCAAGAGCCCGGTTGTCATGTACCGCGAAGCAGTTGACCGGCACATAAGCGAGATCCTTGATGTGCTGGATATGGGGAAGAAAGAAGAAAAGGACAAAAAAAGTAAAAAGGATAAAAAAGGTAAAAAAGTTAGTATAAAGACTGAAACCGTTGCGGTCCCACTACGGATCGCTGTTGATGCGGTGAGCGGCGCGGGATCGTACGCCATGCCTGCGCTCCTGGAAAGGCTCGGCTGCACCGTGCTCCGATTGAACTGCGAATTCCGCTCGGCATTTCCACGGCCTCCCGAACCCACCCCGGAAAATATCACCGGGCTGTGCGAACTTGTCAAGCAGGAGCATTGCGACCTCGGCTTCGCCGTTGACCCGGATTGCGACCGTCTGTCGATCGTTGATAACCAGGGCAACGCGATCGGCGAGGAAAACACGCTCGTCCTCGCCGCAGAGCAGGTCCTCGGCGCGGCCAGGCGCAAAACATGCCTGGTGACGAACCTGTCCACGACCAGCCGCATGGATCATATTGCCCGACAATACAGATCGCGGTTAATACGAACCATGGTCGGCGAGGCGCACGTCGTAGATGCCATTAAAAAAGCCAAAGCAATGATCGGCGGTGAGGGTAATGGCGGGGTCATTTACCCGCGGATCAACGCAACCCGCGACGCGCTGGTTGCGGCGGCCCTGGTCATAAAGCTCCTGACCAGCCGCAAGCAAAAACTCTCCGAACTGATAAGCCGATATCCGCCGCTTTACATGGTCAAGGAAAAAATCGAAACGACAGAGGAAAAATTCTTGGCCAAACAGGCGGCGATCATAAGGGCTTTCAAGGGCAAGGTCAACAAGACTGACGGCTTGAAGATCACTAAAAAAGACTCTTGGGTGCACATCCGCCCCTCCAATACTGAGCCGCTCGTTCGGATCATCGCCGAAGCCTCAGACCAGAAAACCGCAAGAGAAATAATAAAAGCCGTCAAAAGAATTCTGAAGCGGTAAAATCACGCTTCCACGTTCCTTCAGTCATTGCCCCCCCACCCTAACCCTCCCCCTCGAGGGGGGAGGAAAAAGGAGGGGGTGTATTATCACTGGATATGCTGAAAAGAGTGTGACGACCGTTAGAAAGAACCCGGTTTATTTCCAACTTGACTTGACAAGGCATGAGTTTTAAGATAGAATAACGAGGAATGGATAATATTTTTATCCTTTTAGGCACGAACGAGGGAGATCTTAAAAAGAATTTACAGACCGCGCTCAAGCATCTGCAGGAAAAGATGATCACGATCCAGAAAAAGTCCCGGATTTACATGACCAAGCCTTGGGGTAACACGGATCAGCCTGATTTTCTCAATATGGTGATCGAAGCATCATCGGAACGTTCGCCAGCCAAGCTCCTGCAATGCCTGAAATCGATCGAACGCGATATGGGCCGGCGCAAAAACGCATTTTGGGGCCCGCGGGTCATCGATCTCGATATCCTTTTCTATGGCCGCCGCGTGGTAAACCAAAAGGACCTGATCATCCCGCACAAAGAGTTTTTCCACCGGTCCTTTGCCCTGATACCAATGGCTGAGATCGCCGCTGACTTCAGGCCGCCCCGCCGGATCAAGACCATAAAGGAATACGCCCGGGAACTTGGTGATGAGGGAGTTAAGGTTTATCGCAATTGAAGGCGTGATCGGCGCCGGGAAAACATCCCTGGCAAAGATCCTCGCCGACAAGTTCCATACCGGGCTTTTGCTCGAGGAATTTGACAACAACCCCTTCCTGGTAAAATTCTATTCCGATCCGTCGCACTACGCTTTTCACACCCAGATCTACTTCCTCATGTCCCGGTACCGCCAGCAGCGCAAGATCGCCCAGATGGACCTTTTCAGTTCCCGGGTCATCAGCGACTACCTGTTCGCCAAGGACCGGATATTCGCCGAGGTCAATCTCTCCGAAGAGGAATTTTTTCTGTATGACAAGATCTACGCGATGCTGGTCAAAGAGATCCCGCGGCCGGATCTGGTCATTTACCTCCAGGCGTCGTCCGATATCCTGTACAAGCGGATCAAGCAGCGCAACCGGGCATTTGAGCGGGAGCTGGAATATGAATACGTCGAGCGGCTGGCCGATACGTACAACACTTTTTTCTTCCATTACAATTCATCGCCGCTCTTGATCATCAATATCAGCGGTTTTGATTTCATTGGCAACTCCCGCGATGTCGACGTGCTGGTCAATGAGATCACGCAATTGAAAGAACCCCGCCGCATCATTTCCCGGGCATGATCACCGTTGAAACTATCAGGGCCATGAAAAAGCAGCGGTCAAAGATCGTCTGCCTGACCGCTTACGACTACCCGACCGCCCGGATCCTCGATGAATCCGGCATCGATATCGTCCTTGTTGGTGATTCGGCGGCGAACGTCTTTGCCGGTGAAAAAACGACCCTGCCGATCACGATGGAGGAAATGCTGTATCACACTAAGGTCGTGTCCCATGCTGTGCACAATGCCCTGGTCATCGCGGACATGCCGTTCCTTTCATTCCAGGTATCGGAAAGCGAAGCTATCTACAACGCCGGGAGGTTCCTGAAAGTGGGCGCAAGCGGGGTCAAACTCGAGGGCACGGTCATTGCCAGCACAGTAAAAAAGCTCGTTGACATCGGTATCCCGGTCATGGGTCACATCGGGCTGGTCCCGCAATCGATCCATAAATTCGGCGGGTATAAACTGCAGGGCTCGACCAGGCCCGAAGCATCGAAGCTCTTGCGAGAAGCCAGGCTCCTTGCATACCTGGGCTGTTTTTCAATTGTTCTTGAAAAGATCCCGGCCACCCTGGCGCGCAGGATCACCGGCAGTGTAAACATCCCCACGATCGGGATCGGGGCTGGTGTTCACTGCGACGGCCAGATCCTCGTGCTCCAGGACATGCTTGGGCTCTTTGAAGACTTCACGCCGAAGTTCGTAAAAAAATACGCCAATCTGGGACCGCAGATACGTCGGGCTGTTGCCGCGTACCGTCAGGATGTGAAGAACGGCAAATATCCGGACAAAAAACATTCTTTCTAAAGGAGCCATTATGAAATTGAAAAGACCTTCGGCACCAGCCTATTCCAGGAAGCACGCGCTTGCGGGTTTGGACGCCAAACTCCCCATGCTCGATGTCCTTCCCAGCCAATTCAGTGATTATGCGATAACGATAACCATTCCTGAATATTCATCGGTCTGCCCGCGCACCGGTCTCCCCGACACGGGCAAGGTCACGATCGAATATGAGCCCGATCGATATTTTGTCGAGCTTAAGTCCCTGAAATTGTACATTCTGGCGTACCGTAACCTTGGAATTTTCTATGAAAACGCGGTCAACCGCATTTTCCACGATTTTGTTAAAGCCGTGAAACCGCGCCGGGCACGAGTCCTCGGCGAATTCAATCCCCGGGGCGGGATCGCCACGACGGTCGAAAAGCAATTCCGACGCCAGAAACGTTAAACCGCCGTAATTACGGCGGTTTAACCGCTTTTTTATACAGATCACGCAACCCTTTACGACCTCAACACCTTGACATATCGTAAAATATGGATATAATACCTTATGGATTCAGCGACCAAGAAGATGTATGTCGAGGCGCTCGAGCTGTATGATAAGGGTAAGGTAAAGGAAGCCCTCGAAGGTTTAAAGAAAGTTGCCAGTCAATATGCCAGTTACCCGGACGTTCATAACGCGCTGGGACTCGCCTATTCGCACCTGGGTAATAACCAGACGGCCATTGCGAGTTTTCAAAAAGCCATCGAGCTGAATCCGAACTACATAGAAGCGTACGTTAACCTCGCCATCGTTTATAATGACCAGTGCCAGTTCGATGCCGCGATCAAATCATTCGAGCGCGCGGCCAGCCTGGAGACAAAGGATAAGGGCTTTTCGCCGCAGATCAAAGCGAAGCTAGCCAATACCTATGTCCAGCTCGGGGACACTTATTACGAGCTCCAGGAATTCCAGAAAGCGCGCGAAGAGTATGAACGCGCAGCGAAGATCAGTCCTGCTTTTCTCGATATTAAACTAAAGCTTGCCAAGACCTACACTCAGCTGGATGATTTCAAGAAAGCGGAATCGATCCTGCATGAGATCCTGGACCGGAATCGTAAGTACCTTGACGCACGAACGTTGCTGGGTTTGTGTTTCTACCAGCGGCAAAAATATTTAGACGCGCAGAAAGAGTGGGAAGAGGTCGTGAGGGTCGATCCTACGAATATCAAGGCAAAATCGTATCTAAACATGCTAAAGGAGAAAAGAAAATGACGAAGATCAAAAAACTGAAGAAAAGCGAACTGAAGATCTTTGAAAAACTGCTCATCAAAGAACGGGAAGGCATCCTGAAGGGCCTGGCGTACGATAGCGAGCAGATCGCCCGGACCCAGGTGGAAGCCTCCGGAGACCTTTCCGCATACGCCAACCACATGGCCGATCAGGGCACGGAAACGGAAAAACGGGAGATCTCGTCGCAGATACTGTCCCAGCGTCGGGAAACGCTCTTTGAGATCGACCTGGCGCTCAGGAAGATCGCTGAAGGCAAATACGGTTTTTGCGAAAAATGCGGCAAGCCCGTGGAGAAACGGCGTCTCAAGTTCTTGCCCCGCGCCCGGACCTGCATCAAGTGTACAAAATAGCCCGCCGTCAATTTGACAGTTTCATTTTCACAACATAAACCATCATCCGGCATGAATACCGGGGTCATTAAGAAAAACATCCTGCTCCTAGTTTGTAGTATCGCCGTGGCGGTCGTCCTTGACCAGGTCACCAAGATCCTGGTCACCAACGCGCTGACGCCGTTCGAGCCGCCCCGGGAGATCTTCGGCTCATTGTTACGGTTCAAACTGGCGTACAATCCCTACGGCGTGTTCAGCCTGTCCTACGGGCATGGCATCCTATACTATATTCTCACCATCGCCGGCGTGATCCTTTTCACTTATATCGGATTATCCCAGACCGAGCGGCTGAAAGTCGCGATCTTTGGCCTTATCATCGGCGGCGCGCTCGGCAATCTGCTGGATCGTTTACGGCTCGGCCACGTGATCGACTATATAGATATGGGTCTTGGCAATTATCGATGGTTCACATACAATGTAGCTGACGCCTTCATAACGATCGGCGCCATTATATTGATCGTCCAGGAACTGCTGTTTAAAAAGAAAGATCAGTCCGACCCAACACCGCTGTAATCCCCGTACAAGCTGCTATATATGATCTGTCGTGCCATAATAAGCTTCACGTAATTCTGCGTTTCACTGTACGGTATCAGCTCTATGAACTCGTCAAGTTCGGCATTGGGGTCCTGGGCAAGCCATTTCTTGACCTTGACCGGCCCCGCATTATACGCGGCCAGTGCCAGCGGCACGGAATTGAAATCGCTGGTCACCAGTCCGTAGTAATAACTTCCGAACCGGATCGAAGTTTCCGGATCGTAAAGGGAATATTGATCGATACCGAAATCGCGGGCGATCAGCCGGCCCGTGGAGGGGATTATCTGCATGAGCCCGCGGGCATCCGCCGTGGAAGTGGCGCGGGGGTCGAACAGGCTCTCCTGCCAGATCAGTGCCAGGGTCAGGATCGGGTCGGTCTTCTGTTCCATGATACTGAAGGCGTAACGCACCGGATAGATCATGTTCATGAATTCCCTGGGAAAATTCCTGATACCGCGCAATTCGGCGAGCGCCTTAATTTTCAGACCAAAGTTAACGGACAGCCGGTCGGCGCCGCAAAGACGGCACAAGCCCATGAGATAACACAGGTCCTGCGCTGACATGTCCTCGATCATTTCCAGTTCAGCCGCCACCGCCTCAACATCATTGAGGGCGAAATATCTGATCGCCCGGCTGACATGCAAAGAATCCTCGTGATCAAAGGTCACGGTCGAATCCCCCCATTGCTGGACCCATTGGCTCAACGACAATGAATCAAAGACCACGGTCTTTCCGATTTTAAACAGGGAGTAGTAAGATAACGGGTACCGTCTGAACAGCAGCGCTTTCAGGCTGTCAGTGGGCTGGTTTAAACGATCCTTCGCGCGGATCTGCCAGTAGAGAAAACCGGGTTCGGTACTGTCATCCAGCACCGAGACGACCTGGTCCAGCCTGCCCAGACGGTATAGTTGCATGGCGGCCCGGAAACGCGTTCCCTTTTCCTTGACCTGCAGGAACACCTGAACCGCGGACAGCGTGTCGCCGATATCTTCAAGCAGGAATGCCTTGCGTTTCAGCGCCCTGGTCGCGTACCGGCTGTTCTTGTGAAGGCTGCATAACGAATCATATATGCCGATCGCCCGCGCGTAATCCATCTGGTCTTCACAGATCCTTCCCCGGTAGTAGAGCGCTTCGGTCCAGCCGCTGTTCCTGAAATTGGCGAGCGCGCGCTCGAACTGGTTCCGGTTATATGCGATCATGCCCAGCAGGTAATAGATCTCGCTGTCGCGCGAAGCCTTCTGGAACTGCTTTATGGCATCATCATATTTTTTCTGATAATAATAGACCTTGCCACACGCCCCGTGCTCTGCGGCGGTCAATGGTTTTACCAGCGACAACGCATAGTAAGCGCCGCTGGACCGCGGATATTTTTTTATCAGTCGCCAGGCGGTTTCCTTGATCTCGGTCCGTCGGTTCTGCTTTTCATACACCTTGAGCATGACATGGTCCCGCAGCGATGCGTCCTTCAGCTTACCGAGATCCTTTTTTACCGCCGCGATATCCGATGCCGCCAGCAGCATGTCAAAGAGCAGGCTCTGGTACCGGTCGGAAAGGTAATTATCCACCGAATCTATGCTGCCAAGCACACTCAGTGCGCTGTCGAATTTGTTTAAGGCATAATAGGTTTTTGCCAGGTACATGACCCGGTAGTTCGCCGGTTCGACATTTCTTTTCAAGTATTCGATCGCGCTGTCATAATCGGCCCGGTTGTAATGCGCGATCCCCTTCAACAGGTTATCATCGGCCAGGGATAGTACCTTGTCCCACCGCTGGGCGTTCAGGGCCACCCGCAGCATCAAATCCACGGGTAGGACAGCGGACCACGCCGTGCTATCAAGCAGGCGCTCGGCTTTTCCGTACTCACGCTGGTCAATGTACATCTGGAGCAGGACCTGCGCATGCTCCGGCGAATACGATGTCGCGGGGGCGGTCATGTTTTTCAAAATAACATATGCATAAAGCGGATTATCGCGGTATGTCCGCTGAGCTTCTCTGACATAATCAGGCTCGGGTATGGCTTTTACCTCGGGCCGCGGACAGGATATGATGAGGATAAAAAAGATTATTGATTTACGCATGCCTGATGATTCTATCCAGAAAATGATTCGGGTCAAGACCGCCGGTGTGTATTTCGAATCAAATAACTTGAAATTTATTTTAAAAACACTACTTTTTCGACCTTACAGTATGCATCAGCTTCGAGTTTTATAAAATATATTCCGTTTGCTAATTCTCCTGTTTTCAAAGGAACTTCATTCATGCCGGTATGTGCTTTGTTTGCAAATAACTTGTTTACCAATCGGCCCGTAACATCATACAACTTAATGATCACCTGACGTTCATCCGGCGAATTGAATCTGATCTTGATCATTCCTTTTACCGGATTGGGATAAATCCTATCCATAGAAAACGGCCGGCTGATCATGATCTCGCTGCCCTGTGGTCCACCGCCACCGACTATTTGCTCATAAATTTCAAATCCGCTTAAAACCGCGAGTGAACCGCTAAGCTTTTTAACTTTGATGGTTATTTCATTATCTGCCAAGCACGAATCCGGGATCCAGGTTTCCTGAATCACCTGCTCACAAGGATTGACCCAGCGGTTATGATGCAGAATATCGTCAATGCTGAAATCGAGCTTGATCTTGTCCGGTTCCTGGTGATAATAGGTCCACTTGATCTTGTATTTCTTGTGGGGCGAATGCAAGGTCAAATGATAGATTAATTCCGTAGAATCGTAGTCTATGGTTTTGAAGTCTTCACTGCCGTAAGCTAAGAAACCATCACGCTGTACCAGTACCGGCACCGGTGTTTCCGTCCCCAGATCAAAGGAATATACAGGAATCTCTTCGGTCAAGGGAAGGTTGAGATAATAGATGTAGCCCAGACTGTCCAGTTGGCTGTATTCGGTCCAGATCAGATCCAGGGATGGCGTTTGATTCTGTTTTTTTGGGTTGAACAGTATCTGTGGATAATTGATCAGATCCGTAGAATAGTTGATTTCAACCGGGTCAATTAACCCGCTGGCTGGGATCGCGCCGTAATAGAGATGCGATAAATACCCATCTTGCTTGGTCCAGGCAAGATAGGAACCGCTGGCAATCGGATTTTCGCAGGCCGCAATGGTTATGGGTTGACTTAAGTTTTCGGTATTGGTCCAGCCAAAGCGGTACCGGATGGAATCTTTGGCGGTCCATAACAGTTGCACCTGATCGCCATTAACGGCAAGCGACGGAAAATCAACATTATTGCTTGTATTTATGTCGAACAATTGCCGATTGATCATGGAATCTGTAATGGTATAATATCTCATGGCCGTACTGTCGCCTTCCCATAAAATATGGGTAATGCCGGCCAAGTCATTCGTGATCGAAGGTGATATCAATAACGGCACCAAGGAATCACGGTAGGTCAGGGTATCCACGGGATTGGGCGTCTTAATGATCGTGTCAATGATCTGGTAGGCAAAGGCATCGGGATTAGTCAACGCGAATGTCCCATAGATCAATGCCGGGCCTTCCACAACTACAATATGGGGATAGGGCTCGCCCGGCGTAGGATTGATGGTCGGTCCATGATAGGATTTGAAGGTTACATAGGCCATAGTGTCTTTGACCGCCAATGAGGGCGCGCCCACGCCCCAGAGATAGGTGCCGTAGGTATGAAACAGCAATTTCGTAGGTTTGGACCAGGAAACGCCGTTGTAAGAACGCATTCTCAAGTATTCCACATAATACGGCATACCTTCGAATTCCTGGTAGCCATGATAACACCAGATGCAGTAGAGTTTGCCGTCAGCGCCCATAGCAAGTGCTGGATATTTGCCTTCACCTAAAAATCCAGGTTCTGACCAAACCGTATCTTGTAAGACCGTATAATAAATATTATCTCCATTGGTAAACACTAAATGCAGAATGCCATTATTGTCTTTTAACATGCGGTGCGCATTATTGTAGGCCGTGGCTTCAGGAATCTCTGATTCAGTAATCTGGGTGATATTTTGATTGGCTGATGGCAGATTGATGATTTTGCGTACCAGATAATAACTGGTCCCTACTTTTTCGGTCCATAGGGCAAATAGCTTCGGTCGTGTTATACCACCCGTAACAAAACCTTGAGGGTACGAGGACACATTACTTAAAGTAGACGAAAGATTCCCTAGGGCTTGCCATGTGTTCGCACTAAGGCGACGTGCACAATAGATATCGTCGAGATATTTCCACATCACAAGATCCTTGGAAGCAAGATAAGTGTAACCTTCAATACCCTCTGGCGAACAGTCGATATTTGCGGTAACAATTTCCGGATTTTGTGGAATATAAGCTGTCCCGGAACGTATAAAAGATAAATACACAAGTCCAAAATTTTGACCATCATCGCCTTCAAATGTGATCCGTGCTTTATCATTGCCTGCCCAAAGCGCAGGCGTGCCGAACGCCGTACAGTTTGGTATGGACAGAGACTGCCAGGAACTCGATTGGCCAATTGTACGGTAATACAGTTTTAATGGCCCAGAATAATTTGCTGGTATATAGTCATACCCGATCACAAAAAGCCGATCATCTGATGGATTATTGATATCTCCCCGGTCGATACCAATGCTTGGAAATTGTGCTGAATTATTGCTACCGGGCACCGATGAAAAATTTGACGCAGCCGGGTTGCTCAAAACAAAGCTGACCATTTGCATATTACTGGCATCATTTTTATTTTTGAACAAAATATAACCACTGTCAGATGGAAAACCAGCAGTTATGGCAAACGATGGCGGACTGAGACTGTCTTCGATCGGATACCACCCAGAGATTTCATTCATTTTATGAGCATAGATATCGCATGTGTGCCATTGATTGCTCAGCCAATAAGAACAAAAATAACCGCGAAACCAACCAGCAGTTCCTTTTTCACCCGACCAATAGATCGATCCCCAGACTACATAAGGCGTGCCGGTACTGGTAACGGCAATAGCCGGATTGCAGTGACATCCATTCGCATTATATCCTGGAATTGGCAAAGGTTCTGATATGAAACTATTGCCGCCATCTGTCGAACGCAGGCAACATAGTTCACGTTCTCCCCAATCACCGATGATACAAGCCGTATACACATTATTCCCATACCTAATTGTCTTCGCCCCATTATTAAATGCACTCATCTTAGAGTATGATGATCGAGCAATGGTGCCACAAACAATAACTACCTCATTTGACCAGTTGGAAAAATGTTGATATCCAGTATCATAACAGCGTACTTTATATGTGTATTCATGCCCAAATTGCACATCAGTATCAATATACTGGGTTAAATTTGATTGTGGTATATCTTTCCAGCTATTATTCCATGCTCCGTTATCTACTTTTCGGGCGATAATAAAACCTGCTTCTCTACCTGAAAAATCTTGCCAGGTCAATTTGATTGAAACCATGTTAGGTGATATTGCATTTAGAAAATTTGGACTTTTTATTGCAATAATATTTATTTGTTTTAGATTTGGTTTATAATTATGTTTTGTAACAGTTAAGTCTGCTGAGCCTTCATACAATCCACTGGGAATAGGTCCCAAGTAAATTTTACCATCGTTTCCGCTATAACCTGTAATATGAATACCTGCAGACCCAGTGTTTTCGTTCCAAATACATCCAAATGCATCGCTTAATGGGTTATATTGTGCGTCGTGTACATAAACTGGATAAATTTGACCCCATTCAGCATTACCTGGCCAATCAAGAGATAATGTTTGGGGAATATCTGTCCATGCATATAATGTAGGATCTCCGAGTAAAGTCAGTCCATAAATACAATATCTGTATAATGTATCTCTAGTATCATGCAGAGCATAGGCAAGCGGAACATAGAGATATTTTGCTAATGAAAGTGCATTCCCTAATCTATAGTTATTAATCCGATGAAATAACCAATAGTCCAAATTTTCTGATGGTCCCATCGTTGGTGGAGTACACCATCCACTTTTGGAATTCACTACACACGCTACAAAACCACCATTGTTGTTATTAATTAAATGTTCTGCAATACAATCTTCGTTTTCATATAAGTAATTGAATTCACCAACATTGCAGGCAATGGATACTAGTATTCCGTTTTTAGGATAATTTATCAAAGCATCAGCGGTTATAGTAGTGAATAAATTAGACCCACTTTGATATACAAATGCAGAATAACATCCATGGGAGGCAATATGCACAAGTCCAAAACCTACATTTAAAGAGTCTTTAAGTATTTCCTCATTTAAATTTCCACTTGTTTGATAAAGCTTTGATTTTTGCCAATTATCCGGAAATAAATATGCTATATAATTGTTAATTATATCACCGTAATACGCCGGATCGGTAAAAAGCCTAATAGCAGGTAATAGAATTTTCGTCAAATAAACAGCAGGTGGATTTTTTTCATACGTGTTCCACTTATTATAATATGCAAGAAGCTCTGTGATATTTTCCACAGGAATCCTGCCAATGTGAATGTCAGCATAAAGGTCAACATCATCCTCAGCTTCTCCAAAAACGGAATTGTTATTACCATCCCAATTTCCTTCAAGTGCACTAAAATACAAATCACTGCAAATATCACTACTGCGCCACTCAACTAAACGGTAAGGCAAAATATCGATGTCTCCGATAAGCAATACATATTGTATTCCATAATTATCAAAATAATATTTTATAAAATTGCGCATCTTTTCTGCATCATCTCTACCGGAGAGTGAGGAAAAATCCGATGGTGTTTTAACAATAGTACCTAAACCTGTTTTTGTTTTCCAATTCACGAGTTCTTGAATATAGCTCGCGTTTGCTAGTGTCTGCGATGTTATAATTAATAAATCATATGATTCATTCCTTTCTGATATGATCGGTGGATGATTATTTTCTACGTCTTGAGGATTGATGACTATACTTTTTACTTCTTCTGCGAAAGCTGCATATTGTTTTGCAGTTAAGGTTATCTCATTATCATAATCATCAATCCATTCTATTTCCAGTTTAACATGTGTATAAATCTTCACTGTCCTTGATGCAGGCAAATATTGAAGGGGAAAAATCAGAATCCCGCCTATTCGAAATCCATCTTTTGTGCCTGTTCGCGAGATTTCTGTCATCTTTCCTGGATAATAAGTATTCAGAGCATATAATGAATCATTAGGCTGAACAAAAACAATGCTGTCGGTGTCTGAGACACATCTTGGGTATTGAATAGGATACAAATAATACTTCCCTGATAAAATAACGCTATCTAGAGGTATACATTCAGCGCGCGTGATTGTTGCATTTAGTGGTACTATTATGTTGAAAAAGACTTTTGGAATCATTGGAAAACCAACTTTTTCTGCATAAAAATCGTGCTCATCCGCATCAATAATATCATAGCCATCTAACTGTCTAAAATTGAAAGTATCTAGTGGAAAAGCAATATTTTTACACCATGTTCCGGCTCTCAAAAATGCCATAGAAAGAAACAGCAATAATAAGCATTGTTTGCTCGTATTCATTATCCCTCCTTAGAAAAAACAACCGATCCCAAGTTGAAAAATATGGCTATCTAAATTCACATTATCAGCCAATGGTCTTACTGCCACACTCAATAATGAAGTGGATTGTTTCATCCCGATAGAAAAATGTTTTGTTATCCAAATACGTTCGATAACATGAAGGTCAACACCCCATCCAGAGCTTGAATATACATCTGTTGGAGAATGATTAAAACTATATTCACCAAAACTATACATAACATCAATCCCCGGTTTAAATGAAAATATCCAAACTGGGATATCGTAACCTGTGCCAAGCGATACATTTTTTAGTTCTAAGAATTGCGGGCAGGTTGTCGGACCCCCCAAGCTACCTATGGTGGATATTCGGGATAACGATATAGTTACCGGTACATGCTCAATAGGGTAAATTTCAATTTCGACCTCAGGAAGCATTGTTTTATTATCTGTCAGGTTCCACGGATCAATTGATGACGGATCCTCTAAATGAAGAGGACCATATCTCATGCTAATTCCTATGAGACCCTTTGATTGACTGCTAGCAGACTCAACATTTGCCTTCTGTCCATAGCTTAGTACGGCAATGAATAACGAACAAGAAAAAATCAATTTACGCATTTCATCTCCTCAATCATATTATGATTATACATTTATTGACTTCATGGTCTTTAATCTGTCATATTTCTTTTTATTAGACATAATCTAATATCATATTATATTATTACATAGCTGTTTGTCAAGAGATGACTTAAACCTCGATTCAAACCATAATTTTAAGAATTTTTTTGCAGAGCTAAAGCTCTGTCATACTGCGCGATAAATAAATATTTAGTTATAAAGTAATTGTGCAATCAATATATATTACTAAATACTAGATAAAATAATTACAAAATTACTACATCTCATTTCCTACTTATTAAGTTATTAAGTTTGAATAACTACTTCCTACTTATTATCTTATGAGCTTATCGGTTTTTTCAGGAAACTATCAGCTCCTGCTCGTTGAAAAAGAACCGTATCTCCCGCTCCGGATTTTCATCGGGCGCCGACGCGTGCACAACATTCTCGCCGGTCGAAGTGCCGTAAAGATGCCGGATCGTGCCCGGCGCGGCTTTCTTCGGATCCGTGGCGCCGACCACCTCGCGCAGCTTCTTAGGTCCTTCAGGATGCTGCAGGCAGCATACCACGATCGGTCCGGACGAAATGAAATCGCACAACCAGTCGTAGAAATCCTTGTCTTTGTGGATCTCGTAGAACCTGCCGCCCTGTTCCCTGGTAAGCTGGATCAACTTCATGCCCACGATCTTGAATCCGGCGTCGATTATATGTTTCAGGATCGCGCCGATAAGGTTTCTTTTAACGGCGTCGGGTTTGATTATCAGTAGTGTTTTGTCCATAGCCAAGTATACAAAAAAAGGAATTTTTGTCAACCGACTCAAAATTCACCCCCTCCTTTTTCCTCCCCCCTCGAGGGGGAGGGTAAGGGTGGGGGGAGGGGGTAGCCATTACAACATTCAGAAAATCATTTGACAATCTTTTTTTTCTGAATATAATGGAACGGTGAACATGCGGATGACATTCATATCGTGGATGACGATGACCGTTATGCTAATCATGGCCAACTGTTCCTCTGACCAGCTCGTTACCGAGATCGTCGACGGCGATACGTTCCGCCTGGGATCCGGCGAGAGCATTCGGCTCTTGGGCATAAACGCGCCGGAAATGAGCGACCCGGGCGGCGATATTGCGAAAGACTTTCTCACGATCATGCTCCATGATAAGAGTGTACGGCTGGTCCGCGATATCAGCGACAAAGATGATTATAAAAGGCTGCTCCGGCATGTTTACATCAACCGCACGAACATCAATGCCGAAATGATCAGGCTGGGATATGCCGAAGCCAGGTTCTACCCGCCCGATACCATCCATGCAGTCGAATTCAAGGAATTGGAAAAGATCGCCATCCGCAACCGCCGCGGCCTGTGGATATTCCCGGTGTTCCAGCTGCCCGATACGAGCGGGATCGCCGTGAAAACCGAACCTGGTTTCGATCAGGCTGATGTTATTTCACACACCCAGGCATCGCGCTATTATGGAAAGCGCATGACCGTTGAGGGGACCATCGTCATATCCAACAACACGGGCAAGGTCTGCTTTCTGAATTTTGACCAGGACTGGAGGAATCATTTTACCGCGGTCATATTTGCCAGTGATTTTGCCCTATTCCCTCCCCATCCCGAGGATCACTATCTGAACCGCATGGTCCAGGTGACCGGCTTGATCAAGGAATACAAGGGAAAACCAGAGATCATCGTAAAGAGCCCAAGTCAGATCAAGATCGTCCGCTGATCCCAGCATCGATCCCGATATTCACGACCGCGTAAAACAACTACTGCAGGATAACTTGTGGTACTTTTTTCTCCGGATGGTTGACCACCACACACCTGATATTGTATACCTTCTGGATCACATCCTCGGTTATGATCTCGCGCGGAGTTCCCTCTTTGTAGATACGCCCTTCGTGCATCAAGACCAGCCGGTCACAATACTGGCTGGCGATGTTGAGGTCATGGTTGACGATAATGACGGATATGCCTCCCGCGTTCAAAGCGCGCAATAACTCCATGATGCTATGTTGATGATAGAGATCCAGGTGGCTGGTCGGCTCGTCGAGCAGCAGTATTTTCGCACTTTGCGCCAGGGCGCGGGCGATGACAGCCCGTTGCCTTTCGCCGGAAGACAGGGTTTGGATCAGGCGCTGTTTGAGCTCTTCCAACTCTGCCGATGCAACAGCTTGCAGAATGGCTTCCTGATCACCGGCGCCTAGCGGCTGGAACGGACCCAGGTATGGGTACCGCCCCATGGCCACCACATCCAAAACCCTGAAGTTAAGACCGAAATGGGTTTCCGGCGCGACGAATCCCAGGTACCGCGCCCGCTGGCGGGGCATGAGGCCGCGCATATCAAGACCGAAGATCGATAGTTCTCCCCGGTAGCCGGGAAGGATGCCGGCTATGATCCTCAGCAAGGTGGACTTACCTGCGCCGTTCGGCCCAATGACACCAAGGAATTCACCCGGCATCATCGATAACGATACCTCACGCACCGCATCCTGCGTCCTGTATGAATAGCTGAGATGCTGTGCGCTGACTGGCTGCGCCGTTGGTTCCACCAGATTCATTTCCACGCCCGGTACAGGTATATGAAAAATGGCACGCCGACCAATGACGTGACGACGCCCACCGGCAGTTCATAAACGGAAATGGTCCGTGAAAGTGTATCGGCAAACAGCAGAAACGTGGCTCCGAGCAGGAAAGAAGCGGGCAGGTTACGCAGGTGTCGTGGTCCGAAGATCATGCGCGCCATGTGCGGGACGATCAAGCCAACAAACCCGATCGCGCCGACGACCGAAACGACCATCCCGATCAAGAGCGAGGTCGCAAAAAACACCCGCGTGGAAAAACGTTGGATATCGATCCCAAGGCTGACCGCGGTTTCCAATCCCTGGGACATGATATCGAGCTCGCGGTAGTATCGATAAAGGTAAGCGAGCAGTCCGGCGGCCAGGATAACGATAATGGTGATCATGATCCGGTTCTGCCCGTTCACGACGGTCCCCAGGTATCCCATGAGCAGGTAAAGCACCTCGTACAACTCGCGCTTTCCCAGCACCAGGATGATCATTACCAGCGATGAACAAAGAAAGCTCATGATGACGCCGGCCAGGATCAGGCGGTCCCTGAGTAATCCACCCTCGACCCGGGCTAGCGAGTACGCGCCGAAACTCACCCCCAGCGCGCCCAGAAAAGCGAACACGGGGCTCGTCACGCTCGCGATCATCATGCCGGCCGCGGTACCCAGGGCCGCGCCGGATGCCGCGCCCAGCGTGTATGGTTCGACCAGCGGATTGCCGAACAAGCCCTGCATGACCGCGCCGCAGAATGCCAGGATCCCGCCGGCGAAAATACCCAGGCCAACCCTGATAATGCGCAAGTAGAGAATGTCTGGCGTCAGTTGGACCGGTCCGATGAGAATGCCGGCAGCGACGGCCAGTGCAAAAATACAGGCAACGGGGATTATCTTATTCAATTATCTTCCTTAGTTCTTCAAAACCAAGGACCAGACGCGGTCCGGGTCTCAGCAGGATATCGGGATCAAGACCGGTAGAGATCGTTCCGTTGGCGACCGCTGCCACCTTTGACCAACCAAGCCGGTTGTCGATCTTTTCGGGATGCAGCACGATCACGATATCAGGATCGCGGCGGACGATCTCTTCCTGGGAAATCACCGGATAATCCTTGTCGATATCCGAAAAGATATTGGTGCCGCCGGCCAGCGTTATCATCTCGTTTAAAAAAGACCGCTTGCCCACGGTCACCAGCGGCCGCGGCGACAGCTCAACATACACTTTTTTCCTGCTGATCCCAGGGTTCTTCGGCCTGATCACAGCGCGCATGGCGGCATCGAGCGATTCGGCTTGGGCTTTTTTACCAACCAATACACCCAGCGATTCTATTTCCCGGTATATGTCATCGAGAGATGACGGGCTGGATACGAATATCGAGATGCCCATGTCTTCCAGCGATCGCTTTATGCGGTTTTGTTCCGGGAGGTTTACTATGACCAGGGACGGCTTCAACGCAACGATCCGCTCCAGCGATGGGTTGGAAAAATCGCCGACCTTATACTTTGTCAGGGTTTGTGCCGGATAATCACAATAGGTTGTAACGCCGACCAGCTGGTCGCCGGCGCCAAGCGCGAAAACGATCTCGGTCATGGCGGGCGAAAGCGATACGATCCTGTAACCGGACTGGATAGCGGGATTTGTGCAGGATATTAGAACAAAAAGCGCAAGGGAAAAAGCAACCGCGGGTGGTTCTTTCACGAAACCTAGAAGAACAGACAGCTCTTTTTCACCCGGCTTTCGATTTCGTCTTTTGTTTCGTCGATCTTTTTATCGACCTTGCCCCTCAACTCGTCCATGAGCTTGCCGCGGTCGATGAAGTCTTTGAATTGGGACTGGAATTTTTCGATCTCCCGGACTGGCAGTTTTTCGACCAAAGGCGCCAGTTGTCCCTTTTGCAGCTTGGTCGTAAAATTCTGGTCGAGGAGCACTTCCTTGGCGCCTGCAATCAGGCTTTTGACTTTTATTTTTCCCTCAAAAACGCTGAACTGGCTCGAGCCATTTTTGTCGACCATAGTCTTGAAGGTCGTGCCTCGGATAAAGGCATGGGCGGCATCGGTCTTGACCTCGAATTCGTCGCCTTTGTTCAGCTTGGTCACTTTGCTTACCATCTCGCCGAAGGAAGTGAAGATCGAACTGAAAATGCCCTTCTTAGTCTCCTCTTTGCGTTCGATCTTTATGCTGGAATTCGGTTCCAGCCGGATCAGCGAATAGTTCGATAACTGGATCTCGCAGACCGATTCATCGCCGGTCGTGATCACATCGTTGGTGTAAAGCTGGGTGTTCAGCACGATCGAGTATTTTTTTAAATTCCTCTCGAGCACTGCCGAGCCGACCAGGTAAGAAACCTTGGCCGGCACTTCTGCACTCACCAGGAATAAAGTAACGATACCGACAATGAAATTCATTATTTCCTCCCGGGAAGTTCTTTTCCCCGATATTTTTCCCAGAGCGAGACATAATGCTTGCGGCTCACTCCGTCAGCTGATCTTCCCTCATGCTGCACAGAATCTTCAAACCGCGAAAATACCTTTTCCTCTGATCGTTCCTGCGCCAGGATCAGCGGCAAGCCGATCACCAGCATGTACAGTACCAAAAAATAGGAGCCATAACCGAGGCTGATGGAAACCATAAGCATCATCGCACTGAAATAGAAGCTCACGAAATTCCCGGTCGTTATTTCCTCGGTACGCACCGACCGCTCGCGGATCACGATCGAATACAAAAGCAGGATGATACCCAGTATCGGAAAGATCGGATATGCTTTCATCCGGTACGCGGGCCAGGCAACGACCGTAATCACACCGACGACGAACGCCGCGTAGAACGCCAGCGCGAACGCTGCGCGCAGCGGGAAATTGTACATATCGGACGGCAGGAGCCCCGATTGAAAAAACAACCGCTTCAGGTAATACTCGCGCGCCAGCCAAATGATCAGCAGCATTGTATAGACATATGGCACGATCCAATCTTTGAACGGGCTCAGGCAGTTATAGAAAAACAGACCTGTGTACAATGTTATGAAAATGATCCAGACAAGTCTTTTCCAATTAATATTCTTCATTCTTTATTTCTGTTCTCCGAAAACGATGTCGAATGCCATCATTCCGGTCTCAGCCGGGCAGACAACGACATTGTTCTTCTTTATTTCACCCCAGACAGAATACTGCTGTTTCCGCACCATCAGCTCCAGTTCGGCTTTTTTCATCTCGGACGCGCTGAATTTCATCTCGCAGGCCACCATGTTCAGGACATCGCCCAGCCGGTACGCGCTCCCGGCGGTGACATTTCGGAAGGTCGAGGCTGGATACAATACGACATTGGCGCCAAAATATGAACAAAGCCCCTGCAGCAAGTACTCCTTGAGGCCGGTCGGGCCGGTCGTTATCACCCTGTTCAAGGTCTCGCTCAACAGGTTTTGAATGCCGCGGATCCTCGCGCCAGCACCCGAATCACTGACCACTTTCAGCGGTTTCATCATGGTGTCGGATAAATTCCGCCCTTCGATCTTGAAATCGACCAGCCCCGGGGGCAGTTTAAGGAAAGCGTTATCAACGATCCAAACCACGTCGCTGCGCTCTCTAACCAGGGCCAGCATCGTTTCGTCGCTGATCGACAATGAATCCTTGCCCTTGCTGATAATGGCAAACCGTATGCCTTTGAAATTCGTTATGCCGTAACCCATTAATCTTTTGACCGGGAAAAACCTAAAACCATAGACTGGACGGTCCATTATTATATAATCAACAGGAAGACCGCTCAGCGCTTCAAAAAAGTTAGTACGTTCCAGGATGACATCCAGAAACGGCCATTTGAAATCAAGATAACCGATTGTGATCTTATTGCTGTCCGCGGCCGCCGAAAGCGCCGGTTTCTCCTTGAATAGATCATCGTAGATCGCGCCTACATAAGCGACTTCAATGATCTTGGCGGTCGGTCCGATTCTTTTGGGACAATTCAGGAACAATGGCAGCAACAGGAAAAACGCAAAAAAATAAGGATTTAACTTCGCGTGCATATTCAATTATAGTGAAGGATTTACCGATGTCAATATCAACAAGGATAAGGTTTTACTGCATCAGGATCAAAGTTTATTCAGTCGGTTCTCCCGGCGGAATATCCTCATCACTCGCGGGCGACTCCAGGAACTCTTTTATAAAATCCTCAGCCGCCTCCTCCTGCCCTTCTTCAACGAGCACCTCGCCCCAGCCGCCTTTCATTACCTTTGCCAGACCGTCAAGCCAGGCGGTCTCGAACCTCTGGATCTCGGCGTCGATGCCCTGTCCTTTAAGCATTTCCCGGATCGTAATCGCGGTGAACTCATCGGGCGCCATATATACCCTTTTTTTCATTCGGCTTCCCCTTACTGACCGGTGATCATTGAACGATCCGGATGTTCATTTTCCGGGAATTTCCTCTTCGATCCATTTTTTTATTTCGGATTTGGCCGGGATCTTGCCCGAACATTTAACCTTGTCGTTGATCACCAGACCCGGGGTAGATAGGATCTTGTATTCCATGATCTTGGTCAGGTCTTTGACTTTTTGCAGGTCAGCAGCGATGTTAAGCTCGGTCAGAACCTCCACGGTCCGCTTATGGACTTCCTCGCACCGCGGGCAGCCCGGACCCAGTATCTTGATCTCCATTAAGACCTCCTTTTTTCACTTAAACGCCAGGAAATATATCCCGACGAATATGATCAGCACGGCAGCAGCCTTGCGCAGGTAAAAGTTAGCTTTTTGTAAGTGCCTTGATTCCAGCAGGTTCTTTGCCAGACCGACCGATGTACCGGCCACCACGATCAGCGTGCAGTGACCTAGGCCATACGTGAACAACAGACCCAATCCGTAGACCACGCTGCCTTTGGCCGCGATCAAGACCAGAATGACGGCAAGGATCGGGACCGCGCACGGCGTGGAGACGATACCGAAGAGCATACCCATTAACAATGCACCCACCAACCCCCCAGCCTTGAAATTCTTCGGGGTCACGGCGGGCAAAGGTATTTTAAAGATCTCCAGCAGATAGATCCCCATCAGAAAGCAGACCGCGGCCACGACGTACCGCCAGAAAGATCCGACGTCACCGAGCAGCCGGCCGGTCGTCGCGGCAATGATCCCCAGAATGCTGAAACTCACGGACAGGCCTATGACGAAAAAGAACGAAAACACCAATGCTTTCTTTACGCCGGTTAGCTCCCTGGTGCCACCCACAAAACCGATCATCAAAGGGATCATCGCCAGCACGCAGGGATTGGACGCGGTCATCAAACCGCCGACAAAAACGAGCAGGAACGCCAGCCACGGATTCGTGTTGATCACGCGCTCGGCGTTCTGCATTAACGCATTCATGGTTTATTTATTCAACAGTTCGTCCAACTTTGTCTTGACCGCCTTTTCTTCCATCTCGCCCACATTGCGGTGCATTTCCTTGCCGCCGCGGTCAATGAATACCAGGGTCGGGATCAGCATAATCTGGTATTGTTTGGTCAATTCCTTCTGTGTGTTGACATTCACCAGGATGATCCTTACCCGGTCGCTGTATTCCTCGTCGATCTTCGCGAGCCTTGCTTTCATGATCTTGCAGATCTTGCATTGTGCCCCGGTAAAATCAGCCAGGACCGGCTTGTTAAATTCAAGGATCAGTGTTTCAAGTAATGGCACGGCACCGGCATAGGTTTCCGCCGCTCCCCCGACGTCCTTTTTTTCCATATCCGTCTTGGCCTGCGCCAACATCCCGGCCGCGGCTTTCATGGCGCTATCGATCTCAATACCCTGGTGCCAGGGATCGCGGCCGTAAATATCAGCGAACGCTTCCCAATTTCTGTCTATTCGTTCGATGATGGACTCGGCATCACCGGATCCCATAGCCGCGCCCTTCTCAATGATGTCCCCGATATCCGCGGTTATCGCGTCGAGCGTTGAAGTCGCGGTCGTGCCGGTGGCGGCATTTTCCTCGGCCGCGCATAAAAAAGAAGCCGGCAATGCCAGAAATGAGCACAATACGCTGAACAAAACGCCATGAATCCTGAACATTAAAACCTCCCCATTTCATTAAAAATCAATGCTGGCCGCCTGCAGGACCTCTTTAGACTCCTGGCTTTGCACGAAGACCGCGATGCCGATATCCTCGGGGTTCACGGCATGGAAAGGTGGCACTGTCCCGCCGATCGTGTCCGGCACCAAGAAATCCCTGGCTATGACTTTCGTTTCACCTTCGCTGATCGGCAGGTTCTCCGGCGTCAGCAGATCGACCATGACATAATGATAAAGCGTTTCCGGAGGCGACGGCGGCATATAGCGGATCGGTCCGATCTCATACAACGCGAACTGGACCTGCAGGTCAACAGGGATGATCGTGTCGACGGCGGTGATCTCGACGGACACATTGCCGGCGCGAGTGCTGCTTGCATAACTGCCGGTAAGCGTCATATGAAGCGGGCTTGTGGTCTTAAGGAGCGAATCGAGCACCGGCTCGTAGCTGCCGCAGCCCGCAAGGAATGTCGTGCCGTTGAAAAACATGAAAGCGCCGATCACGAACGTGTCGGCATAATACAGCCGCCGCGATTCGCTGCCGGGGCAGGAAAAGGGATCCCAACTGTCGAAGGTTGGATCCGCAGATGCATGGCAGGCAATGGATATGAATCGAGACCCATAGAGACTTTTAAGACGGCGTGCCTCGTATCTGTCATCATCCGCGCAGTGACATGCAGTATTAAGCAGTTCACCGACGACGTTCCGCAGGCTTTGCTCAATCATCGTGTTGACCGTTGTAACCTCGCCGGCAGCGACGGCGATCAGGGTCTCCTGCGGGATATAGCTGCTCAGTCCGAACCTTAGTTGGATATCGCCCGGCTGCAGGTCGGTTATTTCATAGTACCCGGAGTCGTTCGTTAACGCCTGCGCATCGGACGGCGTCGCGAGCACCGAGACCCCGGCCAGCCGGCTGCCCGCGAGATCGCTGACAAACCCTCTGATCATGCCGGTCGTCATTTCTTCTTCCTTCTGGCATCCAAAATAAACCGCGGCGGCAAGCGCCAGCATGAGCACCGGTGCAGCAAAGTTCTTCTTCATAGCGTTCCTTTCCTTAAAATCTAAGTGTGACTAGGAGACTGGGCGTGTGCGCTATGTAATCGGTCCCGCCCGCGCCGTCATCGTTCCTGGCATACTGGTACTTTAGGATCAATTTGCTCTGCATGGTAAATTCGTAGATGACCGCGATCGACCCGATCTGCGTCCTTATCTCAAGCTTCTCGTCGTTGAGCGTCGTCGCAATGTCATCGACACGGCCTGTTTGCCGGTATTCGTAACAAAACTCGGTCTTGAAGTTTTCTGACAGCGAAACGTTGATGCTTCCATTCGCGACCAGAAAATCGGACAGGGAGCGATGCCACTCGGTGATCGTTTCGTGCCATGTCGGTTTGATCTCTTTTAGTCTCTTCACGTAGATCGAGGCAGCGCATTTTTTTCCAAACAGCCCGATCGTGCGGTGAGTGAGCGAAATCCTTGCGCCCTGCCGGTTCTTCGCGTATGAAACCGCCCGGTAAAGCGGCGAAAAATAGGGATCCATCTGCAGGTAAAGGGCCTGGGCATCTATTTGATCTCCGCGTTTGAACTGAAGTCCGCTGATGATCCCGTAACCTTGCCTTACCGCGTCGGCGCTGTTCAGCAGGTTATCATCGCGCCGGCTCAAGGCACACTCGCCGACTGCCGCGCATCCGCCAAAACACGGAACGCGCAGATCAATACTGCCGACGTCGCTTTGCAGAGGATCAATGATGGAAATATCGACCGACTCAAGATCATCCTGCGCCCTGAGAACCGTGCCGCCTAATGATACCGGCGAAAACAGCGGCAGGTTAAGGACCAGTCTTCCCCGCGTACCATACGTATACTGAGCATAGTGTCCACCTTCCAACGCCAATTGGGTGCGCGCGAAAATGGCTTTGACGTCCCCGATATCCCCGCCGGCTTCGATCTTCAGACCTTCCAGCCGGTAATTTTCCTGGGGCTCTTCCAGGCTCTCTCCGCCGATCCCGCCCACTGAGATCTGACAAGCACAGCCTGATGCCGCCAGCGGGTTGTCATTGGTATCCCACCTCATGAGGGTCAGCGGCGTGAAACTCGTTTCGTAGCTGCCGAAATTCGCCAGGAACGGGCCGCGGTCCAGTTTGACCGACCACCAGCCGGCAAGCAGGTCAGTGGAAATAAAATCCGGCGGCGGCAGTATGTCATTGACATTCTCGTTCGAGATCCGGACGCCAGCCTCCAGTACCAGATAATCTACGATCGGATAGGACATGAAAAGGTCTATCCTTTGTCTGAAGCTTATGCCCTTCTTCAATATTTCTCCGTAGGAACCGGTAATTTCCGATGAATCGGTCTGGACATAACGTAACCTTAACTTTCCTTCGCCGCCAAACGTCAATCCATCGCTGCCATAAAGTGAGGACAGGCACGTCATAACGATACCCACGATACTAACGAAAATAACGCTCTTAACGCTCATGTGTCATTCCGTCTTGAGAAGCTCGCTCAGCAATTCATTATTCTGTTGCATTTGTCCAGCCAGTAGTTCGTTTATTAAGTCCAGGATCTTGAAGATCCGGCGGTCGGATACTTCATACCATACTTCCATGCCTTTTTTCTGTGAACGGACGATCCCGGCGTTCTTCAGGATCGACAAGTGGTGCGATACGTTCGATTGCTCGGCACCGACATGGGGAATTATCCTGCAGACGCAGCATGGTCCGCCGCGAAGTTTCTCAAGGATCTTTATTCTCAGCGGATGAGCCAGGGCATTAGCGATTTCGGCCTGCAAGTCGCGTCGATGTTTCATGGTATTATTATATGATTATATTTAAATATTCTCATATGTCAATAATTCCGATCGCCTTCATTGTGGGTTGCCGGGGTTAGGAATTGGGAAAAAAACTAAAAGGCCGTGCCGGCATCCAGCGGCAGCGATTGACCGGCTTTTTCCTTGTCCAGCACGGTCATGATCTTCATGCTCAATTTGTCGTTGAACACGATTATCTGGTCGCTTTTCAACTCGTATACTTTGAGATCCTTGAATTTTTCAGGCTGTTCCAGATAAAGGGCAAAAGTCACGTCATTCTTGACGACCTGGGCGAAGAAATCAATGAAGTCATCAAGCTTGAGTATTTTGCAAATCGACGGGATCGTGATCTTTTCGTCGATCGACTTCTTTGATCGATCTTTCTGCAGATCGACATTAAAACCGATACCGTCCGCCACGATCAGGCTCTCAATGCTTTTGATCGTGAATACGACCGGATACTTGAATTTATCCGTGAACTTGAAATTGTAATCGATCTCGAGGTATCCTTTGTCGATTTTCTTGCTTTGAATTATATGGATCGTCCCGAAAAGATCTTCGCCGCTGCCCAGCCAGTCCGGTAACTGCAAATGACTTTTATCCATCATGCCCCACCCCGGTATTTGATCTCACCGTTAATAATAACATAAGCCGGGCATCCTGTCAACTCCCGGTTCAGGTAGGGGGTGTTTCGGGACCGTGACCTGATCCTCTCCTCGGTCAACCGCCACCGTTTGGAAGGCTCGATGACCGTAATATCGGCCATGGCACCCGGCTTGATAACACCGAGGTCCTCGCCGATGACGCGCGCCGGGTTGATGGTCATTTTCTGGAGGACATCGATCCAGGTGAAATTCTCCTTGGTGATCAGTTCCGTTATGGTCATCGACAGAGCGGTTTCCAGTCCGGTCATGCCGAACGGCACCGAGGCGAATTCCAATTCCTTTTCCGCCTGCGTATGCGGCGCGTGATCCGTGGCGATCACATCGATCGTCCCGTCCTTCAGACCGGCAATAACCGCCTGGCGGTCATCCTCGGTCCGGATCGGCGGATTGACCTTGTAATTTGTATCGTATGTTTCCAGCAGAGTATCGCTGAACGTGAAGTATTGCGGGCAGGTTTCCGCGGTCACTTTGATGCCTTCCTTTTTTGCTCTCCGGATCAAGCCGACCGCGCCTTTGCTGGATACATGACAGATATGAAGACGCGCGCCGGTGAAATGCGCCAGGATCAGGTCCCGGGCAACCATGATATCTTCCGCGATCGATGGTGATCCGGCCAGACCCAGCCTGGTTGATATGATGCTTTCGTTCATCAATCCACCGTGGCTCAAGTCCTGGTCCAGGCAGTGTTCGAAAATGGGCACCCCGAATGTTTTTGAATATTCCAGTGCATGCCGCAGAACGCCAGCATCATAAACTGAATCCCCGTCATCAGAGAAAGCCTTGACGCCCGCTCTGACGAGCTCGCCGAACTCGCTGATCTCCCTGCCTTCGCGTTTCTTCGTGATCGCGGCAATGACGAACACGCGGCATAACCCGACACGCTGCGCTTCCCGCAGAACATAGTTCACGATCCCCTCGTTATCGATCGGCGGGTCAGTATTCGGCATACAGCAGATACTGGTGAACCCGCCACTCAAAGCGGCACTGCATCCGGATTCGATCGTTTCTTCATCCGGCCGTCCGGGATCACGGAGGTGACAGTGCAGGTCGATAAGCCCGGGCACCGCGATCATACCCTGGGCATCTATCACCTGGGCGTCACGCGCCGTGATATGGTCATCGATCCTGGATATTTTATTGCCCTGCACCAGGATGTCCGTCGTGCCGTCGAATTTTGTCTTGGGATCGATCAAACGGCAATGACTGATCAGTAAACTACTCAATCTTACCCCCCGCGAGGATGAACAGAACCGCCATTCTCATAGCAACGCCATTCTTGACCTGCTCCAGGATCACGGATTTAGGTCCGTCCGCGACCTCCGGGTCGATCTCCAACCCCCGGTTCGTCGGGCCGGGGTGCATGATAATACCTTTGGGTTTCATCTTTTTTACACGGTCTGTTGTCAGCCCGTACAGATTGCGGTATTCCCGCGCTGACGGGAATAATCCCTTTTCCTGACGCTCCAGCTGAATTCTCAAAGCCATCACGACGTCAAAATCACCGATGATCTTGTCGAGGTCGTGGCTGATCTCGACGCCAAGCTCCTCAATTCCGTAAGGCAGCAGGGTGGGAGGCGAACAAAGCACCACATCAGCGCCCAGTTTTTTCAGCCCGAAAATATTCGAACGGGCAACCCGTGAATGAGTGATATCCCCCACGATCAATACCCTCAGACCTTTTACTGCGGGGAAATGGTGGGCCATGGTCATGATATCAAGCAGCGCCTGGGTAGGATGCTCGTGCGATCCGTCACCGGCATTGACTACAAAACTGTCAATCCGCTCAGCTAAAAACTTCGCGGCACCCGCCGCCGGGTGCCGGACGACAACGCCATCGACCTTCATGGCTTCGATATTCCGCGCTGTATCCAGCAGGGTCTCGCCTTTTTTGACGCTGGAAGAGGTCGTTGAAAAATTCACCACATCGGCAGACAGCCTTTTTGCTGCCATGCTGAAGGAAATCATTGTCCGGGTCGATGGTTCAAAGAACAGCATCAGGATCGTCTTTCCCCGCAGTGCCGGTATGATTGGGATCGGCCGCTCGAGTATCTCGAGGAATTTCTCGGCCGTGTCCAGGTACTGCGTAATATCCTTGGCCGCCAGTTCTTCGATACCCAGAAGGTCGATCTTAGGATTCATGTTTTTCCTTGTCCGTGATCGTCAGCTGTTTTATTTTTATACTTGCTTCCCGTGCCATCTTGATGCGTGCTCTTAATTTGGGTGGTTTCTTTGCCTTTTTGGCGTTTTTCTGGTGGAGGACCACGAACTCGTCGCCGTCCAGATCCTTGATAAAAACATCCACGATCTCGTCCTTCGCGGTCGACACTTTCTTGCCCACGTAATCTGCCTGGATCGGCAGTTCCCGGTGACCACGGTCGACCAGGACCGCCAGCTGGATCGCCTTGGGTCTACCGAAATCGAGGATCTCTTCGATCGCGGCCCTGACGGTCCGACCGCTGAACAGCACGTCATCGACCAGGATCACGGTCTTTTTGTTGATATCAAATGTGATATTCGAACCTTCAATGATCGGCGTCTCTGAAACCAGCTGCAAGTCATCCCGGTACAGGGTGATATCGAGGGCGCCGAGTGGAAGTTTGATGCCTTCGCTTTCCTTGATGTAATCGACCAGCCGGCGAGCGATGAAATCGCCCCGCCGTTTAATACCGATGAATACTAAATTTCTTGAACCTTTGTTTCTTTCTATGATTTCGTGGGCGATCCGAACTAAAGCCCGCCTGATATCCTGGGTCTCCAGGAGGGTCTTCATCGGAAATAATTATAAGCAGAATCAAGGCCGTGTCAATACATATCGAATGCGCCAATTATTCGGTTTTCGACAAAACGTAGCCGCAGGCTTTAGCCTGCGTTGAAATATATTGATAATCCGAGATGATCCGCACCTTAAAAGGTGCGACTACATCAATTACTTGCGTCCTGATATCCTGGTACCCTGATCTGCTTATTACTGGCGTCTTACTGTGTCTTGAACTCCTTGACCAGCAGGTCGTCATAGAAATCCGCGTAGTAACTGACCCGGTCCTCCATCTGTTTGAGTTCATCGTAATCAAGCCCTTTGAGTTCCCGGTTCTCGGATATATACACCCACTCACCCCGCATGAAAAACTTGATCCCCATGAGCTGCCAGTTGATCTCCAGCAGTTTGCGGTAGAACGGCAGGATGTTCTTCGACGGCAGGGTCATGATCGGGCTGGAGATCTCGATATAATCGATGTCGTTCAGTTTGAAGATCTCGGTGTATATCAGCGCCGAACCGCGGTAAGCGGACCAGAACGTCTTGGGCTTCTGCCGGCACTGGTCAGGATTGAGCCCGTGGCTCGCCAGCAGGTCGTTGACCATCTTTTCATAAGGCGCGTAATCGATCGGTTCAGGTTTTGGTTTTGGTGCTTCTTTCTTTTCATTATCGGCCATGGTCTCTCCTACTTTATTTTGCAACCGCAATTCTTGCAAAAATTCGAAGCGCTGTCGTTCGCGGTGCGGCACTGCGGGCAGGTCACCAGGGACACGTTAACGGTCTGTGCCTGCGCTGCCTGTTGCTGCGGCAGTTCCTGTTCCTTTTTCTTTTCAACCTTCAGGGTGCCGCAGTTCTTGCAGTACTCACCTGCGTTCGTCCTGATCAGATCGGATTGCAGGAAACCGCAGACCGGACAGTAATACATACTCAGCAGCTTGTCGAACTTCGAGTTAAGCATCTCAATGACCCCTTTGACCGTGTTGGACGGGATCGCGAAGGACATATTGTCGGCATCGCCGACCACCCAGGTATTGATGCCGATGACCTCGCCCTGCTCATTGATCAATGGTCCGCCGCTGTTGCCGGGATTGATGGGCACGTCCGTCTGGATATAATTGATGCCCTTGACCACCCGGTTCTTGCAGCTGATGATACCCTTAGATACCGTGAAATCATACCCGTACGGGTGGCCGATCGCGTAGACCTGTTGGCCCTCTTTCACCGTATCGCTGTTTTGCAGCGTGAGCGGCTCGGTCTTTACCCCCCCGATCACGGCAAAGGCAAAGTCCACGTCATTGTCAGCCAGCACGATGGTCGCGTCCGTTTCTTTGCCGTTATGGTACGTCAACCGGACGAAAGAGTTCAGTTCAACGGTATGCTTGTTCGTGATCACCAATCCCCGGTCATTGACATAGAACCCGCTGCCGCTTTTGTTATTCGCCGACCTGGTAATTACGATCGATTCTTTAATGCGTTCGATTATCGCCGAAATGTCGCTCATGAAAACCTCCTTTGAAAAATGCGGATATTCATCATCATTATCATTTAATGTTTCTCATAATAGTCTTTAATCATTCCATTACAAGACAGAAGGGGTTATTATAAACATCGATCAAACCTAATCGCTTTTGTTTTTCCAAGATCCGTATTATCGCTTTGCCGTGGATCCGATCATGCCAGATAAATCTTCTCAGTACTTTCTTTAGGGTCCAGAGTTCATTATCCAATTCAAATATAAGCATATTATTATGCTTGCGATATAAAGCTTCAAGTTTTTTAAGACAAAATTTTCGGATTGCCATAAAATCATCGCCCGTCTTTACCGGTAGCTTCATCCTGGACAGGTAGTAGTGCTGGCATCCTTTTACGTGGTCAAATATCTCCTGTATCGTGCTCGGATTATCACCATAAAATGTCTTTCTAACCCTGGCTTTATCCACCCAGTCTTTTAGCATGCTGTTAGCATAAAGCTGCCCGAAAGTTTTACCGGAAAAGTTGACAAGCGCAGTCAAAGTTCTAAATTCGTGCCCTGTTAATCTTGTTTTATCCGCTTCCAGTAATATTTCATTGTCTGCATCCTCAACCATGAGCGAACTCTCATGTGTTTGAACTATTTTTATTTCATGATCGCGCGCTGGCTTGATCTTTAACCATTTTAAATATGAGCCAACCTCCAGGTTTACCTTGGCAATGGCTTCTTCCCTGGTTCGACCCCGAACATATGCACCAGGCAGCTCAACTACGTACCCAATATAGCCTTTGCCATTCGTCTCGAATGCAAGAGTAAGCAGATCCGGTAATTTTATCTGCTGAATATTACTGCCTTTTTGCCTACTTGATGGCCTTCTTGAGGTTTTCTTCATCAACTGGCTTTGCAAAGCGTAACGATTTTCTTGTAGTACGCTTCAACCCGGGGTTCGATCATTTGCCGCAGTGAAAACGCCTGCTCTTTGATCAGCCAACCCAGATGATCTTCAACCGGCTCCCGGCGCGAGGTGAAGAGAATATCACCATCAGGGCTTTCCCATACGTACAAACCACGCGCTTTTCCTTTATATAAAAGGATCAAATATTCATTGTCTTTCTTCCTCAGCCACATAGCAAGGGCATTGCCAGGTCCCTCAAACGTGTCGTATAGCGCCGTGACCGCAGCTTCGACGTGCCTATGAGCTTCCAGCAATTCTTCGAAATAATGTGGTATCACCTCCGAATCTATTATCATAAAAGACTTTGATTCAAAATTATGCTCTTTTTTCAGTGATCCGTAAATATTTTCATAGTTCGAAAACATTCCATTGTGCATGGAAACGAGCTTATGACTTCCGGGACAGGTTAATGAGTATGGTTGGGTACATTCAGGATTTCCGACCGTCTCTTTGAAATCAGGTGATGCCTTGCGCACGTGCCCCAGGACCTGCGAGATCTTTTGCTCAGGTATTGCTGATCGAAGAAGCTTTACCGGGCTTTCATCTCTGAACCCAAACTTGATGCACTGTACAGGATCCTTTAATAGCGCGATGCCCGCGCCGTCGCCGCCGACCGGGGTTTTTTCGATGGGTAGCTGCGCTTTTTCCATATCAGCCAGGATATCCATGACCGCGCTTGAGCTGATCGCTGTTTTCCCGAAGTATCCGAATAATCCGCACATAATACCCATGATTATACATAGATAATATCTCTTTTTCAACAAAAATCTGTCATTGCGAGGAATCCCGCATTCTTGTTTTTTACAATAAAAAACGGGAGACGAAGCAATCTCTTTCCCCTTTCTGTCATTCTGAGTTTCGAGAAGCGAAATGAAGAATCTCAGATTGCTTCCCCACGTTCCTCGGGACACCATTTATCCCTCACCCCTACCCTCTCCCTTACAAAGGGAGAGGATTAAGGTGAGGGTTGAATTTAAGAGGATGCGCACAAAGAATGCTCGCAATGACTAATTTAGCAAGGCACGTTGACATGTGGTGATTTTTCGGTATAATTCAACCTTATGAATTTTAAACCGGTACCAAAGGACCTGAATTTCCCTGAGATCGAGCGCAGGATCCAGAAGTTCTGGGATGACAACAACGTTTTTGAAAGCTATAGGGTGAAGAACAAGGGTAAGAAAAAATGGTCATTCCAGGACGGACCGATCACGGCAAACAACCCCATGGGCGTGCATCATGCCTGGGGCAGGACCTATAAAGACATTTTCCAGCGCTACCGGACCATGAAGGGGTTTGAGCAGCGCTACCAGAACGGATTTGACTGCCAGGGATTGTGGGTGGAAGTGGAAGTCGAAAAAGAACTCAATTTCAAATCTAAAAAAGATATCGAAAAGTACGGGATCGGTAGTTTCATCAAGCAATGCATGGATAGAGTGCACAAGTATTCCAAGGTCCAGACCGAGCAGTCGATCCGTCTTGGCATGTGGATGGACTGGGGCGACTGGAATACGCCGCTCGATGATAAGGACTGGTTGAAAAAGTGTCACTCATATTTCACGATGAGCGACTCTAACAATTACACGATCTGGCATTTTTTAAAAAAATGCTTTGAGCGGGGGGTCATTTACAAGGGCACGGATGTCCTGCCCTGGTGCGCGCGCTGCGGCACGGCGATCAGCGACATGGAGATCGCGACCGAAGGTTACCAGGAGATGTCGCACAAAGCCGTCTTTATCAGGTTCAAACTGCAGGGCCGCGACAACGAGTACCTGCTGGTCTGGACGACCACGCCCTGGACCCTGACCTCGAACACGGGCGTCGCGGTCCATCCGGATTTCACTTATGTTAAAATAGAGAACGAAGGATCGGTCTATTACCTGACAAAAAACCTGACCAAGGTGCTGCGCGGTCCGCACGAAGTTTTGGGAGAAATCAAGGGCAAGGATATGCTGGGCTGGACATTTGACGGTCCATACGACCATCTGAGCGCGCAAAAAGGCGTAGTCCACAAGATCATCCCCTGGGACCTGGTTAGCGAATCCGAAGGGACCGGCATGGTGCACATCGCGCCGGGTTGTGGAAAAGAGGACTTTGCCCTGGGCAAGGAATTCGGCCTGGCCGTGATCGCTCCGCTGGATGAGCTGGGGTTTTACATGGAAGGGTTTGACTGGCTTTCCGGCAAGAATGTAAAGGACGTCACCGAGCCGATCATCGAAGACCTGAAAAAACGCGGGGTGCTCTACCATGTCGAGGATTTCTCGCACCGCTACCCGGTCTGCTGGCGCTGCGACAGCGAGCTTATTTTCCGTCTCGTTGACGAGTGGTACATTTCAATGAACATGCTGCGCCATGAGATCGCGGATGTTACTCGGCAGGTCAAAAGCTGGATCCCGAAAGACGGCTTGGCGCGGGAACTCGACTGGCTCAAGAACATGAGCGACTGGTGCATATCTAAAAAGCGCTACTGGGGCCTGGCCCTGCCGATCTGGGAGTGCGCATGCGGCCATTTTACCGTGATCGGCTCGCGCGAAGAGCTTAAGGCAAAAACAGTACAGGGCTGGGATAAGTTCGACGGCAACTCGCCCCACCGGCCATGGATCGACGAGATCAAGATCAAGTGCGATAAATGCGGCGCCCTTATGTCCCGCATCCCGGACGTTGGTAATCCCTGGCTCGACGCCGGCATCGTGCCCTACTCGACCGTCCGGCCGCCGGACGACATGCACCGGCTCGAGAACGGCTATCCGTACGATAGAAAATACTGGCAGGAATGGTTCCCGGCCGACTTCATCACCGAGTGTTTTCCCGGTCAGTTCCGCAACTGGTTCTACGCGATCCTGACCATGTCCACGGTCCTTGAGAAAAAAGCTCCTTTCAAGTACCTGCTGGGTCACGCCCTGGTGCGCGACGAACAGGGTGAGGACATGCACAAGAGCAAGGGCAACGCGATCTGGTTTGAAGACGCAGCCGAACACATGGGCGCCGACTGCATGCGCTGGATGTTCGCCAAGCATAACCCGGTGATAAACTTGAATTTCGGTTTTGGACCGGCCGCCGAGATAAAGCGGATCCTGTTGACTTTATGGAACATATACTCGTTCTTTGTTACTTACGCGAATATCGACAAGTTCGATCCGACGGGCAAAAAGATCGACAATAAAAATCTGACCAAGCTGGACCGCTGGATCATTTCCCGCATTAATTCTCTGATCAAAACATGCGATGCCTATTACGAAACCTATGATGTCGCGTCCGTGGTCAAGGGATTAGAGACATCATTCGACGACCTGTCGAACTGGTATTTGCGCCGCAACCGCCGCCGTTTCTGGAAATCAGAAAATGACCGGGACAAAGAAACAGCGTATCTCGTGCTTTATGACTGCCTGGTCAAGTTGACCAAGCTGGTCTCGCCTATCATGCCTTTTTTTACCGAAGAGCTGTATCAGAACCTGGTCAAAAGCGCTGACGAAAAAGCGGCCCTCAGCGTACACCTTTGTGATTTTCCTGCGGTCGACGAATCCATGATCGATACGAAACTGGAGAACGAGATCACGCTGGCACGGACGATCGTTTCGCTGGGCCGGTCCGCTCGCAACAGCAAAATTATAAAGGTCAGGCAGCCCCTGGCCGAACTTATTATCAGCCTGCCCAAGGATGCGGCTGCGCTCGATGACGAGGACAAGACGGTCATACTTGAAGAGCTCAATATCAAAAAGATCAAAGAAATGGCGGAGAACATCATCGGTAAGTTCTCCCGTTACACGGTCGCGCCGAAGTTCGAAACGCTCGGCCCCAGGGTGGGTATGCTTATCAACCGCGTCGCAGCCTGGCTGAAATCCCTTTCTGACCAGGAGATCAATACCCTGTCGTCAACCGGTGTGCTCAAGAACACGTTCGAAGGCACGGAGGTCACGGTCTTGAAAGATGACGTTGAGCTGAAACTGACCGCGATCGAAGGTTGGGCGATCGCGAAGGAAGAAGATTGCGGCGTCTGCATCAACACGAATATTTCTGAAGACCTGGAAAACGAAGGGCTGATCAGGGAACTGATCCATAAGATCCAGCTCATGCGCAAGGCAGCAGATTTCAACCTGACCGACCGCATCAGGATCACTTATCAGACCGAAACAAAACTCGCTGAAGCGATCAATAAAAATTTGGATTACCTGAAAAACGAAACCCTGGCTCTTGAGGTCGTCAAGGCAGCCACTGCCGAAACCAAGGGCGAGATCAGCCAGTCGCTCAACATCAACAACCTGAAGATTCAAGTCGCGCTAAGCCGAGTGAAATAGTTTTTTTGTTTCTTAATTCCCTCTCCCTTTATTTAAAACTCCAATCTAATAGTATCCATCGGTATTTCCGGTTTCATATACTCCAATCTCAGGTCGATCAGCCCATTCACTCTTGATTTTTTACCCTCACTGCTGATCAAAAATGGAATGGCGCCAACGCCGATCTCACCCCAGTAAACGCTAAAACAGTATTCTCCGTCAGGCCACGGATAATAATAACCATAGTACATCCTGAATCCATAGATCTTAGTACCGGCTTCAATCATCCCGCTGTAAGTCCACACCACAGTATCGTTAAGACTAATCGTGTGATATAGATAGTAATCGCGCGTAAGTGTATCAGGGAACCAGATGGCAAAAACAATACTATACACTCTGCCCGACATCGAATCCCAGTCAACATCATAGATGTATACGTAGCCGGGCGGCAGCGGTTCAAAACCATCGGCCCCAATGTCGAATTGATTATTTCGCGGGTGATCGCTGCATACGATCATCATCATAAGAAAGAATAAAAACCACAGATACCGGCAATATGCATGCATCTTGCCTCCTATAAGGTTTTCTTTAATATTACATAGACCTTATCATCGCAATACCGGAGATCCAAAAAGGGCTTTTGGCTCAATTCCCGGCGCGAGCTTAGATGCTTGATTTCGAAATAGACCGTTGGGATCAGGAAAATAACCGCACTAACCACGCAGACATTACGCATATCGGCATAATAAACCACACGGTTCCAATCGTTAGTCGCCCCTCCGATCGTCGTCCGCATTCTATAACTGTCATAATATTTGTCGCTTTGCACATTACATGCTACCGCAGCAATGCCGAATCCCCCGCTGATCAACCCGCATAGGAATGTCTGGTTAGCATAACTTTTGCCCTTGTGAATGTGGTTTTCCGGTAAGCTGTCGCCAACCGGGGATGCAATTAGAAACCAAATTATAAGATAGTTCATGCCGCTCCTCCTTTGACATATACATAAAATGATACATTTTTCCTTTACAAAGTCAAGTTTGAAATATTACCGATGTCCATCGTGCTATCTGTCTTGACTAGTATTTAGATATCGTTATAATCTTGTTGCTTACTATGAACGTAATAATCCCGGTCGCGGGCGAGGGCGTGCGGCTCAAGCCGCATACCCATATGCTCCCGAAATCACTCCTGCATGTTGCGGGCAACACGATCCTCGGTCACATCCTGGAAAGTCTGAAACCGCTTAAGATTTCCAGGGTCGTGATCGTTCTGGGCTCAAAGGCCGATGAAATCACTTCTTTTTGCCGCAACTACCCCGTGAAATTCAAGTTCCAGTTCGTCACCCAGCACAAACGGCTGGGGCTCGGTCACGCGATCCACACCGGTGCCCGGGGTTTGAACGGACCGACCCTGGTCCTGCTCGGCGACACGATCATCGATCATAACCTTAAGATTTTCTGCAAAGCCGATACGAACATGATCGCGGTGAAAAAGGTCGCGGATCCCCGGCGCTTTGGGATCGTTGAGGTCAGCAACAAAAACGTAGTTAACGTGGTAGAAAAGCCCGAGATCCCGCCTTCCAACCTGGCGATTGTCGGTCTTTACTTTTTCCGAAAGATCGAAAAAGTGCACCAGGCGCTCGATCATATCATCAAAAAGAACATCCGCACAAAAGGTGAATACCAGCTCACCGACGGTTTAAAACGTATGATCCAGCAGGGCGAGCGATTCAAGACCGTCTCCATAACTCATTGGTTCGACTGCGGCACCCCGGACGCGATGATCGACACCAACCGGCACCTGCTGAAGACAACCCACTATTTCAAAAAAAGAAAAACTGCGGCTATAACCAGTCCGGTGTATATTTCGGATTCTGCGGTGGTCATAAATTCCATTATTGGTCCGGATGTTTCGATCAGCGCAAATGTATTTATCAGGGATTCAATTATCAAAGACTCGATCATAAATCGGGACGCAGTGATCGAGAACAGTCTTCTATCACGATCCATAATTGGACAGAACGCCGTGGTAAAAAGCAGTTATAAAAAGCTGAACGTCGGAGACCACTCGGTAATCGAACTTCCATAATGTTCTGCATGCTACCTACCATTTACTGCTTACTTCTTTTTGTCGCCATTGACCTAAATCCTCCGGATCTACGATCGCTTATCCAAACCGGCCTGGATTTTTCATATGTGGAGAACTTTGACAGCGCCCGGTGCTATTTCGATAATATCACCGCGTTGTACCCTGATAATCCAGCCGGGTATTTTTTCAACGCCGCGTTGTTGCAGCTGGAAATGATGGACGGATGCAACTTCGATCATGAGAAAGAGTTCTTTGACCTCATGAAAAAGGTCACCGCCATGTCACAGTCAATTATAAAAGCTGGTCCTGATCCATGGGCGCAATTCTACCTGGGATCGGCTTATGCCTACCGTGCCGTGTACGAAGGTCTGAAAAAGAATTATCTCGAGACTTTCAGTTATGGTGTAAAGGGCGGCCGCATGCTTCAGGATATTGTCAAACAAGATCCATCCTTTTATGATGCGTACCTGGGCTGTGCAACATTCGAGTATTTCTGGGCGCGTGCCGCGCGGTACCTGCCCATCCTGAAGCTTGCCGGTGGCAATGCCGAGGAAGCGATCCGGAAAATGCATGTAGCGGCGGAGAAAAGCCTATATTCAGGGCCGACCGCCCTGAATTCGCTGGTCTTCATATATGGCGAAGAAGGCAAGTACGGCGAGGCCATGATGATCGCCGACAGCCTGCTGGCGCAGTATCCAGGATCCAAGACCTTCCTGTGGAATAAAGCTGAACTGGAATACAAACGCAAACACTATGCTGCAGCCCAGGAACTGTACGCCGCTCTTTTCGAGCGATACGACGAAAGCGCCGGCAACAAGAATTACTCCAACCTGGCACAGTGCAAACTCTTTTCAGGCAAGTGTTCTTTCGAGCTCAAGGACAGGGACGCGGCGCGAACCGCCCTCAAAGAAGTCCTGCAGTACAAACAATATTCGGCGCGTTACCCCAAGATCAAGGAATACTGCCGCGAAGCGTATGCATTGCTGAGCAAACTGCTATGAACGAAAGTAACTCTAAATCCGAAATCCTAAATTCTAAACAAATTCTAATTTCCAAAATTCAAAGTTTAGAACATTTGGCATTTGTGACTTTGATATTATTTAGGATTTAGTGCTTAGGATTTAGGATTTAAATATGCCATGCTCTATCAAAATGATAACAGGAACATTTTAATGATACGATGATAAAATTATTAATGATCTCTTATTATTGGCCTCCTTTGGGCGGGCCGGGAGCCATCCGTCCCGTAAAATTCGCCAAGTATCTGCCCCGGTTCGGATTTGAGCCGATCGTCATAACGCGCAGGGCGATCGCGTACCATTCGCTCGATGGATCACTGGGGCGGGAAACCGAGCAGGTACGTACGATCCGGACTGAGTCACTTGACCCGGCGCGAATATTCTACTTTGCGGGAATGCGCCTATACCGGCCCAGACCGTGGCATGTCCCCGTCAAAAAAGCGCTGAATTTCCCTGACAGCAAGCTTCCGTGGATCCCATTTGCTTACCAGGCAGGTTTGAAAGTGGATTTTGATGTCATTTTTGTGACTGCTCCGCCTTTCAGTTCATTTATCACCGGTTACCTGCTCGCAAAGAAAACCGGAAAGCCCCTGGTCCTCGATTTTCGCGATGCCTGGCTGGAATTCCCTTTTCTTAGATACGATACCAAAGCGGAAAAGAAATTCGTTTCATATTGGGAAGAAAAAGTGTGCCGCTCGGCCGACCTGATCGTTGTTGTTGACGAGAATATCAGGGATGCCCTGACCGCCAAATACTCAGGCCAGCGTCCCAAAATCCATGTCATACCAAACGGTTATGACCCCGATGATTTTGCTGCAGCCGCACTGCCTGAGACCTTTACCATCTCTTACCTGGGAACGGTCAGGAAAGAACGGAACCCTCAAAATTTTTTAAAAAGCGTTGATGAACTGATCCGGGAAAAGCGATTGTCAAACGCTGACATCAGGCTAAAATTCATCGGGCACATTGAAGAGCATTATCTCGATCTGATCAGACCATATGGATTCGCGAAATGCCTTGGCCATCTCAATTACCGGGAAGCGCTGCGCGAATTTTCGAGCGCGCATGCCACCCTCATGATCACGACCGGCGATGAATACTTCTTCCCCAGCCGGCAGAACGAATATCTCGCGGCCGGTCTGCCCATAATCGTCTGCGGAAGGTCCAGTGGCATGCACCGGCTCGAATCGGCATTCTCCCGGGGTTATCCGGGATGGATTTTTGACTATGATGACCGCTCCGGGCTCAAACAAAAAATTATGGACCTATACGGACGGTTCAAGAAACACGAAATCACCAGGCAGGAAATGCCCTTTAAGGAATACACACGGCAGAATCTGACCGGCAAATTATGCGATCTGATAAAAAAGAAGGCCTGCCGGCAGAACAACACGGCTGTACAAGCCGGCAGCCGCTCAAAGGAGCAGTGATATGCCAAAAGAGATATTTTTACAGGCGCTAGACCTGCATAAGAGCTTTCATGATCAAAAAGCGGTCGACGGCGTCTCCTTTGATGTCTATAAAGGCGAGATCTTCGGGCTCTTGGGACCGAACGGTGCCGGTAAGACAACGACCATCCGCATGCTGGCAACCGTTTTGAACCCGGACCAGGGAGAAGTGACCGTGGCTGGCCATGCCGTCAGTAAGAACGCGGACCAGGTGCGCAAGCTTATCGGCGTGTGCCCGCAGGAACTGGCGCTTTTCATGGATCTCTCAGCGTACGACAACCTTGTTTTCTTCGGACGCATGGTAGGATTGAATAAAAAAGAGGCTCATGACCAGGCCATGTCACATCTTGACGCTCTTGGTCTTAAAGAACGGGCAAAACATAGGGTCAGCAAATTCTCCGGCGGCATGAAGCGCCGGGTTAACCTTGCGATCGCTCTGATGGGACACCCGCAGTTGCTCTTTCTCGACGAGCCTACGGTCGGCATCGACCCCCAGTCGCGCAACAATATCTATGAGAATATCCGGTATTTGCGGGACACTGGCATGACCATCCTGTACACTACCCATTACATGGACGAGGCGGACCGGCTGTGCGATCGCGTCGCGATAATCGACGGCGGCAAGATCCTGGCGCTGGCGACACCAGGGGAATTGAAGAAACGCCACGGCGCGTCTGACCACGCGACGCTGGAAGACGTCTTTCTAAAGATCACGGGCCATGCCCTGCGGGACTAAACTCGATCATGAACAAGGCGTGGCTCGTTGCGGTAAAAGACATCAGGTCTTTCTTGACCGACCGCGCCGATCTCGCGTACAGCCTTTTATTGCCGATCGCGATATTCGCCCTGCTTTACGGTGCGTTCGGCGGACACTCGTCATTTTCCGGCACGGCTTATGTGGTCAATGACGATGCCGGCGGAGAATGTGCCAGGCTGCTGATAGAAAAACTTGGTGAGTATAAGAACCTTGAGGTTAAGGTTCTCGCCGCCGCTGAAGCCTCCAAAAAGCTGGACCGATCTGATATAACGATGGTCGTGGTCATACCGGCTGGTTTCACAACAGACCTGGTCTCAGGTAAAAAAGCTACGCTTGTCTTCAGGCAGCGCGGCAATGGCGGTTTTGAAGAGCAGATCGTGGCGAACATTGTGCGCGCAGCCGCCGAGGATGTGGCACAGGATTTCCGCGTCATCGATCAGGTCACCAAGGCCGTCGGGGGCAAGGGTATCACGCCGGAACGCATCAAGACGACCGTGCAAAAATTTTTCAAGCGAGAAAAAGAGCATCCGATCGTGAATGTGCAGGTCGAGGATATCGGCTCCAGCCCGGATCCCGTTGGCAGTTTCCTCCCGGGCATCCTCACCATGTTCGTGCTGTTTTCCTTGAGTATTAACAGCCGGGTCCTGGTCGAGGAAAAAAATAAAGGCACACTGGAGCGCCTGATGACGACCCAGCTGAAGACAACCGAGCTTTTTATCGGTAAATTCCTCGCTGGTTCAGGACGCGGGTTTATCCAGGTCGGCATCCTCGTTGGTCTTGCCTGTCTGGTCTTCGGCATCTTCACACCCTTGACGTTTCTGCTTGCCCTGCTGATCAGTCTCACTTTTTCTCTGGCTGCAGGCGCGCTCGGCCTGCTTATTAGTTCGATCGCCCGGACCGAGGACCAGGCGATTTGGATCGGGGTACTGGCCACGATCACTATGTCAATGCTCGGGGGTACATTTTTTACCGCGCCCGAAGGATCGCTGCTTTACACGCTGGGCAAATTGTCCGTAAACACCTATGCCAATGAAGCCTACCGCTCGATCATGGCCCAGCCGGCGATATTAGGCAATATCATCCCGGATCTCATGATCCTTATTGCAGTAACCGTTCTCGCACTTGTTCTCTCCTGGCTTTTCTTCAGGGTCTTGTCCAAAGCGAGGTAGCACGCGATAGCTATGGTTAAAAAACTTTTACTATTCGCGCAGAAAGAACTTAAGGTCTTCATGACCGACCGGCTGGCGTTGTTCTTCTTCGTCGTCTTCCCGTTCTTTTTTGTTATCCTGTTCCGCATGATGAGCTGGGGCAATGTCGACCGCAGGCTGGTGCTGCACCTGGCGACACGGGAGCAGGACGGGCTCAGCCATATGATCATCAATGCGATCGAAACCAAGGATACGCTGAAGCTGGAACCCGGCGAACCACGTATCGTGTGGCACAAGGATTATAAGGAAGCCGAACAGGCGGTATTGGAAAAAAAAATACCGGGGATCCTGGTCTTTCCGACCGATTTTACCGGATCGATCTACCTGGGCTATGGTTCTGACATCAAGATCATGGCCGATCCCGAGGCGGTTAATACAAAGGCCGCGCTGACCGGCATGGCAAGGGCTATATGTTCAGGGGTTATCGCGCAGCGCGTGGCCATGAATGCCGTGGTCGCCCTGCTGATCGAGAACGAAATGGCGGGCAGAGAAAGCGACGACCAGATTGGTAAGACCATTCAGAAATCCTTTGCCGGCCAGGCCGACACTTCGTTCACCGGGTCCTATATTAACTACGTACACGAGAAGGTCGGCAATATCAAACCCGTTAATCCATCCAACTGGCTCATCCCCGGTTACCTGGTCATGTTCGTGTTCTTTGCCGCGGCGCTCGGCGCCGAGACGATCATCCGCGAACGGCAGAACCAGACGCTGGAGCGGCTGATCGCCAGCTCCGTGCCCAAGGACGCGATCGTGCTCGGCACGTTTGCCGGCATTATGGCAAAAGGGCTTGTTCAGATCGCTATTTTCTGGCTGGTGGGCATTTTCGTCTTCAAAGTCGATATCGGACCCTACCCGCTGGGCGTTATCATCCTTTCTTTGTTGGTGGTCACGATGTCCGCGGCATTTACCGTAATGCTGGCAACGCTTGCCAAAACCCAGCGCAGCGCAAGTTCGCTCAGCGTTTTCGCTGCGCTGGTCCTGGCGCCTCTGGGTGGATGCTGGTGGCCGTTGTTCGTAACCCCGAGATGGCTGCAGTTCATCGCAAAGATCACACCCCATGCCTGGGCGACCACGGGCTTCAATAAGATGATGCTGTTCGGAGCTGGTTTTGGAGCTGTGGTGCCGGAGATGCTGGCGCTGGCCGGATTCACTGTCCTGTTCGGTCTGGTCGCGATCATCCGCTTCCGCACCGATGCGGTATAGACTTCAGCGGTTATCCAAGCTAATTCTGTCATTCCGTGCTTGACACGGAATCCAGTCTTTATATCTAGACACCTGCCGGAGTTTACCCCGTACCCTGATACGGGGCAGGAGTGACAAGAAAATTACGCGGTATAAATCACCCTGTAATCCCCCTTTTTAAAGGGGGAACAAGGGGGATTATTAACAGAATCAAACCAGCTTTAATTCTTTTATTATTTTTTTTATCTTGCCGGCATTGGGCTGGATGTGTTCAAGAATCGTGTACCGCTCGGGTCTGATCTTTCTGGCGTTCAATATAATCTCAACAAATTCATTATTGGAGATCCCCAAACTTTTTACTTTCTGGAGAAATCCTATTTTGACATACAATTTTTTCACGGCGGTAAGATACTTATTACCTTGCAGTGCCATGGTCACAAGCGCGGCAAACCCCACCTGCTCGCCGTGCAAGGTTTTTCTTCCCGGATACATGTAATCCAGGGCATGGCTGATCTTGTGCTCGCTCCCGCTCGCCGGCCTTGAAGAACCGCTCAGGCACATCGCCAGTCCGCTTTTGATCAATCCATCGGTCAGGCAGGCCAGAAATAAATCACTCTTTATATTGTGTGTCTTTAGTTTCAGCAGCGCCCTGGGACCGGTCTCTGCCAGCATCAGGATATTTTTACCTGCTTTTTCTCCGCCTTTTCTTAAACGGGTGTCAAACACGGCAGAAAGGTTCGAGACCAGGTCGCCCACGCCGGCTTTAATGCAGCGGACCGGAGCTTTTTTCACAACACCTAAGTCCACAATGACGCCATACGGCGCCCTGGTCAGGTGGCTGACCGGGATATTCTTTTTGTTCTTGATCACGGATACCGGCGACGCGATGCCATCATTGGACAGCGTCGTGGGTATGCTGATGAATTTTCTTCTTGTTCTGCCGGCAGCTAATTTGGCAACATCCAGGACCTTGCCGCCGCCGAAACCCAGGATAATATCAGGCTTGGTCTTTTTGACCAGCGACATGATCTTGGCGACCGCGGGTTCGTCGCTTTTTGACACATGAGTTTTGACCACGTTCACTTTGTGCTTGCACAGGTCCCTGGCGATACTGTTACCACCGAGCCTGAATGTCTGGTCATCGCCCAATATAAGTGCTTTTTTAAAATACACCTTGTTTTTCTTAAGCAATCTATTTAGCAACTTGAGTCTATGCGGACCGATCTCAAAGAAAACCGGCTGGTTCATCCCATAAGATTAGCTAAATTTTCTGACCAGTCAAGCGAGCGGTATTGACTTGCAGGGATTGGCTTACTATAATCCCGCCATGAACGCAGAGCAACTCTTCTCGCGCTACACGCCGATCATCCCGGATTTCAAGACGTTCATGGAATTCATCCATAAACCCTTGAAACAGTCGTTCCGCGTCAACACGCTCAAGGCAAAAAAGGAACGGATCCTCGACCTGATCAAGGATCACAAGGCCCAACCGGTCCCTTTTTACCAGGACGGCTTCTATCTGACCGATAGCCGCGGCATCGGTCTTCATTTCACGCACGCGATCGGTATGATCTATGCTCAGGAAATGGCGTCCATGGTGCCGGCGCTGGTGATGCAGCCCCGGCCCGGAGAGGTTATCCTGGACCTGTGCGCCTCGCCGGGCTCAAAGACGACGCAGATCAGTCAGCTGATGGGTAATACCGGTCTTTTGGTCGCCAACGAAATCAACCCCCGGCGCATGGCGCAGCTCATGCACAATGTTAAGCGCTGCGGTTTAATCAACGAATGTATTATCAGCTGCAAGGCCGACCGGTTGTCGCAGATGTTACCTGATTATTTTGACCGTATCCTGATCGACGCGCCGTGCTCCCTGGAAGGAACGATCCGCAAGTCCCGCGCGGTTCTTGACCACTGGGGTTTAAAGAACATCAACCATATGGCGTGGATCCAGAAAGGACTCGTGGTCTCCGGTTTCCGCCTGCTGCGCCCCGGTGGCACCATGGTTTATTCCACCTGCACTGTGGCGCCGGAAGAAAACGAAGCGGTGATCGATTATTTGATAAAAAAATTCCCTGAAGCCGAGATCATGCCGGTCCAGATACCGCAATTCACGACCCGCCCGGGTATAACCAAGTGGTTGAACGAAACCTTTGATGAACGCGTTAAACAATGCGCCCGCGTCATGCCCCAGGATAACGACACCGAGCCTTTCTTTATCGCGCAGATCACGAAAAGCGGCGTGCATAAGGAACGCATTGGATACCCGGGTAGGATAGAGTACAAGGAACAGGTAATAGATCTACTCAAACGGCAGTACGGACTTTTACCCGAGAAATTCCAGGACTATGCCGTGTTCCAGAACCGGGATAGTTATTTCATCTCGACACCGACGGCTTTTTCTTTCACCAAGATGAAGGTCCTGAGAAAAGGTTTGGAGATCGGCAAGATATATGATCACGAGCTCAAACCCGACAATGATTTTGTCCAGGTCTTTGCCCCCGACGCGACCAGGGATTGCTATGCGGCCAAGGACTGGGAACTGAAGCGTTTCTTAAAGGGCGATAAAATCACCGTCACTGGCATTGAGCCGGGTTTTGTCATCATCACGCATCAGAAACTTCCGGTCGGCGTGGGCCGGTGCAACGGTCGCGAGATAAAATCCGAGATATTACGCGAGCGCAGGACTAAAGAAACCCGCCGGCGATAGAAAATTTCAGTCTTTCCACCATCCCCGCATTGACTTAATCCTCCATTTTATATATAATGCGAACATGATCGACCTGAAGATGATACGAAATATCGGGCTGGCTGCCCATATTGATGCCGGTAAAACGACCACGACCGAAAGGATCCTGTACTACACGGGCAAGATCCGCAGGATCGGCGAGGTCGACGAGGGCTCCGCTACCATGGATTGGATGCCCCAGGAGCGCGAGCGCGGCATAACCATTCAGGCCGCGGCGACGACCGTCTACTGGAAAGATTACCGCATCAATATCATTGACACGCCCGGTCACGTGGACTTCACCATGGAGGTCGAACGGTCCATGAAAGTCCTGGACGGCTTGATCGCGATCTTCTGCGCGGTCGGCGGCGTCCAGCCCCAGAGCGAAACCGTCTGGCGCCAGGCTGACCGTTATCACGTGCCGCGCATTGCGTTCATCAACAAGATGGACCGCCTGGGCGCGGATTTTCCGCGCATCGTCAAACAGATAAGGGACAAGCTGACATTAAAACCCCTGGTGCTGCAGATTCCGATCGGAAGGGAAGAAAATTTCAAAGGCGTGATCGATATCATCGAGCAAAAGGCGATATTCTGGAACGATGACACGCTGGGCGCGACGTACCAGATCGAAGAGATCCCGCGGGAATACCGCGATGAAGTTCAAAGCTACCGCACGGAAATGCTGGAAACCATCGCCGAACATGATGAGGATATTTTTGAAAACTATTTCGCGGACAAAACCAATTCAATAGATGCGATCAAGTCGGTCATCAGAAAAGGCACGATAAATTCGCATTTCGTTCCGGTCCTGTGCGGCAGTTCATTGAAGAACAAAGGCGTTCAGCCCCTGATCGAATCGGTGATCGATTACCTGCCGTCGCCGATCGACCATCCACCCGTGAAAGGCGTCAACCCGAAAACCCATAAAGAGGAATCGAGAAAACCATCACTGGACGAGCCGTTCTCCGCCCTGCTGTTCAAGGCCCAGACCGATCCTCATCTTGGATTACTATACTATGTCCGCGTTTATTCAGGAAAAATTGATGCCGGTGACAAGGTTCTTATTTATCCCCCTGAGCGCATTGACCGTGTCAGCCGGCTGATGCTCATGCACGCCAATAAAAAAGAGGAAGTGGAATCGCTCGGCGTCGGAGAGATCGGCGTAATCACGGGCTTGCGCGAATGCAAAACCGGTTTCACGCTCTGCCAGGTTAAGCACCCGATCTCCTATGAAGCCATGAAATTCCCTGAGCCGGTCATCTTTGTCTCGCTCGAACCCCGCACGAAAATGGACGAAGACAAACTGGAGAACGCGCTGAGGTACCTCCAGATCGAGGACCCGACTTTCAAAGTACGCACCGATGAAGAAACAGCCCAGCGTATCATTTCCGGCATGGGCGAACTGCACCTCGATATTATCGTAGACCGGCTAAAGCGCGAGTACGGCGTGGAATCCAACGTCAGCAAACCGCAGGTCTCTTACCGGGAAACGATCACCGAACCAGCCATCGCTGAAGGCCGTTTCATCAAGCAGACCGGCGGCCATGGCCAGTACGGCGTGGTCAAGCTCCAGATCGCTCCGCTCACGGACGGCGAGGGCATCAGGATCACCAACAAGATCCGCGAAGGGGACATACCTTCGCAGTTTATCCCGGCGATAGAAAAGGGTATTAATCAGCAGTGCGAAACCGGCATCTTAATGGGCTACCCGATCGTCAACATTGATGTCACGATACTCAAAGGCGACTACCACGCGACCGATTCGTCGGATCTCTCGTTCAACATTGCCGCGACCATGGCGCTGCGCGAAGCGTTCATGAAGGGAAAACCGATCTTGCTTGAGCCGATCATGTCCCTGGAGATCGTGGTACCGGACAATTTTCTTGGCGATGTCATTAGCGACCTGAACGCCCGCAGAGGCAAAATCATCGGTATTGAAACCAACAGGAAAGAAAAAATAATCACGGCCACGTACGCGCTGGCAAGATCGTTCGGATACGCGACCGACTTGCGGTCGATCACCCAGGGCCACGGCATTTACACGATGCAGTTTTCCCATTATGCACCAAAGGAAGATAAAGAAAAAGTTAAGGAAAGGGAGGGTGCATGAAGAAATTACTCGTGATCCTTATACCACTGATCGGTCTTTACGCCCCGACCACGACCTTCTACAGCGACTGGGGATGGGGTTATTATTACTGGCTGTTCGGACCGATCGGACCAAGCCAGTCCGAAGGCATGGCCGCGGCCGGTTACAGCACGCTCGAATACCGCGGTTACAATCAATTTTCTCTGGGCGGCTGGCCCGGCAGCGGTACGCAGATCAGCAATCTGACCCTGCGGCTGCGCAATAACACCGGCGGTTCCGGGCTACAGATCACGATCAACCGCGTTACCTCGGCGACGCCCGGCTGGGACGAATGCGGCGGGACCAGCCCGGTGTATTTGACCAACCAGGCGGTCAATTCTAACGCCGAGGATTACACTTATTTCACGCTTACCGGCACCCAGGCCGTGACCGACCTCCTGACCGCTTGGCAAAGCGGCGCATCGTGGTTCGGGTTCGGCTACCGTGGATCGCGGGGATCGGGCGAGCCATGCATGCACTTTTTTTACGCGTTCTGGGCCGATTACATGTATGACGCGGCACTGATCGTAGATTACACGATCGGAGTTGAGGAAACACCGCAGAATATGGTTGTAGCGCCAGCGCTGTCGGTATATCCGAATCCGTTCAGCGAGATAGTGACAATCAATTACAATATTCACCCCCACCCTTTCCCTCCCCCCTCGAGGGGGAGGATAAAGGAGGGGGGGATCAAATCACAAATGTCATTGAAAATCTTCAGCACATCGGGACGGGAAGTAAAATCTTTTATGCTACCCACCACATACTACTTACTACCTACTGCTGTCTGCTGGGATGCCACTGACAATGACGGCAATAAGGCGCAGCCCGGTGTCTACTTTATCTTTCTCGAGTCAGACGGTCTGAGGGAGCGCCAGAAGATAATTCTGCTCAAATGAAATTCAAAGCCGTACTTTTTGACCTCGATGGAACTTTGCTGGATACGCTTGATGACCTGGCTGATTCCATGAACGCAGTTTTAAAGGATCTCGGCTTTCCCGGGCACGAGGTTGGCGCTTACCGTTACTATGTCGGCGACGGCATGGAAGTATTGTGCCAGCGGGTCCTGCCAGATGACCACCGCGATCCGGCCATGATCGAGAAATGCCTTGCCGGTATGAGAGAGGAGTACGGCAAACGCTGGAACATCAAAACAAAGCCCTACGACGGAATTCCGCAGGTACTAGAAGCTCTGGCAGCACAGTCCATCAAAACAGCGGTTCTGTCCAACAAACCCGACGATCTCACGCGGGTTACCATTGACCGGCTGTTACCTAAGTGGAAATTCGACATTGTCCTTGGAGAACGCCCTGGCGTGCCGCGAAAACCCGATCCGGCCGCAGCCCTGGAGATCGCTCAACGCCTGGATATCAAACCTGAGCAGATCGTCTATCTGGGCGATACGGGGATCGATATGAAAACCGCGACCGCAGCCGGCATGTATCCGGTCGGCGCACTCTGGGGGTTTCGCACCAGGGAAGAATTACTGGAAAACGGTGCCGCCATGGTCATCGCGGAACCGACAGGGTTGTTGAAGCTATTTTAACCACCCCCACCCCTACCTCCCCCCTGAGGGCAACGTGGAAAAGAATCTTTAATGATAATTGGTGTCCCCGTGGGAGGAGGATAAAAGAGGAGGGCAAAAGTAGGGCAAGGTCATGATCCCGCATAGCGGGGCTTTAGCCTTGCTAAACGAAAAAGGAGCTCATTATGCAATACGAAATACTCTATAAACCATCATATTCATTGGTCAAGGTAAAAATGGCAAAAGGCGAATCCGTAACCGCGGAAGCCGGAGCTATGGTCAGCATGTCCAGCAGTATTACGATCGCGACCGAGATGAAAGGCGGCCTTTTCGGCGCTTTAAAAAGAAGCGTCCTGGGCGGCGAGAGCTTTTTCATCAACACCTTTAACGCGAACGATGCCGGTGAGATCTCATTCGCACCGCCCATGCCCGGCGACATCGCGGCGATCGAACTCAAAGGCCAGACCTACTTCGCGCAGTCGCGGTCCTATATCGCATCATCGCCCACGATCCAGATCGATACGAAATGGGGCGGGGCCAAGACGTTCTTTTCTAAAGAGGGTCTGTTCCTGCTCAAGCTGACCGGTACGGGCACGGTTTTCCTGTCCAGTTACGGCGCCATCCACGAGATCGACCTGGCCGCGGGTCAGAAATATATCGTGGACACCGGGCACATGGTATCGTTCGCCGATGGTGTTGGTTATGGCGTCAAGAAAGTCGGCGGGCTGAAATCGACGATCTTCAGCGGCGAGGGACTGGTCTGCGAACTGACCGGACCGGGCAAGATCATGATCCAGACGCGCAGCGAGGACGCGTTCCTCTCCTGGCTCATTCCCCAGCTGCCCAAATCGCACAGCTGATCGATATTACTGATTTCAGCATTTATTTATTTGCATTAGTAAAAGATTCAGATTCTGAGGATTTCGCAAGAAATCCGAAGAATCTCTGTTTGCGAAAGGGGAAGATCAATTTAGTCTGATATTTTCACTTTGGTCGTATTTTCGATCCGCCTACCCTATATCCCTCTCCCCTTGGTGGCAACATTTAAAATAAAACCCTCCATAATTACTGGTGTCCCGGTAGGGGGAGAGGGTAAGGGTGAGGGGGTATTAATTTTGTCTTTCTATTTTAGTCTCTCTCTCGATCCGCCAGAGATCAGGTCTTTTTTCTACATGATTCTTAAAAACAATTGTGTCACCGCTTTTAATGATGTCAAATGCCTGGTTTGATCTGCTTTTATCCTTATCAAGGCGATAAACCTCGACCCGGCCTGATGGAGTGCATAAAAACAGCTTGCGTTTCCCTTTTTCATGGATCAGGCGGCTGATGACAACGTGACCGCGCGGCATTGTACTCTGGTGTATCGGTTTTGATAGTACCAGGTACGAAAATTTCAGCATATCGACCTCGCGGTTCAATCCCTGGTTCAGACGCACCAGGTACTCAGGCGGACTCCAGGGTATGCTAAAATGACACCAATCCTCCCGTTCCTCGACCGCCATCAATGGACATTCGCTGCTGTGCCCGCAAGGCATAATGATCTCATACTTCGAGTCGCGGGCAATGATGTTGCGCAAACCCATCAAACGGTGTGCGCAGTCCTTGAGCGCCGGTTCGATCACGATCAATGACCCACGGCTGGTCATACAGGAAAAAGCATCATCGATAAAGGCATAGGACAGCATGCCCGTCTTTATGATCTCGATCAGGGAATTGCTGAATAAAATAATGTCATACCTTTTACCGGTCTCGCCCAGTGTTTTGAAAATATCCGATCCTATGCCCATCTTCCTGTGCTCGACCGAGCATCCTTTACGATCCATTGACAGCGCTCGGCCCAATACTGCCGACCGCCCGATCATGGATACCGAAGCATCAATGCCGGTTAGGCAGATCTGGCGGCCGGTTTTGTCAGCACTAAACGCATAAAATAAACCATACATCCCGGCTCCTTCGCCGCAACCCAAGTCCAGGATCGAAAATTTTGCTGCATTCTTAAGCGCGGCGCCGCGCTGCGCGATCAGCTTTGTGCCGATATAAAATGATTTCATGAAATTCAATGCGAAATTATAGGCGAAATACGCATCTGATAATTCTGATCCTGGCATGGCTGCTGCCGCGAAACGGCTGGATAGAGTCCGCAGGTCATTTTTCAACTGACGTAATCGGTCTTTAGCCGCATAGTCGCCCGTACCCAAGCCAACCGTATCGATTATAAGGTCCTCTATTTCATGTGGCAGCTGGATTATCATATTTATAAAATATCCCCTCCCTTGATAGCATCTTCATCGGTGCCGGCGCCCAGGCCGATTGCATCGGTTATGAATTCATCGATATTTTGCGGAAGACTTGTGATCAAAGATCCGGTACGGTCACTCGACGACTACCAGCTTCTCACTCATGGTGATCCGGTCGCCGTTCTCTAATTGCAGACACGCTTGCACGATATACACCCCGCATGGAACGGTCATGTCGGCTGCGTCTTTTCGATCCCACGTTATTGAGTTATTGTGTAATTGCTTAAACGATCTTACCAATCTGCCAGAGACGTCGTAGATATTCAATGAAATTTCGGATTTCGGATTTCGGATTTCGGATTTGATCGCTACTGAGCGATTGAACGGATTGGGGCAACATTTCAGTGACGCGGCAGATATCGGTTCGACCGCTTTCAGCTCTTCGACGCCGATCGGTGACATGGTTTTTCCGTACATGATTATCGCCGCAGTACCGCTTCTACCCATATAACAGAAATGCGCTATTTCCAGTGAGTCAAAAGCAACAGCCCGGTCATTTTGATTTATCGATCCATACGAAGGATTGTCAAATGCCATGTCAACCGAATCCACCGTGAACACTACAGCGGCAGCCTTTTTTGAGGCAAACCCGATAGAGGCTGTATCATTGGCGTGATATACCCAAAAGACTATACCCACATCGTTATCCTTATCCAGGGCAATCGCTGAATACCCTTCGCAATAACTGGTGCTCGTGATTTTTGTCGTCTCGAAAGTACCCGTCTTGTTGGTCGCGTAATACAGATTCGATAATGTACTCCAGCATTCTTTAGTCCAGCAAATGTGAACTTTACCCGCATTATCAACCGCGATCGATGGGTCCATACCCGTGGTATCAGAAACGAGGATTGGAGTACCAAAAGCTCCACCAGCGTTATTAAGATAATAAATTTTAGTGTTCGTGGTGGAAGAATAGGCAATATGAACCGTGTTATCCTGGGCGACCGCAATCGTTGGATCAACGGCATTCCCAACGAGCCACACCATGGAATCGGCGTGAAAGGGGTAAAAATACGCAAGATTGTACGATCCCGAGTACATCTCGCATACAATATGGGCGTGGTTAAGATTGTCAACTGCTATCCCGTAGTGCCAGGTGCTCTGCGACGCGTTCTTCATTAACGTGTCACAGGCGGTAAACGAACCGCTTGAGTTGTTTGTATAAACAGGCCAACCATAGGTTCCGCCCTGGACACGGTAGAGGATATGTAGTGTCTGGTTAGGACCGGTTGCCGCGCTGGACCGGCAATTATAACCGGTGCTGGGCACCACACTAAATAGAAGCGAGTCGGGCAACCATGCGCCCGTCGATTTCTTTATGAATTTTACTATATCATTACCAGTTTTATTACCGACGAGATAAATCCAGCCGCTGTCATCGATGCAAACAGCTGGTTTGTCAGCTTTGTAGACATCAATGTTTTCTAGCGTAAAACTCAAAGCGGATGTAAGCAACGGTATCAACACTAAAATAAACACGCCTTTTTTATTAAACACAGGTCCTCCTTTCCTTTATTATATTATACTTAAGTATCGTAATAATGTCAAGGCACAAAGATTTTCGATTTTTTCTTAAAAATCTAAGAAATCTCGGTTACTTTCGCTCCAAATTCTTTGAAGCTATCGCGGGTATGGTCGTCCGATGTCAGGTAGATGACCTGGTTACCCTGCTGGCTGAACTCCCTGACCAGTTCGGCAAGTCTGCGCCGTCTCTGCCAGTCCGCAAAAATGAATGCGTCGTCCAGGATCAAAAAACATCCGTCCGGAAACAGCTTCTTGATCGCCGCCATCCTGAAGCACAATAACAGCTGGTCCTGGGCGCCGCTGCTTAAGCTTCCGGCACTGAATTCCCGGCCGTCTTCACGGACCACGACGAACTCGCGCTCCACGACTTTCACCTGCTTATATTTTTCCGTCACCCGGGCGAAATAGCGGCTCACGTTGCTGTCACCGGCAGCCATGATCTCGTCGATGAAGTCATCGAGCTCGCCGCTCATTTCATTCAGGATCTCAAACGCTTTTAGCGCAGCCCGCTGTTCAAGTTCACCGTTGTCCAGATCCCGTTTGAGACGCCGTAATTCCTGCAACGCCTGACCGGCGTCGTTGACATTATACACTTTATAACGGCTTTCTTCAAAGACCGCTATCTGCTGCTTTGCCGCGTCAATGCTCGTCTTGAGTTTTTCGAACGCAGCTATCTTTTCATCAAAGCGCGCCTCGTCAACCGGGATCTCCGGCGGATCGCATTTTTTCTCGTCGATCAGCCTTTTCCAGGCGGATTCTTCGCGGTTGTGAAGGAGTGACTCGATCGAGACCTTTATCCCCTCCAGACCAGCTTTTAACTGCGCCCCGGATCTTACCTTTTCCTTAAGCTGCTCAAGTTCAGCAAGACCCGTGATCGACCGCAGTTCGTCAATTCTCTCCTCGAGCGCCTGCAACGTGCCGGCCGACCCGATCTCTTCACGGGTTTGCTTTTTCTCCGCCAGCAGCGTTTCGCATCGTACCCGCTCCCTTTCGGCCGTCTCCAGCCGGCTCCTCAGCTCAGCCAGCGTTTTCAAGTCCGGGAAGACCGCCTTTGCTTTGTTCAACCACGCTTCTTCGCTAATTTGAAAACGCCGGACCCGGAACTGGTCAAATTGATACTTGAAAAACAGCGCCAAGCTCAGCGCGATGACCACGACCGGCCAGATTATGCTGAACCCGAACTTGAATTTCAGGAACAATACGGCCATGCCCAGGAGAAATGCGAGCAGCGCGTAGAACATGCTGGGCTGCCGCGGCAACCGGCCGGTGCCGGCGATGTATGACCTCAGGTCCAGATCCCCGATGATCTGTTCTGTTCTCGCCAGGGTGTCGAGCTGCTTTTGGAGATCGCCCAGCATACGCTCATCGTCTTTAAGTCTCTGAGTTACACTGGACTTAGCCGCTCTTTCGGCCTCTAACTTCTGCCATTCATCGTAATATTTCTGTTCATAACGCTTGTAACCCGCGAGTTCATTCTTTTTATCCTGATAACGAACGTACAGATCGCTCAGTTTTTTAAAATCATAATATTTACTGGCGGATTTCATCGCGTCGATCTCCCGTGCCAGTTTCTCATATTCTGCGTTCTTCTTGGCATACTGGAGCTTCATCTGTTCGATCTTTTCAAGTTCACGCAGGAATTCTTCAAGCTTCTTAATGCGCTCGGCTTCGTCATTTATGATCTTTTGCCTGCTTTCTTTCCATCGCCCCTTAGCCGTCATGCCAGCATTTTCCAGGACCTTCTCCCCCAGCCTGCTAAAAGGGATCTTCTGGCCCACTTTACTCATAATAAGCTTGACGCTGTCCCAGAACCGGGAGCCGGTTTCTTCCTTGTACAGGGATGTTTCCGACGCCTGCACATAGAGCAAGTTAGTGATCTCACCCTTAAGCATGATCGGATCGGTTTTTTTGGATGGCAGCCTGAATTTTTTTTGCGACGATTCCCCCTCGATGGCGATCGTCTGCGGTTTGCCATAACGCAGCCCGCGCACGTCCCGGCCGAACAGCGCATAGCTCAGTGCCTCAACGATCGCCGTCTTGCCCGTTTCATTAGCCCCGTAGATGAGGTCGAACCCGCCCGGACGGAAAGAAAATTCCTTGACCGGACCGTAATCGCTAAGCGCTATGCTGTTCAGTTTCATTGATGTTTATTTTATCGCATCGCTGAATATCGGGAACACCAGTTCAAAGACCTTGAACCGGAGTTCGTCGTCCAGATCCCTGGTTTTATCGACAAAGCGCTTGACCATGCCGTGCTCAATGACGCGGTCCCATGACTGGATCCGTCCGTATTGGAGTTTATGGCGGTAAAATGCGCTGTCCATTTCCCTGTTTATTTCTTCAAGCGTTAAGTTGAATTCACGGCCGCCCGAGCTAATGAAACCCTTGATCTCAATGTCGGGCATTATTTTGGAGCGGTCCAGACCACCCATGTAATCATGGAGATCGGTCAGGACCTTTTGTTCGTACCCGGGGAAAATGAAAAATTCACGGTGCTGCCAGAAAGGAACGTGACCGAGTTTCAGCAGTTCCACTCTAACCGCGGATTTGTCAGTATCAATGTCCACCAGCACCACGGCTCTCTCGGTATCGCATTTTGTACTCAGCGCCACGGGCGATCCGGGGTACGCAACATGCGTATTCTGGTATTGAACGCGGATGGAGCGGGTATGCAGATGCCCAAGCGCGCAGTATCGGCAGATCCCGGCCAGGTTCGAGGGCATCATAGGCATATAGGTTTTGCCCTCTTCTTCCTCCTCATCCAGGAACGCGAAGATAAATGATTGATCATAAACCGTGCCGTGGGCGACCAGTATGTCGATATTACGGGGGAGATCTTTCACGCATTCGGTGAAATCCACTTCATGGTATGGTATGGCGGCGACCTTCAAAGGACCGATCTCGAAAATGGTCACGGGCCTTTTATATGCTTGGATGACATTGCGGCCGTAATCGTAGTCCGGGCCGAAAGATCCGGGATCATGGTTTCCCGGAATAATGATGACCGGAGCGCGGCACTGATCAAAGATGCTTTTGACCTTAGACCTCAGGATCGCCGCGTCTTTGTCGGATTCAAAAAGGTCGCCTGCGATTATGAACGCGCCGGCTTTCACCTCGTTCGCTTTCTGAACAAGATCTTTAAGAATGCCCTGCCGGTCTTCCTCGCCTTCCTTGAGATGCAGGTCAGCGGTATGCAAAACCTTCATGCAGGCTCGCGGCTCACAATTGAAGGCGGCTGTATTTTTTGCTACGGAAAAAATCGTTCAGTATCTGCCGGTGGTCAAAGGCGATGTGGTCGGGCAGGTTCTTCGGCTCGAACACGCCGGCATCCTCGGCATCATCGCTGGCCTTGGGCACACCGTGGGCCGAGCCGATGAACACGACTGAGATCGTGTGGTGCCGCGGATCCCGCTTGGGATCCGAGTAAGTGTGGAACTGGCGTATGTTACTCACGGTAAGATTGGTCTCCTCTTTTGCCTCGCGCACGGCCGCGTCCTCGGCCGATTCGCCGTAGTCGATGAACCCGCCGGGTAAAGCCCAGCCATAGGGCGGGTTCTTTCTTTTTATTAAAACAATGCCGTTATCCATTTCAATGATGATATCGACGGTCGCCAGCGGTCTTTTTTGTTCCATGATGATGATAATTATATACGCTTTTCACCCTAAATCAACGGCCATTCTTGACTTTTACGTCTGGCTGGATATTATTTCTATTATATTATCTGGATCGTCACGTAAATGCGATCGAATTTCATGCCGACATAGCTCAGGGGTAGAGCAATGGTTTTGTAAACCATAGGTCGGGGGTTCAATTCCCTCTGTCGGCTTTCGTAAGTTATTGGTAATTGATAATTAGTAATTTGCTATTAGCTATTTACCGTCGGCCGCAGGCCGACATGGGCAGGTACCCAAGCGGTCAACGGGGGCAGACTGTAAATCTGCTGGCGAAAGCCTTCGAAGGTTCGAATCCTCCCCTGCCCAGTTAAGCACTGGCTACTAGTGAATAGAAAATAGAAATTAGATAAAAGGAAATGACAATGAGATCCATTATTGCACTTACCGCGTTCATCGCTCTGGGGTGTTCGCATCTTCAGCCGCAGTTCATCAAGAACATAGGCGAGAACAAGGCGGCTGTCATCTATGAAAAAGGCAATGAATATTTTGAAGCGAAAGATTACCGCAACGCCGTCATAGAGTTCGAGAAGATCGTCAAGGACTACAGCACGACCGATGCCTACGAGCCATCATTATATCTCCTCGCTTTTTCCCATTTCAAGCTTAATGACTATGAAACCGCTGTTTCCTATGGAGAGAAATTCATCAAGGAATTCTCCCAATCGACATTTTACGACAATATCCTGGCGCTTCTGGGCGAAGCCAACTTCAAACTCGCCGACGATTACAAAGCGGTCTATTATCTGACAAAATATTATGTCACCACCGAGGATACGGCGAGCCGGCGGTCAGCCCTGGAGAACCTGCTCAAGGCCCTGCCCCAGCTGTCCATATCCCAGCTGGAAAAACTCCACAAGCTGTACATTTCCGAGCCCCTGGACGAACATATCCTGTACAACCTGGTGCGCGCGGAGATTAACGCGGGCAAAGACGAAGAAGCCCAGCGGGATTTCAATCTCCTGGCAAGACGCTTCCCCAACAGCGAGTACGCGCTGCAATTCGGCGATTATAAAAGATTCGCGACGCTGGGCTCGACCTCGGGTCATGCCGGTGTCCTGCTGCCGATCACCGGCAAATTCTCGGTCTACGGGCTTAAATTGACCCAGATCATTGAGATCTTCGTTAAGAACCGCTACCTGCCGTTCACGCTTTCGGTGCGCGACACAAAATCCGACCCGATCGAGGCGATCCTGCAGGCTACCGACCTGATCGACGATGAACACGTCGATTTCCTCATCGGACCCATTTTTTCGATCGAGGCTTTCGGCGTATGCGGGCTGGCTTCGGGCAAAGGCATCCCGGTCGTCATCCCGACAGCCCTGGAGCCAAGGTTCGAAGCGCTCCCCTCGGTATTTGCCATGGGCCAAAGTGGAGAGAAACAGGCGCGGATGATCGCCCGCTACGCCACGCAGCAACTTGACCTTGTCCGTATTGCGATCATCTACCCGGCCAGCGCGAAATACGAAGCCCTGGGGAAAATATTCGCGAACGAGGTCATCAAGAACGATGGCCAGATCGTGGCCATGGAAAGTTTCGACCCCGACTCCATAACCTTGAGGTGGCAGCTGGAAAGGATCAAGAAGAAAAACCCCGAAGCCATTTTCCTGGCGATGGACACCGATCAGATAATCAATACCGCGCCTCAGGTGGCATACTATGGCTTGGAAAAGATCAGACTGCTTGGCATGGACGGCTTCAACAGCGAGCGTGTCCCGCGCCTGGGAGAAAAATACGTCGAGAACGCGATGTTCATCGCGCCGTCAACGCTCGACAGCACCGCCCGCCGCGAACTAAAAGCGCACGGCCTGGAGGAGAACGATCCGATCGTGACCCGCTTTTTCCAGACCTTGTGGAAATTAAAGGACCTGAACGAATACAGCCGCATCAATATCACCGAAGTTTTTACCTCGCTCCTCAAGGGCCGGGAAATGTTCAGTATCTACCAGATCCGGGACGGCGAGTTCATCCGCCTGACCGAACTTTCCAGCGAGGAATGAGGTTCTATATGCGAATAACAGCACGAATGATGAATTCGAATGAAACGCGTAAAGACCTATTTAATAAATTCGTCACATACGCTATCATTCGTTATATTCGGTTTTAAACACAAGGAGAGTGTATGGCAAAGAAAGAAGCCAAAGACAAAAAGGATAAAAAGATAAGCGTCCTCGCTGACATCAAATTTACCAAAAAGAATTATCTCTTCTTCAGTGCCGGGCTCGTATCGGTTGTCCTGGGCTTTATCCTGCTCGCGGCCGGCTCCATAGTCCTTGCGCCCATACTGCTGGTCATCGGGTATATTGTCTTTTTCCCCCTGGGCATTCTGCTGAAATAAACATCAATATCGCGTAGCCGGCTGCCGTGATCAATGCCCAAAAGCTCAAATGTCATGCCCGGGAAACCGGCATTGACGAACTGCGGATCACCACTGCTCAGGCGTTCTCCGATGCCCGGGAGCGGATCAACGAGCAGGTCGATGAGCACCTATTCCTGAACCCCGAACGCTGGTCCCGGACCTCGAACCGGAATTTTTGCGACATACATTATCAGCGATCGGACGCCCGCACCATCATAACCGCCTGTTTGTGTTATTATACGGACGAGCCCCGGGACGGATCGCGGCCGGGAGATCCTCACGGCATGATCGCCCGATACACCTGGCGTAACCATTACCGCGAACTTAGAAACCGCCTGCGCAAGCTGGCCCGTTTCCTTAAAAAGGAATACCGCGCGATGTTCCGCGTGTACTCCAACGGTCCGCTCACGGAGAAAGCGGCCGCGCAAAGGAGCGGTATTGGATATTATGGCAAACACAGCATCATCGTCCATCCCCGCTTCGGTTCATGGATCGTGCTGGGCGAGATCATAACCGATATCGAGATCGAGCCGGACCAGGCATTGCCCGACGATTGCGGTACGTGTCATCTATGCATGGACGCCTGTCCCACCCGGGCCATAATCCGCCCGTACATCATCGACCGGAGGCGCTGCATCCAAGCGTTGGCCAATTGGCCCGGCGAGATCCCGGAAGATATCATGGCCGTATGGGGGAAGCGTCTGTACGGCTGCTCCATATGCCAGGATGCCTGCCCGGTCAACAAGACCGTAAAACCGTTCGACCGACCCCGCACGGAGATCGGCAATGTTGGACCGTCGCTGTCCCTGCTTGATATCCTGCGCATCGATGACAAAACATACCGGACCGCCTACGCGGACAATCAGATTACCGCAGCCTGGATCAATTTTCCCGCGATCAAGAGAAACGCGCTGATCTGCCTTGGCCACACCGGTGGCCCTTCGGCATTGGGCATGGTCCGTGAATTTACCGGGCACGACGACAGTATTATCGCGGCGGCAGCACGCTGGGCGCTGAACCGTCTGTGAAATGGCCGGCATAAGGCAGAAGGTGCAAACCGCCCGGAGCAATCCGGGCCTGGTGCCGCGTTTCATCTGGAACCGGATCAAAACCGTGGCTTGCTATGAACTGTCCAGCCTGATGAACGGATGGGCCGCGCTCCCGGAAACCATTAACCTGTACCCGACAGCACGCTGCAACCTTAAATGTAAAATGTGCTTTGCCCGCCGGTATCGGGCAAAGTCCGAACTTGATTACGAACAGTGGTGCCGCGTCATCGATGAGATCGCTTCCTTCAAGCCGCGCGTTCATCTGTCGGGCGGGGAACCGTGCCTGCACCCGCGGATCATCGATATTATCCGGCACATTAAAAAATTCGGCCTCTACGTGCACATCACAACGAACGGCACTCAATTGGCGCGACAGGCCGAAGATCTGGTTAGTTCGGAGGTGAACCAGCTGGACCTATCGATCGACGGTCCTGCCGACGTGCACGACGCCATCCGCGGCAAACCCGGGACCTATCGGCTGATCGACGAAGGTTTGAACGCGCTTAACCGCGCGCGGTCAAGGTCCGCTTTGCCCCTGGTCCGGATAAATTCGATCATTAACTTCCAGGATCCCGGCGCCATGGGTCAAATCGTACAACAGGCTGAGCGGTGGGGCGCGCAGACCGTGCAGTTCATATACCCGTTGTACCTGAAGCCGGAAGAGGTGGCGGGCCACCAGGCCCTGCTCACATCCCTTCTGCACCGCGATCTCAACTACTGGAAATTCGCCGCTGGTCATGATCCTTCACCCCCCGACCTTGACAAGGCGTGGTCGACCGTGGAAACACTCCGCGGCCTGATCGCGGGTTCACGGCTCAAGATCGCTATTTTCCCGGATTTCACCCGGGATGCGTTTTCAGCATACTATGACCGCTCCCGGGATTTTTACCGGTCGTACACAGGTTCGTGCCGCGCCATGTGGAACACGGCGACCATCCTCCCTACGGGCGAAGTGGAGTCGTGCCCGGATTATGTCGTCGGCGACCGCGGGCACGAAGCATTCAAGGCCATCTGGAACGACCAGAGCATGAAAACGCTGCGGCGGCGCATCCGGGACCTGAATTTTTTTTCCGTCTGCCGGGCGTGCTGCTTTTTTTATCCCGTCAGGCCGAAACCTTTTATCGGTTGACAAAAAAATCCATTTCATTATAATACTGGCATGGCTGAAGAACAGAAAAAGACCGAACCCAAGTACCTGGATGAACCGGTAAAGATCAAGGAACTTATTTTCATGACCATATACTCGCTGGAAAGCAAAGCCTGGGCGTACCTCGGGCTCACCGGTCACCCTGAAACCCAGAAACCTTTGAAAGACCTGACCGAAGCGCGACTGGCTATCGATGCTATCGGCGCCCTGTACAAGTTGATCGAGCCTGATCTCGAACTTGAGGAGAAAAAAGACATCCAAATACGCCTGACCAATCTCAGGCTGAACTTTACCAAAGACGCGACGCCCGAAAAATCCTGATAAGGCAATGCGCCAAACCGTCCTGGAAAAATTTGTCCCTTTACTGGTCCTGGTCGCCGTCCTAGCCGTCTACGTCTATTCCCTCTGCCCGACCTTGTACCTGATCGATTCCGGTGAGCTCGCGGCCGTAAGTTTCACACTGGGCATCGCACATCCGACCGGCTATCCTTTGTACACGCTCATTTCGTTTTTTTTCAGCCGGATCCCCGGGGATCCGGTCTGGAATTTAAACCTGCTCTCGACGCTCTTCTCGCTCGGCGCTGCCCTCTTGATCTATCTGGCCGCGCGGGCGATCACCGGGCACCGCTTCATCCCGGTGCTGGCTGCATCGCTGTTCGCTTTCTCCCCGACGATCTGGAGAACAACGGTTACCAACGAGGTCTACCCGCTGACCGCGCTTTTCTGCGCCGCCTTGATCTTCCTGGCGCTAAGGATCAAGACCACGCGCGATTTCTATCTGATAATGTATCTGTGCGGGCTCTCGTTTACCAATCACATGAGCATCTTCGCGCTCGCGATCCCGGTCGGCATATACTGCATCATCCGATGCCGGCCTTCCTGGAAAACAGTGTGCCTCGGAGCAGCCCTGGCCGCTCTGGCGGTCACGCCCTACTTCTATCTGCTCGCGCGGGCCTCGGCCAACCCTGCCATTGCGTGGGGGGATCCGCATAACCTCCAGCGCCTCCTGTGGCACGTAACCGGACGCCAGTACCAGGTATGGATGTTTTCACAGTCCTTTTCGGAGATCATCGCGAACGCACGCCAGGGCATTTCGTTCCTGGCCGCCGACCTCGTCTATATTTTTCTCATTCCCTGCCTTGCCGGCACGTACTATCTGTTCCGACGCGAGCGCGGCAAGTTCTTCCTGTTCATATCCATAATTGCGGTCAATTTCCTTTACACCGTCAATTATGCGATCCCGGACATCGAATCATATTATATCCCCGGACTGACCGCCCTCTTTATTCTCAGCATCTACGGGCTCAAAGCCTTCGCACGCCACCTGAAATGGTTCATCGCAGTGCCCCTGGCCCTGCTCATCATGGTCGTCCATTACCAGCCGTCGACCCTGCGCGGTAATCATTTCGGACGGGAATTCGGCCTGGCGCATTTCAGCCAGCTGCCGGACAGCGCCCTGCTCATCTCGAACTACTGGGATATCGTGTCACCGGCAATATACCTGCAGGCCGTCCAGCGGCAACGTCCCGACATTGTCATCATCGACAAAGAACTCATGCGGCGCACGTGGTATGTGAACGCCCTGCGCCGGCAGTATCCTAAGATTTTCGCCGCGGTCGCCGGGCCGGTCAGCGACTATATGAAAGAACTCGTCAAATTCGAGTATAACCGCCCTTATGATCCCAACACCATCCAATTAAAATACATCAAAATGCTGGATGCGCTCGTGGCATCGAAACAGCGCCATGGCGTTTTTTTCGCGCTGCCATTCCCCGACCAGGACCTGCGACAGATCAAATCGGAACTGTCGTGGATCCCTTATGGTCTTGTCTTCGCCGTGACCGGCGATACGACGGTAACGGCCTTTGATTTTTCAAAACTTACGCTGACTCGACCCCGGTTCATTAACGACGTGCGGCTTGCCTTTAATATCCGCGTCGTCGAACAGATGACGCAGAGCAATATCCGCTACCTGACATCCCGCAACCGAATGGAAGCGGCCCAAAGCGCGGACCGCTGGCTGAAAAATTTCTCACGGCAAAGATAAGCGGATTGATTTTTTACTGATAATCCGTATAATTATCCATGCACATCCTCGTGGTCGACGACGAACAATCCCAGCGTGAACTGCTGGCGGGGTTCCTCAAAACGAAACAATACACGGTCACGACCGCGGCATCCGGCGCGGAAGCAGTGCAGCTTAACCGCTCGACTGGCTTTGACCTGGTCATCATGGACCTGAAAATGCCGGAACTAGACGGCATCGAGACCATGGCGCGCATGAAAGAGATCGACCCGGAAACCAATTTCATCATCCTCACCGGGTACGGCACGGTTGAATCCGCGGTCCGGGCGATCAAACTCGGCGCTTATGATTACCTCAACAAGCCGGTCAACCTGGACGAGCTGGAGCTGCTGGTCGAGCGGATCCGCGATGAACAGCTCACGCATCAGGAACTGGTGACCCTCCAGGAAGAGATCCATGAAAAGTTCAAGTTTGAATTTTTCATAGCGGAAAGCCCGGCTATGAAGCAGGTGCTGGGGCTGATCCCCCGGATCGCGAAATCCGATTCGGCGGTCTTGATCCTTGGTGAATCCGGCACCGGCAAGGAACTCATTGCGAGGCTGGTGCATGAAGCCAGCATCAGGAAAAGCACCCGTTTCATCCCCATCTCGTGCGCCGCCTTACCCGAGACGCTTATTGAAAGCGAACTGTTCGGCTATGAGCGGGGCGCGTTCACGGGCGCCGAAAAGAGAAAGATCGGCAAGTTCGAGCTGGCAAATCATGGAACCCTGTTCCTGGACGAGATCGGCGACCTGCCGATGATGGTCCAGGTCAAATTGCTCCGCGTTCTGCAGGAATTCACTTTTGAAAGGCTAGGCAGCAATGCTGCGGTCAAGGTCGATGTCCGCATGATCTCGGCCACGAACCAGGACCTTAAAAAGAAGATCCAGGCGGGCACTTTCCGCGAGGACCTGCTCTACCGGCTGAACGTGTTAACGATCGAGATCCCGCCGCTTAGGGAACGGCGAGAGGACATCAAGCCGCTAACCGATTTTTTTATCAAGCGCTTTACGGAACGAAGCCATAAACAGCTTAAGAGGATTTCAAAGGAAGCTTTGAACAAGCTGCTCCGATATGAATGGCCGGGGAATGTCCGGGAACTGGAAAACGTCATAGAGCGGGCCATGGTGCTGTGCCGTGGCGATCTCATCGAATCGGGCGACCTGCCCTTGAAGATCGAAACCGAAAAAGCATACACCGGCGAGACGATGGCGGACATCGAAAAGCAGCACATCCGCTCCGTGCTTTTAAAAACTAACTGGAACCTGAGCCTGACCGCGGAAAAGCTTGGCATTCACCGCAATACCCTGCGTCTCAAAATAAAGGAATACGGGCTGGAAAAAGAAAAGTAGGTATCCTTGACACCCCGTGCTTTTTAACTATACTTTACAGCATGGATAAAAAATTTATTTTTGTTACCGGTGGCGTCGTGTCATCGCTGGGTAAAGGCGTTGCCACCGCATCGATCGGTTTTTTATTAAAGTCATTCGGGCTCAAAGCCACGCTTTTAAAGATCGATCCCTATATCAATGTCGACCCCGGGACCATGAACCCTTACCAGCACGGCGAGGTGTTCGTGACGGCGGACGGCGCCGAATGCGATCTTGACCTCGGACACTATGAGCGTTTCCTTAACGAATCGCTCGCGCGCCAGAACAATATCACGACCGGCCAGATATATTTCGACGTCATCAGCCGCGAACGCAAGGGTGAATACCTGGGCAAGACCGTCCAGGTCGTGCCCCATATCACGGACGAGATCAAATCGCGGATCATGGAGGTGGCCACGAACAGCAAGGCCGATATCATCGTGGCCGAGATCGGCGGCACGGTCGGCGATATTGAAGGCCAGCCGTTCCTCGAAGCCATTCGTCAGATGAGGCTGGACCTGGGGCGAGAGAATACGCTATACATCCATCTAACGCTCGTGCCGTTCATCAAAACGACCCGGGAATTCAAGACCAAGCCAACCCAGCATTCAGTACGAGGCCTGTTGTCCATGGGCATCCAGCCAGATATCCTGCTGTGCCGCACCGATTCATACCTCTCGGATGATCAACGAAAGAAGATCTCCCTGTTCTGCAATGTGCCGATTAGTTCGGTCATCGACGCCGTGGACGTTGAATGCATCTACGAGATACCGCTTATTTTGCACCAGCAAAAGCTGGATCACCTGATTATGAATCACCTGGGGATCGACCGCAAAGAAGCCGATTTCAGCGAATGGTCCCTGTATGTCCAGCGGGCCAAGTCCCCAAACAAGACCGTGGAGATCGCGATCTGCGGCAAATATGTTGAGCTCAGGGACGCCTACAAGAGCATCATCGAAGCCCTTAATCACGCCGCCGCGGCCAATGACGCCCGCGTCAAGCTTAAATGGATCGACACGGACCGCATTGAGGACGAGATCGCGCTCAGCAACACCCTTTCCAACATCGACGGCATATTGATCCCCGGCGGTTTCGGCATGAGGGGTATCGAGGGCAAGATCAGAGTGGTCAAATACGCGCGGGAAATGAGGAAACCGTTCTTCGGGATATGCCTGGGCATGCAATGCATGGTGATCGAGTATGCCCGAAACATCTGTGCGCTCAAGGGCGCCAACTCGACGGAATTCGACGATGACACGCCGAACCCCGTGATCGACCTCCTGCCCGAGCAGAAAAAGATCAAGGATCTGGGTGGCACCATGCGGCTCGGCAACTGGCCCTGCCACATCGAACCCAAGACGCTGGCGCACCGGATCTATAAAAAGAACCTGATCGAGGAACGCCACCGCCACCGCTATGAAGTCAACCCCAAGTACATAAAACCACTAGCCGAGAAGGGCCTCATCTTTTCCGGACATTCCCAGGACAACAAGCTAATGGAGATCGCGGAAATATCCCATCATCCTTTCTTCATCGGCGTGCAGTTCCACCCTGAGTTCACGTCCCGGCCGCTCGCGCCCAATCCGTTGTTCTATCATTTCATTGAAGCGTCACTGAAGAAAACATAGTGCCGGTATTATCCGTACCGTGGGTCCTGTCCGTAATCTACGTGCTTTACTGGCTTAACCGGCAGCGCCGGATGCTTTTAAAGGAACGCAGCCCGGTCAGTCCCGAACGCTGCCTTTATGCCCTTGCCCGCAACCTGGTGTTCATGCTGTCGCGGTCCCGCGCCGCGCCGTTCGTGGTCAAGGGTTCGCTCCAGCCGGCGGGCAGTGGCGCGGTCATGTATTCAGTGCACTACGGCATATGGGAGATGATGCCGCAGGTTCTGAGGACCGCCGGGTTCCGGATCGGCATTATCACCAATCAGTACGGCCATGGCGGCAACAACCATCCGCTGGCGGCATGGGCAGACCGGCTCCTGCGCCGGTGGCGTTCCCGGAACGGCGTCATCGTGTTCTACCAGAACAATCCGCGCGCGATCGTCGAATTCGTCAGGAACGGCGGTGTCTTTGCGATGCTTGTCGATGGTTCTAGCTTTTTTTCCAAATTCCACAAAGCCCAGAAGCTGGCCGCGGTTTGCCATGTGCCGTTGATCCCGTTCGCCATGTACCGCCGTGACGGCCGCGGGGTCCTTGATATCAACTGCGATCTGGAAACATTGATCGCCCGACGTCCGCACGATTACGCGTGGTTCTACCGGTCGCGGCGGGCCGCAGCATGATCACCGGTAAAGCGCGCCGCCATTGGGCATCGCCGTCGCCGGGCATGATTCTGATCGCGCTCATGGCCATGGCTGTATGCACCTGCGAAGAAGAAGAATTCACCGAATCGCCGGTCAATCAGTTCCCCCATATCACACTCATGAAATTCAGCTTGACCGAGACCAAAAACGGAAAAAAACTGTGGGTGCTGGATGCGGACGAAGCCAACGTGTTCGACGAGTTCATAAGCGTCGATACCGTGACCATCCGGTTCTTCGACGAAAAGCCGGAGGCCTATGCGGTCCTGCGCAGCCTGAGCGGTACTCTCAATACCAAGACGCGCAATATTATCGTCCGTGACAGCGTGAGGCTGTTGACTAGCGATTCCACAAGGCTGTTCACTGATTCGCTTTTCTGGAAAAACGATTCGCAAAAAATAATCACCAATTCCTACGTCCGAATCGTCAAACAGGACAGCACGACGATCGAAGGTAATGGGCTGATTACGACCCCGGACCTCAAGAAGATCGAGGTCATCGGCGCTATCACCGGCACTTCGCCGGTCGAATTCCCGAAGATCAGGTGATCCCATGCCCTATGCGGTCTACCCGCTGCTGCTTTTAATGCTGACGCCTTTCCGGGCGGATAAAGTCGAGATCATACAGGAAGATTCCGCCAGCATCGTTCATTTGATCGGGAATGTCGCAATCGAGCAGGAAAGCACCCTGATCACGAGCGCCGAGGCGATCCTCAACGAAACCGAGGGATATGTGCAGCTGTTCCGCGACGTTATCATCAAGGATAAGACCGGTGATATCATGGCCCAGCAGGCGCTCTATTATTTCCATGATAAGAAAGCCTCGCTCAGCGGCGCGGTCGAGCTCCGCACCGACACCGAAACCCTGAGCTCGGACTCGCTGGACTACGACGGCATCACGAAACAGGTGCTGATGCACCGCAATGTCAAGATCGTCGATGAAAAGAACGACATGACCGCCTATGGCAGCCGCGGCTGGTATGACCTGGCTGAAGATTACGGCCGCCTGACCGGCGAGCCTCATCTTGAAGTGGCCCGCGCGCCCGTTGATAGCGGCGCCGCGCTGCGGCCGCCGATGACCGTCGTCGCCAATTCATTCATGCTCTACGCCCGGGATAACATGTTCTGGGGATATGACTCGGTGACCGCGGTGATCGACAGCATCACCGTCGATTGCGACACCTTTGCCTACGACCTGAGCAAGGAAAGCGGCACCATGGTGCGCCCCCGGGTTACGGAAAAGACCAACGAGCTTGCCGGCAACCAGGGCAGTTTCAAGATCCGGAACAAAATGATCGAATATTTCTCGGTTCAGCAAGGTACTGCCCGCTATACCACCAAGGAAGGATCGAAAAATTTCATCGAGGGAGAACAGATCACGGTATTTTTCTCAAACGGCGAAGCCAGCCGGGTCGTGGCCGGAGGCCAACCCCGTGGCCGGTTATTGTTGAAATCAGAAAAGACGGATGAAGATGCTGGTAACTAAGGATCTGACCAAGGTATTCGGCCGGCGGGTCGTCGTCAACAAGGTGAACCTGAAGATCGAACAGGGAGAGATCGTCGGCCTGCTGGGCCCGAACGGCGCCGGCAAGACGACGACCTTCAACATGATCGTGGGGCTGCTCATGCCCAACCAGGGCGAGATCCTCTTCGACGACCTGGCCATCACCGCGCTGCCAATGTTCAAGCGCGCCCGGCTGGGCATATCGTTCCTCTGCCAGGAACCAAGCGTCTTCAAGAAACTCACGGTCCTGGACAATCTGATCGCCATCTACGAGATCGTCGGCGTCAAGCGCCGGGAAGCGGTCAGTCTGGCAGCCAAACTTCTCTCCGATTTCAAGCTTGATCATGTCAAAGATCAAAAGGCCTACACGTTGTCCGGCGGCGAGCGCCGCCGTGTCGAGATCGCGCGCAGTCTGATCAGCCACCCGAAATTCCTTCTCCTCGATGAGCCCTTCACGGGCATCGATCCCATCGCCCGCGCGGAACTGCAGGACATAATCCTGAAGCTCAAGAGCCAGGGGATCGGCGTCCTGATCTCGGACCACAATGTCCGGGAAACCCTGGAGATCACGGACCGTGCATATCTCATCTATGACGCGCAGGTGCTGTTGTCGGGCAGCGCGCAGACGCTGATCGACGACCCCCAGGCCAGGGAACTGTACCTGGGCTGGAAATTTAAGATCTGAGCTTAAAGACGTACACCGCCGGGTTCACCGGGTTCCAATCCATGTTTGGATAATGGGGATCAAAGGTAATACCTAAAATATAGAATTTTTTGAAAAATTCTTTGACAATGACGTAGTCGCGCTGTTCGAACAGGCGCGAAATGAATTGCTTTCTCACGGTCGCGCTTTCACGGCTGCTGACCGACGACGAAAGTTCGTACTCGGTAATGATGAAATAGTCCGGCTTGATGCTCAGCAACCGGTCATAATTGAAATCAACGAGCTTGATGTTCTCCAGCACCATTTCCACCGGCGGAGTGTAATTCCATGGGAAATAGCTCGCTAAACCCACCACTGCCTGCGGGTTCGCGTTTTTACGCATCCATTCCGCGCACTCAATGCGCGTGTCGGTCGGGGTGATCCGCAGGACCAGCGAAAACGAGAAAGCCAGAGTGTACGCGAAAACGAACGCGCCGGCAATACCGATGCCGACCAGCGCCGCCTTTTTGCGGATCCGCTTCATGAGATCATACAGCATCCGGCTGACCGCGATCATCAAAAACGGCAGCACCATCAGCACGTGCCGGAGATGGGGAGACGCGTGGTAGACCATCATGGCATAGAACGGCACGATGTAGAATAACAGCGTAAGATCGGACCGCGTCCGTCTCAGGAACAGGTACAGAAGTGCCAGGAAGGCAAGGATGGTCAGAGGCAGCTGCAGCGAATTGAAACTGGCCACCGAGAACGGCGCTATCAGGCTGGCCGGGTAAGCATTGTAATAGAACAAACCCCGTGCCCCGAATATCCCGCCGAAACCATGGACACCCCCCCTGAGGAACTCATCGCTCGACAATAACGCGTATGGGGTTGTTAACAAGAAAAATCCCGCGGCCACAACCAGGGCGCCGATGGAATCGCGATTCAGGATCCGGGCGATGAACCGCCGCTTGAGGCCCGCATTCTGGTCATAGATCCGGTAAAAGAACAGCAGAAGAAGCAATCCATTGGTGTACTTGGTCCCGATCGCGATACCCATGAAGATCCCGCAAAGTAATGCCCAGCGCCGCGCGCCCAGGGATGAAGGGTTCATGGTCAGTATCCAGAATGCCAGCGTGAACCAGAAAAGCGCCGGCGCATCGACTACGAGGAAACGCGACTGGAATATGGCCGTGGGCAGGATCGCGGTGAACGCAGCGGCAATGAGGCCGGTCACATCATTATACAGGTTCCGGCCGATCAGAAATATCAAAAAGATCAATACCACGCTCTCGATCAGGGTCAGGATCCTGCCGATAACATACATTCGGGAATAATCACCGAGCGAAACGCCGCTTTCCGGCTGCCCCAGCTCGTTCGTTTTCACGGGCGGGGAGAACGGTTCGATGATACCGAACCACGAAGCCACCTTCAGCGACAGCAGCAGCGTGTAATAATGGAACGTTGGGTTGATGAAATAGTGCGGGTTCAGATTGTCAGGACCCATCTTGAACAGCAGCCCGAGCACGAATGCCTCGTCCTGATAGTGATTGCGCCAGTACGGGGCTTTCGGTATACCCCATTCGAACCTGTGGCAACGAAGATAAGCGCCCAGCGCAGTGATAAGAATCAGCGCGATCAGGATCGATCTTTTCATGGGTGCAATTATAGCAATAACCGGCGCGGTTGTCAACCGCGCCGGTCCGCCGGGTAATTGACTTTTATCCAAAATCGGTCTATAATAACGCGATGGAGTGCAAGTGAAAAAAGGCGCGCCGGCCGCTTGGTCCAGACCGCTGCCGGTCTGGATATTCCTGGCTGTATACCTGGTGTTTTCCATTCTGCTTTTTGACCCGAAGCTGTTTACCGGAGGCGATAACGCGACCTACATCATCCTGGCCGAATCGCTAGCCGGCGGCAAAGGGTACTCAAATATCAACGTACCCGGCGATCCCGGCAATACCCAGTATCCGCCCGGTTTCCCGCTCATGCTCGTCCCACTGGTGCTGTTATTCGGCGCCAATATCCTGGCCTTAAAAATTTTAATAGTTCTGACCGGCGTTGGTGCGATGTTTTTCATCTATAAGATCGCGGCGGGTGTTTTCAAAGAACACAGCATGCCTTTAATAGCCCTTTCCCTGTCCCTGCCCGTGTTCATTACCTACAACCACTGGGTCCTCTCGGAAATGCCCTTTTTCTTCTTCTCGCTTGGTGCCGTTTATTTCATCATGCTACAAAGGGATCGGCCGTCGCCGGTATTCACGTTGATCGCGATCGGATTCGCGGTTTTTTCGTTCTTCATCCGTACCTCCGGCATCTCCCTGATCGCCGCGATCGCGCTCTATTTTTTACTGAGAAAAGATTATCGCTTTTTAGGGGTGCTCATCATCCTGTTCCTGGCGGTATTTATTCCCTGGTCGGTCCGGAACGCGCGCATCCCGTCCGAAGGTTCATACGTCGACCAGCTGCTGGCAAAAAATCCCTACCAGATGGAACTGGGCCGGGCATCAGTATCGGACTTTGCCGTGCGCATCGTAGACAATTTTGCCATTTATTTTTTTAGCATCCTGCCGCTGGCTGTCATGGCGGCCGTTTCGGTCTCCTGGCTCAAAGCTCTGGCAGGGTCGATCCTGCTTGGATTGATCATCGCCGGGTTCGTCCGACGCATTAAAGCGCCCGCGATACAAGAATGGTATTTTATTTTCGGTCTGGCCGTTTTACTGTTTTGGCCTGCCGTCTGGTCATCGGACCGCTTCCTTTTGCCGCTGCTGCCCTTTTTCCTGATCTACTTGTACGAAGCGTTTTTCTGGCTGCGCGAGAAACTGAAGATCAAACACCTGGTAACGGCGGCGACGGCGGTCATGATCGTCCTCAATCTTTTCACGCTCGTGCCGCAAATGCGCACCGCTGTCGCTGATACTGCGGGATACCTGCACGGCGACCGGTACGCCGGTTATCAGCCTAATTGGCGGCGTTTTTTTGAAACCGTTGAGTGGATAAAGAAAAACACGCCGTCCGATAAAATTATACTCGCCCGCAAACCGGAATTCGTCTACCTGCTGTCGGACCGCAGATCAATGATCTTTCCCTTTACCACAAACACCGCACGCATGAAGGAATCCATAGCCCGGAGCGATTATATCCTGATCGACCAGCTGTTTCCGCAGACCTTTAGATTCCTGGTGCCGGTCATCCAGCAGGAACCCGAGCGCTACGAGGTCGTCTATCAGTCCAGAAAACCGGAATTTTTCGTGCTGAAGGTCATACGCTGACGCCCGGCCTGCTAGCAGGTCTAATCTTGACAATTATCGAAGAATCCTTATAATTAGAGAAATATGTTGTTGCTGTTCTTCGTTTTGCTTGAATACAAACCTCAGACGCTGGCCGTCCCGCCTTTTGAACACACTTTCGGGTTTTACCGCGCCTCCAAGTACTACCTCCAGCTATTCCTGGGACCCGGCTTCAACTATAATGATCCGCAGGGGATCACTGCGGTCAAACTCAAGGAGTTGGACGACCCCAAGACAAAGAAAGACGATGACGAACTCACGGCTTTTGCGGTCAATTCCGGGAACGGGCAGATCATCTACAACGTCGGCCTGGAGGCGGTCAAGATCTACGGCAACAGGGAAACCTTTTCAAGCCCCAAAGGGATCACTGCCAACAGCGACGGGCTTGTCGCGGTCGCTGATTTCGGCAACCGTCGCGTCGTGAAACTCCAATGTCAAAAAGGTGAACTCAAGTGGGCCGGCGAGATCCCGCTCGCGGGCCGGCCATACGATGTCTGCTTTGATTCGCAGAACAACCTTTATGTCACTGACTATGATAACTCCCGCGTCTGTGTTTATGGCCCGGACAACAACCTCATCACTTCCTTCGGCATAACGGGCCGCGCGCTCGGCGAGATATATCAGCCGATGGGGATCGAGGTGATCGACGCTCAGGCCCCGCACAATCGCTTTCAGGACGAGTTTATCGTGATCACGGATGATGACGGCAAGCGGGTCTCGAAGTTCACCTTGAACGGCCGGTTCCTGGGATCGGTCTATGACTTTGAGCTGGGGCTGGCCGAAGCCCATTTTCTTTATGTCGCAATGGACTATTACGCGAGCATTTATGTGACCGACGATGTCAATAACCAGATCCATAAATTCGACCATGACCTGCGCTATATCATCTCCGAGGGTCGGACCGGCACGGATCAGGGCGAATTTGCTTCGCCGCGCGGCATCACCATCAACCGCAAGTACGGTCAGGTTTTCATAGCGGAAAAAGAGGGCGGTCAGTATCTCTGGATCGCGGGTGACGTCATTTTCATCGGCGCTTTTCCCCCGGTCATCACCAAAGACCTGCCCGGCACGACGATCGCCATCTACCTGACCCAGGAAGTAAAGGTAAACATGGGTGTTTATAACGCCATGAACGAAAAAGTGAAGGATCTACTAAAAGACATAAAGTGCGCCCCCGGTGAGTTCCTCGTGGTATGGGACGGCCTTGACAGTAAAAATGTGCAGGTGCCGGACGGTGTCTATCAGATCAAGATCGATATCAAGCCTTTACACGGGTACGGAGCCCGCATCAAGAAATCCGTACAAGGAAGTGTCACATGCAGGACTTCATAAAATTTTTACTCATTCCCATGCTCATCGGCGCGACCAAATACGCCGGTGAATTCCAGGAGCTGGGCGTTAACGCCCGGGCCTGGGCCATGGGCAGTACCGGCGTGGCGCAGTGCGTTGATGCGTCGGCGCTGTACTTCAATCCCGCCGGCACTATCTTCGCCGGCCGCAGCGTCGCCGTGATGCACGCGGAGAACTTCGGCGGCATCGTGAAGAACGAATTCGGCGCGATCACCCTGCCCAAGGGTAATTCCGCGGTGGGCCTCGGTCTTCAGTATGTTTCCGCGGGTGGTATAAAGCTGACCACCCTTCCGGACACGACCATGCCGCCCGGTAGCGACAACCCGCCGGTAGCCTACGATACCGTGGCTGCGCGCGACCTGATCGTTTACTTCAACGGCGCGAGATCGAAAGGTCCGGTGTCTTACGGCGTCACGGCCAAGGTCTATTACCGCGACCTGTATGTGATCACGGGTTTTGGCGGCGGCCTCGATGCCGGCGCCCGGCTGGATCTTGGATACCTGGTGATCGGTTGCAGTGTCCGCGACGTGGTGCTGTCCCCCATCGTATGGAGCAACCGGACCAAAGAGAACATTGCCCCGAAACTGGCATTCGGTGTTGCTCCCGTGCTCCCGCTGGACCGCATTTCCTCGCGACTGATCATCGAGACCGATATCGTAAAGGCCATTGACGACAACGGTTTTGCGGTGAATATTGGCTGTGAATACGGCTACAAAGAACTGGTCTTTGGCCGTATCGGATGGACCCGCGGCACCTATACCCTGGGTGCCGGGATCCGCTACCGCAAGTTGCGCTTTGACTACGCCTTTGTCACCCACTCGGACCTGGAGAACTCGAATAAGTTTTCCGCGGGGTTAGAATTCTAGTAAAAGCTGAGCTGTTCAGGAAACTGCTCAACCTCTGGACCATTTTCATCCCCGTCACTTACTATCTCATACCGCAGCAGTCCGGCCGTTGGATCCTGCTGATAATAACCGTGGTCATCGTTATCGTCGATTTTTTCAGGATCCGCGTGAACGGGATCAAAGAAGGATTCATTCTTCTTTTCGGCTCGTTCCTGCGGCGCCATGAACTGACCCGCCTGAGCGGAGCTACATATCTGCTGCTGGGATGCCTGATCACCGCATGGATAACGAGCAAACCGGTCTTCGTGGCTGCCAGCGCCTACACCATTGTCGGCGATACCTTCGCGGCGATCTGCGGTCAGATGCTTAAAGGACCTAAGATCTTTAAAAAAACGCTTTACGGCAGTCTGGGTTTCCTGATTTCATGCGTGCTGGTCGCGTTACTGCTGCACTTTACGATCCACGAACCGCTGTACGCCCTGTTAGCGGGAGCATTGGCCGCCACCATACTTGAAGCCCTGCCCTTGCCCTGGGATGATAATTTTGCGGTCCCGATCCTAACCGGTGTTGTTATGAGCCTGATCTGACCGCGTTTCCTGCGTTTTTTTTACGGATTTTAGCTGTCAGGCTTTTATAAAACTCTTATGAGTTAACTCCCTGCGCTTTCAGCGAGCGCAGCGGTCCTGCTCTAATCTGCCGTTACCTTGAACACCTGATCGTGTTCATGCACCGGCGCGTCGACTTTCGTCCCGACGGCGTCGCCTTTTTTTGCCGACGTTACAGGATTGCGGTCAACCTGCATGGATGTGACCGTCTGGCTGAAATCAGCCGTCTTGCCCTTGATATGGATGGTATCGCCGGCATTCAATTCATCATCCGTCAGTTCCAGCACTGCCACCTGTATCTTACCGAAATAATGAGTTATTTTCCCGATCAATTTTTCCATATTCTCTCCTTGTGCGCAATATTACTCATCCACGCAGTCGTGTCAAGGGTATTAACCAACGCAGGATCGCTGCGCTCGCAGGAGGCGCAGGAAACGCCGGCAGTAAAATGCAGTGGCAGACCTTGGTCTGCGTCACTCAATTAAGTCGAGCAAGCTCGACCACTACATTTATGTTTCACTAAACGCTAAGGATTGATTTCTGCCCAGGATTAAATATAATAAACATAATATGAAAGGAGACTGCTAAACATGAAGAGGGATCTGACATCAATGTTCGATCTGACAAAGAAGGAAATACAGAGCATCTTCACGATCACCAAACAGCTCAAAACGGCGCAGAAAAAAGGTGCTGATCACAAACTGCTGAACGGCAAGACCATGGCCATGATCTTTGAGAAACCCTCGCTGCGCACGCGCGTAACCTTTGAAACCGGCATGACCCAGCTTGGAGGGCATGCGATATATCTGGCGCCGTCCGACATCCAGCTGGGCAAGCGGGAAACGGTGGACGATGTCGCGAAGAACCTGTCGCGCTGGGTCGACATCATCATGGCGAGGGTCTTTGCCCACTCCACCATCACCGGCCTGGCAAAAAACGCCAGCATACCGGTCATTAACGGCCTGTGCGACCTGGAGCATCCCTGTCAGATCCTGTGCGATCTATTCACGGTCATCGAGAAAAAAGGCAGCCTGTCCAATATCACGATCGCCTACGTGGGCGACGGCAACAACGTCTGCAATTCCTTTGTCGCGGCTTCGGTCATTCTGGGCTACCGGCTGAATATCGCCACCCCGCGCGGCTATGAACCGTACCGACCTTATCTGAAGAAAGCGCCGCGCGCCATGCTCACGACCGATCCGGTAAAGGCCGTGACCAATGCTGATATCATCTACACTGACGTCTGGGCATCAATGGGACAAGAAAAGGAAAAAGAGAAACGCAAGAAAATCTTCAAGGACTACCAGATCAACCGCCAGCTCGTCCGGCACGCCAAAAAGAACCATTGCATTATGCACTGCCTGCCGGCCCATCGCGGGGAAGAAATCACGGAAGAGATCATTGACGGAAAAACATCCATCGTTTTTGACCAGGCCGAGAACCGCCTGCACATTCAGAAAGGCATCATTGTTTTTTTAATGAAGAACAGGAAAAAATAGGCGGATGTCAATGGCGGTCACGCAGATCCTCAGATCGATAGTCAATGATCCGATCAGGAAGATATTCGCGATCGTCTTTGCATTCGGATTGTGGCTTTTTGTCGCGGTCGAAGGCACCTATACCGACCGCCGGGACGTCAAGATCGCCTTCATCGGTCTGCCGGAATCTCTCACCGTCACGGACGCGCCGCTGGAGATCCCCGTGACCTTCACCGGCAAAGGACGGTCGTTGCTCGGTTTTTGGCTCCTGCCACCTACGGTTATAGCCACGGTCACCGACGCCAAAACCGGCAGCGTAAAGATCACATCGAAGGATCTCGCCATCCCATCCAATCCCCAGGACGTTTCGGTCCAGTACGACATAAAGACCATGGACCTGCGGATCGACGAAAAGGTCAAACAGACCGTACCTGTTACGATCCCCATGAAAGGCAGCCCACCCGAGCGGTACGCGATCGGTATGATCACGATCTCAGACACGGTCCTGGCGACCGGTCCCAAAGGATATCTGCGCGGTCTTGCTGATGTCGCGACCGAATCGCTCGACGTGCACAACCGCACCGCTTCGTTCTACCAGAAACTTAAACTGCGCGCACCCGCCGGGTCGATACGGTTCAATCAAGATTATGTTACGGCCATGATCGAAATCGATACGGTGAGCCGGCGCTTGCTGACCAACCTTCCGGTCAAAATCATATCCAAACAGAACCAAACCGTGTCGGCCGCAGCCCTTTATCTTGACACCCTCATCGTCGCTGGTGCGAACAGCCGGATCAGCAAACTTAAAAAAACCGATATTGACATCATGATCAGGCTGTCCGATCTGAAAACAGGCGAATATTCATTGCCTGCCGAGATCATATCTCCCGCGTATGTGAAGCCGGTGCATTCCAGCCCTAAAAAATTCAAAATAAAGATCTATTAGGAAAGTATATTTTTCTGCGGTTAACGCAGGACCAGCAGCGCGGCCTCAATGACCAGCGCGCACAGCGCTATCATCAGACACGCAACGGTCAGATCAATGCCGGCTAGAGCGCTGAGCGATCTCAAGACCTGCACCCCCAGTTGAGCTGCCGACCCTTCATCGATACTGCGCAGGTCGCCTTCGGCCGGGTCAACGTTGACGCCGATGGTATCCCCGCCATAGCAGTATAGTCCCGGCCTGGTGATGCTGGCGAGCCGGTACCCGCCATCGATACCCTGAAGGACCTTGGTCGTATCGACCGCCGCACCTACGGTATATTCCCGGTCAGGGAGTTGGTAGACAACGCTGCTTGCGAGACGGTGGAGCAACGGCACGAATATCGCCCGGTAAACGAGATCGGTATTTCCGGGGACGCACTCGGTCGCCACGATGCACACGTTGTCTTTCTGAATTATCAACGGGTACTGGTCGACCCGCGCGAGAACATGGCCGCGCGCTTCTAGATCATTCAGGCGGTAGAACCGTATCCCTTTCAGCGACGCTTCGTTCTTGAACACTTTAAAGACCGGACTACCGGCATCGACCCAGTCCAGCGTCAGGTAACCCCTGGGTGCGACCGTGCCGCGAACCGCTGCCCATTCTCCGATAAAACGTCGCATACCAGGACCCGGATCATTGCTCAGGAAGATCAACGCGCCCGTGTTCTTTTGCATCAAGAAATCACGAATCCTGATCTCGTCCCCTTTTGACAGATCCGGCACATTGTTTAGAATCAGAACCGCTTGCATCCTCAGATCGCCGTCCTTAAGGTTCATGATCGTTCTAACATCAAAGGGCATGGACGCGGCGCTGACCGGGCTGAGGGCGTTTTTCAGGTACTCGTTGGCGCCGACGATCAAGACCCTCATCCGTCTGGGCACGGTCTTGGCAAAATAGTATTCGTTATCCATGAGCAGGCTGTCATCATCCATGATCGCGACCGTACCGGCATTGCACCGGACCGGTAATGTAAAAACAACGTCGGCTGACTGATCCGGTTGGACCGCGAGATCGCTGGTGAACTCCTGCTCCTGCGAGACCAGGCGCGCTGTTCCCCTAAATATGCGTCCGGAATGATTTTGCACGGTCGCCATGATCTGATACTTGTCGGTCACGATGCTCACGGGGTCCACCATTGATACCTGGGCGATCCCGGCATTGCCGCCGCCCGGTATTTCGTACCATATAAGTTTCCGGTCTGAAAGCGCCTTTGCGGTCAGGTCTTTAAACACGATCTCCTGGCCGTCGCCGACATACAAGTAGTTCAGTTCGTATGCCGGTGCGTCGATCCTGATGTTCTCCAGCGCCTGCCGCAGAGAACCGGTGCGGCAGGACAGGGTACATGCTTCCACTTGTTTCAGCGCGCCGTTCAGTCCGGTCCAGGACAGCGGTCTGGAAGGGCCGGTCAGGGGCACTACGCAAAACTCGCTGGCCGGTGAATATCGCCGGAGCAGTTCGCGGGCGGCTTCCTGAGCGCGCCGGAAATTATCGCCGTAACCCATGCTGTAAGTATTGTCAAGGATGATGATCACGGAAGCCAGGCGGTGCGAGGGTATTTTCGGCTGGCGTGCCAGCCACGGCGCGGTCAGTTGCGGTTTCGCCAGGCTCAGGAACAGGAAAAGGACAAAAAGACAACGCAACGCGAGCACCAGGATATCGCGGAGTTTTAACCAGCCGAGACGCCGCGCCTCGGTCATTCTCAAGAATGCCAGGGATGAGAACGGCACCCGCTTGAGTCTACGGCGAAACCAAAAATGGATGATGATGGGCACAGCCACGAGCGCCGTCCCCAAAAGGTACACGGGATTAAGGAAGGTCACAACATTTTCATCCGTTTGTGCAGGAAGGCGATCAGCGCCTGGTCATAGGGCGTGTCCGTAAAGACCGTTTCACAGTCAATATGAACCTCGAGCAGCGCTCGGCGGTAAAACGCGATGAACTGCTCCATATGTTTCTGGTAGGACGCGCGGATGGCGGCTGGATAAACGATCATTTCATCGTCGGTCTCCAGATCCTTGAACAGCGCCGGGTCTGCGTAGGGAAAAGAGAATTCTTTTTTATCGAGCACCTGGAACACCAGCATCTCGTGCTTGCGAAAACGGAATGACCGGATCGCCCGGACCACCGATTCGGGCTGATCGAGCAGATCGGATACGATGATGATGAGCCCGCGGCGCTTGGTCTTCTGGGCGAGTTCACCCAGTACGTCCGCGATCGATGTTTCGCCGCCGGCGGCAGCGCCGTCGATAACGCCGAGGATCCTGGATAAATTGACCTTTTTCGCCGAGGGCGGCACGTATTCACGGATCTTGCTGTCGAACGTGATGATGCCGACGCCGTCCTTCTGCCTGGAGAGGATGTAGGCAAGGCTTGCGCAAAGGTACTTGGCGTACTCGAGCTTGCTGATCCGGTCGCCATAAGCCATGGAGCCGCTGATATCGAACAGGATATAAGCGCGCAGATTCGTTTCCTCAAGGTATTGTTTGATATAGTACCGGTCACTGCGGGCAAATACCTTCCAGTCGATGCGGCGCGGCTCGTCGCCCGGCATATACGGCCGGTAATCGGCGAACTCCTGCGAAAACCCCTTGTACGGGCTCTGGTGCAGCCCGCTCAAGAACCCCTCCACGACCAGTCTGGCCTGGAGGTCCAATCTTGATAGTTTTGAGATTACTTCAGGATCCAGATATTTTCTGGGTGACGGCATTGATCGAAACAAAATGCTCAAAGGTCTTTTTCAAACCTTCGGCCAGGGAAACGCCGGGGCGCCACTTCAGTGTCCGGCTGATCTTTGAATAATCCAGGGAATTACGAAAAACCTCGCCGGGGATAGCTGCCCGGTGCTCGTGCCGGATATTGCGGCCGGTTACGGCCGCCAGCTCATCGACCAACCGGTTGACGCTCGTCTCGACCGAGGTCCCGATATTGAATACATCGGACGCGCTGTCCAGGGCGAGCACGTTCGCCCGCACCACGTCCTCAACGAACACATAATCGCGCACCTGGTCGCCGCTGCCGTTCACGAAACAGGGACGGTCGTTCAGTATTTCATTGATGAATATCGAGATGACTCCGGCTTCGCTTTTGCCGATCTGCCTGGGCCCGTACACGTTGCTGTAGCGCAGGATCACATAAGTGAAACCATGGAGTTGAGCGAAAACCTTGATATAGTGTTCGGTGGCAAGCTTCGCTACGGCGTAAGGGGACATTGGCTGCGGCACGCGATCCTCGGATATCGGGTAGTGATCGGGTTCCCCGTAGATGGCGCCGCCGCTGGATGCGAAAATAAAACGCTTCACGCCCAAGGCGGCGGCGTAATCAAGCAGCCGTACCGCGCCCAGAACGTTCACGGAAGCGTCGAGAAATGGGTTGGCGAGCGATGTCCGCACATTGATCTGGGCGGCGTGGTGATTGACAACATCGAACCGGGATTCGTCAAATACCTTTTTCAGCGCCTCGTCCCTTATGTCCAGTTCGATGAACCGCGTCCGTTTGTTCACGTTACCGCGGTTACCGGTCGACAGGTCATCGATGACCGTAACGTCATGGCCTTCCCGGATATATGCATCGACGATATGCGAGGCGATAAATCCGGCGCCGCCGGTCACGAGGATCTTCATATCTTTAAATTATATCCATATCAAAATTGGTGTCAACGAGCACGCAACCACAATCCTCCCGCATTTTCGCCCCCTTAATGGCTACAATTCACCCCCTCCTTTTTCCTCCCCCCTCGAGGGCAACGTGGAAAAGGATCTTTCATGATAATTGGCGTCCCTGCGGGAGGAGGGTAAGGGTCGGTGGGTGGGCGGGGGGGATAATAACTCATGTCCAGCAATCCTCCTTGACTTTAGGTTCCAGGTTATTATAGTTAATTCATTATTATTTAAGGAGGCTTTATGAAAACACCGATCAGACCTGCTATTTTCCTGCTTTTCTGCATTTCCATAGGTTTTTCCGTCATCCCCCTTGTCACGTCGCCCTCGTGGACCTCGAACGATAACGATTACTCGACTGGCGGCGCCCTCTGCGACGTGACCATGGACCAGCAACTTGATTTTTGTATGGGCAACGGCAATGACATGGCGTCGAACTACAATGCCGTTTACGTTAACGGCGGCGGGGCGCTTGAGACCGTAGCTTCATGGCGCTCGATCGAGACCGGATACTATTCGCACATCTCCATGGGCGACGTCGATAATGACGGCTACCCGGACATGGCGATCTCATACCTTGGCTCCGGCAGCACGAACCAGGGTCCCGTGAGCATTTACCGTAATTCGGGCACGGGCTTGAACACCACGGCCTGGTGGACATCGACCGACAACTACAATTCCTTTGACTGCGCTCTTGGAGACGTTGATCTGGACGGCGACCTTGACATTGCGGTCGTGGCCGGTGATCCCTACAGCGGCATCACCGCGCCGGTGCGTATTTACCGCAATAACAGCGGCACCCTGGAAACAACCCCCTACTGGACATCGACCGATAACACGCCCAGCGATGCCTGCCGGTGGGTCGATCTGGACAACGATGGCTGGCTGGACCTCGTCGTCGGTTACCGCCGGAAGATCGCGGTGTTCACCAATGTCAACGGGACTCTGGAGACGACCGCTTCGTGGTCGACGACAACCCTGGGATGGGTGCTCCGGATCTCGGTCGGCGACTACAACAACGACGGCTACAAGGATATCGCGGTCGCCAATAACGGGCAGCTGAGCGGCGACCAGAGCCGCATTGAGGTGTACCGCAACAGCGGCGGCACGCTTCAGACGCCAGCCCAGTACGTCATGCTGACCGGCACTGACTACTGTTCGTGCGTGGAGTGGGGCGACGTCAACAACGACACCTGGCTTGACCTGGCGGCCGGCGGATGGTGGGAACCGGCCGTGGTCTTCGAAAATACGACCGGTTCGATCAACACCACGCCGGCGTGGTCTTACAACGGCGGAACGAACCTGGTCGGCGAAGCGGTGACCTGGGGCGATACGGACAATAGTTCGGTCGTCACGACAACCGATTATTTTAGCGGCAACGGCAGCCGCAAGCTCTACTATTTATCGCGGCCTCCGGTCCAGTGGTTCGAGGAAGCACGGGTCGACAGCATGGTCGTGCCGCTTTCGGATTTCACCTACGACCGTTTGACCGGCTGGATCTCGTTCAAGAACGCGCCATCATCGGGGACGAACAACATTGAGATAAAGTATTCCTACGCGCGGTACCCTGACCTGGGTCTGACCAACTGGGACGAGAGTCACGGCAATTACCTTTTCAGCAATACGATCACGGGCGTTGAAGAAACGGCGGCGATCGAGCACGGTACTGCCGGAAATCTTAAATTGACCGCCTATCCCAATCCGTTCAGCGATATTACACGGATCAGCATAGCGCATGGAGCAAAGCAACAAAATCACGTAGGGCAAGGCTTTAGCCTTGCTCAGGTTAGCAAACCTAAAGGTTTGCCCTACATAAGGATCTTCAATGCCGTAGGCCAGGTGATAAAATCATTTAACCATTTAACAATTCAACCATTTAACCAAGTCACCTGGGATGGTACAGATAACAGTGGGAATTCCCTGCCCGCCGGTGTTTATATTGTCCAGGCCAGGTCCGACCAGGGATCGGTCAGCGAAAAACTGATCCTGACAAGGTAGTTGTTTATATTTGCCTGATATCCTGACTTACTGTTATTTTTATCTTCTTACCCTCTTAACCTCTAATATCCTGACTTCACTGCCAATCAATGAACAGCAGAAATGATTGGTGTCCCTGTGGGACTAGTACATCTGCCTCTGGATATCGACCTCGGGCGGAGCTTCGACCGTGAATGCCACGCTGATGACAAATTCACCATTTGCCGCTATCGGGGCATCCCAGTAGTAGATACCGCGATCTTTATCTTCCCGCGTCGGTTTTGGCTCCAGTTTGACGTCGCCAACCTTGATCGAGGCGTCCTGCGAGACCGGCACCATATCGACGATCGTGCAGGTTATCTCCTGATCATGGAAATTCTTCACTGAGTTCTCGTAGACGATATCGTACTTTGTTGTATTCTTGAAAAGACCGCCTTTGGAGACCCTTGATTTTTTTAATTCCCTTTTTACTTTGACCCGTTCATCCACACCGAAAAAAGTCCTGATAGATTCATCCGGCGCCACGGTCGGGAAATAGGACCTGCCGGTGTAATCGTCGCCGACGTAAGTATTGGCATCGCCGGCAAGGAAGAGAAAATCGGTACTGTTGTTCATTTCACCGCTCAGGTACGCCTTCATATCCAGCCGCGGAACCGTGAAAAAAGCAAATTGCGCGCCCATCTGTCGGGCCGTGATCGCCATTTTCTTCTCGGCTTCACCGCTGGCAATGCTGTACCGACGCGGTAAAGGATACCAGACGCCGATACCGGTCTCCACGACCTGGGCCTGCTGCTCACCGACCAGCACCGAAGATTCGCTAACGGCCTCTTTTGGCGCTCCGGCCGGCCGCCGCTCGGCATCATACCCGCCGTAGTCTTCGCCCCGGTAACTGTATATGTACCACGGCTCGGTCGCCGGCGCGTACCCGCCGTAAGAAGGCGCGGCCGTGGATAGAACGACGCGCACGTTGTCCCAATCTTCGCCGGTCCGCTGGCTGATCTTGCCGTAATAGTCGACTTCGATCTTCTTGTCCGCGGGATCCGCCCGCAGTTCGTAGTAAGTTCGCCAGCTGGCGCCGAACACGATATAATCTAGTTCGATCGTATAGGTCTGTGCGTTTTTCGGTTTTGCGTCAAAAACAACGGCCTTGCGGTTCTCCACTGACGCCCTGGTATTATCAAGTTCCAATTTCAAAGCATTCATCTTTTCCTGGAGATCGATCCGCGTCCGCTCGATCTCAGCGGTCCGCATCTTAGCGGCCAGCAGACCGTCAACAATGAACTTAAGGCCCACGTCCCAGGCGGTGGGTGCGATCTTGCCGGTGTACATTTCCTTGGATATGACGTCGGAAGCGCCCGCGGCCACGGTTTGCAGGAATTTCTCCTTGTCTTTCAGTACGGTCAGCTCGTCGCTCAACACGCGGTCGCGGATCTCAAGCTCGCGGATGCGCGCCTGCAACTCCTTGATCTTGGGATGGGGTTCTTTCAAGTAACCCGTCTTGACCTGCACTTCACCGATGGTCAAACCCTGCGCTTTAACGCGCACTGACTGGTCATCGATGGATCCGGGCAGGTCCGGGAAAACGATATCGGTCGCGTTCTCAAGATAAACGCTGGCCTTCCGCGCAACAATGACCCGGTCCGAGTACATGACGACCGAATCGATCTTAGAATCGACCTGCAGTCCGACTAACATAAGCATCAATGGGATCATGTGTCCTCCTTGTTAAATCAAATTGATATGTGCATCATGCACGTCGATAAGTCTAGCTAGAAAACGCATGAAGTCAACGGCAAAATTGGTTAAAATTTTCACGGCTTGATGAGAGTAAATGTAGCCGCACCCTTCAGGGTGCGTTTTTGTTGATGAATCATAAAAACACAGCGCAGGTTGCAACCTGCGGCTACAACTGAAGATATCATTGTCATCATTTTGTTATCACGGTGCCGACTTATGCATGTTACATTATCAAACTTTGAATAAATTTAATGGCTGGTTATCCCGTTAGGGATCGTTTGTACCTATGAGAATTTTAATGAAAAACGACGTAATCTTGACAGGTGCGTTAAAGTAAGTAAAATCCTATGGGTAAGTGCATGAACGAACCACCTGAACACAGTCATCCCCAGCATGAGATCAGCGGCTGCAAACTGATCGGCGCCGTCGTGCTCAACATCATCATTACGATCGCGGAGGTTATCGGCGGCTTTGTATCGGGGAGCCTTTCGCTCTTATCGGACGCCGCCCACAACCTGAGCGACAGCGTGTCGCTCATCATCAGTTATTTCGCGTTCCGCCTGAGCAAGAGGGAAAGCACGGCCCAAAAGACCTACGGCTACAAACGGGCCGAGATCCTGGCTGCGCTGTTCAACGCCTCGGTGCTGGTGGTCATTATATTCTTCCTTTTCCGGGAAGCATACCTGCGGTTTTTCAACCCGGTCCATATCAATGGCCTGCTCATGATCATCGTGGCGTCGATCGGCCTGGTCGCCAACCTGGCCGCGGTCATGCTCCTGAAAAAGGACGCGGCCGCGAACCTGAATATCCGGTCCTCGTACCTCCACCTGCTGGCCGATACATTTTCTTCCGTGGGCGTGGTGCTGGGCGGCTTTTTTGTCTATTTTTTCAAAATAACCTGGGTCGACCCTTTGCTCACGGTCATGATCGGCCTGTACATACTTAAGGAAAGCTACGTTATCGTCAAGCAGACCGTTAATATCCTGATGCAGTCGACACCCGAAGCGATCGACGTCATGAAGGTTAAGTGCGCGATCGAGGAGATCCCTGAAGTCCGCAACCTCCATCATGTGCACGTCTGGCAGGCTAACGATACCGATATTTATTTTGAAGGGCATGTCGATGTCTACGAAGATTACTGTGTAAGCAGGATCTCGGATATCTACAAAAACATCGAATCGATCCTGCACGACCGGTTCGGCGTTCGCCATTCGACGATCCAGATCGAGTTCGGCACCTGCGAGAACAAGGACATCATCAAAACATGCTAATAAATGGTCATACGTTGATGGGCATCGATGCCAGTTTGGTCAATGGGCTTGGTCATAGGTTTTGGACAAAAAACAAGAACCAAAAACCACGACCATTCCGACTTCCAAACCCGATAACTTTTAATCATTTTTCAAGATGGCATTGACTTTTATTGGCGCGGCACGGACCGTCACCGGCTCGCTCTATCTGGTCGAGTACGACCACCAGAAATTCCTGATGGAATGCGGTCTGTACCAGGGACACCGGGATGAGGCCGAAAGGATCAACTGCACGTTCCCGTTCAAACCCAAAGAAATAAAAGCCGTTATCCTGTCCCACGCGCATCTTGACCATTCGGGGAACCTGCCGAGCCTGGTAAAGCGCGGATTCGAAGGCCCGGTCTACTGCACGCCGGCAACGACCGATATCGCATCCCTGCTCCTGATGGACTCGGCACGCTTGCAGGAAAACGACATCGCGTACTTTAATAAAAAACAAGCCCAGCACAACCGGCCCCTGAAAGAACCACTGTATACTTCAGCTGACGCCGAAACCGCTATCCGGAAATTCATGTCGGTGAACTACCAGACCGCGTTCGAACCGGTATCGGGCGTCTGGGCGTCACTTTACGACGCCGGCCACATTTTGGGATCATCCCAGATCGTGATCGAGCTCGGCAAGACCAGGATCCTGTACAGCGGTGACCTGGGCCGGAAGAACATGCCGATCATCAAAGACCCGGCGCGTGTCAGCGACATTGACTACCTGATAATGGAATCCACTTACGGCAGCCGGCTGCACACGTCCTTCGATGAAATGACCGGGGAACTCAAAGATCTGATCGATGAAGGCATAGCCCGGGGGAGCAAAATAATTATCCCGGCTTTTGCCGTCGAACGGACCCAACTGCTCATTACCATGCTCAAGGACCTGTATACCCAGGGAACGATCAAGGATGTGCCGGTCTACATTGACAGCCCGCTGGCCACGAATGTAACGGATGTTTTCAAGCGCCACCCCGAATGTTTCGACGAAGAGACCTATAAGATCTTCGAGCGCGATGACCCGTTCAATTTTCCCAAACTCCACTATACCCTCGATACGGAAGATTCAAAACGCCTTAATACGATGCCTGGATCAATGATCATCATTTCGGCATCGGGCATGTGCGAAGGAGGAAGGATACTCCACCACCTCATCCATTCGATCAGCGATCCAAACACGATCATCATCATCACTGGATTTCAGGCGCGCGGCACTCTGGGACGCAGGATCCTGGACGGAGTGAGCGCGGTTCAGATCTTCAATGAGTCTTATGATGTGAAAGCGAAGATCCATTACATGAGCGGATTATCCGCGCATGGCGACTCGCGGGATCTGCTGGAATATGTTAAGGTCTTGAACAGCCCGCGTCTTAAATGCGTCTATCTCGTGCACGGGGACATCGAGGAATCAGTGCCGCTAAAGCAGAAGATCGAGGAACTGGGTATTAAAGTGGAGATCCCGCAGACGATGCAGCAGGTCGCGATTTGAGCGGCAGTGATTAATTTTTAAACACACTTATCTAATCTCTACATACAATTCCTTGACAATATTGTTTTTTCTGGTAAACTATACACCTATCTACTATTAGCTGTCTGCTATAAGCTGTTAGCTGGTTGAAAGGAGTTTTATGGATTATTTTCTAACTTCTGAAGAAAAAGCCCTGAAAGAAAAAGTACGGGCATTCACAGAAAAACTTGTTGTGCCAATGCTGGATGAACTGGATATCAAAGCTGAGTTTCCGACCGAGATCGTCAAAGAGTTCGGGAAACAGGGTCTTTTTAGGATCTTCGTACCCGCGCAGTACGGCGGTACCGGCGCCAAGATCATGGACATGTGCATCGCCTGCGAAGAAGTCGGACGCATCTGTGCCGGTGTCGCGACGGCGTACGCGGTCGGCGCGCTGGGTTCAGGCCCGATCGTTTATTTTGCCAGCGAAGAGCAGAAACAGAAATACCTGCCCTTGATCGCGTCGGGCGAAAAACTGTGCGCGTTCGGCCTGACCGAAGCCCAGGCCGGCAGCGACGTCGCCAATATGAAGACGACTGCGCGTAAAGAAGGCGATTATTATGTTCTTAACGGCATCAAACAATTCATATCCAACGGCAGCATCTCGGACGTGTACGTGGTCCTGGCGGCGACGGATAAAACCCGGGGAGCCCGCGGCATTTCGGCGTTCATCGTCGAAAACGGCACGGGTGGTTTAACGTTCGGCCGGCATGAGAATAAACTCGGGATTCGGACCTCCACGACCACTGAACTGGTCTTTGAGGATTGCCGTGTGCCGAAACAGAACCTTATGGGCAAGGAAGGCATGGGGTTCATCTACACGATGAGAAATTTTGACCGGGCACGGCCCGGTGTCGGCGCGATCGGTCTTGGCACAGCCCAGGGTGCTTATGAAAACGTGCTCGCTTTTGCCGGCAAACATGACCTGCTCAATGATCAATATATCCAGCGCAAACTCGCGGATATGGCAACGGAGATAGAAGCCGGACGGGCGCTCATTCATGCTGCGGCGCGCACGATCGATTCAGGATACAAAGGATTTTCAAAAGCATCCTCATTCTCCAAGCTCTATCCCACTGATCTCGCGATGAAGTGCGCGCTCGAAGCCATTGATATCATGGGGCCGTACAGTATCCTGCGCGAGTACAAAGTTGAAAAAATGCTGAGGGACGCCAAGATCACGCAGATCTACGAAGGCACCAACCAGATCCAGCGCCAGGTGATCGCGTTGGAACTGATCCGCGAAACCGGTACCGGTAAAAGGACTGATCATGGAATTTAATAAAGAAACCGCGTTACTGCAGGCTGAATTCAGAAAATTCGCCAAGGATGTGATCGCCCCGAAAGTCGATGATCACGATAAAAAGGGAGAAGTCCCCCGGGAGTTCATTCTCAAACTGTCGGAGATGGGCATGCTCGGCGCCCTGGTACCCGAATCATGCGGCGGGGTTGCCCTTGATACCCTGGGCACCGTCGTCGCGCTCGAGGAGATCAGTAAGGTCTGCCCATCTACCGGCCTGATCCTGGCCGTACATAATGGCCTGTTCGCGTACCCGATCGTAAAATTCGGCACTGACGCACAGAGATCAAAATACCTGCCGCAAGCGTGTGGCGGCGAAGTGGTCGGTGGTTTCGCGGAAATGGCGGCTAATGAATTGCTGGTCGCGGCGGCCACAGGCAGCAGCCAATATACGATCAGCGGTCAAAATCAACTGCTCCTTAACGGCGAGCTCAATGGACCGTTCGTTCTTTCGATACCCCTTCCCGGATCCGATGCTTCCACATTCAGCATAATCGATCCCGGCTGCCCCGGTGTCAAAATCACGAAAAATACGACTATTATCGGCATGAAAGCTTCAGGGATCGCGGATGTCCGATTCCAGGATGCGCTCGTCAACAGCGGCGCGATCCTGGGCGTGGACCGGCAAGGCCAGGAGATCACCGCTGATGTCCGCAACATCGTTCGTCTTTTGTTCGCGTCCATCGCCCTTGGCATAAGCCAGGGCGCGTATGAGAATGCGCTCAAATATGCCAAAGAACGCGTCCAGTTCGGCGAGCCGATCGCCAATTTCGGCATGGTCCGAGAGATGCTCGCGGACATGGCGGTCAAGATCGAATCGGTCAGGCTTCTCACCTATGATGCGGCACTGGCGCGCGACGCCCAGAAAGATTTTTCCAAAGCGGCGGCGATTGCCCACCTTGTCGCGGCGCAGTCTGTTGCCGACATCACGAACAACGCGATCCAGATCTACGGCGGCTACGGTTACATGAAAGATTACCCCGTGGAGCGTTATTTCCGCGATGCTCAGGTCATTCGAGTCTTGTGCGGCACGTCACGACTGGACAAAGAATTCATCGCGGCCAAAATAATATAAATTCCGGTACTTGTGCCGGAAGCTTGACTTTTGTCTTTTTACGCATATAATAATCCCTTGAATTAAGGAGGCATAATGGCTTACAAGATCAATGAAGATTGCACTGGCTGCGGACTCTGCGAACCCGAGTGCCCGGTACAGGCGATCACAGCCGGTGATCCGATCTATACGATAGATTTTAGCAAATGCGTGGAGTGCGTCGGGCATTTTGACGAACCTCAGTGCGTTGCTGTGTGCCCGGTCGCTGCTTGTATACCGGACCCGGAACACCCGAAAAAGTAGTATATCAGCAGGTCCCAAAGGGACACCATTTATCAGTAGAGCAAGGCTTTAGCCTTGCTAATGAAGTCAGGTTATCAGTTAGCAGGCTATCAGCGATCAGGATACCAGTTTTTTATTACAGTTGGTTGTCCTGTGGCCGTATTAAACTAATATTCTGATAATCTGGTATCCTGATATACTTTATTTATTTGTATTTACAGTATCCTGCCCTAAACAATACAAATATCCATCATGTGAGCCGAAGTAGATCCGGCTGCCGATGACCGCCGGCGTGGTATTGACCAGCGCGCCGGTCGGGAAAGACCAAACATAATCCCCGTCTGTTGTTAATCCGTAAAGTTTGCCGCTCCGGGAACCGACCACAACCATGGAATCGGCCACACAGGCAGAACCCCAGATGCTGCCGTCGGTCTTGAACTTCCAGATGACCCGGCCCGAATCGGCCGATAAGCAGTGCATGCGCCCATCGCCAGAACCAAAGTATACGCGGTTACCCACAATCGCGGGAGTGGCGATCACCCGACCGATCGTCCTGTATTTCCAGATGATCTTCCGATTGATCCGGTCCATACAGGACATGGTCCCGCCCTCACACCCGAAATAGATCGTATCGCCGATGATGACCGGCGACACATCCGTGTCCGAACCGGTCTTGAAAGACCACAGGATCGTGCCGCTGCGCGTCGACAGGCAGTATAGAAAACCCCGTGATGAACCGGCGTAAAGGAAAGTGTCAATTATCCCAACCGATGATTCGACCGAACCGGCAACCGGCGTTTTCCAGATCACCTCCCCGGTATTGGCGTCAAAGCAATATATGTTCATGTCCTCGCCGCCAACATAGACAGTGTCGTTGATAATGCAAGGTGAGGAATCCATGTCGTTACCGGTCTTTGTTTTCCAGATGAGCTTTCCGTCGTTTAAGGACACGCAACGGAAATAATTGTCGCGCGCGCCAAAATATATCCGGCGCTTGTATATTGCCGGCGAGCATTTGACCGAATGACCGCACTTGTGCTTCCAGATGAGCGCACCGGTCTTTTTATCCAGACAATAAAGGTAGCTGTCGCAGGAGCCGAAAATAAGCGTGTCACCGAGGATCGCCGGCTGGCCGCTCCAGGCTACGCCCTGCCATATAGTCTTCGGGTCAACGCCCCGCTTTTCTTTCTCGCCTTCAAGGATAAAACGGGTTTTGAATTTCCAGCATAAAGCGACTTTGCGCGGCACTTTCCCGGACCCGTGATAAGTGTGGTATTGGTTCCCCCTGAACATCACAAGCGAATCCCGCGGTATTTTCAGGGAATCGAACGATATCATGCCAAGCGCGTGCCTGGCGCTACGACGCCCAGCGCACATGCTGAGCAGTACCAGTGCCGCGCCGAAAGCGCATAATATCAATGTCAGTGCAGTTTGCGACAGCTTCATTTGCATAAAATTATACCAATCCGGCGGTCACAATCAATACGCTTGACTTTGGAATGCCGGATATTATAATCATCCCAAAAGGAGGATACATGGTACAATACCTCTTACTGCTGTCGATGATCAGCCAGGGTGCTATTGACAGTGTTCCCATGGCACCAGCGCCTGCGTCAGCAAGGAAAAGTTATACAGCGCAGATCCTTGTCAACGGGATAATAGGCCTTGGTTTTGGGACCGGCGCGGCCGTATTCTATATGAAAAGCGGCTCGTCATATGACGCGTACCTGAAAAGCGATTCGCTCTGCGAAGCCACTGATTATTACAATAATACCGTGTTCTATGATAATCTGCGGAACATATGCGCTGGCGGGGCGGTTTTGTTCCTTGCCCAAGCCCTCTATTACCAACTCAAGAGCGTACGGACCAAAACGGCGTCAAGACCGGCGCCCGAGATCGATCTGGGCATGAGTGAAAAGAACAAGTATTTTATATGTCTCAGACAGCCGATCTAAATACCGGCAACGAGGAGGCACTAATGCAGCCAATCAAAAGAATACTGCCGGGCCTGCGGCCGCGTTGCCCGGTGTTGTTGATATCGTTATTGATGCTGATGTCGCTGTCAATGAACTGTCAGCGCGAACACACCAATGCTTATGACATCTGCAACGAAAATTTCTATCCGCCGCGCGGCGTCATGGGCGTCGCGTCATCGCCGGTTTACGATCCGTACGGCACGCTGGTCGCGGTCGACATGTATTTTTACTTTGTGGACAAATTCGACCGCGCCACATCCTTTGATCACAGATTTTACCAGGACATATCAGAAGTCATGCAATTCGACTACGCCATATCGGCTAATTACGATGTGTACGGCGTCAGCGTCAGCTATGGCGGCGCGCCTTTCCCCATTGGTACGTACTGCATGAAAACGTACTATGCCGAACTGCCCGTGGCGGGCTGCCGTTTTGACGTGATCGCCTCCGGCACCAGGCGAATTATCGTTCCCGTTACCGAAATGACCCGGTTTGCAGTCCCGGACATAGAGGTTCCGAGGTTTGAGATCAGCCCGGAATAGATCCGCGAATACGGGGGGTCTAGCGGTATAATTGCCACTTGACAAATAGGCAATTTCAGGTATAATTAACAGTTGTATCATTAAGGGCTTTTAGGCTTTCCTTATACTGATCCAAACTTAGCATATGTTTTCAGGACATTGTCATCTACTAAGGAAGGGCCTATAGCTCAGTTGGTTAGAGCGCACGCCTGATAAGCGTGAGGTGAGTGGTTCGATTCCACTTAGGCCCAGTCCGAACCAGCCGATGGCTTTTAGTATATGGCTGATTGCGGTTCGGAAATATAAACTCTCATTGTCTTCTCTCTTTTGATAGGAGAGAAAGTCTGCCCCGTACCTGATACGGGGGTGAGGGTAATACCTCTCATCTCCTCTCCCTTGATGGGAGAGGGTAAGAGCCTGCCCCGTATTCGATACGGGGGTGAGGGTGTAATTAAAAAAGAACGGAATAGCGCCTTTAGGCGCGTTTGGTGGGTCATTACCACCAATATTTGATTGCACAAGGATTTTAAAAAGGATCCTTAGTGCGATCATATTCCAAGCTAGCGAGGAATAAACAAAGGAGGCCGTACATGAAGAAACTCGCATTATTGCTGGTTATCGCAGTAGCATTTGTGGTGATCGGCTGCCAGCCACCGGCTGGAACTGTGGTGACGCCAGATCAGCTGGATGCTGTGAAAGCAGAACTCAGTGCTTTGAAAACTGAGGTAGAAGGACTGAAGGTTACCGTGGATACTCTGACGGTATACTGCAACAAGTGCATAGAAAAATGTTTGGGCAAAGGCACCGGAATAACACCACCCGGCCTGAAACCCCCAACACAGAAGTAATTACTAGGAGGATAAATGAAAAGACTACTTACTCTATTCGGAACCGTTATCGCGCTTGTCGCGCTAATCGGTTGCGAAGGCGAAGTGACGCTGGAAGCTCCATCCGTTTCCTATACGGTTGAAAACGATGGCGCGGATCTGGCATTGACCTGGTCTGAAGTCACTGACGCCGACGGGTACATCATCTACGGCGATGACGTCGTCCTTGACACGGTAACGACCACGACATATACAGTGACCACGCCAGCAGCGCTCGTTGAAGTGACTGCTTATTCAGGCGATACGGAAAGCGATGCTGACCAGATCGATTGTGCGCCTGTAGAAACTGCAAGCTTGCATATCTTCGGCAGTTCAGATCCCGATACCACTCATCCCAGTGGCTTTGGTTTCAGCAGCAGCGGAACAGCGACCGGTTATTCCATCTCGAACTCCAACAATGCTGATCTGATCGATTACTGGATCTATAGCACATCAACACTACTCCAGTTCGTCTCTCCGAGCGATGCGAATCCCCCATTCAACAGTGAGGTCAATGCGACCGTGAACAGCGGCAGTGACTATAATGGTCTCGTTATTGCCGATGCTCCGGGTGGATATTCCACGCAAACTGACATTGCTAGCGGCGCCGTGTATTCATTCTGGATCGACCCGGATAATGATGGCTGGGGCGACAACAATGACTACTTTGGCAAGATCAGCGTTGACGGGATAAATGGTGTTGACTGCACACTGACACTCGCTTATCAGTCGATTGCCGGCTTACGTTGGTGCGTTACGCCATAACACTATAAGCAGATCTTAACAAAAAAGGCGGGTTTATAACCCGCCTTTTTTATTGTTGAAGCCGTTCCTAGGAGAACGGCTGAAATGCCATTCGTACATCACTCAACAAAGGAATGGCGTGAGGCCGTTCCAGAAAGAACGGCTGAAATCCTATTTCCTCACTATTTATGGCTTGAGTCCGCTCCAAAAAGAGCGAACGAAATTCTGTTTCCACCTTTTAAAAAAAGAAACAGGGACTTGACACTATCTTTGTTTTTATTACAATGTTATAGACAAGGAGGCCATATGTTAAAATACCTGTCATTGATCATTATTCTAGCCGACGTATGTTTTGCTGGTGCGACCTATATCGATGGCGTACTGGTTTACACCGATACTGACGCACAAACAGCGGTCCCAGCGTCTCCGTCAACCCGGCAATTCAATGTCGTGGATTCATTCCCGGCGGCCGCGACCGATTATTCGATGGGGATCGCGTGCGACGGTCAGTATTTGTGGAACAACGAGGCTTTCGTCCACTGGTTCGCTCGCATGGACACATCCACGGGCGCGATCTTAAATACGTTCAATACATCCATTGGTGACCGCGATATGACATTTGACGGACAATATCTGTGGGCATCGGACTGGAGTTCCGCTTCGATCAGCAAATTCGATACCGCTACCTGCACCATGATAAACACATATTACCCGCCATTCTATGCCGGCAAGCCTAATGGCATGGCATGGGACGGCAACTATCTCTGGGTCGGCGAGGAGTCGGGCCGGATCTACAAGATGACCACGACCGGCGACACCGTGCGCTCGATACCTCCGCCCGTATACAATTCGTATGAACCGCGTGGCCTGGCTTTCGACGGCACGCACCTGTGGGTAGGCTATCAGGATGCTGGACTGATCTATGAGGTAGACACGACAAACGGTGCGGTGATCGCATCCTATACGGCTCCGGGCACGATCCCGGGCTGGCAGTTCCAGCAGGGACTTGACTGCGACGGCCAATTCCTCTGGTCGACGATCGGTGGTGACGCGCACTGGATCTACCAGATCGACATCGGACTGCTCGGCGCCGAAGAACACAAAAATAGCGGCGCATCAATGCCCAATATCAAGCTCAGTGCCAGTCCCAATCCTTTTATCGATGATGCCCGGATAACCCTGATCCTTGGCGAATCGAAAAAAGCGACGCTCAAAGTCATCGATGCCAGCGGTCGCGTCGTTTCGACTCTGATCGAAGGTAAACATCTTATGGCCGGCGAGCATGTCTACAACTGGCAGCCGGACCATGATCAGGCCGGCATATTCTTTGCGGTGCTGGAAGTGGGCACTTTCACCAAATCCATAAAGCTGATCAAGATCTAAGCAGTGTTTTTGTCATCCCGCATTTATTGAGTTCGCTCCAGAAAGAACGAGCGAAATCCCATTCCTTCCACATTTAATAAAAGGAATGGGAATGCGGGATCCAGCTATTCTGCAGGTCCCGTTGGACGATCAGCGTGCAACGGGGTCATTGCGATCCCGCACTTTACCAAAGTGCGAGAGAAGCAATCTCATCGTCATAGAATCCGTCATTGCGAGTACGCCATGTGCGCAACCTTATTAATTCAACCCTCACCTTATTCCTCTCCCTTTGTAAGGGAGAGGGTAGGGGTGAGGGATAAATGGTGTCCCGAGGAACGAGGAGAAGCAATCTCATTTAGTTTTTTTATATATTTATAATTCAGCCATTGGCCAATAGCTGTGCCATCTCCGATGGCACACGGAGAGAGAGGGATTTGTTGAGGCCGTTTCAATAAGAACGGCCGAAATCCCATTCTCTCGTTATTAATAAAAGGAATGGGAAACCTCGGTGAGAATCCCGGCAGGCTTTATCACTGTGATCTATCTTTTCATCACCGTCATCAATTACCGCTGAAAGCGGTAAACGGAGAGAGAGGGATTTGAACCCCCGATTCCTTGCGGAATACGCGATTTCGAGTCGCGCGCCTTCGTCCACTCGGCCATCTCTCCAAAGGGGGCTGCGCCCCCTTTTCTCCATTCGGTTTTTGATAAATCAAAAACACTCATGGAGACCCCGGAACCCCCTACACCGCTATTCCCCAGCGCAGTGACGGCAGTTTTCGCCGTGGACATTACCGGTCGCAATCGTAGTGACTTGCACTGGTTCTGTCTATCGACGCGAGTAAAAACATTTAATGTAGGGCAAACCCCTTATAATCCCGCATCCTCATTATGCTACGATCAAAAATGCGGGACTTTTCTCCCGGAACCCCCGACTGCCCAGATTTTCTCCTCTCCCTCGATGGGAGAGGGTTAGGGTGAGGGTGCAAAAATTTGTCATTGCGAGCCCGCCAAGTGGCATGGCGGGCGTGGCAATCTCATCCGCCTCCGTCATTGCGAGTGCGCCTTGTGCGAAGCAATCTCATCTTTTATTCTTTTTTTCTTAAAAAACTCTTTCATCAATCCAGCGGCTTCGTGCTCCATGACGCCTTCGACCACTTCGATCCGGTGGTTCAGGCGTTTTTCCTTGACAATGTCAAAGATCGAACCGCAACCGCCGAACTTTTCGTCGCGGGCGCCGAAAACGATCCTTTTAACCCGCGCCAGGACCAGAGCGCCCGAGCACATGACGCACGGTTCTATTGTACTATAAATGACCACGTCTTTCAAGCGCCACGAATTCAGGGCGTTCGCTGCCGCGGTGATCGCGATGATCTCGGCGTGGGCAGTGGGATCGCGCAACTGCTCGGTCTGGTTATGGCCCCGGCCGATTATCTGATTTTTATAGACCGCGACCGCGCCGACCGGCACCTCGTCAAAGGCCTTTCGAGCCTCTTTGAGTGCTTGCTGCATATAGAACTCATCCAAATTATCGTTCGAGCTTATCGAGAATTTCATTCCTTTCTTTCCTTCTCCCACAATGGGAGATTTTATCCCCCCCCATTTTTTTCCTCTCCCTTGATGGGAGAGGGTAAGGGTGAGGGTGTTTCTATTTGTCATTGCGAGTACTCTTTGTGCGAAGCAATCTCATCTTTTTATTTTCATCACCGTAATCTATGTTTCACCTCCCTTTTTTTCCTCTCCCTCGATGGAGACTGTCTCCCAGTATTTCTCCTCTCCCTTGATGGGAGAGGGTAAGGGTGAGGGTGAACTTTTTTAAGGTACTCCCGTTTATTGCTACGCATCAACGGGATCTCAATTCGGCAGCTGCATCTACCGCGCAACGCTTGGTTTCTGCAGGCCGAATTGGACGCGCCCGGCGTGATTCGAACACGCAACCTATGGATTCGTAGTCCATCACTCTATCCAGTTGAGCTACGGGCGCAGCACGAAATATCAAGCTTTTTCGACCCTGCAATTTCCTCTAAAGAATCCGGTGCCATTCCAGTGCCATTTTCGAGCCTTTTCACGGCCTCCCGGAGGTGGGCATTGGACAGATGGCTGTACCTCATCGTCATCTTGATATCCTTATGCCCCAGCAGCTCCTGGACCGATCTGATATCGACCCCAGCCATTACCAGCCGGGATCCGAACACATGACGCAGGTCATGAAACCGGAAGTCCTTTATGCCTGCGCGCCTCATCGCGGCCTCAAATCCGGTCTGGATCGTGGTAAAGGGCTTGCCGTCCTCGTTGCAGAACACGTACTGCTCAGCCATTTGCGGTCCCATGGCCCGGATCTCAGCATACAGCACATCGTTCACCGGGATCATGCGCGTCTCGTTGTTCTTGGTCCTCCGGCACACGATCACCCGGTTGCGGAGGTCCACGTCACCCCACTTCAGGTTGAGGATCTCCCCCCGGCGCATGCCCGTGTTCAGGGCCATGATCACCATGGACCGCACGTGCCCGTTGCAGGCCGCTATCAGCCGGTTGATCTCCTCCTCGTTGAGGTATCGCACCCGGCCCGGCGGTTCCTTGAATTTCATGACCAGCCGCAGGGGATTGTTATTGAGATATCCCCATTGCACCGCCTTGTTGAACATGTGCTTGACGCAGGATATCTCCCGGTTGACTGACGCCGGGGACACGTCCTGCCTGCGCAGGTTCTTGTACTGCTCGAATTCATAGGCAGTGATCGCGGCCACCGGTTTACCACCGAAGGTCCTCAGCATTTGCTTTAGGCTGCTCAGGTCGCGCCGGTATGACCGGTATGCCTTGTTAGCCCTTGAAAATTGCAGGTAGTCATCGCATAGCTTGTCAAAGATCACGTTCTGTACATCGGCAATCCCCAGGAACTTGCCCTTGACCTTTTTCACCTCGATATCCTTCAGGGCAAGGTCCGCAAGATACTTGGAACTGCCTACCTTCATTCGCACCCTTTTGCCATTGGAGACATAGTCTATATACCACGCGCCATTGCGCCGGTATGACCTCATCAGTGCCTCCTCTGGCTTTTACTTACATTTGACCGTGCTATTATACCAACGACGTTCATAAAGTCAACATCCTGCCCCTTGACCGGGTCCTAGCTCGCGATGCGTTTCCCGCACTGACGGGACTTAACCCACTGCTCAATCTGATTGAGGTCGAACCTCAGCAGGTGGCCCAGCTTGATATAGGGGATTTGGCCTTTATGGACCCAGTCATAGATGGTCTTGCGTTTCACCTGCAGAATGGCCTCTAATTTACCGATATCAATAAGCACCATGAGTCACCTCTAATCTAGCGCAGGCCGTGTTCCACCGCCATTCCAAAAGGACCACAGCCCAGAGAAAGTTTTAACGTCATATTTGGTAATTAATGTATAGACACGTTCTTCAAACAATCCCAGAGGATTTGCTTCGTTTTGTTCACAGCACCACTGATACATCTTCATTGCATCTTCGCGCTCTGCATCTTCGTCAAGCGTTACATAATCTCCAGAATTCTTATCTCTCCAGTAGTTTTTGAAAATAGATAACATCTTTTCGTACGGTATTTCAGCGATACTTTTTTCGTTTTGTGCATTGTTAGGATTAGGTGTGAGATTAAGATTATGATTAGGGGAAGGAATACTAATAGGTAAGGGACTAGGGCTGTCTTTTAAAGTCTTTAAAGCATTATTTACATCATTTGCATAATCAATTACTGCCTTAAACCACAACGGGTATAGGATTTTGAAATCATCCCATAGCTGCGTTTTATTGTGGATGTAGTCATTGTAGATTGATCTTAGAACACAGTCTTTTCTGCCTTTACCGTTGTATTTTAGAAAATTACGTATGAAAACAATGCTGTTTTCCGCATCGTATGAAATATTTGGGAGCTTACCACTCTCCAATACACGGATAACCTGCTTATTTCCAATATCGGTTGACATTGCTACTGTTTTATACGTAACGGGATATATCCCGGATTCAGATGTCGCGTCATTGGCACATAAATAAACAAAAATAAGCTTTTCGTGCGCCGTGAGTTTCTGGATGTCCGGGTCGTCCCACATTTTGGTGAATATCGGTCTATATTTTGCCATGTGCTAATCCTCCTCTTTTGTTTTTGTTGGTTTCTGTGTATCCCATCTGAGAACGCTGTCTGTAATACATCTTTCCACGCCAACAAAGTTCCAGTATGAACATGTTACATACAGCGAATACTCGGCCGGATAATTCTTGGCATCGTAGTTTTTGTTTGGCACAATATTAAGCTCGAAGTCAAACCTACCGGACATTAGCTTGGGGTTGCCATGCTCGTCCTTAAAGACGCTGCCTTGTTTGTCCTTGAGTATTTCAAGGTCACAAAGTTTAATGTGTTTTTGAAAGGACATAGTACCTACTTTCAGAGGGTGATGTTATTTTGTTACCCTCTATCTACGTAGTTCGTGATAAAATAATTATTTGAAATATCAACATATTATTTTCAGCGTGAATCACCTCGTGTTGTTATAAATGCCAAGAACATGCAAAGTATTGTAATATCGTGGTATACGTGTTTGATACTAAATGCAATGCATTGCTGTTTTATGCATTTAGCCCTTCACAATTTTGACAAATAGTGGCGTTCACCTCGTGAATGCCCATAGAATTTAAAATGAAGTATGCGTATCGTAAAAATATGTGGATGAATATTAAAGTGAAGTATGTTCATCCGTTCAGGGCCTGAACTAGTGTATTTTATTATCCAACCATTGATAACACCCGAAAACAAGAACAATTTATTGACAAACATGTATTTTCAGTACACACCCTGTGTTAGAAGTACCCTCCCGGTGCGGTGTTTTATAATTATGATTTCAACTAATTGCTGAAATATCGAGACAAAATGGTTTCGTGAACATTTGAAATACATTTCTAAATAGTACCAAAACCAACCTTAAACCTACCCTTTGCATACACCAGAACTACACTTTGAATACACTAATAAACACTGTATATAGTGGTATTTTGCCTTTTTGTCACCAAAATCGCACTAGACGCAAATCGTGCGTTCCTGGGGGCATCGTGGTATATTGTTGTACTTACAACCGTTTGGCGAGCTGGCCCCCGGATACCCCCCATGCCACCCCTGTATCCCAGGTCTATATCTCCTCTTCGATTATAAGCGACCTCCCGTAAAAAATTGAGTAAAGCTGTGGTCAGTGCTCCCCATGCGTAAAACCGCCATTTAAAATCGAGTTTGTACCGCCCAATTCTGATCGCTACTTAGACCCATAGGGATATACCACCCCCCTTATCCGAATCGTCAAACCCTGCCATCACGGGCATACATAACCCATAAACAGGGTATTGTACAGAGGATCTCAAAGGTCCGGCGATTTAGTCTTAGAGGCGACTTACCGGCTTACTTAATCCAACTAAATTTAACTCCTCCTCTTACACTAATGCCAATTGTGTTTAATGAAAACCCGAATAAGTCTGAATGCTCCCAACCAAAACTACCTTCTATAAAGGGGCTCACATAGTAACTGGTTAAAAATTCAATGCCTAGACCACCCTCTAAAAATAAATTAGTATATGAATCACCGCCAGAGGTTGAAAAATCCAGCATGACATTCTGAACAAAGTAGGGTGATACATATTTAGTGGGTATCATTTCAATGAAACCAATTCTACCAGCAACACCAAGACTTGTCTGATCTTCACCAAGTGCTATGCCAAAGACAGAAGCACTTAGGCCCATATAACGAAAGTATGGTGCGGTTGTACCGATCCCGATAACTGCAAAGTTACCGGTTGCTGATGCTCCATGACTGGAAATATGTAAATATTGCCATCCTGCATTTACGTCAAAAGATGGCCTTAAGCCATATGAAAAACCTATACATGTTACTAGTGCAGCAGTTATTATATATCTCTTCATTTTTTCCTCCTCAGCTTATGATACATAAATATTGATATATTGTCAATCAGGAAAAATACTACACCCCCCATTATTTTTTACTGCGCGCATTGCCGGAGAGAGTAGCTTCATTATGATTGACCAGGGGGCCGTTTGGACAACCCCCACACCCCCTGGGGAGGGGGTTGACAATAATATTTAAATCGTTATTTTAACTTGAATTGTACTGGTGCCGCCATCCAGCATTGAACCGGTTCACCTTTTAACTTGGCTGGAATAAATTTCCATTTCATAACGGCCCTGAGGGCTTCGTTATCTAATCCTGTATGGCCTGATGATTTATACACCTTTGCATAAGCCACATTACCTTCACGATTAACCAGAAACTTAACCCTTACGGTTCCTTCATATGGCCAATAACTATAATTATATATTGGCGGCTCTTGGGAAATAGGCACAGGGGATTCATCAAATTGATCTGAATAGGACATATCCTCGGGCCTTGGTAGTTCCAGTGGTGCAGGCATTTTACTTTTATCGATTGGATATCCTTCATTTTTATGGATCAACAGTGAGCAATCAAGGTGGCTAAGAAAAATAATAGACAAGCCAGCAAGACTTAGCCCTTTAGCCCATGTCATATTATATTATAAGCCTGGACACTAATAAAACAAGAGCAAAAACGACAATAGCCTAAAACGTTCTGCCTGGGACTATTTTAACCCAGTGCCATTTTAGTGCCAAATTTAATCCAAATTACTCGGTAATAGACCTTAATACTCGGCAATGGTCAAAAGGGTGCAAAGCACGTCCCAGAATGCATCTACGCGATTTTAACTTGTATTTCGTGGGTTATAAAAATTGACGGAATCGCACTTTAGTCAATGAGGGGACTTTATAACGGAAAAGGCGGTCAAAACATACAGGGGTATATGGGTCAAGGTATATGGGGTCAAATCTCTACATTCTACATGCACGACCAACCCCATGTAAATTCCTTTTTCATTTTTTCACCCCCAACGCTCCTGTTGTCTTGTACATCCTTATTCGCAAGTTTCTCTGTTTTCGATATATTTTCAAATAATAGTAGCTCTTTAATCAAAATCAAGTTCTGTGTGGAAAAATCGCAAACTAATGTAGAATGTAGAGATTTGACCCCAATTGACATTAGCAAAATGTGAAATTTTTGTGCAACTTGGGAGACAGTGTTAATACAAATCCGCTGAGCCTGCCCACCATACCCCCTGGCATAATTTGATTTTACGCTATTTCACATTCGTTGTAGCAAAAATATCTTCTGTTTGTCTTTTGCTGTACGGGGTACCGGATTTTATATGATACTTTATTTTATGTTTTTCACAGAACGTAATAATTGTCTTTGAAATAGTTTTGTAGAATGAGTCATTATCTTTAAATTTTGTTGATTGTACATTATAATTTATTTTACCAAATATGATTTTATCAACAAAACCTATTTCATTAAGTAAATTTTCGATTTTTAACGCACTGCTATCTAGATTTGGCGTAGGATAAGGTTCAATGCTCACCCACGTTTTATGTCCCTTTTTGTGTAGCCTTTTTATGGAGTCAATACGCACCCCATAAGGAGCAGAATAGGGTTCATAGTTCTGCTTAAATTGCTCATTTAAAGAAACTAATGTTATTCCATATTCATTACTTTTTAAAAATTTTTCATCTAGCATTTCATCGGGATATTGCCCTTTCGTTAGAGTTGTAACTCTAATATTATTCATATTTAGCATCTCAATAATTTTGAGAGTAAGATTTTTGATTTCCGGTATTAATGTATTTCTGTCTTTATCATACATAAAGGGGTCAGTCATAAAACATAGGTGAACACGGTCTAACTCTCCATAGAATTTTTTTATTTCTTTCTCAAGTAATATTAATGCATTTCCCACTATTTTTATTTTTCTCCATTCATTCATGTTTGTAACTCTACCAAATTTTTTGCTCATCATATATGCATAACACGGGAATCTACAGCCATGCACGCAACCTTCAATATGATTTATCGTCCAATGTCCATACTCGACTTCAGATTTATACAATAGTGATTTGCGTTCAATGGATTGTATTTTAGGATGCATTGTAAAAATATTTGTTTTTTGTGATTCAATACCAAATAATGTGGGATCCTGTTTTTCTTTAGTTCTAGCATAAATGTCTTTAACAATATCAGTAATTTCTACTTTCCTAGATGCAAATAGTAGAAAATATAGGATATCATCTCTATTAGGATATTTCATGTCATAACCAACAACTATTAGATCACCTGGTATAAACAATGATTTTACATATTGTTCCAATATTTCATAATCATTTGTACCGTTTCCATTTGTTATATCAATACTATCACCAAGAAAATCTCTCAACGTCCTTAAAGACCCTATTTCTCTGATATTAAGCGATGCACCCGAATGCTCTTTTTTTGCTATTCCAACGGTTCTTCGAACACCTTCTAGAATATAGTTTAACAATATATCTTTGGGATTTTCAAGTTTAATAATCGGTTCCAGTGTTGTTTTTTTAATTTTAATTCCATAGGGATCAATCAATACGAATAGAGGACATTTTGTATTGTTCTCTATTTCTTTTAGTATCTTTTGTATAGCAATATTACAGTCTTCGGGATAGCATTTCACATTAATTACATTCACTATTTGTGGGTGTTCCTTAATAAACTTTTTAATATTCATGGTTAAATCATAAAAATTATTTTCATCTTTTTCAACTGCAAAGATTTTAACCTTTAATCCCTTTCTTAATTTTGGCAATTTGTCTGAAATAACATCTAAAAATATTAATGGTGATCCATAAACAGATCTACCATTGTCTATATAAATTCCCCTACCCGCAAACAGGTCTATAACATATAGTTCTTTTACCCAATATTGGTTTGGAGCGTTCCATATTGTAAGCCACATATCAAAAACCTGTCTTAGGATTCCTAGTTTGGTTTGTGTTGAAGGTTTTTCGCTAATATCCCAAGAATGCTTGTTCTTAGGTTTATTCATTTTCATCTTCTTTATGCTTAAATATTATAGTCACAAAACATATGATGTAAAGAAGCAGTCCTTTGATAAGGAGAGCGATCACACGGACCGCTCCCCGATTCATTTGTGCCAGATTTGTGCCATCTGTGTGCCAAAATATAGGGTATATGGGGTCAAATCTCTACATTCTACATGCACGACCAACCCCATGTAAATTCCTTTTTCATTTTTACACCCCCGCGCTTCCATTTCTCATGTACATCCTTGTTCCCAGGTTTCTCTGTTTCGTGATACATTTTCATATCATAGATAATCCTTAATCAAAGTTATGCTCTATGAGTAAAAAATCGCTTCACAAATCAATGTAGAATGTAGAGATTTGATCCCAATTTGTTCCATTTAATAGTACCTTGCTGATTCCCTTCTGTCAAGGTCTATTGTACTATCATAAATTCATCATTGTCTTCATTCTGGTATGGCAGGACATCACGGATTATTGCATACGCTTTGCCTGCGCCCCCATACCCATTTATCAATGGTATATGATTGACTTATATTGGCATTTTTATATACTTGATAAACAACGGGTAGATTGTTACAAAAACCTATTTTTGGTCATTACAGTATAATTAATAGTATGAGAGTATAATTACATATAAATAATATTGCCGCATTTATGCGGCAAAGGGAGGCTTTATGTTAGGCAAAACAGGAATTTGCGTGGCCATAATTCTAATATTCGCATTTAGTCAGTCAGTGTACAAGAACAACGGCCAAGTACGTCTGGCACCCAGAATGCTTAATTACCAGGGCTATTTGACCGACACCCAAGGCAATCCAATAACCAATCCTTCAGTTTCGATGACCTTCGCGATATTCGATGCTGTATCTGCGGGCAATCAGAAGTGGACGGAGACACAAAGCACGGTCAGTGTGGACAAGGGCATATTTAATGTGCTCTTGGGCAGCGTCTCTCCGATCCCGGATAGCGTTTTCACCAACAGCACTAACCGCTGGCTGGAATTGTCCGTGGCGGGTCAAACACTATCACCCCGGACTCAAATCGTGTCCAGCGTATATTCATACACCTCAACCTATTCTGACACCGCGCAGTATTCCCGTAATGCCGCACCTGATAACGACTGGATATTTCTGATTTCCGATGGTGCTGATACGACCCTTCAAATGGGTGGCAGGTGGGGTCTTACCCGTTCTGGAAACGTCCTGTATGGTAGTGCAGATAGCACACATGTGAATTTTGGGGTCGCGTGCACGACCGGAAGAGCGGGACAGCCTTCTAGATACTGCACCGTCGCTGGAGGAAGCTACAACACGGCTAGCAGTTCTAATGCGACCGTAAGCGGTGGATTTAGGAACAATGCCAGTGGCCTTTGTGCGACTGTAGGCGGCGGATGGGCTGATACTGCGAAGGCGCTATATGGAGGTGCACTTTCTGGCTATAGCAATCTTGCCGGTGATAACGCAGTAGATACTGCGGCGGCTGTTTGTGCAGGATATAACAATTCTGCACTGGCGAGGTTTGCGTTTGTCGGCGGCGGCTGGGACAACACAGCCAGCGAATATGCTACAACCGTAAGTGGCGGCTATTTAAACACTGCAAATAATTATTATACTGCCGTGGGAGGCGGTGTAAATAATATCGCAAGCGGTCAATGCGCGACCGTAGGTGGTGGAATCAATAATGCCGCCAGCGGTTATTATGCCGCAATGGGTGGTGGTAATGGCAATGTTGCCAGCGGCTATGCATCAGTCGTGGCAGGTGGATCCCTTGATAGTGCCGTTGCGAATTATGGTGGTGTATTTTCGGGTTACAATAACCTGGCGGGCGACGCTGCGGAAGACAGCTTTGCTACCGTGTGTGGTGGGTTATATAATGCGGCTACAGCAAGAGTAAGCTATATTGGCGGAGGTAGAAACAATACCGCCCGTGGATATGCTTCCACGATTGGAGGTGGAGATGATAACGATGTTGGTTGGAGTTATGCGACTGTGGGCGGTGGATCATTCAACTCCGCCGATTCCGCTTATTCGACCGTGGGAGGAGGAAGTAATAATCACACTTATGATAATTATGCGACTGTAGGCGGGGGGCAACAAAACATCGCGAGTAGCAATCATGCGATTATTAGTGGCGGACTGCTGAATAGAGCAACTAATACTTACGCGACTGTGGGCGGTGGCAGAGCGGATACAGCCAGCGGCATTAACGCTACAGTTCCTGGTGGCATTGCCAACAAAGCTGCTGGTAATTATTCGTTTGCTGCTGGTAGACGTGCGAAAGCAAACAACCAGGGTTGTTTTGTCTGGGGTGATGCGACAGATGCTGATGTTGCTGCCAATGTAGATAACCGTTGGGTAGCACGCTGCAGCGGAGGAGTATATTTTTATACTAACAGCTCGCTTTCCAGCGGTGTTTATGTAGCTGCCGGAGGTAATTCTTGGTCCGCGGTCAGTGACCGCAATATGAAAGAAAATTTTGAACCCGTGGACGGCGCGGTTGTTCTTAACAAGCTGTCGCAAATGCCGATCACAACCTGGAATTATAAATCCCAGGATCCCTCGATCCGGCATATTGGACCCATGGCGCAGGATTTTGCTGGTTTTGGCGTGGGTGAGGACGATAAGCACATCACGACGATCGATGCGGACGGCATTGCCCTAGCCGCGATACAGGAATTAGCCAAGCAGGTGCAGGAATTAAAAGCGGAAAACAAAAAACTGCAAGAACGGATCGAGACGCTGGAAAACAGGTAATTCGAACAATCCAAACTGTTTGGTTTTGTACATATTTTACTCTTATTTCCTATTCTTTGGTTACCGGCTTACGCGTTAGATCGAGAAATACTGCCGGTCTATGTAAACTTAAGATATCCTTAGCAGCCAATATCAGCGTCCTTGTATACAATGTTTTTGAAATATCGGATGGATTCTTAAATTTAGGTGATGCAATGATGTCAAAAAAGCACGGCATCCAAACTTTGCCGGCGAATATGCAACTTCCCCCGATGTTATCGATCCTGACCGGATATTTCAAAGGAGCATAACCTGCGGGCATTCCGTTAACCTTGACCATCGCACCCGGAGGGTTGGTATAAATAGTTATCTCTTTTAAAAAGATCCTGGGGGCACAGCCGGCAAGGGTTACAAAGAAAATAAATCCCGTTAGAGAACTCCATCCTCTGAAGGGAATGCGCGACGGCGGTATTAAACCGCCGTCAGCTTTATTCGGAAATAACCACTGCTTAAAATCGGTGGTTTTCTCTAACGGGATGAACATATTTATTAGTTTCATTTTTTCTCTTGATTAATAGTATACACCTTTTTACATATTGTCAATCAGCAGGAATTTATCATAAGTCCGCATATTTCACTGTGCATACCAGTTGTCAAGGGAACTCAGTTATTTAACAACGAACAGCCCAACCACGCCTTTTACCATTATTTTTACCCTTGCTTTTTTAATGATATGACTTATAATAAAGTGAGGAGATAGTTATGAAGACGTACAATGTCTTAAGATTCGTTATATGCTTGCTCCTACCCCTCATCCTTCTTGCCCAGGGAGAGTGCTGGGTCTATCGCTATAATGGATCAGGAAATGGTTCGGATGTTACCAATTCCATTGTCTACGGTGCTGATAGCAATATTTATGCAGCGGGATATTGCCTTGGTAACGATGCAAGTAACGACATCGCAGTGATCAGCCTTACAAACGCCGGTGATACTAACTGGATATACCAGTACAACGCGGCAGATTGTGATGATCAAGTCAATTCCGTTATCTATGGTGCCGATGGTAACATATATGTCGCGGGACGTAGTGGTTGGGGTTCTTTTATTAACTTTATAGTAATTAGCCTTTCACCTATTGGTGATACAAACTGGGTATATTGGTATGATGGATATGGCACAAGTCAAATCAATTCCATAGTCTATGGTGCCGATGGCAACATCTATGCCGCGGGATCTAGCTATGGTAGTAGTTCTAATCCTGATTTTTCGGTGATCAGCATTGCGACTCTCGGTATTGTTAACTGGATATATCGCTATAATGGACCAGGAAATAGTGAGGATTATGCCTATTCTATTGTCTACGGTGCTGATGGTAATATCTATGCCGCGGGATCTAGCTATGGCAACGGTACCAGTCAGGACTTTACGGTGTTAAGCCTTACGACTGCTCACGATACCAATTGGGTATACCGGTATAATGGGCCAGGAAATGGTTGGGATGAGGCTAGATCTATTATTTATGGCGCTGATGGCAATATTTATGCTGCAGGGCGTAGTTGGAGAAGTAGTACTAATTATGATTTTATTGTGGTCAGCCTCAGTACTGCGGGCGACACCAACTGGGTTTACCGGTATAATGGCCCGGGGAATTACAATGATTACGCCAATTCCCTTATCTATGGTGCCGATGGCAATATCTATGCTGCAGGATCTAGTTATGCAAGTTTCACCGATAATGATTTTACGGTGATTAGCCTTAGCCCTACCGGCAGTACCAATTGGGTATATCGATATAACGGGCCAGAGAATAACAATGACTATGCCAATTCCGTTGTCTATGGTGCGGATGGCAATATTTATACTGCTGGAGTTGATTTTAGCCATACCGGCAATGACTTTATTGTGATTAGCCTTTCACCTGCTGGTGATGCCAATTGGATTTACAGATATAATGGACCAGGGAATGGTGATGACAGAGCTTCTGATATTGTCTACGGTTCTGATGGTAATATTTACGCTGCTGGATATAGCACCGGGAATGGTACTGATGAAGACTTCACGGTGATCAGCCTTCCACCGCACCTTGGGGTGGAAGAGGAAAAAAATATTGCAGTGAAAACTAGAACTAATGCTACTATCATCAACGGTCCTCTACAGTTGCCAAAGGACAAAAAATGCCGCGTCTTCGACATCACGGGCCGGATCGTAATGCCGGATAAAATCAAACCCGGAATATATTTTATTGAGGTTGACGGCCAGATAATGCAGAAGGTCATAAAGATACGATGATGTCTATCACTGTAATCTTATATTCAATCACCGTAATCAATTGCGAAGCAATGAAGCCTGGCGTCTATTTCATACAGATCGACGATGAGATTGTACAAAAAGTTGTGAAAGTAAGGTAAGTTTCTTCGAACAAACCAGCCCGTCTGGTTTGTTCAAAAATAACACTTGCAGTCAATCAGGGGGATATTAGATGAAGACAGGGCGGTCGGAATCAAATCATTACATTTAAACAAAATAACGCCCCAAATCGTAACCCGGAGAGGGTACAACCTTATCAAAACATATGGGGAGCAACCGCAAAGATCGCTCCCCGTTTTCTATTTGTGCTAGATTCCCCTCAATATGACTTTCGGGACTATGGTGCGCCACCTGTGCGAAAAACACCGGTTGAAAAGACAGTCGGTAGTGACTTAATAGCAACACGCATCCTTGACTTTTATAGTCAATAGAACATAATTGAATTGGTAAGACAGCCATGAACGAGAATAATCCCATATCCGGCATCGATATTGAGCAGATCATTTCAAATGCGGTAAAAGCTGCTGAAACCTTCAGGCGCTTAGACCAGGCAGAAACCGACCGCATAACAAGAGCCGTTTTTGAGGCGGGGTTCAATAACCGTCATCACTTAGCCAAACTGGCATACAAAGAGACCAAGCTGGGCAGATGGGAAGACAAAGTCATCAAAAACGTCATTGCCACCCGCTTCGTCTATGAAGACATTAAAGACATCAAAACTGTCGGCGTCATTGCTGAGGACAAAGAACATGGGATCGTCGAGGTAGCACAACCCATGGGTCCGATTTTCGCGGTCACGCCTATAACCAACCCCACTTCAACGGTTCTTTTCAAGATCTTGATTTCCATGAAGTCGAGAAACCCGATCATCATCCGACCGCACGGTTCAGCCAGAAAGTGTTCAGTTGAAGCATGCCGCATTACTTATGACGCTGCGCTCAAAGCCGGCGCTCCGGAGAACTGCATACAATGGATAAAAACGTCGACCAAAGAGGAAGTGCTGGCGCTGATGGCGCACAGGAAGATTGCCCTCATTTTGGCCACCGGTTCGGTTGAACTCGTGAGAGCATCTTACCGGTCCGGCAATCCGGCGATCGGTATAGGTCCGGGGAACGTACCAGTCTACATTGGGAAATCAGCAGTTATTCCCTTTGCCGTTGAACAAATCATCATTTCCAAAACATTCGATAATGGAACCGTCTGCGCCAGCGAGCAGGCAGTCGTCGTCAATAAATCAAATGCCAACGAGGTGATTACAGAATTTAAAAAACAAAAAGCCTATTTCCTTTCTGATGAGGAAATAAAGCGCCTTGAGCCAGTTGTATTCAATAAAGAACAGATAGTCATGAGGGTTGAAGTCATTGGTCAACCCGCCCATTTGATCGCGGAAATGGCTGGCATCAAAGTGCCGCCAGACACCACGGTTTTGATTGCTCCCCTCAAAGACGTTGGTATCGAAGCTCCGATATCGCTTGAAATACTTGCTCCGATTCTGGCATTTTATGTTGCTGAAGACTTTGAACAAGCTATTGCACTTTGCTGTAAGATAAACCAGCATGGCGGACTGGGGCATACCGCAAGCATTTTCTCGAATGATGAAGACAAGATAGCATATTTTGCTTCGGTCGTGAACGCGGGCCGGATCCTGGTGAACACGCCTGCGTCGCAGGGCGCTCTGGGAGGCACATACAATAAACTCAGACCCTCACTAATGCTTGCCTGCGGTTCCGGCGGGAAAAATATCACCACCGACAACATCTCGGTCCGGCACCTCTTGAACATCTACCGCATAGCCAAGCGCAATGTGTGCCTTCATATGCAAGACCGTTATATTCACAATTACCTCGACGACCACCTTGATGCCCGAGAGATCGAAAAGCTTGGTTAGCTCCATATCAGCACGGTTGTCAAATTTCACAGACTGCCGCCGTTGACATTGAGCGCCGGGCCGTTGGTGCTGCTAGAAATTAGAAGCTCATACTCGGATTTTTTATAAAGATATCGCCAAATCATTACCTATGGTACTAACGGCAATATCTGTGCAATAGAGAGAAGTGACGGTGAACAGCTTTTTTCCGGATTTGGGTGTGGAAGTAGAAGTAGTCTAGTTCTTAATCATTCGCATTTCGGTATCCACCCATTCTTTCATGAACGAATATACGTCTCCGGATACATAATGGTTGGCATCAAAAATTCTTAAAACACAGTCAATGCCGGCCTGTTTCATTACCCGCTCGGCTTTCATGGATTCTTCGGGATCGATTAGCTGATCCCCGGAGCAGTGCGCTAGATACGGCTTTACTTTATGTTTTTTAAGACCTCCAAGCGCCTTTGCATCGACACAAAAATCAGGGAATGCACCGGCATAAGCAAAATACGAACGTACCAATTCCGGATGCCGGATAGCGCACTCGTTTGCTATAGTTGCTCCAGCGCAGTGGCCGATCATAAATACTTCAGACCCGGAAACGCGATAACGCTTTCGCGTATCCGCCGCGCAGGCAAAGATCCACTCGATATTAAAATCGTTAATGACCTTAAACCATGAAGTATCCTTATCAAGATCATAGGGCGGTGACGCGGTCCACCCTTCCTTGCGTTCATCCATAAATTGGTCGGTATGCGGATAGGGATAACGAGGCACGATATATATCACACCATCCCTGCCTACATTGTCGGCCAGCATGCCATAGTCAATTTCGGTCGAGCCCCCTCCATGGAGGATCAGGCATAACGGATATTTCTCTTTTGAAACATCGTAATCCGGCGGCAACAACGTTATATAAGTCCCCAAACTGGGCATCTCAACATAGTTCCTGATATAATTTTTCGGTTTGTTCAGCAACTTGTTACGTTCGCACCGTTGCAGTCCATTGACAAAGCGCTCATCATCCCGGATCAATTTTAAATTTTCGTCCTGCGGAGGATACTTGGAATCCTCCCAGCCGGCATCAATAGCGTATTCCCATGCATTCAGGCATTTTTCCCTGTTCCCGATCATCGCGTACGCGCAAGCGAGGCAATACCAAGATTTTTTATCCTGGGGATCAGCGTACAGCCATGTTTCATAATATTTTATCGCGTTCTCATAATCGCCCCTTTCCAGCGCCGCATTGGCTTTGACACGCCAGGACTCCCCCAGCATTTGACCTAGCTTAAAGCGAATGGTCAAGGGCGAAACCGGATCCAACGTGGCGGTCAACACGATTTCCGCATCTTTTCGCAAGACAGTCATCGTTAGTTTCTGGCCAGCCACGGAGCTATTCATGTAATCACGGAATGTCTCGTTATTGTCGATTTTCTGATCGTCAATGATAGTCACGATATCACCGAATTTAAAACCGGCTTTTGCCGCCGGACCTTCGGGGTCGATATATTCTATGATCACGCCGTTTTCGCAGGTCTTCGTTGCGATACCCAAATATCCCGTTCTTTCGATCGCTTCACGTCGTTCAGGATTTATTCTCAGGCGGTCCCCTGATTCCATGACTGGCGGTGGTGCAATACCGCCAGCGATAATTAACTTAGACACTGACAAACAAACTATCGCTTTACTTAATGCTGTAAATAGTTTAGTCATTCTGCCTCCCGGTATGAATATAATTGAAAAAAATGCGCTGTCAATATTATGACTTATAAAGTTTGTCAATTGTTCAAGTATGGATGTGTTTAATTAAAATAAAACAGGAATGCAACTTGACTTAGTATATTAGTATATTGCTCGTTGAAAGGATTTTTCAGGCAGCCCTGAGTTCGGCGATCAATTCCTGGACGAGTTCCTTGACCGTGACGATCTTATTAACGCGATACGCGTTCTGTCCGCAGAAGATCAAGCCGTGCTCTACATCGCCAAAATAGGAATTTAGCAAAGCCAGGGCGATGCAGTACTGCGCGGATTCGACTTTGCACAAAGAAAGGCACCGGTAAGGACATTTGATCTTCAATTTTCCCTTGACTTCCAGGTCTTTTAAAAAGTTATTTCTGATCGCCCGGCCGGGCATGCCTACGGGACTTTTAATAATAACAATATCTTCTTTTTTGGCATCCAAATAAGCTTGTTTGAATTCCCGCGACACATCGCATTCTTCAGTACACACGAACCGGGTCGCCATCTGAACGCCCGAAGCGCCGAGAGAAAGCATCCGGGCGATATCTTTCCCGTCGTAAATACCGCCTCCGGTGATGACCGGTATTTTCTTTCCATACTTATCTTCGTAAATTTTGATGGTTTCCAGGACTTCCGGCAAGAGCTTTTCGAGAGAATATTCCTCAGGGTGTTCCAGTTGTTCTTCGGAGAAACCAAGATGCCCCCCGGCCAGAGGGCCTTCCAGGATCAATCCGTCCGCGGTTCTTTTATACCGCTTATCCCAGACTCGCAGGATCAATTCCGCGACCCGGGCCGAACTGACGATCGGCACAAGGTTGACACCGTGTTCATTTACTAATTCCGGAAGCTTCGTCGGGAGTCCGGCGCCATAAACGATCATCTTGATACCTTCGTCGACCGCGTCCTTGATCAGATCATCGACGTTGCTGAGCACGCCCATGAAATTCACCGCGAGGTGACCGTTGGTTTTGCTCTTTGCCTTGCGGATCTCGCGGATCAACGCTTCCCTGGACATTCTTTCATACTCATGCTTTGAAGCTTCGATGTCCCCGAGGCCAACGCTGGACAGCGTGCCAATGCATCCTTCGTTTGCCACGGCTGAAGAAAGCGAAGCAAGAGAAACCCTGACCCCCATGCCGCCCTGGACAATGGGGATATCAGCGATGATATTTCCGATAGTTAATTTTGGAATTTCCATTCGTGTGCCTGTATATAAATGTTATTATACAAAAATCGTCATAATTGTCAATATTTATTTATAACCAAAACTGCAAAATAACCCGGGTGCACGGGTTTCAACCAAGCGCTGGCATGAAGTAAAGAGGCGAGCAAATGAGCCCGCCTCTGACAATATTGTATTTTTGTATATTACTGATTATATTTATAACCCAACTGGTACGGTTATACCCAGTTGCGCGTATAACCTGTTTGACGTGGCTGGATCAGCGTCCTTAGTCCAATTGAACGGGTTGAGTCCAAATTCCAAATAAGCGTTGACGCCACCCAAAGCCATTTCGCCGCCCAATGCAGCTTTCAAGTCTATTTTCATGTAATCAAGCGGTGCATCCTCAAGGCCCATACCGAACCAGAGACCCATCGCAAGATACGGCTGGAATGCCATGGGCATGGGCAGCTTAATGAGCAGGTCTGAACCGGTGAACGTGCCAAACTTTATCGCCTTTCCGCCATCAGGCAGCGCCACGTTCAGTAGTTCGCCGCGCACGTCAAGGATCGGCAGGACCGGTACGCGCGCATCCGCCTTAATGGCAAAATACCTTCCGTCCTCAAGTACGTCTTCGTAAGCAACTCCCAATCCGAGCTTCAGGGCGTACAGCCCGCTCATCATCGACAGAGCTATTGCTATTGCGAATAGCTTTCTCATCAATTACCTCCTTGTTCTAGCGTATTATACATACAATTCACACTATGTCAAGGGGAAAATGTGTTCATAAATGAGGGGTTGAAGGGAGGACCTACGCTCCGCCCAACCGGGTCAAGGGTACGTTCGCCTTGCACAAGGGACACTGGTCAGGAGCGTAGGTTACAACATCTTTCCGGTAAGGCGAGAAAAATTCAAAGGCCGGCGGTTTTGAATGCCGGTCGATGAGCACGGCAATACCCGTGATATTGCCCGCCTGTCCATTGACCGCCTGGATCGTTTCCTGGATCGACTTGCCCGTGGTCAGCACGTCATCCACGATCAGGATATTCTTCCCCTTGATATCGAAACCGCGGGCAACGACCCTCTTGCCATCGCGTTCTTCGGCAAATCCGGCGCGGCAGCCCAACTGGCGCGCCGTCTCGAACGCAATGATGACGCCGCCGGTGGTCGGTCCGATCACCCATTCTATTTTCGGGTCCTTGAACTGTTTAACGATCAGCGAGCATAGTTTGGTCGTGGCCACGGGGTTTTCCAGGATCCGGAACTTTTCAAAATAGTACTGGCTGTGCAGTCCCGAGTTCAGGATGAAGTGCCCTTCCTGCAGGACCTTCAGGTCCTTAAGCAGTTTTTCCAAATCCATGTTCGATCTCCTCGAGGATCTTCTTGGCGGCGGCCAGCGGGTCCTTCGCTTTCACGATCGGCCGGCCGACCACGATATAGTCGGCGCCCGCCTTGATCGCTTCGGCCGCGGTCATGGTCCGCGCCTGGTCGTCTCCCTGATCCTCGCTCTGGCCCGGCGCCCGTATGCCCGGCGTGACGATTAAAAAATCCTTGCCGCATGTCCTGCGGATCTTAGCGGTTTCCTGAGGTGACGCGACCACGCCGTCGAGCCCGGCGCTTTGCGCCAGCTGCGCCAGAAAAAGTACGTGTTCATCGAGGGTCCGGCTGATATCGCCGAACATATCCTTGAATAAGGCCTCGTCAAAACTCGTCAGCACAGTGATCCCGAGCAATTTTGGTCTTTCGACCTTTTTCACATCAACGGTCAGCAGGGCGGCCTGCACAACGGCCTCCAGCATTTGAAAACCGCCCTGGATATGGAGCGTGAGCATGTCGACCCCCATCGCCATGGCGCCCTCGCACGACCGGGCGACCGTATTGGGGATATCATGGTACTTGAGATCGAGCATCACCTTGCGACCTTTAGATTTTATGAACTTGACGATCTCGGGCCCGAAATATGTAAAGGGAACCGCGCCGATCTTATACCAGTTCACCCTGTCACCCAGACCGTCCACGATGGTCTGTATTTTTTTTAAGTCGTTCATGTCCAGCGCGACGATCAAACGGTCATTCATATATCATGGCTCCTTCCCCATGCCGCCACCCAATATTTTTTTCAATTCTTTGATTATTCCCAGCGGTGCATACGGATCGCGCAGGCATGCTGAACCGACCGCGACCGCGGAAGCGCCGGCGAGCAGGAATTCATAGGCATCGCCGCCCGACATTATCCCACCCATGCCGATCACCGGGACTTTCAGCTGGCTCACACGGTGCACGCAGTACAGCGCGTACGGCTTTACCGCCGGCCCGGACAGACCGCCGGTTATCACCGCTTTTTTCGTCACCGCCGAATACGCCGTCCCGTAAAGAGTGTTGATCAGCGAAATCCCGTCGGCACCGGCATTGACGCACGCCCTGGCGATCAACAGGGGATCGCAGAAATTCGGCGTCAGCTTCACGATGACCGGCAGGTCAGTGACCCGGCGCACGTTTCGCGTTATGCGCCCAACGATACGCTGGTCCTGGCCGAACGCGGCACCGCCTTCCTTGACATTCGGACACGACACATTGAGCTCGAAACCGTCAACCCGATCGCCTATCTCCTGGACGATCCGGGAGAAATCTTCGACCGTGAACCCCGCCACGTTCACAAAAACGCGCGTTTTGCTCCTTAGTTTCTTTAATGCCGGCAATATCTCCCGGACAAAATCCTTCACGCCGGGATTCTCCAGCCCCACCCAGTTGATAAGCCCCGATGAGGTCTCGTATATCCGTGGTGGCGGATTGCCCGGCCGCGGCATGAGCGTCACGCCTTTGGTAAAAAAAGCGCCCACCGCGCCGCTGACGTTTTGGTACTTCAGCCCGAATCCGAAAACGCCGGACGCGAGGAAGACGGGATTCTTGAATTTAAGCCCGAACAGTTTAAGTGTTTTTACCATTTTGGTTATCCGGATACCAGATCATCAGGAAGTGAATATCAGGATACCAGGGTATCAGCGAATTCTGGCACCCTGATATTCTGTTCTCCCGGTATCCATCCCCCTGATTACCTGATATTCTGTTACCCATTGTTAAACTCAATCTTCGAAAGTTCGAAGACCGGTCCATCCTCGCAGATCCTTTTATACTCACCCCGGTATTTTATCGCGCAGCCAAGGCACAGTCCGCAGCCGCATCCCAAAAAATCTTCGCAGAACGCGTACACGGGTAAGGACAGACCTAAGGTCTGCAGTTCTCTGAGCATGGCCCGCGGTCCGCACGTGTACAGCAATTCATATTCGCTGATATCGATCTCTCGCAGCGCGGACAGCGCGGTCGCATGCCGGCGGCTGCCGCTCTCCGTGACGAAGATCGATTCGTTGGAGATCTTGATGATATTAGTCTTGAGAATTATCTCGGATGGCTTCTTCGTGCCGTACAGGACCGAGAACTGGATCCGGTTCTTGAACAAGTTCTGAGCCAGGAAAAACAGCGGCGCGATACCAATGCCGCCGGCAAGGAGCAGGCTTTTTTTTCTCACCGCCTTGACACCGTTGCCGTACGGACCCATCAAGAGCAGGCGGTCACCCTCTTTTTTTTCACTCAGGATCTTCGTACCCCGTCCCTGGACCCTGATGACCAGGAGCAGTTTGTCCCGGTAATAAGAAGCAATGCTGATGGGGCGGTTCAGGAATGGATCATGGCCATCCTGCACGCGCACCTGGAAAAACTGCCCGGGTTTCGGATCAATGCCGGGCAGGTAGAACTCCAGGCCAAAGACCGTGTCGCTGAGCCACCTTTTACGCTTGATCTCGAGCAGCTGCCTACTGATCATGACTTTCACCGGTGGTGTCGGGCATGACCGGAACCTCTTCCATCTTCTCCCCGCCCGTCGTATCGACCGGGATCGATTTCATCAGCGATTCAGCGCTCACGACGTATTCGGTCGCCGGGTACCGGGCTGCGAGGTCAGCGGTGATCTTTAACGCTAGAGTATCGTCCTTGATAATGTTCTTGGTGATCCAGAATTCGGCATACAGCGCCTTTGGCGCCCAGGTGCTTTTCGGGTACTCGGTGTAAACCCGGCGGTACATGTCAAGCGCTTTTTTATTGTCCTTAAGATCGACAAAGTACAATTCCGCCAGCATGAACAGCGCACGGTCGACGTTCTCGGTCTCATTCAGCAGGCTGATCGTGCGTTTCAGGACGTCGGACTTGTTCCTTGATCTCAGTCCGTATTTATCGGATGATTTAAGCACGGCTGTATCATAATAGGCGATCGCCCTCTCGATGCTGTCGACTTCCTCGTAAAGCCGCGCCAGTTCATAATAGGCGCGCGACGCATATTCGGCCTGGTTCCGGTTGATGATCTCAGCGTACAGGTCCCGCGCTTCATCGAGCTTTCCCAGTTCTTTTTTCAGCTCGCCCTCAAGCACCAGGAACTCGGGGTCAATCTCGCCTTCCAGGAACATCATGCTCTGATCATACTTGTCCAGTTCAAGGTAAATGGTCGCGATCTTGAGCTTCAGTTTTTTCTTCTCTTCGGCATCGCGGCTCATCACCACCAGCTTGTCAAACGTAACGAGGGCGTCGTCATACAATCCCAGTTTGAACTGCGCTTCGCCGATCAGCGTCAGTACATCCTTTTTTTCCTTAAGTGACAGCGATTGCTTCAACAGCTCCTGTGCGGCACTGACCAGGGTGCTGAAATCACCCTGTTTGTTATAGACATAGCATAGGGCGATCCGGGCTTTTTTCCGAAACTTTTTCGATCCGGCCGCATCCATCAAAGCGACGATCGCCTCGCTGTATTTATTTTCCCGGTAATGGGCAAGCCCCTTATAATACCGTGCCATCGGGTAATTCCCGGATCCCGGGTAGTTCTGGCAGAAGACGTCGAGTTTTTCCAGGGAACGGGCGAAATCGCCCTTGTAATAGTAAGCGATGCCCATCAAAAGCAATGCGTCATCAACCCACCGCGAAGTCGGATATTTGACGATCACCAGCGTCGCTTTCTCGATGGTCTTATCAAAAAGTTCGGATTCGTACTTGAGCGTGTCGCTCGTGACCAGCTTCATCCCCTGATTGAAATAATTTTGCGTGTTGTAATAAGTATTGAAGTAAGCGCAGCCAGCAAATAGCAAAAAGATGGCAATCAGGCAAAGGTTGGGTGGCTTGATATTTTTTCTTTTCTCAAGCATCTTCACCTCAACCCAATGACCATTGTGTTATTTTGCTATCCCCACCGGGACACACCGGAACCGCGCCGGCGCGGTCCCATGACCGACATACGCGCTCTGCCCGGGTTCTCCCTTGCCGCAGTTGGGAACGCCGTACAAACGCCACTCGTTCTTGTTGCCAACGGCATCACAGCTGTTCCAGAAACGGGGCGTAATGTCGGCGTACGTCGGATTCTTGACGACTGCGCCAAGTTTACCGTTCTTGATAAGCCGGGCGTATTCGCACCCGAACTGGAAATTGAGCCGCTTGTCATCGATCGACCACGATTTATTCGTGGTCATGTAGATACCGTCCTTCGTATCGGTGATCATGTCCTCCAGCTTCCAATCGCCCGGTTCGATATTGATATTGGTCATCCGGATGAGCGGGATGCGGTTCCAGCCATCGGCCCGCATCGCACCTGACGAAGGCTTCCGGATCCTGGGCGCGGTCTCGCGCGATGTCTGGTACCCGACGAACAGCCCTTCCTTGATCAGGTACACGCGCTGAGCCGGAATCCCCTCGTCATCCCATCCAAAAGTGCCCAAACCGCTGGGTACGGTGGCGTCCGCGACAATGCTTACCGCGCCAGAACCGTACTGCAGCCGGTTATACTTGTCGACGGTCATGAAACTCGTTCCGGCGTACGACGCTTCGGTTCCCAGCACGCGGTCAAGCTCGGTCGGGTGGCCGCACGACTCGTGCACCTGCAGGACCATCTGGCTGCTGTCGAGCACAAGCGTCGTCTTCGTCGAGGGGCACGGTTTAGCTTTCAATAAAATGAGCGCTTCCTCGGCCACGCAGGGCGCGCGGTGTTTTAATTTCATCGCTTCGATGAACTCAAAACCGGCCTGGCTGTAATCTTCATACGAACGGATCTGCATTTCGCCCTTGTCCATGGCAAAAACCTTGAGGCCGCCGCCCACGAAAGTGAATTCCTGGACGACCGCGGAGCCGTCAGTCGAGGCAAAATGGACCTTTATCGAGCGCGACGTCAGGAACGCCGTGCTGACCTTTATCCTTTTGTCGATCCGCAGGGCCTCGTCGCAGGCAAAAAGCAGGTCGATCTTTTTGCTGATCGGCACCTTGAGCGGGTTAATCTTAACGCTTGAACGGTAGGTGCCTTTCTGCGGCTGTACCGGCGCGAGCACGACCGGTTCGCCGCGGACACGGGCCGACGCCCGGGCAATGGACAGCGCTGCCGCGGTCACCACCGCGGCCTCGCGCGGTTTGATAATGTTCGATGATGAAAAACCCCACCCTGAATCCTTGAGGACCCGAACCCCGAAACCGATGTCGGAACTGCGGGTCACGGCCTCCAGGACCCCGTTCTTTATCATCAGTATTTCGTTTTCTTCTTCCACGACCCGTACATCGCCGTAATCGACTTTTTTCGATCTGAAACTGTCTATGATGTTATGGGTAAATGTCTTCATGGTCAGCTCCTTCGCAATATCCGTTCAAACCGCATAACTATATACGATTTCGCTGATAAATCAAGGGCGCGTGGTTTCATCGCTGCTACTGCCGCGTGGTTCCCGGGGCAACGTAATGATGAATTTTGCACCCTTGCCGGGTCCTGACATCACTTCAATTCTGCCTTCGTGTATTTCCACAATTTTCTTTACATATGCCAGACCCAACCCGACGCCGCTTTCTTTCTTGGAAAAGAACGGGCTAAAAACCTGTTCCATATCAGCCCGGTCAATGCCCCGTCCTGTGTCCTCGACCTGCAGTTTGAGATAGGGATCGCCTTCGCCTTCGTAACTGGCGGTCACGATGATCCGGCCTTCGCCTTCGATCGCTTCCACGCTGTTCTTGACCAGATTTGCCACGGCGACGGCCAGCAGGTCACAGTCGGCGCGCAGCGAAAGCGGTCGGGGCACGCGCTGTTCCACGGTTATCCGCGATGGCACTGCGACCCGCTCGACCGCTTCGCGGATTAGTTTGGCCGCGTCGCAGGCCGTGAGAATAGGTTTGACCGGACGCGAAAACTCCAGGATCGCGCTGATCAGGTCATCCATGGACCTGCATTCCCGGATGATATCATCGGCCTTGCGCTTTCCTTTCTCCACCAGGCGGGAAAGCCCGGTAATGGTCGCCAGCGAATTCCTGAACTCATGCGCGATGTAGGCGGAGAATTCAACCAGGGTCCTTTCCCTTGATCTGATCTTGTTGAACACTTCCTGGAACGTCTCGGACACAAAATCCTCGCGCTTCATTTCAATACCGAACTCCCGAGCCGTCCGGGCGACGTAGCGCATGGGCAGCAGCAGGTTGCGCACCAGGAAAATACCCAGGAACGCCATAAAGATCAGGAGGACAGTAATAAACAGTATGTGCCATTTAAATGCCCGGTCTATGACCGTATATGCCGAGTTGTATTGTAGGTACACAAGACAGGCCGGCTGTGTATTATAATACATTAAATGCTCACCGAACTGCAGAAGCTCATCGGGTTTGGCTGCACGCTTGAAGAACCGGGCGTTGTTCGCCGGCTCAAACCCTATCGTGAACGGCAAGGTCAGCGAATTGTACAGCTCGTTCCCCAATGTATCGGTAATGATCAGCTGGTCTATGCCGAACAGCCACGTGATACGCCTTAACCGGGCATGCATGGCCGCCGGATCGCCGGTATTTGAAGAATTCCATGTATCGACGCACAGACCAATGATCGAGATGATCTTGTCCCTGTCGTCCTGCAGGTACTGTTGCCGCAGTTCAACGCTGACATAGAGGTTGACAAGAGCGATGCACAGGATCGTGATGATAAAAATGCCGGCGATGATGCTTATGTCCTGCGGGTATGACCTGCGTATTTTCATCGGATAAGGGTCAAACGACCCTTGGTTCTCTGAACCGGGCTCCCTTCGGTCTCGATCACGTAAAGGTACATGCCGCTGACCACTTCCTGACCGCGGTCGTTCTTCAGGTCCCAGAACGCGCTGCGCCGGAAATGATCCACTTCGCCCGTGAGTTCATTATCCAGGACTCGTACCAGTTCTCCGGCAATATTGAAAAGTGATACCTTGAAAAGCGGGTATGGATCGGTCAGCTCCAGGGTGTCTGAAGGGTAGTAAGTAATAATGATCTTTTTGCCCCACGAGGGCAGGTTGTTGGCGAGAAACGGGTTCGGGTATGCAGCGGTGCGGCCGAACAGGATCGGCGCGATCCAGAACGACGCGGTCACAGCGGAACCGCTCGGGCCGATATCATAGACCAAAGCGCCGCTCGGGGTCTCATTGAACATGCGGCTTGAGGGGATCGTGGCGTCGCCGAAACCGATCGAATCGCCTGACCATAGATCGGCGCCAACACCCAGATCGCCCAAGAGGTAATCCGGATCGCCATCGGCCTGCATGATACCAACGAGCGGATGGCTTTCATCGGAATTTTCGGTACGGGAATCATCGGCATGGAGGATCAACAACCCGTCGCCGGGAAGGCTCCGGTCATAGCCGGCGCGATACCGGTTCTCGACTAAAAAATATTCGCCATTGCCGGTGCCGCTCCATGTCCAGTCCGGGCCGCCCGGATCTTCCATGAGCCGGTAAGCAACCGCACTCGTCGCCGCGCTGATGAGCGACTGGTTTTCACGTCTTGATACGCCGCTTCTTTCTACGGCGACCGGCGTGGTCCAGCCCAGCTGGTATTTTATCCAGGCACACGGGTGGGTCGGTGACGAACCCGGTAGGTCAGAAGAACTGATCCTGCCCCAGGAACCGGCCGCCATCAGGCAGAACCAGCCTAGACCGTTGGTTGAATAGTCAGTATCGTATAGATCGGGCAATCCGATCACATGGCCGAACTCATGAACGAAAACCCCGACCGTAATGCGCGCCGAATAAGTCGAAAGCTTTTCGGGTTCCATTGAATAACCGTCGACCCTCACGCCGTCATCGGTCAAATATGCACCCGGGCATGATGTCCCGGTATTGGACAGCTGCCACTGGTGCGACCAGATATCGTGAATACTGCCTGTTTCCTCGGCACCCGGTCCGGCATGGACAATGAAAACCGCGTCCACATAGCCATCCCCGTCCCCGTCATACTGCGAAAAATCAACCGTCGGGTCAGCAAGGCTGCATGCCTGTTCGACCAGCCGCTGCACGTTTCTCGGGTAGTCGTTGTAAAATCCAAATGAATCGCCCACGTAGTAAGAGTAGTCCTCCGGCGCCCGGAACCAGCCGGCAATATCGCTTTGAGTGCTGATCGTGAATTTTCCATAGGAAACTTCGCTGTAGTAATCCCTCATCGAACTCTGGTTCGTGCCGTAGATAAGAGAATCAAAATCGCTTGTCTGGTATGTCCGCTGATTGTCATCGAAATCAACAAGAATGACCAGCGCCTTTCTTTCGCCCAAAACCGGGCTTATTCGTTTCATGCCGCGGTTCATGGTCAGCGGGAGCTTCGGGGCTCTGATCGCAGTCTTAGCATAAGGATCGGGCGGCATTGACATTAAAAAAATCATGAACAGGTTAAGGACCATAGTCAATAAAGTATATGTATTAATTTTTTTAAGTCAATATTGGCAAATTCTAAATCCTAAACAAGCACTAAATCCCAATGACCAAAACCCAAAACATGGTTTGGAACATTTGAATTTGGGTTTTTGGATTTGTTTAGAAACTCGTGCTTCGAATTTAGGATTTATCATTATTGGTATCTCCTTCCCCATATTGGGTAAAGCTTTACCCTATTGCCGTCAATGTAAAGAAAAAGCGACGTAATTCAATTGATTTATCTAAAAAAACAGGCATGTGCTTTGCATATATATTATAAGGGAATCATGGCACCACTAACCAATAATGTAAGTATCGGCATTCGTCTTGCTATTTGGGGTCATGGTATTTTCCCAACAATGCCAGCTGTAAAAAATTCTGCCGATTCAAAAAACCAAAAGGAGGTTTTCATGAATAGAAAACTCCAACTGAACAAGGGATTCGGTCTTATCGAACTAATGGTCGTTGTCACTATCATCGGAGTACTAATGCTGATCGCCGTTCCCAATTTCGCCGGTATGCAGCAAAGGGCAAGGATCCGATCGGGCTCACAGGAAATCGCCCAGGATCTCAGGCAGATCCGGGAACGCGCCGTGTCGCTCGGTGTTTCATTCCAGATCAATTCACCCGACCAGTACCACTACCAGGTTATCAATGAAGCGGGTAACGCTTTACCGTACAAACTTGGCGGAACTACCGGCGGCGCGCTGAAGTTCGGCGTCTGCGGTACCTACACGGGCGGATTCCCGCCGGAATCAAGCGGTTCCATGCCGGGCGATGGATTTGATTTCCCCGGCGGCACTTTGACGATCACCAACCGCGGGAGCGCCACAAAGGGCGTAATCTATATTAACAACGGTCGCGACAATCACGCGGTCGGCGTGAACAGCCTGGGAAAGATCAAGGTCTACCGATATGCGAACGGCAACTGGTATTATTGATGTAATCGAGGAGGAACCAATGAGGATCAAAGATGCAATAATCAAGAAAAATAATCGCGGTTTCACGCTGGTGGAGATATTGGTCGCGGTGATGATCCTGGCGATCGGTATTCTGGCCGTGTCCCAGTTGACCATCATTGGCATGAAGTCGACCAGCACCACGCGTCTGAAAGTCTACGCCCGTACGACCATGGATACGTTCTTTGAAACGCTCAACGCATTGCCTAACACGCATCCCTATCTCACGAACCTCGACGGGACCACGCCCGACCTTGCCGACACGCTGGTCCCCGATCATACGACAATGATCCAGGACCAGTCAACCGACAATATCCAATACCAGCTCATGTGGAATATCGTTGATGACATACCCGACTCCCGGTTCAGGACCATCCGGATATACGTCATGTGGGGCAGGTCCCGCATCTGGGGTGATTTTATCAAAGTTAAAACATAACGAGGGGGATCAATGAAAAAAGGTATGACTTTAGTCGAATTAATGGTTTCCCTGGTCGTCCTGAGTTTCGTTCTGGTCGCGATCTTCTCGCTCCTCTCCATACAGCAAGTGCGCTCAACCCAGGTGGTTAAAGGGACCGTGCTCCAGACCGATGCCCAGGTCACGTTCACCCTATTCAAATGGGACATGATGATGACGGGCATGGGTTATCCCTATGGCGACGCCTCGGTCGTGACAGGCGGCGACGGAACCGGCGGGCTTGCCGGCTCCGATGTTTATACAACCAAGGCCGCGGCCCTGGGCTTTGAGACCGGAACGACGCACTGGGGGTATGTCCTGGACCTGGTCTACTCGGGAAGCCAGATCATCGATGTCCGAAGATGGGATAATACGAAGTATGATTTTGTCGCCGGCGATCATATTATCCTCCTCAACCAGCAACGCTATCCCCTTTACACGGACCTGATAATACAGTCGGTAACGCCCTTCCTCTACTTCATGCCTAACGGCGATACGGTCCATGCCAATCACCTGATCTTTACGTCCACTTTTCCCAAGGACATTCCCGACGGCCTGGCAGTGTTCCAGTACAACCCAACCCTGCTGGCGGGCACGACCTACCAGATCAATGCCCAGCAGCAGCTGATGCGGGGGAACGAAGTCCTTCTTGATAACGTGGAGGACCTGCAGTTCGCTTACGGCATTGATAATGACAATGACGGGGTGGTCGAGACCTGGTCAAACACCGTTCCGTCGAACCCGAGTTTCACCAGAAAATGGGCAATACGGTTCAACATGGTCATCGCGTCCGAAGGAATGGGCGGCTACCAGTATCCAAGTGCCAATTACACGATCGAAAATCATCTTACGAACCTGACCCAGGTCCAGCGCAGGATGCGCCGGATCTTTGTCAGCAATATCGTTTATCCGCAGAACCTGGAGCCATAACCATGATATTAATGAAGATCTCTTGTTACCCAACACCGCGAAGGAGGGTTTATGATGACCCTTATTAGACAGTCCAATCAGAAAGGTATCGCCTTGCTGGTCGCCATGGGCACCATGCTCGTCGTCCTGATCATCGGTTCGCTGGCTCTTTACCTTATTGTAAGGGGTATGCGCGTGACCGGCGGGCAGGCACGTTACGAGACTGCCTATGAAGCGGCCGTTGCCGCACTTGAGGTGGGCAAGGCCGATGCGGCCGTTCTAAACATCAACATATCATCGCCAACGATCATCAAAAACATCACCGTGGGCAACTATAACGCGACGATCCGGGTGGAACGCGCCGGCGGGCAGACTTTCGCGCCGCCGGGTTCGGCGATCAAGTTCGCCCGCGCCACGCTCGGACCGGGCGGCGGCGGAGCCAGCGGATACTACCGGAACTTCTATGTCCATGCTGTCGCGATCGGACCCGGGGGCGAGCAGGCTTCCCTGGAAGCGATCGAACGGTTCACGTTCACGCCTAAATAATAAAATAAAAATGAAGATTGAGGAGGATACAATGATCAAACACAGAAAGATCTTTTGTCTTGCCGGCATGGGACTGTTAATGCTCCTGTTCACGGCATCGCCCGGCATGGCGCAGGATATGACGAGCTACTGCTGCGCGCCGCCGTTCGTCACGACCGTGGTACCGCCCAATATCATGATGTCGCTGGATAATTCGGGCAGCATGTTTGACCGCGCGTACCTTAACTCCGGCATTAATCTTTACATGACGGACACGACAAAGTGGTACGGGTATTTCAAACCCGAAAGCATGTACGTCTGGAATAGCAACCATTTCGAATCGAGCCCGACCGGCATCTGGCCGGGCAGGGTATTGAACTGGGCATGCATGTGCCGCGCCGATGTCGCGAAAAAAGTTTTGACCGGCGGCAAGGGCAACATCGTCGGCGGCGTCGCGCGCCTGGTCAGCGAAGGAAGACTCAGCTGGACCGTCTATTACCGCCGGGACGCCACGAACTATAATACTTTCTCTATCACCCATGGCGGAAGCTACGAAACACGAGTGACGGTCACGCGAACGGGAGCTAACCCGCCGATCAATGCGACTCTGAGCAGCATTCCGATCAATGTGGACATCCCGGAGATAGAGTACCGCGGCGTATTGGACCAGATCGGTGATAAGGACGACAACCGGCACTGGGACGACGATGCGCCTTTGTTCGGACTCTGGCATTACAACAACGACGAAGGCGGTCATATCCGGGATTACATCGGCGACCCGGATATCATTGATATGCGCAATCATGTCAACGAAGTGATCTGCGATACCTGGACCCCCCTGGCCGAAAATTATTTCGAACTCCTCCATTACTTTTCGCAGTCTCAAAACCGCCACTATTACAACTCGGACTACACGCCCAACCCGGGCGGTCTGCATGATCCCTTCTATGACAAACGGATCCTTGACATGGTGCCGTGCCGCAGGTCGTTCGTGCTCATGATCACGGACGGCGAGTCCACCATGGACCAGAACATCCCCAATTCCGACATAGCTCATATGCCGTTCGCTACTGGTTTAAGGGATTATGACGGCGACGGCAATGACCCGGGTTCTTATCCATCAAACGGGACCGACTACCTCGATGACATCTGCTTGTACGGCCACGTCAATGACATGAGACCGGACAGCGGCACCGGCTGGGGCGCCCGGGAACTGCCCGACAAGCAGGAAGTCACCTGCTTCGTGATCTATGCCTTCGGCGCGTCCGGATCCCAGCTGCTCAAGGACGCCGCAAAGAACGGCGGGTTCGAGGACCGCAACGGCAACAAACGGCCTGACCTGGCGATCGAATGGGACGAAGACGGCGACGGCATACCTGACAACTATTACGAGGCGACCAACGGCTATGAACTGGAACAGGCAATCCTGGACGCGATCATGGAAATGATGGCGCGGATCTCCTCAGGTTCAGGCGCGGCGGTCGTGACCCAGGGTGGCGCGGGCGGCGGCATTACGGCGCAGGGCCAGTTCTTCCCGAGGCGTTATTACCCGACCGGCGAAGTGCTCGACTGGGTGGGAAATATCTACAGCCTGTGGCTGGATGAATACGGTTTGATCCGCGAGGACACTGACCAGAACCATATGATGGGACTGACCCAGGACTACGTCATTCAAAATATGTATTACAACGGTAATGATGTCGTGGCTCCGCTATACCAAGACGAGTTCGGGAATGGCGAGTCCCTGACTTTTGTCGGGGACGTGCCGGTCATGGACCTGAAAACCGTATGGGACGGCGGCAAACTCCTCCACGCCGTGGCACCGGCCAACCGGATCATAAAGACCTTTGTGGACGCAAACAAGAACCACTTTGTGGACGCCGGCGAAGTAATCGATTTCGCTACCAGCAATGCCGCGACCCTAATGCCGTACCTGGGCCTGGCTACTAGCGGTGCGGCAGATACGACTATAAGCTATGTTCGCGGCCAGGATTTCACGAACCTGCGCACTAGGACCGTGGATGGCAATCCCTGGAAATTGGGCGACATCATCAACTCGTCACCGGTTCCGATGAGCGCGCCACCCGAACGGTATGACTATATCTACGGCGACATGACATACCTTGACTACTACAATACCTATGAATTCCGCCGGCCCGTACTTTATGCCGGCGCGAACGACGGTATGCTCCACGCTTTCAACGCAGGCCTGTACGATCCTGATACCCGGCACCTCGACGGGCTGGGAAGACCCCTGGGCGCGGAGTTGTGGGCGTACGTACCGTATAATCTCCTGCCCCATGTAAGATGGCTGCAGAACCCGAAATACTGCCACGTGTACTACTCCGACATGAAAACCTATATCAGCGACGCCAAGATCTTCAGCGACGACGCCAAGCACCCCCGCGGCTGGGGCACGGTTCTGATCGGCGCCATGCGCCTGGGCGGCGGTTCGATCGCTATTGCGACGGATACCTGCCGCTCTTCGTATTTCGCCATCGATATCACCGATCCCCTTGACCCAGAACCGATCTGGGAATGGCACGACGATTCGCTTAACTATACGGTCTGCTATTCCAATGTCGTGAAGGTCGGCAATAGTTGGTTCCTGGCCCTGGGATCCGGTCCTGTAACCTGCGGCGGCGAGATCACGCGCGAAGCGCGCATCTATATCCTGGATCTGGCGACCGGCGCGCTCCTGCGCGAGTTCACGTTCGGCGAAACCAATTCCTTCATCAGCGACATCTTCGCGCTCGACTGGAATACGGACTACAACGTGGACTTCATCTACTTTGGCACGTGCCAGAAAGACGCGGCCATACCGGGCGGTTACGGCGGCAAGATCTACCGCATCAATACCCTGGCCGACCCCAACGTCAACAACTGGACATATAACCTCCTGATGAACATGCAGCGGCCGGTTACGGCCGAAGGCAGCGTGGCCAGGGACATGGAAGGTCACCGCTGGGTGTATTTCGGAACCGGACGGTTTTACAGCGACGTGGACGAAGGCGACATGACCTCGCAGATCTTCGTCGGGTTCAGGGATGACACGACCAATACAACAAATCCGTTCAACCTGTACAACGTGACCGGTATCGAGGTCGACACCGCCGGTACCGTGCACCTGCCGAGCACCGCAACGATGTCATTCGACTCGCTGACCAATGCCGTAGCGAACCGACTCGGCTGGTTCCGATACCTCGACGCTTCAGCCGGCGAACGTAGCTTGACCACGACCCTGGTGTATGGCGGCGCGGTCATGTTCACGACCTTCTCGCCGACCGGCGACGTGTGTTCATACGGCGGCCAGGGCTATCTGTATGCGCTTTACTACCGCACCGGCACGGCTTATAAGGACACGATCATCGGCGATACATTGGGGAACAACCGCTACCGGCTGGCCCTGGGAGCGGGCATGCCCTCAGAACCGACGATCTACATGAACCAGGTCATTCTGCAGCGAGCCGGCGAGATCGATAAGTACGAGTGGACCGCGCCCGAACTGCCAAGGACCGGTTTGATACTCTGGAAAGGCAAATAAGGAGGCTACCATGAAAAAGCTTATACTTTTAATCGCGCTGTTGGTTCTCCCCTTGCTGGCCGCCGAGGAAACGAACATGGGGATGGTTTACGGTGCCGAAGGCGATTCCCTGATCCTCGCGGACGGCCTTAAGGTCTATGTACCAGGACTGTCACTGGGTGGTCGCTACGTCACCGATAACGCCTCGCTCGACCTTTCCACGATATCATTCCCGTTCACGGCTTCCCTCGTCACCATGGAAACGTCTGATCCCGCAGTAAAAAGCGGCCTGTTCACCTACGTAAAGATCTATAAGCTCTACCGTGTGGTAGAAGGCAGGCTGGTCGAGAAGTAATAAAATCGACGGGCAGGGCGTTTGACTTCAAATGATCGCCCTGCCCGTTTCTTATTGCCTGGGCGATCATCAACCAAGTTAGATGTCAGGTCATGAAAAACGGCTTGACTTTCAAGTCCATTCATATACAATACGGTACTGGAGGTTTCCGTGAAAGAACCGATTAGGATCAGAAATCTATTTGTTTATTTGACTCTCATCATTATTTTATTCGCCGTCCACTGCAACGGAAAAGGGGAACAAGGCGAGGCGCAAAATACGCCGCCCGAAGTCCAGACCATCAACATCGCGCCGGTGACGCCGACGGTCCAGTCTGAAATCACCGTTCAGATCACGGGTTTTGACAAAGAGGGCGATCCGATCACCTACCAGGTCAAGTGGTTTATCAATGACCGGGAGATCGGCGAGGGGATGTCGTTCAAATACGAAGATATCAAGACCGGCGACAAGATCTACGCTGAGGTCACTCCTTACGACGGTAAAGCCTATGGCAAAAGCAAGCAGTCCAATAGTGTCACGATCGGCGGACAGGTGCCGCGCATCCTGTCCGTCAAATACGCTCCTGAATCGGTATTCGTGACGACCCCGACGATCGCGCTTGACGCGGTCATTGATGACCCTGACCAGGACACGGTCAGCCTGTTCTGCAACTGGCTTATCCATGACCGGGTGGCGGCGGATACATTGCCCACGTTCACTCTGAGCGGCCTTAACCTGCGCAAGGGCGACACGATCTACGCCAGCGCGTATGCCTGGGACAAGCAGGGACGTTCAGATCCGTTTGAATTCGCGATCGTAGTGTCGAATGCACCACCCGCGCTCCAGAACGCGGATGGAGTCGTCACGCTGCGTCTTGACAGCCTCGCTTATAAGATTCCGATCACGGACCCTGACAACGACCCAATGACCTTTGAACTGCTCAGGGGTCCGGAAGGCGTATGGATCGACCGTAACAGCGGCGTACTCAATGGCAACCCCGGCAATGTGAATTCGCTCGAAGTCACGGTCCGTGCCACAGATCAGGCTGGCGCCTCTCTGGTCGCGAAATTCACGCTGACCTCGCCTGAATAAAGATTGAAGTTAAGAAGTTCTGAGGTTAAGAAGCGCAGACCGTAACAGACAAACCTTAAACATCATGAAATTAAGAATTTTTCAATTGGCATTTAGCATTTGTTTGGGATTTGGTCCGCCACACAGTATGGCGGATTGTAATTTGGCATTCGCCGCCACGCTCGTTTATCAGCAAGGCGATACACTCAGATTCATGGCCGGTGACAGCCTGGTCGCTACCAGCGTCATGTCCGCAGAAACGGTCCTGGAGCCGGTGGCGAGATCGGTCGTTACCAAAGCAAAAACGTCGGCTGAACACGACCGGTATTTTGTCTACCAGGAAACTTATTTTCTGCATAATGACAGCATCATCACGTCGCTCACCCTGTACTCATCCGATCAAAAAAAGCTGTGGCAGCGCGCCTGCGATAATGACCGCAGGATCTCGTACGAGCTTACCGACCTGCATAATAATATCCTGGTTCTGGTCACGATGGACCGGGATAATGCCAACCCCCGGCTTGAATTCATCCAAAACCAAAAAGAACGCACGGTCATCAAGGAAAACCAGTGGCAGAGGATCACCGAATACACCATTTCCCCGAATGACCGATTTATCGTCTTGCACGTCAAAAATCCCTACCAGGGGAAGATCTGGGATTATGTCTATTTCATTGACTTAAAGACCAACAAAACATGGTCGTATCTGTTCCCGATATGCGTTTCCTGCAAGAGGAGCCGCCTGGAAATGAAGGTGGATGACGAAGGAGTCACTGAGGTCATCTACAAGAACGAACACCGGCTGTTTTCCCGTAACGGAACCCTGACGGATGTTTTGATCAAAACAGAATGAGCACCGTCAGGAAAACCGGTAAGCTTTAATCAACCAAAGACTGCACCACAATCGCCGAGACAACACCGAGCACGAATGTGCCGCCCAGGCAGCCAAAGACCTTTAATTTTGCCTTGCCCGGCGCCCCCTGGACTTTTTTGTAATCCAGTTCCACCGTGGTCACGCGGTTGGATGCGATGCGGACCTTAACGATCCCCTCGCTGTAGCGCGCGATCTTCCACAGCGCGCCGATGCTGCCGTCCTTGAGACGCCAGCTGGCCGCTTCCACGCTATCCTGCGGGAAAAACCCGACGTTGTATTCATCGGGTTTGAGCGCGTATTTCAGGACCGGCGTGCTGCCGATGAGATCGTCATCCACAAATACGGGTAGGCTGTCCTTGTCGGCCGTGACAGTTAGATACCCGACATCATCATTAAGTTGGAAAAATAAAAGCAGTATCAACATGCCCGAGTATATACAGGCGTCCTGAAAAGTCAATATTGACAAACTTCAAGAATTCACTATACTATGCCCGGTAGCCATTGCTATTGATTCGACAATACGATTCCGAGATAACCAAATCTCATCATAGGTCATGATAAAAAAGACCAAACATTGTTAAAAGGAGGCTTACAATGGCAGGCAAAAAGCCGAAAAAAGAAGATAGCGTGCAACCCCAGAAGTACGACAAGAAAATGGACCTTGCCGGTCCTGGAGTAAGCACGTACGAGGAAGTCGCAAAAATTCTGCCTAGTGATTATAAACCGGTGCTGCCGCCGATGGAAAGGATGAAGGCACTGTACGCGGTCAAAGATTACATCGAAAAGAACATGTGCAAAGAGCTCAACCTGAACATGGTCCAGGTACCGCTGATCGTCGACCGCGACAGCGGGGTCAACGATTACCTTGACCGCGACGGATCGCGCACACCGATCGAATTCAACTGCGGCCTGGGGCTGGAAAAGCCGATCCGCGGGCAGGTCGTCCAGGCAGCCACCAAGTGGAAGAGGGTCGCGTTACAGCAATTCAACTGCAAGGTCGGTGAAGGGCTCTGCACTGACATGAGGGCGGTACGCAAGGATTATTTTCTTGATCATGACCACAGTTCATATGTTGATCAGTGGGATTGGGAACGCGTTATCACCGCTGACCAGCGCAATCTGAAATTCCTTAAAGAGATCGTAAGCAAGCTCTGGAAAGTCATTTACGGCGCAGGTAAACTTGTGCAGGACATGTACCCTGAACTAAAAGATCCCAAATACCCGCCGATACCCGAGGAATTGAAGTTCCTTCACGCCGAGGAGATCCTGGATATGTTCCCTGATCTCCCCAGGAAACAGCGGGAAACCCAGATCCTTCAGAAATATCCGGCGGTCTTCATCATCGGGATCGGCTGGACGCTAAGAGACGGTTATCCGCATGAAATGCGCGCGGCCGACTACGACGATTGGGTCACCGAGACGACCAGTGACGACGGCAAACCCATGCACGGGTTAAACGGCGATATCCTCGTCTGGAACCCGATCACAAAGCGGCGCCATGAACTCACATCGATGGGGATCCGGGTCACGAAGGAAACCCTTAAGAAACAGCTGGAAATGACCGGACAGCTCGATTTCCTCAAACTGCCCTATCACCAGGCGATCCTCAACGACAAAATCCCGCTGAGCATCGGCGGCGGCATCGGGCAGGCGCGGACTTACATGTACCTGCTCCGGACCGCCCACCTCGGCGAAGTTACGGTCACGATCTGGCCCAAGCAGCTTAAGGATATCTGCGCCAAGAAAAACATCATCGTGCTCGAATGAGCTGATTGCTTGATTATCAGAACATAAAACCACCCGCCGCAAGCGGGTGGTTTTATTCTCAACCGGAGGACATTTTCATGAAGGTCATAGGCCTGGCATTAGCAATATCAACGGCATTAACTTACGCGGGATCGGCGAGGCCGTATCGCCCGGCGGCTTATTTTGAGGCCGATCCCAAGCCGGTCAAACTGCACCTGTACGAAAACCCTCTTGACTACGCGGCAGGCCGCATCGGCATTGACGCGCGCGATTTCGAACTGCCGCGCGCATACGAAGGCGAATACCGTTTCGCGTGCCGGCTGCCGATCATTGACCAGGTTTCGAACCAACCGCTTTATCTTAAACAATGGGCCGAAGACCAGTCCGCGCTGATCAATAGACAGCACGCCGCAGGCGGTATCACCGTCATTCTGGACGCGCTTACGTTGCTCTGCGGATCGTCCTGGACTGCCCAGATCCAGGACAACAACAGACTGAGGTCCATCATTACCAAAGCCCTCACCCGGTCGCCGTTTACCTCAAAATATCGCCGGGCATTGACTTCGCTGTATCTCTGCTATTCAGAAGCGCTCGATATGGTCAAAAGATCACGCGTCATGCTGGATGAAGACAACCGGTCTTTCCTGAATGCCAACCCGGGATATTATATTACCCCTGACGGCGTGAAAATGCCGGATCTCACGGGCGATGTTCAAAACCAGTTTAAATACATCGAGCTGATCCGCAAGGTCAGGCTCGAGTACATCTTGTCAGCCGCGCAGGTAATGTCGGTCGCCCTGCAAAGATATGTCGAAGATACGAAAAATTTCTCGATCCAGGATTTCTATTCGGATACTGCGCGCGCGCGCGAAAAATTTACCATAAATACGGATAACGGAACGCTCTCGGTTTACGGCTGCGCCGATGATCTCCACGACGCGGACGAACTGTTCCTGATCGATATCGGTGGTCATGACACGTACCACAACAATGCCGGTGCCTGCTGCTCACCACATGACGGCGTTGCCGTGTGCATCGACCACGCGGGCAATGATCAGTACCGTGCCCCGGACCGTGATCATGTCCAGGGGTTCGGAACTCTTGGCGCCGGGTTCCTTATTGACATCTCCGGGGATGATACTTACGAAGCCCGGCATTTTAGCCAGGGTGCCGGGATCGCCGGCGTGGGCGCGCTCTGGGACCTCAACGGCGACGATCACTACTGCGCCCAAACTTTCTGCCAGGGAGCGGGCGCGTTCGGTCTGGGCATATCCCTTGACAATGCGGGCAATGACCAATACGACTGCGCGTCCCTCGGTCAGGGCGGCGCCACGACGCTGGGCATGGGCGTTCTCTCGGACCTTGCCGGAAATGACACGTACTGTTTGAATTGGGCCGGGGACAAAAATGCCCTGGGACAGATGCCCGGCTATGGCCAGGGCGGGGCGCTTTCTTTCCGGCATTACCCGTGGCGGAAAAAACTGACCGCCTACGGCGGCATCGGCATGCTCACCGACGCCGGCGGGAATGACTCCTATTCATCCAAAGGCTGGTGCGTACAGGGCGGAAGCTACATAATGTCCCTGGGTGTTCTGCACGACGGCGGCGGCGACGATACCTATTATGCGCAAAGCGGTCAGGGTAGCGGCATCCACGTCACCAATGCGATCCTCATCGACCGCCAGGGGAACGATAAATACGAGGGTGAGTTCAGATGCGGCGGTTCGGGCGGCGACCGGACACCGGGGTTCCTGATCGATTACCAGGGCAATGATACCTATATTTCGAAAACATCTTCATACGGCACAGGCGTAAAACCATTTTCCTATTCGCTCTTTATCGATTACCGGGGTGATGACACCTACATCTGCGGCGAACCCAAGGGGAAGATCACTTTTAACAACTGGGACAGTTTTGGCGGGGTATGGCCTGAATCCGAGCCTTATCTGTGGCCTTACGCGATGTGCCTTGACCTGGCCGGTGCTGACTCTTACCAGGTCCGCAACCGCATGAACAACAGCGAGCGGCACAGTTTCGGCCATGGCATCCATATCGATATGGAATGGCCAAAGGGCGACGTGATCGGGCCGGTCAGCAATCCCTTGCCTTCTTACCGCGCATTCGAAATGCCCGCGGCGTGCCGCTCTTCACGCTACCGCGTTCTGTTCGAGGAACTGACCGATCCGCATTTGTTCGTCCGTTTTGAGGCGGTGGGAAAGATCGTCAACAAGGGTCCTGATATCATTCCCTTTTTAGTCCAGGCTTATCCAGAATTCTAATCACCAGCAGGTTAACCGCGACGTCATGGAATGCATTCATTATTTCTTCACCAACGGCACGCTGACCGGACCGCGCCTGCAGGTCATTGTTCCACTGGTTCATGCCCAAGACGCCGAAGTGCGGCTGATGATCGCTGATGATCTCGGGTTATGGGGAGATGCCTCGGCGGAAAGCCTGCTCACGAATGTTCTGGCAACTGATACCATGCCCGGTGTCCGCCGTTTTGCCCTGCGCTCTTTACTGGAATTAAAGTCCACGCGAGTTCTGCCTCTGGTCCGCCGATTGGTGCTGGATGATCCAAGCGAAGACGTGCGGCGCATCGCGGTGCGCTACTTGAGCCGCGTCCGGGATAACATGGATCCGCGCGGACTGATCGAAAAAGTGGTCAAAACCGATGCCCGCCCGGCCGTGCGGACCGCGGCGGCCGATGGACTCGGCTACCTGAAAGACCCGCTGGCGCTGAAAGCGCTGCGGACCGCGGGCAAGTCGTCCGACGTTTATCTCCAGCGCGCCGTGGGCAAGGCGCTCGCCGACCTGTATCAGGTAGAGGGCATCCAAATGCTGATCAAAACGATGTCTTTCCCCTCGATCGACGCTTTTTACAATTATGACCGCAACGTGCCGAATTATATCATGGCTTACACGAACCACGATCTCCCTGACAGCGTGCGCTACGACCAGAACCAATGGCAGAAATGGTTCAACCGCAACAAAAAGAAGATCGATCTGAAGACCAATGCCGAAGCGTTCCAGAAATTCACCGCCTTGACCGATATGCTGAAGGACTCTACCACGGAGGCGCAACTGCGCGAATACAATGCGCTTTTGCACCAGTACCCCGGTCAGAAGATCATTATTAACCGCATCGCGGCCTTGAAAGACCAATGATTATAAAAACAGTAATCCTTGACTCCCCGTTCCTTCATATAATTCTATAATGATTGAGCGGGACGCAAACGTCAGCGCCATCATTGACATAATAATTTTTTTAGATAAGCTTGAATATGAGCGGTATTGTTTTTTATAAAACAAAAGATATCGATCGGATCAAGGAATTCTATATTTCCAAGATCGGGATGGAGATATGGCTGGAGCAGGCCGACTGCATCATTCTCAAACACGGGAACATGCTCATTGGTTTCTGCAGCCGCCAGGAAACCGAGACCGGCGGCATTATCGCTTTCTTCTACAAAAATACCGACCAGGTGTACGATATATATAAAAAACTACGGCTGGTGGCGCAAGCCGAGCCAACCGTCAATGAAAAGTACAAGATCTACCACTTTTTTGCCAAGGACCCGGACAACCGGACCATCGAATTCCAGACTTTTCTTCACCAGGTCCCGCCGACATCGGATCCGCAGCAAACGCAACTCGATTTCTAGCACATAATAAGTTTATCTTTCTTTAGCACCAAAGAGTTTGGTTAGAAAACGTTCCCGGCATCGGTAAATTTTCAACCGGTTTTCGTCTTCGATCGGCAGTTCCGGAAACCTTTTCACAACCGCGCGGGCGAAAAAGCCCGTGCCTTTTCCCGCCGGCACTGCGCTGTCAGGAGTGGCATAGATTTTAACATCCCTCAGGCCACAGGAAGGCGACCTTGATTTGAGGATGAATCCATCAACGACCGGCAGTGCGCCAAGGATCTCCCGGCATTTTTTTTCCATTCTTTTCGTAACGTCAAGACCTGTTGCCGGTTGGACCAGGCGGTATCCGCCCTTGACCGAAACGATCCGGATCGGATCGCGGGGCACGCCGAGGCTGATCTCGACTTCAGGACAGCACGTGATGAACTTCACCCGTTTTTTTAGTTTCCTTACGAATCCGTCACGGACGATCGAACCGTTGTAGCGGCAGGGCGCAAAGCCAAGGCATTTGCTGACACAGACAACGGGCCGGTGACCGATGCTTTTCGCCGTCACAGCGGATTATAGACCTAATCGCGGCGATGTCAACGCTCATCTTGACAGAATGTGAGTCTTAAGTATACTATACATGGCAAGGAGGAATTATGAAAAAATTATTGGTTTTGCTCATGGCCGGCATTATGCTGAGTGCCGCTACGCTTAAAGAAGACAATCTAACAGGGATTAACATAGAAACCCAAGACGGCATGACCAGGTGCATTACACCGTCGGTCAAAGGTACCGACCGAACCGTTGAAACGAAGGTTTATGACCAGTCGCGGGCTGAAGTGCTGTGGGTGGACCGCAATCACCAGTACGCGATCGCTGAACATATAGCGATCGCGGGCAACGGCATGTTCATCCAGGCCGGCTGGTGGCTGAATGCTAAGCGAACCAGCCTGTACCGGACGCTTGGCAGCAGCACCCCATCCTGGACCTGTCCCATGCCTCTAACCGAATGGTACCTGCCGGTCGACATGTCAGCGTCAGCCGAGGACATCACGGCGGGCGGGGCGAGCGAACCGCTCAACAGTTTTTCAAGCAGCAGCCCGGCGCCTAAATGGCAGTATTTTTTACCGGGCGGATATAAGACCGCCACCGGCGCGCAGGGCACGACCGTGGCGGTCAGCGATAATGGCGCAATCTACGGCGTGGTCGCCAGCAGCGCCGGTATCGGCAAGCTCTTCATACTCAGTCAGGCCGGGGACACGATCCGAACCATCGCCTTCAATCCGAATTCGGGTATCTATGGCCTAGATATCACTGACGACGGGTCGCTATTCTGTGTTTCAACCTATTATGCGATCTATGTTTTTAACATCAACGGGACCCGCCGCGATTCGATCGCCAACTATGGACAGACGCCGGCCAAAATTTCCTCTGTCAACGGCAAGTATCTGGTCACCGGCGATTTCAACGGCCGGGCGTACCTTTATCGCTGGACCGGTAGTGCATATACCCAGATGTGGCAGAACCTGACCGGACATCCCTGGGTCACTGCCCTCGCCATCTCTGACAGCGGCTCGACGATCATGGTCGGCACTTTTAACTATAATTCACCCTACTGGGGCAAAGTTCTGATGTATGATTCTTCCTCCGCGACCCCCTTATGGGAATACACGCAATACGGGGACTATGTCGATGATTGCGCTCTTTCATGCAATGGCCAGCGCGGTGTGGCTGGGTCATGGGGAAGGTATGGCGGCACCTACGGCGACGTGGTCACGGTTTTCAACAAGAGCTCTTCAACGCCCATTTTTCAACTGTTGGATGATATCGATGAGCCGGGTTCGATCGGCTGCGTTGATATATCCAAAGACGGCTCGTTCGTAACGGCCGGCGGCAAGGCGGTGCACGCCCGCGAAATGGGCAACGGCGGCGAAGTCTATGCGATCCGGATCATTGATCCGCTCACCAACGACGTCGGCGTGGTAAGCATTGCCGCTCCGGGCAGTTTTGTGCAAGTAGGGCAGTCGATCGCGCCGCAGGCAACGGTCAAGAACTACGGTTTGGCCTCGGCAAGTTTCAACACCGTCTGCGCGATCTATGATTCGTTCAACGTCATGCTCTATACCGATACCACAGCGGTAAGCAACCTGGCATCGGGGGTCGAGCAGGCGGTCTCTTTCTCGCCCAACTGGACAGTACCGGCGTATGGACGGTATTCAACAGTCGTTTACACTACGCTAGTCGGGGACGCTTTCCACGCTAATGATACTCTAAGAAACAACAGCATCTGTTTCCATGACGGCGCGGTCACGATGATCAGTTATCCGTTCGCCGAGCTAACATTGAATTATTCGCGCTCTCCCTTGGTCACCATCGTGAACAACGGCAGCTATTCGGAAAACATCACGGTGAAATGCGACATCTATGACGAATCCAACGCGATCGTCTATACGGGAACCGGGCAGTCGTACCTGACTCCCTTGCAGTCAGCAACGCTCTGGCTCACACCCGCCTGGACGCCGAACGATACCCAGGTCTACACTTCATATTTTTATACCGATGTGACCGATGATTATAATCGCGCCAACGACTCCATGAACACGAACACGACCGTGACCACCGAGATCATGTACGATGACGGCTTGCTCAATATTTACGGTTATGTATCGGGCAACTACTATGATAACAAATTTGCGAACAAGATGATCCCCTGCCTTGCGGCTCCGTACGATATCACCTGGGCGCGTTTCTACACGAACACGAACGCTCCCATCATCGCGTCGCTGAATGCTGATTCCTCGGGACTACCCGGGCTGGGCGCGTCATATATTATCAGTGGACCTGATACGGTCACGCCGTCAGGGGCCGGATGGGCGGTAAATAACTACAACCCCGTGATCAGCATGACCAACAACAATCCGTTCTGGTTCGTGCTCCACTGGCTCTCCGGTTCACCGGCATCGCCATACGTCGGCATGGACAACACCCTGCCCCGCGACAGTATGTCGTACTGGTACTGGACCGAAAGTTCCAACCCTGGCTGGCATACGTGGACTTCGTATGATTTCATGATGAGAGTGATGACCACGCTGCCGACCGGCATCGCCGATAACTCCGGTACGTCAAACGAGCGGTTCGCTCTATTCACGCCCGCGCCCAACCCCTTTGCCCGCAGCATCAGGATCGCGTTCAATGCGCCGCGGTCAGGTGCGGTCAAAATGAACATCTATGATGCGCTAGGCAGGCTGGTCACCAACCTGTATGACGGGATCGCGGCACCCGGCGTGCACCGTGTTGTGTGGCAGGGCGACGATGCGCAACACCGGCAGCTGAGCGCCGGCATTTATTTCCTGCAGGTGGAATACGAAAAAACGCTGATTAGCAGAAAACTCATCATGGTGCGCTGAGCGCCTGAGACCGATTGTTCGATAAAATATTTTTCTGCGTGCGCGGTTAGCTCCTGAAAACGGCGCATGAAGGAATTTGGATTCCAGTGGCATATTACCAACCTCTGCAACCTGCGCTGCCGCCATTGCTATCAAAGCGATTTCACGGATGATGATGACCTGAGCACCGACATAAACAAGCACATTATCAAGGTCATCTCCGGGCATCTGACAGACCAGGCGATCTCGGTCAATGTAACCGGCGGTGAACCGCTCCTGCGTCCCGACATTTTCGACATCTTCGATCAGCTTGACGATACCGTCAATTTCAAAGAATACAACATTATTACCAACGCGATCCCCCTGAATGAGAAAAAGATCAAAAGGCTGGAGACCTGCACCAAACTCAGGCAGGTAAAGATCTCCCTGGAATGCTCTGATTCGGAATTGAATGACAAGATCCGGGGAAAGGGCAGCTTCAAAAAGATCATGTTCAACTTCGAGCTGCTCAAAAAGCTTTCAACGAAGCAAAAAGTACTGATGTTCACGTTGGGGAGTTACAATTACAGGAGCACGCCGGCGATGCTCGATTTTTCAGAAAAAGTTGGCGCCGACGCGGTTATCCTCGAGCGTTTCGTACCCCAGGGACAGGGCGAAGCCATGAAAGAGCATTTTCTGAAAAAGGAAGAATGGCATGACGTCATCAATGCGGTCATAACTTTTGCCGGTTTGGATGCGCATCCCAATGATCTTATCATGTACCGGGCGTTCTACATTGACCTGAATAAAAATAAGGATGTCCACGGCGCTTTCTGCAACCTGGGCGACGAATCCATGGCGCTGATGCCAAACGCGGACGTATACCCATGCCGCCGTACGCCGGTCAAGATCGGGAATATTCTGTCGGATGATTTCGGCGACATCCTGATCAGACTGAAACTCCTGCGGGAAAGTTTCGACAAGAGCCTGAAAGGCAAATGCGGATCGTGCGCCGTATCTGGATGCATCGGCTGCCGGGCGCTTTCTCACGCGCTCACCGGTGACCTGTACGAGGAAGACAGACAATGCTATTTGGGCAAATGACAATAAAACACTAAATCCGAAATACTAAATACTAAACAATATCTAAATTCAAAATTCCAATTTTCCAAACTCCAACCATATTGTCTTGTTTTTGCTGTAATCCGTAATGTTTAGGATTTAGATATTAGGATTCAGAATTTTCCCCACATTTAGTATAAATGTGGGAGTATAGCGCCAACGGGATTCGAACCCGTGATCTTCGCCTTGAGAGGGCGATGTCCTAACCAACTAGACGATGGCGCCGTGTTTTATTATACAAATAATTAAAGGAGAGTCAACCCCGCACCTTCTTGACCGAAAGTGCCTAAACACCCAGTTGGATTCCCCTCATATTACGGTGCTGGCAGGCTGAATGGAGGGGTGTTCCATTGAAGAAGGTGCGGAGTCGTTGACTTTTGAGTCACTTTTGCTATAATACGGGGTGGGAGAAGTAAACCGCAATCAACACCACTCCGGCCATACATCCTTGCTTTCTGTTATCATTCCCGTCTTTAATGAACGTGAGAATATCACCAACATCGTTGCGGCGGTCAAGAATGTGGCTATCGACAAGGAGATCGTTCTGGTCGATGACTGTTCAACCGACGGCACGCGCGAGATTTTAGAAAAGATCAAGGACTGTAGAGTATTTTTACATGAAAAAAATCAGGGCAAGGGCGCAGCCATCCGCACCGGCCTGGCGCAGGCCAGCGGCAAGATCGTCATCATTCAGGATGCCGATCTTGAGTATTCACCCCGTGAATTTCCGCGGCTGGTCAGGCCGATAGATAGCGATGAAACAAAGGTTGTCTACGGGTCGCGCATGCTCGGCCAGGGCAGTTTTCTAAGATCAAGTTTTCTCGCCAACAAGTTATTGACCTTGCTGACGAACATCATGTTCAATGGACGACTGACCGACATGGAGACCTGTTATAAGGTTATCGACCGCAAGCTGATGCTCGAATTAAACCTGGTCTCATCGCGGTTCGAGATCGAACCCGAGATCACCTGCAAGCTATTGAAAAAAAGGGTCCGGATCACAGAACTGCCGATATCATACCAGGGCCGTAGAAAGGGAAAAAAGATCGGACCCAAGGACGGCCTTCAGGCGATATGGAATATAATCAAATGGAAGATGCACAAATAACAGAATTTAGGAATATGACGAATGATGGCGAATTGCCCGAATATAGCCATTCGTATCATTTGTTATCATTCGTTTCATTCGTAATCACATGAGGGTACTTTTTGTCACGACTGCGTACAAAAGGTATCCGGATGATGTCATAACGCCCTGGATGGTCGAATTTATCCAGCGCCTGCGATCCCAGGACGTCAATGTCAGCGTCTTCACATCTTCTTACAAGGGACTGAAAGATCAGGTCATCGATGGAGTGCCGGTTTACCGCTTCCGGTATTTTTTTAAAAAATATGAACGCCTGACTCACGAGGAGAACGCGGTCGACCGGCTCGGCCGGGGACCGTTGAACCTCGTGCTCAGCTTTTTTTATATTATCTTCGGGTCGCTCGCCATCCTCAAGCTGACCCGGGCGCGCCGGTTCGACATCGCGCACGTCCACTGGCCTTTCCCCCATATTTTATTCGGCCTGATCGCCAGATATTTCGGACGCGTCAAGCTTTTCGCGACGTTCTACGGTCTTGAGATCCGCTGGCTTAAAAAGAAATTCGCACCGCTTGTTCCCTTTTTTTCAGCGCTCATAAACCGCTGCCATGTGGTAACGGCGATCTCCAATCATACCGCAGCCGAGCTTAAGAATATTGTCCGTTATAATATCCCGGTCATTCCCTTCAGCGTTTCCACGCGCTCAAAAACCGGGGCGATCACTGACGACAAGGCCATTATGTTCGCGGGCCGGTCGGTAGAGCGCAAGGGAGCGGACTACCTGATCAAAGCGTTCGCGTCGATAAAAAACGAGATCCCCCATAAGCTGCTCATTGTCGGCGACGGCCCGGAACGTAGCTCCTGGGAAAAGCTTGCGCGCGGTCTTGACCCGTCACACCGCATCCAGTTCACCGGCTGGATCTCGGACAGAGAGATCGGCGACTGCTATCGCACCTGCAGTTTTTTTGTTCTCCCGGCGGTTTATGATAAGCACGGCGATACCGAGGGGCTGGGTGTCGTCATGATCGAGGCGATGTCCTATGCCAAACCTGTCATTGCCTCAAATGTCGGCGGTATTACGGACGTGGTCGAAGACGGCGTCAACGGATTCCTGGTCCCGCCTGCGGAGGTCACGGCGCTGGCACAGGCGATCAAAAAACTCGCGCTTAACCCGTCGCTTTGCCAGCAGATGGGCCGGGCCGCAAAAAAGATCATTGACGACAAGTTTAATTGGGATAGAATTACGGGAAGGATGAAATCGCTCTATGAAGAATATAATTGAAGCATTATTGATCTCCACGGATACGCCTTTAGGCATTGACCGGATCATCGAGATCCTCAATATTTCCAAGGAAGACATCCAGAAATACATCGATGAATTGAACAGGGAATACCAGGCGTCGGACCGTGCCTTCGAGATCAAGGAAGTCGCCGGCGGCTACCAGATCTACACGCTCCCGCAATACGCTCAGTGGGTGGCTGAGCTGCACAAACGAAAGGAAAAATTATCCAGGGCGGCATTGGAAACACTGGCGATCGTGGCCTATCACCAGCCCATTACCCGCGCTGAAGTCGAGAAAACCCGCGGTGTTGACTCCAGCTGGATCCTGGAAAGCCTGCTCCAGAAAGGCTTGATCAAGACCAGCGGACGGGTGCAAGCGCCGGGCCGGCCGATCAAGTACGCCACAACCAACGAATTCCTGAGATACTTCGGCATAAACAGCATCGCAGACCTGCCTAAGGAAGAAGAATTCGGAGAAAACATCGGACCGGCCTCGCCTGAAGCCGGTCCTTATATTAACGCCGAAAAGACCGGACCCGTCATCCACACCGACCTGACGGTCGATGATGGAGAAACACCCGAAGACACACAACAAACCGCGCCCGACCAGAAGACCGCTCCTGAGGCCGACGATGAAGACAAAGACCTTGGTGAAACGCTTTGAGCCATGGGTAACATCCAGAATATCAAAGCAATAATCCGCGAATATCTGGACCGCAGCGGCGTAAGCCTGGTCGGCTTCGGTACAGTCCCGTCCGGCAAGCTTGAGGTCCTTGAGATCAAAGAAGACCTCCCGCGCGCCGTCGTTTTCGGGTTTCGTCTTTCCAAAACGGTCCTTGAGACCATAGCTGATAGACCGACCCTCATTTACAAACATCACTACAAAACCGTTAACTGGCTGCTTGATCAGACGTCATACCATCTCGCCAATCTCATTGAAAACCGCGGTTACCGGGCGCTGGCCATACCGGCGTCACAGGTTGTTGACTGGATCCATCACAAAGGGCATATCTCTCACCGCCATCTGGCCGTGGAAGCTGGGCTGGGACACATGGGGCGGAGCGGTCTCGTGATCAGTCCGAAGTACGGAGCGCAAGTCAGGTATACCTCGGTCCTGACCGACCTCCCTTTTGACGCTGACCCAAAAGCAAATTCTTCCTGCGGTTCCTGCATGAAATGCATCGCCGCGTGCCCGGCTCAGGCAATAGACGAAAAGGGCATAGACATGACTAAATGCTACAACAAGCTTGATGAATTCGTCAAGATCAGGGGAATAAGCCAGCATATCTGCGGCATCTGCGTCAGGGTTTGCGATGGGAGTGATTAAAGAGCCGCAGTCCGTGGTCCCCGTCGTTGGTCTTATCTACACTAAGGATTTCAATATCGAAGAACTGCATGAGCACCTCGCCGGACATATCGGCGCGGTCAGTTTAAAAAGCGAGCCACTGCCCTTCACCCATACAAGATACTATAATAATGAAATGGGTCCTGTCCTGACGCGGCAATGGCTGGCGTTTGACGCGCTCATAAAACCCGATGAACTTGCCGCGCTAAAATTATGGACCAATGAACTGGAGGAAAAAACCCTCAATGACCGCGAAGGCCGCATGGTCAATATCGACCCGGGTATTATCACCTTAAGCAGCCTTATCCTGGCTTCCACGAAAAACTATTCCCACCGCATTTATCTATCGGGCGGTATCTACGCTGAAGTGACGCTTATTTATAAAGACACCCATTTTAATTATCTGGAATGGACCTACCCGGATTACCGCGAGGAAGCAACGCTTTTATTTTTCAGCGACGTACGGGAACTGCTAAAGAATAGTCTTAAGGAAATTCATGACAATTAATAGAAACAAATCCTCCGGTGTCCCCCTTTTACCAAAGGGGGACATCGGAGGATTTTAGGAGGAAGCATGTTTGAGCTGTCGGTTCAGGGTTCTTTTTCCGCGGCGCACAGGGTTAGGGGCTATCATGGCGACTGCGCCGGGATCCACGGGCACACTTACCGGATAGAAGCCCGGATTAGGGTTGGGAAACTGGACAAGATTGGCATGGCTCTTGATTTCCATAAGATCAAAGCGCAGCTTGACTCGATCCTGAAAAGGTTAGACCATAAGTCCCTCAATGATCTGACCTTTTTCAAGAAACACAACGCCACGGCCGAGTGGATCGCGGTTTATATTTTTCGGGATATCAAGAAGAAAACCAAGGCTGTCCACTCCATAACCGTTTGGGAAGGACTGGCCAATTCGGTCACTTATTTTGAATAGCGAATATGGGGTCAAATCTTAACATTTTACATAGATGCGAAAAAGAGACAATAAATTAAACCGATAACAAAGATATAAATATGAAAACGGCGCGGACTACTGTCAAGAATGTAAAATGTAAAGATTTGACCCCAAGCATTGTCCTGCTTTCCGGCGGGCTGGATTCGACGGTCTCAGCCGCGGCCGCGGTAAAAAAGACCAAAGTGCTTTTTGCCCTGACTTTTGATTATGGCCAGCGGGCGGCCCGCATGGAGATCCAGGCGTCAAGAAAGATCTGCCAAGCGTTGAAGATAAAACTCAAGGTCGTCAAGCTCCCGTTCTTTCAGGAATTCAAGAAATGCCGTTTGTTAAAATTTAACCATTCACCAATCACCAATCATCTATCCGGTTTGTGGCTGCCCAACCGCAATGGCCTGTTCATCAACATTGCTGCGTGTTATGCCGATTATTACGGCGCTGACGTAATCGCCACGGGCTTCAATGCCGAGGAAGCGCGGCAGTTCCCGGATAATTCACGCCAGTTTATCCGGTCAATGAACCAGACCCTGGCATACAGCACGCTGAAAAAAGTCAAGGTGGTCAGCTATGTCGCGGATCTTGCCAAAAAAGAGATCTACCGCCTGGGTTTGTGGAATCAAGCGCCGCTTGCGCATGTTTATTCCTGCTACCTGGGCGGTAAAAAGATGTGCGGGAAATGCGCTTCATGCCGAAAACTGTTAAAGGCGAAAAAAGACAATGATATATATTAACCCGGTCGAACTGATCAGGAAAAAACGGAACGGCGGCCGGCTTACAGACGCGGAAATGGAATTCTTTGTTGCCGGCTACACGCGGGGCGATATCCCGGATTACCAGGTTTCATCGCTGCTTATGGCGGTATATTTCAGGGGGCTGGATCCCAGAGAGACCGCCAGCCTGACCCGGGCGATGATAAGGTCCGGTGAAACGTTTGATCTTTCGGATATTAGAAAACCCAAACTCGACAAGCATTCAACGGGCGGCGTCGGTGATAAGGTTTCGCTCGTCCTGGCGCCCCTTATTGCCTGCTGCGGCATCTGCGTGCCCATGATCTCAGGCCGGGGACTCGGGCATACCGGCGGCACGCTTGACAAACTTGGATCGATCCCCGGGTTCCGCACTGATCTGACGGCCAGAGAATTCATCAGCCAGTTGAAAAAAATAAGCGTCGCCATGATCGGCCAGACTGAAAAGATCGCTCCAGCCGACAGAAAGATCTATGCTTTAAGGGATGTCACGGCGACCGTCGATTCGATCCCACTCATCTGCGCGAGCATCATGTCCAAGAAGCTGGCAGAGGGGCTTGACGGCTTGGTCCTGGACGTGAAATTCGGCTCGGGCGCGTTCATGAAAGAGTACGGTTCAGCAAAAATCCTTGCCCGGACTTTGGTCAGGACCGGCAAAGCGGCCGGAATTAAAGTGACCGCGGTCCTGACCGACATGAACAATCCGCTGGGCGAATACGTAGGCAATTCCCTGGAGGTCATGGAAACTATCGAAGCACTCAAGAGCAATGGACCTGCCGATCTCATGGAACTTACCCTTGTGCTGGGTGAGGAAATGCTAAAGATGGCAAAGATAAAAGGCGGCAGAAGGCTGTTGCTCGACAAGATCGCATCCGGCGACGCCCTGGATAAATTCCGGGATGTTATCCGCTGTCAGGGTGGCGATACGAAGGTCATTGCTGATCATTCCCGCTTGCCCATGGCGCGGAAAGCCGCCATGATCAGAGCAAGGAGTAATGGCTACGTGCATGCCATCGATAATCATCGCATTGGCACTGCATTAGTAAGGTTGGGCGGCGGCAGATCAAAAAAAGAGGATAAAATCGACCCGGCCTGCGGGTTTAAGATCAATAAAAAGATCGGTGATCGCGTAAAAAAAGCTGATATTTTGATCGATATTTATTCAAACAACAGGGGAAAAGCTGCTGCAGTAAAGGAATTGCTGAAAAATACCTACACCATAAAAGAAAAACCCTGCAAACATAAACGTCTTATCAGGGAAATAATATATTAAATGTGTTGGTGCTTGATATTTTGAATTTTGTATTTGGATATTGTTTAGGATTTAGATATTAGTATTTAGTATTTAGTATTTGCGATTCTATCCCGCTTTACCAGCGCACCAGCACGCCGGCCCAGGTGAATCCGGCGCCGAATGCAACCATCAGAACAAGGCTCCCGCTTTTTACTCTTCCGCTCTTTACAGCCTCATCCAGGGCGAGTGGTATCGAGGCGGATGAAGTGTTTCCGTATTTATCAATGTTAATAAAAACCTTGTCCATCCCCAGTTGCAGGCGCTTCGCGGTTGCTTCGATGATCCTGATGTTCGCCTGGTGAGGAATCAGCAGATCAATTTTTTCGGGCGGGATATTGGCTAGCTTCAATGTCTGCAATGAAGCGTCGATCAGGGCTCTGGTCGCGAATTTAAACACTTCATTGCCTGCCATTTTTATAACATGGAGCTTCTCATCAACGGTTTTATGCGAAGCAGGCATCCGGGAACCGCCCGCAGGCTGATACAATAGTCTCCAGTCAGCTCCGTCAGCCGCGAAATATGAAGCCAGTATGCCGCGGTTTTCTTCATTCCCTTTTTTGAGCACGACTGCGCCCGCACCGTCACCAAAAAGAAAACACGACGTGCGGTCGGTATAATCAGTTATTTTTGTCAATGTTTCCGCGCCGACGACCAGGACATTATCAATACCGCTTTTAACCAGCGACTCACCAACACCCAGCGCGTACAAAAAACCGCTGCAGCCGGCAGTCACGTCAAATGACATGATCTTCCTGGCGCCGATCCGTGACTGTATAAGACAAGCGGTTGACGGAAATGGCATATCGGGTGTCGCCGTGCCGACAACGATCGCCCCCACGTCCACCGCTGTTATTTTTGCACCCTCCAGCGCACGTTTAACCGCGATAACCGCTAGATCGCTGGTCGTTGTCTTCTCGTCGGTGACGTGCCGCTCGACAATACCCGATCGTGTTCTGATCCACTCGTCGGTCGTATCGATGATCTTTTCAAAATCAGCATTGGTCAATATTTTTTCCGGAACATACGCCCCGATACTGGCAAGATATGGTCTCATTTTATGGTTCTCTTTTTTATTTCCTCGATGATATTGGAATCACCGCACGCCTTTGCCATCTTAATGGCATTTTTCAGCGCCATCGGTGAAGAGCGGCCATGGCATACGATCACTACTCCATCTACGCCCAGAAGGATGCCGCCCCCGTATTCTTCATAACTGAACTTGGCTTTCAGGTCTTCCACTGCGGGTCTAACCAGGAACTGCCCGAACCGGCCGCGTCTCGCGCCATCAACCGTTTCTTTGAGCATGCTCCAGATCGTGCCGACAATGCCTTCGGTCAGTTTGAGCACGACATTTCCCGTAAAACCATCGGTCACGATAACGTCAGCAAAACCCTTCATGATATCATTGCCTTCGATGTTCCCGATGAAATTAACGCGGCTGTCTTTAAGGATCTGGTATGCTCTCTGCCGCACCTCGTCGCCCTTTACGCTCTCCGTACCGATGTTCAAGATGGCGATCTTCGGGTTTTCCCGATTGAAAACGATCGACGCGAAGATCGAACCCATAATACCGTAATTCAGGTAATCCTCGGGCTTGGGTTTGATATTGGCACCCACGTCGATCAACGCCGAATAACCGGATTCGGTGGGAAAGGTGATCGCCAGGCCGGGCCGCGAAATCGTCTCAACGGTCCCCAGCGAGAGCATACTGAAGCCCATTATGGCCCCGGTATTTCCGGCGCTGACCAGGGCGTTGATCTCTTTTTGTTTCAGTAACTTGAATAATATTCCCAGTGAAGAATTTTGCTTCTGCCGGACGGCTACCGTTGGGATCTCGTGCATACCGACGACCTCGTCCGCGAGACGGAATTCATATCCCAGGCGCTTCACTTCACTCTCACAATCGCCTTTGCCAACGACAACAAGCTCGTAAGAACCTTCTTCTTTCAACAGGGTAAGCGCCTCGAGTTCATTTTTCGGTCCCACGTCAGTTCCCATCAGATCAAAACCGATTTTCAAGTTGCTTCCTTTTCTTCCGGAGCCACGATTATCTTGTCCTTGTAATATCCGCAATTCGGACATACGCGATGCGGCAGTTTAGGACTGTGGCACTTCGGACATTCGATATAATTCACCGCTGACAGCTTGAACTGGGAACGCCTTTTGTTCTTGCGCGCGTGTGAATGCCTTCTTTTTGGTAGGGGCATGATTCCTCCTCAATATATTTTCATTTGCTTCCGTTCGGGTACATGTTCAAAGCGGCAAACCAACGGTTGAGCGATTCTATCCTTTTCTTCTTCTCGTCGGGCAGCGCGAACGGTCGTCCCCGGCAATCAATGATCAGCCCGACTATTCCGCCGGTCAGCGTTGAATCAACGACCTTGCCTTTTCCGCTTCCGACGTCAAAGCCTTTTTCCGGATGCATAATGACTTTTGCTTTCTGTTCAAGCGCCAGCGGCACCAGTGATATTTCGCCAAATTTCATGTTCTTCTCGATCACTTCTCCGTTCTCGATCTCGATCCGCGTTTTAACCACGGGCGCGTTTTCTTTTCCCTCACCCACGGGAGCGATGCAGTATCCAAGCGGTATCAGACAATCCTTGTCGAACACATCGGTCGCCGACTGCTCATGAACGGTTGACAACACACCCAGGTGGGGCATCATGAATATCGAATCGACCGCGAGCCGCGTTAAACCCTGCGGCAGAAATGCATCGATCATCATCAGCGCGGCCTGATTCCGGCGCGGCGCGTGAGATAATATGCCGCCGGAGCCGATCAGGATGTTCAATGCCATGAGGTCGATCAATGTCTCGCCGGTCATGGACTGGACAAACGTATCAGAGATCGTCCGTTCCTGCTGGACGCCCTTCAGTCCAACCGCCATTGACTTGTGCTGTTCAAAAGCGAGCCTTAGAGCTTCCCGGGCGATCGCCTGTTCGATCTTCAGATCTTCCTGCGTATGGGGTATGGTCGTTGGTCTAATCATTTTATTCCTGATCCGGTTTCGCAGGTCGCGTTCATCAAGTTCAAAAGGCAGCCAGCGGATTATATTCTCAATGCCTGTCTCGGCGAGGACATTGCTGATAGAATACGACATCCCCAGGTTGGCGCTGACGGTCCGGTTGAAAATGTTCTGGAACACTGAAAAAACGTCGGTTGTGGCGCCGCCGATATCCACACCGATGGCGGTGATATGCTGTTTCCTGGCGACCGTTTCCACCATCAGACCTACGGCGCCAGGGGTCGGCATGATCGGAGTATCGGTCATTTCCATTAGATTTTTGTACCCCGGCGCGTGCGCCATGACGTGCTCCATGAACTGGTCATGGATCTTGTGGCGGGCAGGGTTCAAATTCTCCCTTTCCAGCACCGGTCTCAAGTTTTCCACGATCACGAGAGCCGTGTTTTCCTGTAATGTCTTTATAATGATGTCGCGTGCATCCTTGTTCCCCGCGTAGATCACGGGCAACTGGTATCCCGCGCCAAAGCGCGGTCTGGGATCAGCGGCTTTTATCAGTTCGGCAAGCTCAACGACATGCGAAATGGTCCCGCCATCAATACCGCCGGAGAGCAGGATCATATCGGGACGTAGATTCCTGATCCGTTCGATCTTTTCATGCGGCAGCCGGCCGTCATTGGACGCGATGACATCCATGACGATCGCACCCGCGCCCAGCGCAGCCCGCGCCGCGCTTTCAGCGGTCATTGTGAGTACCACCCCGGCAACCATCATCTGCAGGCCACCGCCGGCAGATGACGTTGACACGTAAAAATCAACGCCTTCATTGCCTTTAACTTCTTTTATCACTTTTTCGCCATCGAGGATCTTGACATTTCCCAGTTCTTCGACTTCCCGGACCGCATTGAGAACACCCTTGGTCACATCCTCGAACGGAGACTCCACGGTCGTCGGCGCCTCGCCGCGCACGATAAGACGGTATTCCTCGCCTCTTTTTTCGATCAGGATCGCTTTCGTGGTCGTGCTTCCGCAATCAGTGGCGAGAATTCTTGTCGGCTCTTTTTTGATCATTCGTTTCCTCCTCGAGACGTTCGATCTCGCATATCAATGCTTCAATGTTCTTCCGGTCTTCCAGCATGACCGTGATCTCCTCGTATTCACGGAAAGAAAAAAAGGCGCGGTAAAAAGGCTGCATAAAGATCATGAATTGATTGGCCAGGAAGGAAAGCGGCTTTGAGGATTCGAGCATAACGATGGCCACGGGCGCCAGCCGGTAATCAATGATCTTCCGGGCGATCTTGTTCATCAGAAATTTCTTGCGTTCCTCGGTTACTTCGAATTTTATTTCTTCCATCGGATAGTGAGCTCCTTCACCGCCTTGACCTCGTCCAGCCTGCGCACCGGTGTCATACGAGGGGCGGATTTAAGGGCAGCAGGATCCTGCTTGGCTTCGCGGGCGATCTGTATCATCGCCGCGATGAAGCGGTCCATGGTTTCCCTTGACTCGCTTTCGGTCGGCTCTATCATCAGTGCCTCGCTGACGATCAGCGGAAAATAGACCGTCGGTGCATGGAACCCGAAGTCAAGAAGACGTTTGGCGATATCCAGTGTTTTAACGCCCAGGTCCTTAAAAGCGCGGCCGGACAGAACCCCTTCATGCATGCAATATCCCTCATAAGGCAGTTGATAATCTTCTTTTAACGACTGGATAATATAGTTCGCGTTCAAAATGGCGGCTTTGGATATATTCCGCAGGTCCTCCTCGCCGATCATTCTCAGGAAGACATAAGCCTTTACCATGACCAGGAAATTTCCGTAGAATGAGTGGATCTTGCCGATCGAATCCGGACGGTCGTAATCGAATCCAAAGATGCCTTTCTGTTCCCTGATCAATGGGACTGGCAGGAACGGTTCCAGGATTTTGGTGACCGCCACCGGTCCGGACCCGGGGCCGCCGCCGCCATGGGGAGTGGAAAAGGTCTTATGGAGATTGAAATGCACGGCATCAAAACCGACATCGCCGGGACGGACGATCCCGAGGAGCGCGTTGAGGTTCGCGCCATCCAGATACACAAGACCGCCCCGCTCGTGGACAAGCTTGGTTATTGGCAGGATATTTTTCTCGAACAAACCAAGTGTGTTGGGATTGGTGAGCATCAAACCCGCGGTTTCGGCGGTCATCAGCTCGTTGAACTTGGCCATATCGACCAGACCACGCCCGTCAGACGGCAGGGTGACCGGCTTGAATCCGCTGAAATTGACGCTTGCGGGGTTTGTCCCGTGAGCCGAATCAGGGACCAGGATGAATTTCCGCGCTTCTCTCTTTTTATTGAAATAGGCCTTGAACATACTGATCGCGGTGAATTCACCATGAGCGCCGGCCGCCGGCTGCAAGGTCACGGCATCAAGATTGACGATCGCCTTAAGACTATCACCCAGTTCATGCATCAGCCGCAAAGCGCCCTGGATCGTCGACGCCGGCTGGAACGGATGAAGTGCCGTAAACCCGGGCATTGCGGCCGCTTCTTCGTTGATCTTGGGATTGTATTTCATCGTACACGAACCCAATGGGTACAGGTCCCGGTCGACATGATGGTTTAAACTCGACAGGTTGACAAAATGCCGCATGATCTGAGGTTCGCTGACCTGTGGCAGCTCCGCCGGCCGCCGCCGACGGAATTCATCAGGAATGACCTTATCCGGCACATCGTTGCGCGGGAAACTCGCTCCGCGCCGGCCATCCTGGGACATTTCGAATATCAATTCCATTTCCGGGGATATGGTTACGGGCGTTACCGCCCCTGCGTTTTTATGAACCGGTCAAAGGACCGGTCATAGGTCAGTTCCACCTCGGTCGGGAAACAACACGCGGGGAGTTCATTCATATTCAGATGATATCTCAAGCAATCGCAGCAGCGTCCTTTGCGCGAGCAAGGATCGTAGGTGCAGGTGCAGTTCTTTAAATTATGCTTGGAATTGCATTCCATGACCAATATTATACATAAAATAGCTATAAAGTCAATCCCAGTGTTGAGGATTGCGAGAGGGTGGGGAGTATGATCGTGTCATTTGGTAGGAAGTGGACTGAAAGGGGTCTAAAAGTACACCAGTTTGGCAATTAAAAGTAAAGCGAGGTAACATACTTTACTTTTATACCCCTATTTCGCCAAAGTAAAATTTGGTTAAAAATTTTACTTTACCCCTTGACTTTTTATGATTTATGTCTATACTGTCATCATGAGTAAGTTTATTAAAGCAGAAGAAGTTTTTAAGGATTTGTCAGACAGTACAAAAGACATGATATTTAAATTAGCTGCGGGCAAGGTGGTCTATTTTCCAAAGAATCAGGATAAGATGCCCCTGGATCATGATCAAATTTGTATCAAATATGCCAATCCCAATCGATCTTATGAGGATATCGGCGAGGAGTATGGATTATCGAAAATGCGAATCTGCCAGATTATAAAGGAAGAACGAAGGCGGTATTCGGAGGAACGGGTGAAATATTGGAAAGGTCAAGGGATGTCGTTGAGGGGAATTGCGAAGTTGTTTAAAAGATCGCATGAGGCGGTGAGATGAATTTGGAGATAGAAAGTAGAATGATAATAAGTTAAGGAGGAAAAGCATGGCAATAGAAACATATCAGTTATATTATCCCCCTTTTGAAGGGGGATTTTGTAGAGTATTTAAAGCAAGTCGGAATGATAAACCAGGAAAATTTTTTGCGATCAAAATGCCCAAGGACGAAAATAATCCGGAACATATAAAGGCCTTAGAGCGAGAGCTTAAGGTTTTATTGAGAATTAAACATCCCAATATCATTAAATTAATATCATCTAATTTGAATCATAAACCACCATTTATTGTTTTGGAATATCTATCAGGTGGTAATTTGAGATCGAGGGTTGGTAAATTAAGCTATGAGGAGACAGTTTTTGTATTATGTAGAATAAGTAGTGCTCTTGGTGCATTTCATCAGGCAGGAGGATTTCATAGAGATGTCAAACCAGAAAATATTCTCGTTAACAATACCGGCGATGTTATCTTGGCTGATGTGAATATTGCAAACGTTCCTTCAAATACATCAAAATTGACACGTTCAATTGGAGGTACAGATGGCTATATTGATCCGTGGTTAGATAATCAATCCTTCGATTCTAAGGCGGATATTTTTTCTTTAGGTATTACAATAATTGAATTACTGACGGGGGAAAATCCCATATTGCGGAAATGTAAAGATGGCATTATTCTTAATATTTCAGATTTACCAATAGATAATAAGGAACATAAAAAAGCCTTTTTCAGACTCATTAAGGCAATGATATCCGGTAATAGAGAGTTAAGGCCAGATGCTGATACGGTTCAACAATATTCTATGGCACTTTTAAATAGCGGACCATTACCCTTATTGCCAACGCCAAAGATTTCTCAAAAATCATATTCAAAACCACCTTCTATTACAGGAATTCTTGTTGTAGGTGCATTTGCTATATTATTATTTGTTGGTATCGCGGCATTATGTCGCAGAAGATAATTTTATATTTCAAAGCCGGCTCATTTATTTTGACTGATTACTATAACATAGTTTTTTAATTTATGAATAGCTCGATTTTCAAAAAGATCAAGATGATAGTTTTTTATTTCTTTCTTCAAATTTTCCATTCCATTAGGCCCTAACCATATCTTCTGATCTTCAGTAATATTTTTTGATCTAGCTATTTGCCAATACAGGGAATCCTTCGCAGCTTTTAAGAAAAAATAATAATATAAATATGCAACCACTATGAAGTTACCGATAGCACAAATAATTGGCACTATAATGCAAGAAATAATAAGATATAGAATCCAATTATTAGATGATGTTTTATTCATAAACATCAAAGTAAAATTACCCATTGAAGATAGTCCTAATAATATTAAGCCAAAGATAACCTCAGCTTTTTGTTGCAATGCTGATTCAACAAGTTTCCAGCGAACGCCAAAGAAAGTTCCCATGCGTTCCCATAGCGCACCACAACCCAGCGTACGTAATATTGGGAATCCGGTTGTTGCAAAACTACGCGATAAAAACCAAACACAACAAATATTAAAACTAGTTGTAAGTGATATCAATATTTCATAAGCGGTCATATTTTTTAGAAGGATGAGAGGCTGCTAATATCATGGTTCTATCCTTAGATTTGACTAAGTGACAATATCGTGTATAAAAAATCTGCGGTCAGCAGTAGTCCACCCTCTATCCATAAATATTCAAGGGATATTATTCCTTTGAGTTGAATTTGAATTTTAGATATTAGACAATGCGATTATTAGGTCTTTGAATTCTTTAGCGGTAATACAAAAATCAGCATCTGCACCTTCGGCAGCTATTTTCAATTTATTATCAGGGCTGAAGTAGAATTCCACAATCTGGTCTTTATTGTTTACGATTAGTCTTTCAACTCTATCTGTATTGATTCTGATATCCCCATCCGGTGTTTTCAAAATGATCCATCGTTGCGTCATAATGACCTCCTTTTGAGGGAACTATTCCCTCGTTTAGTCAATAGGTTTTTTCTTATATAGAAGATCTTCGACTTTTACTAATTTGATATCTATCTTCCCTTCATTTTTTAAACGAGCGACTTCTTCACGGGCGCCCTTGCCAAAACTGAAAGCTATTACATATCCTTTTTTATATTTTGCTCTCTGAAGGGCAGATACAAAATTATCAATAACATTTCGTCCAATGTCGTCAGATTGTTTGACTTGGATGCCTGCCTCTCCATGATAAAGATTTGGCTGTAAATATCCATCCAAACCCATATCGCCCACTTTCTTATGACTGTGCCGAGCCCCCATTTCATTAATGACCCAGTTTTGGAATTCAAAAGGTTTTAATTTTTTTAGTTGATTAATAGTTTTAGGCGCACCAATAATAATATAATCTTTTCCTTCTATTATCGGAGCAACCTGAAAACCAGTTGCTCTCATTCCGATTTCAAATCGTTCTTTTATTACCTTAATTGAAGTAGGTGAGATATCTATGCCTATCCATTTTCGGCCCAATCTTTGGGCTACAGCAATGGCTGTACCACATCCACAGAAAAAATCAGCTACAACATCATCCTTATTAGAAGACGCTTTTACTATTTTTTCTAAAAGTGCTTCTGGTTTTTGGGTGGGATAGCCAACCCGTTCCTTGGACATTGCATTTATTGTGGCTATATACCATGTATCGGAAGGTAATACTTTATCTTTAGGGATCTCAGATTGTGTTCCTTCTCTGTGATGTACTAATGCACCCTTGTATTTAACGCGGGTTTTTGCGCTTTCAGCTGCTAATGTATGATCATCAAGAACATCTAAATAGTTAAACGTCCAAATATCGGATTTTGTGTAAAACAAAACAGTATCATGTTTATGGCTCCATTGAAATTTACTTCTTCCACCCCAAGAATACCACCAAATGATTTCATTTCTAAAATTTTTCTCCCCAAAAATATCATCCATCATAATGCGTAAATGAGCATTAGCATGCCAATCGCAATGTAAATAGAATGAACCGGTCGATTTCAAGACCTCCCACATTAATTGAGCTCTTGGTTTCAACCAGCCAATATAATGTTCTATTCCACCTTCCCATCGATCTTCAAAACTGCGAGTTTCAGCTTCATCGCCCCATATAACTTCATATTGTTTGTGTGTGAAAAAAGGAGGATCGATGTAGATCAGATCGACGCTTCCCTTTGGGAGTTTGGCAAGCTCCTCAAGGTTGTCGCCGCAGATGAGTTTGTTTTGGATGTAATTATTCATTCGGTCACGATCATTACATTGCCATATGTGGCAGAAGTTTCAGACGATTTGATTATTGTATTTTCTTTTAGAATGTCCACACGAAGGGTCCCTTTGGTTGTTTCTTTTTGAAAAGATACGCTAACAACTTTGGCAATAACTGAATATTGAGTAGGGAGAACGCCTTCAACACTTTGGGTTGTAGTCGAACCATTATCGAGAGTCGCCGCATAAACACCGTTGAATTTAAGACCAGGCGTACCAGTTAATTTTATGGTGAATTGAGATTCGTTTTTAATCTGTTTCATGAAACCTTCAGGGTTAGATAGAAAAGCGATGAGTAATAATACACCAATTATGCCGATCACAACCAAGACCCAAGGCGGTATTGCCATAGATTTTTTTTGTTCTTGATTTATTTGGTCCATATAAACCTCCTAATTATTTATATTTTACAATCTTAAAAATAACTTTGCCGATGAGGGTGCAGTCGGCGTCGCCGGTGACGAGGATGGGTTCGTAACGGGAATTGCGGGGCTGGAGGATGAAGCCTTTGTCGTCAGGCAGGGGGATGCAAATCTTGATAGTGGTGCCGCCCTGGTGTCGGAAGATGCCAACTTCGCCCTTCCTTATTTCAAGATCATTGGGGTTGACCACTACAATATCACCTTCGAATAGATCGGGTTCCATGCTTCTACCCGTAACCTTCAAGCCGAAGGCATTTTTAGGTACGCCGGGGATGTAAAAGTAGGCCCGGATCTCATCGTCCAGGGGCATCTCCGGATAGCCAGCCGGGACGTCGTTGATAATGGGCATGGCTGGGTACTTGATTTCCGCTCCGTATTCTGCTTTGGAATCAGCTGCAATCACCGGCAGGTCTTTATGTTTGCCTTCGCCGGTTAGAAGCCATGTAGGATCTATATTAAATACTTTCGAAATTTTTACTAATGCCTCATGGCCAATTCCTTTTTTTTGCCCACGGATGCCTTTTTCAATATCACTTATTGCACCAGAAGACAATCCAACCCGTATACCAAACTCATGTTGGGAAAGATTTTTAGAAATTCTTATTTTCTTGATCCTTTCACCAATTCCCATAGTTCACTCTAAATTGTTATCTTACCCCTTGACAAACTCTAAATTTAGAGTATAATCTTATATGTTTGAATACCAGAGACCCATAGAAGCGCGAAAAACCGAGACTTTTAAGGGTAAAGAGGGGTTTGGCGCTTCTATTTTTTTTGAAACAATACCCGCAAAAGGCGGGAAAGGAGAATAAGATGGTGGCAAAAGACAAAATCAAACCGGCAGACAAAGCAGCGAAGCCCTTGAAAAATAAAGTCATGCTCGACGCCATAGAATTCAACATTGACGAGCTGAAGGCATTGCTGAATTCCGATCGGAAAGGCATCGTGCGATTGAAGACTACTCTATGGGTTCGATCAAACATAAAGAAGCTGGTTATTTAGGTTCTTCGGTGGGATACGTGATTTTCAAATTACGCTCAATTACGCGCATCCGTCGCTCAAGGTTAGTCAACCAATCCTCAAAGAATTTGAGACGATCACCCACCTGTATTGAACCGTTGGCTTCTTTCCCTTTTAAAACAGCAGATGTTTCTTCCGGAGAAAATCCAAAAATCTTCGTCATAAATCCTCCATGCCTACAGTATAACGTTATATCATGGACTGTCAAGGGATAATCTTATGAGCGGCAGGATCAAAAATCCCGATCAGGTGCGTTGGAATCTGAAGTTCGCGATCCTGACCAAATACGGATCGGAAACCAGGTTCGCGCAGTTGATCGGAATCTCACGGCAGCAGTTGACACATATCATCGTGGGCCGGAATCCGGGAAGACACATACGGAAAAGGGCAGCGGAGTTGTTGGGTAAGACGGTTGAATTTTTGTTCGGAGGTAAGAATGGAAACAGCAACCGATACAAAGCAAGTTAGACCGCAATATAAACAAATCCTCGAAATCGAAAGGCTGGTCCAGCGGGAATGGCTCAAGAGCGACCAGGGCGTCAAGCTCCTGGCGTTTTATCCGTTCCGGGATTTCTACGGCGGCTGGCTGGTGTACGAGCTCCAGGACCAGAAATACCGGATGTGGTGCGGGAATAAGATGGCGGCAGGCCTGAACGTCGAAGTGATTTACATCTACGGAAAGCGAGCGGTGTGAGCATTTTACGCTGGTGGCGGAGACGGCGAGCCGGATCATTTTTAAAGAAACTGCGCAAAATGCTGCTGCATCTCAACACAAAACTACAGAATGCAGGATACCCGCGCAACGAGCGCCGGGCAATCATGCATAACGTCCTAAAAGACATCAAACATGCGCAGGAATTATTAGGAGATAAGTAAAGGAGGATGCAATGACGGAATCCGACAGAGAGTACATCGAAGAGCTGCGCAATAACAGTGAAAGCAACAAGCCGATCCGTATAAAAGTCATGCAAGACGGCAAATGCGTTGCGGTTACCGAATTATGTCAATGGCTCGAGGACAACGAAATCGAACAAACCTACGGCATGAGAATGAGAGCCGAGATAATCTGCTCCATTGTCTATACCAGCAAATACGACGGCGGAGGAGGAGCTGCTGCCGGCTATCAGCTGGTCAGGTTATGAAGGTAACGGTAAGAACCATCAAGAACGGCTCACCGGGAACGCTTGAGGATGTAGTTTACCAAGCGATCGGAGCGGTGCTCTGGGAAGACGACTGGGTAAGGCTCATGCCCTTGGATTCACGAATACAACAAATCTCATACCGCAAGGAATTGGTGTTTGCGGTGATCGAGGAAAAGGATCCCGATGAAACGGCTACGCCCTTTTACGGGACCAAGGAGGAACAAAAACATGAAGACCCGCGAGATTAGGCTGAACGGCAAGAAATACGTGCTGACCCTGGAGGAAATCCACAAGATAAATCTGATTCGAAAGGGATTAGCACTGCAAAAGAAGATGGAGCCGCTGAAAAAAGCTCTGGACGAACTGAAGAGCGAATTGGCCGGCATGGCGGTGGCGGTCAGGGAAGGCAAGCGGATGATCCGCCTGGACGGCATTATCTGCGAAGCGGAAGTCACCTGGAACCGGGACATTTCGATCAATCCGGAAAGGGTGCCGGCATTGAAAGCAAAACTGGGCGAGAAGTTCGAGCAGTTTTTGGAAGCAAAGACTGATTATAAACTGACCAAGGAATATAACCTGCTGACGAAAGCGCAGGACGGCAAATCGAAAGAGCTGTTGAACCTGATCGCCGGCGCATTGATGATCAAGGAAAACGGGCCCTATACGAAATTGAAGGAGAAGTAGAGATGAAAGTCAGGAAGTATACGGCACGTTCGTTTGACGATATCTGGTTCGATTGGGAAGACGATTGGTGGCTCATCGAATGCATATAAGGAGGATGAATGGGTAAGCAATTAGAAAAAAGCGAAGTGATGCAGAGGGTGGCGGAGAACGAAGCCCTGATCGCCCTGGGCGCGAAACAGAATTTCGAATCCATCCTCAATATCAGCATGGGACTAAAGGGCATGAAAGACCTGGGTGAAGATGTAGGCTGGAAGCCCCTTGGTTATAAGGATTTTGAGGATTACACGACGCAAAGATGGGGTATGGCGCAAAGACAGGCATATAATTATTTAGCAATAGCTGACAGAATGCCGAAACACTTTTTGCACTCAGTGCAAAAATCGAGCAAAGCCAGTCTGGGACGGCTTTTAGCCCTCCTACCAAATGACCAAACCGAGTTCAAACTGACCCCGGATCAGGTCGAAGACCTGATGCTGTTACCCCCGGACGACTTCAAGAAGGAACTCGTCAAGATGACCGGCTATGACCGGAAGCGGGACGGCGGCCGGGGACCGTCGGATATAGACCGTCCCAACGTTTCCCGTGACCGGTACCGGGATCAATTAAAGCGAGTGAGGGTGCTCGAGGAAAAGCTGGAAACGAGCGACAGCGAAAAAGAGGAACTGGCGGACAAGATCGAGAAACTGGAAAAACAGATCGAGACCTTCAAGCGCGCGGTAAGCCCGGACAAAGATAAGCAGGAGATCATCGAGGAGAATAAAGCACTGATCCTCAAAACGGCGGAGCTGGAGAAGATGGTCGGCGTGGAAAAGATCATCCAGCTCGAGGGCGAAATCGCGCGCGCGATCATCGTCGACGCGGTCATGGACAGCAAAGCCACGTTCAACAAGCTGACCGAGGTCGTCCTGCGCTCGCATGAGGAATGGGTGGAGTTCCGGGTATGGACCGACACGATCCGGCGATTCCTGGACGAATGCGAAGATCACGTCGGATTTATCATGGCGGAAAAAGGGTTATACCCGAAGGACTATGAGGAATACCGCGACGGCAGTTTCAAGTATCACCTGGACAAGGCGACCGAGAATATGAAACGGGACTACTTGGAGAAAGAGGAAAAACGCGTCGACGAAATGATCAAACGGGCGAAAGCCGAGCGCGATCAAAAGAAGCAAGAAAAAGAAGCGAAAGCCAAAGAGAAAGACAAAAACAAAGAATAAGACCGACCATGCCGAAACTGAGCCAGGACGCGCTGCGGGAAATATCTCAATCCAGATCCAAAAGCAAAGATCGGAAAACGCTGATCAGGTTCGCCAGTCAGTTATCCGGGATGAGCGAGGCGAGCGTGTACCGGGCGGTGCAGAAATACGAACACCGAAAAAAGAAGATACGGATTCAAGAATCGGACGTCGAGACCGCGCGCAAGATCCTGGCGCTGAAGCAGGCGAGCCGGGGCTTGAAGCACCAGCGGATCTCGACCGCGATGGCGATCGCCGAGGCTAAATTACGCGGATATGTCGCCGGCGAGAGCAAGATCAGCCGGGCGCGAATCGACGAGATCGCGCGGCTGCTGGGCGTTGACGAAAAGCACCAGCGCATGCCGGGGCCGTGCGTAAGGCTGACGACGCCGGGACCGAACACCTGGGGCCAGGCGGATTTTACGGTGGCACAGTGCTTTTATTTGAAAAATATGCGCGTGCATTTCCGCAATCTCTTTCATTCCAAGAAAGAACCGAAGCAAAAAGTCATCCTGGGCACTTACGTGGAGATGCATTCAAGCTGTAAGTTCTGGTATGCGTACGAGGCGCTGGGCGAGAATACATTGATCGCCACGGATTTCCTATACCGGGCGTTCGAGCAGAAGGCAGCGGATTTCCCGATGTACGGGCTGCCGTACAACCTGTACGTGGACCAGGGTTCGCCCTTTAAGTCCGGGCATTTCCGGACCCTGATGGACCGGCTGGATATCGATCTGCATCTGCACATGCCGGGCAACGCGCGCGCTACGGGCATGGCGGAAAAGAGCTTACAGGAAACACAGAAGCTCGAGGCGCTGATCAAAACGCGGGTGCACGAGAAGGATTGGCCTTCGCTCGAAGATTTCAACCGGTGGCTTTATGAGCTTTCCATCGACGAAAATAACAAGCAACGCCGGGGCGACGACAAACCGAGGTTCGAGAAATGGTTGGAGATCCATCCGGAAGACCTGCGGGGCTGTCCGCCGCGTGAAATATTTATGAATCTGACCGCGGCGCACGAGGACAAGCGCAAGGTGCATCCGGAGCTCTGCATATATCACGGCGGCAAGGCGTACTGGGTGGGCGTGTCGGATCTGTGCGGCGAGGAAGTGGATACGTTCATCAACGTGGACGGGAAAATCTGGATCCATCATCCGCTGGTTGGTTATAAGGGTCCCCTGGAGGAAGGCGTGAAGGCAAACATCCTGGGCCAGGATTTCGAGCAGCCGCAACTGACGACCTGGCAGAAAGAAATAAAGCGGCTGCGGGAAATCATCAAACAGGAAAAGATCGGTGGCGCAGGACCCGGCCAGTATTACAGCCGGAACACGGAGAAGCTGCACGAGGTGCCGCCGAGCCGGGACGCGCTGGCCGGTCAAGACCGGAGCGCGGAACAAAACAACATCAGCATCAACGAGGCGAAAATGAAGATAAGCGAACAGATCGGGATTCCCCTGGGGCAGTTGCCTGAGTCCACGCAAACTCTGATCGGCGAGATCCTTGAATCACAGGCGTCGGAGACGGATGGCGCGGTCCCGGGGGAAATCATCGACGAGATCTGCGAGCGCATCAGGGAGCTGATCGAGATCGAGGAAAT